>Ga0207828_100014_pt1 | contig 439627 bp, 419 predicted proteins | sample TtaePargueraPR_11_FD_187276 | JGI IMG/M metagenome (GOLD analysis project Ga0207828, IMG submission 187276) | Aerobic enrichment media microbial communities from Bioluminiscent Bay, La Parguera, Puerto Rico - Tt and P2 (3) (SPAdes) | ecosystem: Environmental > Aquatic > Marine > Unclassified ...
TGAACAAGGTGGATACGGTGCACCCGAAGCCTGCATTGCTCGTCAGCCTCGAAGCCATGTCGCAGCGACACGCCTTCGCGGATCTCGTGCCTGTGTCGGCTACGCGCGGAAGCAATCTCGATGCGCTGCGGTCGGTGGTCGTGCCGTTCCTGCCCGAATCGCCGGCGTTGTTTCCGGAGCATATGCAGACGGACCGCTCGCCAGCGTTTCGCGCCGCCGAGGTCGTGCGGGAAAAGCTGATGCTGATGCTGCACCAGGAGTTGCCGTACGGGGCCAGCGTGCAAGTCGACCGCTACGACGACGCGGACGAACAGGTGGCTATCGACGCGATCATCTGGGTCGAACGCGAGAGCCAGAAGGGCATCGTGGTCGGGAAGGGCGGCCGCCAGCTGAAGCATATCGGGCAGGCGGCGCGGCTCGACCTGAAGGAACAACTCGGGCGGCCCGTGCACCTGGAGCTCTGGGTGAAGGTGCGGGAGAACTGGGCCGACAGCGAGTCGGAACTTCTCGCGCTCGGTTTCGACCCGGTATGAGCATCCTCGCGCGCCGTCCCCGCCGCCCGCGATGAGCCACGCGCGCCGGGTACAGCAGCAACCGGCGTTCCTGCTGCACCACCGTCCGTTTCGCGACTCGAGCCTGCTGGTCGACGTCCTGTCACGGGATCACGGCCGGTTTGCCGTGGTGGCTCGCGGCGCGCGGGCCGCGCGTTCGCGGCTGAAGGGCGTGCTGCGGCCGTTCCTGCCGCTGCGCCTGTCCTGGGTCGCGCGCGGCGACCTCGGCACGCTCACCGGTGCGGAGCTGGACGGGGCGCCGCTCGCGCTGACCGGCGACGCGTTGCTGTCCGGTTACTACGTCAACGAACTGCTGCTGAACCTGCTGCACAGACACGACCCGCAGCCCGAGGTGTTCGCAGCCTACCGCGACACGATAGGCCTGCTCGCGGCGTCGCCCGCACCCGCGGTGCCGCTGCGCCGTTTCGAGCTGGAGCTGCTCGCGCTGCTCGGTTACGCGCCGACGCTCGAGCACGAGGCGCGGTCCTCCCGGCCGCTGTGCGCGGAAGACCACTACGAATACCGGATCGACGAAGGGGCCGTACCCGTCACCGGCCGCACGGGTCCCATGGTGTTCGCCGGCCGTGACCTGATCGGCATCCGGGAGCAGCGATTCGACGACGAGGACTCGCTCGCGGCGGCCGGCCGGCTGCTGCGCGCGATGATCACGTTCCATCTCGGCGGCAAGGAGCTGCGGAGCCGGCGCGTCATGGTCGATCTCAAGCGCAGTCGCGTTAGAATGGCCGGCCGCCCATCGAAGGAAACGGAAGACGACGCGTGACCCGAATACCATTGCACCTGGGAGTCAACATCGACCACATCGCCACGGTTCGCCGGGCGCGCGGCACCGACTACCCGCGACCGTCGGATGCGGTGCCGATCGCGGAAGCGGCCGGCGCCGACAGCATCACCGTGCACCTTCGCGAGGACAGGCGGCACATCCAGGACCACGACCTCGACGAGATTCGCGAGCGCCTGACGACGCACATGAACCTCGAGTGCGCCGTGACCGACGAGATGCTTGACATCGCGATACGCACCGCGCCGAGTGACGTCTGCCTGGTGCCTGAGCGCCGCGAGGAGGTCACGACGGAGGGCGGGCTGGACGTGGCCGGGCAGCCGGACAAGGTGAGGCGCGCGTGCGAGCGCCTGGCCGAAGCCGGCATCCGCGCGTCGCTGTTCATCGACCCGGACCCGCGCCAGCTCGACGCCGCGGTCGCGGTCGGTGCGCCGGTTGTCGAGCTGCACACCGGCGCGTATGCCGAGGCGGACGAGGCGGGCGCCGATGCCGAACTTCGGCGAATCCGCGACGCTGCGGCGCTCGGCGTCGAGCGTGGTCTCGTCGTGAACGCCGGTCACGGCCTGCACTACGGCAACGTCGCGGCGATCGCGCGCATCCCGCAGATCGTCGAGCTGAACATCGGGCATTCGATCGTCGCGCGCGCGGTCTTCGACGGCCTTGCGACGGCCGTCGCGGACATGAAGCGTCGCATGCTGGAGGCCCGGTATGAGTGACGGCGCATCGCCCGCGGTCGGCGAGCGGCGCACGTGATCTTCGGCATCGGCACGGACATCGTCGAGAGGGTCCGGGTGCAGGGCACGTTCGAGCGCTTCGGCGACCGGTTCCCGGAGCGCATCCTGATGCCCGAGGAGATGGAACTGTTCCGGCGCAGCCCGGACCCGGTCCGTTTTCTCGGCATGCGCTTCGCCGGCAAAGAGGCCACCGTGAAGGCGCTCGGGACGGGTTTCGCGCACGGCATGTGGGTTCGCGACGTCGGCATTGTCAGCGATCCCCGCGGTCGGCCGCTCGTGATCTTTTCCGAGCGCGGCCACGCGGTCTGCCGTGAGCTCGGCGTCGGCGCGGCACACGTGAGCCTCACCGATGACGCCGGTCTGATCATGGCATTCGCCGTCGCGGAGGCGGCAACGGGGTAGCGCATGCACTGTTTTTCCTTCGACATCGAAACCATCCCGGACGTCGACCTGGGGCGGCGGCTTTTGGATCTCGACGGACTTTCCGACGAGGACGTCGCGACGGCCATGATCTTCAAGCGCCAGCAGGCGGCCGGCACGGATTTCCTGCCGTTGCACCAGCACCGCATCGTCGCGATCTCGGTCGCGCTGCGCACGGGCGACACGTTTCGCGTGTGGAGCCTGGGTGACGAGGCATCGGGCGAGGCCGAACTGGTCCAGCGCTTCTTCGACGGCATCGAGCGGTACACGCCGGACCTCGTGTCGTGGAATGGCGGCGGTTTCGACCTTCCGGTGCTGAATTACCGCGCGCTGAAGCACGGCATTCGTGCGCCGCGCTACTGGGAGATCGGCGACACGGACCGCGACTTCCGCTGGAACAACTACCTCGGCCGCTTTCACTGGCGTCACATCGACCTGATGGACGTGCTCGCGAACTACAACCCGCGCGCGAACGCGAAACTGGACGAAATCGCGGTCATGCTCGGGTTTCCGGGCAAGCTCGGCATGAGCGGCGACAAGGTCTGGGACACGTGGCTCGCCGGCGGCATCGCCGAGATCCGCAACTACTGCGAGACCGACGTGCTGAATACCTGGCTCGTGTTCCTGCGCTTCGAGTTCCTGCGCGGCCGCCTCGACGAGAACGATCTCGCCCGGGAGTTCGCGCTCATCCGTTCGACCCTGCGGGACATGGGCCAGTCCCATACGGACGAGTTCCTGGCCGCCTGGCCGGAGACGTGAGCGTGGCGCGCAAGCGTCGACACGACCCGGAAACCGGCACCGTCCGGGCGGTGACGCACGACGGTCGCGGCATCGTCGACACGGCCGGCAAGAAGGTATTCGTCGCTGGCGCGCTCGCCGGCGAGACGGTGACGTTCCGGCGCCGCAAGCGGCGGCGAAACTTCGACGAGGCGGAACTGCTGGAGGTGGTCGAGGCGTCGCCGGAGCGCGTGGCGCCGAAATGCGCCGCGTTCGGCGTTTGCGGCGGCTGCGCCCTGCAGCACGTCGACGTCGGACAGCAGCGGGACATCAAGGCACAGAGCCTGCGCGACAGCCTCGAGCGCATCGGCCAGGTCGCGCCACGCGAATGGCTGCCGCCGCTGACCGCGGAGCCCTGGCACTACCGGCGACGGGCGCGGCTGGCGGTCAAGGACGTATCGAACAAGGGGCGGGTACTCGTGGGTTTTCGCGAACGCCACGCCCCCTACGTGGCCGACATGCACCGCTGCGAAATCCTCGCGCGGCCGGTCGACGGCCTGCTGGACGCGCTGAGCGAACTCGTGGGCAGCCTCGGCATCCGGTCACGGGTGCCGCAGATCGAGGTTGCGGTCGCGGATTCCGCCACGGCGCTGGTCTTTCGGGTGCTCGATGCCCCGGACAGCGCGGACCGGGAGCAGCTTGCGGCATTCGCGGCCCGGTTCGACGTGCAGGTCTGGCTGCAGCCGGGCGGACTGGGCTCACTGGTACCGCTGGCACCGGCGGACCCGGTTCCGCTGAGCTACGATCTGCCGGCTTTCGACGTGACGATCCGGTTCGAGCCGGTCGACTTCGTGCAGGTCAACGGCGAGATCAACCGGCTCATGGTCGAGCGCGCGATCGCGTTGCTCGACGTGGATTCCACGCACCGCGCGCTCGACCTTTACTGCGGTATCGGCAACTTCTCGCTGCCGCTGGCCCGACGGGCCGCCGAGGTCCTGGGCATCGAGGGCGAGGAAACGCTGGTGGCGCGCGCGGCGGCGAACGCGGCGCGCAACGGCATCACGAACGCGCGCTTTCGCCGGGCGGACCTGTCCGCGGTCGACGGCCGGGAGGACTGGATGCGGCAGACCTGGGACCGCCTGCTGCTGGACCCGGCACGCAACGGCGCCGCCGAGCTGGTCGAACACCTGCCGCGCCTGGCGCCAGGGCGCGTGGTCTACGTCTCCTGCCACCCGGGCACGCTGGCGCGGGACGCCGGCGTCATCGTCAATACGCACGGCTACCGCCTGGAGGCCGCCGGGATCATCGACATGTTCCCTCACACTGCACACGTGGAGTCCGTCGCAGTTTTCACTAAATAAACCATGTAGTTATTGTGTTTTCCTAAATTTGTTCCTATCGTCTGATCATGTCACTCGGCCCGATCATGCTGGACATCGAAGGCGCCGCCCTGACGCCGGCGGACCGCGACCTGCTGGTCGAGCCGGCGGTCGGCGGCGTCATCCTGTTCACGCGGAACTACGCATCGCCGACCCAGGTCGTCGACCTCGTGGCCGATATCCGCGCGCTGCGCAGCCCGCCGCTGATCGTCGCGGTCGACCACGAAGGCGGGCGGGTGCAGCGCTTCCGGGACGGCTTCACCCGCGTGCCGCCCATGCGGACGATCGGCGAACTCTGGCGGCGTGACCGGGACGCCGCCGTCGGGCTCGCACGCCGCACCGGCTGGCTCATCGCCGCGGAATTGCGGGCCGTCGGCATCGACCTGGCATTCGCACCCTGCGTTGATCTCGACTGGGGCGTCAGCGACATCATCGGCGATCGTGCGTTCGGGCGACGGCCGGAGCAGGTCGCCGAACTGGCACTCGCACTGGCGCGGGGACTGCGCAGCGCCGGGATGGGCGCGGTCGCCAAGCACTTTCCGGGCCATGGCGCCGTGGTGGCCGATTCGCACCTCAAGCTGCCGGTCGACCGCCGGGAATACGGCGACATCCTCGACGACCTGCGGCCGTACGAAAAACTCGTGGGCACCGGCGCGCTGGCCGGCGTCATGACGGCGCACATCGTGTACCCGGAAATCGACGCGCTGCCCGCGAGTTTCTCCGCGCACTGGGTGCAGCGGGAACTTCGCGAGCGCCTCGGGTTCCAGGGCGCGATCTTTTGCGATGATCTCAGCATGAAGGCGGCCGCCAGTTACGGGAGCATGAGCGACCGGGCGCGACTCGCGCTGGACGCCGGCTGCGACATGGTGCTGGTCTGCAACGACCGGAACGGCGCGCGACGGGCGGTGACCGCGCTCCGCGACTACTCGAATCCAACGTCGCTCGTCCGCCTGGCGCGGCTGCACGGTACCGGGCAGATGCTGCGGGAATCGCTCATGGCGAGCGACGAATGGCAGTCCACCCGCGACGCACTCGCGGAATGGACCGAACCCCCGGAGCTCAAACTCGATGCATGACACGCTGGCCATCATTGCCGGTTCCGGCTTCCACGGCGTGCTGCCCGGGCCGGAGATCGCGGCGACATCGACGCCGTGGGGTGAAATGTCCGCCGCTCCGCGGCGCGTGGCGGTCGGGTCACACAGCGTCATCGTGCTGGACCGGCATGGCGTGCCGCCGGTGATCCCGGCGCACCGGGTCGACTACCGGGCCAACATCGCGGGTCTCGCCGACCTCGGCGTCCGCGCGATCGTCGGCCTGAACACGGTGGGCGGCATCAGCGACCGCGCCGCTCCCGGAACGCTCGCGGTGCCGGCCGACCTGATCGATTACACGTGGGGGCGGGAGGCGAGTTTCTACAACGGCAAGGACGAAGGACTGCAGCACATCGATTTTTCCGCGCCGTTCTCCGAGCCGCTCAGACGCCGACTGGTGGTCGCTGCCCGCCACGCGGGCGTCGACTGCCATGACGGGGGCGTGTACGCCGTCACCCAGGGCCCGCGGCTGGAAACGGCCGCGGAGGTGGACCGGCTGGAACGCGACGGCGCCGACTACGTCGGCATGACGGCCATGCCGGAGGCCGGGCTCGCCCGCGAGCGCGGCGTCGACTACGCCTGTATCGCGCTGGTCGTCAATCCGGCGGCCGGGCGCGGCGACGGGCCGATCCACGACGAGGTGGAGCGGCACTCGGCAGCCGCGCAGCGCGCGGCCCTGGCGCTCATCGAGGCGCTCCTCGATGGCGTCGCCACGGAGGCTCCGTCATCATGATGCGCATGCGGGGCGAGAGGTGATGGCGATTTCTCAGCACATCCTGGAACAGGTCATCGGCGCGAGTCGCGAGGCCGTGCTGGTTGTCGACCTCGGGCACACGGACTGGCCGGTGGTGATCGCGAACCCGGCGTTCGAGCATTTCGGGGGCGCTGACACCGTCGGTCGCCCGATGGCCGACGTCATCGAGGCGCTGGTCGGCCGGGATCTCGCACTCGAGATCAGCGAATCGCTGCGGAACCGGCAGGAGACCAGTTACCCGGTCGAGGTCGGCGGCAGCGAACGCCTGCTGGCCATCAAGCCGTTGTCGGTACCCGGGGAAGACCCCGCCACGCACGTGGCGCTTTTTTTCCGCGGCGGCGCGCGTGGCGCCGGCGGCCAGGAAACCCAGCATGCGCTGCTCAATGCCAAGCGACGCATCCGCGACCTGACGCGCGACGACCCGGTGACGGGACTGCTGAACGAGAAGGCGTTTCGTGACGTGCTCGCGCACGACTGGGCGGTTGCGGCCCGGGAGCGCAGCCTGCTCGCGCTGGTCCTGTTCAGCCTCGACGACTTCGACGCGTACTTCGACGTGTTCGGGCGGCATGCGACGGATTCCTGCCTGCGGCGCGTGGGCCAGGCCGTGCGGCGCTGCCTGCGGCGCGCGAGCGACGTGGTGGCACGGATCGACGGCGCGCGCTTCGTCGTCCTGTCGCACGCTTCCGACGAGGCCGCCGTGCGCGAGTTCGCCGACCAGATTGCAACGACCGTCCGCGAATTGGGATTGCATCACCCCCGGTCGACGCGCGGCCGTTTCGTGACGGTCAGCCCGCACGTCGTCGCACTGCAGGCCGGCGACGAAGGGGAGACGGCCGACAGCTTCCTGGCGCGCGTCCTGGCGCTCGAAGACGCCGACTGACGCGTCTACCGGCGTGCGGCCGCGGTTTCCGCGTCGTCGATGCGCCAGACGCGGGCGATCACCCCGAACTGCGGATGGTCGTAATAACGAATCTCCCCGTTTTTCATGATGCGTTTCTCGCGCAGCGTGTAGCGCAGCGGGGCGTACGCCGACGGGGTGTCATTCGCGGCGTAAAAGGTGGACGCCGGGGTCGACGATGCCGGCGTCGCGGCGAGGCTCAGATCGACGCCGAGGTGCAGGTAGCGGCTCATCTCGAGGGACACCGTGCCCTCGAGGCCCGCCGGTGGCGCAGCGAACCGGTCGAGTGCGAGTGCCGGCGGCTCGACGTCCGGCAGGGTCTCCTGGATCCAGCCGAAATGCATCAGCGGGTCGTAGGCCTGCAGCCGTGAGAGGCGCCCCCAGGTTTCCTGCATCGTGAACTCGTCGTCGGCGAGCAGCCGAAAGTGCAGCGCCACGGACTCGTCCGCGGTCGCGTCAGGCACCGGCGCTGCAGGGACGGGCTCGAGATCCGTGAACTCGGGAACGTCCGCTTCTCCCGCCGCGCGCTCGGGGACGAAGACCTCGGTGCCGACGGAGTCGAGTTGCGCGTAGCTGAAGATGATCATCTCGACGGCGTAGCGGCGTCCCGTCTCCGGCGGTGTCGCCGTGTCGACGGATTGCTGCGCGAGCGCGAGCGTCGAGGCGAGTAACAGGGCAGCAGTGGTGATTCGTCGCGTCATGGTGATCCTGCCAGCGTGTCCAGGAGTGCGTCCACGGCCCCGAAGCGCCGCTCGGGGTCCGCGAGATCGTCGCGGAATTGTAGCCGATGCGAGCCCTTCAGCCGGTATTTCGCGCCATTATTCTGCACCAGGCGTACGAGTGCCACCGGGTCGATGCGGCTGTCGTCGCCGAACAACAGGTAACCGCCGGCCTCCGCGGCGTCGATCTTGCGCACGCCGAGTTGTGTCGCGCGGTGCTTCAGCGCGGCGATGCGCAGCAGGTTCTTCGCCGGCGGCGGCAGCAGGCCGAAGCGGTCGATGAGTTCCACCTGGAGGTCGCGGCGCGCGTCCTCGTCGGCGCAGGCCGTGATGCGCTTGTACAGGATCAGCCGCAGGTGCACGTCCGGCACGTAGTCCTCCGGCAGCAGGGCCGGGACGTGCAGGTTGATGTCGGCACCGGCATCCAGCGGCTCGTCGAGATTCGGGACCCGGCCCGCACGCAGGGCGTCGACCGCCTTGCCGAGCATGTCCATGTACAGCGAGAAACCGATCTCCTGGATCTGCCCGCTTTGCTCGTCGCCGAGCAGTTCGCCGGCGCCGCGAATCTCGAGGTCGTGCGTGGCCAGCGTGAAGCCGGCACCGAGGTCCTCGAGCGAGTCGATCGCCTCGAGGCGCTTGACGGCATCTGCCGTCATCGAGGCCTTCGGCGGCGCGATCATGAATGCGTATGCACGGTGGTGCGAGCGGCCGACACGGCCGCGCAGCTGGTGGAGCTGGGCCAGGCCGAAGCGGTCGGCGCGGTTGATGATGATCGTGTTCGCCGTCGGGACGTCGATGCCGCTTTCCACGATCGTCGTGCACAGCAGCAGGTTGAAGCGCCGGTGATAGAAATCGAACATCACCTGCTCCAGTTCGCGCTCCGGCATCTGCCCGTGACCGATCCGGATGCCGGCTTCCGGCACGAGCTTCTCGAGGCGTTGCCCGATGCGCTGGATGTCCTCGACCTTGTTGTGGATGAAGTACACCTGGCCGCCGCGCTTGATCTCGCGCAGGCAGGCCTCGCGGATCATCACGTCGTTCCATTCGCTGACGAAGGTCTTGACCGCGAGTCGCTCGGACGGCGGCGTCGTGATCAGCGACATGTCCCGCAGGCAGCGGAGTGTCATGTTCAGCGTGCGCGGGATCGGCGTGGCCGTCAGCGTGAGCATGTCGATCTCGCTGCGCAGCGACTTGATCGTCTCCTTGTGGCGGACGCCGAAGCGGTGCTCCTCGTCGATGATCACGAGGCCGACGTCACGGAAGTCCTTCGTGTGCTGCAGCAGCCGGTGCGTGCCGATGACGACGTCGACGGCGCCCGAGCGCAGTCCGTCAACGATGCCGCGGACCTGCTTCGGCGACTGGAAGCGCGACAGGACCTCGACGCGCACCGGCCAGTCGGCGAAGCGGTCGCGGAAGTTGTCGCCGTGCTGTTGCGCCAGCAGCGTCGTGGGCACGAGGATCGCGACCTGTTTGCCGCCGTTGACGGCGGCGAAGGTCGCGCGCAACGCGACCTCCGTCTTGCCGAATCCCACGTCGCCGCACACGACCCGGTCCATCGGCTTTTCGGAGGCGAGATCGGCCAGCACGTCGTCGATGGTGGTGGCCTGGTCTTCGGTCAGCTCGAACGGGAAGCCCTGCTCGAAGGCGCGATACTCCGCCTCCGGCCAGCGAAACCGGTGGCCGGGCCGGGCGGCACGGCGGGCGTAGACGTCCAGCAGCTCGGCGGCCACGTCGCGCACGCGCTCAGCAGCGCGCTTCCGCGCCCTGGCCCACTGGTCGCTGCCGAGGCGGTGCAGCGGTGCACTTTCCGGCGAGGCGCCGGTGTACCGCGAGATCAGGTCCAGCGCGTGCACCGGCACGTACAGCTTGTCGCCGTCCGCATACTCGAGGTGCAGGAACTCGCCCCCGATGCCCCCGGCTTCGAGCGCGACGAGCCCGAGGTAGCGCCCGACGCCGTACTCGGCGTGCACGACCGGCGCGCCCGGCTGCAGGTCGTTGAGCTGCCGGATGATGGCCTCGGGGTCGCGCTCGCTGGCCCGGCGGCGCCGGCGAGTACTCGTCCGTTCCCCGAACAGCTGCTGCTCGCTGATGATGGCGACGCCGGCCTCCGGCAGCAGGACGCCGTTCTCCAGCGGCGCGATCGCCAGGCCGATTCGCGAGCTTCCGCCGAGAAACGCCTGCCAGCCCTCCGCCCGTGCGAGGTCCAGGCCCCGTCCGCCGAGGAGCTCGCGGACGTGCTCGCGGCGTCCGGCTGTTTCCGCCGTGAACAGGACGCGCCCGTCGAAGCCGTCGAGGAAGCGGACGAGCGCGCCGGCGGGGTCGTCGAAGCGCGCCTCGACGCGCATGGCCGGCGCGAGGGTGGTCGGGAGGTTGAGGTTGCCGGGCGCGTCCGGCACCGTCTGCGCCGAGTAACGGATGGCGGGGTGAGCGGCGAGCCGCTCGCGGGCGAGCGCCGGCGTATGGAACGTCTCTGCCGCGGACAGGATCGGGCGCTCCGGGTCCAGGCTGCACAGCGCCTGCCGCTCCTCGACCTCCTGCCAGGCGGCGTCCAGGAGGCTGTCGGCGCCATCCGGCAGCACGACGGTCGCGTTTGCGGGCAGGTAGTCCAGCAGGTTGCTGGTCTCGTCGAAGAACAGGGGCAGGTAGTACTCGATGCCGCCATGGGCGATGCCGTCGGAGACCTCGCGGTAGACGCGCGACTTGCCGGGCTGCCCCTCGAAGCGTTCACGGTACCGGCTCCGGAACGCCTGCACGTCGTCAGGGTCCAGCGGCACTTCGCGCGCCGGCAGCAGCCGGATCGACTCGACCGGGTCGGCCGAGAGCTGCGTTTCCGGCGAGAACGGGCGCAGCGACTCGATCTCGTCGTCGAAGAAGTCGACGCGATACGGCTCCGTCGCGCCCATCGGAAACACGTCGATCAGCGAGCCGCGGACCGCGAACTCGCCGTGTTCGCGGACCTGCGGCACGCGGTAGTAGCCGCCGGCGACGAGCCGGTCGACGAAGCCGTCGCGCTCGAGCCGCTGGCCGGCGGACAACGACAGCGAGCGGCCGGCAACGTAGTGCGTCGGCGGCAGGCGCTGCAGCAGGACGGGCAGGGCGGCGACCACGACGCCGCGCCCGAGTTCGGGCAGGCGCGACAGCACGTCGAGGCGCTGGGAAACGATGTCCTGGTGCGGAGAGAACGCGTCCCACGGCAGCGTTTCCCATTCGGCGAAGTGCAGGACGTCGCAGGCGTCGCCGGCGAAAAAGCGAATCTCGGCCTCGAGCCGGTCCGCCTGGCGCGGGTTCTCCGCGAATACGAGCAAGGGGCCGTCCGCCGTCGTGGCGAACTCCGCGATCGCGAGCGCGGCGGCGGCACCGGTCAGCCTGCCCCAGGCGGGGCGGGCGTCAGCGGAAGGCGGAGCGGCGCGCGGAAACAGGAGCGCGCTCGGGCTGAGTCGAGGGTCGGCCACGGTATCGGTTATCGGAAGGCGGCCGGCGATTATAAGGAATGCAACGCCGTCGCGGGAACCGTTCGCCGCGGTTCGCCGGAAAAGAAAAGGCCCGGACCGTCGCCGGCCCGGGCCCCGTGTCGCAGTACGTCGCTACCTAGCGCTTGAGCACGGTGTGGATGACGCGGTCGTACTCGAAATACACGATGAAATCGGAATATACCCAGCGGCTGATGGGCGGGTCACCGACGGCCGCAATTTTCGAGACCGGCGTGCCGAATTTCGCCTCGACGCCGGCCTGGGTCATGCCGGACGCGGGCCGCCCGTCGGCCGCAGCCGCGTCGGTACCGCGCATGTCGAGAGTCTGTGCCGTCGCCGACGCGCCCGCGGTCGCCGCAACGACGAGCAGGAGCAGTTTCGGCAGGAGTGTCCGTTGAATGGCCATGTCGCGTCTCCGGGTCGGTCCCGGCGACTATAGCATTGCGCGCCGGGACGAAAAACAGTAGCTCAAACAGGTTTTTACACCGCCTGCCGGGTGTCGCGCGTGACGGCCGTCACAGTTTGCCCGCGCGCTACGGCCCACGCGTTCTGTGGTTTAATGCGGCCGATGCTGAGGGCCCACGAACTGTTTGTCGGACTGCGCTACCTGAGGGCCAAGCGGCGCAATCGCTTCGTGTCGTTCATCAGCCTGATTTCCCTGCTCGGCATCGCCCTGGGCGTCGCGGCGCTGATCGTCATCCTGTCCGTGATGAACGGCTTCGAGGCCGAGCTGCGCAGCCGCCTGCTGAGCCTCTCGGCGCACGGCGCGGTCGAGGCGGCCGACGGTCCGGTGACCGACTGGCGGCGACTCGCGACGGCCGTCGAGGCGGAGCCGGGCGTCGTGGCCGCGGCGCCCGTGATCACGATGGAAGGCATGGTGCAGTCCGAACGCAGCCTCGAGCCCGTGCTCGTGCAGGGCATCGACCCGGCCGCGGAAATGCGCTTGTCCGGTCCCTCGATCAACATGGTCGAGGGCCGCATCGAGGCGCTCGGCCCCGGCCAGCGCGGCATCGTGCTCGGGCGCCTGCTGGCCTACGATATCGGCGCGCGGCTCGGCGACGGCGTCGTCCTGCTGATCCCGCGTCCGGTCGGCGACGGAACGCTGGAGCCGGTGCTGGAGCGGTTTACGCTGCAGGGCGTGTTCGAGGCCGGCCTGCAGGAACTCGACGAGGGCCTCGCGCTGGTGCACGTCGCGGATGCTGCGCGCATTCGCGAGCTCGGCGACGCAGTCGACGCCGTGCGCTTCCGTGCCTCGGACGTCATGACGGCTCCGGCGATCGCGGCACGCATCTCGGAGCGCGTGCCGGGCGTGGCGACGACGGACTGGACGGTCGAGAACGCCAGCTACTTTCGAGCGATACGCATTGAGAAGATGATGATGTCGCTCCTGTTATCCCTGATCATCGGCGTCGCGGCGTTCAACATCGTTGCGAGCCTCGTCATGGTCGTCACCGACAAGACCACGGATATCGCCGTGCTGCGCACGCTCGGCATGGAGCCGCGGGGTGTCGTGCGCGTGTTCTTCGTTCAGGGCGCCGTGATCGGCTGGTTCGGTGTCGTCATCGGCGTTCTGCTCGGCGTCGTCCTGGCACTCAACGTCCCGGTCATCGTGCCGACGCTGGAACGCCTGTTCGGTTTCCAGATCATGCCGGGCGACGTCTATTACGTCTCACGCATCCCGTCGCAGCTCGACTGGTCGCACGTCGGCATCATCGCGGTGTCGGCCTTCGTGCTGACGTCGCTCGCCACGCTGTATCCGGCACGCCGGGCCGCGCTGGTCCGACCGGCGGTCGCACTGAGGTACGAATGAGCGGGCGGTCCTACGAGCGCTGGATCGGTACGCGCTACGTGCGGTCGCAGAGCGACAATCGCTTCGTGTCGCTGATCTCCGCGATCTCGATGCTCGGCATCGCGATCGCGGTCATGGTGCTGATCGTGGTGCTGTCCGTCGTGAACGGCTTCGAGCGCGAGCTGAAGGACCGGCTCCTCGCGATGACGGCGCACGCCTCGATTGAGGGCGCCGACGGCGAGCTCGCGGACTGGGAGCCGGTCGCCGAGCTCGCGACGGCGGACGCGCGCGTATCCGGCGCGGCGCCGTACGTGACCGGGCAGGCGCTGCTCGTGCACGCCGAGTCGCTGAGCGGCGCCGAGCTGCGCGGCATCGATCCTGCGCGCGAGCGCGCAGTGTCTGGCGTGGCCGATCTCATGGTGCAAGGCTCGCTCGACGACCTGGTGCCCGGCGAGTTTCGTATCGTGCTTGGCGAGGAACTGGCAAAAGCGCTCGGCGTCGGCCCGGGGGACCGGGTGACGGTGACGCTTGCGGCCGGGGTGGTCACCCCGGCGGGTGTCGTGCCGCGGACGAAGCGCTTCACGGTGAGCGGGATCTACCGCGTCGGCATGTACGAGTTCGACCGCAGGCTCGCGTTCATCAGTATCGGCGACGCGCAGCGGCTGTATCGCCGGACGGACACGGTGACGGGGCTGCGCTTGTCCGTAACCGATGTCTTCGCCGCGCCGCAGGTGGTGCGTGATATTGCGCTGGAAACGGGCAGGCTCGTGCTGGTCAGCGACTGGACGCGCCGCCACGTCAACTTCTTCCGCTCGATTCAGATCACGAAGTCCATCCTGTTCGTGATCCTGTTGCTGGTCGTGGCCGTCGCGGCATTCAACATCGTCTCGACGCTCGTCATGGTCGTGAAAGACAAGCAGTCGGATATCGCGATCCTGCGCACGGTGGGTGCGCGGCCGTCGGCGATCGTCCGGATTTTCGTGACCCAAGGCAGTATCATCGGCCTCGTCGGCACGCTCGCCGGCGTCGTCGGCGGTGTCCTGCTGTCCGTGAACCTCGAGCGTGTCGTCGGCTTTTTCGAAGGAACCTTCGGCTTCAAGTTGCTCGCATCCGACGTGTATTTCATCAGCGACCTGCCGTCGCAACTCCAGTCCGGCGACGTGCTTCGCATCGCGGGCATCGCGCTCGTGCTGGCGCTTGCCTCGACGCTGTACCCGGCCTGGATGGCTGCGCGGATCGCGCCGGCGGAGGCCCTGCGTTATGACTGAGGGCGTGGTGCTCGAGTGCCGCGGCATCGCACGCCGTTTCCGCGAAGGCAGCTCCGTGCTCGAGGTGCTGCGCGACGTGAACCTGTCGGTCGCGGCGGGCGAGCGCGTCGCGATCATCGGCGCGTCCGGTTCGGGCAAGACGACGCTCCTGCAGATCCTGGGCGGCCTCGACGACCTGGATGACGGCGAAGTCTTCGTGGCCGGTGAGGCGATGCACGCGACGAACGAGGTGCGGCGCGGCGATATTCGCAACCGGCACATCGGCTTTGTCTACCAGTTCCACCACCTGCTGCCGGAGTTCACCGCGGCGGAGAACGTGGCGATGCCGCTGCTGATCCGCCGGGAAACCATGGCGACGGCGCTGGAGAAGGCGGGTGAACTGCTCGCGCGCGTGGGCCTCGGCGAACGCCTGACGCACAAGCCCGGCGAGCTGTCCGGCGGCGAGCGCCAGCGCGCGGCCGTGGCGCGCGCGCTGATCACCCGGCCGGCGCTCGTGCTGGCCGACGAGCCGACCGGCAATCTCGACGCGGGCAACGGCCGGCACGTGCTGGACCTGATGCTCGGCCTGAACCGCGAACTCGGCACGAGCCTCGTCATCGTGACGCACGATCACTCGATCGCGGAGCAGATGGACCGGGTGCTCGTGCTCGAGGACAAGCAGCTCGTCGACGCACCACGCTAGGCGGATTCACGCTGTCCGTCCCTCCGCAGGGCTTTCATCGCACGGTCTTCGGGCGGTAAACCCCGCAATCGGCGGAGCGGCGTCGCGTTGATCGGCCCGGGTCGTGCGGCGGTGCTGTCTAGCGCCGCCCCGGGGTGCCGTTGGGGCCGTCGTCACCGCCGGTCCGGCCGCGCCGCTTGCGCGACTTGTAGTCGTGCAGCGATGCGCGCCAGATGACGTCGACGACCACGTAGCCGAGCAGCGCCGACACGGAGCCGAGGATCAGGCAGCCGAGCGTCAGCGGCTGCCAGATCGTCACGAACTTGTCGGTGAGCCACGCGAGCGACAGTTCGAAGTCGAACGCGATCGGGGGCGCGTCGAGCAGACGGCGCCCGAGCCGGTACGCCGAGTAGTACATCGGGTACATCGTCAGCGGGTTGCTGACGAACGTCGTCACGGCGGCGATCGGGATATTCACGCGCGCGGCCAGCGCCGCCAGGGTCGCCATCAGCGGGTGACCCGGTACCGGCATCCACGCGAAAAACAGGCCGAGCGAGAACGCAGGCACGGCTGTTCGCCGCCGAACGCCCCAGTAGCGCGGTTCGTGCAGCAGGTGCCGGAACGGTGCCAGCACGCGGCTTTCGCTGAATCGATGCCGCTTTATCGAAAACTTCCTGAAAAATCGCCTGGGCATGGGCGCCGCCGGTCCTCGAAACTGTTGGAATGTGCCGAACCGTCCGCAGCCGTCCGATGCCGGGTTGAACAGGTCGTGATGCGCGCGTGCCTTTGCGTGCTGGCCGGCATGCTGGCGCCGCAGCTTACCAGCTTTCCCCGGTATTCCGACCTGTTCGGCGCGCCGATGTTGCACATCGCGGCGCCTGCCGTGTTGTTCGTGCTCGCCGCCGTTGCGTGGCTCGTGTTCCGCAGTCTGCCGCGAGCCCTGCGTCGCGATGCGGCCTGCATCGCCGGCGGCGCGGTATTGTTCTGCCTGCAGTCGGACAGCGTCGTGGCCGATCGCCTCGATCCGGCGCTCGCCGGCGACAGCATCGTCGTCACGGTGCGGGTCACCGATTTCCCGCAGCGCTCGCCGGGCGGCACGGCCTTCGTCGCGGAGCCCGTCGGCGATGTCCGCGTGCCGGGCCGTCTGCGCCTCAACTGGTTCGAGGCGCCGGTCGCGATCCGGCAGGGCGACGTATGGCAGCTCGAACTGCGGCTCCGGCCGCCGTCCGGTGTGCGCAATCCGGGCACCCGCGACTTCGATACCTGGATGCTGCGGGATCGCAGCGGCGCTACCGGCTACGTGGCTGGCGGCCGTTTCACCCGGCTGGTCGACTCGGGAACGCAGGGCTGGCTCGCCGAACGGCGCGAGGGCGCGGTGGCCCGCATCGTCGGCGTGCTCGGGCACGGGCCGGAGGCCGCGGTGATCGCGGCGCTGACGGTCGGCGCCCGGCACCTGCTCACCCGGGCGCAATGGGAGCGTTTCGCGGCGACCGGCACCAGCCACCTGATGGCGATCTCGGGGCTGCACGTGGGCATGGTCGGTGCCGGCGCGTACGCGATGCTGGCGCTCGCGCTCGGCATTGCGGGATGCCGGCGGGCCCACGACGTCGCGCTCGTGGGCGGCCTGGCGGCCGCCGCGGCGTACGCGCTGGTGTCGGGCTTCGCGGTCCCGTCCCGCCGGGCGCTGATCATGCTCGGGCTTGTCGTGCTCGGCGTGCTGGCGCGGCGAGTGCCGCGGCCGGCAGCGATCATCGCGGGGGCGGCCGGCATCATCCTGCTGCTCGATCCGATTGCCGTGCTCGCGCCCGGCTTCCAGTTGTCCTTCGCGGCCGTCGCCGTGCTCGTATGGGCGGCGCAGCGCCACGCACCGCAACGCGGGTCACGATTGCGGCGCGCGGCGGCCGGATCTGCCCGGCTGCTCGTCCTCCAGGGCGTCCTGTTGCCGGGCCTCGCGCCGCTGACCGTGCTGCACTTCGACCGCATTGCGCTCGCCGCGCCGCTCGTGAACGGGCTGGCGGTGCCGCTGTTCAGCATGTTCGTCGTGCCCGTGGCGCTGGCCGGCGTGCTTCTCGACGGGCCGCTGGCGCCGTTCGGCGATACGCTGTTGCGCGCGGCGGGCACCGCCATCGGCCTCGTCGATGCCGGGCTCGCGGGCATCGCAGCCATCGAGGGTGCGTCGGTCTTCGTCGCGGCCGTCACCGGCGTCGGGTGGCTCTGCCTCGTCCTGCCCGCCGTCTGGGCGGGCCTGCCGCCGTGCTGGCCCGGCCGCCGCGTGGCATGGATCGGGCTCGCCGGGCTGGTGCTCTGGCGTGCCCCGGCAGTGCCGCCCGGCTGCGCCGCGTTTGCGCTGCTCGACGTGGGGCAGGGCATGTCGGCGGTCATTCGCACCCACCGCAGCGTGCTGGTCTACGATGCGGGGCCGGCGTATCGCAGCGGCGGCGACGCGGGTCTGTCGGTCGTCGTGCCGTACCTGCGGCACGTCGGCGTACGTCGCATCGATCGCATCATGATTTCACATTCGGACATGGACCACGCCGGCGGGCTCGTTTCGCTGCTCTCGGCCGTTCCGGCCGGCCACGTGTCGAGCGGCGATCCGCTGGTGCCGGCCCCCGGCGAGCAGCGCGTTTCGCGATGCCGGGCCGGCGACTGGTGGACCTGGGAAGGCGTGGTGTTTCGCGTGCTGCATCCGCGTGCTGACGCGACGTACACCCGGAATGATGCTTCCTGCGTCCTGTTGATCGAAGCCGGTCGGACGAGAGTGCTGCTGGCCGGTGACATCGAAGCCGGCGTCGAGACGGAACTCGTGCAGTCTCGCGAGCTGCCAACCGTGGACATCACCACCGTCCCGCATCACGGGAGCCGCACGTCGTCGATCACGCCGTACGTGCGCGCACTCGATGCGCGCGTCGCACTGATTCCCGTCGCACGGTACAACGCCTGGAACCTGCCGAAAGCCGACATCGTCGAGCGTTGGCGCAATGTTGGTGCCCGCGTGCTGAGCACGGCGACGAGCGGTGCGATCGAAGCCGATGTCTGTCCGTCGGGCGTGCGCTTGCGGGAGCATCGTCGCGATTTCCGTCGTCGCTGGCATGGCGCGAATTGATGCGCGCAACGAGAATTAATCAGAGTCTCCCTGTATATTCCGGGTTTTCGCGGGGGCGTCCGTATGGTTGAAATTGTCAAGTCCGGTGGTTGGCTCATGGCGCCGATCATCCTGTGCGCCATCATTGCGATGGGCATCATCCTGGAGCGCTTCTGGACGTTGCAGCCGAAGCGCGTGATCCCGGTGGACCTGACAAGCAAAGTGTGGGGCTGGGTCAAGAAAAACCAGCTCGACCAGAAGCAGATACAGTCACTGCACCAGGGGTCGCCGCTCGGCCAGATTCTTGCCGCGGGTCTCATCAACCGCGACCGTGATCGCCGGGTACTCAAGGAAAGCATCGAGGACACCGGTCGGCACGTCGTCCATGAACTGGAGCGGTACCTGGAGACCTTGGGCACGATCGCGGCGATCAGCCCGCTGCTCGGGCTGCTCGGTACGGTCATCGGCATGGTCAAGGTGTTCACGGCGATCACGACGCACGGCGTGGGCAACCCGACCGCGCTGGCCGGCGGTATCGCCGAGGCGCTGATTACCACGGCCGCCGGGCTGACCGTGGCGATCCCCGCGCTGATCGGCTACCGCTACTATCGGAGCCGGGTCGATACGCTGGTGGTCCACATGGAGAAGGAAGCCATCAAGCTCGTCGAGGCGCTGCAACGCCGGCGCGAGCAGGTCGCCGAATGAAGTTGAACCTGCGCGCGCGGCCCCAGCCCGAGGTCAACCTGACCTCGCTGATCGACGTCGTGCTGCTGTTGCTGATCTTCTTCATGGTGTCCACGAGTTTCGTCAAGGAGTCGCAGATCGAGATCCGGTTGCCGGAAACCGCGGCGACGGAGCCGTCGGAGCAGTCGGCGGAACGCATCGACATCATGATCACGGAAACGGGCACGGTGTTCGTCAACGGGCGCGAGCTGATCAACAACCGGCCGGAAACCCTGCGCAACGCGTTGCGCAAGGTGTCGGCGGGGGACAGCAGCCTGCCGCTGACGATCAGCGCGGACGCGAACGCAACGCACCAGTCGGTCGTGACCGCCATGGACGTGGCGGGGCGGCTCGGTTTCTCGCAGATCAACATTGCGACCGTCAACGAGCCGGCCGACGTCCGGCCCTAGCCCGCACACCGTGACGAAACCCGACGACTCGAAAGTACGCGCAGTTTACGGACGCCTTTGGCGTTACGTGCTGCCGCACAAGCTCATTGGCCTTGTAGCGGTGCTCGGAATGGCCGCAACCGCGGTGATCGAAGGCAGCATGGTTTGGTTGTTGCAGCCGCTGACGGACGAGGCGCTCGTCGCGCGCAACCTGGAAACCGCGCGCTGGATACCGCTGGCGTTCGTGGCGATCTTCATCGTGCGGGGCATCGCCGGTTTCGCGACCGAATTGTCGCTCGGCTACATCGGCCGCTCCGTCATCAGTTCGCTGCGTCGCGAGGTGTTCGAGAAGTACCTGACGTTGCCCGCCCGTTTCTTCGACCGGCATGCGGCCGGACCGCTGCTGTCCCGGATGACCTATAACGTGGAGATGGTGGCGGAGTCCGTCACCAGCGTCGTGACGATCGCGATACGCGACGTCCTGACCGTCATTGCCGCGATTGCAGTCATGTTGTACCAGAGCGCCACATTGTTCGTTTTCGTTGCTTTCCTGTTCCCGGTGATTGCCTTGCTCGTACGCGTGCTCGGCATCGCGTTCCGCCGCTACTCGGGTCGCATCCAGGATTCCGTCGGCGAGGTTACGCAGGTGACCGACGAGGTCGTGCGCGGCAACTGGGTCATCAAGGCGTTCGGCGGCTACGATTATGAACGCCGGCGCTTCGAGGGCGTGGACGGCACGAACCGGCGCCAGAACCTGAAGCTGATCCGGGTGCGCTCGCTCGGCGTCGCCGTGACGCAGGTCATCTTCGGTGTCGGCGTCGCGGCCGTGATCTACTGGGCGAGCCGGGAGTCCGCGCAGGGCGAACTCAGCGCGGGGCAGTTCATCTCTTTCTTCAGCGCGATGATGTTGATGCTGCAACCCGTTCGGCGCATCACGAACATCAACGCCACGCTGCAGCGCGGTGTCGCGGGCGCGGACAGCCTGTTCCGGGTCATCGACGAAGACGACGAAACCGACAGCGGCTCGATCGATGCGGAGCACTTGCGGGGCGAGGTCGAGTTCCGCGACGTCGTGTTCTCCTATTCGGAGCGTGATGACGAGGTCCTCAAGGGCATCTCCGTCCGCGTACCCGCCGGAGACACGCTCGCCATCGTCGGCCAGTCGGGCAGCGGCAAGACCACGCTGGCGAGCCTGCTGCCGCGCTTCTACGACCTGACGTCGGGGGACATCCTCATCGACGGCGTGTCGATCCGTGATTACACGCTCACCAGCCTGCGCGCGAATATCAGCCTGGTGAGCCAGGACGTCGTGCTGTTCAACGACACGATCGCGAACAACCTGGCCTACGGCCAGCTCGGGTCGCGGTCCCGCGACGAGATCGAGCAGGCGGCCGAGGCCGCGCACGTCATGGACTTCGCCTCCAGGATGCCGGACGGCCTCGACACGATGGTCGGCGACCGGGGCGTGCTGTTGTCCGGCGGTCAGCGGCAGCGCATCGCGATCGGCCGGGCGCTGCTGAAGAATGCACCGGTACTGATCCTCGACGAGGCAACGTCGTCGCTCGACACGCAGTCCGAGCGGCGCATACAGGAGGCCCTGAACGTGTTGATGAAGAACCGGACGACCCTGGTGATCGCGCATCGCCTGTCGACCGTGGAGCGCGCCGACCAGATCGTCGTCCTCGATGCCGGCAGGATCGTCGAATCCGGCACGCACAGCGACCTGCTGGCGGCCGACGCCCAGTACGCGTCGCTGTACCGGATGCAGTTCAGCGACGACTGATGCGTAAGGGTGGCATGTATCGCTGGCTGCATCGCGTCTGGTACGAGGACGGCCGGGGCGGGTGGCTGCTGCTGCCGCTCAGTGGCCTGTACTGGCTGGTCTCCGTCGTCCGTCGCGCGATGTACCGCGCCGGCGTCCTGCGCACGGTCCGGGTGCCCGTACCGGTCATCATCGTCGGCAACCTGACCGCCGGCGGCACCGGCAAGACGCCGGTCACCGCGTGGCTTGCCGCTGAACTGGCTACGCGCGGTTTCCGTCCGGGCATCGTCAGCCGCGGCTACGGCGGGAGCCGGGCCTCGTCGCCGATGCGCGTCGATGCGGCCAGCGACCCGGCCGTGGTCGGCGACGAGCCGGTGCTTCTGGCGCGGCGCACCGGGCTGCCGGTGTGCGTCGACCCCGACCGTGTCCGCGCCGCGTCGATGCTGATCGAGGAGGGCGTCGACCTGGTCATCGCGGATGATGGACTGCAGCACCTGAAGCTCGGGCGCGACTACGAAATCTGCGTGATCGACGGGGCGCGCTGGCTCGGCAACGGGCGGGTGCTGCCGGCGGGTCCGCTACGTGACACGACGAATCGCCTGTGTGCCGTGGACCAGGTGCTGGTGAACGGCACGCGGCAGGCGGAGTGCGAGGCGGCGACGCTGCAGAACGCCATCGAGTTCCAGCTCGTCTCGACGGAAGTGTCGCGGCTCGACGGGTCGCTCGTGCGGCCCATCGAGGGCTTCGCCGGCACGACCGTGCATGCAGTTGCGGCCATCGGCAACCCCGGCCGCTTTTTCGACCAGCTGAGGCGTCACGACATCCAGGTGATCGAACATGCCTACCCGGACCACGCGTCGCTGGACGCCGGGCAGCTGGATTTCGCCGATGGATTTCCCGTGCTGATGACGGAGAAGGACGCCGTGAAGCTCGGCAGCCGCGCGGGTGATCGTTTCTGGTACGTGCCCGCAGAATTGCGCATGGATGCCGCGCTCGCGGGGCCGTGGCTCGCGCAGATCGAGTCGAGAATGAAAGCGGGTGTTGTTGCTCATGACTGATTACGTCGTCGTCATTCCGGCGCGCTATGCCTCGACGCGGTTGCCCGGCAAACCGCTCAGGCTCATCGGCGGCAAGCCGATGCTGCAGCACGCCTGGGAGCGGGCTTCCGAGAGCCGGGCCCGCGAGGTTGTCATCGCGACGGACGACGAGCGCATCGCCGAGGCCGGCGAAGCATTCGGCGCGAGCGTCTGCATGACCGGGCCGCAGCACCGCTCCGGCACGGAGCGCATTGCCGAAGTCGCCGATGTCTGCGACTGGGATGACGATGTCGTCGTCGTGAACCTGCAGGGCGATGAGCCGGCGATGCCGCCCGCGCTGCTCGACGAGTGCGCGACGCTGCTGTCCGATGCGCGGGCGGACATCGCGACGCTCGCATCGCCGATCGCGACGCAGGCGGATTTCGAAAACCCCAACGTCGTCAAGGTGGTTTGCGACAACAATGGCTACGCGTTGTATTTCAGCCGCTCGCCGATTCCCTATCCGCGCCAGGAATCGAAGGACTTCACCGCGCGGTCGGCGGCCCTGCATCATCACGGCCTCTATGCCTACCGCTGCGGTGTCTTGCGCCGCCTGGTGGCAAGCGCACCGTCGCCGCTCGAGCAGTTCGAACAGCTGGAACAGCTGCGCGCGCTGTCACTGGGCATGCGGATACGCGTCGCCGTACCGTCGCGGCGGCCAGGGCGAGGGGTCGATACCGAGGGCGATCTCGATGCCGCGGCGCGCGAACTCGGTGTCGAAGGCGCGCCCGACGCGGGCGCCTGGTCGTAGCCGCGGGGCGCGGCCAGCAACGCCGGATCGGCCGCGATGGGGGCATCGAGCGCCGACAGGAACGCCTCGAGGTCCCGCAGCTCCCGCGATGAAAGACTGAGCGGCTTCGCTTCGTTGTGGCCGATCAGCGCCGCCGGCGCGTCGTTGTAATGGCGCAGGACCTCCGCCAGCGTCGCGAACTGTCCCTTGCTCTGGAACGGCATTGTCGCGCCGAGATTGCGCAGCGACGGTGTGCGGGTGGCTCCGATGAGTTCGACGCCGTCACGGACGAACGTCAGCTCGTCACAGCGGCGCGACGGGTCGTCGCTGAACGCGCCGAGGCAGTTGAACGGATCGCGCCGCACGGCATCAAGCCCGTCGAAGCGGCCGCGGTCCGGCAACGCGCCGGGCGGCGGCAGCAGGCCGGTGTTGTGAAACTCGTGATTCGTCAGCAGCGGGCCGTTGTGACACTCCGTGCACCGCGCCGGCCCGAGGAACAGCCGCAGTCCGCGCAGCTCCGATGCGTCGAGGTGGTCTTGTCGCCGCGGGTCGCCGCCGCGTGACAGGTGGTCGACGTACGCGTCGAAACGGGACGGGCCGGGCAGCAACCGGCGTTCATAGGCCGCGATGGCCTTGCCGACGTTCGCGAATACGCGATCGACAGCCGCCGCGTCGGTAGAGGCCGGCAACGGCCCGAACAGCGGCTCGTATGCGCGGCGGTAGGCGGGGTCGTCACGCACCAGTTCGTAGAGCGTGTGGCGGTCGCTACCGTGCTCGTTCGGGTCTTCCAGCGGTGACAGCGCCTGCGACCACAGGCTGTCGCGCCGGCCGTCCCAGTAATACCAGGGACTGTATGCCGCGCCGACGATGCTCGGCGTGTTGCGCGCCGAGCGCCCGATCGCGACACCGCGCGGCAGCCCGTCGGTGAAGCGCCGCTGCGGCTGGTGGCAGGTCGCGCAGGCGATCGCCCCGTTCGCGCTGGCGCGGGGATCGAAGAACAGCGCGTGGCCGAAGGCGGCGGCGGCCGGGTCGTCGGCCACGGCGTTCGTGGGGTCGGGCGGCAGCGGCGGCAGCGACGCGATCCAGAGGGATTCCATCAGCCGGCGCTCGTCGGAGGACCAGGAGGGCGGGCCCCGGTCGAGCCACTGACCGGCCAGCCATGCGCCGGTGGTCAGCAACAGGCCGGCCCCGGCCGCGAGCATGTACTTGCGAGCGGACACGGTGCGGCCTACAGCACCAGCGACAGCACAAGTCGTTCGCTGGCCGGTCCGGCCGTGATGGTGAGGACCAGCTCCCACTCGCCAGGCATGTGAAAACGCAGGCCCTCGATCCGGTAGTGGCCCGGGGCCTCCAGGCCGGTCACCTGCGGCTGCGTGGGCAGTCCGTGGTCGTGCGCCGGCATGCCCCCGGCCACGTCGATGCGCGCGCCGGACACCGGTTCGCCGTTGTCGTCCGTCAGCACGAGGTCCCAGGCATGCATCCGGTTGATGGTGAGCGGCTGTAGGGACGGCGTGGCGGTCACGCGGAAGCGGTCGCCGGCCGCGGAATATTCTTCGGCGGTCGCGGGCGCGTGGGCGCCGGCCAGGAGCAGGGCGGCCAGTACGCCTGCGGCGGCGTGCGGCCGCCGACGTCGCCGCGTCCAGTACCAGAAGTTCAGCTGCAGGATCACGATGGCGGCGAGCAGCCACGGCCAGACGCCGGCGCCGGTATCGCCGACTGTAAACGGAAACACCGCCGTGTAGCGTTTGTCGCCGGCCTGCGCGACGACGATGCCGATGTATTCGCCGTCGTCGTCGAATTCGTGCAGGGCAGTGTAGACCCCCGGCGCTACCGCCGACGGGTGGCGGCTCACCGTCACGGCATCGAGGTCCGGCAGCGCGTCGATGTCCGACAGCCGCGCGAAGTTTCCCTTGCCGGTGGTGTTGCGAACGATGCGGAAGTCGATGGGGGCGGCCGACAGGCCGTCGTGCAGGTACTCCATCACGAACACGGTTTCGCCGCGGAGCGGGATGTCTTCGCAATATTCCCGGTGCCCGGACCGGGCCGGCACGAACATCTTGAAGTGCGCCTTCAGGTAGCCGATGTTGATGACGCAGAGGTCGTCCTCGGCCACGACACCGCCGTGAGCCAGGGCCGGCTGTGCGGCCAGCAACAACGGCAGAACCGCCATCCGTCGAACGCGGGACCACGCGGAAACCATGCCGCTATTCTATGTCACGACGCGTTGCCGGTGCGGCCTGAATTCCGTACATTCCGGCGATGCCCTTGCTCCGAATCACCTGGCGCCTGCCGGGCCTCCTGCTTTGCCTGCTGCTGGCCGCCGGCCACGCCGCCGCACACCCGGAGGACGAGTTCTGCGTGCCGGGCGAGAGCGGGCTGGACCCGGCGTTGTGCGAGGCGCTGTCGCAGCTCGACAGCGCGCGGCCCGGCGATGCGCGCATCGCCCCGCTCATGACACCCGACGGCGTGCAACGCGGCGCGTTGTCGACGGCGGGGTTGTACCTGACGATCGGCGTGCGGCATATCCTGCCCGGCGGCCTGGACCACATCCTGTTCGTGCTGGCCCTGTTTCTCGCGGCCCGCAACACCCGGGACCTGGTGTTGCAGATCTCGGCATTCACGGTCGCGCATACCGCGACGCTGGCAATGGCGGCGGCCGGGATTGTTGCGCCCCCCGCGAGCGTCGTGGAGCCGCTGATCGCGGGCACGATTGCGTTCGTCGCCGTGGAGAACATCGCCTTCGCGGGGCTTTCGCGCTGGCGCGTCGGCGTCGTGTTCCTGTTCGGCCTGGTCCACGGCCTCGGGTTCGCCGGATTCTTCGGCGAACTCGGACTGCCGGCCGGGCAGTTCTGGAGCGCGCTGATCGGCTTCAACGTGGGCGTCGAGGTCGGTCAGCTCGCGGTCGTCGCGGTGGCGTGGGGCATCGTCGCGGCCCTCCGGCGCCGGTACCCGGCATGGGCCGATCTCGCCACCTACCGGCGCCGCCTCGTGATTCCGCTGTCGGCCGCGATCGCGCTCACGGGTGCTTTCTGGACCGTGGAGCGCGTCGTCTCGGCGTCGGGCTGAGCCGGCGCTTCAGCGACCGCCGGCCGACGGCTCCGCGTCGAACCCGCGGCCGCGCAGCAGCGGTTCGATGCTCGGGTCCTTGCCGCGGAAATTGCGGTACAACTCGTCGGCCTCGCGCAGGCCGCCGGCCTCGTAGACCCATTTTCGCAGCCGCGCCGCCGTTTCCGGATCGAACAGGTCCTCGGCTTCCCGGAAGGCGTTGAAACCGTCGGCGTCGAGGATCTCGGACCAGAGGTACGCGTAATACCCGGCCGAGTACCCGCCGGCGAAGGTATGGCTGAAGTACTGCGTCCGGTAGCGCGGCTCGATCTCGTCGATCATGCCGTACTCGGCGAGTACTGCGGCCTCGAATGCGCGCGCGTCGGTAATGGCGGCCGCTTCGTCGGCGCTCAGCATGTGCCAGCGAAGGTCGAGCAGCGAGGCGGCGATGTACTCGGTCGTCTTGAAACCCTGGTTGTGATTCTTCGCGGCGAGCAGCCGTTCGACCAGGCTCGTCGGGATGACCTCGCCGGACGCGTAGTGGCGCGCATAGATCGCGAGCATCTCGGGCTCCGACGTCCAGTGCTCCAGTATTTGCGCCGGGAATTCCGTGTAGTCGCGCGGGCCGTCGACGCCGGCGAACTTCGGGTAGTCCACGGTGGTCATCAGGCCGTGCAGGCCGTGGCCGAATTCGTGAAACAGCGTTTCGACTTCGGTGAAGCGCATCAGCGTCGGCTGGCCGGCCTGTGGCTTCGTGAGGTTGAGGTTGTTCGTGACGACAGGCCGGATGTTCTCGCCGTCGATGTTCGATGCGCCGCGGTAGGAATTCATCCAGGCGCCGCCGCGCTTCGAGTCGCGGGAAAACATGTCCGTCATGAAGACGCCCAAGTGCGTGCCGTCTTCGTCCCGGACCTCGAAGGCCTCGACGTCCGGATTCCAGACCGGCACGTCGACCGGGGTGAACGTCAGCCCGAACAGACGGTTCGCCAGCGTGAACGCGCCGGCGCGGACGTCCTGCATGCGGAAATACGGTTTCAACGCGTTCTCGTCGAGATCGAAACGCGCCTTGCGCAGCTTCTCGGCGTAGAACCACCAGTCGTGGCCCGCGAAATCGATGCCGTCACCTGCGAGTGATTGCATGTCGCTGCGATCGCGCTTGGCCTGTTCCAGGGCCGGACCCCAGACCTCGAGCAGGAACGCCTCGGCGCCGGCCGGCGTCTTCGCCATGCGGGTTTCGAGCTGGTAGTGCGCGTGTGACGCGTAGCCCATCAGCTCGGCGCGCTGTGCGCGCAATTGCGCGATCCGAATGGCGAGCGGGCCGTTGTCATTCTCGCCTTCGGCGGCTCGCAGCCGGTAGCCGTCAAACATCTGCCGTCGCAGGTCGCGGTTCTCCGACTGCGTCATGAAATTCTCGAAGACGGACCGGCTGAGCCCCAGGACCCAGGCCTGCTCGTCTTCGTCCCACAGGGAGTTCCTGAAGTCGTCCGACAGCCCCGCGAGGGCAGCTTCGTCGTCCACCACGATGCGAAAGCTGTTCGTCGCCGCCAGGAGGTTCTGCGCGAAGCGGGTGGTGAGCTCCGACAGTTCGGCATTGATGGCGCTGAGCTTCGACTTCACATCGGCCGGCAACGCCGCGCCGTCACGAACGAAGTCCCGGTGAGTCAGCTCGAGGAGCCGCGCGTCCTGCTCGTCCAGGTCCAGCGCATCACGCTGCGCGTAGACGGCCTGTACACGATCGAACAGCCGGCCGTTCAGCGTGATCGCGTCGCTCTCGCGCGACCACATCGGCCACAGCTCGGTTTGCAGCGCGCGCAGGTCGTCGTTGAGCTCGGTTCCGGTCAGGCTGGAAAACGTGTAGAGCACACGATCCACCAGCTTGCCGCTGCGCTCCATGGCGACGATCGTGTTGTCGAAGGTCGGCGGCTCCGGATTGTTCGTGATGGCGGCGATCTCCGCGCGCATTTCGAGGATGCCCTGCTTGAACGCGGGCATGAAATGCCCGGCGCGAATCCGGTCGAACGGCTGGATGCCGAAGGGTGTGTCCCAGTCCTCGAGGAACGGGTTGCCGGCGAGTTCTGCCTCGGTCACCGAGATCTCCGGGAGCGCTTCCGGCACGTCGGCCGGCGTCTCAGGGTCGTCTTGCCCGCAAGCGGTCAGGGCGGCTGCCGCGACAACGGCAGCCAGCAGGTGGCGAATCGTCATGCAGTGATTCCTTCGATAGAAACGGTCGATGGCCCCGATCCCCGGGGTAGCGGTCTATCGTATCACCGGGGCGCCGGCATCGCTGGCATCGCCGGAAATGGCGTCAATCGGCGTGCTTGCGATTCCGAAAGATAGTGCGCGAGCGATTCAGGTGGTCCGTCATCGCGTGCGCCGCGCCATCGGGGTCCCGCGCGACGAGACGCTCGAAAATGCGTTCGTGTTCGCCCATCGTGACCGGCTCTTTGCCGTCCAGGCGGACGATGGTCGTGTGGAATTGCTTCAACCAGCCCAGCAATGCACGACAGGTGGCCACCAGGATCGGGTTCTTCGTCGCTTCCGCAATGGCAACGTGGAAGTCCATGTCGGCTTCCACGAACTTGTCCGGTTCGGTCTCGTAAAAGCGCTTCTGCTTGTCCAGCGCGGTGCGCATGCGGGCCGCGTCCTGCTCGGTGAAGTGTTCTGCCGCACGGCGCACGATCCCGACCTCGAACAGGAGGCGCGCATCCTTCAGGTGTTCGAGCGATCCCGGTGAGCTGTTGAGAACGTGCCGCGCCGCCAGGTCGATCTGCGAGAACATGTCCACCGCTGTCGGCACCGTGACTCGCGGGCGCTGCCCCTGCTGAATCGAGATCAGGCCCGCGCTCTGGAGCGACTGCATGGCTTCGCGGACGGCGGGCCGGCCCACCCCGAACTGTTCCATCAGTTCCCGCTCGGAAGGGAACGTGTCGCCGGGGGCGAACTGCCCGGAGTTGATCAGTTGCATGAGCCGATCAAGGACGTCGTCCGACAGCTTACGCTTAACGATTTTTTCTGAACTTCCCATTCTTTGGTTCGCTCTCCGTATCGCGGGCCGTTGCCTGTATAGCAGAAATGACGCGGGAAAGCGGCCCGGGCGCCCGGGTTGACAATCTGTTATACGTAGTATCTTATTATACCAGTCAGGCACGCCAGCGCCGCATTCGAGTGTCCCTGGGGGGGGCGCCAGGGGAGCGCGGCGGCCGACCCCACTCCCGACACAGTTCAAGACAGGTTCGTTCGAACATGACCAAGGTTGCATTGATTGGCGCCGGCGGAAAAATGGGCCTGCGGCTCGCCGCAAACCTCGCCGGAACCCCTTACGACGTCCGTCACGTGGAGGTCAGCGAGGCCGGCCGCGCGTGCTTGCGGGACAGTCTCGGCGTGTCCTGCGTTCCTGCCGTCGACGCGGTGGCCGATGCGGACGCCGTCATCCTCGCCGTCCCGGATACGTTGATCGGCAAGATCGCCCACGATCTCGCGCCGTCGATCCCCAGCGGTGCGATGGTGATCGCGCTCGATGCGGCGGCACCGTTCGCCGGTCACCTGCCGGCGCGCGACGACCTCACGTACTTCATCACGCACCCGTGCCACCCGCCGATTTTCAACGACGAAACGGACCTCGATGCCAAGCGCGACTATTTCGGCGGCGCGAAGGCACGGCAGGGTGTCGTGAACGCGCTGATGCAGGGGCCCGAGGAAGCGTACGCGCTCGGCGACGCCATTTCCCGGGTGATCTACGCCCCGGTTTCCGAGACGTACCGAGTCTCCGTGGAGCAAATGGCGCTGCTCGAGCCCGGCTTGTCCGAAACCGTGTGCGCGACGCTGCTGGCGACGATGCGGGAGGCGATGGACGAAGTCGTCGCCCGGGGCGTGCCGAAGGAGGCTGCGCGCGCGTTCCTGCTCGGGCACATGAACATCCTCTCCGCCGTGATCTTCGACGAGATCGAAGGCGCGTTCTCGGACGCGTGCTACAAGGCCATCAAGTACGGCAAGCCGGACCTGATTCGGCCGGACTGGAAAAAGGTCTTCGAGCCGGAGGCCATCGCGAAGAGTATCCAGCGAATCACGTGACGGCGTCACGGGACGGCGCCTCCAGCGTTGCCGGTGGGCGCGGTGTCGATGCTGCGCTCACGCTGAATGCACGGCTTTACGGGACTGGCGAGGCCCCGGCCGAGGTCCGCCACCTGCGCGCCGGGCAATTGTCCGCCATGCTGCACGCCGGCGCACTTCGCGGCATCGCCGTCGGTGGACGGGAAGCCGTCCGCGGCATCGGCTTCGTCGTCCGGGACGAAAACTGGGGGACATGCCTGCCGGAAATCGCCGATCTCGAGATCACCGAAGAAAACGGCGGCTTTCGCGTCCGCTATTCCGCGGTCTGCCGGAACGGCGCGGCCAGCCTGGCTTACCGCGCCGACATTCGGGCGACGGCGGACGGCGTGCTCAAGTTTCGCGTCCTGGCCACGCCGAGTGGGGACTTCCTCACCAGCCGGACAGGCTTCGTCGTCCTGCATCCGGTCGACGGCGTGGCGGGAAAGCCGGTGACGGTGACGCACACCGACGGGAGCATCGAGCAAACGGCGTTTCCTGCCACGATCATGCCGTCACAACCGTTTTTCGACATTCGGTCGCTCGCGCACGACGTCGTGAACGGATGCACTGTGACCTGCACGATGGAAGGTGACGCGTACGAGATGGAGGACCAGCGCAACTGGACGGACGCCTCGTACAAGACCTACATCCGTCCGCTGTCGAAGCCGCATCCCTACCGGCTCACGGCTGGCGCGACCGTCGAACAACGGGTTGAAGTACGCGTGTCGGGTACCGTGCCCGAAGGACCGGTCCGCGGCAGAGACGATGCCGTCGACGTCACGGTGGGTGAGGACCCGGCGGGCAGGGTGCCCGAATTCGCGCTCGCCGTGGATCCCGACCACGTGGAATCGGCCCGGCTTTCGGCCGGCCTGGTCCGTCAGGCCGGCATCGATGCGCTGTTCTGCGCGTTTGACGCATCGGCCGGGCACGACGCGGAGACGCTGGCGGCTTTCCGGCGCCTGTCTGAAGCGACGCGCACGCGCCTGGTGCTGGAGTTGACCCTGCCGCTTCGCGATACGGCGGGCGAGTACACGGACGATCCGGGCGTTCTCGCCGCCGACGTCGAGGTCGTGCGGCAGGCCGCCGCCGATGCCGGCGCGGAGCCGGCCGTGGTTTCGGTCTCGCCGGCCGCTTACCGCAAATCGTTCCAGCCCGGCGGCGAGTGGCCGGCCGTGCCGCCGCTCGAGTCCGTGTATGGCGCCGTCCGGCGAGCGTTTCCCAAGGCCCGGATTGCCGGGGGCATGCACAGTTACTTCACGGAGTTGAATCGCCATCGGCCACCGGTCGACGCCATCGACATCATCACCCACAGTACGAGTCCGATCGTGCACGCGGCGGACGACCTGTCGGTCATGCAGACGCTCGAATGCCTGCCCTGGGTGTTCCGGTCGGTTCGCGCGTTCGCCCCCGCGATGCCGTACTGGATCGGGCCCACCGCGATCGGCATGCGCTTCAATCCCTACGGTGCGAGCACGGCGCCGAACCCGGCACGGCGTCGCGTGGCCATGGCGGAAGAGGACCCGAGGCAACGTGGTCAGTTCAACGCGGCGTGGACGCTGGGCTATGCCGCTCGCGCGGCACAGGGCGGCGTCGACGGCTTGTGCCTGTCGGCGGCGGCCGGGCCGTTCGCTGTATCCGAAACGTGCACGCCCGGGCTCGAACCCGAAAGGTCCGCCGGCGTGTTTCCCGTGTACCACGTGATTGCCGGGCTCGCCCGCCGTGCCGGCGCGATTGCGCGTACCGCCCTGGTATCCGACACGGCTGCCGTCGCGGCTCTGGCCATCGACGACGGCGCGCACCGCGCGCTGTGGCTGGGGAACCTGACGGCGCATCCGCGCCGGATCCGGGTATCGGGCTTCGGCCGGGACGGCATGATCGAGACGCTGGACGCCGGGACCTCGGCGGAGTTCGGCGGTGTACCGGACGCGTTTGCGAGAACCGCGTACCGCGCGCGCATCGACGCTGTCGAGATCAGCCCATACGGCGTCCTTCGCGTGACACCATCATGATATGCCCCGTACTGCCACTGCACAGGTGACGATGAACGTGAGAAACCCGATCCCTTTCGCCCTGGTGGCCGGACTCGTTGCGACGGCGCCGGTCCAGGCTGCCGATCCCGACGCTGCCGGCGACGCCCGGGCGCCATCCCCCATCGTGGTCGCACGTACCGGCAAGTCCGGTGGCGCGTCGGCCGAGGAAGAACGGCGTGCGGCATGCCCCTGGGTACCGCTCTTCGACGGCCACTCGCTCGACGGCTGGACGCCAAAATTTCGCGGCTTCGCCTACGGTGAGGACCCTGCCGACACGTTTCGCGTCGAGGACGGAGCGATCACCGTGTCCTACGACGGCTACGAGGAATTCGGCGGCCGTTTCGGGCACCTGTTTTACGAAACGCCGTTTTCGCACTACCGCCTGCGGCTCGAGTACCGCATTTACGGCGATGCCATTCCCGGCACGCCGGTCTGGGCCTTTCGCAACAGCGGCGTGATGTACCACGCGTTGCCGCCGGACACGATGCCTGTCGAACAGGAATTCCCGGTATCGCTGGAGATGCAGTTTCTCCGGGGCCGCGGCGACGGCGAGCCGCGGCCGACCGGCAACGTGTGCACACCGAATACGAACACCGTGTACCAGGGGAAGTTCGACGAGACGCATTGCATTTCGTCGTCGTCTCCGACCTTCGATGACGATGGCTGGGTGACGGCCGAGCTGCTCGTGCTCGGGGATGAACTCGTCGTTCACCGCATCAACGGCGAGGACGTGCTTCGCTTCGAACGGCCGACGTACGGCGGCCCCGGCCAGGCGGTGCACAATCTTGACCCGGCGCAGGAGGGCGAACCCGTTGTCGGCGGCTATATCGCCGTTCAGGCGGAAGGCCACCCCGTACAGTTCCGCAACATCGACATCCAGGTGCTTGCCGTCGACGCGTCGAGCTCGCCGGACTGTGCTCGGCCCGGTACTGCGCCAACAGCGCCTGCCTCCCGCTAGTCGAACGCGGTCAGGCGCACCGTTTCGCCGGGCACCAGGGGCACGGAGCGCACGGTCGCGCCGGACCGGATACGCGCCTCGCGGACGGCGTTCGGGCCCGGCGTGAGCACGAGTTCGACAGGCGCCCCGTCTTCCCAGCGCAGGTCCACCGTCAGGTCGCCACGCGCGCGCAGTCCCGAGACCTGGCCGTCGGGCCATTGCGCGGGCAGGGCGGGCAACAGGCGAAGCTCGTTGCCGTGGCTCTGCAGCAGCATCTCTGCAATCGCGGCGGTTGCGCCGAAGTTGCCGTCGATCTGGAACGGCGGGTGGGTGTCCCACAGGTTATCGAGCGTGGAGACTGCGAGTATCGCCTGCAGGTTCTCGTAGGCACGGGCACCGTCGCCGAGCCGGGCGAACATGCCGATGGTCCAGGCGCGGCTCCAGCCCGTCCCGGCGCCGCCGTGTGAGAGCCGGCCCTCTATGGTCTTCAGTACCGCCGAACGCATCCGGGCATCGCCGTTCAGGTCGACCTGCGTGCCCGGGTAGGCGCCGATCAGGTGCGATATGTGCCGGTGCCCGGGCTCGGCCTCGCCGAACGGCAGCCGCCATTCCATCAGGCGACCGTCATCGCCGATGCGCGGGCGGTAGACGCGCGGCAGCAGACCGGCAACGCGGCGTGCCAGCGGTTCATCGAGACGACCGAGCGCCTCGGCGGCTTCGAGGTAGTCGCTGAACACCTGCAGGACCATGTACTGGTCGAAGCTGTTGCCGGCCGAGAACGCCGCTTCGCGTCTCTCGCCGTCAGCGGTCTCGAAGACGAACACATTCTCCGGCGACGCCGACGGACGGGCCATCAGCTGGCCTGCCTCCGGGCCTTCGATGAGCCACGACTCCACGAACTCGACTGACGCGCCGAGGACGTCCCAGTGGTCGTCCAGGAACGCTGTATCGCGACTGAAGCGGAAGTGTTCGAGTATGTGCAGCGTCATCCACTGCCCGCCGAAAAACGAGCCGCCCCAGTACGCCTGTCGCGACATGATCTTTGCGTTGCCCCAGATATCGCTCGCGTGGCCCATGCTCCAGCCCCGCATGCCGAGTCGGCGTGCCATGTCGCGCCCGGTCGGCTGGTAGTAGCGAATGAGGTCGAAGAACGGTGTGTGCAGTTCGGCGAGGTTCGTCGTTTCCGCGTGCCAGTAGTTCATCTGGATATTGATGTTCAGGTGGTAATCCGACGCCCACGGCGGATTCTCGTGCGGGTTCCAGATGCCCTGGAGGTTGGCCGGGAACGTGCCGGGCCGAGACGACGCGATCAGCAGGTAGCGACCGAACTGGAAGTAGGTCTCGACGAGATCCGGGTCGTCCTGCGCGCCGTCGCGGACGCGCTCGAGCCGTTCCCGCATCGGCAGTGCGCGCACCGGTTCCGGCGTCGAACCCAGGTCGACTCGGACACGCTCGAAATAACGTCGGTGATCGTCGATCGCGGCCTCGCGCAGTGCACGAGCCGGGCGGCCCGCAATCCTGTCCAGCGCGGCGCCGGCGGCGGCCGGCCAATCGCCAGTGAGCTTGGCGCCGGCAATGCGGCGGTCGAGGTCAGTCGCGACCGCGACGAGTATCGTAACGTCCGTTGCCCGGGCCACCGTTCGTGTGGCACCGTCCGTGGCGGATACGCCGTCCGACACGACGCGGGCGCGCACCCGGAAACGGGTTGCATCCCGGCCTGTGCCCTGACCATCCAGCACGAGGTCGCCATCGTCGACACGGCCGCCGCGCAAGCCGACGCGTACGCCGACCGGCGTGTCCGCGCGCAGGTGGACGACAATGACGTCGTCGGGTGCCGACGCCATCACCTCCTGCTCGATGGATGTGCCGTCGTCCAGCACGTGCACCGTTCGGGAAACGCCGGATTCGAGATCGAGTTCGCGCCGGGTCGACGCGATGCGCCGCGCGTCGTCGTAGGTGATGTCGAGCCAGCCGGCAAACTGGTACGCGTCAGGGTCGCGCTTGTCCTGCAGGTGCTCGACGAACCAGGCATCCGCCTCGTCGTAGCGGCCTGCGGCTTCGAGTTTCCGAATCGTCTCGAGGTGCCCGAAGCTGTCTTCCGGCATCCGCATCGCGTCACTGCGCGCCCAGATCGTTTCCTCGTTGAGCAGGACCTGCTCCGACGGGTAACGGCCGAACGGGAGCGCGCCGAGACGGCCATTGCCGACCGGGTAGGCAACGTCCCATTCGGGCGCGGCGCCATCGTCCCGGATCACGTGGCGGGCTTCGGAGGTTTCCGGGGCTCCCGTAATCACCGCCGGCGCGTCTGCCTCCGGCTCCGGATTACAGGCGCCGAGGCCGAAGGCCAGCGCGACCGCCGCGGCCATTGCCGGAAACCGGCGGCTGGAGTTATGCAAGGACGCGGACATCGAGCGGAACATGTTCACCCCCCGGTTGATGGAAACGGGCCGGCCGACCCGGCCCCGGCATACTAGCCGGCCGTGCCGTTTCAGAAGTCGAAATCGTACGGGTCCGGGCCCAGCCGCTGTCCGCGATCCAGCCCGTCGAGCATCCGCATCTCTTCCCCCGTCAATTCGAAATCGAACAGCTGAGCGTTTTCCTCGATGCGTGCGGGCGTACCGGACTTTGGAATCGTCACCACGCCATGCTGCAGGTCCCAGCGCAGGACGATCTGCGCGGGCGTCTTCGAATGCCTGGCCGCCAGCTCGCGAATCGTTTCGTCGTCGACGCATTTGCCCTGCATCAACGGGCTCCAGGCTTCAAGCCGTATCTCGTGCGCGTCGCAGTACGCGAGCAGATCGGGTTGTACCAGGTATGGGTGAAACTCGACCTGGTTGACGGCGGGCACGATGTCCGCGTCGGCGAGAAGGTCGTCGAGCTGGTGCGGCATGAAGTTGCTCACGCCAATGGCGCGGGCGCGACCGCTGCGGTGGATCGCTTCCAGGGCTTTCCACGTCTTCTTGTAACAGCCGGCGACAGGCCAGTGCACGAGATACAGGTCGACGTAGTCGGTGCCGAGCCGGGAAAGGCTCTCATCGAAGGCCTCGTGTACCCGGTCGGCGCGCTGGTCGTCGTTCCAGACTTTGGTTGTGACGAAGATGTCTTCGCGCGGCAGGCCGCTCTCGCGAATTCCGACGCCGACGCCGGTTTCGTTCCTGTAAATCGTCGCGGTATCGATGCTGCGATATCCGTTATCGAGGGCGTGCATCACGGCGCGTGCGACGGGCTCTCCATCGTCGATGCCGTAAACCCCGAATCCGAGCCACGGCAATTTCACGCCGTTATTGAGTGTCGTACATGCGTTGATACTGCCGGACATCATTTCTCCTGGTGGGTCGTCAGATCGCGTCGGACTTCAGCAGCTCGACTGCACTGGCGGCAGCCCGGGCCGTGAGGGCCATGTAGGTCAGCGAAGGGTTCTGGCAGGCGGACGACGTCATCGCGGCGCCGTCGGTGACGAACAGGTTCGGTACGTCGTGCGCCTGGTTGCGTCCGTTCAGTACCGATGTCGCCGGGTCGTGGCCCATTCGTGCGGTCCCCATTTCGTGCACGAGCAGACCGGGCGGCGCGTTGCCTTCCGTCGAGCGAACGTCGGTCAATCCGATGGCTTCGAGCATGTCGACCGCATCGGCAGCCATCGCCTTCATCATGGCGCGATCGTTGTCACCGTGCTCGCATTCGACGTGCAACAGCGGGATGCCCCACTGATCCGTCCTGCGGTTGTCGAGGCGTACGCCGTTCTTCGCGTCAGGCAGCATTTCCCCGAACGCGCTAATGGCGAACACCCACGGCGCGGGCCGGCGCAAAGCGTCCTTGAATGCCGCGCCGAACCCGGGCATCCCGGCGCCGCGCTTCCAGTCCGGGCGATCAGCGCCGCCCTGGTACGCGAACCCGCGAACGAATCGCTCGTCCCGGTCGCTGACGTTGCGAAAGCGAGGCAGGTAGCAACGGGTCGGCCGACGCCCCGCGTCGTAGCGGTCCTCGAATCCCGGCACGGTGCCGAACGCCGCGATGCCGCCGAGATGGTCCATCAGGTAGCGGCCGAGCGTGCCGCTCGAGTTCGCAATGCCGTCCGGAAAGGCCTCGGAACGCGAGTTCAGCATGATCTGCGCGGTGCCGAGCGTGGACGCGCACAGGAACACGAGGCGCGCGCTGTACGTACGCGTTGCCCGGGTTTGCGCGTCGATCACGCGGACGCCGCTTGCACGCTTGCGCGCGTCGTCGTACACAACGCTCTCGACGATCGCGTCCGTCACCGTGGTCAGGTTGCCGGTACGGCTTGCAGCAGGCAGGGTCGCGGACAGGCTCGAAAAGTAGGCCCCGAAAGAGCATCCGCGCTGGCACTCGTTGCGGTTCATGCAGCGCGCGCGGCCCAGCGCCGACTGCTCGGCGGTCGGTGCCGTGATGTGTGCCGTCCGGCCGATGATCAGCTTGCGCTCCGGAAACCGCGCCTCGAGACGCTTCTTCACGTCCTTCTCGACACAATTCATTTCGTAGGGTGGCTGGAACTCCCCGTCCGGGAGTTGCGCCAGGCCTTCACGGGACCCGCTGATGCCGGCAAAGCGCTCGACGTGGTCATACCACGGCGCAATGTCCTTGTAGCGTAGCGGCCAGTCCACGCCGTGGCCGTCGGCCTTGTTGGCACCGAAGTCGAGGTCGCTCAGGCGATAACTCTGGCGTTGCCATAGCAGCGACCGGCCGCCGAGATGGTAGCCGCGTATCCACGGGAAGGGTTTCTCGTCCGGCATCGAATAAGGGTGCTCGCGATCGTTGACGAAGAAGTGCCGCGTGTAGTCGGTCAGCGCATAGCAGGACTTCTGGATGGCGAAGTCATTCTCGGCGACGGCTTCGGGAATCTGGCCGAGATAGGGCATTTCCCACGGTGCCTTGCCCTCGGTGACGTAATCCTTGCGGTGCTCGACGTTGCGCCCGCGCTCGAGCAGGAGCACCTTGAGGCCGCGCTCGGTCAGTTCCTTGGCCGCCCAGCCGCCGGAAATGCCGGAACCGACGACGATGGCGTCGAAGTCGGCCGACGGCTCAGAGGCCATGAGAAAACCCCAGCCAGAACCAGGCCCTGCCGTCCGGGTCCAGCGGCTGGCACGGCCGGTAGTCGCCCGGGATGCGCTCGAAGCGCAGCGCGATCGTCGCGCCCGCTTCGGACGAGAAAAAGGTGAACAGTGTCATTTTCTTGAGCTCCCTGAAGAAAGTCGGCCCGGCGCCATCGGGCGCGTAGGCTTCTTCGTCCATCGCTCGCACGACAGCGGCACGCTGGTCGCTGCTGGCATCGGCGAAGGCCGGCGCACCGGCGGCGCGGGCGCGGCGGTCGATGTCGTCGAGGCCGTCCCGGTAGCGCTGCTGGCGTGCCGGCGACGCCCAGCCGGCCAGCAACCGGTCGATGAGCCACGGGACACCGGCGCTGACGGCGCCCGGCGTCCCGGTTTCCGGGATCACGACGTCGACGACGTCCCGCAGGCAGCGGAACCGGGCGGCATCGAGGAACACGGGATCCTCGCCGGGGTCTGAGGTCTCAAGAGCCTGGGCGAGGGCGCTCACCTGGGTTGCCGTCAGGGAAACGCCCAGGACGGCGGCGGCACGGCGAAGTGCGTCGCGGCGGGTGATGCGCGGCGGCGCCGATGCGCCCGTCACGATACCGTCATCCGGCGAAGCCTGGCCGGGCGGAGCCGGGGCGCATTTGCGCGGGCCTGCCGCCCGAAAACGGGCGCCGGCGCGGCGGCATGGCCGGTCTCCTCATCGAAAAAGACTTTAAAAACAAGACGATGATGTATGCGCACGGGCAGCCCCCCACCGGTGTTTGCGAGCCGAAGCTTGAATACTATCTGATCGAAAACGATCAAAGATAGTCAAAAGTACGCAAAACGCGTTGACAAACAGCAATACCTAGTATCTCATTATGCCAGTTGCACGAAGGGCGCGACCCGCGGGAAGGGCGGGCGCGCGGCGCAGGTGTTTCGGCACCGCGATTGAATCCAGAGTTTTACACGGCACCAAACCGAGGGGGCAAAATGAAATCGATTACCAACGACCTGCATCAGGCGGTCGCGTCGTGCCTGTTGACGGCCGGCGCGTTCCTGTTGTCAGGATCCGTACTGGCGCAAAGCGCTGGCAGCGGCTCAGAGGACGCGGAGGCGAGGGTCGAAGAGATCGTCGTCACCGGCAGTCGCATCAAGAGCGCTGACCTGACGTCGCCGTCGCCGCTGCAAGTGGTGGACTCCGAGTTCATCGCGGACATCGGCGTCATCAACGTGCAGGAAGCGCTGCAACTCAACCCGGCGTTCGGCCAGCCCGGCCAGAGCCGCTACACGTCGAACGGCAGTATCACGAACGCGGGCTCCGCGACGCTGAACCTGCGCAATCTCGGCGCGGATCGCACGCTGGTCCTGGTCGACGGCAAGCGCGTCGTCGCCGGCGTACCGGGCACGGCGCAGGTCGACATGACGATGGTGCCGACCGGCTTCATCGATCGCGTCGAAGTGCTGACCGGTGGCGCGTCCGCCGTCTACGGTTCTGATGCCATCGCCGGCGTCGTGAACCTGATCTACAAGACGGATTTCCAGGGCATCAACGTAAAGACGCAGTACGGTCAGTCCAGCGAAGGCGACGGCGAAGAGTTCCTCGTCGACTTCACGGCCGGCCACAATTTCGCTGACGGTCGTGGCAACTTCATGTTGCACCTGGGCTATGCGGATCAGGAAGGCCTCGACAACGGCCTGCGCCCGTTCTCCGATGACAGCTACGCGAGCATGGTCGTCGCACAGGGCTCGAGCGATCCCGCGGACCTGTACACGGTGGTGCTCAACCGTTCCACGGTGCAGCCGCGCGGCCAGATCGGCGTCGGCAGCCCGAACCAGAGCTTCGTCTTCACCGACGACGGCACGGGCCTGATTCCGTTCGACTCGAGCAACCAGGACGCGCCTTTCCGCTTCGATCCGCAGGAATTCGACGGTGCCCAGGACAACCTGGCAGCACCGGTCACGCGGATGACCGCTGCGGCTCGCGCTACCTACGAGTTCAGTCCGCAGTTCCGGACGTTCGTTGACCTGAACTACGGGCGTGTCGAGTCGACCGGCTCGAACACGTTCCACCCGTACGTCTCGACGTTCGATTTCGGCATCGGTATCTCGCAGCGCCAGGAGATCGAGTCTCGCCTCGTGAACCCGGCCGACGGCACGGTGACGATCGTTCAGAACCCGTTCCTCCCGCAGCAGGTCTTTGATCTCGCTACGGACGCCGACGGCGATGGCCTCCGCGACGTTTCCTACTCGAAGCGCGTCGTCGAGTTCGGCAATCGCGCGACGTCGATCGATCGTCAGCAGTTCCGTATCGTGCTCGGCACGGAAGGCGACATCAACGACAACTGGTCGTACGACTTCCACTACACGTATGGCCGTTCCGACATGGACGCGCGCCAACATGGCCTGTACATCACGCCGAACCTGTTCCAGTCGCTGCGCGCCGTTTCTGACGTCTTCGACTTCGACGGTGACGGCGACACGACCGAGGCGATTTGCGCGGATTCGAATGCGCGCATCAACGGCTGCGTACCGATCAACTTCTACGGCGTGAACAACGTGTCCGATGCGGCACGCGAGTACGTCCAGGGCGGCGACGGCGCGGCTTTCCAGACCTCGTACCAGGACATGAACGTCGTGTCCGCGAACGTTACCGGCACGCTGTTCGACCTGCCGGCCGGTCCCCTGCAGATGGCGGGTGGTGTCGAGTATCGCGAGGAAACAAGCAGCCACCAGTTCGACCCGCTGTACAACACGAAGCAGAACGGCTTCGTGCAGCAGCGTGACATCGAGGGCTCGATCGACACCAGCGAAGTGTATGCGGAGTTCAACGTACCGCTCCTGGCCGGCATCACCGGCATCCAGGACCTTTCGCTGCGTGCCGCAGGGCGCTACTCGGACTACTCGACACTGGGCGGCTTCCCGGCCTACAACTTCGGCCTCGAATGGGCGCCGATCGACGATCTGCGCTTCCGCGCGGTGTATGCCCGCGCGGTTCGCGCACCGAACGTCGGTGAGCTGTTCCGTCCGGCGCAGTCCGGCGTCACGTCCATCGTCGATCCGTGTAACGGTGTTCAGACCGGCCAGACCAGCACCGTGGCGACGCAGTGCCTGGCGGACCCGGGTGTCGCGCAGAACGCGGCCGAGAACGGCGGTACCGTCACGTTCATCCAGACGGACTTCCAGGGCGTTGGTACGCTGAGCATCACGAACCCGGATATCCGGGAGGAGACGGCGGACACCTACACGTTCGGCTTCGTCTACACGCCGGCGGCTCTGCCGGGCCTGTTCGTCACGCTCGACTACTACGACATCGAAGTCGACGACGCGATCAGCAGTGTGTCGACGCAGTTCATCATCGACCAGTGCTACCAGCAGGCCAACAACAGCTTCTGTTCCCTGATCGATCGCCGTCCGGCGGCGGCCTCGCCGGCGAGCGCCGGTTCGGTGCAGCTGATCCGGTCCGGTCTCGTCAACAGCGGCGGCGCATTCGCCGAAGGTGTCGACCTGACCGGTGGCTACGTCTTCGACCTTGGCGATGGCACGTTCTCAATCGACCTGAGCTACACGCACCTGCTCGATCAGGGTGTGATTCCGCAGATTGGCGCGGATCCGAACTACTCGACGGGTGAAGTCGGCTTCCCGGAGAACAAGGCTGTCCTCAAGCTGAAGTACGACCTCGGCCCGTGGAGCTTCGCGGCGACGAACCAGATCATCGGCGAGTCGTATATCGACGACGAGTTCCTGCGCAGCCGCTTCGGTCCTGAGACCGACGTGAAAGACAGCTACTTCGCGTTCGATGCAGTCCTGTACACGGACCTCCAGGTCCAGTACCGCATGCAGGATACGTTCAACGTCTACGCGGGCATCAACAATCTGTGGGACGAAGATCCGCCAGCGATCCTGTCGGGCATTCCGGGTAACCGGAACGCGAACTACGACATCATCGGGCAGTACTGGTACGTCGGCGTAGGCGCCGACTTCTAGACCCGAAAGCATAGGCGGGGTGGCCGCAGGCCGCCCCGCTGATTTCGGTTTGACTGATGCGGCGGGCCCCCGGGTCCGCCGCACACGACTTCGCTCCAGCCGGTGGCGGGCAACAGGCACAGTTCAACCGCCGCGGTGCGTCCCGTAGACTGGTACCGGTCTACGCCGTGTTGCAGCGACACTCAACGGGGATCCGCAGAAATGACCGACTCTCTCATTCATTCGCACGGCTTGTCCCGCCGCGAATTCATGTCCTGCGCGGCCTGCGCCGCGACGGCAACCGCGCTCGCGAGCCTGCCGATGTCCCGCGCGTTTGGCGCCGCCGAGAGCTCGGGGCTCGAGGTCATGCGCGAGTTTCCGTACGGTGCCGTCAAACTGACGAACGGTCCGCTCAAGGAGCACTTCGACCACATACACGCACATTACCTCGCGCTCGACAACGATCGCATTCTGAAGGTATTCCGGGAGCACGCCGGATTGCCGGCGCCCGGCCCGGACATGGGCGGCTGGTATGACGTCAACGGCTTCGTTCCCGGACTGACGCTCGGACAATACATTTCCGGCATCGCGCGTTTCGGCGCGGCGACCGGCGAGCAGGCGGCTCACGACAAGGTCGCGAAGCTGGTGTCCGGATTCGGTGAGGTCCTGCGCAAGGTCGACGACCCGTACGCCGGTCCCGGCTCCCGCGATTTCTGGGCCGCGTACGTCATGGACAAGTACGTGATCGGCTTCATCGATGCTTATGAGTTGAGCGGCGTCGAGGAGGCGAAAGAACTGCTCCCGCTGGTGATCGACAAGTGCCTCCCGTATATCTCGCCGGAGTCCCGGCCGCGTATCGGCAAGGCGGAGCCGCCGTGGGACGAGACCTACGTGCTGTCGGAGAACCTGTTCGAGACGGCGCGTATCACCGGCGACCAGCGCTTCCACGACCTGGCCGTGCACTACCTACTGAACAAGGAGTTCTTCGATCCGCTTTCCCGCGGCGAGGACGTGCTGCCGGACAAACACGCTTACAGCTACGCGATCGGACTGAGTTCCGGCGCGCAGGCTTACCTGAACCTCGACGACAAGAAGTACCTCGATGCATTGAAGAATGCCTGGCGCTTCCTCGAACACCAGCGCTATGCATCCGGCGGCTGGGGACCCGAGGAGCAGTTCGTGCACCTGGGGCAGGGCAAGCTCGCCGAGAGTCTCAAGACGTCGATCGCGCACTTTGAAACGCCCTGCGGCAGCTTCGCGGACCTGAAGCTCGCCCGCTACCTGATTCGATTCACCGGTGACCAACAGTATGGCGACGGCCTCGAGCGGACGCTGTACAACACACTGCTCGCCAGCCGATTGCCGGACAGCGACGGAAACTATCCGTACTACTCGGATTACAGCTCGAACGGCGAGAAGATCTACTACGGCCGGAAGTGGCCGTGCTGCTCGGGAACGCTGGTCCAGGCGGTCTCCGATTACGTTCTTAACGCCTATTTCCACAATGATGACGAGTTGTTCGTCAATCTGTTCGCGTCGTCCGAAGTGAACTGGGATCGGAAGGGCGGGCGTACGGTTTTGGTCCAGGACACGGCGTACCCTGCCGCTGACACGACCCGTTTGACCGTTCGCGAAGCCGGCGACGGCAAGTTTTCCGTCAAGCTGCGAATTCCGGCTTGGACGGATGGCGCGTCGCTCGCCGTCAACGGATCTCGGCGCGACGTGACGCCCGGCCAGGTGGCAACGATCGAACGGCAGTGGAAAGCTGGCGACGTCGTTGAGTTGACCATCCCGCAGCCGCTCCGGACGCTGTCGATCGACCCGGAGAACCCCGACCTCGCCGCCGTGATGCGCGGCAACATGATGTACGTCGGAATCAATCCGTGGGAAGGCCTCGACCAGCAGCCGCTCGACCTGCCCGGCCAGCTTGAACCGCTGGCGGGGTCCCGGCAGCGCTACCGCACCTCCGTGGGTGATCGCGACCTCGTGTTCGTGCCGTACTTCACGATCGAAACGGAGAAGTACAACACCTACTTCAAGATCGCCTGATGGCCGGGCCTCGCGTCAAGGCCACGTACTGGATCGAAACGGCCTATCCGCTGGAGGATGCCGCGGCATCCATGGCGGGCGAACAGTCGACCGGCACGTTCGTGCGGGTGCCGGGCGAGACCGACGCACTGCGCGAAGCGCACGCCGCGCGCGTGGAAGAGGTCGTCGAACTCGGTGAGGTCGAGCGGCCGTCACTGCCCGGCGCCGGACAACCGTCGTCGGGCCCCGTGACACGCCGGACCGCGCGCGTCGTGCTGTCCTGGCCGCTGTCCAATTTCGGCCCGTCGCTGCCGAACCTGCTGGCGACCGTCGCCGGAAACCTGTCGGAACTCAAGGCTTTCTCGGGCCTGAAACTGCTCGACCTGGCGCTGCCGCCCGATTTCCTGACGAAGTACCGGGGTCCTCAGTTCGGGGTCGAAGGAACACGCCGTTTCGCCGGCGTTTACGACCGCCCGATCATCGGCACGATCATCAAGCCGAGCGTGGGCTTCCCGCCGGACGCGACGGCGCAACTCGTCGGCAAGCTCGCGGATGCGGGCGTGGACTTCATCAAGGACGACGAGCTGCAGGCCGACGGACCGCATTGTCCATTCGACGAACGTATCACCGCCGTGATGCGGGTCATCCGTGAGAACGCCGAGCGCACCGGCAAGAAGGTGATGTACGCCGCTAATATCACGGGCGAGATCGACGAGATGCGGGCGCGCCACGATCATGTCGTTCGCGAGGGCGGGACCTGCGTCATGGTGAGCATGAACTCCGTGGGCCTGCCGGCGATGAAGGCCCTGCGCGAGCATTGCGAGCTGCCGATTCACGGACACCGGAACGGCTGGGGCATGCTCGGCCGGTCCCCGGCGATCGGCATGAGTTTCGTTGCGTACCAGAAGCTGTGGCGTCTTGCAGGTATCGACCATACCCACGTCAACGGTCTCGACAACAAGTTCTGCGAGACGAACGACAGCGTCATCGCGTCGGCGCGCGAGTGCCTGACGCCGATGTTCGATGCGCCGAACCCGGGCTGCGAAGTCATGCCGGTGTTCTCGTCCGGCCAGTCGGCGAAGCAGGCGGCGCCGACGTATGCTGCGCTGGGATCGACGGACCTGATCTACGCAGCCGGCGGTGGCATCGTTGCACACCCGGGTGGCGCCGCGGCCGGCGTTCGCGCGCTCAGGCAGGCGTGGGATGCCGCGGTTGCCGGCGTGCCGATTGAAAAGGCTGCGAAGGAACACCGCGAACTCGGCCAGGCCCTCGGGACGTTCGCCGGGTGACGCCGCGCTATGCCTTTTACGGTGACGATTTCACCGGTTCGACCGACGTGCTCGAGCAGCTCGCGGAGGGTGGCGTCGATGCCGTCCTGTTCCTCGAAGCGCCTTCGCCGGAACTGCTCGCGCGGTTTCCGGACGTGTCGGCGATCGGCATCGCCGGTGACAGCCGCAGCCGCCCGCCACAGTGGATGGATGAACACCTGCCGCGCATCTTCGCCGCGCTGGAGGGCGCGGACACGGTGCATTACAAGACCTGTTCGACGTTCGACAGCAGCCCGCAGACGGGATCGATTGGTCGTGCGCTCGACGTTGGCATTGCGCATTTCGGCGGGCCGGCGGCCATCGTCGTCGGCGCACCGTACATGGGTCGCTACGTCTTTTTCGGCAACCTGTTTGCCCGCGCCGGTCAGTCCGTGTACCGCATCGATCGCCATCCGACGATGTCGCGTCACCCGGTGACGCCAATGGACGAAGCCGACCTCGTCCGGCACCTTGCGCGCCAGACGAACAGCCGACTATCGCTGATCCCGATCACGGACATACATGCCGGCCAGGCTGCCGCACGATTTGACGCGGAGCGGGCGTCGGTCGATGCATTCCTGTTCGATGCCGTCGACAATGAGGACCTGCACCGGACGGGCGAGATCCTCGAGTCCCGCAAGGTGCGTTACGCCGTCGGCAGTTCGGGCGTTACGCGTGCGCTGGTCATGGCCTGGCAGGCCGACGGCAGTGTGACGGCACCCACGGGCTCCGCGACGGTCGGCGGCGTTGACCGGCTGCTGGTGGTCAGCGGGAGCTGCTCACCGGTGACGGCGCAGCAAGTGGCTGCGGCAGCCAACAAGGGTTTTGCGACGCACCTGGTGGACGTTGCGGCGCTCGTCCGCGGCGACCGCGCCGAGGAAGACAGGCTGTCGCGGGCCGCACTGGCGACGTTGTCGGCGGGTCAATCGTGCATCATTCATTCCGCCACCGGGCCGCTCGAAGCGTGCGCGGCGCCGGCCGGCGACAAACTGGGCGCTGCGCTCGGGAGAGTGGCGCGCGCGTTGATTTTGCAGACCGGCCTGCAGCGCATCGTGTTCGCGGGCGGCGACACGTCGAGCCACGGTGTCGCCCGGCTGGGTGTGGACGCACTGACCTGGGCCGCCCGGCTCGAACCCGGCGCGCCGCTCGTGCGCTCGCACTCGGAAGATGCGGCGGTCGACGGCCTCGAGATGGTTCTGAAAGGCGGCCAGGTCGGCGGCGACGATTTTTTCAACCTGGTACGGCTTGGTACCGCGACGGCGGCGGCCTGACGCGCCGGGCGCCAACGGAAGCAGCGACGAATGGACACGACACGGGACAACGGCCTCGCCGTCGTCGATCTGCGATCGGAACTGACGCGCGACCTGCTCGGTACGGAGGTCGCGCACCCGCGCCTGTCGTGGCGCGTGGAGGCGACGGGCAGCGACGTCGTGCAGCAGTCTTACCGCATTCGCGTCGCAACCGACGTACAGGCGCTGGATGACGACGAGGCCCTGCTATGGGACAGCGGCGCAGTCACGAGCCCGGCGACGTTCGACATCCGTTACGGCGGTCCGGGGCTTACGTCGATGCAGCGCATCTGGTGGGACGTGACCGTGACGGACGGCGCGGGCCGGGTCGCGCGGTCGGAGCCTGCGTGGACCGAAGCCGGCCTGTTGTCGGAGACCGACTGGCGCGGACAATGGATCGAGGTGGAAGACGAGCTGGCTGCCGCGGATCGTGCGGCTGGCCTGTCGTGGATCTGGAGCGATACGCCGCTGGATCCGCGTCTGCACGCATTCCGGCTGGATTTCGACGCGCCGACCGACACGGTCCGTGCTGACGTACTTGTCGCCGGTAAGGACCAGCTCGCCGGCGTCTGGGTCAACGGAAACGAAGCCGACCTTCCGCAGCCCGAGTACTGGGGTACCTTGCGTTCGATCGACGCGGAGCTGACGCCCGGCAGGAACAGCATCTGCGTCGCGGTGCTTGCCGAGACGGCGGGTTTCTGGCCGCCCGATGGCGGCGCCATGGCCGCGCTGATTCGGCTGCATCGGGCCAACGGCGCTGTCGACCGCATCGTGAGTTCGACGGACTGGCGAGTACTGCCGGACCCGCCCGACGGCTGGCAGGCCCCGGATTTTGACGCGTCGTCGTGGACCGTAGCGAGTGCATCCGGTGCCCGTTCGCTGGGCGATCCACGGCCAGCGGAACCCGCGCTGCGGCTCAGGACGGAGTTCGAGGCCCGCGGCGAGGTCGCCGGCGCGCGATTGTATGCGACGGCGCTGGGCGCGTTCGAGGCGCGGATCAACGGGCAGGCCGTGTCGAATGCCGTGCTGTCGCCGGAAATCAGCGTGGCGGACTGCCACGTGCTGTACCAGTGCTACGACGTCGGCCATCTCGTCGGGGCAGGTCGCAACGCGCTGGGCGTGACCGTGGCCGACGGCTTTTATGCCAGCGCCTTCGGCTGGCGCATGGAACGCTATTGCCTCGGGCCGGCACCGCGACGCCTGCTCGCACAACTGCGGATCGACTACGCGGACGGCACGAGCGAATGGGTCGCAACGGATTCGGACTGGCGCATGGGCCCGTCGCCGGTGACGTCGGCGGACATCTACGGCGGCGAGACTTTCGATGCGCGACGGGATGAGGCCGGTTGGGATCAGCCCGGGTTCGATGACGCGCACTGGCGGAAAGCGCGCCAGGGAATCGCGCCGCAAGCACGGCTCGTCGCATTGACATCGCCGCCGCTGCGCCCTCGGCGCAGCCTGCGCGCCGAGACGATCACGGAGCCCGTTCCCGGGCGCTTTGTTTTCGACTTCGGCCAGAACGTATCCGGCTGGGCGCGGGTGCGGGCGAAAGGCGAGGCCGGCACGCCTGTACACCTGCGCTTCGCGGAGATCCTGCTGCCGGACGGAACGGTGGACCAGTCCAACCTGCGTCGCGCCGACGCGGCCGATACGTTCATCCTGCGCGGCGACGCGGCCGGCGAGGTCTTCGAACCCCGCTTCACGTACCACGGGTTCCGCTACGTCGAGGTGGAGGGCTATCCCGGCGCGCCGACCGCCGATGACGTCGAGGCCATCACGGTCTACAGCGACTGCCGCGAGACCGGGAACATGACGTTCGACTCGCCGCTGCTTGCTCAGGTCTGGCAGAACGCGTTCTGGAGCCAGCGCGCGAACTTTTTCGGCGTGCCCACGGATTGCCCGCAGCGCGACGAGCGCATGGGCTGGATGGGCGATATCCAGGTGTTCCTCGACGCCGCCGCATTCAACATGGAAGTGGATCCGTTCATACGCCGTTTCCTGCGCGAAGCCCGCGCCGCGCAGTTTGCCGATGGCGGGTACCCGATCGTCGTGCCGGCGCCGAAGTCATTCCCGGAGGTCGTGACGGCCGGCTGGAGCGAAGCCGGCGTCATACTGCCGTGGGGACTCTGGCAGCGCTACGGCGACACGGCCGTGATCGACGAAAACTGGGACGCGATGCAGCGCTGGATGGACTACGTGGCACGCAACAATCCCGACTTCGTCTGGCGACATGACCGCGGGCTCGATCTCGGCGACTGGTTGTCCGTCGACGCGCGCGTGCCGGACGAGGAGACGACGCCGCGCCTGTTGTGTGCCACGGCTTACTGGGCCTATTGCGCCAGGCTGATGGCCGACATGGCCGCGGCAACGGGGCGTGATTCGGATGCCGCCCGTTACCACGAGACCTTAGCGCGCATCCGCGAGGCGTTCGCGGCGGAGCTCGTATCGGACGACGGCGTCGCGGGCAACGGCAGCCAGACCAGCCAGGTGCTCGCGCTGTACATGGATCTCGTACCGTCGGCACTGCGGCCGAAGGCGGCGCGCGTCCTCGCCCGTGAAATCGCGGGGCGCGGCATGAAGGTCTCGACGGGATTCCTCGGTACGCCGTACCTGCTCGACGTGCTGGCGGATGAGGGCGAAATCGATACGGTACGGGAGCTGTTGCTGCAGACCGGCTACCCGTCGTGGGGCTACATGGCCTCGTCCGGCGCGACGACCGTGTGGGAACGCTGGAACAGCGATGTCGGTGACATCGCGATGAACAGTTACAACCACTATGCGCTGGGTGCGGTCATCGGCTTTTACTACCGCCGCCTTGCGGGCATTGCGCCGGCGGCCCCCGGGTTCCGGCGCATTTCGGTGCGGCCGTTGTTCATACCGGGCGTCGGCGGGGTCTCGGCGCGTTACGATGCGTGCGTCGGTACGATTGCGACGCGCGTGGACGGCGACGACGACGGACTCGCGGTTCTCGACCTGACCGTGCCACCGAACTGCACCGCGGACGTGGAACTGCCCGGCGGTTTCGACTGGCGACTCGGCGGGGCCGCCATACCGCGGGACGCCGGCGAGTCGGCCGGCACGCTCCGGGTCCAGGTGGGCTCGGGTGATCATCAATTCCGACGCCAGGAGAAAGCCTAATGGCCACGCTAGCCCTCGTTCACACGTCGCCGACGTTGTCGCCGCTGTTCAATGAGCTGACAGCGCGCCTCGTACCGGGCGCCCGAATCCTGCACTTCGTCGACGAGAGCCTGATCAAGAACACGATCGCGTCCGGTCGCCTCGAAAAGGCGACGATGCGGCGCGCCATTGCGCTCATCGGTTCCACGTTTGACGCCGGCGCCGATGTTGCGCTCGTGACCTGCTCGTCGATCGGGCCGGCCGTCGACATGGCGGCGACGCTCTATGAGCAGCCGGTGCTTCGTGTCGACCGGCCGATGGCGGACAAGGCCGTGCAGACCGGACGGCGCATCGGCGTCGCGGCGACCCTGTCGACCACGCTGAATCCGACGGCGGAACTCGTACGCCGCGCCGCGCGCGAAGCCGGCAAGGACGTCGAAATCGTGGAGAAACTCTGCGAGGGTGCGTTTGAAGCCGTCATGGCCGGCGACGGAGAAACGCACGACCGCATCGTCGGTGAGGGACTGACCGACGACCTGAAGGGCGTCGACGTCATCGTGCTGGCGCAGGCGTCGATGGCGCGGGTGCTGCAGACACTGCCCGCCGACGCGATCGAGGCACCGGTGTATTCCAGCCCGGAGCTCGGCGTTCTGCGTGCACAACAGGTGCTCGATGCGCTCGCTTAGGCGAGCCTGCCTTGTCTTCGCGGCGCTGGCCGCCGCGTTGCTGCTGGCGGCTCTGACCGGCGCCATGCCGTCGGCCGCCGCTCCGGCAGCGCTCGCAATGGTCGTATTCGCGGCGATCGGCTTCGGCGCCGTCCCTCAGCTCGCCGGCTACCAGTACACGGCCTGGATCGTCGTCGCGATCGTGGCCGGCATGCTGTACCCGGACCAGCTGCTGCACGTCGGCGAGTTCGACATGCGCAATCCTTGGCTGATCCTGATCATCGTTCAGCTCGTGATGTTCGGCATGGGTTCGCAGATGCATCTCGCGGACTTCGAGGGCGTCGTGAAGACCCCGAAGGGCGTGGCGGTGGGACTGCTTTGCCAGTTCTCCATCATGCCGACGATGGGCTGGCTCCTGACGCGCGTGTTCGAATTTCCACCGGAGATTGCGGCCGGCATCATTCTCATCGGCGCGTGTTCCAGCGGGCTCGCGTCGAACGTCATGGCATACATCGCGAAAGCAAACCTCGCGCTGTCCATCACGGTGACCGCGGTTGCGACGATCGTCGCGCCGCTGATGACCCCGCTGCTGATGCGCTTCTATGCGTCGACGCTGGTCGAAGTCGCGTTTCTCGGCATGATGCTGTCGATCGTCAAGATCGTGCTGGCACCGATCGGCGCCGCGCTGCTCGCCGACTACCTCCGCCGGGCACCGGCGGCGAACGTCGGGCGAGTACGCGCATTTGCCGCGGCCTGCGCCGCGTGGCTCGTGTTCATCGCCGGGGGCGGGTGGTCCTGGCTCGGAGGGGCGCTGCCCGGGCACGTGCTGACCGCCGTCGGCATCGCCGGTTTCTTTGCCGCGGCCATACTCTTCGGCACCGTGTTTCACGCGCTGCGCGAGCGATTCCCGGCGATTCAGTCCCTGATGCCGTACGCATCGATGTTCGGCATCATTTACTTTACCGCCGTGACCACGGCCGCGGGGCGGGGGTACCTCCTGCAGATCGGCGCGCTGCTGTTCGTGGCGGCCGTCCTGCACAACTCGGCGGGCTACCTGTTCGGCTACGGGTTCAGCCGTCTGCTCGGCCTCGACCGCCGATCGGCGCGTACGATGGCGCTGGAGGTCGGCATGCAGAACGGTGGCATGGCTGCCGGCATCGCCGGCGACCTCGGCAAGCTCGGCACGCTGGGCCTCGCGGCAGCGGTATTCAGCCCGTGGATGAACATCTCCGGCTCGATACTCGCGAACATCTGGGGGCGGCACGCCGTGGATGGGGAAACGCCGCCGCCCGAATCTCCGGACAGACGGTGAACGTGGACGGCGGACTGATCATGTCATGAGGACCGTTCCGTAAAGGCTGAATTCACCGGGGGGTGGACGCATTGACCGACAACGCTAAAGACCGGCAACTCAGGACCCGCGACCTGTGGACGTACTCGAGCGGCGAGGGGCTGAACTCTGTTGCGATGAACGGCATCGCGAACTTCGCGATGCTGTTCTACACGCAGGTCATGGGCATGAGTCCGGAACTCGCCGGCCTGGCGCTGTTCCTCGCGACGCTTTGGGACGCGGTCACCGATCCGGTCATGGGGACGATCTCCGATCGCACGCAATCGAAGTTCGGCCGGCGGCACCCGTTCATGCTGGTCGGCGGCATCGTGTTTTCACTCGCGTTCGTGGCGCTGTGGATCGTGCCGGAAGCGTTTCGCGGCGAGCACCAGTTGTTCGTCTACCTCCTGATCGTGAATCTCGTCGTGAAGACGGCCTTCACCGTGTTCCTCGTGCCGTACTCGGCGCTCGGGTTCGAAATGTGCCGGACCTACGATGACCGGGCGCGGTTGCAGGGCGTGCGCTACGGCTTCTACATGTTCGTGAACATCCTGTTCGGCGGTTTCGGCTGGGTGTTGTTCTTCCCGGACCAGCCGACCGCGGACGGCGGACTGGTCGACGGCACACGCATCGAGGGCAATTACGCGACGATGGGCGTCGTGCTCGGCGTGACGACGCTGGTGCTGGTGCTGTTCTGCGTCTTTGCGACCTACCGCTATGCGGACCGGACGCCGGCAAAGCCGCAGGCATCCGGAGGAGCAGGCGTCAGTGCGGCGCTGAGGGCGCTCTGGCACGACCTTAGAGACGTCTACTCCGACAAGCTGGTCTGGTTCGTCTTCGGGTTCTTCGGTCTCGCGAAGTTCTCGATGATGGTGGTTTCGCAGGTGCAGATGTTCACGTACATCGAGTACATGGCATTCACCGCGGCTGAGAAGACGTTCGTGCACACGGGCGGCATGGTCGCGTTCGCCATCGGCTCGCTGTTCCTGGGCGGCATGGTGCGGCGCTGGGACAAGCGCAACACCGGCGTGATCGCGATGGCGATCAGCGCGGCCGGCGGCATCGGCCTTTACGTCGTGTTCATCGGCGGCCTGCTCGACCCGCATGCCGAGATCAACGGCTTCCCGGCGGCGGTGCTCGCGTTCGGCCTGCTTCAGATGATGTGGTGGGGCGGCTGCGGCGTGCTCGTGCCGCTGGCGATCGCGATGATTGCGGACCTCTCGGAGATGAAGAAATGGCAGACCGGCGAGGTCACCGAGGGGCGATACGCGGCGGGCCTGTCGTTCTTCCTGAAGTTCGCGAACGCGCTCGGGCTGTTCGTGACAGGCTACGTGCTGAAAGGCGTCGGCTACGTGTCCGGTGCCGAGGCGCAGGCGCCTGACACCGTCCACAATCTCGCCGTCACAACTTTTATCGGCGGGCCCATCCTGATGGCCCTCGCGTTCATCATGATTCGCTTCTACCCGGTGACCAAGGCCTCGATGGCGGCGCTGCGCGAGCGGCACGGCCCTTCGTCCTCGGGCGACCGGGACGATGCATTGCAGCGCGCATGAGCCCGACCGCGGTCGGCAGGAGACCCAGGCAGTGACAGACAATACGAACAACAAACCCGCCAACGGCGGCGTACCGACGCGGGACCTGTGGGGCTACGCGACCGGCGAGGGCGTCAACTCCGTCGCGATCAACGGCATCAGCAATTTCGCGCTGCTGTTCTATACCCAGGTCATGGGCATGAGCCCGGAACTCGCGGGGCTCGCACTGGCGATCGTGACGTTCTGGGACGCCGTGTCGGACCCGGTGATGGGCTCGGTCACGGATCACACCCGAACGCGCTGGGGCCGGCGCCACCCCTACATGGTCGTCGGGGGCATCCTGTTTTCGCTCGCGTTCATGGCATTGTGGCTGATTCCGGAGTCCGTGCAGGGCGAGAAAGCGCTGTTCATCTACCTGCTTACCATCAACCTGGTCGTCAAGACGGCATTCACGGTCTTCGTCGTCCCGTACACGGCGCTCGGGTTCGAGATGTGCAAGTCCTACGGGGAGCGCGCGCGGCTTCAGGGCATACGCTACGGTTTCAACATGTTCGTCAACGTCGTGACCGGCGGCCTCGCTTGGGTCCTGTTCTTTCCCGACGGGCAGGCGGCCGATGGCTCGATCATCGACGGAACGAAGATCGAGGCGAACTACCGGACGATGGCCGTCGTGATCGGCATCGTGACGATGCTGCTGGTCCTGTTCTGCGTCTGGGTAACGTACAAGTACGCCGATCGCGCCCCCGCCGCGGCTCGTGATTCGGAACAAGGCAGTGCCGGCATCGGTCCCGCGGTCCGCACCTTCTTTCACGACGTCTTCGACGTGTACTCGGATCGGCTGGTCTGGTTCGTCTTTACGTTCTTCCTGATCGCGCAGTTCTCCATGCTCGTCGTCTCGCAGGTGCAGATGTTCACCTACGTCGAGTACATGCAGTTCACCGCGGCCGAGAAGACCTTCGTGCACACCGGCGGCATGGTCGCGTTCGCCATCGGCTCGCTGGTGCTTGGGCGCCTGGTCCGGCGCCTGGACAAGAAGAAGACCGGCATGGTCGCGATGGCCGTCGCCTCCGCGGGCTCGCTGGGCCTGTTCGCCGTGTTCACCGGCGGGCTGCTGGATCCGCAGGCGGAACTGGGCGGCGTGCCAGTGGCGGTCGGCGTGTTCGGCTTGCTGCAGATGATGTGGTGGGGCGGCTGCGGCGTCATCGTCCCGCTGGCCACGTCGATGATCGCGGATCTTGCCGAGGTGAAGCGCTGGAAGACGGGCGAAGTCACCGAGGGCCGTTACGCGGCCGGTTTTTCGTTTTTCCTGAAGCTCGCAATCTCGCTAGGCCTGGTGGTCACCGGCTATATCCTCAAGTTCGTGGGCTACCAGTCCGGCGCGCCGGCGCAAACGCCGGAGGTCGTGGACAATCTCGCGCTCACGACGTTTCTCGCCGGGCCGGTCCTGATGCTTTTTTCGTTCGCGGTCCTGCGTCGATACCCGATCAGCCAGGAAACCATTGCGTCACTGCGGGAACGTTACAGCGCGCAGGACGGCTGACCAGACCGCCGTCACGGCTCGATCGGCGGGTCTTTCGGCGGCACGGGTTCGGCGCCGCCCACGTGACGAACGCGCAGCGCAATGCCGGCGCGGCCGGGCAGGGCGACGGTGCGACCATCGCGCTCGTCCGTCAGTCGCTCGTCGACGGAGCCGGGCTGGAAGTCGTACGGTGGCCGCATCCGCGTTACAAACACGCCCTCGACCGGCGTGACCGTCATGTTCCACGTATCGAGGATCTCGACAGAGAACGCCATGCCGTCCGCCAGGCGGTAGCGCGGTAGCCGGAACGTCCACTCGGTCGGCGCGCGGCGGCCGAAGTACAGCAGGTAATACTCGCCGGGCTGGCCGCCGATGTCGGCATTCTCCCAGCGGTCGATCGGGTCTATGCCGTCCGCGGGCCCGTCCTCCATGACCTCGCGCAGGAACGCGAGCCGCGGCGGACTTTCGCCCTTCAGCTCACCGCCCTGGCCGAGCCAGGTCACATTGTGCGGGGCGTGGAAGAACTCACCGTGGCCGACATAGATTCCGGCAACCGTGCCCGACCAGAAGCGGTGCACCATCTCCTGGCCGCTCAAGTTCGCCCAGCGCATGAAGTTTCCCTCGTAGCGGGCTTCGTCGATGATCACGGGCTTGCGGTAGACGTGGTGCAGCAGCTCCGCCCGGCCGGATTCTTCAACCGCGGGGCCGTTCTGCATGCTGACGTGTGTGACCCAGGGCTCCGCGTGGTTGTACACGCGATTGCCGTTGTGGATGGAGCGCAGGTGGTCGTACGGGTCGGCGTCGCGAACGACCTGGAACAGCCGGTCCCAGTCGTCCTCGGTCTTGCTCCGGACGAAGTCGTACTCGTTTGCCAGCGACCACCAGACGTTCCGGTAGGCGGCGAGGCGGGCAACGACGTAGCGCACGTAGCGGTCGTCCGTGTCGGCATCGAACGTGTGAAAGCCCCACGTCTTGCCGTAGGGGTGGAACAGGATCAGGTCGGCCTCGACCTCGATGTCGCGCAACTGGCCGATACGCCGCTCCAGGTGCCGGAAGAACGCCGGGTTGAAGCGCGTGGTATCCCAGTCGCCGGGCGGACTGCCCTCGAACGGAAACCGCGGGGGCGGCATGTGCGCGATGCCGTGGTCCTGCGGCAGCACCGCCATGCGGATCTTGTTGAACGGTGAATCCGCCAGGGTCGCCAGCGTCTGTGCCTCGATCGCGTCCGTGCGGTGCGTCCACGTGTAGGCGGTCGTCCCGAGTTGCCGGAACGGCGTACCGTCCGCGTACGCAAAATGGTGCACGTTGTGAACCCGCACCGGACCGTGGTTGTCGGGACCCGGCGCTACCACGGCCAGCGAGCCGGTCTTGCCGGCCAGCGCTTCGCGGTTGCTGTGGGTGACGTAGCGCCACTCGCCGCGCTGCGCCGGCATGAAACGTATCCGGTAAATGCCGTCGCCGTCGTAGAAGCCCGGCACCCGTACCGTCACGTCGCCATGCGTGAACTCGGCGGCGAACTCGACGTCGATGAACGGGTTGCCGTCGGCCGGCCCGGGCAGCACGACCTCGAACAACCCCCACTGTTCCACCGCTTCAAGTGCATTCGCGGAAAGGGCGGCAAGAAACTGAATAAACAGAATAAATAGAGATATCCGGTCGAGGCGGTGCGGCATTCTGGCAGGCTCCTGCGATCAGTCGCCGGCCTTGCGCAGCACGAGCACCCAGTCGGTGTCCCGGCTCGGCGGTTCGAATGCGACGGACGCCGGCCACGTGTCCCGCTCGTTGTTGCCCTTCGGCGTGACGGCCAGCGCGCCGTGGCCGGCGACCGTGGCGGCTGGCCGCTGCTCGCCGGTCTTCGCGTCGATCCAGACGTTGTTCGTGTACTCGCCGTCGCCCAGGAACAGCGAGAACGGCTCACCGTGCATCGAGAAGACGAGATACTGGCGGCCTTCCTCGACGAGCGCGAAAACCCGGAACGGGTCGTGCTTCGTCAGCTGGTCGCTTTGCGGCGTCAGCTTGAAGAACTCGACCTCGTCGTTCATGACCCGTGTGAGTATCTCGACATGGGTTTCCGATACCTTGAACGCGTTCTCGTCGTTGAACGGCAGGCCGTCCGCGCCACCGGCCACGAGCTGGTACTCGGACGAATGGCCGTTCCAGTTGAACGAGGCGCCGGCCATCGTCGTCGCCCAAGCCGCCTGGCGGAGATCATCCTGCGTGGCCGCGGTGCGCTGGTGCCAGTACCGGCGCCATAGCGCGTTGCCTTCGGACATGTAGACGGGCTTGCCGACATAGCTCAGCAGGCTCGCCATGTAGTGCGTCCACGGGGTGCGCCAATAGTTGTAGCGTTCCAGCGTGCTTTCGGGCGCGATGATGTGGTGGTTCTCGGTGGCCGCAAACGTGTACGCGTCTTCGTGCCAGTGGTTTTCGCGCGGCATCTCGTCTTCGTAGGTGCGGAGGTGGTCGAATACGTCGTACTTCGCGATCAGGCGCGCGAGGCCGAGTTCGTGTGTCTCGCGGTTGCCTTCGACTTCCCAGACGAAGTTCCAGCCGGCGAGGTTCGCGTAGGGCGCGAGGCGGGCGACGGCGTAGCGGACGTAGAAGTCCTTCTCGTCGGCATCGAGGTCCTCCCAGCGCGGGCCGTCGTTGCGACTGCCGTCGAAGCCGAGAAACATGTGTACGCCGACGTCGCGATCGTTGAGCCACCCCAGGTGGCGTTCCATCCGGCGCCAGACGTCAAGATTCATCGTCGTCGTGACGTCGCCGTTCTCGTACAGTGCGAGATCCAGCGTCTCGGGTTCGGGGCCATCGAGGTAGTACTGCTGGAAGCAGCACAGCGACAACAGCCAGTTCACCTGCAGGTGGTTGTAGCCGTGATCGAGGAGCGGCTGGTACACGTTCTTCGAGACCCAGCCGAAATCCTGCCCGATCGACCCGTGGCCGGTTTCGTAGTAGGACTTCAGCCAGACCGGGTCCGTGCCGTTGTACGCGAACCAGTACGGGTTGTCGGCGTAGGCCTTGATGATCCCCGGGCCGGCGCCTTTCGCCGTGCTCTCGAAGCTGCCGCTGCCGCCCTTTGTCCCGTCACTCCAGCGCCACGTGTAGCGCCACGTGCCGACCTCGTCGGGCATGAAGCGCATCTTCCAGACGTTGCCGGATTCGGGCCCGCCGCCACCCTTGCCGTTGCCGTCGAAGAAGCCGCGGAACGCCCACACTTTCCCGGACGGGGCGGTGTAGTCGACCAGCAGTTCGACGTCCGTGAACTTGTTGTCGTACGCGCCGTGGTTGACGACCTGGCGCTCGAAGACGCGGAAATTGCCGACGGTGTCGGCGGCCGTCGCGAGCGAGGGCAAGGCCGTGGCCAGTGCCAGGAGGTACGCGGCAAGCAGGGCGAAGCCCCGGCGATCGGCACGGAGTCGGTTGCTGTTGGTCATTTTAGAAACCCTTCGTAAGATATTGAAAGATATTACGTTCTGTCGTCGATTCTTGTGGCCTTCAGGCGCGGCGGCACCGGGCCGCCGGTCGCCCAATCCAGGAGTTCGATCGTGTGGACGACCGGCACCTGCAGCCGCTCGGCCAGGTGGGTCGCACAGCCGATGTTGCCGGTGGCGACCACGTCGGCACCGAGCTTCGCGAGCTGGTCCGCCTTCCGCCGGCCGAGGCGGTCTGCGATATCCGGCTGAAGCACGTTGTAGGTGCCGGCGGAACCGCAGCACAGGTGTGCCTCCGCCGGGGTCTTCACCGTGTAGCCGGCGTTGGTCAGCAGGGTTCTCGGCGTGTCGGTGACCTTCTGCCCGTGTTGCAGCGAGCACGCGGACTGGTAGGCGACGGTCATGCCACGCGGCGTGACCTCGGGCAGCCCGTGGCGCGCCAGGAACTCGCTGATGTCGACCGCCAGCGCGGCGACGCGCTCGGCTTTTTCGCGGTACGTCGGGTCTTCGCGCAGCAGGAAGCCGTAGTCCTTGATCGGCGTACCGCAACCGGAAGCGGTCACGACGATCGCGTCGAGCCCGCCGTCGTCGAGCAGGCGTGTCCACGCGTCGACATTGCGGCGCGCGGCATCGCGTGCATCGTCGACGCGGCCCATGTGCTGCACGAGCGCGCCGCAGCAGGCCTCACCGGGTGCCGGGACGACGTCGAAGCCGGCCCGATTCAGAACGCGTGCGGTCGCCGCCTGGATCTCCGGCCGAAGGACCGGCTCCACGCAACCGCGCAGGACGACGACCCGGCCGCGCGCGCTGCCCGCGAGCGGCGCCGGCGGTACCAGCGGGCTCGGGACCTGGCGGGGAGCCAGTGCCAGCATCTCGGCCAGCGGCCGCAGCGCCGGTATCCGTCGGAACAGCGGTGCCAGCGGCCGCGCGAGGCCGGCCGTCCGCAACGCGAATCTGAAGCGGCCGGGATACGGCAGGACCGCACCCAGCAGGCGGCGAATCAGCCGTTCCGGCCAGGGCCGCACGTAGTTCTCCTCGACGTACGCCCGGCCGTGATCGACGAGGTGCATGTAGTTCACGTCGGACGGGCAGGTCGTCATGCACGCGAGGCAGGTCAGGCAGCGGTCGAGGTGCTTGACGGTCTCCGGCGCGGGCTTGCGCCGGTTCTCGAGCATGTCCTTGATCAGGTAGATGCGGCCGCGCGGGCTGTCGAGTTCGTTACCGAGCAGGACGTAGGTCGGGCACGTGGCCGTGCAGAAGCCGCAGTGCACGCACTTGCGAATCGCGGTCGCGGACGTGGCGGTCTGCGGGTCCTGCAACTGGGCATCGGTGAACCGTGTCTGCATCGTCAGAATCGTCCGTTCGCAAATACGTTGCCGGGATCGAAGGCCTGTCGTACCCGCGCTTCGAGGGCCGCCACCGCCGGCGACGGCGGGTGGAGGGCCGGTACGCCGGCGCGCAACGCCGCGTCAGCGCGGACGAGCATCGCGTGGCCACCTGCTTCCTGCGCCGCAACGCGTAACGCGTGCGCATCCGCGGCGGTCGCCACCCACAGCAAGCCGCCGGCCCAGTCCATCAGCCATGCCGAATCGTCGAGCGCGGCGACAAACGCGGGTGCTTGTGCTGCCGGCAACAATACGCGCCACAGCGGACGATCCGTCGGCAATACGGACACGTCGCGGACGTCGTTCCAGGCCGTTGCCGCTGCGCTGTCGTCCAGCGCGTCCGCCAAGGCGGGCGCCGGGACGATCGACAGGAGCGCCTTGCGCCGCGACGCAATCGATGCATCGATGCCGTCGATCCGAAGTAGCGTGGATGCCGGGCCGTCGCCCGCGGGCACGTGCGCGGCTGCGGCAATGGCGGCCGTCGAACCGAGGGCGCCCGTCATCAGCCGGACGGCGGCCGTCGGCTCAAGTCCGCGCACGCATAGCGTCAGGCTGGCTTCCGGTCGCGGTACGACTTTCAGCGTGACCTCGGTCAGCGCGACGAGCCGCCCCCAGCTGCCGGCGACCAGCTTCGAGAGATCGAAGCCGGTGACGTTCTTGACCACTTTCGCGCCGGCCCTGAACGTGCGGCCGTCGCCCGACACCGCTTCGAAGCCGAGCAGGTGGTCACGGGCACTGCCCCCGGACAGTCGCCGGGGGCCCGCGACGCCGGCCGCGACGACGCCGCCGATCGTCGCGCGTCCGGGCTCCACGCCGAGCAGCCGGCCGTGATCGAACGGATCGAACGCGAGCATCTGGCCCTCGGCCGCGACGAGAGACTCGATGTCCGAGAGCAGGGTGCCGGCGCCGGTGGTCAGCACGAGTTCCGGCGGGTCGTAGTCGCTGACGCCGGCGAAAGCGCGCATGTCGACGACACGGGCATCGGCCGCCTTTGCGCCGATACGGTCCTTGCTGCCGCCACCGCGAAGCGCGAGCGACGCCTTGTCGCGGGTCGCTGCTGCGAGCAGTTCCGCCAGTTCCCCGGTCGACGTCGGCTGGATACGATCGCTCATCGTCAGAAGCGCGGCAGTTCGGGAAACGGCAACTCGCCCGCGTGCACGTGCATGCGGCCGACTTCAGCGCAACGGTGCAACTCGGGAATCATCTTGCCGGGATTCAGCAGCAGTTTCGGGTCGAACGCGCACTTGACGCGTTTTTGCTGCGCAAGGTCCGCTTCGCTGAACATCGTCGGCATCAGGTCGCGCTTCTCGACGCCGACACCGTGCTCGCCGGTCAGTACGCCGCCGACCTCGACGCACAGGGTCAGGATGTCCTCGCCGAATTTCTCCGCGCGCTCGAGTTGTCCCGGCTCGTTCGCGTCGTACAGGATCAGCGGGTGCAGGTTGCCGTCGCCGGCATGAAACACGTTGATGACGCCGAGCCCGTACTCGTCGGACAGCTGCCGGATGCGGGCCAGGACATCGGGCAGTCGCCGGCGCGGGATCGTTCCGTCCATGCAGTAGTAGTCGGGCGACACACGTCCGGCGGCCGGAAACGCGGCCTTGCGGCCGGCCCAGAACGCGTTGCGCTCGGCGTCGTTGGCGGCGACGCGAACCAGGAACGCCGCGTTCGTGGTCGCAATGCTGGCAACGCGTTCGACCAGCGCCTCGCATTCCGCCCGGGGGCCGTCGAGTTCGACGATGAGCAGCGCCTCCGCGTCGAGCGGGTAGCCGGCGCCGACGAAGGCTTCCGCCGCGTGAACAGCAGGCCGGTCCATCATCTCCATGCCCGCGGGAATGATGCCGGATGCGATGATGTCGGCGACGCAGCGTCCGGCGTCTTCGAGCGTGCCGAAGCCCACGAGCATTGCGGACACGCTTTCCGGTTTCGGCAGGATGCGCACGGTGACCTCGGTGACGATGCCGAGCAGGCCTTCGGAACCGACGACGAGGCCGAGCAGGTCGAGCCCGGCGGCTTCCAGCGTGCGGCCGCCGAGGCGGACGACGTCGCCCTGGGGTGTCACGAACTCGACGCCGAGGACGTTGTTGCTGGTCACACCGTATTTCAGGCAATGCACGCCGCCGGCGTTCTCGGCGACGTTGCCGCCAATGGTGCAGGCGATCTGGCTGGACGGGTCGGGCGCGTAGTAGAACCCTTCGGTCTCGACGGCGTGCGTGATCGCGAGGTTCGTGACGCCCGGCTGCGCGACGACGAGCCGGTCGACGTAGTCGATGTCGAGGATGCGGTTGAAGCGGGAGAGTCCGAGCAGCACGCCGTCGGCAAGCGGCAGCGCGCCGCCGGATAACGAGGTGCCGGCACCGCGCGGTACGACGCGCACGCCGTTGTCGTGACACCAGCGCAGGATCGCCGCGACCTGCGCCGTCGTCTCCGGCAGCACGACGAGCATCGGCGGCTGGCGATAGGCCGTCAGGCCGTCGCTCTCGAACGGGAGCAACTCGGCATCCTGGTCGATGACGGCCTCACCCGGCACGATCTCGCGCAGCGCCGCGGCTATCTCCGCGCGTCGCGCGAGGACCGCCGGATCGGGTGTTGGCATCGTCAGGCTCATGTCGCTCGTTTCTCGTCCACGCGCGGCCTTCAGCCGCCGGGTCTGCCGTTCCAGAACGGCGCCGCCACGAACCAGAGCACCGTGCCGGCGAGCATCGTCGACTGCATCGAAGCCTTTCCGACATCCGCGCCCAGGTACAGGCCAGCGGGCACGATGACCAGCGCGAGGCCGGCGAGTGCCGCGATGCGTGCAATGACGATCATCGCAGGTCCCCGGTCGCGCGTTGGAAGCGGCGCTGCTGTAACAGGCTGAACGCGAGGTACAGCGCGGCCGCCACGAACCAGCCCGGCAGGCTGGCGAAATAGAGGCTGATGACGCCGGCGTCGACGGCGACGAGGCAGACGAGCACGGTCGCGATCCACGCGATCGCGGGCGCAGCGTGGAACGGCGTGCCCGAAAGTTCCGCAAAGTACGGCTGCAGGCCGAAGCGCCGCAGCAGCCAGAAGTCGCAGAACACGACGGCGCCCATCGGCATCAGCACCAGCCCGTACAGCGCGACGAAGCCCAACAGCTTCATCGCGACGGCGGGGAACATGCCGGCGACGGCGCAGAGGAGGCCGGTTGCGAACGTCACGCGGAAGCGCGACACCGTCGGGACGATCGCCTGGAACGCGAGGCCCGCGCGGTAGATCGTCGGGTTGGCCGTGGTCCAGCCGGCGACGATGACGCACAGGAGGCCCACGACACCGACGGCGCCGGCGGCCATCGGGCCGGGAAGGACGTCCGTGTGCGTCGGGTCGCGGTGCAGTTGCAGCGCGAACAGGATCGACGCCGAAATCCACGCGAGAAAATGCCCGAGGTACATGCCGGTTGCCGTGGCGAGCCCGTAGCGGGCCTTCTTCGCGAAACGCAGGATGGACAGGTCGGACATGCCGACGTGCATGGCCATGTTGCAGAACCAGGCAAACACCATCACGTGCCAGAACGTGAACTTGACCTGCCCGGGCAGCGGGTCACCGCCGGTCCAGATCACGCTGTCCGCGAGCCGCCAGACATCACCGAGGCTGCTGATCGTGGTGCCGGTCGCGTCGGCGAAATCGCGCAGGCCCACGAGGCCGAATGCGATGAAGACCATGACCATCCACGGCGCGGCGACGTTTGCCACGCGCGCGACGACGCGGTAGCCGGCGGCTGCGACGTACGCGACCACGGTGCCGAGCGCGAGTACCGCGACGACCCAGCCGGCGCTGTTCGGGTACAGGTCATTGAGGCCCGGCATCGGCAGGTCGAACCAGACGCCCACGGCCGTAGCGGACACCGTGATCATCGACCCGGCGAGGAAGCAGAACGCGATACCGTTGATTGCGTTGTAGAAGACGACGAAGCGCCGGCCCGCGATCTTCTCGAGTTGGTAGTAAAGCGTCAGTCGGGCGCGCGTCGCGACCGGCGCCGTGATCAGCGTCCAGCTCAGCACCGCGAGCAGGTTGCCGATGAGCAGGCCGAGGATGAGGTCTTTCGCGCCGACGCCGGCGGCGACGAACAGCGGCCCGATCATCAGCTCGGTGCCGGCCGTGTGTTCGCCGGCGTACTGGCCGACGAAGCTGCGGAAGCCGAGGCGAGCGCGTTCCGGTACCGGCGCCCGTTCGAACTCGGCATCGTTGCCCGTTGCGGTCGTTACGTCGTTAGTACTCATGTCCGGGGCCCGTTCACGAGCGCGCGGGCGTCGAGGGCATCCGGCCGCGTGCAGCCGGTCAGTGCCATGGCCACGCGCATCTCGCTCTCGATGAGTTGCAGCAGGTGTTCGATGCCGGCCTGGCCGCGGGCGGCGAGCGCATACACCCAGGCACGCCCGAGCAGCACGCTGTCGGCGCCGAGCGCCAGCATCCGGACGACGTCGAGTCCCGAGCTGACGCCGCCGTCCGCGAGGATGGTCATCGTGCCGCCGACATCGTCGGCGATCGCGGGCAACGCATTCGCGGTCGACGGCACGCCGTCGAGTTGCCGACCGCCGTGGTTCGACACGACGATGCCGTCGGCACCGTTGTCGCGCGCGGCGCGTGCGTCTTCGACGTCCATGATGCCCTTGATGACGAGCGGCCCGTCCCAGGTGTCGCGCACGAAGTCGAGATCGCGCCAGCTGATGGACGGGTCGAAGTTGTTGCGCATCCACGCGAAGAAGTCTTCGAGGCCGCTGCGTTCGCCGAGCACCGGCGCGATGTTGCCGAGGCCGTGCGGCCGCCCGCGGATGCCGACGTTCCACGCCCAGTGCGGTTTCAGCATGGCCTGGCCGGCCCGGCGCAACGCGCCGCGCAGACCGTCGGCCCCGGCGAGTCCCGAGCGGTAGTCGCGGTAGCGCGTGCCGGGAACCGGCATGTCGACCGTGAATACCAGCACGGGGCAGCCGGCGTCTTTCGCCTTCTGCAACAGGTCGCGCATGAACGCGCGATCGCGGATCATGTACAGCTGGAACCAGAACGGCGCCGATGCGGCGTCCGCGACTTCCTCGATGGGACAGGCGCTGACCGTCGACAGGCAGAACGGCACGTCGTGCCGGTTGGCCGCCCGCACGGCCTGTGCCTCGCCGCGCCGGGCGTTCATGCCGGCGATGCCGACGGGGGCAAGTCCGACCGGCATCGCATAGCGTTGGCCGAAGAGCGTCGTCGACAGGTCGATGTCGGCGACGTTCTGCATCACCCGCTGCCGGAGCGCGATATGAGCCAGGTCGTCGCGGTTGCGACGCAGCGTGGTCTCCGAGTAGGAACCGCCGTCGATGTATTCGAACAGGAACTTCGGCAGCCGGCGGCGCGCGAGTTCCCGGTAATCCGTCGGTGCGGCGGGCTTCATGCGGCGGCTCCGGCAACGCATGCCTCGCGCCGCCAGTTGTCGGCGTACGCGTCGAGATCCGTGGCGAGCGGTTCGACCGGCACCAGCGCCGACACCGGCGTGAGTGCGGGTTCGACGAGGCGCAGCGCACCGTAGGCGACGTCGTGCTCGGCGTTCGACGTGTAGACGCGTTGCGAGGGACGCAGTGCGGCGAGCGCGCGGACGAACACGGCATCTTCGGCAAATCGGCCCTCGACGAGGAGGCGATCCCGGGAACCGATCAGGTCCAGCGACGTATCGGCCATCAGCGCGAGGTAGAGGTCGGTGGCGACGCGCAGGTCCATCGGGTCGTCCGGCCGCGCGACCCAGGCGCCATCGCGGTCCGGGAACGGGCCGACGCCGGGGACGAACGCCGGCAGCGCGACCGAGCCTTTGCTGATCAGGTCGGGTACCCGCGCGAGCAATTCCGCCTGGCTGCAGCCGTCCGTCAGTCGAAACGAGTCGACGCCGCCGGCGAGCTCCGCTTCGCGGCCGCCCATGAAGCGTGCGGACGGCGTGGGACGACCGTAGGCGTCCACGTTGACCAGGCAATCCCGCGCTTCGCGCGATGCATCGATGGCGTAGTCGGCCGCCGCCGCGAGTGAGCGCATCGCGATGAACCACGTGCCGGTCGACAGCACCGTGGCCTCGTTGTCGGCGATCTCGGCGTGGCCACGCGCCGCGAGCAGGGCGGCGTTGCTGTCGTGCAGGCCGCACAGGACCTCGCAGTCCCGGTTCAGGCCGGTTGCGTCGGCGAAGTCTGCCGAGACGGGGCCGAGGACGTCCGCCGCGGTGCGCAACGGTGCCATTTTTGCCGCCCAGCCGCGCCTGACGGCGAGGTCGCTGTAAGTGTTCCCGCCGGGCCGCCACAGGTCCGAATGGCAACCGAGGCTCGTGACCTCGCTCGCGGCGACGCCCGAGAACCGCCAGGACCAGTACTGTGGCCAGGGCACGATATGGACGCCATCGGGCAGGGGCCCGATGGCGTGTTCGAGATGGTGCAGTTGCATGCCGAGATTCAGGCCCATCGGCAGTGCGGGCGAACCGGTCAGCGGGAACGGGTCGCGTTGCGCGTGATAAGCGGCACGCTCCTCCGCCGGGTACTCGACCTCGTAGTCGAGCGGGTCGGCGAACAGCGCACCATCCTGGAGCAGGGCGATGGCGGCACCGTGACCGACCGTGATGATCCGCCGGACCGGCCCGTCGGCCGCGAACGCGCGGATCGCCTCGACGAGCCACGCGTCGATGCCGTGCACGTCCAGCGCACGGTACGGCGCAGCCGTTGCCGGCTGCGGGTCATTGGCCCGCATCTGCCGTTGCAGTTGTTCGCCGCCGGGCCCCCACAGGCTCACCTTGGCGTTGGTCTTGCCGATGTCGACGACGATGGTTCGGCTGTCGATGGCGTGTCCCCCCTTGGTCCTTCGCTCAGATTGATTGTGATTGATATTGAGCGAAAATGGTAGCAAATTGTGCAAATTGTGCTAGCATGGACCCGATTTTACGAGGACGATTTCCAATGGCAACCAAGTCATCCCGTGGCGCCGGCGCGCCCGCGGCAACCCCGTTCGCGGTACCCGACAACCGCTGGTCCGATTCGGCGGCGGCCGATCTCACGCCCGAGAAACTGCTGCTGTACCGGTCGAATCTCCTGGGTTCGGACCTGACCGTAACGAATTTCGGCGGCGGCAACACGTCGGCGAAGATCCAGGAACGCGATCCGCTCACGGGCGACGACGTCGACGTCCTGTGGGTGAAGGGCTCGGGCGGGGACATCGGTTCGATGGCGCTCGACGGCTTCTCGACGCTGTACCTCGACAAGTTGCTCGGCCTCGAAAAGCTGTACCGCGGCGTCGAGCACGAGGACGAAATGGTCGGCTACCTGCCGCACTGCACGTTCAACCTGAACCCGCGCGCCGCGTCGATCGACACGCCATTGCACGCGTACCTGCCGTTCCGCCACATTGATCACGTGCATCCGGACGCGCTGATCGCACTGGCCGCCTCGTCGGGCGGTGAGGACGCGACCCGCGAGATCTGGAACGGCCGCGTCGGCTGGCTGCCGTGGAAGCGCCCCGGCTTCGAACTCGCGGTCTGGCTGCGCGACCTGCTCGAGAAGGACCGTGACCTGCGCGGGGTCATGCTCGCGGGCCACGGCATTATCTGCTGGGGCGAGACCTCGAAGGAGTGCTACGACAACACGATCGACCTGATCGCGGATGCCGCGCGTTACCTGAACGAGAAGCTGGCCGGTGGTCCCGCGTTCGGCGGTCAGGTCACTGCGCCGAAGCCCGAAGCCGAGCGCCAGGCGGCGGCCGCGACGCTGATGCCGCTGTTGCGCGGCCTGATGGGCGGTGACCGTCCCAAGGTCGGGCATTTCTCGGATGACGGGGAAACGCTGGAGTTCGTCGGGTCCACCGATTTTGCGCGGCTCGCCGCGATCGGCACGTCCTGCCCGGACCATTTCCTGCGCACGAAGATTGCGCCGCTGACGCTCGACCCGGCGCGTCTCGACGATGTGCCTTACCTCACGAGTTCGCTCGCGGACTACCGCGACGCCTACGCGGCCTATTACCAGCGCTGCGCGGGGCCTCAGGATCCGCCGATGCGCGATGCGAACCCGGTCGTCGTGCTGGTGCCGGGCGTCGGCCGGATGACGTTCGCGGCCGACAAGAAAACCGCGCGGCTTGCCGGTGAGTTCTACGCGAACGCGATCAACGTCATGCGTGGCGCCGAGGCGATCGGCGAATACGTCGGCCTCGACGAGCAGGAAGCGTTCGACATCGAGTACTGGGCGCTGGAAGAAGCGAAGCTGCAGCGCATGCCGAAACCGAAGCCGCTGGTCGGGCAGGTCGCGCTCGTGACCGGCGCCGCGGGCGGTATCGGCGCGGCGTGCGCGGCGCGCCTGCTCGCCGACGGCGCCTGCGTGATGCTGACCGACCGTGACGGCGACGCGCTGGACGCCGTGCGTGCGTCCGCCGCGGAACGCTTTGGCGGTGACGTTGTGCGTGCTTCCGTCTGCGACGTGACCGACGAGACCCAGGTGCAGGCTGCGTTCGACGCGTGCGCGCGCGAATTCGGTGGGCTCGATATCCTGGTCGCGAACGCGGGCCTCGCGTCCGCCGCACCGATCGAAGAGACGACGGTGGAACTCTGGCGTCGCAATCACGACGTGCTCGCGGAAGGTTACTTCCTCACGGCGCGCTCCGCGTTTCCGCTGATGAAGAAGCAGGGCAACGGATCCATCGTGTTCATCGGTTCGAAGAACGCGCTCGCGGCCTCGACAAACGCGTCGGCGTACGCATCGGCGAAGGCCGCTGCCGTGCACCTCGCGCGCTGCCTGGCGCTCGAAGGCGCGGCGCACGGAATTCGTGTGAATGTCGTCAACCCGGACGCCGTCATTCGCGGTTCACGCATCTGGGACAGCAGCTGGCGCAAGGAACGTGCCGACGCGTACGGTGTCGACTCCGGCGAAGAGCTCGAAGAGCACTACCGCAACCGGTCGATGCTGATGAAGAACGTCCTGCCGGAAGACGTGGCCGATGCCGTCTGGTATTTTGCGTCGCCCGTGTCCGCGAAGTCGACGGGCAACATCGTCAACGTGGATGCCGGCAACGCCCAGGCGTTCACGCGCTAGTAAACCAGGGGGGTCCACATGCCGACTTTCGGAGAGATCAACGCGCAGCTCGCGGAGCTGGCCATCGAGCTGCCCTCGTGGGCGTTCGGCAATTCGGGAACCCGGTTCAAGGTGTTCCCGCAACCGGGTGTCCCGCGCGACCCGTTCGAGAAGATCGACGACGCGGCGCAGGTACACCGTTACACGGGGCTTGCGCCGTCCGTGGCGCTGCACATCCCGTGGGACAAGGTCGATAGCTTCGCGCGGCTGAGGGCGCATGCCGAAGGGCAGGGCGTGGCGCTGGGCACGATCAACTCGAACACGTTCCAGGACGAGGCCTACAAGTTCGGCAGCCTGTGCCACCACGACGATGCGGTGCGCCGGAAGGCGATCGATCACCACTTCGAGTGCATCGACATCATGCACGAGACAGGTTCACAGGATCTCAAGATCTGGCTGGCCGACGGCAGTAATTACCCGGGTCAATCGGACATGCGCGCGCGCCAGGACCGGCTGGCCGAGTCACTCGCCGAAATCTATTCGCGTCTCGGCGACGCACAGCGGCTGGTGCTCGAGTACAAGTTTTTCGAGCCGTCGTTCTATCACACGGACGTACCGGACTGGGGCACGGCCTACGCGCACGTCGTCGCGCTCGGCGAGCGCGCCGTCGTCTGTCTCGATACCGGGCATCACGCGCCGGGCACGAACATCGAATTCATCGTCGCGCAGCTGCTGCGGCTCGGGAAGCTCGGGTCCTTCGATTTCAATTCGCGCTTTTATGCCGACGACGACCTGATCGTCGGGGCCGCGGACCCGTTCCAGCTTTTCCGGATTCTCGTCGAGGTGATCCGCGGCGGCGGCTACGGGAAGGACGCCGATGTCGCGCTGATGCTCGATCAGTGTCACAACATCGAAGCGAAGATCCCGGGGCAGATACGCTCGGTGCTGAACGTCCAGGAGATGACGGCGCGCGCGCTCATGCTCGATCGCGCAGCACTCGAGGCGGCGCAGGCGGACGGCGACGTGCTGACCGCGCACGGTATCCTGATGGATGCGTTTCACACGGACGTGCGGCCGGCACTGGCGGCGTGGCGGGAAGAGCAGGGCCTGCCCGCGGACCCGATGGCGGCCTACGCCGGCAGCGGCTACGCCGCGAGAATTGCCGAGGCGCGCAAGGGCGGCGTTCAGGCCGGCTGGGGCTGATTCGCCCGAAGTTACTTTGACGCGATGACGACGCGGATACCCGCGTCCTCGAGCATCGCCACGTCCTTCGCGCTCACGCCGGCGTCCGTCACGACCACGTCCACTTCCTCGAGACCGCAGACGACGTTGCCGGACGGCGCGTGAAACTTCGTGTGGTCGACGAGGATGACGAGTTCGTCGGCGCGGTCGATCAGCCGCCGTTCGGCGGCGACGACGAGAATGTCGGAATTCATCACGCCTTGCGTGCCGACCGAGGCGGCGCCCATGAAGAACTGCGGCGCATGGAACCGCGGCATCGTGTCGTCACCGACCGCCGAGAGAATGATGTCCTGCTCGCGGAAGATCGAGCCGCCCGGCACGAGGATGCGAATGTCCGACTGCCGCAGGAGCGCGCGCACGATGTGCAGCGAGTTCGTGAAGACCTGCAGGTCGCGGCCGGTGAGGTGCCGGCACATCTGCAGCGTCGTCGACCCGCCGTCGATCATCACGGATGTGCTGTCGCGGCACAGCTCCGCGGCGGCGCGGCCGATCGAGAGTTTCTGATCCTGCATCAGGCGGACGTTCTGGTCGAACGGCGTGCCGGCGAGGTGGTCGTCGTCGAGCTGCCGGCCGTAGGGTTCGTAGCCCTTGAGCTTGGCGCCGCCGCGGACGCGATCGACGTAGCCTTCGTCGGCCAGCCGGTTCAGGTCCCGGCGTAGCGTGGCCGGTGAGGCGTCCAGCACGTCTTCGAGCTCACGGAAGGACACGAAGCCGTCCTTGTCCTTGAGCAGCTTCAGTATGGCCTTGTCGCGTTCAGCTGCGTGCAATGAGGATCCCCCGCCCACCGGGCAAGGCGGCAGTATAACGGAATTTGAGCGAATTTGAGCGAAATCTCGGCGCGCGAGGATCAGGGCCGTCCGCTCCGCGGCGCGGCGACCCGGAGACCGCCACGAATCGGCCACATCTGGTGATGACAACGAACGTCAACCGACGCTACGGCGGCCATGCCCGAGAACCGGCGGCCCCATGACGTCAATTCCGATCACCCGCGTCCTGTTCGTGTGCGCGGGCGCCGGTCTTGTTTCGCCCTGTGCGCCTATGGGGCAGGGGATTCGGGTTCAAGTGCGGCTACGGGTTGAGATCCGTAGCCATCGTTCGTTCGGCGATTGATCGTAGCGTCGGTTGTCGAATCGTCCGTTTCGGTCCTGGCCTGATGGCCTGCCTTACACATGCTGTCCGCTGGCGCGTCTCCGCTGCTTACGCTGGCTAGGTACCTGTTCCGTCGGGCGCCGGCGCAGAGCGAAGTAGGACTGTCCCTGCGACATGATGTCCGCAAACGCAGCCCGGTCGTTCCCGGCGACGACGTCACGCAGGCGTTCGCTGGACTCGCACAAGGCGTCAAGGGCCAGATGACCGTATTCGTTGAGTTTCTGAATTTCAAAATAGAGATCAGGGTTTTCGCGTGCCACAGCCCCTGAAACCAGGAGCTGTGCGTCGAACGTTGTCGACGACATCTGAATGAGGGTGCCTGCGGCCTCGCCGGAACGACGCAAGGCGTCGAAGAATGCAATATTCAGGGCGTGCGACAGCCCGAGTACGTACGCGATCATTCGATCGTGGTCATCCAGCGACAAGTCAATCTGCTCGACCATGGTGCCTTCGAACAATTCGCGCGCCGCCGCAGTCGCCTCCGGGCAGCCGGCATCAACGAAAATCAGGTGCCGGTGAGACAGCAGTTCGGTCTCGGGGCCGAACATCGGGTGCAATGACGCAACCTTGCACCCGGCATCTCGCAGCGCGTCGATTCCGGCGCGCAGGGGCGTCTTCAGGGATGCAATGTCGAGCACCAGGCCCTTGGGCTTTCGTTCGGCGATGGCGCTCAGAATTTCGCCACACCTGGCGATCGGGGCGGCGACGACGATGATGTCATAGTCCACGCCGGCATCCTCCCACCGACGGAACAGGCCCTGGCCGTCCTCTACGGCAGGGTCGGCGATGTCGACGGCGAACCCCTGCGAGGCGAGCATGGCCGCGAACCATCTTCCCATTTGGCCTGCGCCGCCAATAACCAGCACCTGGCGGCCTGCGCCACGGTTGACGTTGGAGACATAATCCTTCTCCTGGCTGGTGAGGGAGTAGCGGATCAGGGTCCGGACTATGTCCTCGACCAGCGCCTCTTCGACGCCAACCGCCTCAGCGTGGGCTAGAGCCGCCTCGATGACGACTTTTTCTCGCTTGAAGTCGCGAAGAGCCCGGCCTTCGGACTGTTTGAATCGGCCGATGTCGGCAACGATGCGCTGACGCTCGGCGACCAGTTCCACGATGGACTTGTCGACGTCACTAAGCCGATTGCGCAAGGCCTCGAATGTTTCGGTGTCCGTCACTCATTTCTCCTGTCACTGGGTGCACACCTTCCTGACCCCATCGATCCGACAACTCGACAACGCTTCGTGTTGTCAGTTGTCTCGCGTGAATTTTCCGGAGTTCTGTCCCAGAATTTGTGCCGACGGTGTGCCACACTCGCGCTCGCGGCAATGCCAGAGGGTGGCGCGAAGCCGCTCATGCAATTGTACAATAAACGTCAGAAATACAAACAATTACGCTACATATTCCGAGAGCTGTGCCAGTGACATCTGCCGCCGATCCCGCGGGTCAGGAAACTGACCTGAGCGCCAGCGATTGGTCGCTGCAATTGCCGTACGACCGGCTCAGGACACCTTCCACGGGGGCGGGTCAAGACTGTGTCAGCGGGAAGATCCCGGTGAGCTGCGACGGAGATGCAACCGGATTCTTTGGTGCGGCTGCCGTTGCGCTCTTCTATCGGTATTCCGGCCAGGACAGTATCCCGCTCGGCGTGGTGACGCCATCGCGTCGTGCTTGCCGATTGGTGGTTCCGGTCGATGGCGGAACCACCGTGGGTGCGCTCTCTCGCACCATTGAAGCAGCGCTCGCGAGCGAGTCGCCGGTTCAGGTTCCTGCCCGTGGCAGCGCGGTAAGGCTCGTTGTCGGCAACGGAACCGAGAGCGTGGTCGGTCTTGAAGGCGCGGAGCTGGTTTTTCACGTTGAAGGCTCCGGGGCCGATTGGTCGCTGACGCTGTATTTTCTCAAAGACCTGTTCGACCTCAACACCATCGAGCAATTGCACCGGCATTTCAGCGCCATCGCCACTGCGATGGCAACGCGTCGAACTGGGACGATTCGTGACCTCGATCTTGAAGGGCCTGCCGAGTCGGCATGGTACGCCAGGAATGGAGCAGGGGAGCCGGTCGAATTCTCATTCGAACCTGTGCATGCCGAAGTATCCGGCAGTGCCTTTCGGTACCCGGATAAAGTTGCGGTTCGGCATCGCTCCGGCAGCCTGACCTACCAGCAACTGGAGCAAGCTTCGAATCGACTGGCCAACTGGCTGGTTGCTCAGGGGGTAGGGGCGGATACCCGTGTTGTCGTCTGTGTGAAGCCGTGCCTGGAGATAGCGGTCTCCCTGCTCGCAATTTTCAAGGCCGGCGGCACCTACGTGGCGGTGAATCCGGATCATCCCCGGAATCGTATCGATGTAATCCTTGACGATACCGACCCCTCCGTGATCATCACGCAGCAGGCATTGCGTCCGCTGGTAGGTTCTTCGAGAGCGAGAGTGGTCGAGGTAGAGGCCTTCGAACGGGAACTCGCCGGTATTTCTGATTCGAACCCGGACGTTTCGGTGACGCCAGGTCAAACGGCGTACATCTATTACACGTCCGGAACGACCGGCGTCCCGAAGGGCGTTATGGCGTCGTACGGAAACATGGTTCAGTTCATCCGTAGTTCGCGCGATCGATACGGTATTTCATCCGAAGAGATCATGCCGTCGGTCGCAAGCTATACGTTCAGCATCAGCATGTTCGAGTTGATGTCGCCACTGTCCGTCGGCGGAACGTTGATAGTCCTGGACCGGGAGACGGTACTCGATCCGGTGGCAATGGCGGATGTGCTTGCCGGCGTGACGATGTTTCATATCGGTCCAAGCCTGCTCAAGAGCATCCTCAAGTACATCAAGTCGCAAGACATGGCTCGCGGGTACTATGACAAGGTGCGTCACGCGTCGTCAGGTGGCGACATGGTTCCGCCGGAATTGCTACAGGACCTGAGAGAGTTGTTCCGCCATGCTGAGGTCTGCGTCATCTACGGGTGCAGTGAGATCAGTTTGATGGGCTGCACGTGGCGTGTCCGCTCCCGATTGGTCCCAAGAAGCTATGTGGGCCGTCCTTTCGCAAACGTTCGCTTGCTTGTCCTGGACGACGATGGCAATCGAGTGCCACCGGGTGCAATCGGTGATGTGTGCTTCGGCGGACCAGGCGTCGTAGCCGGCTACCTGAACCGACCTGAACTCGTCGAAACGCTATTCTTCGAGCGGGACAATGTTCGCTACTACCGGACCGGCGACCGGGGTCGAATGACCGTTGACGGAAAGCTGGAACTACTCGGCCGCCGGGATTTCCAGGTGCAACTTCGCGGCATGCGCATCGAGCTGGCGGAAATCGAGTACCACCTGCGCGCAGCGCCGGGTGTCCGCGATGGTGTCGTTGCTGCGCGTCAACGTGGCGACGGCGAGAGTATCCTGGTTGCCTACTTCGTTCCGGAAGATGGCAACACTGAAGAAACCGCACATTCCTTGCGAGATTACCTGGGCCGAAACCTGCCGGACTACATGGTGCCTGCGCTCTACATGGCGCTCGAAGCGTTGCCGCTCAATCACAACATGAAAGTCGACAGGCGGGCCCTGCCGGACTATCAATCGCCGTCTGCGTCCGTCGACAACCCTGCGCGTACCGGGACGGAAATCGCAATTGCGGATCTCTGGTGTCGGCTTCTGCGTGTCGAGGCCGTCGATGTGCACAGTAATTTCATGTCGCTGGGCGGCGATTCACTGCTGGCGATGGATTTCATACTTTCGATCGAGCGCGATTTCGGCGTTCGGCTCGATGGGCTGGAGATATTGCGTGAATCCCTGGCGGTTCTCGCAGCACTCGTCGATTCGCGCAGTGGACGAGAAAGCAGCGAGGCAGCTGTCGGGCCGTCGCGAGCAGCGCCCATTCGGCAATCGGAGTCCGTGTACTTCGGGTCAAGCAGTGATCTGTACGGGGTATTCGAGCATCCATCGCGCGACGAGTCCATTGTTCCCGTACTGTTGTGCCCGCCGCTGGGGACTGAATACTATCGCTGCCAGTACCTGTATCGATTGCTGGCGGAAAACCTGGCAGATGCCGGCGCAATGTCGCTGCGGTTCGATTTCTTTGGCAGTGGCGATTCGGCAGGCGAGGACGTCGATGCGACCCTGTCGCGATGGCGTTCCGATATACGCGAAGCCGCTGACGCGCTGCGCCACAAGAGCGGTTCGAAGTCGATACGCGTTTTTGCCATGCGATTCGGGGCCGTAACGGCGTTACAGGCGTTGTCGAGCGACCCGATAGACCGGTGGGTGCTCTGGGATCCGGCCGTTGACGGCGCAGTACATCTCGGTGAATGGCAGCGCATGGACCGGGAAAAGGCCCTGAAGCTCCTGGTGATGCGAAATCTCAAGATGCCGCGGCAGACCGCGCAGGTCCGGCAGATTCTGGGAACCCGTTTCAGCGGCAGTACGGTCCACGAAATTCAGCAGGCCGCGCTGACTCCTGCCGGTCTTCCGGATTTCGAACGCGTATTCCAGGTGCTTAGCGAAGACGCGGCGGCACATGCGCCGACGGAAGAGGCACGGCGCCGAGTTCTCGGGGATGCCCATGTACTGCGCCTCTCTGTTACCAGTGACTGGTACAACGCTGCGATGGTAACCGCTGCAATAACCCACAGAGACATCGTAAGTTCATTGCGGGTCGCTCTGACGGACGGGCAGCCATGACGACAAACGACGCTTCTCTCGACTTCGGTGCCGGAGGGCGCCTGAAGGGTGTGGTTTCGATGCCGGAATCCGGCGTCGAATCTGACGCCGCCGTGGTCTTTGTGTCGGCCGGTTTTACGAGCCGCAATGGCCCGTATCGGATTTACGCGGAAATGGCACGCCGGCTTGGCGCACTCGGCGTGCCGTCGATTCGATTTGACCTTGGGGGAATCGGGAACAGTCAGACGTTGCACCCGGCCAAGCCGCTTGAAGAAAGGACCTGTGAAGACATACACGACGCCATAGACGCCGTGCTCAATCTCACGGGGCTATCTCGCGTCGTCGTAGGCGGGCTCTGTTCCGGAGGTGAGGACGCGCTGCTTTATGCCGAGCGCGACGACAGGGTTGCCGGCGTCTTCCTGGTTGATCCTCACGCGTACCGGACAGCGGGGTGGTACTTCCGCAACGTGTTCAGCCGCCTGTTCTTCAATCGAATCGTCTACAAGTGCCTGCGGGTTACGAAACTGGTGCGCATTGCGCCCAGTTGTGGCCGGAAATCGGAGGTGGAGGGCTTTGAAGGCGACTTGATCGACTATCAATGGATGGAGCGGTCACGGGTTCGACGAATCCTGTCGCAGCTCATGGCCCGCGGCACTCGCGTTCACTATATTTACACCGGCGGTCGGGTTGACGACTTCAATCATCGGCGGCAGTTCTTTCGAATGTTCGACGGCATTCGGTTCAACGACCTGGCCACTGTGGACTGGATTCCGCACATCGAGCATTTGCAGATGTACGCAGAAGACCGCGCGGTCTTGTACGACGTCTTGCAGAAGCGCCTGGGAGGCGCGTACTGACCGGCGGAGTCGCGGTCAGTCACTACTGGGCTCCCCTCACGTACCGCATGAAGCGGACGGAAATCCCGATTCTGAGCGCTTGTCACACGTCCGGAGAACGGCCCGAATCGTTCGAGTTGCAGGGCATGGTCGATCCGTATTATCGGCATTCCGAACAAGTCCATGGATACCGGGCCCGGTAACCCCAATATTGTGGGCCTGTTTGCGGGTACAATTCCGGCTACCCGCCTTGCCGGATACGCCGGTTTTCCGTGGACGTGATCGGACAGGAAGACTCAGACAAACTAGTACTCATGAGTAGCGACAAACCCATAGGTGTGCTGTTCATTTGCATGGGCAACATCTGCCGCTCGCCGACGGCCGAGGGCGTGTTCCGGCATGTCGTTGCGGAGGCGGGCCTGGCCGACGCCATCCGGGTCGATTCGGCCGGCACGCACGCCTATCACGTGGGCGAGGCGCCGGACCGTCGATCGCAGGCGGCTGCGGCGCGGCGCGGCTACGTGCTCGACGCGATCCGGGCGCGCCGCGTGGAAACCGCGGACTTCGCCGCATTCGACCATGTGCTCGCCATGGACAAGCTCAATCTCGTGCATCTCGAGACGATCGTGCCGGACGAATACCGGTCGCGCCTCGGCCTGTTTCTGCCGTACGCGAGGGACATCGGGGAGGAAGTGCCGGACCCGTACTACGGCGGCGCGGCCGGCTTCGAGCGGGTCCTTGACCTCGTCGAGGAGGCGTCGCGCGCGTTGCTCGAGGCATTGCGCGCGCATCACCGCCTGCCGGCACCGTAGCCGGCAGGCGATCCGCAAGTACTGACTACGCGCCGTCCGGGGAATCGCCCGGCGATTTCGCCGTGTCGCGCGGCTTCGCGGCGGGTGGCGGTACCGGTTCCCACGGCAGGAGACGGGACTCCTGGCGGCCGTCCGACGCCGGCTTGTCCGCCGCCGGTTTCCGCGCCGCGGGCTTCGCAGCCGCGGGCGCCGGGGCGTCCGTTTTCGGCTTCTCGGCCGGCGCCGGGGCATCAGCTTTCGGCTTTTCAGCCGGTGCCGGCTTTGCCGTCTCCGGTTTCGCCGTCTCCGGTTTCGCTGTCTCCGGCTTCGCGGGTGCCGCGACGTCGGATTTTGGCGTCGTTGCCGGGCGCGCTGCGGATTCCTTCACCTCGTTCCTGGCCGGCGCATCCTTCACGGGTGCGTCAGCGCTTGCGGACGACGGCGCCTTCGCACCGTTGCCGCGCGACTCCCTGGTGCGGCCATCGGCGTTGGCGCTGTCGTTCGCTGACTCGGCCCTGGCCGGTCCGTTCGACGCATTCTGCGCATTGCCGTCGGCATTCTCGGCGGACCGCCGGCGGCGGCGTCCGCCGCGGCTGCGACGGCTGCGGGACGAGCGCTTTTGCTCGTCCGGCTTCTGCTCGTTGTTCGCCGGCGTATTGTCCGTGTCCTGGCGCTTGTCGCCGGCCGCTTTCTTGCCCTGGCGCTCCTGGGCGCTTTTCTTGCGCTTGCGCTTGCCGCGCTGTTCGCCGGACTGCCGGCCGCCGTCGCCCTTGGCCTTGCCGCCACGACCGCGACCGCGACCCGACGACTGCTCGCCGCGCTTCGACTTGCCGCCGCGAGTCTTGCCGGCCGCTTTCTCGCTGCGGCGCTGCTTGGAAGCCGACTTGCGCCGACGATCGTCGCCGTCGTCATCGTCGCTTGCGAACAGTCCCTTGAGCCAAACCCAGAAGCCGCTCGGCTCCTTCTGGCGCACCGGCGCCGGCGTCGTCGGGGCGATGGCACCGATGGCTGGCTGTTCAACGACCTTCGCTTCCGCATAGGCCGGCGGAATTTCGGCAACGGGGTCCTGCTCGGCCAGTGCGTAGCTGGCGCCGGAGTTCTCGGGCAGTTCCGTCTGGTCGTCACGAACGCGGCGAATGTCGTAATGCGGCGTCTCGAGGTGAGCGTTTGCAACGAGGACCACCTGCGTGTCGTTGCGGGATTCCAGGCTCTGCACCCAGTCGCGTTTTTCATTCAGCAGGTAGGTGGCGACCTCGACCGGCAGCTGCGCGATGACTTTCGCCGTGCGCTCCTTGCGAGCCTCTTCGCCGATCAGGCGCAGGATCGCGAGTGCCAGCGATTCGATGGAGCGGATCGTGCCGAACCCGGAGCACCGCGGGCAGGAATGGTAGGAGGATTCACCAATCGACGGCCGCAGGCGCTGCCGCGACATCTCGAGCAGGCCGAAACGGGTGATCTTGCCAAACTGAACGCGCGCGCGATCCTGGCGCACGGCATCCCGCAGTCGATTCTCAACTTCACGCTGATTCTTCTGCGGGCCCATGTCGATGAAGTCGATGACGACGAGTCCACCCAGGTCGCGAATGCGCAACTGGCGCGCGACTTCGTCGGCGGCTTCGAGGTTCGTGTTCAATGCGGTGGCCTCGATGTCGCCACCCTTCGTCGCTCGCGCGGAGTTCACGTCGATCGCAACGAGCGCTTCGGTATGGTCGATGACGATGCTGCCGCCGGAGGGCAGGGTGACCTGGTGCGCAAACGCCGACTCGATCTGCGATTCGATCTGGAAGCGCGTGAACAGCGGCACCGGGTCGGTGTAGTGTTTCAGCTTCCGCGCGTTGTGCGGCATGATCTGCTCGACGAATTCGCGGGCCTCGGCATACGTTGCCTCGTCGTCGATCAGGATCTCGCCGATGTCCGTCGTGAGGTAGTCACGCAGCGCACGAATGACCGCGTTGCTCTCGCGGTAGATGAGGAATGGCGACGGCCGCTTGAGAACCGTGTCGAGGATCGCCTGCCACACCTGCAGCAGGTTGTTCATGTCCCACTCGAGTTCCTCGGCGCTGCGGTCGATGCCCGCGGTGCGCAGAATGACGCTCATGTTGTCCGGGATCTCGACCTGGTCGAGCGAGTCGCGGGCGAGGTCGCGATCCGAACCGACGATGCGGCGCGAAACGCCGCCCGAACGTGCCTTGTTCGGCTTCAGGACGATGAACCGGCCGGCGAGGCTGACGAAGGTCGTCAGCGCGGCGCCCTTGTTGCCGCGTTCTTCCTTGTCGATCTGGACGACGATGTCCTGGCCTTCTTTGAGGACATCCTTGATGTTCGGCTTGCCGGAATCGGCAGCCTTGACGAAGTACTCGCTGGAGACTTCCTTCAGCGGCAGGAAACCATGACGGTCCGCACCGTAGTCGACGAACGCGGCTTCGAGGCTCGGCTCGATGCGCGTGATCTTGCCTTTGTAGATATTGGCTTTCTTGCGTTCGCTCGCAGGTCCTTCGATATTCAGGTCATACAGGCGCTGGCCATCGACCATTGCCATGCGCAACTCTTCGGATTGAGTTGCGTTTATCAGCATTCTTTTCATGTTGCCCTACTTGTAAATGGTTCGAGGGCAGGCGAGGAGGTTCCGGTTGCCGGTCGGTGGCCAGGACGGGAACACAGGGCAGGCCGCGCGCAACGCTGCGTGCTGCGTCGGCGCTGATGGTCGTTTGTTCGAATTTGAAAAGCACGTGAACCAGAGTGATCACGGCCAATGACAAAATCAGCATGCTGTCCCTGCGGTCGTGCCGCGATGGCGCTCGGCGGAATCCGCTCTCGCTGCCAAAACAATCCGGTCGCGCTGTCGCGGACCGGTAAATCGGTTCAGGAGTCAGGCGACAACCCGGATGGGTTTCGCGTGAATCGTTAAACTCGTGTCCAACGGTATTGCCAAGATTGCGGGGTGCCGGGCGCGGCGGTTAGTCTCGCCGACGTTTCGCGGCCCTCGCTGCGCGCTAATATACCACAAGCATACGGTCCATCAAGTCATTGATCATGCAAGAAAAGTCCCGAAGTGATAACGCTGGCCCCGCGACCGCCGTCCGCAAGGTGCGGGTGGACCATGAGTCGGACGGCCAGCGCATCGACAATTTCCTGCGCCGCGAGCTGCCCGGCGTGCCGAAGGGCCGCGTCTACCGGCTGTTGCGGCGCGGTGAGGTGCGCGTGAACGGCGGGCGCGTGCGCGCCGAGTACAAGCTCGAGGCCGGTGACGAGGTGCGCATCCCGCCGGTCCGTATCGACGCGCCGGGCGCGCCGCCGGCGCCGAAGCTGGTCGAGCAGATCCTCGAGCACGTGATCTACGAGGACAAGCGGCTGATCGTCATCAACAAGCCGAGCGGTGTCGCCGTGCACGGGGGAAGCGGCGTCAGTCACGGGGTCGTGGAGCGCCTCCGTCATGCGCGGCCCGACCTGGCAGACACAGGCCTCGTGCACCGCCTCGATCGCGAGACCTCCGGGTGCCTCGTACTGGCCAAGCGCCGCAGCGCGCTGCGCGAGCTGCACGCGCGGTTCCGGGAAGGCGTCGTCGAGAAGCATTACCTGGCGCTGGTCGCGGGCGACTGGCAGCACGGCGAGCAGGTGCTCGACATGCCGTTGCTGGTGACGAACCGGCAGGGCGGCGAACGTCACGTGGTCGTCAGCGACAGGGGCAAGGAGGCGCAGACACGGGTCCGGCTGTCGCGGCGTTACCGGGAGTCCTCGCTGTTGCAATGTTCACCGCTGACCGGCCGCACCCACCAGATCCGCGTACACCTGGCGGCTGTGGAGTTCCCGATTGCCGGCGACGATCGCTACGGCGATCCGGCCGTCAACGCCCGGTTTTCGAAGGCCGGCCTGCCGCGGCTGTTCCTGCACGCGCAGTCGATCGCGTTTCCCGACCAGAGCGGTAACGAGCTGCACTTCACGGCACCGCTGCCGGATGACCTCGACGGTTTCCTGAACCGGCTGCCGGAGCCCGGGCCGGGCCGGCGGCGTCGTCAGGGCAGCAGGTAGCCGAGCTGCAGCAGCCGGTCAGCGACCCAGATCATCGGCAGGCCGATCAGCGCGGTGGGGTCCTCGGCCGCGACCGATTCGAACAGCACGAAGCCCGCGCCTTCCAGCTTGAAGCTGCCGGCGCAGTCGTAAGGTGCGTCGTGACGGACGTAGGCCTCGGCGAGCCGCCGGTCGAACTTGCGGAAACGCACCACGGTCGTGTCGGTGTGCTCGTAGCGGGTGCGTCCGGCCGGGTCGAGTATGCAGACGGCGGTCAGGAACCGCATGGTCTTGCCGGAGGCGGCCAGCAACTGCTCGACCGCCTTCTGCGGCGATCCCGGCTTGCCGAGGACCGTGTCGTCGAGCACCGCGAGCTGGTCCGCGCCGATCACCAGCGCGTCGCGGGCATTGGCGGATACGGCTTCGGCCTTGCGGCGCGCCAGGTGCGTCGCGAGTTCGCCGGGCGGCAGTCCGTCCGGGTTGCTTTCGTCGACGTCGGGCGACATCGTTTCGTACTCATCGAGGAAGCGGTCGAGCAGGCCGCGACGGTACGGCGACGACGAGGCCAGCACGATCGGCCGGGCGGACGGATTTTGCATAAGGGAATCAGGTGCTTGCAGAAAAGGTCCCGGGCAGTGTACCGGGATTGCCCGGATGGGCCGAGCCTTTTCGACAGCGGCTGCGGGGAGGCTTTGACACCCGCCCTGCGGGTCCTTATCATGCGCGCGCCATGGGCGATCCGCTGCACGACAGGCAGTCCGTCAACGTGCTGGCGAATGCCGGGCAAGCTATTGAAATTGCTGGCAGAATTGATGGCTTCCCGCGCGTGACGGAAAGCGTGGGAAACGACCTGGCGACGTTGCCTGCGGGCGCGCAGCCGGGAAACTGGCGCACGCAGCCGGTGGCGGTTCGGGTCCGCTTCGGCCATTCGCCGGACGGTTCCGGCGCCCCGACGCTTGACGGTGCGGTGCTCGCGCAGGTACCCGCGGTATGCCAGCGCTGCCTGGAACCCTTCGTCTATGCGCTCGACGTGCCGGTGGCGGTACAGTTCGGACGTGAGTCGGACAGGAAAGACGCCGCCGCGGTGTCGCCGGGCTACGAGTTCTGGGAGTTGCCGGACGACCGGGTCCGGCCCGTCGACATCGTCGACGAACTGATCGTGATGGCCATGCCGTTGTCGGCGCGGCACGCGAACGATGAGGATTGCAAGGCGCCGGAAGAGGCCGGCGTGGCGAGTGATGACAGGACTCGGCCGTTTGCCGACCTGCGGCGCCAGATGGAAAACGCTGACAAGGAATAAACGAGACGCGACCGGCGAACCTGCCGGACGCCGATCTGACTGGAGAAAGTTATGGCCGTACAAAAAAGTCGTAAGACACCGTCCCGGCGCGGCATGCGACGTTCGCATGACAAGCTGACGAACCCCGCGCTGTCGGTCGACCCGACCACCGGTGAGACGCACCTGCGCCATCGCGTGTCGCCCGACGGCTTCTATCGCGGCGAGCAGGTCATTGCTCGGCCCGAAACCGACACCGACGACGAATAACCCGGACAGGAAGCGCGTGGCCCGACGGTAAAGCCGGGCCGGTCCGTACGCTAGAGGGCTGCGGACAACGGCGATGGGAAACCTGTCGAAAATTGCCCTTGACGCGATGAGCGGCGACCTCGGTGCCGAGGTCGTCGTGCGCGCGGCTTACGCGTCGCTGCAGAAATACCACCACATCGAGTTGTTGCTGGTGGGCGATGCGGCAACACTGGCGGACCTCGTCAATCGCATCATCGGCGACGATCCGCGCGTGAAGATCGTGCACGCCTCGGAAGTCGTCGAAATGACGGATCCGCCGGCAGACGCGGTGCGAAGGAAAAAAGACTCCTCGATGCGCGTGGCCATCGACCTCGTCAAGTCCGGCGAGGCGGATGCCTGTGTCAGCGCAGGCAACACCGGTGCGCTGATGGCCACGGCGAAGTTCGTCCTCAAGATGCTGCCGGGCATCGACCGGCCGGCGATCATCGCCGAGCTGCCGGCGATCGACGGTTCCGTTCACATGCTCGATCTCGGTGCGAACACGCAATGCACCGCCGAGCAGCTCTTCCAGTTTGCGGTGATGGGCTCGATCGTCGCGCGCGATATCGCGGGTGTCGACAAGCCCCGCGTCGCATTGCTGAACATCGGGGCCGAGGACACGAAGGGTAACGGCACGGTCAAGGAAGCCGCGCAGCTCCTGCAGGCGAGTTCACTGAACTACACGGGCTACATCGAGGGCAACGACCTGTTCAACGGCAAGGCCGACGTCGTCGTGACCGACGGCTTCTCCGGCAACGTCGCGCTGAAGGCGATGGAAGGCATGGTTACACTGATCAAGCACCGGCTGCGGCAGGCGTTCACCCGCAACTGGGTGGCAAAGCTGCAGGCGTTTCTCGCGCAATGGGTCCTGAAGCGGCTGGCCAGCGATACCGATTCGCGGAATTACAACGGTGCGACTCTGGTCGGGCTTAATGGTATCGTTATCAAGAGCCACGGTAGCGCCGATGCGTATGCGTTCCAGCATGCGATCGATACGGCCGTCGTCGAAGTTCGAAACCAGTTGCCGCAGCAGATTGGCAGCCTGTTGCGCCGGGAAGCGGGATGACGTACTCCAGAATCACCGGGACGGGGCGGTACCTGCCCGAGAAGGTGCTGACGAATTTCGACCTCGAAAAGATGGTCGACACAACGGACGAATGGATACGGACGCGGACCGGCGTGGAGCGCCGGCATTGCGTCGCCGAGGACCAGACCACGTCGGACATGTGCGTCGAGGCCGCGCGACTCGCCCTCGAATCGGCCGGGGTCAAACCGACCGACATCGACATGGTCATCGTCGGCACGACGTCGCCGGACCTCGTCTTCCCGAACGTCGGCACCATCGTGCAGCACCGGCTCGGCATCCCGGCATGTCCCGCGGTCAGTCTCGAAGCCGCGTGCACCGGGTTCATCTACGCGTTGTCCACGGCCGACAAGTTCATCCGGGCCGGGGATGTGAAGCGCGCGCTGGTGCTCGGCGCGGAGTGCATCACGAAGCTGATCGACTGGTCCGATCGCAACACCTGCGTCCTGTTCGGCGACGGTGCCGGCGCGGTGGTGCTGGAGCGCTCCGACGAGCCCGGCATCCTGACGACGCACCTCGGGGCGGACGGCCAGTATCGCGACCTGCTGTATTACCCGGTCGGCGCGTCGAAGGACCTGGCGAAAGCCGGCACGGACGAAGCGGCGATCATGATGACCGGCAAGGAAGTGTTCAAGGTGGCGGTCACGACGCTCGGCGACGTGGCAAGCCGCGCGCTGGAAAGTGCCGGCGTCAGCCCCGATGAACTCGACTGGCTGGTGCCGCACCAGGCCAATATCCGCATCATCCAGGCCACGGCCAAGCGCCTGAACCTGCCGATGGAAAAGGTCATCGTCACGGTGCAGGACCACGGCAATACGTCCGCCGCGTCGGTCCCGCTGGCACTCGATACCGCGGTACGGGACGGCCGTATCAAGCCCGGCCAGCTCGTGCTGATGGAGGCGTTCGGCGGCGGGTTCACCTGGGGTTCGGTACTGATGCGCTTCTGACCGGGCGCGGGATCGCTTACCATGGCGGTCCCGAAGCGTTGGTCGAGATCCCGACATGGCCGCCACCCTCGTCATCGGTAACCACAATTACTCGAGCTGGTCGCTTCGGGCGTGGCTGCTGCTGCGTGAAGCGGGCATCCCGTTCGAGGAACAACGCATTGCGCTGGACGTGCCCGGCACGGCGGAGGCGATCGGCGCGGTGTCGCCGTCGGGCCGCGTACCGGTCCTGTTGCTCGAGGATGAAGTGATCTGGGACTCGCTCGCGATCGCGGAGACGGTGGCGGAGCGGTATCCGGAAGCGAAGTTGTGGCCGGACGACCTCGCGGCACGCGCGCATGCGCGCTGCGTCAGCGCCGAAATGCACGCGGGCTTCGCCGCTCTGCGCGAACAGATGCCGATGAACTGCCGGGCGATGGGGCGGAAGGTCGCGTTGCCCGACGAGCTGGTCGCCGACATCGACCGCGTCATCGAAATCTGGTCCGATTGCCAGCGTCGCTACGGCGGCGGCTGGCTGTTCGGTCGCTTCAGCGTAGCCGACGCCATGTACGCACCCGTCGCGTTGCGCTTCCGAACCTACGGAATCAACCTGCCCGATTCCGCTCGCAGTTTTCCCGAACGCCTGCTCGACAGCCGTTCGCTGCAGGAGTGGCTCGAGGCAGCCGAGACGGAAACGGAAGTCATCGAACAGGATGAGAAGGGACAATAAGGGTATGACGACACGACTGCAGCAGGTGCTGGTGATTCTGGCGCTCACGGCCGGCACGCCGGCGCTTTCGTCGACTTACGAGCTGCCGCCCGAGGGCATCGACGTGATCGGCGAGGTAACGACGGTCATTGCCGGGCACGAGGACACGTTCGTCGACGTTGCACGCCGCCACGGCTTCGGTTACGAGGATCTCGTGCGGGCGAACCCGACGGTCAATCCGTGGGTGCCCGGCGACGGAACCGAAATCGTCCTGCCCGGACGGTTCGTGCTGCCATCCGGCCCGCGCGAAGGCCTCGTGCTGAACATCGCCGAGTACCGCCTGTACTATTTCCCGAAACCGGCGGCGGGCGAGCCGGGTGTCGTCATGACGTTCCCGGTCAGCATCGGACGCCAGGACTGGGCGACGCCGATCGGCATCACGCGGGTCGTGCAGAAAAACGTCAATCCGCCGTGGTATCCGCCGCAGTCGGTGCGTGACGAGCACGAGGCGGACGGTCGGCCGTTGCCGCGGGTCGTGCCGCCCGGGCCGGACAATCCGCTCGGCTCACGCGCGATGCGTCTCGGTCTGCCGGGGTACCTGATTCACGGAACGAACCGGCCCGCCGGCGTCGGCATGCAGGTCACACACGGCTGCGTTCGCATGTTTCCGGAAGACATCGAATTCCTGTTCGACCTGGTCGCGTTGAACACGACGGTTCGCATCGTCAATGAACCGGTCAAGATCGGCTGGGACGGCGAGCAGCTCGTGCTCGAAGCGCACCCGGTGCTGGCCTCGGCGCCCGGGGAGACCCGTGACGTTCCGGTGCCGGATGCCGACGCCCCGGCACCGACGGAAGTCGCGGAACCGGTCGAGGTGCTGGCGCCCGGGAAGGACCCGCTGACCTACGCGACCGAGCAGTTCATCGTGGCGACGGCAGAGCGTGCGGGTGAACTGAACTGGTCGCTCGTCGAAGCGGCGATTGCGCGTTCCGACGGCCTGCCGGTCGTGGTGGGTGAGGGAATAAAAAACGCCGCGACAAGCGCGGCGTTTGAATAGATCCTGGTCGTCTGACGTTACTTCGACATCGACTTCTGGAACATGCGATCCATCGCTTCGCGGTTCGCATCGCAGCACTTCTGTGCTTCGCTTGCGGCCGAGAGAGCGCGGTCAGCAGTGCTCTGAGCGCTGGCGGCTGCCTGTGCGGCCCGGTCAGCGGCAGCGCGTGCAGCTTCAGCAGTCGAAGCGGCGGCTGCAGCGTCTGCAGCTGCACGATCGGCCGTTGCCTTGACTTCGTCGAGGCCCGTTGCACAACCGGTGACGAGGCCGAGTGCCAGCAGCAGCGCACCCGTTTTCATTACGGTTTTCTTCATTGGTCTAAGATTCCTCTGTTGGGAAAAACTGCAGACGCATTATTTCCCAAATCCTCAGACGCTGCAATGAAGATATTGTTTTTCAATGCGGTTTGTCGCTGGTTGGGGACAGTGCCTGTCATTTTTACAACGCACCCGGGGGCAGGGTTCGCCGGCGTTCGTCCGGCGATCGGTTTCGCGTTCTGATCGAGCGACGAGTGCTGGTCGCTGCGGTTTTCCGACGGCCGGCAGGGGGGCCGTTCGGCGGAGCGTGTTCCGGCGACTTTCAAAAGGCGGCCGACCGTGTCGGGAAGGCGGCACGTCACGCTTGCACCGGCGGAAGTACTGTATATAATCGCAGGTACTGTGATTCCGTACAGGATAAGCTGAAATGCGCGAACTGACCCCCCGACAAACGCAAATTCTCGAAATGATTCAGGAGTTTATCGCCGAGACAGGCATGCCGCCGACGCGGGCCGACATCGCGAACGAACTCGGGTTCAAATCGGCAAACGCGGCCGAAGAACACCTGCGGGCGCTGCAGAAGAAAGGCGTGCTGGAGCTGATTCCGGGCGCGTCACGCGGCATCCAGCTCAAGGATTCCTTGCGCGAACAGATGGGGCTGCCGCTCGTCGGTCGGGTCGCGGCCGGCAGTCCCATCCTCGCGCAGGAACACATCGAGACGCATTACAAGCTCGATCCGCAGCTGTTCAACCCGAAGCCGCATTACCTGTTGCGCGTGCAGGGCATGAGCATGAAGAACGCCGGCATCCTGGACGGCGACCTCGTGGCCGTGCACCGGACACCGGAAGTGCGCAGCCGGCAGATCATCGTCGCGCGCCTGGACGACGAGGTGACGGTCAAGCGCTACCGGCAGGACGGTTCGCTCGTCTGGCTGTTGCCGGAGAACGAGGAGTTCGAGCCGATCCAGGTTGACCTGCGCGAACAGGGGCTGGTCATCGAAGGCGTTGTCGTCGGCGTCATTCGTGACGGCTTGCCGTTGCACTGACCGGGGCCGGAGCGCGGTATGCGGCGTGATGCGTCATCCCTGGAAACGTTGCTCGCGAACCCGCGCATCTGGCGAGGCTCATCGACGGAGCGGCCGGCTTCCGGCCTGTCGACCGGTTACGCGAAACTCGACCGGCACCTGCCGGGTGGCGGCTGGCCGCTGCACGCGCTGACGGAGATCTTCACCGAACAGTACGGCGTGGGCGAGTTGCAGTTGCTGATGCCGGCGCTGGCGCGGCTCGGCGCGGAGGACCCGGCCGCCGCCTTTGGCGAGCCGGCCTGGATTGCCTGGGTGGCGCCGCCGTTTCAGCCGTACCCGCCGGCCTTGCGGGAATGGGGCCTCAACCTGTCCCGCCTGCTGATCGTCCGGCCGAAAGACGACGGCGACATTCTCTGGTCGGCCGAACAGGCGCTGGCGTCCGGCACCTGTGCGGCCGTGTTGTTGTGGCCGCCGGCACTGTCCGACCAGGACAGCCGTCGCCTGCAACTCGCCGCGGAAAAGGGTGAAAGCTGGGCGGTGGCCTTTCGACCCGATACCGCGCGGCACGCGAGCTCGGCCGCTGCGCTGCGCATCGCGATGCGGGCCGACGAGGCCGGCACGCACCTGGATATCTTCAAGAGCCGGGGCGGGCGGCCCGTCACACTGCACGACCTCTTCGCGGGCTGATGTCCCGGGCACGGCGTTTCCCGGCTCTCGTCCGGGGCCCGGCACCGGTGCCTCCGGCGCCCGGTGCCCAGGCCTTGCTGCCGCTCGCGGAACCGGCACCGCGTACCCGGGCGGTCACGCCGGCTCGCGAACTCTGGTTCTGCGCCTGCCTGCCGTACCTGCCACTCGAGGCGCTGTGCACGGCGAGTGCCGCATTCGCCGTCGTTGAGGAACAGCAGGGCGTGTATCGCGTCGTGTTCGCCAACGCGGCAGCATCCGCTGCCGGCGTCGCGCCCGGCATGTCCTCGAACGCGGCGCTGGCGCTGTTGCCGGAACTCGAGCTCGAAGCGCGCCGGCGCAATCACGAACAGCAGGCACTCGAGCATCTTGCCGGCTGGCTCGAACAATTCTCTTCGCGGGTATCGCTGGCGGCGGACGACGTCCTGTTGTTCGAGATCGCCGGCAGCTTGCGCCTGTTCGGTGGCCTGAAGAGCCTGCGCCGGCAGGTTGCCGGGGGGCTGCGGCAGCTGGGCTTTACCGCGGCACTGGCGATCGCGCCGACGCCGCTGGCCGCGACCTGGCTCGCGCGGGCCGGGCAGCGCGTCTGCGTCAGGAGCCCGGACAATCTCGCGGCGGCGCTGCGCGACCTGCCGCTCGCCTGCCTCGACTGGCCGGCGGGCGTGGTCGAGGCATTGACCGGTATCGGCGTCACGCGGGTCGGTGCCTGCCTGCGCCTGCCGCGCGAGGGTTTTGCCCGCCGCTTCGGCGTCGCGCGCCTGCTGGAACTGGACCGCGCGCTGGGACGCCTGCCGGACCCGCGGCCGGGCTGGCGCGCGCCGGAGCGTTTTCGTGCCGACATCGAGCTGCTGGAAGAACAGTCCGACCGGGCACTGTTGCTCACGGTCTGCAACGAGTTGCTCGAACGCCTGGAGCGCTTCCTGCTGGCGCGGCAGCTCGGCACCCAGCGACTCGATTTCAGCTTCTATCACCTGAAGGCGGCCGCGACCGGCGTGTCGCTGGGCTGTGCACAGTCCGGCCGGGCGGCGGCGCGCTGGGCCGACCTGTTGCGTTTGCGTTTCGAACGTGTCGCGTTCGACGAGCCGGTCATCGCGGTGCGCCTGGAGGCGCACGACACCCGCCTGCTGGAAACGGGAACGGCGCGGCTGGGATTCGGTACCCGCCGGCCACAGGAAGCGGCCAATGTGTCGATGGCACAGCTTGCCGAGCGGCTGGGGGCGCGCGTCGGCCGGCATGCCGTGCTGGGCGTGACGACGGTGCCGGATCATCGGCCGCAGCGCGCCTGGGACGGGCGCAGCCTGCTGTCGCCGGGTGCCGATGCCGCATCGCCGGACGTGCGTCACGGGGCGAAGCGGCCGTTGTGGATGTTGCCGGAGCCGGCGCGGCTGCATGCGGAAGCCGGGCGTCCGCTGCACCTCGGTCCCCTGCGGTTCATCGACGGTCCCGAGCGTCTCGAGACCGGCTGGTGGGATGACGACGGTATCGCCCGGGACTATTACACGGCCGTGAACCCGCGCGGCATGCGCCTGTGGGTTTTTCGCGATCGTCGTCCCCGGGCCGGCTGGTATCTCCACGGCTTCTTCGGCTGACGATGCCGGCCCGCTATGCCGAGCTGCACGCGCTCAGCAACTTCACGTTCCTGCGCGGCGCATCGCACCCGGAAGAACTCGTCGCGACGGCGGCTGCGCACGGTTACGAGGCGCTGGCGATCACCGACGAGTGCTCGGTGTCCGGCGTCGTGCGCGCGCACATGGCCGCGAAGGAGGCCGGCCTCGCGAAGCTCGTCATCGGCTCGGAACTGCGCCTGCCGGGCGGGCGCAAGCTCGTCCTGCTGGTGCAGGACCGGCGTGGATACGCCGCGCTGTGCGCGCTGATCACGCGGACACGACGCGCTGCCGAGAAGGGCCGTTACATGCTGCGTCGACAGGACTTCGACGACGGCCTTCCGGGTTGCGTCGCGCTGTGGGTGCCGGACGGGACGTTCGCGCTCGGCACCGACGATCACTGGCTGCGCGAGACGTTTCGTGACCGACTCTGGATCGCCGTCGAGCTGCTGGCCGACGGCCGGCAGCGGGATCAGCTCGAGTGCCTGCGAGCGACGGGGAAGCGTCTGAAGCTGCCGCTCGTCGCGACCGGCGACGTGCACATGCACCGCCGGTCCCGGCGCGTCCTGCAGGACACGCTGACGGCGATCCGGGAAGGCGTCACGGTCGATGCCGCCGGCTACCGGCTGTACCCGAACGGCGAGCGGCACCTGCGGCCGCGCGAGGTGCTCGAACGCATCTACCCGGCCGCGCTGCTGCGTGAGTCCGTCGACATCGCCGCGAGCATGGCGTTCTCGCTCGACGAGTTGCGTTACGAGTACCCGGACGAAATCGTGCCGGCCGGCGAGACACCGGCAAGCTACCTGCGGCAGCTCACGGAGGCGGGCATGCGCCGGCGCTGGCCCGACGGCGTGCCGGCCAGGGTCGTGCAGCTCGTCGAGCACGAACTCGCGCTGATCGCGGACCTGCGCTACGAGCCGTACTTCCTGACCGTCTACGACATCGTGGCGTTTGCACGTTCGCAGGACATCCTGTGCCAGGGGCGCGGCTCGGCGGCGAACTCGGCCGTGTGTTTCTGTCTCGGCATCACCGAGGTCGATCCCGGGCGCATGGCGACGCTGGTCGAGCGCTTCATCTCGAAGGAACGCAACGAGCCGCCGGACATCGACGTCGATTTCGAGCACGAGCGCCGCGAGGAGGTGATCCAGTACATCTACCGGAAATACGGCCGTGAACGCGCGGCACTCGCGGCCACCGTGATCACCTACCGCCCGCGCAGTGCGCTGCGCGACGTCGGCAAGGCGCTGGGCCTGTCGGAGCTGCAGGTCGGGCGACTCGCGCGGTCGATGCAGTGGTGGGACGGAAAGACCGTCGACGAGAGCCGCATCCTCGAAGCCGGCCTGCGGCCCGACAGCCCGGTCGTGAAGCGCCTGCTGTACCTCGTCGGCGAACTGGTCGGGTTCCCGCGGCACCTGTCGCAGCACGTCGGCGGCTTCGTGATCTCGAACGGGCCGCTGTCGGAACTCGTGCCGGTCGAGAACGCGGCGATGCCGGAGCGCACCGTCATCCAGTGGGAGAAGAACGACCTCGAGGACCTGGGGCTACTGAAGGTCGACGTGCTCGGGCTCGGGATGCTGACGGCGATCCGGCGCAGCTTCGAGCTGATCCGGCGTTTCGACGGGCGCGAACTCACGCTGGCAACGGTGCCGCCCGAGGACCCGGTCGTGTACGACATGATCTGCGACGGCGACACGATGGGCGTGTTCCAGATCGAATCCCGTGCGCAGATGGCGATGCTGCCGCGGCTGAAGCCGCGTTGTTACTACGACCTCGTCATCGAGGTCGCGATCATCCGGCCGGGGCCGATCCAGGGGGACATGGTGCACCCGTACCTCCGGCGCCGGAACGGCGAGGAGGCCGTCGACTACCCGAGTGACGAGGTCAAGGGCGTGCTGCAGCGGACGCTCGGCGTGCCGATTTTCCAGGAGCAGGTGATGCAGCTCGCGATCGTGGCCGCCGGGTTCTCCGCCGGCGAGGCGGATCGCCTGCGGCGGGCGATGGCCGCCTGGAAGCGGCGTGGCGGTCTCGGGCCGTTCGAGGAACGCCTGATCGAGGGCATGCGGCGCCGCGGCTACAGCGAGGCGTTCGCCCGGCAGATCTTTCACCAGATCGAGGGCTTCGGCGAGTACGGTTTTCCGGAGTCGCACTCGGCGAGCTTCGCGCTGCTCGTCTACGTGTCGTGCTGGCTCAAGCGGCACACGCCGGCCGCGTTCACGGCGGCCCTGCTGAACAGCCAGCCGATGGGCTTCTACTCGGCCTCGCAGCTCGTCCAGGACCTGCGGCGCCACGGCGTCGAGGTGCGGCCGGTCGACGTCAATCGCAGCGGCTGGGACTGTTCCCTGGAACCGGGCGCGGACGGTGCGGCAGCCCTGCGGCTCGGGTTGCGGCTGGTCAAGGGATTGTCGGAGGAGGCCGGACGCCGGATCGAGAGCGTGCGTGAGGTATGCCGGTTCTCACGCACGCAGGACCTGGTCGAGCAGACCGGGCTGGACCGGCGCGAGCTGGGCCTGCTGGCCACCGCCGGCGCGCTGAAACCGCTGGAAGGTCATCGTCACCGGGCGCGCTGGGCCGTCGCCGGCGTGGAGGAGCCGATGCCGCTCATCCCGTCGCTCGATCCCCGCGAAGCCGCGCCCATGCTGACCGCGCCGGCGGAGGGGCAGGACATCGTCGCCGACTACCGGAGCCTCGGGCTGACGCTCGAGCGGCATCCGATGCACCTGCTGCGCGACCGCCTGGACCGCTACGGCTACGCGCCGGTGACGACGTTACCGGATGGCTGCGATGGTCAGCCGGTTGCGGTGGCGGGACTCGTCATCACGAAACAGCGTCCAGGCACGGCAAGCGGCGTCACGTTCGTCACGCTGGAGGACGAGGGCGGGCACGTCAACCTGATCGTCTGGAAGCAGGTCGCCGAGGCGTTTCGCCCCGCGCTGCTGAATGCGAAGCTGCTGGGTGTCACCGGCGAGTTACAGATCGAGGGCAAGGTGATCCACGTGATCGCGAAACGGCTCGTCGATCACACGGGGCTGCTGGGGAATCTCGACGTGCGCTCCCGCGACTTTCGCTGACGCGGGCCGCTCGGAACTCAGTCGTCGTCGTCGAAATTGAAATTGTACGTGCTGTCGAGGTCTCGCTCGGCTTCGCGCAATTCGCGAAGCTCTTCGATCCGCCGCTTGATCGCACGCCGTCGGGCAACGTCGTCGCCGTCGATGGAGTCGAGCTTTGAGACGAGTTCCTCGATATTGACCTCGATGGAGGAATCGTTGCCGTCATCCTCGTCATCGTCATCGCTCGCACGGCGTACGGTCAGCGTATCGTCTTCGTCTTCGGTGTCGAGCTCTTCTTCCGTCTCTTCCGGTTCTCGCTCGCCCTTTTTCTCACCGATCATCGCATACCCTCAATGCATCATCTCGTACGGCAATGGCTCTCCGCGCCACTCCCGCCGGCCCGAGATTGCCGCATGTATACCGCGAAAGATTTTGCTTCGCAAGGCCGCATTCCGGCCCGTACGAATATTCGCCGGAATCAGCGAATCAGGTTGTTGATCTCGAAAATCGGCAGGAGGATCGCGAGCACGATCATCAGCACCACGCCGCCCATGAACACGATCAGCAAGGGTTGCAGGATGCCGAGCAGCGCGGCGATCAGGCCGTCCACTTCGCGCTCCTGGCCGTCGGCGGCGCGCTTCAGCATCTCGCCGAGTTTGCCGCCGGCTTCGCCGCTCGCGATCAGGTGAATCATCATCGGCGGAAACAGCTTGCTTGCTTCGAGCGATTTGCTGATCGATCCGCCTTCACGGACCCTCACGGCGGCTTCCGTCACCGCATCGCGCATCGGCAGGTTCTCGATGACACCGGCAGAGATCTTCATGGCTTCGAGAATCGGCACGCCGCTTCCGGCCAGGATGCTGAATGTCCGCGTAAAGCGCGCCGTATTGATACCGCGCGTGAGCCTGCCGACGATCGGCAGCGCGAGCAGTGCGCGGTGATACCGGCGGCGAGGGCCTTCGCGCTGCAGCAGCCACCAGATGCCCCAGCCGATGGCGCCGATTGCCAGGATGACCAGCAGCCACTGGTTCCGCAGGAAGTCGCTGGTCGCGATGAGTCCGCGCGTCAGCGGCGGGAGCTCGGCCGCCGTGTTCTCGAAGACCTGGACGATCTTGGGCACCACGGAGGCCAGCATGAAGCTGATGATGCCGATGGCCATGACGACGAGCGTGATCGGGTAGATCATCGCGTTGGTGACGCGCTGCCGCAGTTCGTGGCGCGCCTCCGTGTAGTCCGCGAGCCGTTCGAGCACCACGTCGAGGTGCCCGGACTGCTCGCCGGCCGCGATCGTCGCGCGGTACAGGTCCGGGAACGCCTGCGGGAACTCGCCGAGGCCGTCGGCCAGCGTATGCCCCTCCATGACCTTGCCGCGGACGCCGAGCAGGATGCTCTTCGTGCGCGGCTGGTCGTTCTGCTGCGACACGGCGAGGAGGGACTCCTCGAGTGGAAGGCCGGACTGCGACAGCGAGGCCAGTTGTCGCGTGATCAGCGCGAGCTCGGCGGGAGACATTCCGCGCCGCAACGAAAAGGAGCGCTGGCGTCGTGCCTCGCGCTGGGCCACCTCGGTGACCTTGACGGGCAGCAGGCGCCGCTCCCGCAGCAGCTGCCGAACGTGCCTCGGCGTGTCGCCCTCGATCAGACCTTTGGCTTCCTTGCCGCTGGTGTCCAGCGCGACGTATTCGAATGCGCCCATCGCCCGAAGATCCGTCAGTCTTCGCGCGTCACGCGCAGGACTTCCTCGAGCGTGGTTTCGCCTTCGAGAACGCGCCTGCGGCCGTCCGCGCGGATACCGGGGCCGAACTTCCGCGCGTACCGCTCGAATTCCTGCTCGCTGATGCCATCGTGGATCATCGTGCGCATGCGGTCGTTGATCGCGATCAGCTCGTAGATGCCGGTACGGCCGGTGAAGCCGCCGTTCGCGCCCGGTCCCGGCTTGTACAGCGTCGGCGGGTTCGCCGGGTCCGCTTCGAGCAGCCCGCATTCGTACTCGGTTGCCGTGTACGGAATCTTGGTTTCCTCGTCGAGAACGCGCACGAGACGCTGCGCGAGTACGCCGATGAGGCTCGATGACAGCAGGAACGGTTCAACGCCCATGTCGCGAAGCCGGGTGACGGCACCGGAGGCGGTGTTCGTGTGCAGGGTCGACAGGACGAGATGGCCGGTGAGGCTGGCCTGCACGGCGATCTCGGCGGTTTCGAGGTCACGAATCTCGCCGACCATGACGACGTCCGGATCCTGGCGCAGGATTGCGCGCAGCCCGCGGGCAAACGTCATGTCGACTTTCGAGTTGACCTGCGTCTGGCCGATACCGTCGATGAAGTACTCGATGGGGTCCTCGACCGTCATGATGTTGCGGCTGTGGTCGTTGATGCGCTCGAGCGCAGCATACAGCGTCGTCGTCTTGCCCGACCCGGTGGGGCCGGTCACGAGGATGATGCCGTGCGGCTTGTGGATCAGCCCGTCCATGATGCTGGTCGAGCGCTCGTCCATGCCGAGCGACCCCAGGTTGAGGCGCCCGGCCTGCTTGTCGAGCAGGCGCAGGACGACGCGTTCGCCGTGGCCGGATGGCATCGTCGAGACGCGCACGTCGACGGCACGACCGGCGATGCGCAGCGAAATGCGCCCGTCCTGCGGCAGGCGCTTCTCGGCGATGTCGAGCTTCGACATGACCTTGATGCGGGACACGACCAGCGGCGCGAGGGCACGCCGCGTCTGCAGGATTTCGCGCAGCACGCCGTCGACGCGGAATCGCACGTTCAGCCGGTTCTCGTAAGGCTCGATGTGGACGTCGGAGGCATTCTCCTTGACCGCCTCGGTCAGGACGGCATTGATGAACCGGATGATCGGCGCATCGTCGTCGCTGTCGATGAGGTCCGACGGCTCCTGCAGTTCCTGGGCGACCTGGTCGAGATTGATGTCTTCGTTGAGGCCGTCGACCATCTGGATGGCGTTGTGCGTGCCCTGCTCGTAGGAGGCCTGCAGCAGCGAATCGAAGACCTCGTCCGAGACGCGCGACAGCTTCAGCGGTACGCCGGCAAACCGCCGGGCTTCGGCGAGGCTGAGCGGGCTCGCGCCGGCACGGTACACCGCGTCCGCGGCGCCGTCATTGATCTCCCGGATCAGAACGCCGTGGCGCTTCGCAAACGAGAACGGCAGTACCCGTGCCTCGCGGGCGGCCTCGATCTCGGCCTCCGTCTCGGGAACGTTGGCGCTTTGTGGTGCAAGTGTTTCGTGCTGGCTGGCCATGCGCGATGCCGTCAGTCGTACTTTTCGCTGGGGGCTTCGTCCGACGGGGCAGGCGGGGAACCCTGCTCCTCGATCGGCGGCAACACCGGCCGCTCCACGTCGTGCAAGAGCGGCACCGAGTCGCCCTGGTTGCCCAACTGGATGTCGCGGATGTAGTTGTACTTCTCGTTCGTGACCTGCCAGGCCCGCTCGGCATCACGCAATATCTGCGGCCGGATGAACACCAGCAGGTTCGTCTTGACCTTCTCGTTGGTGCGGCTGCGGAACAGGCCGCCTACGACGGGAATCGCGCCGAGCACCGGCACGCGCTGTTCCGTCTCCCGGAGCGTGTCCTCGATGAGGCCGCCGAGCACGATGATCGTGCCGTCGTCGACAATCACCGTGGTTTCGATGATGCGCTGGTTCGTGACGAGGTCGACCGCGCCTTCGGTGGAGGACGCGAGGCTGGAAATCTCCTGCGAGATCTTGAGCAGCAGCGAGTCGCCTTCGTTGATCTGCGGCGTGATCGTGAGTTTCACGCCGACCGATTCGCGGTTCACGGTCGTGAACGGATTGACCGAGCCGCCCGACGTGCCCGTGTTCGTGAACTGGCCGGATACGAACGGCACTTCCTGGCCGATGTTGAGGCTCGCTTCCTCGTTGTCGGTCGTCAGGATCGTCGGGGTCGAAATGATGTTCGTGTTGGCATCGCCCTGCAATGCACGCAGGATCGCCGCGAAGCTCACGCCGTCGTCGGTGATCCGGCCGACGCCGATCGTGATGCCATCGCCGATCAGGCCGGACGGGTCCGTGACCGTGTCGCCGCCGCCGGCGGCCGCGGCGGCGAGCTGTACGACACCGCTGCCGAACGCCGGGAAATTGCTGATCGCGATGGGTGCATCGGAACCGCTGCCTTCGATCGCGAACGTCACACCCAGGTCGGCAGAGCGGTTTTCGAGCACCTCGACGATAATCGCCTCGACCAGAACCTGCGCGCGCCGGATATCGAGCTTGTCGACGATGGACATCAGCGAGCGCATCAGCTTCGGCGGCGCATTGACGATGATCGCGTTCGTCTGCGCGTCGGCCCAGACGCTGACGCTGCCCTGCGCGCTGGCGGCATTGGCCGCTGCGGCCGCGGCACCGCCGGCGCTCGCGACGTTCGCGGCGACGTGCTGCTGCAGCTTCGTCGCGAGTTCCTCGGCATCGGCGTACCGGAGGTAGCGCACCTGCGTGTCGCCGCCGTCCTCCAGCGGTGTGTCGAGGTGGGCGATCAGCGTCCGCAGCCGGAGCCTGTCGGCCTTGTCGCCGCCCAGGAGGACGCTGTTCGTCCGGGAGTCGGCGACGAGACTGGTCGTCACCGGCGCGCCGTCCGCGCGCGGCGTCTGTGACAGCGTCGAGACCACGCGCACGACCTCGGTGGCGGAGGCATGCTGCAGGGGTACGACCTCGATTTCCTCGTCACTCGCCTGGTCGATCCGGCGAATGATCGCGATCATGCGTTCAACGTTGGCGGCGCGATCGGAAATGATCAGCATGTTCGAGCCGGGGTGCGCCACGAGGTGGCCGTACTGGGGCACGAGCGGCCGCAGGATTGGCACGAGCTGCGTCGCGCCGACGTTGCGCACCTGGATGACCTGGGTGATCAGGTCGTCCGGGCCGGTGGAACCGCTGGTCCCGATGGGGCCGGCGTACTGCCGCGCCGTGGCATTCGGGATGATCTTGGTGATGCTGCCGGTCGTGACGGCCGCCAGCTGGTGCACTTCGAGGATCGACTGGAAGGCTTCGTAGAAGGCTTCCGGCGTCATCGGCGTCGACGACAGCATCGTCACCTTCGCGCCCTGGACCCGGGGGTCGATGATGAACGTCCGGTTCGTGATCTCGCCGACCGCTTCGACGATCTGCCGGATGTCCGCTTCCTTGTAATTCGGCGTGATCGTGGCGCCGCCGGACTGCTGCCCCGGCGCTGACAACGGCAATAGCGCGAGGATCAGGGCGGCGGCGCCCGGCCGTGAAAACATCCGGTGATGACGAGCTATCATTGCGTCTCTTCTTTCCCTAGATCGAGTTGGTCGGTGCTCAGCACGATGGTCTCGGGGTTCCCGTCGCGATCGACGGTCACCGATACCTGGCTCGCGGTACCGAGCGACTGGAATATCTGCATGGCCTGGGTGGGGTCCGACAGGGACTGCCCGTCGATCTCCCGTATCAGGTCGCCGGGCCGGAGGCCGAGGGCCGCGAACTGATCCCGGTTGCGCCCGGGGTACACCCGGTAACCCTGTTGTTCGCCGTTGACGAAGTAGGGCGTCGGCCGGATCACGTCGGCGAGTCGCGACACGTTCTGGGCGACGACAGCCTGGATCGACTGCTCCTGGTCGCCGGACTCGTCGACTTCGCGGTACGAGACCGGGCGTATCGCCGCCGTCGAACGCGTGTTCGCAAATTCGCGGGGCAGCGACAGGTTCGTCAGCTCACCGTTCTCGTTCAGCACGACCCGGTCCGCGTACACGGCGTGCAGCGACGCGCCGGACGCGACGGCGTCGCCGACGACGTACACCTTTTCCTCGTTGCCGCTGTCGGCAATGATGGCAATCGAAAACTCCGCGCGGTCGGAGGCGATCGTGCCCCGCAGCGTCAGGTTTCGGAGGTTGGTCTCGGCCAGGTTCTCCAGTTCCTCGACCGGCGCCGCGGGCTCGTCATTGGCGTCCGCGGTGCCGAACAGGTGAGCCCCGGCGATCGTTTCACTGGCCGCGACGGCGTCGCCGGAGGCGCTGAACTCGGCTGCCTGGCGCGGAATCGACACCGGAACGCCCGCCGCCGGCCCCGGGACGAGCATCCAGACGACCCTGGCGAGTTGCCAGCCGATCAGGACGACGATCACGAGACTGACCCACGCCGGGAGCAGCCGGTTCGCGGCCTGCACGGCACGGGCGCGGTCGCCCGAGAGCAGATCGGACCATTGATAGTTCGTCGGCATGGTGAGGCCTGGCGGCAGTGTCCCTGTCCGGTATTCAACGCAGCGCAATGATGATACGGGTTTTCGCCGGATTCAAACAGATCCGCCAACCCGGAAATTCAAGGTTTTCCAAGCATATACCGATTCCGGCGCCGCCGCGCCGGGGCGGCGGCCGCGCGGCCGGACCGTAAATGTGCGAATCCGGCCCGGGGCAGCGCGGAGCGCCGCCGCTATAATCGAAACCGTGTTTGCCGCGGCGGTTGAAGTCGCGGGATTTGGCGTTATAAAAGGTTCTCATGACAGACAAGCGTGACAAGCCGGCTTTTTCGGACGATTTCGACCTCGCGGTCGAAGAATCGCGGCCGCGCGTCGAAGAGCCGCCGCGCTACCGCGTGGTCCTGCTGAATGACGACTACACGCCGATGGAGTTCGTCGTCGACATCCTGTGCACCGTGTTCTCCATGGAGCGGACGCGCGCGACGCAGGTCATGCTGGAAGTGCACACGAAGGGTAAAGGTATTTGCGGCGAGTACAACTACGAAATCGCCGAGACGAAGGTGGCACAGGTCATGGGGATTGCGCGGCAGCACCAGCACCCGCTGTTGTGTACGATGGAAGAAACTTGACGGAGCGTCTGGCGACCCATGTTGAGCAGTGAACTCGAATTTTGTCTGAACGAAGCGTTCCAGCGGGCGCGCGAGCAGCGGCATGAATTCATGACCGTCGAGCACCTGTTGCTCGCGCTGCTCGATATCCCGAAGGTGCACGAGATCCTGAAAGCTTGCGAGGGCAATATTCCGGACCTGCGCCGGCAGCTCACCGATTTCATCGACGAACAGACGCCGTTGCTGCGCATGGACGACGACAGCGACGTGCAGCCGACGCTCGGGTTCCAGCGCGTGCTGCAGCGCGCGGTGTTTCACGTGCAGTCGAGCGGCAAGAAAGAGGTGACCGGCACCAACGTCCTGGTCGCCATCTTCAGCGAGAAGCAGTCCCAGGCCGTGTATTTCCTCGGCTTGCAGGACATCACGCGGCTCGACGTCATCAACTACATCTCGCACGGCCTGCCGCAGGTGCCCGGTGAGAATGCCGAGGAAGAGCAGGAGCCGTCGCTGGACGCGGAGGGCGAGGCCGACGCGACGGCACTCGAGCGCTACGCGGTCAACCTGAACCAGCGGGCGATCGACGGCCGCATCGACCCGTTGATCGGCCGCGAGATCGAGATCGAACGCACGGTGCAGATCCTGTGCCGGCGGCGCAAGAACAACCCGCTGTATGTCGGCGACGCGGGTGTCGGCAAGACGGCGCTGGCCGAGGGCCTGGCGCGGATGATCGTCGAGGAACGGGTGCCCGAGGTACTGCTGGACGCGACGATCTACGCGCTCGACATGGGCACGCTGATCGCCGGCACGAAGTACCGCGGTGACTTCGAGAAGCGGCTCAAGGCCGTCATCAAGGAAGTCCGCGAGGACCCGGGCGCGATCCTGTTCATCGACGAGATTCACACGGTGATAGGCGCCGGTGCGGCGTCCGGCGGCGTCATGGACGCCTCGAACCTCATCAAACCGGTACTTGCGAACGGCGAGATTCGCTGCATCGGCTCGACGACCTACGAGGAGTTCCGCGGGATATTCGAGAAAGATCACGCGCTCGCGCGCCGCTTCCAGAAGATCGACGTGCCCGAGCCGACGGTCCCGGAAACAATCGCGATCCTGCACGGGCTCAAGTCCCGTTTCGAGGAACATCACGGCGTCCGGTACGCGGAAGACTCGCTGGAAGTCGCCGCCGAACTCGCGCACCGGCACATCAACGACCGGCGCCTGCCCGACAAGGCGATCGACGTCATTGACGAGGCGGGCGCGAACCTGCGCCTGCGGCCGGCAGCCGAACGCGAGGACACGGTCACGGTGACGATGATCGAGAACATCGTCGCGAAGATGGCCCGGATTCCGGCGAAGAGCGTGTCGTCGTCCGATCGCAAGGCGCTCGAGACGCTCGAGCGCGACCTCAAGCTGGTCATTTTCGGGCAGGACCCGGCGATCACGGCCCTGTCCTCGGCGATCAAGATGTCACGTTCCGGCTTGCGCGACGAAGAACGGCCGATCGGGTCCTTCCTGTTCGCCGGTCCGACCGGCGTCGGCAAGACCGAGGTGACGCGCCAGCTCGCGCACGCGCTCGGCGTCGAGCTGATCCGGTTCGACATGTCGGAGTACATGGAGCGGCATACCGTGTCGCGGCTGATTGGCGCGCCGCCGGGCTACGTCGGCTTCGATCAGGGTGGTCTGCTGACGGAGGCCGTCAACAAGAACCCGCACGCCGTCGTCCTGCTGGACGAGATCGAGAAGGCGCACCCGGAGGTCTTCAACATCCTCCTGCAGGTGATGGACCACGGTACGCTTACGGACAACAACGGGCGCAAGGCGGATTTCCGAAACGTGGTTCTGGTGATGACCACGAACGCCGGCGCGCAGGAAATGAGCCGGGCGTCGATCGGCTTCACCGAGCAGGATCATTCGTCCGACGGGATGAACGTGATCAGCAAGACGTTCTCGCCCGAGTTCCGCAACCGGCTCGACGCCATCATCCAGTTCAGCTCGCTCGATCCGCGTTCGATCGCGCGCGTCGTCGACAAGCTGATCGTGGAACTCGAGGCCAAGCTGGACAACAACAACGTCACGCTCGAACTCGACGACGCGGCGCGCAGCTGGATTGCAGAGCGCGGCTATGATGCCAGCATGGGTGCCCGGCCGATGGCGCGAGTCATCCAGGAACATATCAAGCGTCCCCTGGCCGAGGAGTTACTGTTCGGCAAGCTCGAGCACGGCGGACACGTCCGCATCACCCTCGGTGACGAAGACACACTGGTGCTGGTCGCCGAGCCCGCGATGAAGGAGCTCGAACACCTGAAGGACGGGGGATGACGTGAGGGTGGCCCGAGAGATTCGGGCCGGCGCGGCGATCAGCGGCCGCGGTAGACGATACGGCCCTTGCTCAGGTCGTAGGGTGTCAGTTCGACGGTGACCTTGTCGCCCGTCAGGATGCGAATGTAGTTCTTGCGCATCTTTCCCGAAATGTGCGCGGTCACGACATGTCCGTTGTCGAGTTCGACGCGAAACGTCGTGTTCGGAAGCGTGTCAGTGACCACGCCTTCCATCTGAATGGCATCTTCTTTCGCCAAGGGATTGTTGCTCCAAAGTCAAAGGCTGGCGAATTGTGCAGAAACAGGCCCCTCATTGCAATGAACGGCCGGTCACATCCCGCGCCAGATCGGCGAATTTCACGGCGGCAGCGGGCCAGTTCCGGTGGCGATCGGCGGGAATGCAGTCGCGCGCCAGGTGCTCGGCGAAGCGATCGCGCGGTAACAATTCGGCGCCCAGCGACAGCAGGTGGCTCGAAACGGTCTGGCAATCGAACAACGTGAAGCCGTTGTCGGCGAGGTGCCGGCAGATGGCGTAGAGAGCGAACTTCGACGCGTTGCTCTCACGGCTGAACATCGACTCACCGAAGAACACGCGCCCGATGGCCAGGCCGTAGAGGCCGCCCGTCAGGCGGCCTGAACGCCAGACTTCGACGGAATGTGCCCAGCCGAGACGGTGCAGGTCGATGTAGGCGCGGTGCATGTCGGCGGTGATCCAGGTGCCCTGGAGGCTGCGTCGCGGCCCGGCGCAGGCGTCGATCACGGCGGTGAAGGCGTGGTTGAAGGACACGTCGATGTGGGTGTTCCTGGCCTGCCGGTGCATGCGCCGGGAAAGCCGGAAATCCCGCGGCGTCAGCACGCAGCGCGGGTCCGGTGACCACCAGAGTATCGGCTGGCCGTCCTCGTACCAGGGAAAGATGCCCCGTTGATACGCGCACAGGAGGCGCTCCGGCGACAGGTCGCCACCGGCCGCGAGCAGCCCGTTCGGCTCCTCCAGCGCCATGTGCACGGGTGGGAATGCGTGCGCGGGATCGTCGCTGGCGATCCAGGCGAGTCGGTGGCCGCGCATCAGGCCCCGTCGTCCCGCCGGTACGGGCTGTGCGTATCGACCGCGTGCATGTAGCGACGCACGTGTTCCGCTTCGGCATCGAGGTAGTCCGCGATGGCGTCGTTGAAGGCCGGGTGCGCCAGCCAGTGGGCGGACCAGGTGTCCGTGGGCACGAAGCCGCGGCTGACCTTGTGCTCGCCCTGGGTGCCGGGCTCGAAGCGGGCGAGTCCGTGTTCGATGCAGTAGTCGATGCCCTGGTAGTAGCAGGTCTCGAAGTGCAGCGCGTCGAAGTGCCCGCTACTGCCCCAGTAACGGCCGTACAGCGTCTCCGCGCCGACGAAGAAGACGGCCGCGGCGATGACCTTGCCGTCGAGTTCGGCGTCGATGACGAGGATGTCGTCCGGGCACGCCTCGGCGAACCCGGTGAAGAACGACAGGGAGAAATACGGCAGTGACCCGCGTTGCAGGAATGTCAGGCTGATCAATTCGTAGGTGCGCCGCCAGTCGGCCTCCGACATGGAGTGTCCGGAATGGCGCCGGAAACGGATCCCGGCCTCACGCACTCGCCGGCGGTCGCGCCGCGCTTTCTTGCGTTTCGCGGCGCTGAACGACGCGAGAAATGCGTCGAAGTCCGGGTAGTCGCGGTTGTGCCAGTGAAACTGGCAGTCCTGGCGCAGCAGGAACCCGGCGTGCTCGAGCACCGCCTTCTCGTCGGCGCCCGGAAACTGGATGTGCACCGACGAGCAGCTCCGTTCACGGGCCAGTTCCGGGAGGTGACGGAGCAGGGCATCCGCGGCCTCCGGGCCAGCGTCCTCCGCCAGCAGCAGCTTTCGACACGTCGCCGGCGTGAACGGCGCCGCCGCGACGAGTTTCGGGTAGTAGTCGAGGCCGGCGCGCTCGTACGCGTTCGCCCAGGCCCAGTCGAACACGAATTCGCCCCAGGAGTGTGACTTCTCGTAGAGGGGCATGGCCGCCGCCAGGCGGCCGTTCGCGTCGCGCAGGGCCAGGTGCGCCGGCGTCCAGCCGTTGGCCGGCGTCACGCTGCCGGACGATTCCGCGGCGCTCAGGAACGCGTGGCGCAGGAACGGGTAGCGTGGGCCGGCGAGGGCATCCCACTCGGCGGCCGGAATCTCGTCGATCGCCGCATGCACGGTGACGGACATCCGGCGGCGGGCCTCACGCAGCGGCGTCGCTGGTACCCGCGGTGCTTTCGGCGCTGCCGGCCTCGAGTGCGTCGAGGTATTTCTCGGCGTCGAGCGCCGCCATGCAACCGGCACCGGCCGACGTAATGGCCTGGCGGTACACCTGGTCCATGACATCGCCCGCGGCAAACACGCCGGGAACGCTGGTCGCCGTGGCGTCACCGGCAATGCCGGAGCGCACCACGATGTAGTCGTTCTTCATGTCGAGCTGACCCTTGAACAGGCCGGTGTTCGGGCTGTGGCCGATGGCGATGAACACACCGTCGACCCCGAGTTCCGTGGTCGATGTATCGGCGGTGCTCTGGATGCGCAATCCGTTGACCCCGGCCTCCTCGCCGAGAATCTCGTCGACGACGGAGTCCCAGTGAATCTCGATCTTGCCTTCGCGCGACTTCTCGAACAGGTGGTCCTGCATGATTTTCTCGGCACGCAGTTCATCGCGGCGGTGCACGAGGTGGACCTTGCTGGCGATGTTGGACAGGTAGAGCGCTTCCTCGACCGCGGTATTGCCGCCGCCGACAACCGCGACCGGCTTGCCCCGGTAAAAGAACCCGTCGCAGGTCGCGCAGGCCGACACGCCGCGGCCCTTGTACGCCTCCTCGGACGGCAGGCCCAGGTACTTGGCCGTGGCGCCGGTGGCAATGATCAGTGCATCACAGGTGTACGTGCCGTAATCGCCCTCGAGCCGGAACGGACGCTGGCTGATGTCCGCCGTGTGAATGTGGTCGTTGACGATCTCGGTGTTGAAGCGTTTCGCGTGCTGCAACATGCGCTCCATGAGCGCGGGACCCTGCAGGCCCTCGACGTCGCCGGGCCAGTTATCGACGTCCGTGGTCGTCATCAGCTGGCCGCCCTGCTCGATCCCGGTGACGATGACCGGGTTCAGGTTCGCGCGGGCGGCGTAGACCGCGGCGGCATAGCCCGCCGGGCCGGAGCCGAGGATCAGGACCCGGCAATGCTTGGGATCGCTCATGTATACTTCCGTCCTAGTTCGCTTGGGGGCGGCTGGGCGCCACGCAACCTGTACATGCGGCCCTTGAATCGGGAATCAAGGGGCGCGGCAGGAGTGCGAGCGCGCAATCGCCGAGTTTAGGGAAAAGCACACCGCATCGCCATGGCCAGAGCCGCGAAGGCCCGACAGCCCGAATCCGCTATTTCCGCGCAGGTGCATCGCGCACTGCGCGAGGGTGCCCTGTACGTGTTCGGCGCGTTTGCGCTGATCCTGTGGTTCGCGCTGTTCACTTACGATCCGGCCGACCCGGGATTCACGCAGGCAACCGGTGCGACGGAGGTCCAGAACGGTATCGGGCGCGTCGGCGCGATGACCGCGGATCTCCTGTTCTACCTCTTCGGGCGGCCCGCCTACCTTTTTACCGTGATGGTCTTCTTCCTCGGCTGGATGCTGTACCGGGAAGAGAAGACGCAGACCGAGCTGACGAAGATGGACTACCTGCTGCGCGGCAGCGGGTTCGTCGCCACGCTGATCACGAGCTGCGCCCTGTCCACGCTGCATTTCTCCGGCGCGGACTTCAATGCCACCGCGGGCGGCATCGTGGGGCAGGTCTTCGGGGGCAGCCTCGCATCGGTCATGAAGCTGCTCGGGGCGAGCCTGTTGCTGTTCGTCCTGTGGGTCGCATCGATTTCCTTGTTCCTGGGCTTTTCCTGGATCAGCGTGATGGATCGCGTCGGTCGCGTCTGCCTGCGGGCTTACGAGCAGCTGCTGACGCGGATCGACGAGCTCAAGGACAAGGCGGAAGGGCGGCGCCAGGCAGCGGCGCGGCAGGACATCGTGAAGGTCGAGAAGAAGCGGGTCGAAGGGCGTCAGAAGCCGCGCATCGAGCCGGTCATCGCGGTGCTGGAGCCGAGCATACGTGCGGAAAAGGAGCGGCAGGTGCCGCTGTTCGACCCGCCGGCCGCGGGTGAACTGCCGCCGCTGTCGCTGCTCGACGATCCGCCGGACCACCAGGAAGGCTATTCGGCCGAGTCGCTGGAGGCGATGTCGCGGCTCGTCGAGCTCAAGCTCGCCGACTTCAACATCGAAGTCGAGGTGAAGTCCGTCTCGCCCGGACCGGTGATCACCCGCTTCGAACTGGACCCGGCGCCCGGCGTCAAGGTCAGCCAGATCTCCAACCTCGCGAAGGACCTCGCGCGCTCGCTGTCGGTCGTCAGCGTGCGCGTGGTCGAGGTCATTCCGGGCAAGTCCTATGTCGGGCTCGAGATCCCGAACGAGAACCGCCAGCTCGTCACGCTCGGCGAGATCCTCAAGAGCCGCGCCTACGACGACATGAACTCGCCGCTGACACTGGCGCTCGGCAAGGACATCGGCGGGCATTCGGTCGTGGCGGACCTCGCGCGCATGCCGCACCTGCTGATCGCCGGTACCACCGGCTCCGGCAAGTCCGTCGCGATCAACGCGATGATCCTGAGCATCCTGTACAAGACGCAGCCGGAGCAGGTCCGGCTGATCATGATCGACCCGAAGATGCTGGAGCTGTCCGTCTACGAGGGCATCCCGCACCTGCTGGCGCCGGTCGTGACGGACATGTCCGAGGCGTCGAACGCGCTGCGCTGGTGCGTCGCCGAGATGGATCGCCGCTACCGGCTGATGGCGGCGCTCGGTGTGCGCAACATCGGCGGTTACAACCGCAAGGTGCGGGAGGCGATCGAGAAGGGCGAGCCAATGAAGGACCCGACGTTCTCGCCGCCGCCGTTCGACGATCCGGACAAGGAATTCGAACACCCGACGCTGACGCCGCTGCCGTACATCGTCGTTATCATCGACGAGCTGGCCGACATGATGATGATCGTCGGCAAGAAGGTGGAGGAACTGATTGCGCGACTGGCGCAAAAGGCCCGCGCGTCCGGCATTCACATGCTGCTGGCCACGCAGCGCCCGTCCGTCGACGTGATCACCGGCCTGATCAAGGCAAACGTGCCGTCGCGTATCGCGTTCCAGGTCTCCGCCAAGGTCGACTCGCGCACGATTCTCGACCAGCAGGGCGCGGAGAACCTGCTGGGCCACGGCGACATGTTGTACCTTCCGCCGGGCACGTCGTTGCCGATTCGCGTACACGGCGCCTTCGTCGCGGATCACGAAGTGCATACGGTCGTGCGGCACCTGAAGAAGAGCGGCGAGCCGCGCTACCTCGACGAGATTATCGAGGGGCCGTCCGCGCCGACGCCGGGCCTTACCGGTCTCGAGAGCCTAGCGCCCGACTCGGGCGACGCGGAGCAGGACCCGCTGTACGACCAGGCCGTGCAGGTCGTCATGGAAACGCGCAAGGCGTCCATTTCCGGCGTGCAACGGCGCCTGAAGATCGGCTACAACCGGGCGGCACGCATGGTCGAGTCGATGGAGGCCGCGGGGCTCGTCGGTCCTTTGCAGCCGAACGGCTCCCGCGAGATCCTGGTGCCCGGCGGCGACGAGGACTGAATGCGCACATTCGGACACAGCGTTGGACGCCTGCGGCGGCTCGTGTTTGTCGCCGTGCTGCTGCCGTACGCGGCGGCCGCCGGGAGCGATGTCGAGATTCCGACGGAAGTCGAATACTTCCTCGAGGCGGTCAGGACTTTGTCCGCCTCGTTCAGCCAGACGCTGATCGACGCCGAGGGCATCCAGGTCGAGGCATCGTCAGGCACGCTCGATATCGCCCGTCCGGGACGGTTTCGCTGGGTGTACCGGGAGCCTTACGAGCAATGGCTGGTTGCCGACGGCCGCAACGTCTGGAGCTATGACGTCGACCTCGAGCAGGTCACCGTCAAGCCGCAGGCCGTGGCGCTGGCGAACACGCCGGCATTGTTGCTCGGCGGGGCGGATGACGTGCTGGCCGAGTTCGATTTCGTCGCGTCGACCGAGAACGACGGCCTGACCTGGGCACGGTTCGCGCCGAGATCGTCGGACAACGGCTTCAGTCACGTGGATCTCGCGTTTCGCGGCGAAACACTCGCGCGCATGGTCTTTTACGACAACCTGGACCAGACCACGGTCGTCGAGTTGACCGACGTGGTGGTCAACGGAGACGTGGATGCCAGCCTGTTCGCGTTTACCGTGCCGGAGGGCGTGGACCTCGTCGGTACGCCCGCCGAATCCCGGGCACCCTGATGCTGCCGCTTCGATTCCGTCGGCGGTGGCGCATTGCCAACGGCGTGCTGTTGTTGTGCGTGCTCGCCGCGGCGATCGCGCCCGTCGCCTGGTACTGGCCCGACAAGGCGCGCCTCAACGACTGGTTCGACGGTTCCGACAAGTGGCTGCACGCGGTCACGTTCGCGCTGCTGGCGCTGTGGTTTGCGGGGCAGTTCCGGCGCCGCGCCCTCTGGCGCATCGCGGTCGGCCTCCTGGCCTTCGGCGTGCTGATCGAACTGTGCCAGCGGGGTATTGGCTATCGCTCCGCCGAATGGCTCGACGTCGCGGCAGACGTCGCCGGAATTGCGGTCGGCCTCGGCGTCGCGGCGCTCGGGCCGGTCGGCTGGTCCGTCCGCTTCGAGCACTGGCTCGCCGGGTCCGGCCAAGCAGGCTGAAGGCATGACCGGGGACATGTTCGCAACGCGGTCGGCGGCCGATACGACCCGGCCGCTGGCCGACCGCATGCGCCCGACGACACTTGCCGAGTTTGCCGGTCAGCCGCAACTTGTCAGCGACGGCAAGCCGCTCGCACGCGCAATCGCGGACGGTCGTGCGCATTCCATGGTGTTCTGGGGGCCGCCCGGTACCGGCAAGACGACGCTGGCGCGCATCGTGGCGCAACACACCGACTCGCATTTCATCGCGCTTTCCGCCGTCATGGCCGGCGTCAAGGACGTGCGGGCGGCGGTGGACGAGGCCCGGCAGCAGCGCGACATGTACCAGCGAGGCACGGTCCTGTTCCTGGACGAAGTGCATCGCTTCAACAAGTCGCAACAGGATGCATTCCTGCCGTACGTCGAGGACGGCACGCTGGTGTTCATCGGCGCGACGACGGAGAACCCGTCGTTCGAACTGAACAATGCATTGCTGTCGCGCGCACGCGTCTACGTACTGAAGTCGCTCGACGACGCGGCGATCGACGCGATCCTGCGACGGGCGCTGACCGACACGGAGCGCGGGCTGGCCGGCCGGTACCGGATCAGCGACGAGAGCCTGGCCGTGCTCGCCCAGGCTGCCGACGGCGACGCGCGCAGGGCGCTGAACCTGCTCGAGATTGCCGCGGATCTCGCGGACGACGGGCAGATCTCCGACGACGCCGTCGCGGAAGTCGCGTCCGGCGGGCGGCGGCGATTCGACAACAAGGGTGAATACTTCTACGACCAGATTTCCGCGCTGCACAAGTCGATCCGGGGCAGCGACCCGGACGCCGCGCTGTACTGGTTGATGCGCATGCAGGACGGCGGCTGCGACCCGCTGTACGTTGCGCGGCGCATGATTCGCGTCGCGTCGGAAGACATCGGCAATGCGGACCCGCGCGCGCTGCAGATCGCGCTGGACGCGTGGGCCGTGCTGGAGCGCCTCGGGAGCCCTGAAGGAGACCTCGCGCTCGCGCAGGCGGTGGTCTACCTGTCCTGCGCGGCAAAGAGCAACGCGGTGTACATGGCGGCAAAAGCGGCGGCAGCGGATGTGCAGGAATTCGGGACCCTGGACGTGCCGATGCACCTGCGGAATGCGCCGACGCGGCTGATGAAGGAACTCGGCTACGGCGAAGGCTATCGCTATGCTCACGACGAGGCCGATGCGCTGGCGATCGGCGAAACCTATTTTCCCGACGACATGCGGCCGGGCAGGTATTATCATCCGGTGCCCCGCGGACTCGAGATCCGCATCCGGGAAAAACTCGAGGACATCGAAAGACGGCGCCGCGAAGCCCGCGACGCGCCTGCCGACAAACAATGATCGATCCCAAATTACTGAGACAGTCACCCGACGCGGTGGCCGCCAACCTGGGCCGCCGCGGATTCGCGTTCGACGCCGCTGCCTACCTCGGGCTCGACGAGCGGAGGAAGGCCCTGCAGGTCGAAACGGAGTCACTGCAGGCGGAACGCAACGCCAGCGCAAAGAAGATCGGCCAGGCGAAAGCACAGGGCGCGGATATCGCCCCGCTGCTGGCCGCCGTGCAGGATCTCGGCGAGCAGCTTTCCGCGGCGGAGCGTGCGCTCAAGGTCGCGCAGGCGGACCTCTCCGCGATCGAGCTGGGCCTGCCGAACCTGCTGTCGGACGAGGTGCCCGACGGCGCTGACGAGAACGCCAACGTCGAGGTGCGTCGCTGGGGCACGCCGCGCGAGTTCGAGTTCGCACCGCGGGATCACGTCGCGCTGGGCGAAGGCCTCGGCTACCTCGATTTCGACACCGCCGCCGGTATCTCCGGCTCGCGCTTCGCGGTCCTGAAGGGCGGGCTGGCTCGCCTCCAGCGGGCCCTCATCCAGTTCATGCTCGACGTGCACACGAGCGAACACGGCTACGTCGAGACCTACGTGCCGTACCTGGTGCAGGCGCACGCGCTGGTGGGCACCGGCCAGCTGCCGAAGTTCGAGGAAGACCTGTTCCGGACGGCGACCGACACGCCGTACTACCTGATTCCGACTGCCGAGGTGCCGCTGACGAATTTCGCGCGGGACCGGATCCTGCCGGCCGACGAGTTGCCCTTGCGGCTCACCGCGCACACGCCGTGCTTCCGGTCCGAGGCAGGCTCATACGGCCAGGACACGCGCGGCATGATCCGTCAGCACCAGTTCGAGAAGGTGGAACTCGTGCATCTCGTTGCCCCGTCCGAGTCGGCGGCCGCCCTCGATGCGCTGACCGGGCACGCCGAGGAAATTCTCAAGCGCCTCGAGCTGCCCTACCGCGTGGTTGCGCTGTGTGCCGGCGACATCGGCTTCGGTGCGACGAAGACCTACGATCTCGAGGTCTGGCTGCCGGGCCAGGAGCGCTACCGGGAGATCTCGTCCTGCAGTAACTGCGGCGACTTCCAGGCGCGGCGCATGAAGGCGCGGTACCGGAACCCGGAAACGGGCAAGCCTGAGCTGCTGCACACGTTGAACGGTTCCGGCGTGGCCGCCGGGCGGGCGCTGATTGCCGTTATGGAAAACGGCCAGCGCGAAGACGGGAGCATCGAGGTGCCCCCGGTGCTCCGCCCGTACATGGGCGGAGCCGGGGAAATCACACCCGAGGCTTAGTCGCGGCTCAGGAAGAGCTGCAGGACGTACCAGAACATCAGCGCGATCGACGCGAACAGGCCCATCGACGCGGCGACGTAACGGTCCTGCGGGTAGTGGTGCATGATGTTCGACGTGTCGTAGAGCACGGCGATGCCCGCGAACCCGATCATCGCGACCGAGAACCAGGTGCCGAGCTCAAAGCCGAAGAGCAGGGCGCCGGCGATGGCCACCAGGGCCAGCATGCCGCCCCAGACGAGCAGCCCGCGGAAGAACGAGAAGTCCTTGCGCGTGATCATGGCCGTGGCGATCAGGCCGACACACCCCATGACGGTAACGGCCGCAGCCGACTGGATCATCGTGCCCGACGGGTCGAGCATCAGCGCGAGCAGCAGCATCGGCGCGAAGATCAGGGCTTCCGCCACGATGAATACCGCGTAGGCGGCGTACTGCGCCTGCGTGGACTCCAGGCGATGCGCGACGTGCGACGCGCCCCAGCCGACGAGCATGAAGGCACCCAGTACCAGGAACCAGCTGTTGAGCATCGGGCCGGCGATGCGCGCCGCGACGCCGGACGTGATCAGGTAGTACTCGATCGCCGCGAACGCGAGGATGCCGCCCACGACGTGCGCATAGCATTTCCAGATGAACTCCGACCGGTCTTCGACCGAGGCGGCGGCCACCGGCGTTACGTAGCGGACTTGTTCCTGCATGTCACTGATCCTCCATAGATGACTGGGCGGATTCTACCATCGGCCGCATGACCGGACGACGAAATCGGTCTACCACGGCAGGCGGTAGCCCTCGGCGTGCCAGAAGCCGCCTGACGTGGCGGGCGTCAGCTCGTCGATCCGCGCGATCAGACCGCCGGCGGCGGTCGCCGGGTCGATGCCGCGGCCGCCGGTCATCGACGTCGCAACCAGCCCCGGGTGCAGTAGCGCCACCGAAATGCCGCGTGGCGCGAGCTCGTGTTTCAGGTTCATGCCGACCTGGTTGACCGCGGCCTTGGACGCGCGGTAGCCGTAATTGCCGCCGCTGCCGTTGTCCTCGACGGACCCGACGCGGCTCGACACGATGGCCACCTTGCCGCCATCGGCGAGGTGGCCGGCGAGCGCCTCGGTGACGCGCAGCGGTCCGAGCGTGTTCACGCGGAACTGCTCCAGCATGGCGTCGTAGTCGAGGTCGCCGAAATGGTCGCCGCGCAGGATGCCGGCGTTGTTGATCAACACGTCGATTGTCCGCCCGGCCAAGGACGCGGCAAGCCGCTCGACGGACGCCGCGTCCGCGACGTCGATGCCGTCGATGATGTCGGCATCCAGCGCCCGGAGCTCGTCCGAGGCCTGCCGGCAGACAGCGATCACCGTGTCGCCCCGTTGCCGGAGCTGGCGGACGATTTCCAGCCCGATGCCGCGGTTGCAGCCGGTAATCAATACGGTCGACATGTGCTATATCTCCTCGCGCGCCTCAGCGGAAACCACAGGTGTTGTGACGACGGACGCGAAAATCAAGTATCGCCGGTCAACCGTGATCGCCGTCGTCATTGCGAACATGATCGGCACCGGCGTATTCACGAGCCTCGGCTTCCAGCTGCTGGGCATCCGTTCCGGGTTCGTCATTCTCCTGCTCTGGGCGCTCGGAGGGGTGATCGCGCTGTGCGGTGCGATGACGTACGCGGAACTCGGCGCTGCGTTTCCGCGCTCCGGCGGGGAGTACAACCTGTTGTCGCGCATCTATCACCCGGTCGCCGGCTTCGTGTCCGGCTGGGTGTCCGCAACGATCGGATTCGCGGCACCCACCGCGCTTGCGTCGATGACATTCTCGGCCTATGCCACGTCAGCCTCGCCCCGCGAGGACACGGCGTTGATCGAGCGGGCGCTGGCCGTCGGTCTCGTGGTGTTGCTGACGGCCGCGCACTCGATCAGCCGGCGCCAGAGCAGCGGGCTGCAGGGCCTGTTCACCGCGCTGAAACTGGCGGCTATCGTCGCGTTCTGCGTCGCCGCACTGCTGTTCGCGGAGTCGCGGCAGCAGGTGCCGATCCTGCCGGCACCCGGCGACGGGGGCGTGTTGCTGGGCAGCGCCTTCGCGGTCTCGCTGATCTACGTGAGCTATGCGTACACGGGCTGGAACGCCGCCACGTACCTGAGTAGCGAACTGGACCATCCGCAGCGGGACCTGCCGGGTATTCTGTTTGCGGGCACGGCCGTCGTCGCAGTGCTGTACGTCGCACTGAACTACGTCTTCCTCGAGGTCGCACCGATGGATGCGCTGGCCGGGCAGGTGGAGGTCGGCCAGGTGGCGGCCGTTGCCGCATTCGGCGAGCTCGCGGGCCGGTACGTCGGGTTTGCGCTGGCGTTGCTGCTGGTGTCGACGGTCAGTGCCATGACGCTGGCCGGGCCGAGGGTCCTGCAGGTGATCGGCGAGGATTTCCGCGGCCTGGCCGTGCTGGCCACGGTCAATCGCGACGGCCTGCCGTACGTGGCCATCATGCTGCAGTCGATACTGGCGATCGCGTTCATCGTGACCTCGACGTTCGAGTCGATCCTCGTTTTCGCGGGATTCACGCTGGCCTTGAACAGTTTCGTGACGGTCCTCGGCGTGTTCGTGCTGCGTCACCGGCAGCCGGACCTGCCTCGGCCGTACCGAACGTTCGGCTACCCGGTCACGCCGCTCGTGTACCTCGTGGTCATGGGCTGGACGCTGGGCTACGTGTTGTGGTCGCGGCCCGTCGAGGCGATGGTGAGCCTGGGGCTGATTGCGAGCGGGGTGGGTGTCTACTTCCTGGCGCGTGGCAGGGGGCGCTGAAAGGGTGGGATAGACTCGAATCGCCTTTCGGCGATTCTCGCCCCTTCGGGGCGCACTGCGTGCGTCCAAAACGCTGGCGCGTTTTGTTGAACCAGTGGGCTCTCATCCATCACCCCCTTCCGGTCAAAGCAAAAAGGCCCCGGGGGGCCTTCTTACTTTGACTGGCGGAGAGGGCAGTCCGCACGACGGCGCGCTTCGTGCGCTACCGGTGAACGCGGACTGACCTTTAGCGGCTCGCTCAAGAGGGTGGGATAGACTCGAATCGCCTTTCGGCGATTCTCGCCCCTGCGGGGCGCACTGCGTGCGTCCAAAACGCTGGCGCGTTTTGTTGAACCAGTGGGCGCACATCCATCACCCCCGTCCGGTCAAAGCAAGAAGGCCCCGGTGGGGCCTTCTTGCTTTGACTGGCGGAGAGGGTGGGATTTGAACCCACGAAGGGCTATTAACCCTTGCCGGTTTTCAAGACCGGTGCATTCAACCACTCTGCCACCTCTCCGATTTCGCGGGGCGCCGGGCGCTGCTGCGCCGCGCATTGTGCAGGGCCGGGCCGGCCGCGTCCAATCGTGCGGTGTCTGGCGTGGCGTCCCGGCGAACCGGGGGTCGAACGGATTCTGCCCTGGCGGGTCACAGTGAGAGTGAGAAGGCGGCTCAGGCATAAAGTGAGTTCGAGAAATGAACCGTAAAGTATTGAAAATACATGTATTAGTTCTTGCATTCCTCGCCGGACCTGCGCTGGCGCAGACCACCGACGGCCTCTCGCCGGTGCAGGCCGGGCTGGCCGAAGCCCGCGAGGCGGTAGGCGATGGGGACCGCGCGCGCGCCGTCGCGGCGCTGCAGACGCTGTACGACAACGGCTTCTTCGGCGTCGGCGTCGTTCTCGCGGACCCGGTGCTCTCCACGCTCGCGGGCGAGCCGGCGTTCGATCAGCTCGTAACGGACATGTCCCGACAGGCATTCCCCTGCGAGCACGACCCGGCGTTCGCGGAGTTCGATTTCTGGCTCGGTGACTGGGACGTCCACCTGGCGAACGGGACGTTCGCCGGTACCAACCGGATTCGCAGCGAGCAGCGCGGCTGCGTGCTGATCGAGAACTGGGCCAGCGCCTCGGGCGGCAGCGGCACCAGCATCAACTACGTCGACAAGACGGACGGTCGCTGGGTGCAGGTCTGGAACGACGCCGGCGGCAGTCAGATCCACATTCGGGGCGGAATGACCAATGACGGCATGCTGCTCGAGGGAACGATTCATTATGTCGCGACCGGCCAGACGTTGCCGTTTCGCGGACTGTGGACCCCCCTTGAAGATGGGCGTGTGCGACAATACTTCGAACAATCGAACGACGGTGCCGAGTCCTGGGTGCCCTGGTTCGAGGGTTTCTACTCCCGTCGCAGCGGGAACCAGGAGGATTTCGGGCAGTGAGCTATTCCCCCAACCGCGGTTTTCCCGCCGGCAACCCGATCGCGAACGCGCTCGTCGTCATCGTCGGCGCGCTCGTCATCGCGGCGTCGCTCGTGCTCGGCTTCTTCGCGTTCGTCATCCTCGCGTCACTGGCGCTCGTGTTCGCGGCCGTCATCGGCATCCGGGTCTGGTGGTTCAAGCGAAAACTGGCGAAGGCCGCGCGCGCGAATCCGGGCGCAACGGAAGCGGCCGACGTGCCGCACGTGATCGAAGGGGAGTTTCACGTCGTCGACAGGTCATCGAAGGACCCGGGGCGCAAGTCCTAGACCGGGTGCGGCCTGTCTGGCCAGCGCCGTAAAAACCTCGTAAAGTCGCGCGTCATGCAGAACGCGACCGAAAAAGACGAGAAACGCCGGCGGCGACGCACCCGGCGCGTGCAGATCATCATAATCTATGTCGCGATCGCGGTCGGCCTCGCGTGGTTCTTCGAGTCCCAGGCGACCACGACGATCATTTTCGTCCGACACGCGGAAAAGGCCGTCGACGGAACCGACGATCCGCCCCTGAGCGACGCGGGCCGCCGGCGCGCGGACGAGCTTGCACGGCAAATGGCGGACGCGGACGTGATCCAGGGTGTGGATGCCGTTTATGCGACGGCCTACAAGCGGACCCAGGAAACGGTGATGCCACTCGCGGATGCGCTGGACCTGCCGATCACCACGTACGACGCGGACGACACCGAAACGGTGCTCGAGGATATTCTCAGGGACCACAAGGGCAAGGTGGTGCTCGTCGTCGGCCACAGCGATACGCTTCCGGAACTGATTGCGAACCTGGGCGCCAGCAAACGCGTGCCGATGATCGACGAGGCGGAGTACGACAACCTGTATCTCGTCGCGATTCCCTGGTTCGGCAAGACGAAGACGATCCGTCTGCGCTACGGCAATCCCTACATCCCGGTGCCGAATCCGGGCTAGCGTCTTCGCATGCCGGCGTCGGTGCGGGCCTGTACCGCGTGTTCCATGAACCGGCGATGCTGCCCGACACGAAAGTCGGCGAGTACGCGGTCGACGATGCGCCGGTCCTGGTCGATGAGAAACGTTGCCCGCCGCACCCCGAAGCCCAATGGCCCGTCGACGCCGTACATGCGTGTCACGGTCTTGTCAGGGTCGCACAGCAACGTGAAGGGCAGGTTGTGCTTATCGCGGAAGCGCCGGTGACTGTCGGGGCCCTGCGGGCTGACACCGGCAACAGTTAGCCCGACCGCGCCAATTTCATCGAACAGGTCCCGGACGAAACAGGCCTCGCGGGTGCACCCGGGCGTGAAGTCGGCCGGGTAGAAGTAGAGTATCAGCGGCCCGCCGTCGAGCAGGCCCGTCAGCGTCCGGTCGGTACCCCGGTCGTCCTGGAGGACGAACTCCGGCGCGCGTGCCCCGGCGGCAAGCATCAGTCCTCGTCTGCCTCGCCGTCGGGCGCAGGACGCATCACTTCCATCACGCGGTAGTTCGTCATCGACATGCCGAGCCTCGCATAGGTTTGCTGCGCGCGCCGGTTGTCTTTCTCGACATAGAGTCGAATTCCGGCGACGTCATCCGAGGAATGCGCCAGCGATTCGACGTGCCGGTACAGCGCCGTGTAGATGCCGCGTCGGCGGTAGTCGGGGTGCACGTAGACGCTCTGCACCCACCACAGCATGCCATTGCGCCAGTCGCTCCACTCGTACGTCACCATGATCTGGCCGACGACGACGCCTTCCGTCTCGGCGACCCAGTAGCGGCCCAGGGAGCGGTCGGAAAGAATTCGTTCCACGCCGGGGCCGATGAGCGCCGGGTCCAGGTCATGACCTTCGGTTTCAGTGGCGATGCCGCGATTGAATGCAGCAATGTCAGCGGCATCGGCAGGCGACGCGTCCCGGATTGTCAGCTCCACCTAGGTGCTCCAAAACTGAGTTGGTGCCCCGAAGAGGATTCGAACCTCTGACCCCCAGATTAGGAATCTGGTGCTCTATCCTGCTGAGCTACCGGGGCTGGCCGCGGGCGATTGTAGCAAACTGCGCATGGCCTGATACGCGTCGAGCGCGCGCTGGCGGGTGTCGGCGAGGTCGGCGATCGGTTTCGGATAGTGTTTTCCGAGTTCGACGTTCGCGTCACGGAGTGTCGTGTCCGTGGCCGCCCAGGGTTCGTGAAGGTCGCGGTCGGGAAGGCGCTTCAGTTCCGGCAGCCAGGTGCGCAGGTAGTCGCCGCCGGGGTCGAACTTGCGGCTCTGCAGCACCGGGTTGAAGATCCTGAAATACGGGGCCGCGTCGGTGCCGCAGCCGGCCACCCACTGCCAGCCGGCGGAGTTGTTCGCGAGATCCGCGTCGACGAGTGTGTCGAGAAACCATTCGGCGCCGTGCTGCCACGGCACGAGAAGGTTCTTCACGAGGAACGACGCGACGATCATGCGTACGCGATTGTGCATCCAGCCGGTGGTCCACAGCTCCCGCATGCCGGCGTCGACGATCGGTATGCCGGTTTGTCCGCGCTGCCACGCGTTCAGTGCGTCGGTGTCGTCTTTCCACCCGAACGATTCGAACTCGTCGCGCAGCGGCTTCGAGGGCATTTCGGGAAAATGGAACAGGAGGTGTCCGCAGAAGTCGCGCCAGTAGAGTTGCCGGAGGAAAGCTTCGGCACCGCGCGCGCCTTCACCCGCCAGCACGTTGTCGTGCAGGCGGTGCCAGACCTGGCGGGGGCTGATCTCGCCATAGTGCAGGTGCGGGGACAATTTCGACGTCGCGTCCTCGCCAGGGAAATCCCGGCGGCTCGCGTAGCGGCCGGCGCTTTCGGCAAACGCGTCGAGGCGCGCGTGCGCGCCATCTTCCCCCGGCGTCCAGGTGTCGCGGAGGCCGCCTGCCCAGTCGGGCGATGTCGGCAGCAGCCCGATGTCGTCCAGCGAAGTCACCGGCAATTCCGCCTTCACCTTCTTGAGAGTCGCGGAGGAGCAGGAACGCAGGGTCTCGGGAGCGGCGGCTGGCCGGCCGTGCTCCGGCCGACTGACGCAGCTCTTCCAGAACGGTGTGAAAACGCGGTACGGCGTTTCCTCGGCGGTCAGCACCGTGCCGGGCCGGTGCAGGTAATAGCTGTCGTGCGCGATCGCGTCGTCGCCAACGGTTTCGGCCACCGCCTCCTGCTCGCTGCGTGCCGCCGGGGTGTAACCTCGGGTGTAATGGATCGATCCTGCCTCGACGAGCGCCGCCAGTTTCGGCAGCACTTCGGACGATTTGCCGCGCAGGATGAGCAATGGTGCGCCGCGCTTGTCGAGCGCGCGGGACAACGCAGCAAGGCTGTGGTGCAACCACCAGTCGGCTGCACTGCCGGCGCGCTCGGCATCGTGGACATACACGGGAACGACGGGGCGGCCGTCCTCCGCGGCTTCGATGAGTGCGGCATTGTCGTCGAGCCGCAGATCCCGGCGGAACCAGGCGATCGCGGTTGCGCTCACGCGCCGTCCCCGGTCGGTTGTGGCGCGCTGCGGTTGTCAATCTGATGTGGCATATCCGCAGTCTACTTCGCGCGTTTTCGACCGTGTGTATGCGAATGTAACAAAGCATTTCTCGCCATAGGCGACCGCCGATGAGCTTTGTAAGCTGCACCCAGATTCAGGAGATTGGCAATGACCGACATGACAGCGAGAGCGCTGAGCTGGACCGAAGCCGGGATGGTGCCCGACTCGATCATCCGCAGCGGCATCCGGCGCCTGCTCGATCGCAAGCGCCAGGAGATCGAGGCCGACGATCCGGAGGCCGCGGCACACCGGACGAATGTGTTCGTCGACATGATGAATGCGTCGCCGGTGGCGCTCGTGCCGGACCTGGCCAATGAGCAACACTACGAAGTCCCTGCCGCGTTCTTCGAGGCCGTGCTCGGCGAGCACCGCAAGTACAGCTGTGGCTACTGGGGCGGCGATGTCGGATCACTGGACGAAGCGGAAGCCGCTGCGCTGGCGTTGACCGTTCGCCGTGCCGGCATCACGGACGGCATGCGCGTTCTCGACCTGGGATGCGGCTGGGGCTCGCTCACGCTGTGGATCGCCGAGCATTTCCCGGCCTGCGACGTCGTGGCCGTCAGCAACTCGTACTCCCAGCAGGCCGCGATCCTCGAGCTGGCCGCGGCGCGAGGCCTCGACAATGTCGACGTGCGCGTCGCTGATATGAACGACTTCGATCCGGCGGCGCGCTTCGACCGCGTCGTGTCCGTCGAGATGTTCGAGCACATGCGGAATTACCGGGAACTGTTCCGTCGCATCCGCGGCTGGCTGCAGCCGGATGGACGTTTCTTCATGCACATCTTCACGCACCGCAGCACGCCCTACGAATTCATTGACAAGGGACCGGGCGACTGGATGAGCCGGCACTTCTTCTCCGGTGGCATCATGCCGTCGGCTGATTTGCCGTTGCGGTTTCCGCGGCATCTTCGAATCAAGAACAGCTGGCGCTGGGACGGCAGACACTACGCGCGGACCAGCGAAGCGTGGCTTCGGAAGATGGATGCGAACCGCGAGCGGCTGATGCCGATCCTGCGTGACACCTATGGGGACGACGCGGATCGCTGGTGGATGCGCTGGCGCATGTTCTTCATGGCGTGTGCCGAACTGTTCGCGTCGCAGGACGGCCGCGAGTGGTTCGTGAGCCACTATCTGTTCGAGCGGTCCGAAGGCTGACATGTTCGTGCTCCTGAATTTTCTCGTCTTCCAGGTCGGTTGGTTCACGTCCGTGCTCGGCGCCGCCAACCAGATGCCCTGGCTCGGGCCGCTGCTCGTGCTCGTCGCCGTTGCCCTGCATCTGCGACTCGCACGCAGGCCGTCAAGCGAGCTGATGCTCATTGCCGCGTGCGGCGGACTGGGTGCCGTCTTTGACAGTGCCCTGGTCGCGGCGGGCTGGGTCCGGTACCCGTCCGGGATGCTGGCCGCGGGTGTGGCGCCGTACTGGATCGTCGGCATGTGGCTGTTGTTCGCGACGACGCTGAACGTGTCGCTGCGCTGGCTGCGGGGCAGGGCGGTATTGGCGGCGGTACTCGGCTTAGTCGCCGGTCCGGCGAGCTATGTCGCCGGCGCAAAGCTCGGGGGCATCACGCTGGTCGACCCGACAGCGGCGCTGGTCACGCTGGCCATCGGCTGGGGCGTGATGCTACCTGCGCTTTTCGCGCTTGCCCGGCGCTTCGACGGTTTCCCGCCCGAGCAGGCGGTGCTGCCGGGGAGGGCGTCGTGAGCGCGATCATTGCGCCCTGGGCGTCAGCGCTGGCAGTTATCGTCGTCATCGCACTGGTGGCCTGGCTGGCGAGCCTCCTGCTGCGCGATGTCGGTTTCGTCGACGGGCTGTGGTCGCTGTTCTTCCTGGCGTCAGGACTCGTTACCGGCTGGTACGTTGACGAACTCGGCAGTCGCGCGGTGCTGGTGCTCGCGCTCCTGACTATATGGTCGCTGCGCCTGTCGCTCCACATCTTCGTGCGCAACTTCGGCGAGCCCGAGGATTACCGCTATCGCGAGATGCGCGAGCGACACCAGCCGTTTGCGCTGAAGAGCCTGTACATCGTTTTCGGACTCCAGGGCGCGCTGGCCTGGCTGATCGCCTTGCCGCTCGTGGTTTCAATATCGCAGCCTGGCGCAGCCCTCGGCTGGATTGACATCATCGCGACGTTGTTGTGGCTGGCCGGCTTCGTGTTCGAAGCCGGCGGCGACTGGCAGCTTGCGCGCTTTCGGTCTGACCCGGCAAACCGGGGGAAAGTGCTCGATACCGGCCTGTGGCGGTACACGCGCCATCCCAACTACTTCGGTGACTTCTGCATCTGGTGGGCGTACTACCTGTTTGCGGTGGCAGCGGGCGGCTGGTGGACAGTTCTGTCGCCGCTGCTGATGAGCGTCCTGCTGCTGAAGGTGTCGGGGGTGGCGCTGCTCGAGAAGACGATCGGCAGCCGCCGGCCCGGTTATTCGGAATACGTCGCGTCCACGAACGCGTTCTTTCCTGGCCCACGGCAGCAGAAGGAGGGCGGCTGATGCCCCAGAAGTTGCGCAAGAATCTCTTCACGGCGGGCGTCGCCGCCATTGCCACATTGCTGGCCGGCGTGGGGCTGGCCGGCGCGGGGCTGGCCGGCGCGGATACCGGTGTGCAGCGCTTGGAGTTCGACGTCTATCTCGATGAACGCCGCATTGGTACGCATGCCTACACGATCGCCAGCACGGCGTCGGGAGAGGCCCGAGTGCGCAGCGAGGCGGACTTCGACGTCCGCTTCCTCGCCATACCGGTTTACCGCTACGAGCACCAGAACACGGAAGTGTGGCGCGGCGACTGCCTGGTCAGCGTCGAGGCCACGACGCGAACAAACGGCAAGCGCACGGCGGTGAGCGGTGAACGCACGGAGTCCGGTTTCGCGATTGCCGGTCGCGCCGAGGCGCTGCCGGATTGCGTGCGGTCGTTCGCCTACTGGAATCCGGCGCTGCTGGAACAGGAACGGCTGTTGAATCCGCAAACCGGCGAGTTCGTCACCGTGCGGATCGAACGCACGGTCGCGGATCCGGGTGCCGACGCGGCGATCGTCTACCGCATCGAGGCCGGTGACCGCAGGATCGCCGTCTGGTACTCGACCACGCAGCAATGGCTGGGGCTGGAAGCCGTCGTGCGCGGAGACCGCGTCCTGAGGTATGTCCGGTCATGAACCGCTTACGTCAGACACTCATCATCATCGGCGCCCTGTGGACTGCGGGCTGCGCCGGGAGAGCACCCGACATGCACACCGTCGATTACGTCGATCTCGAACGCTTCATGGGCGACTGGTACGTCATCGCGAACATCCCGACGTTTCTCGAGAAGGATGCTCACAATGCCGTCGAAAACTATTCCCTGAATCCTGACGGAACAATCGCCACGACGTTCACGTTCCGCAAGGGCGGCTTCGACGGGCCGTTGAAGGAGTACACGCCCAAGGGCTTCGTGCGCGACACCGACACCAACGCAACCTGGGGCATGCGCTTCATCTGGCCGGTGAAGGCAGACTACCGCATCGTCCACCTCGACCAGGCCTATACGCGGACGATCATCGGCCGGCAGAAGCGCGACTACGTCTGGATCATGGCGAGGACGCCGTCGATTCCTGATGCGGACTACCGAGAATTGCTCGAACGCGTCGAGGGCCTCGGCTACGACCTCTCGAAGGTGCAGAAGGTGCCGCAGCAATGGTGACGGCATCCTCACGCTCGCGTCCGAAGGTCGCAATCGTCGGAACCGGTATTGCCGGGAGCACGGCGGCGTACCGGCTGCGCGAGCAATGCGACATCACGGTTTTCGAGGCAGCCGGGCATATCGGCGGCCACACGAACACCGTCGATGTCGAGGACGCGGGTGGAAGGGTGGCGGTCGATACGGGCTTCATCGTCTTCAATGAGCACACGTATCCGGAATTCTGCGCGCTGCTCGAGGAACTCGGCCAGCCTTCGCAGGAAAGCGTCATGAGTTTCAGCGTGCAGGCATTCGATGGCGGTCTCGAGTACAACGGTGCGAACCTCAACGCATTGTTCGCCCAGCGACGGAACATCCTGCGGCCGCCGTTCTACCGCATGGTGCGCGACATCCTGCGCTTCAATCGAACCGCGGTCGACAGCCTCGCCGGCGAGGACGAGCCGCAGACCGTCGGCGGGTACCTGTTGCGACACGGCTACAGCCGCGAATTCCTCGACTGCTACCTGGTGCCGATGGCGGCGGCCATCTGGTCGGCGGAGCCGGTGGCGATTCAGCGCATGCCCATCCGTTTCCTGGTCCGCTTCTTCGAGAACCATGGCCTCCTGCGGCTGCGGGACCGGCCGGTCTGGCGCGTGGTGACCGGCGGCTCACGCGAGTACGTGCGGCGAATGGTGCGCGGTCACCGGGACCGCATCCGGCTGCGATCGCCGGTCCGCCGGTTGCGGCGCCACGCCGACGGCGTCGACGTCTTCACCGACTCGGCCGGGCGCGAACGCTTCGACGCGGTGTTCCTCGCATGCCACAGCGACCAGGCGCTGTCGATGCTGGCCGACCCGACGCCGGCCGAGGCGGACGTGCTCGGCGCGATTCGCTACCAGGAGAACACGGCTATATTGCACACCGATGCATCCGTGATGCCGCGACGCCGGCGAGCGTGGGCCGCCTGGAACTACCACCTGCCGAAGGATCCGCAGGCGCACGTCGCGGTGACGTACAACATGAACATCCTGCAGGGGATTCAGTCCGACCGGCAGTTCTGCGTCTCGCTGAATCACGAGGCCAGCATCGACCCGGCACACGTGCTGCGCCGGATTCGCTACGAGCACCCGGTGTTCACCACCGAGGCGCTCGCCGCGCAGCGGCGCCAAAGCGACCTGAATACTCAACGAACCTTCTATTGCGGCGCCTACTGGCGCAACGGCTTTCACGAGGACGGCGTCGTCAGTGCGCTCGACGCACTCTCCCACTTCCACCAACGGTTTTCCCATGCAGAGCTGCATCTACGAAGGGCGGGTTAGGCACGCCCGTTCCGAGCCGGTCCCGCACCGGTTCGGCTACGGGGTGTTCATGATGTACCTGGACCTTGCTGAACTGGACAGCGTCTTCGACGGCCGCTGGTTCTGGTCGACGCGACGCTTTGCGCTGGCCCGTTTCCGGCGCGAGAACTACCTCGGGCCCGGCGACCGGCCGCTCGACGACTCCGTGCGTGATCTCGTTCTGCGGCGCACCGGGCGCCGACCGGCCGGGCCGATACGCATGCTGACGAACCTGAGCTACTTCGGTTATTGCTTCAATCCCGTCACGCACTACTACTGCTTCGATGTCGACGATCGTCACGTCGAGACCATCGTTGCGCACGTGACGAACACGCCGTGGGGCGAGCGCGAAGCCTACGTCCTTCCGGCGAGCGAGGCGGAGACCCGCGGCAACGCGCAGCGCTTTCGCGACGCCAAGGCACTGCACGTGTCGCCGTTCATGCCAATGGACATGCAATATGATTGGTGCTTTACTAATCCCGGGCAACGACTGGTCATTCATATGGCCAGTTTGCATAAGGGAAAACGAGTCTTCGGCGCCTCCGTCGCGTTGCGGCGGGTCGAGATCGGCGCGGCGTCGCTGGCACGGACGTTGATCCGGTACCCGTTCATGACGGCGCGGATCATCGTCGCGATTCACTGGCAGGCCTTGCGCCTCTGGCTGAAGAAATGCCCGGTGCACGAGCACCCGAACAAGCGGCAAGAGATCGCAGTTTCGTCACGTTAGTACGTCAACCATGAAATCATTGTCGGTAGGTTCGAGCGAGTTCCTCGAGAGCGGCCGCAAACCCACGGGGTTCGACCAGTTCGCCCGTCGGGCGGTCCGCGCGCGCCTCGAGCGCGTTTGTAACGGGCAGATCGTCATCAGTGAGCAGGGGCGGCACGAGGCCTTCGGTGCCCTGACGGACGACATGCCGCTCACCACGTTGTTGACGATCCACGACCCCGCGTTCTTCAGCGAAGTCGCCTTCGGCGGGCCGATCGGTGCCGCCGAGGCGTGGATCCAGGGGCTGTGGTCGTGCGACGAGCTGACCAACCTGGTGCGCATCCTGCTCCGCAACCGCAACGTGCTGGACGGCATGAACCGCGGTGCGGCAATGCTGACGCGGCCGGTCCAGAAGTTCCTGCATCGGGCGAACCGGAATACCCGGAGCGGCAGCCGCCGGAACGTTGCGGCGCACTATGACCTGGGCAACGACTTCTACGCGCTGTGGCTCGACCGAACGATGATGTACTCGAGCGCGGTGTTCGAGCGGCCCGATATGACCCTGGAGGAGGCGTCCCTCGCGAAACTGGATCGTGTTTGCCGGAAGCTCGACCTGCAACCCGGCGACCGCGTTCTCGAGATCGGCACGGGGTGGGGCGGCTTCGCCGTGTACGCCGCGAAACACTACGGCTGTCACGTGACGACCACGACGATCTCTGCCGAGCAGCATGCCTATGCGAAGGAGCGGGTCCGAAAGGAAGGCCTGGAACGTCGGGTCGACGTGCTGCAAAGCGACTACCGCGATCTTGCGGGCAAGTACGACAAGATCGTATCCATCGAGATGATCGAGGCGGTCGGACGGGAGTTCCAGGCCCGTTACCTCAGCCGCTGCAGCGAGTTGCTGCACCCTCATGGGCAGATGCTGCTGCAGGCGATCACGATTGCGGACCAGCAGTTCGAGGCCTATGTCGACAACGTCGATTTCATTCGCCGCTACGTGTTTCCGGGGGGCTGCCTGACGTCCGTCACCTCGATGGCGGACATGCTGACCGCCGGCACCGACATGCGCATCGTGCACCTCGAGGACATCGGTCCGCACTACGCGCAGACGTTGCGAGCGTGGCGGGCCCGGTTCAGCGCACGACTGGCCGACGTGCGTGCGATGGGCTTCAGCGAAGAGTTCATCCGGATGTGGCTCTACTACCTGTGCTACTGCGAAGGCGCGTTCATCGAACGCGCGATCGGCAACGTGCAGTTGCACCTCGTCAAGCCGCTGGCGCGGCCGGGTGCCGTGGCGCCCTGAGGCGATGACGACGGTCGGCGACGGGGACGAGTACGCAATCGAGCATGACGGCATTCGCTTTGCCGGGCGCCGTTTCGGGCCGCGCGGAGATGCCCGGGGGACGGTGTTGCTTGCGCCGACGGTCCGCGGGGTCGCGGAGTTTGAAGCCGGGCGCGCGCGTGTGCTTGCCGGATTGGGCTATCAAGTGCTCGTCATCGACGTCTACGGCGAGTCGCTCGCCGGCGCTTCCCTCGACGCAAAGCGCGAGGCGATGCAGGCACTGCGCCGTGATCGCCGCCGGCTGGGCGGCCGCCTTGCGGCGTGGGTAGCGGCGGGCAGGGCGCTGTCGCGCGGGCAGGATGTCGCTGCCGTCGGCTACTGTTTCGGGGGCTTGTGCGTCCTCGAACTGGCGCGGAACGGCGCCGATCTGGCCGGGATCGCGAGCCTTCATGCCGTGCTCGATGCCGAGACCCCGTCGCGCTCCGGGCGCTTTCCGGGGCAGGTGCTGGTGCTCCACGGATGGGAGGATCCCCTGGCGCCACCGGAGGCGGTCGTCGCGCTGGCCGGGGAACTGACGGCCCTCGGGGCAGACTGGCAAATTCACGCCTATGGTAATACGCTGCATGCCTTTACCAACCCGGCCGCCGGCGACGCGCAGGCCGGGCTCATCTACAACGCGATCGCCGATCGCCGGTCCTGGGCTTCCCTGACGGCATTTCTCGCCGAACTGTTCGGCGGCTAGACGGTCATTGACCTTGCGCCGGCAACGATGCCGGTCGATCGCCAACCGTGGAGAAAGGCACGTGCACCAACGATTTGCTCTACTGATCACGTTTGTATCGCTCGCGATGGCCGGTTGCGGCGGCGATGCGCCCGCACCGGTTGCCGAAACGGCACCGGCACCGGCACCGGATACCGCTGCCGCCGCGGAAGTGGCAGCCGCGGCGATCAGCGCGGACGACATGCGCGAGATCATCATCGAGATTTCGGACGATTCGTACGAAGGGCGCGGCCCGGGCAGCGCGGGCGACGAGAAGGCCCGCAAGTACCTGGCCGAGCGCATGGCGGACATCGGCATCGAGCCCGGCGCCGCCGACGGGAGCTGGGAGCAGCCGTTCGACCTCGTCGGCATCACGGCCGACCAGCCGCCGACCTGGACGTTTGCGACGGACGACGATTCGATGACGCTGAAACAGTGGGACCAGTACATCGTCCACAGCGGTGTCCAGGCCGAGACGGCCTCGGTCGAGGACGCGGAGCTCGTGTTCGTGGGCTACGGCATCCAGGCGCCGGAGTACGACTGGGACGATTTCAAGGATGCCGATCTCGAAGGCAAGATCCTGGTCATCATGAACAACGACCCGGACTGGGATCCCGAGCTGTTCGCCGGCGAAACGCGTCTCTGGTACGGCCGCTGGGACTACAAGTACCTGAGCGCCGCACGGCAGGGCGCCGTCGGCGCCATCATCATTCACACGCAGCCGTCCGCGGGCTACCCGTTCCAGGTCGTGCAGACGTCGTGGACCGGCGAGCAGTTCGAGTTGCCCGCCGGTGACGAGCCGCGTAACCAGGTCATGGCCTGGCTGACCGAAGATACGGCCCGCGACCTGATCGCGATGGGCGGGTTCGATCTGGACGAGTTGCGCGAAGCCGCCTACAACCGGGACTTCGAGCCGGTGCCGCTCGGCATCACGACGTCGTTGTCAATGGACGTGGAGGTCCGGCGTGTTGCAACGGCCAATGTGCTTGGTGTCATTCCGGGAAGCGACCCGGACCTGCGTGACGAAGCGGTCATCTACACCGCGCATCACGATCACCTGGGTATCGGTACGCCGAACGAGGAAGGCGACACCATCTACAACGGCGCCATGGACAATGCGTCCGGCGTGGCGCAGGTCATCGCCATCGCGAAGGCCCTGAAGGCACTGCCGGAAGCGCCGCGGCGTTCGATCGTCATCGCGCTCGTCGGCGCCGAGGAACAGGGTCTGCTGGGATCGAAGTGGTACGCGGCGAACCCGACGTTTCCGCCCGGCAAGATAGCCGCGAACCTGAATTACGACGGCGGCAACATCTGGGGGCACACGCACGACGTGACCTACATCGGCCTCGGCAAGTCGTCGATCGACGAGATCGTCACGATGATCGCGGAGGAGCAGGGACGGGTCGTCAAGCCGGACCAGTTCGCCGACCGGGGCTACTTCTACCGTTCCGACCAGTTCAGCTTTGCGAAGATCGGCGTGCCGGCGATGTACCTGGACACCGGGACGGACTTCGTCGACCGCCCGCCCGAATGGGGCCGGGAGCAGGTCGATCACTACACGGACGTCAATTATCACCAGCCGAGTGACGAGTACGACGACTCGTGGAACTTCGACGGCATGATCGCCGACGCGCAGCTCGGCTTCTGGACCGGCCTGGCCATTGCCAACGCGGACGAGATGCCGCAGTGGACGCCGGGCGACGAGTTCGAAGCGGCCCGCAAGGCCGCCATCGACGCTGCCGCCGAGTGATTCCGCGGTACCGGGGGATGCACAGGGCCGTCGTCATGACGGCCCTGGTTGCGCTACTGACAACGACGGCTGCACGGGCAGCGGCGGGCGCCGGCGACGCGGTGCTCGATGCACTGATGGCCGAGCACTGGGAGTTCAGCCTGCAGGAAGACCCGGTGCTGGCGACGCGGGTGGGCCTCGACAGCGGCAATGACCGGCTGCCGCGGGTGACGCCGGCCGACGACGCACGCCGCGCAGCACGCGAGCGGGCCTTTCGTGCGCGGCTCGCCGACATCGACCGGGACGGCCTGAGCGAATCGGGCCGGGTCAATGCGGACGTTTTCGGCTGGATACTCGACGATTCGATCGGCGCCTACGAGCTGGACCTCGCCCGCATCCCGTTCAACACGTTCTCCGGCTTTTTCATGAACGCGCTGACGGCGAGCAACGGCGTGCGCATGGAAACCGAAGACGACTATGCCGACTACCTCTCGCGCTTGCGCGACATACCGCGCTACTTCGACGAGAACCTCGCGAATATGCGGCGCGGCAATGACACGGGCTTCGTCCTTCCGCGCATCGTGATCGACGGCGTCCTGCCGACCTTGCGCGCGCAGATCAAGGACGACCCGACGGACAGCAGCTTCTACCAACCGTTCGAGTCGATGAGCGAACGTGTGCCGAGCACGCGGCAGGCGGCCTTGCGCGAAGAGGCGAAGTCGGTCATCGAAGACGACGTCATGCCGGCATTTGCGCGCGTGGCCGACTACCTCGACGGCGGGTACGACGCATCTGCGTCGCTCGGCGCGGAAGCGTTGCCGCAGGGCGAGGCCTACTACGCGTTCCAGATCCGGCGCTACACGACGCTGACGGGTGCCACGGCGGCGGAGATACACCAGATCGGCCTCGACGAGGTCAGGCGCATCCGGGCCGACATGCAGACGATCATCGACGAGCTCGAATTCGACGGCGATTTCGCGGCCTTCGGCGAATTCCTGCGCACCGACCCGCAGTTTTATGCGGACAGCCCGGAACAACTCCTGAAGGAGGCGTCCTGGGTGGCCAAGCGCATCGACTACGTCATGCCGGGTTTCTTCGGCCGCCTGGCGCGGCAGAGTTACGGGATCGTACCGGTCCCCGACGAGATCGCGCCGAACTACACGACCGGCGCCTACTACGGTGCACCTCCGGGCGGTGATCACGGTGGCGCCTTCTGGATCAACACCTATGCACTCGACCAGCGGCCGCTGTACGAGCTGCCGGCGCTGACGCTGCACGAGGCGGTTCCCGGTCACCATCACCAGAACGCCCTGGCTCTCGAGATGCAGGACGTGCCGGAGTTCCGCAAGGACCTGTACTTCAGCGCGTTCGGCGAAGGGTGGGCACTGTACAGCGAAAAACTCGGCGTCGAGATGGGCATCTACCGGACGCCCTACGAGCACTTCGGCCGGCTGAGCTACGAAATGTGGCGGGCCTGCCGCTTGGTGATCGACACGGGACTGCACAGCCAGGGCTGGACACGGCAGCGGGCGATGGACTTCATGGCGTCCAATACGTCGCTGTCCCAGGGCAATATTCGCGCGGAAGTCGACCGCTATATTTCGTGGCCGGGGCAGGCGCTGGCGTACAAGCTCGGCGAACTTGAGATTTGGCGGCTGCGCGGTGAAGCGGAGGCGCTGCTGGGCGATCGCTTCGACCTGCGTGCATTCCATGACGCTGTTCTGGAAAACGGCGCGCTGCCGCTCGCGATGCTTGACGCGGCGATCGAACGCTACATCGACGCGGCCGCCGGGGACTGATCAGGCGGCGCGGACCGTCGCATTGCGCCCGCCGCGTTTTGCCGCGTAGAGCGCTTCGTCGGCCCGGCAGAGCCAGTCGCCGCCTTCTTCACCGTCGGCGAGCTGGGCGACGCCGAGCGAGATGGTCACCGCACGGTCGTCGACGAGTTCGTTCGCCTCGACCAGCAGGCGCAGTTGCTCGGCGAGGTGCGTGGCTTTCTCCAGGTCCTGGTGCTCCGCGACCACGACGAACTCTTCGCCGCCGATGCGATACAGGCTGTCGGTGACGCGAATCCGGAGGTTCACGATCTCGGCGACGCGCTGAAGAATCTCGTCGCCCTTGGCATGGCCGTGCGTATCGTTCACGGCCTTGAAGTGATCGAGGTCGAGGATGATCAGGGACGCCGGCGACGGGCTGCGCCCGCGCGCGGCCACCACCTCGGCGAGCTTCGCATCGAGTGCGCGGCGGTTGCCGACCCCGGTCAGCGGGTCCTTGGTCGCGAGTCGCGTCAGCAAGACGCGCTGCCGGTTGTTCATCGCGGCAAACGCATACGTGAACGCGGCCATGAGCACGAGCGTGATGACAATCGAAGCCGTCTGGAAGCTGCTCGAGTCCGACAGAAGGATCGGCATCAGGATGCCGACCATGACCAGCACCGTGGTGACCGCTTCGCCGGGCCGCAACAGGTAGAAGATCGCCAGTACGGTCGGATACGCCCAGAGGATTTGTTTCGGCCCGCTGACATAGGTGGATGCGCAAATGCCGATGACGCATAACCCGGCCATGACGACGCAGGCGATCCGGACCTGCCGTGTCCGGTAGATCCAGGTGCCGAGCATCAGCATGCCGACGATGACGAGGAAGTCGACGAACGCGATCGCGTATTCCGCGTGCATCAGCCGGATGATCGCGAACGGCACGACGCCGATCGAGCAGGCGAAGGCGAGAAACACGGGGAGGGCGATCTCGGAATCGCGCCGGTCCCGGTCAAAGTTCGAGACGAAGTTCCAGGTTTCGATACCGGATTTCTTGTCGGTCACGACTCGAGGTGCTCCTGTGCCTGGCGGTGGGGCCGAGAGGGTATCAGCATCGTGCTGATCGCGTCCCGGACCGGACCGCGCTGCACTCAGTGCTTCCGGAAGCGGCTGAAGAAACCGCCCTTGCGATCGTTGTCGTCATCATCATCGTCATCGTCGTTGGCGGGCTTCGGCCGCGACGCCAGCGTACGGAGCGTTTGCGTCATCGACGTGTTGATCTGGTCCTCGATCGACTGCGTGGGCGCGGGCGGCGCAGACCCGTTGCCGTTCGTCCGGCCCTTGGCCCGCAGGCGCGCGGACTCGGACAGCTTGCGTTCGGCGTTGAGCGCGCGCACGGTGGCAAGGCGCTGGGAGGCCGACAGGTCGAGACCCGCTTTCGGCGCATCGCTCTGCAGCGACACCTCGAGAGCGTCTTCTCCGTACACGCGCTTGAACTCGCGCTCCATGTCCGACTCCGGCTCGGCATCGCTGTCGTCGCCGGCCTCGTCGTCGTCCGTGGGCGGCGTGTCGGCAACCAGCTCGAGTTCGAGCGTTTCCGGCTTGTCGTCCTGGGGCGCATTGGCGGCAAATTCCGCGGCGATGGCGCTGAAGTCGTCGCCGAACAGCGTCTCCGCCATGCGATCGTCGACGTCTTCCAGCGAGCGCGCGTTCGCCAGGCCCGCGGCGACGCGCTTGAGGTCCGCGGTCCGCACGCTGTCATCGGGTGGCGCCGGCGGCGCTTTCGGCACGGCCGGCTCCGGGGCGGGTGCCGGCTGGGCGGCGACCTTCTTCTCCGGCGGCTTCGGGGCCGGGGCAGGCGGCGTGGCGACCTTCTTCTTCGGCGGCTTCGGGGCCTCGTCGAGTTCATCCTCGGCGATAGTTTCGTCGTGCTTTTTCAGCGCATCCTGCGCTTCGCGGATCTTTTCCTCGATCGCGACGTCGAGCGTGATTTCCGGCAGGTCGACGACGGTTTCCGCCTTGAGCTCGGGAACGGGGTCTTCCTCCTCGACCACCGGCTCTTCGACGTCGAGGTCGTCGTCGGAGAACTCGGCCATGGCGAGTTCGAGCGCCTCGATATCCGGGCGCAACTCCGCTAGCGTCGGGTCGCGATCCCAAGCGGGTACGTCCTCCGCCGTGGGCGCGGGCTCGGCCGCCGCCGCTGGCGGTCTGACCGCCAGTGTCTTCTGGGTCGTTGTATCGGCAATCGACGCGCTCTCATCGATCGGTTTATCGATGGTCTCGTCGATCGGTTCGTCGATCGGTTCGTCGATCGGTTCGTCGATCGGATCGTGGACCGCTTCGTCGATGGCTACGTCGGCACGCGCGGCCGCGGGCGATGCGTCGTCGTGCTCGTCAGCGGCCTCCGGCCGTGCCAGTTCGGGCTGCGAAACCTCGGCGTCGTCCAGCTCCGCCGCCTTTGCCGGGCGTTCGATACGGGTGGAGCTGAACAGGGTCGGGATTTCATCGTCGCCGCCGTCGTCGGACACCGGTTGTTTCCGGGTGAGTTCCGGCGCCAGCACCTCGAGGTCGGGCAGCGTGTCGTTGATCAGGAAATTGCCGGAGTCCCCGTCGTCGTCCGGCGCTGCCGGGCGATCGGCCGCCGCGGTCCGGGCCGGTGCGGCATCGGTCGCCGGTGCCGCGGGAGCCGGGTCCGGCGGGACGGCGCTCGGGGCCGCTTCCACCGGCTTCTCCGGCAGGTCGACGTGCATCCCGTGCTGGTCGCGGGCAATTTCGGAAACCAGTGCCGGGGCAATCGGCCTCAGTCCCCGGTCGGCCGCGGCCTCGAGGACGGATTCGACGAGCGTGTTCGCCAGTCGCGGCGTGCCGCCTGACAACGCGTACAGCAATGCCGTCGCGTCGGCATCGAACACCTGGTCGTAGTCGCCGCCGGCGATCCGGAAGCAATGCTTCAGATAGGCAAGGAGCTCGGCTTCGGACAGCGGTTCGACGTTGAAGCGCAACCGCGTGCGTTGCGCGAGGCGGGCCAGTACCGGCCGCGTGAGCAGGTCGCGCAGCGCTTCGGTGCCGAGCAGCACGAGGCGCCCGCCGTGGTCATCACTGCCGTCCGACGAGGTCAGCGCCTCGAGCTCGACCAGCGCATCCTCCCCGATCCGGTCGGCATCCTCGACGACGATGCAGATGCCGCGGCCTTCGCGGGAACTGGCGGCGAGGTGCGCGCGGCAGGCGAGTACTTTTCGCAACATGCCGGTGGGCAGGTCCGGAACCTTCAGCTGTTCCAGCAGGTACTCGACGACTTCGTCGTGGGCGAGTTGCGCACGCGGCATGCGAACGACCCGGACGCCGTCGCCCATCGCATCGAGCGAGCGTCGAACCAGCGTGGTCTTGCCGACGCCGGAGGCGCCGGTGACGGCGAGTACCGCGTCGTTTGCCGTGAGGGCCTGGCGGATACTCTTTATGATACGTGCGGTTTGCGGGCCGACGAACACGTCGGCGCCGCCGGGATTGGGTCGAAACGGTCGGCTCTTGAGGTCGAAAAAGTCAGCGTACATCGTTCTCTGTTCCACGAGTCGGCGTCCGCAGTGCACAATGCGGCGACAATGCACGGAATTGTCTCGGCAACGCCCGCGGTTTGCGCGGAGTTATGTCACAGATTTGGTTCACTGGAAACGATCCGCAGCACGCGGCGTTTCGCCTAAGGAATTGTTTTGAATAAGGAAAGTTCGCCGCAGGCTGAAGGCGCGCCGGCCTCTGCCGGGCGAGCGGCCCCGGACGCGCGCCTCGGCGTCGTGACGGGGCTGCTGGCCTACGCGTTATGGGGCGTGTTCCCCGTGTACTTCAAGATCGTCGAGGCGGTGGCGCCCGCGGAGGTGCTGGTACACCGCGTCGTCTGGGCCGTCCCGTTCGGCGCGCTGATTATCGCGGCGCGCCACCAGTGGGGCATCGTGCGCTCCGCGTTGCGGGACCGGCCGATGCTCGGCTGGCTCGCGTTGGCCGCCCTGTGCATCTCCGGCAACTGGTTCGTCTACATCTGGGCGGTGGTCAACGAGCGCATCTTTGAAACGAGCCTGGGCTACTACATCAATCCGCTGGTCTATGTCCTGGTCGGCGTCGCGTTCTTTCGGGAGCGGCTGAACCGCTTGCAACTGGCGGCCGTCGCGCTGGCCGCGGTCGGTGTGGGCATACTGACCATCAACGGCGGCGTCCTGCCGTGGGTGTCGTTGTGGCTCGCGCTCACGTTCACCGCGTACGGCGTGATCCGCAAGCAGGTCGGGATCGGGGCGATGCCCGGCCTGTTTCTCGAAACGCTGATGATGTTGCCGTTTGCGGCCGGCTGGCTCGCCTGGCTGATGGCGCAGGGGCAGTCGGCATTCGCGGCCGGCGACGCCTCCCTGGCCGGATTGCTGCTCCTCGCCGGGCCCATCACGGTGCTGCCGCTTCTGTTTTTCGCGACCGCAGCGCGCAACGTGAGCCTGACGACGCTCGGATTCATGCAATTCATCGCGCCGACGCTGCAGTTCCTGACGGCGCTCTGGTACGGCGAAGTCCTGTCGCCGGCCAGGCTCGCGTGCTTTGCCTGCATCTGGGCCGCCGTCACGGTCTTCAGCGTCGATGCGCTGCGAGCGGCCAAGAAAAAGCCCCTGCCGGCAGCGCCGGCAGGGGCCTGAGGAACCGGGCCTTCCTGGCCGCAGACCCTACTTCTTGGCTCGGCGTTCCTGTGCCTCGCGGATGACCTCGTCCGCGACGTTCTGCGGGCACGGGGAGTAGTGCGAGAACTCCATCGAGAACTGGCCGCGTCCGCTGGTCAGCGTGCGCAGGTGCCCGATGTAGCCGAACATGTCGGCCAGCGGGGCGTCTGCTTTCACGCGCACGCCCGTGGCAACGGACTCCTGCGTCTTGATCATGCCGCGGCGGCGGTTCAGGTCGCCGATGACGTCGCCGACGTTGTCTTCCGGCGTGAACACGTCGACCTTCATGATCGGCTCGAGCAGCTGCGGGCCGGCCTTCGGGATCGATTGCCGGTACGCTGCACGCGTCGCGATTTCGAACGCGAGCGCCGAGGAGTCGACCGCGTGGAACGCACCGTCCAGCAGCTCGAACTTGACGTCGAGCAGCGGGTAACCGGCCAGCGTGCCTTCGTCCATGGAGCCGCCGAACGCCTTCTCGATCGCACCCCAGTACTCGCGCGGGACGTTGCCGCCCGTGACCAGCGATGCGAACACGTAGCCTTCGCCTTTCTCGGCAGGCGAGATCCGGTACTCGATCTTGCCGTACTGACCGGAGCCGCCGGACTGCTTCTTGTGCGTGTACGAGTCTTCGATCGTCTGCGTGATCGTCTCGCGGTACGCCACCTGCGGCTTGCCCATCTCGACTTCGACCTTGTGCGTGCGCTTCAGGATGTCGACCTTGATGTCGAGGTGAAGCTCGCCCATGCCCTTGATCAGCGTCTCGCCCGAGTCTTCGTCGGTCGCGACGTGGAAGGACGGGTCTTCCTGGACCATCTTGTTCAGCGCGATCGCCATCTTCTCCTGGCCCGCCTTGTCCTTGGGCTTGATTGCGACCGAGATGACCGGGTCCGGGAACACCATCGGCTCCAGCGTCGCCGGGTGATCCGGATCCGCCAGCGTGTGGCCCGTGCGGGTGTTCTTCATGCCGAGCAGCGCGACGATGTCGCCAGCCTGCGCGGAATCCAGCTCCTCGCGCGAGTTCGCGTGCATCTCGACGATGCGGCCGATGCGCTCGGTCTTGCCCGTGAACGTGTTCAGCACGCTGTCGCCTTTCTCGATCGTGCCGGAGTACAGGCGCGTGAACGTCAGGGCGCCGTAGCGGTCGTCCATGATCTTGAACGCCAGCGCGCGCAGCGGCTTGTCCGGGTCGACGATCGCGAAACCGCCGGTCGGGTTGCCCTCGAGATCGATCTCGGGCTGCGGCGGAACCTCGGTCGGGCTCGGCAAATAGTCGACGACGGCATTCAGCACGTTCTGAATGCCCTTGTTCTTGAACGCGGATCCGCAGTAGGTCGGGAAGAAGTCGAGATGGATCGTGCCCTTGCGAATGCAGCGCTTGAGGTCTTCGATCGACGGCTCGTTACCTTCCAGGTACTGCTCGAGCAGCGTGTCGTCCTGTTCGACGGCCGTCTCGATGAGCTTCTCGCGCCATTCCTCGACCTTGTCGGCCATGTCGGCGGGCACGTCCGTGACTTCATAGTCTTCCGGATTGCCGGTGTCGCTCCAGATGTAGGCCTTGCGCTCGAGCAGGTCGACGATGCCCTTGAAGTCGTCCTCGATGCCGATCGGCAGCACCATCACGAGCGGGCGCGCCGCCAGGATGTCCTCGATCTGCTTCACGACGCGGTAGAAGTCGGCGCCGATGCGGTCCAGCTTGTTGACGAAGATGACACGCGACACTTTCGAATTGTTCGCGTACCGCCAGTTCGTCTCCGACTGCGGCTCGACGCCGCCGGATCCGCAGAACACGCCGATGCCACCATCGAGCACCTTCAGGGAGCGATAGACCTCGATCGTGAAGTCGACGTGCCCCGGGGTGTCGATGATGTTCAGGCGGTGCTGGTTCCAGTGGCAGCTCGTCGCGGCCGACTGGATCGTGATACCGCGTTCCTGCTCCTGTTCCATGAAGTCGGTGGTCGCTTCGCCATCGTGCACCTCGCCGGTGCGGTGAATGCGGCCGGTCAGCTTCAGGATGCGCTCGGTCGTCGTGGTCTTGCCTGCGTCGACGTGCGCGAAGATGCCGATGTTGCGGTACTTGTTAAGGTCTCTCATTGCCGTAGTGCTCATTGCTCGTTGAGTTCGTTGCTCACCCGCCGGGACGCAATATTTCGCCGGAGCGCCATGGTCGTCCAGGGCGGCGTGCCAGCGTGCAGAGGGGCGGATGCCGTGTGTTTCGTGCGGCCCGAACGGTCGGCCGGTCGTGCGTCGCCTGCCGGCACCCCGGCAGTTCGGGCGCGGATGATAGCAGCGCCACCGCTCGCAAACCAGTGATTTCCACGGGATTGGCACGCGCCCGGATATGGGTCCGGGCCGTCCGATTGCAATGCGCGGACCGCGGCGTCGACGCGGACTGAGGTACAGTAGGCGCGTGACGTCCGACCAGCTCATCCTCTTCATCCTCCTGTTCTTCGTCTTCGTGTTCCTGGTCTGGGGGCGCTGGCGCTACGATCTCGTGGCGTTCGTCGCATTGCTCGTGGCGCTGCTGACCGGGGTGGTGCCGCAATCCGAGGCCTTTTCGGGCTTCGGTCACCCCGCCACCGTCATCATCGCGCTGGTCCTGATCGTGAGCCGCGGGCTGTCGAATTCCGGCGTGATCGAGCTCGTCGGGCGCTACCTCGTCGACGCCGGCCGGCGGCTCGGTACGCACATCGCGGTGATGTCGGGTCTCGCCGCCGGCCTGTCCGCGGTCATGAACAACGTCGCGGCGCTGGCCCTCCTGATGCCGGTCGACCTGCAGGCCGCCCGCAAGGCGGGCCGCAGCGCGTCGCTGTCGCTGATGCCGCTGTCGTTCGCGTCGATCCTCGGCGGCATGATCACGCTGATCGGGACGCCACCGAACATCGTGATCGCGGAGTTTCGGCAGGACGCGTTCGGCGAACCGTACCGGATGTTCGATTTCGCCCCGGTTGGTCTCGCCTGCGCCGCGGTCGGCGTCGCGTACGTCGCGCTGCTGGGGTGGCGACTGCTGCCCGCGGCGGGCAGGGACGCGGCCGCCGGGGCCGACGGCTTCGATCTCGCGGGCTACGTCAGCGAGGTCCGGGTGTCCGAGGACTCCCGGATCATCGGCCAGCGTGTGCGCGAGCTGGACGACGAAGCGGCGAAGGCGGACGTCGAGATCATCGGGCTGGTGCGGGACGGCAAGCGCCTGCCGGGGTTTGCCCGCAATTACGCGATCCAGGCGGGCGATACCGTGGTGCTCGAAGCGAGCCCGGACAGCCTCGACGAGGCGCTGGGGGCGCTCGGGCTGGAGTACGTCGGCAAGGGCGAGGGCCTGATCGAGGACCGCGACCTTGCGCTGACGGAAGTCGTCGTCCCGGACGGCGCGCGGATCGCAGGACGCACGGCCCTGTCATTCCGCCTGTTGAACCGCTACCGGGTCGCGCTGGTCGGGGTGTCCCGGCAGGGCAAGCGCTTCAGGGACCACGTGCGCTCGCTCACGTTGCTGCCCGGGGACGTGCTGTTGCTGCTCGGCGCGGAGGACACGGTCGCGGACGTCACGCGGCAGCTCGGGCTGCTGCCGCTCGCGGACCGCGGCCAGCGCGTCGTGCGGCGCGACAAGGCGTGGATCGCCGTCGGGGCATTCGCCCTGGCGATCGTCGTGGCGAGCCTCGGCTACGTGTACCTGCCGATCGCGCTCGGCTGCGTGGCCGCGATCTACGTGGCACTGAACATCGTGCCGATACGGGAGGTGTACCAGTCCGTCGAGTGGCCGGTCATCGTCCTGCTCGGCAGCATGATCCCGATCGGCGGCGCGTTGCAGTCCACCGGCGGCACCGCGCTGATCGCCGACGGTATCGTCAACCTGTCCTTCGGCCTGTCGCCGGTATTCGTACTGGCTCTGCTCGTCGTCGTGACGATGACGCTGTCCGACGTGATGAACAACACGGCGACCGCCGTGATCGCGGCGCCCGTCGCGGTCGATATCGCGGCGCGGCTCGGCGTCAGCCCGGACCCTTTCCTGATGGGCGTCGCGGTGGCCGCATCCTGTGCGTTCCTGACGCCGATCGGGCACAAGAACAACACGCTGATCATGGGGCCGGGTGGCTACCGTTTCGGCGACTACTGGCGGATGGGCCTGCCGCTCGAAATCCTCGTCGTGCTGGTGTCGGTGCCGATGATCCTCACCGTCTGGCCGCTCGGGTAGGCCCGACGCCGGCGGCGCTTATGTCAAGCACTTGTCGCCATCTGCGCGAAACTGGCGTCAGAAACTGACATCGAGTGGCCGGACCTGAATTCACTAAAATTCTTGAAAAATCCGGTATCCCATTGAAATAAAAACCCTATTCTCCAGATGCCGCCGGCGCCGGACGATTGGCACGCGGCTTGCAAAATCAGGGGCAACAGGTTTTGGCATGGCGGCCCCGTGCGGGCACCCGGAGGACAACATGGGAACATCGACGATTCAGGACTGGACCGACAGCGAGGTCAGGCTCACGTTCGGCAAGCACCGCGACGTGCAGTACCGGGTGATCCGCGAGGGGGACCGGCTGTTCCAGGAAATCCGCGACATCGACGGCAGCCCGATTCACACCCTCGAGTTGCCGGACGGCATGAAGCTCGACCAGACGAGCTACGAGGTGTTGCTGCGCTACGTGTTGCTCGACGTGGTCGCCTGAGTCGCGGCTACCGCCTCGACCGCTGCCCACACGCGCAGCAGGTTCTCGCCGAGAATCTTTCGCACCGCGGCCTCGTCGTGGCCGCGTTCGAGCAGGCCGCGCACGAGCGCGGGGTAGGTCGAGACGTCCTTCAGGCCGACCGGGAGTGAATCCCCGACGCCGTCGTAGTCCGAGCCGATCCCGACGTGGTCGACGCCGACCAGCCGGATCACGTGATCGAAGTGGTCGAGGACGTCGTCGAGTGTCGCGAACGGGTAGGGGCCGTGGCTCTCCGCGTAGATCTTCGCGAACGCGGTCTCCGCTTCATCGTCCGACAGCTCCGGGTGATCCATTTTCCAGAGCTTTTCGGCCGCGCTGCGCGCTTTCGAGTAGGCGCGGGCTTCCGCGGTGATGAACGATGACCCGAAGTTGATCATGATGAGGCCGCCGTTTGCGGCCAACGCGCGGATCATGTCGTCGTCCATGTTGCGCTCGAAGCCCGGCGTGAAATGCCGCGCGGAGGAGTGAGACGCGATCACGGGCGCCGTCGTTACCTCGAGCACGTCGTAGAACGCGGCGTCCGACAGGTGACTGACGTCGACCATCATGCCCAGCCGGTTCATTTCGCGGACGACCGCCTCGCCGAACGGGCTCAGCCCGTCCCACTGATGGTTCTCGTCGTACGAGGAGTCCGACAGCGCGTTGCTCTTGCCGTGCGCGAGCGTGATGTAGCGGATTCCGCGGTCGAAGAAGCGTCCGACGTTCGCGAGGTCGCCGTCCAGCGGCGAACCGTTCTCCATTCCGAGCGGCAATGACATGAGCCCGTCCGCGAACTGCCGACGCACTTCCGCGGGGCTGCGTGCGATGGCAATGCGGTCGGGCGCCGTTTCGACGACCCCTTCGACCAGGTCGATCAGGGCGTGCGCCACCGCGTTGGACGTGCCGGCCGCTTCCAGTTCCGCCGGCGTGTAGATGGACATGAACGGGGCATTCAGCCCGCCGGCAACGGCGCGCGGGTAGTCGAAATCCCCGCCCTCCGTGTCGCGAGTGACGTCCGCGGGGTTCTCCTCGAGCCGGTACGGCACGTCGATGTGCGTATCGACGATGATGGCGTCCTGCGCGATCCGGCGCGCCTCGGTGTCGAGGTCGGGATCGGCGCCCTGGCAGGCGCACAACAGCAGCGTGGCGGCGGGAATCAGGAAGCGTCGCATGGGATACTCGGCCCGGCAGAAAAGGGGCCGCATGTAAGCACAGGCCGCCGGGGGCGTCCAGCCCCGGCCACCGGCGCCTCAGACCGGCAATTCGCGCTGCGCGGGTTGCCAGTGCGTGAGGTGCAGTCGAGCGCCGCCCATGCCGAGGCCTCGGACCCAGCGTGCCGCAGCGTCGAGCGACGCCCACGTCCGGATCTTGCCCTGGCGGGTTTCGGCCGCGATTGGCCCGTTTGCCGTGCTGGCCTCGACGTGGAAGCGGGCGCCGGTGGCGATGATGTCGATCTTTCGAATCGCGCCGGCGGCGACGAGCGCCTTCAGGGTTCTCTCATCCATTCGCGTCCTCGTGGGCGTTGGTGGCTTCCCGGACCGGGATGCCTTCGGCGTCGCAGTGTCGCCGGATCAGGGTCTCGACCATGTTGGCCACGCTGCGGTGCTCGCGTTCGGCGGCGCTCCGGACCGCCTGCTTGACGGCAGGCGCGATGCGCAGGTTCAGCGTGGCGATCTTCGTGCGTGGCATGGGCGTGAGTGTAACGCAATAGTGAAGCAAATGTAACGCACTTTTTTCGGGACTCGCGCCGTCCCACGGTCGGGCGTTGGCGTCCGGGCCGGACGTAAGCGACAATCCCCGCGGCAGGGGTATCGACAAAAAGGGGCGCTCGATGGAAAGCATTATTTTCGGTGTCAGCATGGGTCTCGGCGTGGCCGCCGTGGCGCTGATTGCCTTCACGCTGCTCTGGATCGCGCTGGGCAAGATCGACGTCTAGCAAGAGGCGCCGGGGCATTGCGCGGGATGCCCGGACGAAGGAGCATTGCGGGAATGGAATTTCTTCGCCTCGTCAGCATCAACGTCGGCAAGCCGCACGACCTGCGGCTCGGCAGCCGCGACTTCCGGACGGGCATCGATAAGCGGCCGTCGGCGGACAGCGTGCTCATCGGGCATGCCGGGCTCGACGGCGACGCGATCCTGGACACCGAGCATCACGGCGGGCCCGACCAGGCCGTCTACGTTTACGGCGCCGAGGATTACCGGTGGTGGTCGCAGGAACTGGGGCAGGATCTGCGGCCGGGTACGTTCGGTGACAACCTGACCGTTGCCGGTTTTCCTGACGACCTGAACGCCGGCGACCGGCTGTTGATCGGTGATGTCATTCTCGAGGCCACGGCGCCGCGCATACCCTGCAGCACGCTTGCCGCGCAGATGCAGGACAGCAACTTCGGCCTGCGGTTCCGCCGCGCGGAACGGCCCGGCGTCTATTTCCGGGTGTTGAACGAGGGTGCGGTCGCCACCGGGGAGCCGGTCACCTTCATCGAAAACCCCGAACCCAGTGTATCGATGCGCGAGATGTTCCGGCTCTGGTTCGAGGTGCAGCCGTCGCCCGACGTCATCGCGCGCATACTCGACGCGCCCGTCGCCGAGCGCGTGCGTGAGCGCTTCAGGCAGAAGCTCGCGGATACGGCGGCCAGCCCCTGAAAAAAAATGCCCCGCACGAGGCGGGGCGAGGGGAGATGGGCTTCCGGGGAAGAAGCCCTTCGGGTTGGTGCGGGATTTACAGCGCGAAATCGTCGAGCAGGATCAGCCCCAGCGGGCCGCCGCCGCCGGTCGCGTCGCGCGCGATCGCCGTGTAGACGCCGCCGGCTGCCACCGAGATCGTGGCGGGGCCGATCGCGGCCGTCTTGTCACCCGCCACTGTGACCGTCACGTCGTAGTCGCCGGCTGCGAGGCCGAGAAACCCGGTGTTTGCCTTGAACGGCACGTCACTGCGGAACGGGGTCTCGGCAGTGATGTCCGTGCCGGGTGCCGTGACGTAGATGTCCACGTCCTGCGCGGTCGGTGAAGCATGGATGATGCGTACCCGCGCTTCCGTCGCGATCGGGCGGTAGTCGTCGGCCGCGACCAGCGGTTCGATCGCTGCAAGCGTATCAACCGCCAGCACGTCGTAGGTCACGCCGGCATCGAGCGTGAGGTCGGCGTCGATGACCACGGCGCCCGGATTGCCGGCAGCCGTCACCTTGACGTTGTAGTCGGCCGGATCGACATCGAGAAAGCCGGTCGCGTCGGGAAACGCCAGGTCGGACACGAGCGTCACGGCGTCGTTAGCGATGACGTCGACGGCGGGCGCGTCGGGCGATGCGTGGACAACGCGCAGCCGCGCCGGCGTTGCCGCGTCCAGGATCTCCAGCGCGCCGGCGCCGTTCAGCGCAACGAGCGAGATCGGGGAGGCGCCGGTCAGCGTGTTCGGTACCGCGCTCAGGAGCAGGTCATCGCCGTCACCGAGAGCCACCGTTCCGGAGTCGTACACGACCGTCGCGGGGTCGCCGGCGGGCGTAACACGGATCTGGTAGTCACCGGCGGCAACTTCGACCGGCCCCAGCGTTTCCTTGTAAGCGAACGTGCCCAGCGGCGCGGTCGCCGTGAGGTCTGCGCCCGGCGTCGTCACGAAGACGTCGACGGTCGGGGCGTCGGGCGCCGCATGCAGGACGAAGGCGCGTGCCGCGCCGGCGCCAACCGCGGTACGCGGTTGTTCGAGGACCAGCGGTTCCAGTGTACCGGCCGTGACACTGCCGACGGCGACGACGCTGTAAATCGTGTCGCCCGAGAAAGCCACATCGACCGGACCGATGACCGTAGCCGTCGTGTCGCCCGGAAGGCGAGCGTCAACCTGCACGCTGTACGTGCCTTCGTCGACCGCTTCACGGGCGGAACCGACCTTGTAGTCGACGTCAGAAAGCAGCTCCGAGCCGTTGAAAATGACGTTGACCGGCGGAGCGTCGGCCGACGCGTGCAGCACCTGGATGTCGAACGTCGCGACAGGCGGCGTCGGTGCCGGCGTCGTGGAGATCGTGTCGTCGTCATCGTTGTCGCAGGCCGAGACCAGCGCAAAGGCCGGCAATAGAAACAGCCATCGAAGAAGTGTCATGTCGTGTCCTCGCTCGTGAGTGGGTGTAGCGAGAGACTGAATGAGGGCGCCTCGGGAAGGGTGTCACCGCGGTTTCTGATTGTTTCCGGTTGTTTCGCCGGCGCGGACGGCGTCTTTCGGCCTCGTTCCCGGGCTATCATTGCACCATGTCCAAGGTGCTGCTCATCGATGACGACCGGAAGCATTCCGAGCTGTTGCAGGCGTATTTCAAGCGCTTCGGCATCCAGCTCGTGTGCGCCGGAGACGCGACCGAGGGCCTGAAGAAGTTGCGGCGGGAAGACCCGGACCTGCTGCTTCTGGACGTCATGCTGCCGGGCCGCGACGGCTTTGAAATCTGTCGCGAAGTCCGGCGAACGAGCGACATTCCGATCATCATGCTGACGGCGCGTGGCGACGTCATCGACCGCGTCTCGGGCCTCGAACTCGGGGCCGACGACTACGTCGGCAAACCTTTCGAGCCGCGCGAACTCGTGGCCCGGGTGCAGGCAATCCTTCGGCGCGCCGACCCGCACGTCACCCGCACCGGGAAGCTGGTCTTCGAGGGCCTGTCGATCGATCCGGACACCCGCCAGGTGCAGGTGGACGGCACAGACGTCGACCTCACGTCGATGGAATTCGAGTTGCTGCTCATCCTTGCGCGGCGGCACGGGAAGAAGTTGTCACGCGACGAGATCCTCAGCGAATTGCGGGGCATCGACGCCGCTATCCTGACGCGTTCCGTGGACATCATGGTGAGTCGGCTGCGCGGCAAGCTCGGCGATTCCGTCAAGCCGGCGCGATTCATCCAGACGATCTGGGGGCGGGGTTATTCCTTCGTCGGCGTGCCGGCCGGCGATGCTTAGGCGTCTTTCGCGCTCGCTGTCGTTCCGCCTGCTGGCCATCTTCCTGGTTCTGGGCTTCCTGTTCGTGTGGGGGTCGTTCGCCGCGCTGCGCTGGGTCTACAACAGCGATGACATCCGCGGGCTGATCAGCGGCCACCTGTCCCTGCACGTGCACTACGTCCGCGAGGACATCGGATCACCGCCGCGCATCGACCGCGCGCTGGCCATCACGCAGAGCGTGCCGGTCGACATCCGGATACTCGGACCGGACATCGACTGGGCGTCCGACCCGGCGTTTCCCGCGCTGTCCGATCTCGCGTTCGGGCCGAGTCCCGCGTTCAGCGACGACCCGGGGGCCTGGGTCGACGAGCTTCGCGGCGTCGAGTTCGCGAACCTGAACGACCACAACTTCCTGAAGATGCGCGAGGGCGAGTACGACATCGTCGTCGTATCGCCGCGCATCGCCGACCAGGGCACCGGCCCGCCGCTGATGGCGCTGATCGTCGGCATGGGACTCACGTTCCTGCTCATCGGTTACATGGCGGTTCAGTGGCTGTTCAAGCCGATTCGCGCGATCCGCGCCGGTGCGAACCAGATCGGCCGTGGCAATTTCGAGCATCGCATCGCGAATATTCGCCAGGACCAGCTCGGGGATCTCGCGACCGACATCAATACGCTCGCCGGCGACGTCGAAAGCATGCTGGACGCGAAGCGTGCACTGCTGCTCGGCATCAGCCACGAGCTGCGGACGCCATTGTCCCGCTTGCGCCTCATCACGGAGTTTCTCGATGACGCGGACAATCGCGATTCCGTTCGGGCCGAAGTCGCGGAAATGGAGAAGATCGTGCACGACCTGCTGGAGGCGGAGCGGCTCAACGCCCGGCACGCGCCGCTCGCGAGAGAGCCCGTCGTCATCGGCGATCTCGTCGAGGCGATGCTCGGCGACTATTTCGGGCGGGAAGGGCAGCGGATCCGTTTCGAGGATCGGGCCGGGACGGAGCCCGTGTCGCTCGACCCGGCGCGAATCATGCTGCTGTTGAAGAACCTCGTCAGCAACGCGTTGCGGTACACGCCGGAGACGGCAGGGCCGGTCGAGCTCTCGGCCGGCTGGGAAGGCGGGAACCTGTGCCTGACGGTACGCGATCACGGCCCCGGCATTCCCGCCGAACAGGTCGAACACCTCGGCGAGCCGTTCTACCGCGGGGACCCGTCGCGCACCCGCCAGACCGGCGGCTCCGGCCTCGGGCTGTACTTGTCCCGGCTGATCGCCCGCGCCCACGGCGGGCGCCTGGAACTGGTCGAGAACGGTGCAGGCGGCGCGGTGTTCCAGGCCCGCATCCCACGATCATAATTTGACATAAGGCAGGGGCCTGGCTTGACGTCTCGGGCAAGAGATATCAAAATGATATCATTCTGATGGGATGGAGAAGGCCATGAACCAGGAAAAGAACAAGAAAGTAGCCTCCGGCTACCTGATGATCGCCGTGCTGGCGATCGCGCAGGCACTGTTGATCTACGCGGTATTCACGGCGATCAGGGCCCAGTCGATCGGCGGGGTCATCGCCGCCGTCCTCGCGTCCGTCGTCGTGCTGTTTCTCTGGGTCGGCCTGTTCATGGTGCACCCCAACGAGGCGAAGGTATTGCAGCTCTTCGGCGCTTACGCCGGGACCGTGCACGAGCCGGGCCTCAAGTGGGCGAACCCGTTCTTCGCGAAGACCGCGGTATCGACGCGGGTGCGTAACTTCGAGAGCGGGCGTCTGAAGGTCAACGACTCGAGCGGCAGCCCGATCGAGATCGCGGCCGTCGTCGTGTGGAAGGTATTCGACACGGCCGAGGCCCTGTTCGAGGTCGACGACTACGAGGAGTTCGTGCGCATCCAGAGCGAGTCGGCGCTGCGCAATCTGTCCACGACGTACCCCTACGAGCCGAACGAGGGCGAGCAGATCGCGTTGCGCAGCCACCCCAGCGAGATCGCCGTGGCGCTCTGCAACGAGATCCAGGACCGGCTCGAGAAGGCCGGCGTGACCGTGATCGAGGCGCGGATCAGTCACCTCGCGTACTCGCCCGAGATCGCAAACGCGATGCTGCGACGTCAGCAGGCGTCGGCGATCATCGCGGCGCGGACGCAGATCGTGGCCGGCGCGGTCGGGATGGTCGAGATGGCGCTCAAGGAACTGTCGGCAAACGACATCGTGGAGCTCGATCCCGAGCGCCGTGCCGCGATGGTCAGCAACCTGCTGGTCGTACTCTGTGGCGAAGAGGGAGCGAAACCCGTCGTGAACACGGGCTCGCTCTACACCTGACCCGGCCCGGGAGTCACCGATGGCCGCACGCAAGGCGTTCGCGCTGCGCATGGACGAGAAGACGCTCGAAGCGATGCAACGCTGGGCGAACGACGACCTGCGCAGCCTGAACGCACAAATCGAATTCGTGCTGCGCGAGGCCCTTCGCAAGCAGGGCCGCTTGCCCAGGCAGAAGGACGAGAACGGCTGACAACACCGGTTCGGTGTAGGATCAGGCCATGAGCGCACTGGTCCCCGTCATCGCCATTCTGCTTGCGCTGATCGCCGCGGGCGCGATCGCCTATATCGCCTGGGATCTGACGTCGAAGAAGACGCAGGATTCCCTGGAGGACGCGCTCGGACGTCGGGACGACGGCGGCACCTGATCATCCCGCAGCGCGCCTCTCCGGCGCCGCTCGGTCAGCGCGTCCGCGTGGACGAGCGGCGATTACCCGAACTCACACTGCTCCGCGAAGCCGGCGCGGACTGCCGCGTCGACGGTACCGTGGGACGCGACGACGTGGCCGGCTGGCGGGAAGCCGGCGCCGGCGGACGCGACGTCGGCGCCGGTGCGCGAGACGGGGTTGCCGCGGGCGCGCGGGTAGCCGGTGCAGTGCTGTGCGAACGCGACGCCGGTCGAGCCGGCTCGGCCGGCCGGGTCGTCGAGTACGTCGGTGTGCGCCGGCTGGTGGGCGCCGTTTCGGCAGCCGACCGACGATCGTTCGCCGACGTGCGCGCCTGGGCCGCGTTACCGGTTGTGGTGTAACTGCGGTTCGCCGCCATGGCGCGTTGCCGCGCCTGGACATCGGCCGCGGGCTCGCGAGACCGGGTTTCCGGTACCGTCCGCGCCGACTGCCGTGACGCGGTGCTCGCGCCCAGCGCGCTTCGCATTCTGTCGACGGATCCCGGCTCATTGCTGCGGGAGCGGGTCGACGGCGTCGCCGACGTGCGTTGCCGCGGCGCAGTTCCCGCCTCGAGTGCGCCCCGCATGCGCTGAACGCTGTTGCCGTCATCGCGCTGCGTGCGCGTTCCGGCGGCAGTGGGTGGCGTGCTGCGCGCTGGCGCGGTGCGCTTGTCCGGTGACCGGGTGTAGGCGCCCTGAATCGACCGCGACTGGCTGCGTGCCGTGCCCGTCGTCGCCGGGTTCGGGTAGTAGCTGTTGCGGGTGATGCGCTGGTCGCTGTAACGCAGTCGCGTCCCGGCGCGCGGACGCCAGGTGTCGCCATGGCGTGAGCGGTAGTCCGCGCGCACGTTGTTGTTGACGTAGTAGTTATTGTAGACGTGTACCGACGGCTGGCGGTACCACCACGTGCGGCGGTAGTTGTAGCCGTAGTACGGGTGGCCGTAGTAGGTCGGGTGGTACGTGCAGAGATTCCACGAGTTCCAGCCGATCGAGAACGCCGTCGTCACGCCCCAGAAATAACCGGTGGAGAACGAGTAGTAGCTCGGATACGGGTAGTAGTACACCGGGTAGGCGCGCGGGTAGTAATAGTAGACCGGGCGCGGCTGGTACACGACGACGCGCTCGGGCTCGTAATAGGGCACGTAGATGACTTCCTCGCTGACCGGCGCGATCTCGATGACGTCGTCGTCATTGCGTGCGACGGTCTGCCGGTCGTCCGACTTCAGGTTGCCGGCCGTGTATGCCCGGTCACGAAAGGTCGCGATCGCATTGATGACCTCCGACTGCTGGGCAACGACGGCTTCGCCGAGTTGCCAGGTCCAGTCGAGATCCTCGTTCATCATCTCGACGACTTCCGGGTAATTGACCAGCGCGACGATCGAATCGTCCCAGTCCTCGTCCGGCTGCAGCGAGGGATCGCTTTCCAGCGCTTCGAGAAAACGCGCGGCCTGGACGACCTGCAGCGGATAGGTCGCGGCGGGCAGGACGATGGCGAGCAGGTCGTCCGGGTACAACGCGACCGGGCCCACCAATGACTCGAGTTCACTGGCGGAGCGCAACGGGATCGCGTCGTCGTCCGGGTAGGCGGGCGCGGCAGGGGCCGCTTCGCCGATGAGGTTGCCGTCGTCGTCGACCGGAACCTGCGCGAATCCCGCCGGTGCCTGCGCCAGCAGGGCCAGCAGGGCCGCCGCGATGCCGGTGTAGTGATGTCGTAGGTTCATCGTTCCTGACTCCTCCGCAAGGCGGAATTCCGGACTTCAGGACGGATGGTAGGCCCGGCTATCTGAACAGGGCCTTAATGGCGGAATATCAGTCCTTTCCGCCGTGCCAGGCGAGAAACTTCCACCCGTCTTCCGTGCGCACCAGTACGTCGGTGTACCGGCCATTCTCGACCTGGAGCTGACCCTCCGGGTCTTCGCTGGCGGACGTGTAGAGGTAGTGGGCGACCGCCACGTCACCGCGCACGATGATCGACAGCGGGTAGAGTTCGTGCCCCTTCTGCTTCTCGGCACCGTCCATCACCTGGTCCCACAGCCGCGTCGACGCGCGGTTGCGCGGGGCCGGTGACTCCTTGTCCCAGCCGACGAACTCGTCGACGAGCGACTCGTCGATCCAATCGTTGTCGCCGCTGGCCTCGGCGTTCCACTGGCTTTCCACGACGGCCCAGACGTCCGCCTGGTCGTTGCCGGAGTCCTGGGCGCCCGCCGCCGCGTGCCACGCCAGGGCCCCGAATGCGGCGATCATCGCCGTGACTTTCCCTGCCTTGTTCATGTGGATCGTTCCCCCGCACTGGAATGCACTACCCGGGCCGAGTGTAGTCGCAAAGGTCAAACGCAACAATCGACCAAATCGTAAGACTAGCCGGCCGTCAGGCCGAGCTGGACGAGCACGTCGTCGGGAATCGCCGCGTCATCGAGTCCGGCCGCGTCGGGTGCGATGGCGTACACGTCGGCGGGGCGCAGATAATCCGGGTGGTAGACCTCAGTTATCTCTGCGTAATCAATCGATTGAGAGCCCTTATTAATGCTCAATCTATATTCATACACGGCGAGGCCGGCCACGGAGGACAAGCCCATCAGGCGACCCCAGGCCGGCTCGGTGACCGGTAGGGGCAGCGCGCCGGCCGCCAGGGATCGCTTGTGCACGGTGAAGCCGGCTTCGCGCAGCGTCGCACCGATCGAAGCGCCGTCCAGGACCCGCGCGTGCGCGGCACGCAACGCGGGCTCGTCGCCCGCCGTCGCGCCGGCCAGGAAGCGCACGACGGCGTAGGTCCGGCAAATCCGCTGTCCGTCATGGACCGAGTACAGGTTGGAGCGCCGCCCACGGGCATCGCTGTCGATGATCTCGACACCGTAGGAGCCGTAACGTTCTTCGATGCGGTCGCTGTTCAGCAGCGACGCGTCGCCACCGCAGGCACTCAGCCATGCGAGTGCCGCCGGCAGTGCGAGCCACCGCCAGGCCAGCCTGAGCCGTCGTTGAAACCTTTCCCGAATCCCGCGCATCCTTGGGGAAGTGTAATCAATAAACGGCGCTCGAGCGCCGCCATCCTCGGGGAACGTCATGATCAAAGGGACCGTACTACGGCTGCTCTGCGCGGCCGGCCTGGCTTGCGTGCTCGCGGGACCGGTCGCGGCAGCGCAGCCCGACTGGGTCGAGACGAGCAATCGTTATGCCGAACTCGTGCTCGACGAGTACGCGCGATTCAGCCCGGAGGGCGCCGGCGGTCTGGGAATCGAAGGCGTCGACCAGGAGATCGTGGACCTGGGGCCGGACCTCTACGCCCGGTCGCAGGCATCGGCCCGGGAACTGGAGTCCGTGCTGGTCGCCGCGCTGGCCACCGAAAAGGATCTGAAGGTCCGGCAGGACCTCGGGATCCTGGTCCAGGCCGTTCGCGACGGCATCGAGTCCTCGGCGCTGGAGCGCGAGCACCTGCTGCCGTACTACAACCTGAACCAGACGGTGTTCGGCGGGGTGCGGGCGCTCATCGATCCGCAGGTGGACCGCAGCCGGTATCCGTCGGCCATCGTCCGGATGCAGAAATACGCGGGGATGGCGGCCGGCAGTACGCCGATCACCGAGCTCGCGAAAGCGCGCACGAGTGAGCGCTTCGGCGTCGACGGCCTGGTCGGTCCGTACCGCGGAGAGGTCGAGCAGGACCTGGAGCGCGCCGAAACCCTGATCGGCGGCATCGAGGAGCTGCTCGGCGGCACCGACCTCGAGGGCTGGGAACCGGTTTACGAATCGCTCGCCGATCAACTGCGCGACTACAACGAATGGGTGCGGGCCGAGATCCTCCCGCGCGCCAGGGCCGAATACCGCCTGCCGCCGGTGCTGTACGCGAATGCGCTGAAGAACTGGGGCGTCGACGAGAGCCCCGAGGCCCTCATCGAGTCGGCCTCGAAGGGCTACCTGGACATCCGGAACGAGATGGAGGCGCTCGCGCCACTGGTGGCGGCCGAGAAGGGATACGACACCGACGATTACCGGGAGGTGATCGCGCTGTTGAAGCGGGACGGCGCCATCGACGGCGACAAGCTGCTGGATCACTACCACAACGTGCTGGTGGCGATCGAGGAGATCATCGTGCGGGAGAAGCTCGTGACCCTGCCCGAACGCGACGCCGGCATCCGCATCGCGTCGGCGGCCGAGACGGCTGCGCAACCGGCCCCGCACCTGGACCCGCCGCCCCTGATCGGTAATACCGGCGAGTACCCGATCTTCGTCATTCCTCAGCTGACGCAGAGCCCGGACGGGAGCTGGACGCAGACGGACGACACCTACGTCGCCGGTTCGTGGACGCTGACGGCGCACGAAGCACGGCCCGGGCACGAGCTGCAGTTCTCGAGCATCGTCGAGGAAGGCGTGTCGCTCGCACGCGCGATCTTCGCGTTCAACAGCGCCAACGTCGAAGGCTGGGCACTGTACGCGGAGGCCATCGTGCGCCCGTACCTGCCGCTCGAGGCGCAGCTGGTCGGTCTCCAGTACCGGATGATGCGTGCCGGGCGCATGTTCCTGGACCCGATGCTGAACCTGGGCCTGATCACGCCGGAGGAGGCGAAGCGGCTCATCGTCGAGGACATGGCCGTCGGCGAGAGCTGGGCGCAGAACGAAGTAGAGCGCTACACCTACCGCATGCCGGGCCAGGCGACCGCGTACTACTACGGCTACGGGAAGATGCAGGCGCTGCGCCTGCAGACGGAGCTCAGGCTGCAGGAGCGCTTCGACGCGCGGGCCTTCCACGATTTCGTGCTGAAACAGGGATTGCTGCCGCCGGACATCCTGCGGCAGGCCGTGATGGAGGAGTTCGTCCCGGCGCAGCTCGACTGACGCAGGGCTATACTCGACGGCACTCACCGATGGGGTGCCGCATGAGTCGACCCGACATTCGAAATCGCTTCCGGGTTCGCCGGAGCGAGGCGTGAACCGCGGACGCCGCCATCTTCTCGGCGGCCTGCTGGCGGCGCCCTGGGTTTCTGCCTGCGGACCCGATCGGACGCCGACGGCAGCCGTGCCACGGAGCCCGTTCGACGACGACGCGACGGCCGAAGACGTCACCGACGGCATCGACCTGACCGGCAAGTTCGCCGTCGTTACCGGCTGCACGAGCGGGATCGGCCTCGAGACGATGCGCGTGCTCGCATTGCGCGGTGCCTACGTGCTCGGGACGAGCCGGTCGCTCGAACGCGCCGAGGCGGCCTGCCGCGGCATCGCGGGCGTGACGTCGCCACTCGAGCTGGAGCTCTCGGACCCCGCATCCGTCGTTGCGTGTGCGGAGACCATTCGCGCCTTGCGCGCACCGATCGACATCCTCGTCTGCAACGCCGGTTACCGGGGCGGCGGCAACGATCGAGAACTCGTCGACGGCGTCGAGAAGCATTTCGCCGTCAACCATCTCGGCCACTTTCTGCTCGTGAACCGGCTGGCGGATCGCATGTTCTTCGCATGGCAGGGGCGCGTCGTCGTCGTCGCGAGCCGGACCGCGTACACGAAAGCGCCGGCCGAGGGGATTCGATTCGACGACCTCGCGCTCGAGGAGGGTTACAGCGACTCGATGGCGTACGGTCACTCGAAGCTCGCGAACGCGCTGTTCTCTCTCGGTCTCGCCGCACGCCTGCGCGGCACCCGCATCACGTCCAACGCGCTGCACCCAGGCGTGATCGACACCGAGATCGATCGCAACCTGAGCGGCATCACCCAGAGACTCTTCGGTGTCTACGCCGCCGTTCGCGGCAAGACGGTCGCCGAAGGCGCGGCCACGTCGTGTTTCGTCGCGACGAGTCCGCTGCTCGGATCGACGAGCGGCGCCTGGTTCGAAGACTGCAACGCGGTGACAGTCGCCGATACCCACCTGTACGATACGGCGATGGCTGATCGACTCTGGTCCGTTTCCGAAACGCTGCTGGCCGACCACCTCGTCGTGCACGGCGAACCGGACCCGTCCGAACTCAGACTACCTCGGCGGCGCCGGGATGCGGAGTGATCCGGGCAAGGCCCTGGTCGTACTGTCCGGCGGCCAGGATTCGACGACGTGCCTCTACTGGGCGCTGGATCGCTACGGGCAGGGCAACGTATCGGCCATCACGTTCGACTACGGCCAGCGCCACCGCATCGAGCTCGACTGTGCGCGGCAGGTCGCCGCGCTGGCCGGCGTGCCGCAAGCGTGCCTGCCCATCGACACGTTCGGCGCGCTCGGTGGCGATGCGCTGACGGATGACGCCGTGGCCGTCCGCAACGACACCGACCCGGACTCGGGCTTGCCGAATACGTTCGTGCCGGGGCGCAACCTGGTGTTCCTGACGTTCGCTGCTGCCTGGGCGTGGCCGCGCGGCATCGGCAATCTCGTCACCGGTGTCGCACAGACCGACTACAGCGGTTATCCGGATTGCCGCGAGGCGACGCTCGACTCCCTGCAGGAAACGCTGCGTCTCGGCATGGAATCGGACATCGTCGTGCACGCGCCGCTGATGCACCTGTCGAAAAGGGAAACGGTGCTGCTGGCCGAGGGCCTGGGAGCGCTGGAGGCCATGGCACTGACGCACACCTGCTACAACGGCGAGCGGCCGCCCTGTGGCCGGTGCCCCGCGTGCGAACTGCGGGCGAAGGGCTTCGACGAGGCCGGCATCGCCGATCCGCTCGTGGCCGGAAGCTGACCCGTGACGTACTCGGTGAAAGAACGTTATTTCACGCTGCAGGGCGAGGGCGCCCAGACCGGCCGTGCCGCGGTCTTCCTGCGCTTCGCGGGGTGCAACCTCTGGTCGGGCCGGGAAGAACACCGTTCGGCCGCCGTTTGCCGCTTCTGCGATACGGACTTCGTCGGCACGGACGGCGAGGGCGGCGGCAAGTTCGCGGACGCGGCATCGCTGGCCGATGCCGTTGTCGAAACTTGGTCGGGCGAGAGCGGCGTGCCTTACGTCGTCTGCACCGGCGGCGAGCCCCTGCTGCAGCTCGATGCCGCCCTGATCGCCGCATTGCACGACCGCGGGTTCGAGATCGGTGTCGAGACGAACGGCACGATCGCGGCGCCCGACGGCATCGACTGGCTCTGCGTGAGTCCGAAAGCCGACGCGACGCTCGTGCAGCGCGCAGGCGACGAACTGAAACTCGTGTACCCGCAGGCGGAACCGCAGGCGCAGCCGGACCAGTTCGCCGACCTGGCATTCCGACACTTCTTCCTGCAACCCTGCGACGACAGCCGGCAGGACGAGAACACGCGCGCCGCGATCCGCTATTGCCTCGACCACCCGCAATGGCGGCTCAGCCTGCAGACCCACAAGTACACGGGCATCGCCTGATGGCGGGTTCACGTCCGACCCGCGGCAGCATCGTGTTCGGCATTGTCGCGGGCATCCTGGTGGCGGTTTTTTCCTACCGCTGGATCACCGACCCGGGCCGGGGTGTCGAGCGGGACGACGAGGAACGCGTGGTTCGCGTCGTGCGCACGCAGGTCGTTGCACTGCTGGGACTGGCGTCGGCGGAGTATGTCGACGCGATCGCGCCGGACCGTGCCGTGGGCAAGACCTACGTCTATCCCCTGGCCGACGGCTGGGAGGTGTCCGGATACTACCGCAGGGATGCCCGCGACGAGTGGCACCCGTACCTCGCGACGGTCGGCGACGATCGGTCGCTTCGCTCACTGCGGGTGCGTGACGGACACCCGGCGGTCGACGCCCGGGCCGCGGCGGATGCGCGCGTGGAAGCCTTACGCTGAGGGTTGCCTCGCCGCCCGGGCTTCCTGCGCTTCCTGTTCTTCCTGGCGCCATTCCACGACGTTCATCTCGATGAAGAAGAACGCGAGCAGCCACAGGAACGCATCCCAGAAGTCGACGAAGTCGCCCTTGATGCCCCAGTAGACCGCAGCGGCAAACAGGATCGCGTAGAGCACGATCTTCGACGAGTTGCTGATCCGGTACACGGTGCCCACCAGCTTGTTGCGTTCCTGAAGCCGTACGTCGATTTCGAGAATCACGACGATCAGGATCCAGACGATCGAATTGATGGCATCCACCCAGGCGAGCCGCTGGATCTCGATCAGGCCCTGGCCATCCACGAGCGCGGGCAGGTCCGCGTACTGGTAATACGGTGCGCCTGCGGTGCCGACGCTGCGGCAGTTCTCCGCGGTGAGAACCGTGTACTCGTCGAGACCCGCCGCGTACGACCATTCCGTCACCGGCAGCGCGCACAGGTCCGCGACGCCGGCCAGCACGGACACGTCATACGTGGCGATGACGTTGGTGACGTAGCCGTAGAAGGCGAACAGGATGAACGCGTAACTTGCGAACCGGGCCCCGTGGAGCAGCCAGCGCACCGACGGGCTGAAGTGCCGGTCTTCGAGCACGTAGGTTTCGAGCTCGAACATCAGCAGCAGAACGACCCAGGCCGCGGTATCGATCGTGGCGGCGTACGCGTCGAAGATGCTGCCCCACGGCACGCCGCCGGGGTGCTGCACCAGCGCGGCCAGGAACTCTTCCCGCCAGAAAAGGAAGATGTTCAGGGTGAGTAGCGAATAGACAGCGTATTTGAATAGCTGAAACAGCGTTCCGCGGTTCAGGGTCAACGGGTGGGCTCCGCCGCATCGTCTTCGTCGTCCGCATAGTACACCCATACGTTTTCTTCGCCAGTCAGTAATTCGATGTACTTCGGATGGACGAAGATGTTTTCGCGGCCGGACTTGATCTCGCGGAGGACGCCGATGTCGACAAGTTGCTTCAGGTAGACGGACGCGGTCTGCCGCTTCGCGACGCCGGTCTCGACAAGATTGCCGATGCGGCAGTAAGGCTGCTTGAACAGCAGGACGCACAGCTCCCAGCTGTAGATCTTCGGCAGACGCGTCTGCACGTAACCCGCCGTGTGTTCCATCAATTCCCGGATGGCCTTGATCTTGTCCGTCGTCCAGGTACAGGTTTCCTCGATACCGTCGAGGACGAAGAGTATCCAGGGCTCCCAGGCTTCTTCGGCTGTGACCCGTTGCAGCAAGCGGTAGTAAGCCGCCTTGTTGCTGATGATGTAGCGGCTGAGGTACAGGATCGGGGAATCGAGCAGACCGTGCTCCACCAGGAACAGGATGTTCAGGATGCGGCCCGTCCGGCCGTTGCCGTCGGAAAACGGGTGTATGGCCTCGAACTGGTAATGCTGGATGGCAAGGCGGACCAGCGGGTCGAGCGCCGTTTCCACCTGCATGAAGTGCGCCCAGTTGTCGAGCATGTCCTGCAGGAGCTTCTGACCGACGGGCGGTGTGTATATGACCTCGCCCGTCATCCGGTTCTTGAGCGTGGTGCCGGGTTCGGAGCGGATGTCGAGCTCGACACCCTTCACCGTGCTGCAGACCTGGATCGCCATGTCCGTCGTCAGCATGCGCCGCTGCACCATCTTGGTGCCTTCGTAGAGCGCGGTGCGGTAGCGCAGGGCTTCCTTCGTGGCCGCGTCGGCGCGGTCCTCGGCGATGTCGGCGTACTCGAACAGCTTGTCGGTGGTCGTCACGATGTTCTCGATTTCCGACGACGCCCGCGCCTCGAGCAGCGGCAGGGCATTGACCAGCACCGCGGAATTGGGGATCAGCTCCGCCGCCTGTTTCAGCTCGGCGAGGGCCACGCGGGCGCTGATGCACTTCTTCAGGATGCGGCGGGTTTCGACCTGCTCCCGGGGCGGCGGCAGCAGCGGCAGGTCGTTGTAGGGCTGTTTCGGGTTGAAGATGATCACGGCGTGCTCCCCCTGCAGGTCCTAGGCACATGCCCGTCCGATCGGTCGACGGGATCGACACGTGGCGCAGATATGTCGATAAAAGAACAAAAAATCGACACGTTTTTCGGATATGTCGATGAAATCGACACAAGCGCTGTTATATGTCGAAAAAACACCGAAATTTCGACATATCCGGAGTATAGGTCGATTCCATCGACACGACCGTGACCGGGTACCGGTTTGCGCGACGCCGGGCTCGGCGTCGCCGCCCGGCGACAGTGTGACAGCCTGACGGCGTCCGCCTATGCTGGAACCCGGTCACTGGCCCGGAGTACGGCTATGCGCGCATTGAAGCGGCGATCCTCGATCGGCCTGGCAACGTTGGTGCTGACCGCCTGCGGCGGGGGAGGCAGCGGCGGGAACGGCGGTTCTCCCGGCCCCACGCCACCGCCGCCCGGAAACACGCCACCTACCGTCGAATTGCAGCAGGTTTTCGGCGCCCTGGCCCTGGCGCGCCCCGTCTCCCTCAAGCAGGCGCCCGGGAGCGATGCGCGCTGGTTTGTCGTCGAACAGCGGGGCGTGATCCGGGTCTTCAACAACGACCCGAATGCGTCCGGTGCCGGTGTGTTTCTCGACATCCAGGACCGCGTTGACGACGGGCCGGGCGAGGCGGGTCTGCTCGGGTTCGCGTTCCACCCCGGCTTCCCGGCGACGCCGGAGGTGTTCGTCTCCTACACGGCGCCGGGCCAGGCGGGTTTCGCGCTCGTATCACGGATCTCGCGGTTCACCAGCGCGAACGGCGGCCAGACGCTCGAGCCCGGTAGCGAGGAGATCCTGCTCACCGCGTCCCAGCCCGCCGGCAACCACAACGGCGGCGACCTGCATTTCGGGCCGGACGGATTCCTGTACGCAGGGTTCGGTGACGGCGGCGGCTCGGGCGATCCGGGCGAGAACGGGCAGGACACGACGACGCTGCTCGGATCGATCGTGCGTATCGACGTGGACGGCGGGTCGCCGTACGCGATTCCCCCGTCGAACCCGTTTTCGTCGCAACCCGCCTGCACGGGCGGCGCCTCCGGGGTCGCGCTCGATTGTCCGGAAATCTTTGCGTGGGGCCTGCGCAATCCCTGGCGCTTCAGCTTCGACAGCGTCACGGGCGATCTCTGGGCCGGCGACGTCGGGCAGGGCAGCTGGGAAGAAGTCGACCGGGTGGTCGTCGGCGGCAACTACGGCTGGAACGACCGGGAAGGCGCGCATTGCTACGAACCGCCGAACGGCTGCGACGAAAGCTCGCTGGACCCGGTCGCCGAATACGGCCGCTCGCTGGGTGCATCGATCACCGGCGGCTACGTGTATCGCGGAACGGCGATTCCCGACCTTGCCGCGCACTACGTGTTTGCCGACTACGTCTCCGGGAGAGTGTTCGCCGTTCGTGCCGACAGCCAGCCGACGGTCGCCCCGATGGAGTTGCTCGACACGAGCCTGTTCATTTCGGCGCTTGCCGAAGACGTCAACGGCGAGCTCTACATCGTGAGCTACAACGACGGGACGCTGCACCGCCTCGCGGATGTGCCCTGAACCGGCTTTCGGCTAGAATCGGCCGCGTTGCCCGGGGGGCGTCGTGGCCGAGAGCGACATGGCGAAGCCGAAGACCGACATCGAAATCGCGCAGGCGGCGAAGTTGCTGCCGATCCAGGACGTGGGGGAACGGCTGGGGATTCCGGCGAAGCACCTCATCCCGTACGGCCACGACAAGGCAAAGATCTCGGCGGAATACATCCAGGCCAACGGCATCAAGCCCGACGGGAAACTGGTACTGGTCACCGCCGTGTCGCCGACCCCGGCGGGCGAAGGCAAGACGACGACGACGGTCGGTCTTGGTGACGGGCTGAACCGCATCGGTCGCAAGGCGGCGATCTGCCTGCGGGAACCCAGTCTCGGCCCGTGCTTCGGCATGAAAGGCGGCGCCGCCGGCGGCGGCTACGCCCAGGTCGTGCCGATGACCGACATCAACCTGCATTTCACCGGTGACTTCCATGCGATCGGCGCGGCCAACAATCTCCTGGCGGCGCTGGTCGACAACCACATGCACTGGGAGAACGAGCTCAACATCGATCCCCGCCGCGTGACCTGGCGGCGCGTGCTGGACATGAACGATCGCGTCCTGCGCTCGATCACGACCGGTCTCGGCGGCTATCACAACGGCGTCGTGCGTGAAGCCGGCTTCGATATCACCGTGGCCTCCGAGATCATGGCCATCTTTTGTCTCGCGACCGATCTCGCGGATCTCGAGAAGCGCCTCGGCAACATCGTGCTGGGTTATACGCGCAAGAACGAGCCGGTCACTGTGCAGGAACTCGGTGCGGAGGGGGCGATGACGGCGCTATTGCGTGACGCGCTGCAACCGAACCTGGTCCAGACGATCGAGAACAACCCGGCGCTGATGCACGGCGGTCCGTTCGCGAACATCGCGCACGGCTGCAACTCGGTCATGGCGACGCGGACGGCGCTCAAGCTCGCGGACTACGTGGTCACCGAGGCGGGCTTCGGTGCGGACCTCGGCGCCGAAAAATTCTTCAACATCAAGTGCCGGAAAGCCGGGCTCAAGCCGAGCGCGGCGGTACTGGTCGCCACCGTCAAGGCGCTGAAGATGCACGGCGGTGCGCACAAGGACGCGCTCGGCAAAGAGGATCTCGCCGCACTGGAAGGCGGGCTGGATAATCTCGGGCGGCACATCCGCAACGTCGGCAAGTTCGGCGTGCCGGTGGTCGTCTGCGTGAACCGCTACACGTCGGACACCGATGCGGAGGTCGAACTGATCGCGAAGTACGCGGACCAGTTCAACGTGCGCACCGTCTCGAGCACGCACTGGGCGGACGGCGGCGCGGGAGCCGAGGCGCTCGCGGAGGCCGTCGTCGATATCTGCGAACACGGCGGCGCCCAGTTCCGGACACTGTACAGCGACAACCTGCCGCTGTGGGAGAAGGCCCGGCGCGTGGCGCGGGAAATCTACGGCGCCGATGACATCATCGCGGACAAGAAGATTCGCGACCAGTTCCACGAGCTGGATGCGGCCGGCTACAAGCATTACCCGGTGTGCATGGCAAAGACGCAGTACAGCTTCTCGACGGACCCGAACCTGCTCGGCGCGCCGGACGGGCACGTCGTGCCGGTCCGGGAAGTGCGACTCGCGGCCGGCGCCGAATTCGTCGTCGTGATCTGCGGGGCGATCATGACGATGCCGGGCCTGCCGCGACGGCCGGCGGCCTACGACATTCGCGTGTCGGCCGACGGGCGTATCGAGGGATTGTTCTAGTCGTCGCGAACCGGGCCGCGGGACCGCTTGACGGTGGCGCGATGGCGCTTGCCGGCGAGGCGTTCGCGATCGACGGACGCCGGCGGGCGCGTGGGCTTGCGCGGACGGCGCTCGACGAGTGTGCCGGCGATGAGTTCGCGCAGCCGCTCGAGGGCGGCATCGCGATTGCGACTCTGCGTTCGGTGCTGCTGCGCCTTGATCACGATGCGCCCGCCGGTGACTCGCGCGTCGCCGAGGGCGGCGAGCCGTTCCCGAACCCGGGCGGGAAGGTAGTCGCGGTGCGCAAATTCGTAGCGCAGGTGTATGGCAGTGGCGACCTTGTTCACGTTCTGGCCGCCGGCGCCGCTGGCACGCACGGCACTCAACTCGATGTCGGAAAACGGAATCGAGATGTCGTCGCTGATGCGGAGGCTGTCGAGTTGATCGGGCATTGCAGGCACGATTGCCATTATACGGTCGGGGGACGATGAGCGATGCGGAATTCCGCGAGGACGAACGGTCGATGAGCGATTTTTACATGCACCCGGCCATGTACCGTTTCGGCGAGGCACAACCCAGCTACTGGGAGGCGACGTCGACGGCCGATGATGATATGTCGCCATTGCAGACCCGTGAGAGCTGCGACGTTGCGGTCGTTGGCGGCGGTTACACAGGGCTGTCAGCGGCCTACCATCTCGCGCGGGATCATTCGATGGACGTGCGTGTGCTCGAGGCCGGCCACCTAGGCTGGGGAGCATCGGGCAGAAACGCCGGGTTTTGTTGCGTCGGCGGATCGGCACTCTCGGGCGAGCAGATCCTTCGGCAGTTCGGCGAAGCCGATGCGCGGGACTATTACGCCTCGACCGTGGCGGCCGTGCGGCTCGTCGACGCGATCCTCACCGACGAAGGCATCGATGCCGCGCGCCAGGGTTGCGGCGAGATCGAGGTGGCACATTCGGCGCGCGCCGCAGAGCGCCTGGCGCACCAGTGCGAAGCACTGCCCCGGCGACTGGGCGCCGACCTGCGCTACCTGTCGGCCGAAGAAATCCGCGACACGCTGTTTCACTGCACTGAAGCGCGCGGTGCGAAGCTGCACCGTCCCGGATTCGGCCTGCACCCGCTGCGCTATTGCCGTGGGATTGCAGATGCCGCCCGGCGCCGCGGGGCCGTCGTCCACACGAACAGCCGCGTGCTGGAATGGACGCGCGACAGTGGTCTGCATCGACTGCGCACGGAGTCCGGCGAGCTGCGCGCGCGACGCGTCGTGTACGCCTGCAATGGCTTCATGCAGGATCACCTGAACAATGACTTTTTCGGGCGTTTCCTGCCGGTGGTCAGCGCCATCATCGTGACCCGGCCGCTGTCGACGAACGAACTGGAGCAGCAGTGCTGGCAGTCGGCCGACACGTTTTCGACGTCGCGCCGGCTGCTGAACTATTTCCGGATGTTGCCGGACAACCGCCTGCTGTTCGGCGGGCGCGGGACGAGCATCGGGGATCCGGAAGGTGAAGCCGCGGTGTACCGCGAGCTCGAAACGTCGCTGGCGCGCCTGTTTCCGGCATGGCGCGACGTCGCGATCGACTATCGTTGGCACGGGCTGGTCTGCTTCTCGCCGCGACTGCTGCCTGCGATCGGCACCCTGCCGGACGCCCCGGATGTCCATTTCGCCTACGCCTACCACGGCAACGGCGTCAGCGAGGCCACGTGGTCAGGCCGGCAGGTCGCCGACTGGATTGGTACGGGAACGGCGCCACCGGCGTTGCCCGCTATTCTGCGAGCGGACCCGGGATGCTTTCCGCTGGCGCGCTTTCGGCGCGGCTGGCTCCGCGCGGCGCTCGCGGTCGCGCGCTGGCAGGATCGCTACCTGGGGTGACGCGCGGGTCGACCGTCAGAAGTTGAAGACGAAGCCGAGCGACAGGACGGGCCAGGCCTTGAAGTCCTTGACCTCGTCGAACAGCTCCTGCCGTTCCGCCTCGAGGTTTGCCTGGAAGTCGGGATCGGCGGCGAGGGGGCCGTCGGCCGTCAGCGTGACTTCGGGCTCGCCCTGCCAGAGGACGCCGAAGTCGAGGTTCATGCCGACTTTGCGGAACACCGTGAAGTCGAAGCCCACGCCCAGGTAAGGCGCCGTGCCGGAGAACGCCGTCTTGCTGGTCAGCGTGCCGACCGCGGCCGAGGGGTAGGTTTCCCCGCCGATCGTGATGAAGGTGCTGTCCTGGCTCACGAGGTTCACCTCGTTGCCGTTGCCGAACGCACCGGCGGTCAGGCGCATCGGGCTCATCGGGAATCGAAAATTTACGGTGCCGTAGTAGGACTCGAGATTCAGCTCGGCGTCGTAGTTGACGCCCGCCTGTGAACCCGTGTCCTCGAAATCGTAGGCGTTCGCGCCGATGCGAACGTCGAGATACGGCAGCGGTCGCCAGGTGCCTTCGACGCCGGCTCCCAGCGTGCCGACCTTGACCCCAAGACCGAAATCATTGTCGGCACTGGCCGCCTGGCTGAAGACGAGGAAGGCCAGTACGGTTGCCGCGCGTCGGTAGAAGTTGCGCATGGTTTCAGGCCTCCGGCCCGGGAAAAAACGCCAGTTTCTGAGCCTAGACACGGGTCACACGGGCTTCTGTGCGGTGCTTCACAACCCGCCCATTTTTCCGCAGATCGCCGCGTTATGTGAAAAACACGGCCGTTCCGGCAGTTTCTGCCGCCACCGGTACGCGAGGTCGACCGTAGGGTAGTGCGTGCCACGGATGGCGTGGCTCATCGACCAAGGAGAGGAGTGATGAGAGACCTGACAGCAAGGGAAATCGGCTGGGTGGCCGGAGGAGCGGACAGCTGCTCGGAAGGCGGCGCGAACGACGGCAACGATTACCTCGGTGGCGCGTCGCCCGGCGATGTCGGTGACATCGTGATCGCAGTCTACGAGGGACTCGTGGCAGCGACGTCGCACATCATTGAGCGCGTCGCCAATGCGCTTGGCGACTAACCGGAGCTTTCCGTACCTGGAACGGCGGGCCGGGGTTTTCGAACCCCGGTTCGCAGCGTGCGCAAGAGCGCAATGATCGCGGCAAGCGAGGCGACAGCTACCAAGATGGCTGGAACGCCGGCTTCCCAAACCGGTATTTCGTCTTGCGGCGGGTTCCAGGTCAGCTTCAGGCAAAGCTTGTCGGCGATCAGCAGGCCGTCGTACGTTGCATGTGTCACGATCGGGACCCACAAGCTGCGAGTTACCCAATACTGATAGCCGAGAATCAGGCCAGCCACGAAGGCTGTCGCGTAGCCTTCCGGCTGGTGCAAGAACATGAACACGATAGATGCCCCGATCACCGCCCTTGTTGCGCCGTGAGGGGCAAGCCTGGAGAGCACGACGCCACGATGAACGAGTTCTTCTGAAAGTGGTACCAGCACGATCCAGCTTATTGCGCCCACAACCAAAACGAGCGTTGAAGGACACTCCCAGCCGATACCGAATGTGCGAGGCGGGGCCAACGCCGCGGATTCAAGCCACCCAAAAGCCCCGAACGCATGAATCGTCGCCCAGTTCGCGATTCGAAACAGCACGCCGATCAGTACGGCCGACAGCAGCAGAGGCAGGGCCGGGGCGGGCCGGGCGAACATCGAGCGGGGGTCGATTGCGCAACGACGGAGCAGCATCCACGAGACGCCGATAACGACGGGCAGGCCGACCAGGCGCGGCAGGTTCATCGCGAGGTCGGGATGCAGGCCTTGCTCCCGCAACCACAGCGTCGCCGCCGCCTGGGCGAACAGGACAGCCGTCAGCGTGAGCAGGGCGGCGATGACGGCGCGCCAGGTCAGGCGCATCGGGAATCAGAGTTGGGCATCGCCCGGATGTTCCGGGTACCGATTGCAGCGTGCCGCTTGCGTATCCGGGGAATACGGCCAGATTCAGCCGCGTGGCCTATCGGGCAGCTCCGTCCGGCGCCGGCGCCCCGTAGCGTAGTTCCAGGCGCCGGCGCGCCCGGGGACAGACGTTCACGCGCGACAGGTCACCCTGCACGTGCGGCAGCGCGAGCAGTCGACGGTCCATGACGCGATACCAGAGCGGCGGTACGTAGGCCAGGAGGTAGGAACCGAAATAGCCGTTCGGGAGCTGCGGCAGGTCCTCGAAATGCCGTAGCGACTGGTAGCGTCGCAACGGGTTCGCGTGATGGTCCGAATGCCGCTCGAGATGAAACAGCACGAGGTTGCTGAAGACGTGGTTGCTGTTCCACGAATGCCGCGGAGCGCAGCGTTCGTAGCGGCCGTTCGCGTCCTTGCGGCGCAGCAGGCCGTAATGCTCGATGTAGTTGGCGCTGGTGAGTTGGAAGTACGCGGCAGCGTGGTGAACGAGGAGGAACAACAGCATTTGCGCGCCGAACGCGACAACGAACGCTGCTGCGATCGCGGCGGACAGGCCCCAGCTCTGCAGCAACTGGTTGTCGGGGTGCCACGCCGGTCGCCCGCGGTTGGCGAGCCGCTCCGTTTCAAAGTGCCAGGCGCGCCGGAACGCGCCCGGAATCTCGCGCGCGGCAAAACGATAGATACTCTCGCCCATGCGTGCGCTGGCCGGGTCCTCCGGCGTCGATACCGCCCTGTGATGCCCGCGGTTGTGATCGAGACTGAAATGACCGTAGGCGGGAATCGCCAGGACGATTCGGGCGAGCCAGCGTTCGATACGGGAATTCTTGTGGCCCAGTTCGTGACCGGAGTTGATGGCGAGCCCGGCCGACATGCCGGCGACCAGGGCCAGGCCCAGAAAGCCCACCGGGCTCAGGTCCGCGGTCCCGGCGTACCAGGCGCAGCCGAGCATTGTTGCTACGTGAAGAGGCACGACCGCATACGTCAGGTACCGGTAGTAGCGGTCCTGGTCGAGTTGCATGACGACCGCCTCGGGCGGATTGTTCTCGTCCTCCCCGAGCAGCGCGTCGATGACAGGTGCGATCGTGTAGTTGGCGAGCAGCGCGGCGATGAGCCAGAACTCATTGCCCGTTTCCGCGTGCAGCCAGATCCCGATGAAAGGTTGCAGCGGGAACAGCACCGACAGCATCCAGAGCCGGCGTTTGCGATCCACGTAGCTCACCATGCTGCCGTCGGGCAATATGCCGGTGTAGGCTTTCACGGGTGCGGCGACCTCGGGGCGGAAACCTCGCAACGAAGAACCGCATTATGCCGCAGGGCTGTCGGGATGCTATACAAGCTGTGACGTCCGGCAACGTGGTTTGCGAGGAAACGCGCCGCAAATCAATACGATGTGTGGCTGGTACAAATCTTGCTCGGGCTTTACCCGAGACAGGGGGCGCTTTGATCGACGACAGGGCAGTTGGGAAACATTCGTGGCGGCGCGTGGCCGGATGGCTGGCGTGCGCGACGCTCGTCGCCTGCGGCGGCGGCGCCCCGGACGAAGATGGCGCGGACCCGGCACCGGCGTTTCCGACGGCGTCGGGCCTCGGCGAGCAGACGGTGCTCACCACGGATGCGTACCTCGCGGCCGAGCCGTACGCGAGCGCGGACCCGGTGGCCGGGGAGCGGGCCGCCGCGTTTTGCCGGGCCTGCCACACGTTGGGCGAGGGCGAACAGGCCATGCTCGGCCCGAACCTGTACGGGATTTTCGGGCGCGAAGCGGGAACTGTGCCCGGTTACAACTACTCAGAAGTATTGAAGGACGCGGGGTTCGTCTGGACGCCGCGGGCATTGGACGCGTGGCTGGCGCAGCCGGCACGGTTCCTCCCGGGCAACCGGATGGCGTTCGCCGGGGTAAGCGACGCCGGTGCGCGGGCGGACCTGATAGCCTACCTGCTGACAGCCACGGGCGAGGGCGGGAACTGACGAGCGGGCACGGCCCGACAGAGCGACGGAGACGGCGAGAGCGATGAACGAAGCACTGAGCGGCTCGATGGAGAACAGGCGTATGCGCACCGACCGCAGGACATTCGGCTGGCGAACCGTCGTGTACGGGTTCGCGCGGTCGCGCCGGCATCGAAACCGCCGCAGCGACGAAGCCAACGTCATCTTCATCGATTGGCACCACCCCTGGCTGTTCTTCCTCTCGGTCGGCACGATGCTGTTGAGCGTCGCCGACGCGTTCTTCACATTGCAGTTGTTGTCCCGCGGGATGATCGAGGCGAACCCCGTGATGGCCGCCGCGATGGGCTACGGCACCGTGTTCTTCGTGTCGACGAAGCTCGGACTGACGGCCTTCGGCATCCTGACGCTCGTGTTCCTGGCGAAGTCGCGCTTCCTCGACCGGGTCCGGACGGGGCTCTTCCTCACCGTTTTCTTCAGCGCGTACGCCTGCCTGGTCTGTTACGAAATCGTACAGTTGTTGCAGCTTTTGTGACGCGCAGTCGATTCCCTCGCGGGATCGCTTGGGCTACACTAGCGCCCCTTTCGCAACCCCGGATTCTTCCGCCCACCGGCTGACTCGCCGCGCATCGATCCGGTGCGTGCAAGCTCTTGTAATCATGAGCAAAAATCTAGAAGAACAGTATGCGCAAACGCCCCTGTTCGGGGCCAACGCCGCCGCCGTCGAGGCACTGTACCGCCGTTACGTCGACGACCCTTCGTCCGTTGCACCAGGATGGCGCGACTACTTCGACGCACTGGGCGACGCCGAGACCGAGGTCCTGCACGACGAGATCCGCACGCGGCTGAAAAAGACCGCGCGCCACGGCGGACGGGCCGCGGCCGTGTCCGCACGGCAGCCGGGCGGGGCCGCCATTGACGGCGAGAAACAGGCGGCGGTCGCGCGCCTGATCCAGGTCTACAGTCTCCGCGGGCACCAGATCGCCGACATCGACCCGTTGGGCCTGATGAAGCGTCCTGTGCCTGGCGTGCTGAAACGCGACTACCTCGGGCTGACCGAGGCCGACATGGACACCGAGTTCTACACCGGTGGCCTCGCGGGCACCGGCAACCGGCGCATGAAGCTCCGGGACATCATCGAGCTGCTGCAGACGATCTACTGCGGCAAGATCGGCGCGGAGTTCGCGCACATTTCGAGGGCCCGCGAGCGCCTCTGGCTGCGCAAGCGCTTCGAGCAGGGCATGGCGAGCGACTCGCTGAGTGATGAAGACCGTCTGACGATCCTCGAGCAGCTCACGAGCGCCGAGGGCATCGAGCGCTACCTGCACACGCGCTACGTGGGCCAGAAGCGCTTTTCGCTGGAAGGTGGTGAGAGCCTGATCCCGTTGATCGACGAGCTGATTCAGCGCGGCGGTACGTCGGGCATCCGCGAGATCGTGATCGGCATGGCGCACCGCGGCCGCATCAACGTCCTCGTGAACATCCTCGGCAAGCCGCCGGAGGTGCTGTTCGAGGAGTTCGAGGGCAACTACGACCTCGACGAGCTGAAGGGCTCCGGCGACGTCAAGTACCATAAGGGCTTCTCCGCCGACATGAAGACCGACGGCGGAAACGTGCACATCGCGCTCGCCTTCAACCCGTCGCACCTCGAGATCGTGAACCCGGTCGTCGAGGGCTCGGTGCGGGCGCGCCAGCAGCGCCGCGGCGACAACGAACGCCAGGAAGTCCTGCCGCTGCTGATTCACGGCGATGCGGCTTTCGCCGGGCAGGGCGTGGTCACCGAGACGTTCCAGATGTCGCAGACAAACGGCTTCCGCACCGGCGGCACCGTGCACATCGTCATCAACAACCAGATAGGTTTCACGACCAGCCGCCCGTCGGACGCTCGCTCGACCGAGTACTGCAGCGACGTGGCGAAGATGATCGAAGCGCCGATCTTCCACGTAAACGGCGACGACCCGGACGCCGTGATCTTCGTGACGCGGCTCGCGCTGGACTACCGCCAGAAGTTCAAGAAGGACGTGGTCATCGACCTGGTCTGCTACCGGCGGCACGGCCATAACGAGGCCGACGAGCCATCTGCGACCCAGCCGATCATGTACGGCACGATCAAGAACCACCGGACGACGCGCGAGATCTATGCGGAGAAGCTGATCGCGCGCCATCTGGCCAGCGCCGCGGACGTCTCCCGGATGCAGGACGAGTACCGCGACCGGCTGGACCGGGGCGAGCCGGTGCCGAAGTCGTCGCTGGGCCTGATCGGCGACGAGTACACCGTCGACTGGTCGCCGTTCGGCGAGGCGGCGTGGGACCAGGACGTCGACACGACGATCAGCCCGAAGACCGTCGCGGACCTCGCGAAGGTCGTGGCGCATGTGCCCGAAGAGATGAAGCTGCACGGGCGCGTCCAGCGGATCATGGACGAGCGCGCAAAGATGGCGCGTGGCGACGTCGACATGGACTGGGGTTTCGCCGAGACGATGGCGTATGCCTCGCTGATCAAGAACGACTACGACGTACGGCTGGTCGGCCAGGACAGCGGCCGCGGCACGTTCTTCCACCGGCACGCGGTACTGCACAACCAGGTCAACAACATCGAGTACCTGCCGCTGGCGACGCTTACCGAGCGCCGCAACGGCTTCCGGGTGATCGATTCATTGCTGTCGGAAGAAGCGGTGATGGGCTTCGAGTACGGCTATGCCACGACGGCGCCGAACACGCTGTGCATCTGGGAAGCGCAGTTCGGCGACTTCGCGAACGGCGCACAGGTCGTGATCGACCAGTTCATCAGCTCCGGCGAGGCGAAATGGGGACGCCTGTGCGGCCTCACGCTGTTCCTGCCGCACGGCTACGAAGGGCAGGGCCCGGAACATTCGTCGGCCCGCCTCGAGCGCTTCCTGCAGCTCTGCGCGGAGCACAACATGCAGGTGTGCGTGCCGTCGACGCCGGCCCAGATGTTCCACATGCTGCGTCGGCAGATGTTGCGCTCAATGCGCAAGCCGCTGATCGTCATGACGCCGAAGAGCCTGCTACGGCACAAGCAGTCGGTGTCGCCGCTGACGGCGCTGTCCGACGGCCAGTTCCACACGATCATACCGGAGCAGGACGACCTCGACCCGAAGAAGGCGCGCCGCGTCGTGTTCTGCAGCGGCAAGGTCTACTACGACCTTGCCGAGGCGCGTGACGTCCACAACATCGACGACGTGATCCTGGTCCGCATCGAGCAGCTTTACCCGTTCCCGATCCCTGAGTACGCGGCGCTGATCGAGCTGTTCGCGCACGTACGCGACATCGTCTGGTGCCAGGAAGAGCCCGAGAATCAGGGCGCGTGGTACCAGATCCGCCACCGGCTGCAGGAACCGCTCGGCGCGGACCAGCAACTGTATTACGCGGGACGTGCAGGTGCCGCGGCGCCGGCCTCCGGCATCTACAAAGTTCACCTGCAACAGCAACAGGCCCTGGTCGAAGCAGCGCTCGGCATCAAGTCGAAAGCCAGCAAGGCCAAGAAGCCGAGAGAGACGAAAAAGCAATGAGCATCGAGATCAAGGTTCCGCAGCTTCCCGAGTCAGTCGCCGACGCAACATTGGTCGCGTGGCACAAGAAGGCCGGTGAATCCGTGGCCCGCGACGAAAACCTGGTCGACCTCGAGACGGACAAGGTCGTACTCGAGGTTCCGGCACCGGCAGCCGGCCGCATCGCGGAGATCAAGGTGCAGGAAGGCACCACCGTCGAGGCCGGTCACGTGCTGGCGATACTCGAGGAAGGCGAGGCGGGCGAAGAGGATCTCTCCGACGACGCGCCGGCCGCAGCCGGCAACGGCGCGGGCGCCGAAGCAGCGGCGCCGGAAGCCAAGGCGGATGACGGCAAGGCCGACGACGGCAAGGCAGGAAAGACGAGCCCGGCGGTACGCCGCTTGCTCGACGAGCACGATCTCGATGCGACGATGGTATCCGGCAGCGGCAAGGACGGACGCATCACGAAGGCGGATGTCATGGCATTCCTGAAGTCGGACGACAGCAGTGACACGACGCCCGGTGACACGAAGACGCCGACCGGGGGCAGCGCACCGGTCAGCAACGACGCACGCACCGAGGAACGCGTACCGATGTCGCGGCTGCGTGCCCGCATTGCCGAGCGCCTGGTCGAAGCGCAGCAGACGGCCGCGATGCTCACGACGTTCAACGAGGTCGACCTCACCGAAGTGATGGCGCTCCGCTCGCGCTACAAGGAATCCTTCGAGAAGGAGCACGGCGTGAAGCTCGGCTTCATGTCGTTTTTTGCGAAGGCGGCGGTCGAGGCGCTGAAACGCTTCCCGGTGGTCAACGCATCGGTCGAAGGCAGCGATATCGTCTACCACAACTATTACGACATCGGCATCGCGGTGTCGACGGAACGCGGTCTGATGGTGCCGGTGATCCGCGACGTCGACCGCAAGAGCTTCGCGGATTTCGAGAAGGAACTCGGAGACCTCGCCGGCAAGGCCCAGAGCGGCAAGATCGGCATGGAAGAGCTGACCGGCGGTACGTTCTCGATCACGAACGGCGGCATTTTCGGCTCGATGATGTCGACGCCGATTCTGAACCAGCCGCAGAGCGCGATTCTCGGCATGCACGCGATCCAGCAGCGGCCGATGGCCGTCGACGGCGAGGTGAAGATCCGGCCGATGATGTACCTCGCGCTGACCTACGATCACCGACTGATCGACGGCAAGGACTCGGTACAGTTCCTGGTCACGATCAAGCAGCAGCTCGAGGACCCGAGCCGGCTGCTCCTCAGCATTTAGGAAGAGCGAATGAGCAAGAAATACGACGTCGTCGTCATCGGCGCGGGACCTGCCGGCTACGTGGCTGCGATCCGCGCGGCGCAGCACGGGCTGAAGACCGCGTGCATCGACGAATGGAAGAACAAGGACGGCAAGAATGCGTTCGGCGGTACCTGCCTGAATGCGGGCTGCATCCCGTCGAAGGCGTTGCTGGAGTCCTCGGAGCTGTATCACCGCGCACACCATGAGTTCTCGAAGCACGGCATCAAGGCCGGCAGCATCGAGCTGGACCTGGGCGCGCTGCAGAAGCGACGCGCCGGCATCGTCCGGCAGCTGACGAACGGCATTGCCGGTCTGTTCAAGGCGAACAAGGTCGACGGGCTGGTCGGTCACGGCAAGCTGCTCGCGGACCGGAAGGTGGAGTTCACGCCGGTTGACGGCAAGGCAGAGGTGATCGAGGCGGAGAACGTGATCATCGCGACCGGCTCGACGCCGATCGAGCTGCCGTTCGCGAAGTTCGACCACGAGAAAATCGTTGATTCCTGGGATGCGCTGGAGTTCGACGAAGTGCCGAAGCGCCTCGGCGTCATTGGCGCCGGCGTCATCGGCCTCGAGCTCGGCAGCGTCTGGCGCCGGCTGGGTGCCGAGGTGACGATCATCGAGGCGATGCACGACTTCCTGTTCATGGCGGATCGCGAGATCGCGTCGGCTGCCGGCAAGGATTTCAAGAAGCAGGGGCTGGACATCCGGCTCGGCGCGAAGCTGACGAAGGCGACCGCCGGCAAGAACGGCGTCAAGGTCGAGTACGAGGACAAGGGCATCCCCGAGTCGCTCGAAGTGGACAAGCTCGTCGTTGCCGTCGGCCGACGGCCGTTCACCGACGGGCTGTTCGCCGAGGACTCCGGCATCCAGCTCGATGAGAAAGGCTTCATCGTCGTCGACGACGAATGCCGCACGCGCGTAAAGAACGTGTTCGCAATCGGCGACTGCGTGCGCGGCCCGATGCTGGCGCACAAGGGCTCGGAAGAGGGCGTCATGGCGGCCGACCTGATCGCCGGCGAGATCGCCGAGATGAATTACGACGTGATCCCGTCGGTCATCTACACCGCGCCGGAGATCGCGTGGGTCGGGAAGACCGAGGCGGAAGTGAAGGAGAGCGGCCGCGAGTACAAGACCGGCTCGTTCCCGTTCGCGGCCAGCGGCCGTGCCAAGGCCATGGAGCAGACCACCGGCCTGGTCAAGGTGGTTGCAGCTGTCGACGACGACGAGATACTCGGCGTGCACATCGTCGGCCCGATGGCCGGCGAGCTGATCGGTGAAGCGGTACTCGCGATGGAGTTCTCGGCCAGCACCGAGGACATCCAGCGCACGATCCACGCGCACCCGAGCCTGTCGGAGGCCGTGCACGAGGCGGCGCTCGCGGCCGACAAGAAGGCGCTGAACTACCCGAACAAGTAGCGCCGGCGGCGTCGCGAACGCGGCCGACCGTCCATGCTCAGTTACCGGCACTCATTCCACGCAGGCAATCATGCCGACGTGCTGAAGCACGTCGTGTTGCTCGCTTTGCTCGCTTATCTCACTCAGAAGAACAAGCCGCTCTGGTACGTGGACACGCACGCCGGGGCGGGGCGGTATGCGCTGCCGGACCATCCCGCGGCACGTGCGGAGCAGCAGTCGGGCATCGCACGGTTGTGGGACGCAATGGATGCGCCGGCACCGGTGGCGAGATACCTGGACGACGTGCGGCGCATCAATCCGGACGGCATGCTCGCGCACTACCCGGGTTCACCCTGGTTTGCTGCCAGGCACCTGCGCCGGGACGATCGACTGTGGCTGAGCGAGCTGCATCCGGCGGATGCCGAGTCATTGTCGCAGCACTTCGGCACCGGTGATCGCCGCGTGCACGTCGAGAAACGCGACGGCTTCGCGGCGCTGAAGGCGCACCTGCCGCCGCAGCCGCGGCGCGCCCTCGTCATGATCGACCCGAGCTACGAGATGGCGTCGGATTACCGCGACGTGCCGCTCGCACTCGCCGATGCGATCAGGCGATTCGAGAGCGGCGTCTACGCGATCTGGTACCCGATGCTGGCCGGCCGCGAGTCACGCGGCTTCCCGGCGGCGCTGCAGGCCGTCGCAGGTCCCAGGGCTTTGCACGTCACGATGACCGTGCGGGAGCCGGCACCGGGCGGCATGGCGGGTAGCGGCGTGTTCATCGTCAATCCGCCTTACACACTGGCCGATTCGCTGAACACCGTCATGCCGTGGCTCGTCGAAAGACTCGGCCAGGATCGCGCGGCGACGTGGTCGCTGGAATGAGCTACTCCGCGTCGGCCGCCATCGCCTCGTCGAGCATCGCGATCAGTTCCTCACGCGTGAACGAGTAGGCCTGCCAGTCGTTGAGTTCGACCAGTTCGCGAATCATCGAGCCGATCGCCCAGCGGGCCTCGTCCTCGTTCGGCACAGTCAGATACCGGCGTTTGGGTTCATCGCTGAACATGGCATGCAGCGCGGCGCCGGCGACGTCGTCGGGTTCCTTGTAGATGCTGCGGTCCGCCGGCCACTTCATGAATGCCTCCAGGTCCTCGGCGTACGGAGAGTCTTCGTCGATATAGCCTTTTTCCTGCATACGCTGCCACGCTGTCTCTACGATTTTTGAATCGTAGTTTCCCGGCTCGATAATGCTGACGCCGACGCCGAAGCGCTGCATTTCGATCGCCAGCGTATCGGTGAATGCTTCGAGTGCGTGCTTGCTCATGCTGTACTGGCTGAAGAAGCGACTGGAGCCGATGCCGGATATCGACCCGATCGTCGAGATCCGGCCTTTCGACTCGATGATCAACGGGGCGAATGCCTGCGTGACGCGATAGACGCCGAAGACATTAACATCGAACAGCCAGATGGTCTCATCGACGCTGACCTCCGTAACCGGGCCGCCAATGAAGACACCGGCGTTGTTGATGATCCCCCAGAGTCCGCGCCCCGCGTCACGTACGTGCTGCACGGCGGCGTCGATGTCGTCCTGCACCGTGACGTCGAGCCGGACGGCCTCGACGTTGTCCATCTTGTTCAGGCGATCGATGTCTTCCTGCTTGCGGGCGCCGGCGTAGACGAAGTAGCCCTCGGAGGCCAGCCGCTCGGTAATCTTCAGGCCGATGCCGCTGGTGGCGCCAGTGACGAGGACGGCTTTCGGGCTTTCGGGCTCTTCGCCAAGGGCGGAGCTGGCGGTGAAGAGCAGGGTGCTTACGAGCAGTGCCTGTACGATCAGGCGAAGCGAGGCATGCATTGGCGAATCCTTGTTTTGATTGTTATGGATCCATGCATACTAGCTCAATGTCTCGCTGTCGCTAAACGCGCAGGTCGTTCTCGCGTCGTCGTCGGTCCACTTCGTCAAGATGAAACACCGCAAGATCCCAATCCATCCGGTCGCCGGCATACCATTGAGAAACACAGGTATCGTCGTCGATACCGAGCCTCGCGAAGCGGTGTTTCAGCCACTCGGTCGGGTCTTCGCCACGCGGCACCGGGCGTAGCGCCGGTTCGTTGGTGAGGAGTCGGCCGTCCGGGTCCCGGAACTCGACGTTACCGCGGAAACGTCGCGTGCAGGAAAAGCCGCCCTCGTGCACCAGCCGGTGATGGTGCCGGCAGAGCAGGACGAGGTTGTCGAGGCTGGTCTCACCGCCATTGGCCCAGTGCTCGATGTGGTGCCCGTCCACGAAGCGCGTGTGCGTGCAGCCCGGGAACCGGCAACCCTTGTCCCTCGCGATCAATGCGCGCCGCATCGGTGGCGGGATCGTGCGGGACTTGCGGCCGATGGACAGCGGCTCGCCTTTCTGGTCCTTCACCAGCCGGACCAGCGAGGCATCGCAGGCAATGCGCCGAGACGTTTCCGCGGTAACGCCCGGCCCGTCATCGAGGTACGACGTTTCCGCGGTAACGTCATCCGCGATATTGGACGACAGCGTTTCCGCGGTAACGTGCACCACCACCTGGTGCCGGTCGGCGGTGTTGCAGGCTACGTTCTCAGATCCGAGATACCCTTCGGCGATCTCCGCCAGCGCATCGGCCCGACGTGCCGAGATCGGCTCCCGCGTTTCCGCGGTAACGTCCGGCTGCTGCTCAACCGCGGCGTCGAGGGCTTTCAGCACCAGCGCCCCCTGTTCCGGCGACAGCCGTGCCTCGATCACCAGCATGCCGTCCTCATCGGTGTGGTAGTGCAGTGCGCGGGATGAGTTTGGACCTTTCTTCTGTGCGGCCCGGAGCCGGCATTCGCGACGGTATAGCCGCACCAGCGTCTCGACGTGATACGCCGTGCCGTGTTTCGCGATCATCATCAAATACTCTTCGTTCTCCGGCGTGGCCACTCGCGTCATGGCCCGCACCTTCGAGTAGCTGACCCGGCCCTCGGAGAACGCCTTCGAGATCAACGGCAAGCCGGCCAGCGCGTTCGCCACCCGGATCTTCTCCCGGGCGGCGTTCAGGCCGATGCCACATTTCAGGTTCAGCCAGTGCGCGCAGGAGTGCAGGCCGAGCCGTTCCCAGCAACGGTCCGTGTCGAACTCACGCAGCAGGGAGAGAAACTTCGCTTCCAGCGCGTAGCGGTAGGCACACAGTTCGGTGAGTTCGCGGGCGAGGGATTCAGCGCGGTCCCGCGCGGGATTGGAGCGGACGGCAGCCATGACATTCCTCCCTGATCGAATACTGTGAATACGTACAGTATAACGGATAAGTCATTGGCCGGGAACAGAAAATTAGCTCTTTCTTCCTTGCGGAAGCGTCGGTCTACTTGTTTTTCTTCTTGTCAATCAGTACGGCTTGTTGCCACTTGCCGGGCTTCTTGTCGGTACGGTGAATACAGCCTGCCCAGCAGCAAGGGCGCTTTTTGCCTTCCACAAGTTCCTCAACTGTTCGCCGGATTCGCCTTGCCCGTGTCTTGTCCTGCTTTGCGTCTTCGATCCAGCAAAGGAATTCGTTACGTCCGATCGGCGTCAGGCCTTCCCAGAGATGGGTGATCTCTTTCGACTCGGTGAGCGCACCGAGCAGCTCATCGGGCACGTCATGCACCAGCCCACCGGAAACCTTTTGCACCACAAGCCAGTCCTCTATCTCAGCGCCTGCCTAGAGAGTGGGCGTGCGGTAGAACCGCTCCCAGATCCAGCGAGCAAATGCAAAGATCAGGTTGAAAAAACTCCAGGTCATCAGAAAGACCAGCGCTGTCGCAACTGCCCAGCCACCCATTGCTCCGGCCAGTACTTTCAGCGTCTCCATCAGGGTATCGGCAGGCAACTGCTCCCAAAGCATTATTGATGGTGACGCACTTCCAATAAGAACGGAAGCCATCAGAATTACTTTGTTGCTGGTCTTCATTTGCGAACGGCAGCCATAATTTTCATTGCGGACATGACAGGCTCCCGGTTTCTGGTTCTGCTGAAAGCAGCCGCCCGGCGGGATTGACTCGACCGGCGGCTGCCGGCCAGAAGCGGTCATTCGCTATTGATAATCAAGGCTATGTGATCGCTTCTAACTTCTCCCAGTAGTCAATTTCTGGAACCCCTTCCATCATGAAGCCGACCATTTCCACGTAGTCGCGATTAAAGAATGGGCTGCACAGTTTCCAAAGCTCCCGCGCTCTTTTCGTACCAAGCAAAAAGTAGATTACGTCGCGATAGCTTAACCATGTATCTTCGTCCAGAGCACCGCTTCTGTACTGCAGCCACTCATGCTCCCTGGCTCGCATTTGACCTATCAACCAGAAATTGAGCTTTGTTTTCTCGGTAAAGCTGGGTGTTTCGACCTGAAAGAACAATCGACCTAGCTCCGGATGCTCGACAAACTTGTATACGCCATCTTGATCGTTAGTAACTTGCGCCTGCCTCGACTCGGACCGCGGCAACTCTGTACCCTGACGTACCTGCACGGACAGATAGATCAATGTCACGACGACAACGATGACTCCGATGATTTCGGCAAGGTATGCGCCTTGTTCAAGCGTCATTTTCGTTCCTCTATGATCGTCCACTATATAGCAGGATACTAGTTCATTCGCGGGATGCTTGAATGGCTGCTGTGGGTCAGTAGCGGTCCCCGAATGATATCAGGCGAGTGTCTGCAAAGGACCACGTTTCGGTCATTGAGATGTCAGAGCCAGCAGCCTCGTTAGGGACTACCGCCTCCAACGTGCGTCGTAATTTTCTCGATCAGTTCCTCCGCTTCACGAATTTGCGGCGGGATGGTTTGAGTGGTGACCGTGACCGTACTTAGCCAGAAGGTCAACGTCGAACGTATATCGGGGTGTGCCACCAGTTGCTCAACAATGTCCCGGCCTTCGCCATTGCTGATTACTGCTTCGCAGTCCGCCAGCAGGTGCTGTCGGCGACCCGAGACCTCCCAGCACTCCTTCCAGAGGTGATTCTGGGTGTTGAGGGGGATGATCGAGCGGACGAGTTCCCTGTACTCCGGCAATGCGGCGATAAGGCGCCGTTGTTCGCCCTGTGCGTAGTACCTTGTCAGCCGTTCCTTCAATGCGGGGTCACGCGGAAAGCCGGTGCGCAGAATCTCCTGGTAGGTCGTGTCGTTCAGCTGCGTGTCCACCCATTGCGAGGCCTGGAAGAACGCGACCACGGTGTGCCAGCAGGCGTCAGCGCAAGGCTGGCCGTCAAGAGTCGCGAGTGCTTCGCGGCCGTACTCGAGCACTGCACCGTAGGCGCTCCTGATGTTCTCGAGGTCATCGATGTCGCGCTCGAGGTCGGATCGAACGAGTTTCAGGAAGTTGATTTCCTGGGCGTCGACCCGGCGATCGTCAGCAAACTGGTCGACACGTAATGCGATCAGGATGCCGACAATCACGAGCACCAGCTCGACCAGCACGGTGCCCCAGTCCTGGCGCCGGAACGCGGCCGCGATACGCCCGGTCATCAGCATGGGCAGTCAGTCGTCGACAAGCTTCACTTGCTCTTCCGCCAGAAGTCCGCGTTCCTGATGCCGAGCTTGTCCGGGTCGAACGTGTACTCCGTGACGCCGGCTTTGCGCTGGGCTTCGTAGTCCTTCAGCGCCTTCAATGCCGGGCCGCCCATGAACAGGATGATGAGAATGCCGACGATGTTCAGCCAGGCCATCAGGCCCACGCCGATGTCGCCGAGTCCCCATGCGAGGCTCGCCGCGCGCACCGCGCCGTAAAATACCGCACACAGCAGTGCGAGCTTGAGGATCGTGATCTCGTAAGGGATCTTGAACGTGCGGCGTATGTAGGCAACGTTCGTTTCCGCGATGTAGTAATAGGCGAGCAGCGTCGTGAACGAGAAGAAGAACAGCGCCAGTGCCACGAACGTCTTGCCGAAGCCACCCATGACGCTTTCGAGCGCGAGCTGCGTGAACGCCGGGCTGTTGGCCTCGATCGTCGTCGGCAGGGCGCCGGCGAGGACTTCCGTGCCGGTGCCCACGACGTAGTACTGGTTCGTGATCAGAATCATGAACGCCGTCGCCGAGCAGACGAACAGCGTGTCGACGTAAACGGAGAAGGCCTGAACGAGGCCCTGTTGCGCCGGGTGCTGCACTTCGCAAGCCGCGGCGGCGTGCGGGCCTGTGCCCTGACCGGCCTCGTTCGAGTACACCCCGCGCTTCACGCCCCAGCCGATGGCAGCGCCGAACATCGCCATCGGCTCGAAGATGTCTTTAAAAATCAGGCCCAGCACGGCAGGCAGGTCGCCGATGTGCAAGACGATGATGATGAGCGCCATGGCAATGTAGGCCAGCGCCATGAATGGCACCACGACCTGCGTGAAGTGTGCAATGCGCTTGACGCCGCCGAAGATGATGAAGCCGAGCACGCCGACGACGATCAGCGCGGTCACGAGCTTTGCCATGGAGAAGGAGCCCAGCGCGGTGTCGAGCATCGCGCCGGTGCCGAACGCGAGTTCCGCCGCGTTGCCGATGCTGTTGGATTGCACGGTCGGCAACAGGATGCCCGTGGCGAGGATTGTTGCGATGGCGAACGCCCATGCGTACCACTTCAGGCCCAGCGCTTTCTCGAAGTAGAACGCCGGGCCGCCGCGAAACTGGCCTTCATCCACTTCCTTGTAAATCTGGCCGAGCGCCGACTCGACGTACGCGGTGGCCGCGCCGAAGAACGCGACCACCCACATCCAGAACACGGCGCTCGGGCCGCCGAACGCGATCGCGGCGGCGACACCGGCGATATTGCCCGTGCCAACGCGGCCGGACAGTGACACGGCCAGCGCCTGGAAAGAGGAGATGCCGCGCTTCGATTCCTTGCCGACACGCAACAGGCGAATCATCTCGCCGAACATGCGGACCTGGACGAAGCGGGTAAGGAAGGTGAAGAGGAGGCCGGCCCCGAGGCACAGGCCGATGAGCGCATTGCTCCAGATGTAGCCGTTGATCGTATCGACGATTGCTTGCATGCCAACCCCGCTTTGGCGTACCGACGCAGGGGAGTGTACACCGCTCGCCCGGTAGGGACACGGGATCGGCGGGAATACGTTCAATTGACGCTGGCAGTGCCTCGGTGCGAACGCTATATTGTCGCGAGTCCGAATGCGGGGGAGCCTGTCATGACCTGGTGGAGCTGGATGATTCTCGGCGCGGTCGTCTTGTGCGTCGAGTTGTTCGCGGTGGACGCGCAGTTCTATCTCGTGTTCCTCGGCATCTCCGCGGCGCTGGTCGGTCTCGCCGCGTTGCTCGGCATCGCGATGCCGGAGTGGGGGCAATGGCTCGCGTTCGCACTGCTGTCACTGACGTTTTTCTTCACCTTCCGCCGCACGCTGTACCACAAGCTGCGAACCGGTGGCGAGAACTACCGTGAGTCCATCGCTGGCGAATCGGTCACGTTGCAGCAGGATCTCGAACCCGGTGCGGATGGTCGCACACAGTACCGCGGCAGCGACTGGACGGTGCGCAACGTCGGGAGCGTGCGCCTGTCTGCGGGGGCGCGCGCCACGGTCGTCAAGGTGGACGGGCTGACGTTGCACGTCTCCGCCGAATAACAAGAAAAGGGGCTACTCGATGGATCAGTACCAGACGCTGTTCGCGGTCGCCGGTGTCGTCGTTCTCGGCATCATCATTCTCGTCAAGACGGCGATCGTCGTGCCGCAGCAATCGGCCTACGTCGTGGAAAGGCTCGGCAAGTTCAACCGCCGCCTGGATGCCGGGTTCCACATCCTCGTGCCGTTTCTCGAGAAGGTGGCGTACAAACACACGCTGAAGGAGCAGGCGGTCGATATCGCGGAGCAGGTCTGCATCACGAAGGACAACGTGCAGGTCGGCGTCGACGGCGTACTGTACCTGCAGGTGCTGGACCCGGCCCGCGCCTCCTACGGCATCGGCGAATACCTGTTTGCCATCGCGCAGCTTGCGCAGACCACGCTGCGTTCCGAGATCGGCAAGATCGACCTGGACCGTACGTTCGAGGAGCGCGGCACGATCAACGCGAACGTGGTCGCGGAGCTCGATAAGGCGTCCGACCCCTGGGGCGTGAAGGTGCTGCGCTACGAGATCAAGAACATCAATCCGCCGCACGACGTGCTGAGCGCGATGGAAAAGCAGATGCGTGCCGAGCGCGAGAAGCGGGCGGTCATTCTCACATCCGAAGGCGAACGCGACGCGAAGATCAACACGGCCGAGGGCGAGAAGCAGCGCGTCATCAAGGAATCGGAAGCGGCAAAGACCCAGCAGATCAACGAAGCCGAAGGCGAGGCCCAGGCGATTCTCGCGGTGGCCGAGGCGACCGCGGAGGGCCTGCGCAAGGTGGCGAATGCGGTCACGGCGCAGGGCGGGTCCGAGGCCATGCAGTTGCGCATCGCCGAGCAGTACATCGGCGAATTCGGCCGGCTGGCCAAGGTCGGCAATACGTTCGTCGTGCCGGCGAATCTCGCCGACCTCACGTCGATGATGGCGCTCGCGACGGACATTGCGAAACGCAAGGACGGCGCACCGGCCGCCTGATCGTCAGGACTGCCGTTTCACCGCAGTCACGCTGGGCAACTGCTCCAGGCGGGCCATCGCCGTGCTCAGCGTCGGCAGGTCGGTGATCTCGATGCTGAGGCGCATCGTGACGCGCTGATCGCGCTTGTCGACGCGGCTCTTGATGTCGACGATGCTCGCGCCTTCATCCGCGAGCACCATCGTCACGTCGCGAATCAGCCCGTTGCGGTCGTTCGCGAAGATCGTCAGTTCGACCGGGTAGGTCGTCGCGTCGCCGGCGCCCCATTCGACGTCGATCACGCGCTCCGGGTTTCGGCCCGCCAGGTTCTGGTAATTGCCGCAGTCGCCGCGATGGATCGTCACGCCGCGCCCCTGCGTGATGTAACCGGCAATCGCCTCCGGTGGCACCGGCCGGCAGCAGCGTGCGAAGTTGCACAGCAGGTCGCCGACGCCGCTCACCGCGACACTGTCCGGTCGTGATGCCGGCTTGCGGCCGCGACGCGGCAGGACCGGGCGCCGCGCCTCGTTGCCGTGCAACTGCTGCAGTGCCGTCGCAATCGCGGTCGGCGTGAGTTCACCGGAGCCGAGCAGCACGCACAGCGACTCCGTGTCCTTTTGTTTGAGCTGCTTCGCGACCGCGTCGGTCGGCGTGTCGCGCACATTGAGCCGCGCGAGCTCGCGTTCGAGGATCTCGCGGCCCTGCCGGAGGTGCTGCTCACGGTCCTGGTGGCGGAACCAGTTGCGAACCTTGGCGCGGTTGCGCACGCCCGCCAGGTAGCCGAGCCGCGGCACCAGCCAGTCGCGGCTCGGGTTCGGCTCCTTGCCGGTGATGATCTCGACCTGGTCGCCGTTCCGGATCTTGTGCGTCAGCGTCACGATGCGGCCGTTCACCTTGGCGCCGCGGCAGCGGTGGCCCACCTGCGTGTGCACCTGGTACGCGAAGTCGAGCGGCGTCGCGCCGCCGGGCAGCTCGACGACGTCGCCCTTCGGGCTGATCGCGTAAACGCGATCCTCGAACACGTCACCGCGGATCTGGTCGATCAGGTCGCCGCTGTCCTCCTCGGGGTCGAGCAGCTGTCGCAGTACGCGGATCTTGCGGTCGAATGCGGCCGGCGCACCGCCGCCTTCCTTGTAACGCCAGTGCGCGGCCACGCCGAGTTCGGCCTGGCGGTGCATGTCGTGCGTGCGGATCTGCACTTCGAGCGTCTTGCCCTCGGGCCCGATGACCGCGGTGTGCAGAGAACGGTAGTTGTTGCCCTTCGGGTTCGCGATGTAGTCGTCGAATTCGCCGGGCAGGTAGGGCCAGAGGTTGTGCACGACGCCGAGCGCCGCATAGCAGGCCGTCACGTCGTCCACCAGGAGGCGCACGGCACGGATGTCATACAGCGCGTCCAGCCCGCGCTCCTTGCGCTGCATCTTCCGCCAGATGCTGTAGATGTGCTTCGGCCGCCCGGAGACCGTGGCCGCAATGCCCGCTGCCTCCAGCTCGTTGCGCAGCGTCGTCTTTACAGCCTCGATGAACGCCTCGCGCTCACCGCGCTTTTCGCGTAACGCGGCGGCAATGTCACCATAGACCCGCGGTTCCAGGTAGCGAAATGCGAGATCCTCGAGTTCCCACTTGAGCTGCCAGACACCGAGCCGGCTGGCGAGCGGTGCGTAGATTTCGCGCGTCTCGATGGCGATGCGCCGTCGCATCGCGTCGGGCGACTGCTTCGCCTGGCGCAGCCGGTAGAGCTGCTCAGCGATCCGGGCGAGGACGAGCCGGACGTCCGAAACGACCGCCAGCAGCATCTTGCGCAGCGCGTCGGATTGCTGCGTTGCGAGGGCTTCGCCCGGCTTCCAGTCGGGCGGCAAGGCAAAGGCGCTGAGTGCCGTTAGCTCAGAAACCAGTTCATGAATATGCGATAAATCATTGTTAATTAACGAGTCCGGCGCGACCAGCCCGGCGCGAACCAACGGCGTAACGCGCGCCGCGAGCCGTACGTCATCGGGCAGGCCCAGCGTCGCGATGATCGCGGCGATCTCCTCGCCTTCCGCGAGCGCCGCGCTCAGCGCGTCACTGGCGGGCAGCGCGGAGAACACGCCGGCGAGCGCGTCCGGGATCGGCCGTTCCGAGGGCGGTGAGGGCGGGTTTTGGTGCGTGGCTGTAGGCATCGGCGAAAGCTGCAATCCTGTGCCGACATTCGAATTGTTCGTTATCATACGCGCAGTTTCTGGCTCTGTGGCCCGGCCGGAATCTCTGCTTGGCGCACGGACACCGACCTCGCGGCCGCACCCCAACCCGGTTCAACGGACCGACGCGACGAGCGATTTCGGCAGGCACGCATGGCAGGACACAGTAAATGGGCGAATATCCAGCACCGGAAGGGCGCCCAGGACAAGAAGCGCGGCAAGCTGTTCACAAAGCTGATCCGCGAGATCACGGTGGCGGCGAAGATGGGCGGCGGCGACGCCGACGCCAATCCGCGCCTGCGGCTGGCCATCGACAAGGCCAAGGCGCAGAGCATGCCGAAGGACAACATCGAGCGTGCGGTCAAGCGCGGCTCGGGCGACCTCGATGACTCCGACTTCCAGGAAATGCGCTACGAGGGCTACGGCCCCGGCGGCGTGGCGGTCATGGTGGATTGCCTGACCGACAACCGGAACCGCACCGTGGCGGACGTGCGCCACGCGTTCTCCAAGTTCGGCGGCAACCTCGGGGCCGACGGGTCGGTCGGCTACCTGTTCAATCACGTCGGCCAACTGCTGTACCCGAGCGGCACTGACGAGGAGAAAGTCATGGCCGCCGCGATCGATGCCGGGGCCGAGGACGTGGTCGTCGAGGACGACGGCTCGATCGAGGTGCTGGCGGACCCGTCCGAATACGAAGACGTATTGAACGCAATGCGCCGCGCCGGACTCGAACCGGAGGAATCGGAACTGACGATGCGCGCGTCGACCACGACGAGCCTCGGCGCGTCGGAAGCCGAATCGATGGTGAAACTGCTCGAGATGCTCGAAGACCTGGACGACGTACAACAGGTGTATTCGAATGCCGATATTGCCGACGACATCCTGGCGCAGCTCTGAGATGAGCGACGTCCACGAGGGGCTTGCCTGACATGGCGGATGCACTGCGGATTCTCGGCATCGACCCGGGTTCCCGCCTGACCGGTTTTGGCGTCATCGACATGCACGGCCGCGATGCGCGTTACGTCGCGAGCGGGACGGTGCGGACGCTGGACGGCAGTTTTCCGGAACGGCTACGGCAGATCTTCCAGTCCGTCGCCGGCATCGTCGACGACTACGCGCCCGCGATCGTTGCGATCGAGTCCGTGTTCATGCACAAGAACGCCGGGAGTGCGCTGAAACTCGGTCAGGCGCGCTCCGCCGCGCTGTGCGCCACGTTCAGCCGGGCCCTGGAAATTCACGAGTACGCGCCGCGGGAGATCAAGCTGGCCATCGTCGGTACCGGCGGTGCCACGAAAGAACAGGTGCAGCACATGGTGGTGTCGCTGCTCGGCCTGTCCGCCGCGCCGGCGCCGGATGCAGCCGACGCACTCGCCGCCGCTCTGTGCCACGGTCACCAGCGACACCTGCAGGGGCGGCTGGGCGCCACGCTCGTCGCGGCCGGAACACGGTGACGGACCGGTGATCGGCTCGCTGCGCGGCCAGCTCACGTTCAAGCAGGCGCCCGCCATCATCGTCGAATGCCACGGCGTCGGCTACGAGGTCGAGACGCCGATGTCGACGTTTTTCGCCCTGCCGCCCGTCGGCAAGGACGTGGCGCTGTTCACGCACCTGCTGGTGCGCGAGGACGCACAGATCCTCTACGGGTTCGCGACCGACGAGGAGCGTGCACTTTTCCGCAACCTGCTGAAGGTGCGCGGCGTCGGCGCGCGTATCGGCCTCGCCATCCTCTCGGCCATGACGGCGGGCGACTTCAGCCGCGCGATCGAGTACGAGGACACCGCGGCGCTGTCAAAGATCCCGGGCATCGGGCGCAAGACGGCCGAACGGCTCGTGATCGAGATGCGCGATCGCATCGACGCCGGCCAGGCTGGGCCAGCAGCGGCGGTACGCGTCGAGCAGGGCGCCCGAGCCGAGGCGATCGACGCGCTCGTTGCGCTCGGCTACAAGCCGGCGGAAGTGAACAAGCTGCTGGCGCAGCTCGACATTGACGGCAAGTCCGCCGAGGACATCATCCGGCTCGCGCTGAAACGGGCGGTCGCCTGATGGCCGGCGTCGAACACGACCGACTCGCGAGCGCCGCGCCGAAGGCCGACGATCGGGCATTCGACCGGGCGATCCGGCCAAAGACGCTCGCCGACTACGTCGGCCAGCCCGGCGTGAAGCAGCAGATGGGCATCTTCATCGAGGCGGCGCGGCGGCGCGGCGAGGCACTCGATCACGTGCTGATCTTCGGCCCGCCCGGACTCGGCAAGACGACGCTCGCGCACATTGTTGCGAACGAGATGGGGACCGGGCTGCGGCAGACGGCCGGTCCGGTGCTGGAACGGCCCGGCGACCTCGCGGCCATCCTCACGAACCTCGAGCCGAACGACGTGCTGTTCGTGGACGAGATTCACCGGCTGAGCCCGGTGGTGGAGGAAGTGCTGTACCCGGCGATGGAGGACTTCCAGCTCGACATCGTCATCGGCGAGGGGCCGGCGGCCCGTTCGATCAAGCTGGACCTGCCGCCGTTCACGCTGGTCGGTGCAACGACGCGCGCCGGCCTGCTGACGTCACCGTTGCGCGACCGCTTCGGCATCGTGCAGCGGCTCGAGTTCTACGCGACGCCGGAGCTGGAGGCCATCGCGCGCCGCTCGGCGGGCATCCTGAACCTGGAGCTCGAGGACGACGGCGCCGGCGAGATCGCGCGGCGTTCGCGCGGCACGCCGCGCATCGGGAACCGGTTGCTGCGACGCGTGCGCGATTACGCGGAAGTCGAGGCCGACGGCGTGGTCACCGGCGACGTGGCCGTGCGCGCCATGGACATGCTGCAGGTCGACCCGCACGGCTTCGATGCGATGGACCGGCGCCTGCTGCAGACGATCATCGAGAAGTTCGACGGCGGCCCGGTCGGCATCGAGAGCCTCGCTGCCGCCGTTGGCGAGGAGCGCGGCACCATCGAGGACGTGCTCGAGCCGTACCTCATCCAGCAGGGATTCATGATGCGGACGGCGCGCGGGCGCGTCGCGACGCAGAATGCCTACCTGCATTTCGGCCTCAAGCCGCCGCAGCGGTCCGGCGAGCCCGACCTGTTCGACCCGGCCTGAGCCGGCGGAGGTACACCTTGAGCGACCCGGAATTTCGATGGCCGATACGCGTCTATTACGAGGACACCGACGCGCAGGGCGTTGTCTACTATGCGAACTATTTCCGATTCCTCGAGCGTGCACGCACCGAGTGGCTGCGTGCGCTGGGCGTCGACCAGGTGCACATGCTGCACGAGGAACGCCGGATGTTCGTGGTCGTGAGCACGCAGGCGGATTTCATCATGCCGGCAAAGTTCAACGACGAAATTATCGCCACGGCCGGGCTCGCGGGCCTCGGCCGTGCAACGTTCGATATCGCGCAGGAAATCCATCGCGGCCCGGACCTGCTGCTGAAGAGCAGCGTGCGGGTGGCATTGCTGGATGCGGATACGCTCAAACCGAAACGTATCCCTCATTCGTTATTCCAAGGAAATGAACATGCAAGCTGAACTGGATATGTCCGTCGTCGGGCTCGTCATGGGCGCGAGCTGGCCGGTGATCATCGTGCTGCTCCTGCTCCTGGCCGCGTCCGTCGTGTCGTGGAGCATCATCTTCACGAAGCGGCGCCTGATCCTGAAGACGAAGTCCGCGTCCGACGAATTCGAGTCGGCGTTCTGGTCGGGCGGCGATCTCAACACGCTGTACCAGAGTGCGACGCGCGAGAAGGGCGGCGCGCACGGGATGGCGAGCATCTTCGAGGCGGGCTTCCGCGAGTTCAACCGGCAGGTGCAGCACGGCGACAGCAGCCCGAGCAAGATCGTCGAGGAATGCCGGCGCGCGATGCACGTCGCGCAGATGCGCGAAGTCGATCGCCTGGGACAGAGCCTCGCGACGCTCGCGACGATCGGTTCGACGAGCCCTTACGTCGGCCTGTTCGGCACGGTCTGGGGCATCATGACGGCGTTCATGGGGCTCGGCAGCATGGCGCAGACGGCCACGCTCGCCATTGTTGCGCCGCCCATCGCGGAAGCGCTGATTGCCACGGCCATGGGTCTGTTCGCCGCCATCCCGGCCGTCATCGCCTACAACCGCTTCGCCGACAAGGTCGTGCGCCTCGAGTACCGCTACGACACGTTCCGCGAGGAGTTCACGAGCATCCTCGAGCGCCACGCGCGGAACCGCAACAAGGACCAGTGACATGCCGACGCCGGTACACGAACGCAAGCTGATGGGCGAGATCAACGTCGTGCCCTACATCGACGTGATGCTCGTGTTACTGATCATTTTCATGGTGACGGCGCCGTTGCTGACGCAGGGCGTGAAAGTCGAGCTGCCGAAGGCCGGCGCGGAGCCCATCGAGTCGGTGCAGGACACGACGCCGCTCGTGCTCAGCGTCGATGCTGCCGGCAACCTCTACCTGGATGCGGGTGACGACGAGGATGCGCCACTTGGCGCGGCGGAGATCGTGCGCCGCGTCGGCGTGATCATCGAGAACAACCCGGAGACGCCTGTGCTCGTCAAGGCCGACCGGAACGTCGCGTACGGCAACGTGGTCGGCGCGATGGTGCTGCTGCAGCAGGGCGGCGCCGAGCAGGTCGGCTTCGTGACGGACCCGCTGGACAGCTACCCGGTGCCCGAATAACGCCGCGATGGACAGCCGTTTCAGCCAATTCGTCTCCGTGCTGCTGGCACTCGTCGTGCACGTGCTGGTGCTGGGGTCGTTCGTGTTCGCGTTCGACTGGGAGCGAAATCACCCGGCGCCGCGGCCACTGGCCGTGACGGCGACGCTCGTCACGGCGGACGACATTCCGCCGCCGGTGGTGCAGGCGCCTGAACCGGAGCCGGTCGCGGAAGAGCCGGACCCGGAGCCGCCGCGTCCGGACCCGGTCGAGCAGGCGCGGGCCAAGGCGGAAGAGCAGGCCAGGCTCGACGAGCTGCGGCGCGAGCAACAGCGCAAGGCGGAGGAAGAACGCGCACGGCTGCAACGCATCGAGGACGAGAAGGAGGCGAAGCGCAAGGCCGAGGAAGAGGCCCGGCGGAAAGCCGAGGCCGAGGCGGAGCTGGAACGGCAGCGCGTGGAGGCCGAGCGCAAGCGCCGCGAGCAAGAGGAACGGCAGCGCGCCGAAAACGAACGCCTGCGCCGCGAGGCTGAGGCCAGGCAGCTCCAGGAGCAGATCGACGCCGAGAACCGGCGCCTGGAGGCGCGGAATTCCGAGGACATGCTGGCGTACATGTTTGCGATCCGGCAGAAGGTCGAGCGCGCCTGGGTAGCGCCGGCAAGCGCCCCGAAGAACCTGGAATGCGAAATCACGGTCCGCCAGAACCCGGCGGGCGAGGTCCAGTCGGTCAACGTGGTGCGCTGCAACGGGGACGCGATCGTGGTCCGGTCCATCGAGGCCGCGGTACGTCGCGCGTCCCCGCTGCCGCGGCCGCCGAATCCGCTGCTCTTCGATACGAACTTGCGGTTTATATTCAAACCTGAACAATAAGCGACTATGACGGGAACGGGCGACAACGTGACGAAACTCAAGGGTTTGGTGACACTCCAGGGCTGGCGGGTGGCCGTCCTGGCGGGCCTCTGGCTGTTTGCCGGCACGGCGATGGCCGAAATCACGATCGAGATCACCGGCGGCGGCGTGAAGCGCGCACCGGTCGCGATCGTGCCGTTCGGCTGGAAAGGCCAGGGCGCCGCGGCGCCGGACGACGTGGCCGGCATCATCGCGGCCGACCTGTACCGCAGCGGGCGCTTCGACCCGGTGCCGGAATCCGGGATGCTGCAGAAGCCGACGGCCGGCACGGACATCGACTTCAGCGACTGGACGCGGCTGGGTATCGAGGCGGTCGTTATCGGCACGGTCGAGCAGACCGGCGATAACGCGTACTCGGTGCAGTTCCAGCTGTTCGACCCGTACCAGCGCACACAGCTCGTCGGCTACCGCATGCCGGCGAGTCGCGGGACACTCCGCCGCACCGCGCACCGCGCCGCGGACATGATCTACGAGAAACTCACCGGCATCGCGGGCGTGTTCGCCACGCAGGTGGCGTTCGTGTCCGCGACGAAGCAGGGGCGCGGCAACCGCTACCGGCTCGTCGTCGCCGATTACGACGGCGAAACCGAGCACACGATCATGGAAAGCAACGACCCGATCATGTCGCCGGCGTGGTCGCCGGACAGCCGCCGGCTGGCGTACGTATCCTTCGAGGGCAGCCGCTCCTCGATCTACGTGCAGCAGCTCCGCACCGGCAATCGCATCCAGCTCTCGGCGGAACCCGGCATCAACGGGGCGCCGTCGTTCTCGCCCGACGGCAAGAAACTCGTCGTGACGCTGGGCGGCGTGGACGGCAACCTGGACATCTACACGATCGACGTCGCCACGCGCGAGAAGGTGCGCCTGACGAACCACCGGGCGATCGACACCGAGGGCACCTGGTCGCCCGACGGCCGGTACATCTATTTCACGTCGGACCGGGCCGGCGGGCCGCAGATCTACCGGGTGCCGGCGAGCGGCGGGAATGCCGAGCGGGTTACGTTCGAAGGGAGCTATAATGCGCGGCCGCGTCTGTCACCGGACGGCAAGAAGCTCGCGATGGTGACCAACGACCAGGGCGCGTTCCGGATCGCCATCATGGACCTCGGAACGAAGGATTTCCTGGTCCTGTCTGCGGGGCGGCAGGACGAGTCCCCGAGCTTCGCACCGAACAGCGACATCCTGATCTACGCGACGCGCCAGTCGGGGAACGGCGTGCTGGAGACGGTGACGGCGAACGGCCTCATTCGCCAACGCATGGCGTCGGGCGACGGTGACGTGCGGGAGCCGGTGTGGTCCCCGTTCCCCCGGTATTGAGAAGGATTTTAGGTTTCTGATGTAATTGGCTGATTTAAAACAGCTATTTGTTTGGGCACTTTCCTGATTGAAGGAACGCAAGATGGCAAACTACAAACTGATTCTCGTCCTGCTGGCGGTTTTCGGCGTTGCAGCGGGTTGCTCGAAGAACACGGTACCCGACCCTGAGCCGACCGATACGACCTACGGCAGCGACAGTGGCGGCAGCACCAGCGAATGGGACAGCGCCGGCGGGACCGGCGGCGAAGAAGTGCCGTGGGGTGAGGAGATGGACGAGGGCCCGGCCAGCGTCATCTACTTCGAGTTCGACTCCTCCGAGGTGCGGCCGGACGACACCGAGACCGTGACGCGGCACGCGTTGCAACTCGCGGACAACCCGTCCGCCAGCGTGCGGCTGGAAGGCCATGCTGACGAGCGGGGCTCGCGCGAGTACAACATCGGCCTCGGTGAGCGCCGCGCGCAGGCGGTCCGCCGCCTGTTGCTGATCCAGGGCGCCTCGGCGGGCCAGATATCGACGGTCAGCTTCGGCGAGGAGCGCCCGGCGGTTGACGGCAGCAGCGAGGACGCCTACCAGCAGAATCGCCGCGTCGAGATCCGGTACACGAACTGAGACGTCGCGGAAGGCAATTGATCATGGTCCGCAAGGCTTTCGCACTGCTGCTTCCCGTCCTCCTGGCCGGTTGTCTCACCACGCCGCCTGAAGAGGACCCGGTGCTGATTCGCCTGAACGAACTCGACCGGCGCCTCGCGTCGGTCGAGCGCGTCGTCCAGAACCAGAGCCTGGTCGACCTGTCGCTGCAGGTGAGCGCGCTCGAGCGTCGTGCCGACGAGTTGAACGGCCGTGCCGAGACGCTCGAGTACAACGCGCAGTCGACGTCCGACCGGCAGCGGGACCTGTACGCCGACCTCGATGCCCGCATCCAGGCGCTGGAAAGCCAGTTGCAGGCGGCGCGCAGCGAGTCGAACGTGCTCGACGGGGGCACCCTGGCGCCGGGCCAGTTGCCGGTGCCGGGCGGTTCCGAGGACGTGAACTACCGCGCCGCGTTCGAGCTCGTCAAGGAGCAGCGTTACGACGAGGCCGAGGTTGCGTTCCGCGAGTTCCTGTCGACGTTCCCGGAGAGCACGAACGCTCCGAACGCGCAGTACTGGCTCGGCGAAACCTATTACGTGCGCCAGCAGTTCGAGAAAGCGCTCGATGCGTTCGTGATCGTGGTGGACGACTACCCGTCGTCGCGCAAGGTCGTCGATGCATTGCTCAAGATCGGCTACTGCAATTACGAGTTGAAGCGTTGGGAGGATGCCCGGGCGGCGCTGGGCCGCGTTCAGGCCGATTATCCCGACACGACCGCGGCGCGCCTTGCGGGGCAGCGGCTCGAACGCATGGAAACGGAAGGCGTCTGAGCGGGCGTCAACTTGTCATTTGAGGCTGATTCGGTATCATGCCGCGGCCGCCGGGCTGGCCCCGCGGCCTGACCGAAACCCGACGCGGGGCGTTAGCTCAGAGGTAGAGCATTCGGCTTTTAACCGACTGGTCGTAGGTTCGATCCCTACACGCCCCACCATTTCTCCCGCCCGCTACCAGCGGTGCGCCGGGTGACGAATTAATTTCAGATAAAACAGGCGACTCTGTGCGGCGCCCCCGTTATCATTGCGCGTTTTTTCAACGCGGAAACGGGCAGGACGTGACGACCCAGCGCTTCAAGATGCACAAGTTCGGCGGCAGCAGCCTCGCGGATGCTGCTTGCTTCCGCCGCGTGGCGGGCCTGATGCTCGATACCGGCGAGAGCCGCGTCGGCGTCGTCGTATCGGCAATGGGCGGAATGACAGACGCATTGCTGGCGCTCGTTGCCCAGGCAGAGCGTGGCGAGCCCGCGTTCGAAGCCGGACTGGTCGCTATCGGCGAACGCTACAGCGACACGGCGAAAGCACTCGTCGACGGTCAGGGGCTCGTCGACGTACTGGATGCGTGGGCGCGCGATGCCGACGATATTCGCGATGTCCTGAAAGCCGTGGCGCTCGTGCAGTCGGCTCCGCGGCGCAGCCGCGACGTCGTGTCGGGGTACGGCGAGATCTGGTCGGCGCGATTGCTGGCCGCCGTACTTCGCAAGTCGGACCCGGCGCGCGGCGGCCGCTGGCTCGATGCCCGCGAGGTGCTCACGGTCCGCCAGACCGAACTCGGCCCGACCGTGCTGTGGGACCGCTCGGCGGTGCGTTTCGCCGATGCGTTGCCGGCCGACTTTGCCGGGATCGTTGTCATCACCGGCTTCATCGCGAGCGACGAGGACGGCCTGCAGACGACGCTCGGCCGCAACGGCAGCGACTACTCCGCCGCGATCTTCGCGGCACTGGCCGACGCCGACGAACTCAGCATCTGGACCGACGTCGACGGCATCATGAGTGCCGACCCGAACCGGGTGCCCGAAGCGCGCGTCATCGAGCGCATGACCTACAACGAGGCGATGGAGCTCGCGTACTTCGGCGCGAAGGTCATCCACCCGCAGACGCTGGGGCCTGTCGTGTCACGCGGCATTCCCGTCATCATCCGCAACAGCCGCAACCCGGCGCACCCGGGCAGCCGCATCGAAGCCGCGCCTGAGTCGAGCGACGACATCAAGGGCATCACGGCAATCGGCGGCATGGCACTCGTCAACATCGAGGGCGCCGGCATGATCGGCGTTCCCGGCACGGCCGAACGACTGTTCGCCGCGTTGCACGGCGCCGGAGTCTCGGTGACCCTGATCTCACAGGCCAGCTCGGAACATTCGATCTGTATCGCGGTGCCGGGTGCGCTGGCGGAGCGTGCGCGCGACGTCATCGCCACCGCGTTCGCCGACGAACTCGAGGGCGGCCAGATCCAGAGTGTCGACGTGACGCCGGCGCAAAGCATCGTGGCCGTGGTCGGCGACGGAATGGCGGGAACGCCGGGCGTCGCGGCGCGATTCTTCGGAACGCTCGGGCGTGCCGGCATCAACATCCGCGCAATCGCGCAGGGCTCGTCCGAGCGCAACATCTCGGTCGTCGTCGATTCCGACGAGGCCACGCGGGCGTTGCGGGCGGCGCACTCCGGCTTCTATCTCTCGGCGAAGACGCTGTCGATCGGCCTGATCGGGCCCGGCACGGTCGGCAAGACCTTGTTGCGGCAGCTTGCGAAGCAGGCGGCGCGCCTGGAAAAGGACTTCAATCTCGACCTGCGCATTCGCGCGATCGCGCGCTCGAAGGGCATGTTGCTCGGCGAGCGGCGCATCGACCTGGATCGCTGGGAACGCGACTTCGCCGACGAGGCGGTACCGCTCGATTTCGACGCGTTCGAGCGCCACGTCAATCCGGATCACCTGCCGCACGGCGTCATCATCGACTGCACGGCCAGCAGTGACATCTCGGGCCGCTACGCGGACTGGCTGTCGCGCGGCATCAACATCATCACGCCGAACAAGAAGGCGTTCAGCGGCCCTATGGACGCCTATCGGCGTCTCGAGGCGACGTCGGAGCAGGGCAGCTCGCATTACTTCTACGAGACGACCGTCGGCGCGGCGCTGCCGATCATCAGCACGCTGCGCGACCTGATCGATACCGGCGACGAGATCTACTCGGTGCAGGGCATCCTGTCGGGCACGCTGGCGTACCTGTTCAACGTCTACGATGGCACCACGCCGTTCTCGGCGATCGTGCGCAAGGCCCGTGAGAGCGGCTATACCGAACCGGATCCACGCGACGACCTGTCGGGCATGGACGTCGCGCGCAAGCTGACGATACTCGCCCGCGAGCTCGGCCAGTCGCTGGAGATCGGCGACTTCCCGGTACAGAACCTCGTGCCGGAGGCGCTCAGGGACGGCAGCATCGACGAGTTTCTCGACCGGCTGGCGGACTACGACGACGAGATCCAGGCGCGCTTCGAAGATGCACGGGGCGCGGGCAAGAAGCTGCGTTACATCGCGCGGCTCGACCGCGACGGGCGCGCCGCCGTGGGGCTCGAGGCCGTCGAGTCGACACACCCGTTCAGCAACATCAACCTGACCGACAATATCGTGCAGTTCGAGTCGGCCCGCTACGCCGAGAACCCGTTGGTCATCCAGGGGCCCGGTGCCGGGCCGGAGGTCACGGCCGGCGGCGTGTTCAGCGACCTGTTGCGGCTGGCGAGTTACCTCAGTTCGGGAGAAGGGCATGGCTGACCGGGCCACGGCTTTCGCGCCGGCATCCATCGGCAATCTCGCGGTCGGCTTCGACATGCTGGGCCTCGCGCTCGACGGCGTGGGCGATCGCGTCGAGGCCCGGCGGACGGACGGCGAAGCCATCACCATCGACGCCGTGTACGGGCTGGACGGCGAACCGCATCCCTACCTGCCGACCGACGCCGACAGCAACACGGCGTCGATCGCGGCGCAAAGTTTCTGGCAGGCGCACGGCGACCGCGGCGGTGCGGCGCTCACCATTCGCAAGGGCGTACCGCTGCAATCGGGCATGGGCAGTTCGGCCGCGTCTGCCGTTGCGGCCGTGGTCGCTGTGAACGGGCTGCTGGAGGAGCCTTTGCCGCCGGCCAAGTTATTGGCCCACGCGCTGGAAGGCGAGCAGTACGCGAGCGGCGGATTGCACGCGGACAACGTCGCGCCGAGCCTCTTCGGCGGAATGATCCTGTGCCCCGAGTCGCTGCTGCCTGACACTGTCTCGCTGGCCGTGCCCGAGGGCATCAGCGCCGTGCTGCTGCACCCGGAACTCCAGGTCAATACGGCGCAGGCACGCAAGCGCCTGCTGCGCAGCGTCAGCCTGCCGCTGTGGCTGGAGCAGCAGGGCTACCTCGCGACGTTCATTGCGGCATGCGCCGCCAACGATCACGCGCTGATCGCGCGATCGCTGAAGGACGTCGTCATCGAGCCGCAACGCGCCGAGGCGGTGTCCTGCTTCGAGGCCGTGCGTGATGCCGCCATGCGCGGCGGCGCCGCGGGTTGCAGCCTGTCCGGCAGCGGCCCGAGCATTTTCGCACTCGTGGCGACCGCCCGCGCGGGCAACCTGGCCACGTCGATGGAACAGGCGTGCCGCGCGATGGGCATCGAGTGCCAGTCCTGGGTCAGTTCGATGTCGGCGCCAGGCGCGCGGGTCGAGGCCTGACATGCGCTATTTCAGCACCCGCGGCGCGGGCCCGGTCGATCTTGAAACCGCGCTTTCGCGCGGCCTGGCGGACGACGGCGGGTTGTTCCTGCCGGAAGAGCTGCCGACCTTCGATGCCAGCGACTTTGCGTCCGCGGACGCGCTGCCGGCGGTCGCGCAGGTCCTGCTCGAACCGTTCTTTGCCGGCTCCGGCCTGGCCGATGCACTGCCCGCGATCCTCGGAGAGACGTTTCACTTTCCGGTGCCGGTGCGTCCGCTGGCGGGCGGGGACCGGTCGATCCTGGAGCTGTTTCACGGGCCCACGGCGGCGTTCAAGGACGTGGGAGCGGGATTCCTGGCGGCCTGCCTGAGCCGGATCGAGGCCGACGCTTCGGCGCCGCTGACCATTCTCGTCGCGACGTCCGGCGACACCGGCGGCGCCGTGGCTGCGGCTTTCGACGGCCGACCCGGCATGCGCGTCGTCGTGCTCTACCCGGAAGGGCGCGTGTCGGCGCGGCAGGAACACCAGCTGACCTGCTGGGGCGACAACATCCTGTCGCTGCGGGTCCACGGGGCGTTCGACGACTGCCAGGCACTCGTCAAGGCTGCCCTGTCGGAACCGGTGCTGAGCCAGGCATTCCGCTTCAGTTCCGCAAACAGCATCAATATCGGGCGCCTGTTGCCACAGGCGACGTATTACGCCCAGGCGAGCCTCGGGCACTTTCGGGCCACCGGCGAATGCCCCGGTTTCGTCGTGCCGACGGGCAATCTCGGCAACGCGCTGGCGTGCCTGCTGGCCCGTGAAATGGGCCTGCCGATTGGCCCGGTCGTCCTGGCCACGAATGCGAATCGCACGATCCCGGATTACCTCGCGACCGAGCGATGGGAGCCACGGGCGAGTGTGGCGACGCTCGCCTCGGCGATGGACGTGGGCAACCCGAGCAACATGGAACGACTGCGTCACGTGCTGGGCGACGCCCCCGTGTTGCGCGACAAGGTGGACGTCGTTGCGGTTGACGACGACGCCATTCGCGATGAAATTGCGCGTTCGTACAACGACGACGGCGTGACGCTGTGCCCGCATACCGCGACCGCAGCGCGGGCGTGGCGCGCGATGAGCGACAACGACCGCGACAGCGCCCACTGGATCCTGGTGGCCACCGCGCACCCGGCGAAATTCGAAACCATCGTCGAACCGTTGATCGACGAGACCGTGCCGGTGCCGCCCGAGCTCGCTGCTATACTGGCGCGACCGAGCCGCAGCGTCCCGGTCGAACCGGACCTGGGTGCATTCGCGGCGGCCCTTCACACCGCATTCGAGTAGACGATGACGTTATCCGATCTGTTGCAGCCCCGCTTTCTCGGCTGGGTGATCGGCTTGCTGCTGCTATTGTGCGGCTGGTTGCTGTACCGCGTGTTGCGGAGACGTGGCTCGCGGCTCGACCAGGTGCTCGACACGATCGGTTTCGACCGGGTGCAGGACCTTGTCCTGCCGAACGGTGACGAGGGCGAGATTCTCGTCAACCGCCTGCTGCTGACGTCGCAGGGTCTGCTCGTGCTCGAGGTGAAGGAAGTGCAGGGCACGGTCTTCGGCAGCGACAAGATGCAGGACTGGACCGTCATCGGCGCCGACCGGCGCTACACGTTCCCGAACCCGCAGCCGGCGCTGTACGACCGTATCGCGGCCGTGCGCGCGGTGGTGCGGCAGGTGCCGGTGTCCGGCCGCATCCTGTTCCTGGATGGCGCCGAGTTCCCGAAGGGCGTGCCGTCGCTCGTCACGACGCTGGATCAGCTTGCGAGCGAGTTCGGCGAAGCGAGTGCCGCGGCCGCCGAGGTCAAGGTGCACGCGTTCCGGCCGCACTGGGACGCCATCCGGGCGCGGTCCGTTTCCTAGTTCCTGGCCGCGCGTTCGAGACCGAAAAAACGCACCGCGTTCGCGGTCGTAATCCTGGCGACCTGTTCGACACTCTGGCCGCGGGCTTCGGCCACGGTGCGCAACACCTCCACCAGATAAGCCGGCTCGTTCCGCCGTGTCTTCGGGCGGGGAGACAGCGTCCGCGGCAGCAGGTACGGGGCGTCCGTTTCGATCAACAGGCGGTCGTCCGGGATACGGCCGACGATGTCGTACAGCGGTTTGCCGCGCCGCTCGTCGCACACCCAGCCCGTGATGCCGACGTACAGCCCGAGGTCGATGTACGCGTGCAACTCGTCTGCGCTGCCGGTGAAGCAGTGCGCCACGGCGCGTGACAACGACGGGAGGCGTGGCGCCAGCACGTCGACGAAGTCGTCGTGCGCGTCCCGCTGGTGCAGGAACACGGGCTTGCCGCACGCTTCCGCGATGTCGAGCTGACGACGAAACGCATCGAGCTGCGCGTCCCGCGGCGAAAAATTGCGGAAGTAGTCGAGGCCGCATTCGCCGACGGCGACGCAGGCCGTGTCCTGGCTCAATCGTCGGATCTGTGCGTCCGTGCAGTCGTCGTAGTCGCTCGCGTGATGCGGATGGACCCCGGCGGTCGCGTACAGGTGGCCGGGGTGCGCATGGGCGAGCGCGAGGGCAGCGGCGTTGCTGTCGTGGCTGCTGCCCGTGATCACGAGCCGGCGCACGCCGGCGTCGTAAGCGCGCTGCAATACCGCGTCACGATCGGCGTCGAAACTGTCGTGTGCGAGATTCGCGCCGATGTCCACGAGATCGTTCATGCGCGGCTTACTCCGGCGTCCAGCGGAAGATGAGTGCGCCAATGCCGAGGAACCCGACGCTCATCGCGGCGAGCCAGGCAAGGTGCGGCCAGACGGCGGCAAACCCGGCGCCATCCAGCATGACCGCCCGCGCGGCGTCGAGGACGTGCGTGAGCGGCAGCAGACCGGCGATCTTCTGCACGACGGGACCCGCGCTCTCCAGCGAGAACCATACGCCCGACAGGATCATCATCGGCCACGTGATCATGTTGAGCAGGCCGCCGGCAAGTTCCTCGCTGTTCACACGCGCCGCGATCAGCAGGCCGAGCGAGACCAGTGCGATCGCGCCGAGTACGGTGACCAGCAGCAGCAACGCGTAGCTGCCGTCCATGCGGGTATCGAGCAGCACGTGCGTCCCGGTGTAGACGAACGCGGTGATCGCGAGGATCAGGATCAGGCGCGACAGCACCTGCGCCACGATGAACTCGGCCGGTTTGAGCGGCGTGGCCCGCAGGCGTTTCAGGAAGCCGTTCTTGCGGTACCGGACGACGACGTAGCCCACGCCGAACAGGCAGCTGAACATCATGTTCATGCCCAGGATGCCGGGCAGCACCCAGTCGACATAGCGTATCGGGTCCCCCGTGACGTCCTCGCGAACGATGCCGGCATCAGTGCCGGTCTGCAGCAGCACGCGTTCGATGAAGTAGCCGCGGGGTGAGTCCGGGTTGACCCAGTAGCGCACCGGCTCGTCGATCGCGATGAGCAGGTCGACCTGGTGCCGCTCGACCTTGCGCAGCGCGGCCGCGGTGTCGTCGAACGGAACGAAATCGACGTAGCGGGTCTCGAGAAACGGGTGCGCGTCGCGGGCAATCTCCTCGCCAGCAGGCAGCAGCACGCCGACCGTGTACTGGTCGCGCCCGTCGCCGGCGAAGACGACGGCCAGGCCCGCGACCAGAAGAACCGGCAGCACGATGTTCCAGGCCAGCGTACCGCGGTCGCGCAGGAACTCGCGATTGCGCGCAACGAAGATGGCGTAAATGCGTGACAGCGACTTCATGGGCGCAGCGAATGCCCGGTCAGGTCGAGGAACAGGTCCTCGAGCGTCGGCTGCCGGATCTTGATGTGGTTGAGCGTACGGACGGCGGGGCCGAGGTCGGCCAAGGCTTTCGAGACGTCCTTCGCCACGATCTCGACGACTCCGGCCTCGTCGATCACCCGGTGCTCCAGTGTCGCGAGATCGTCCACGACGTCGGATTGCGGCACCTCGATGATGAGGCCGGGGTAGCGCGCGCGCAGCAGGTCGTCCGGAGCGCCCTGCGCGATGATCCGGCCGTGGTCCATGATCGCGATCTCGTCGCACAACACCTGGGCTTCATCCATGTAGTGGGTCGTCAGGATGATCGTGGTCCCTTCCTTGCGAATGCGCTTCACGAGGTCCCAGAAGTTCCGGCGCGCCTGCGGGTCGAGCCCGGTGGTCGGTTCGTCGAGGAACACGATGCGCGGCCGGTTGATGAGCGCGACGGCGAGGAACAGCCTTTGCCGCTGGCCGCCGGAGAGCTTGCGGTTGTCGCGGTCGAGCAGGTCGCCCAGCGAACAGGCGTCGATGACGGCGTCGACGTCGGCGCGCCGGTCGTAGAGATTGCGGAACATGTCCAGCGTCTCGCGGACCGTGATGTAGTCCTGCAGCGCGGTCGCCTGGAACTGGATGCCGGTTTCTTCCCGGAACCGCGTGCCCGCGGGTTCGCCGCGATAGAGCACGTCGCCGGACGTCGCCGGCGTGACGCCCTCGATGATCTCGACGGTCGTCGTCTTGCCGGCGCCGTTCGGCCCCAGCAGGCCGAAACAGATGCCGTCACGGACACCGAAGCTGACGCCGTCGACGGCCAGTACGCCCGGGTAGCGCTTGACGAGTTCGCGGGCCTCGAGGGCGAACGGCATCGTGGGGTCTGCATGGCCAGAGAAGGCGGTAAGGGTAGCGGAAGGCCCACGGGCCGGCTACCCGCCGCGCGTTTGCAACCAAACGCCGTCGAGCGGTATCCAAACAGCAGATACCGCGAACGAGGGTGAACACCATGTTTCTGAGCAATCGCAGCCAGGCCGTCATCGTTGGTCTTGCAATGCTGCTGCTGGCCGTTGCGGCCCGGGCCGAGGTCAACAAGAGCGTGCACATCAGCGACGGCGCTACCGCCAGCGGCGCCTCGTCCGTGAACGGCAGCGTGACGGTCGGCCGGGGTGCCACCGTGACCGGCGATGTCGGGACGGTGAACGGCACGATTCGCATTGAAGACAACGCGATCATCGAGGATGCGAACACGGTCAACGGCGGCATCAAGCTCGGCAGCCAGGTGACCTCGCAGTCGCTCGAAACGGTGAACGGCGCGATCCGCGTGGCCGACAACGGCCGGATCGACGGCAATGTCGAAGCCGTGAACGGGGCCATCGAGCTGGGGTCCGGTACCTTCGTGGACCGGAACGTCGGCAACGTGAACGGCGAGATCACCCTCGAAGGGGCCGAGATCGGCGGAGACGTCGAGACCGTTAATGGCGACATCGAGTTGGCCGATGGCACCGTGGTGCATGGCGACGTGATCGTCAAGAAGCCACGCCGGATCGGCTGGTTCAGCGGGGAGGACCGCGTGCCGAAAGTCATCATCGGCCCGGGGAGCCGCGTCGAAGGGAAGCTGCGGCTGGAGCGCGAAGTGGAGCTCTACATCTCGGAGTCCGCCACTGTAGGTGGCGTTTCCGGTGTCATGTCGATGAGCGACGCGGTGCGATTCAGCGGCAGGCGCCCCTAAAAGCCCGTAGAATCGGCGGCGTGCCGACCGCCGCGCGCCAGATCTCGCTGTTCGAAGACGTACCGGAGCCTGACAGCCTGTCGGGCTTCACCGTGCGCGAGAGCGGCCGCGCGCGCCGCCTCTCCATCAAGGTGTACCCCCGCGGGCGCGTCGAGGTCGTCGTGCCACGGCGCACGCGGGCACGCGACGTGCAGGCCTTCGTCGAGGAGCACCGAGACTGGATACGCCAGACCCGGGAATCGTTCGCCGAACAGCACCCGCCGGAGCCGTTCCGGCTGCCGGTGCGGATCGAGTTGCGCGGCATCGACCGTACCTTCGGCATCCAGTACCGCGCGCCCACGGAGGCACGCGGGGTGCGCTACCGGCAACTCGGTGACATCGTGGTGCTGTCCGGGGCGACCGGCGACGCTGCAGCCTGCGTCACGGCGCTGAAGCGCTGGCTGGCCGGCGTCGCCAAGCGTCACTTCGCACCGGCGCTGAAGGCGCTCGCGGCCACGACCGGTCTGCCGTATGCGCGCATGCGCGTGGCGGGGCAGAAGACCTGCTGGGGCAGTCACTCGTCGACCGGGACGATCAGCGTGAACTACTGCCTGTTGTTCCTGGAGCCGGCCCTGGTGCGCTACCTGATGGTGCACGAGCTGTCCCACGCGCGGCACATGAACCATTCGCGGCGCTTCTGGGGGCTGGTGCGGCGCTACGAGCCGGACTACCGTCGCCTCGACCGGAGGCTGGGCGAGTCCTGGAAGCAGATCCCGACCTGGGTGGGGATCTACTAGGCGTGGTCCGGCCAGGGCGTTTCGTAAAAACAACAAGATATAATGGATACTTTATGTCAATTCTAGAAAAGTTTCCGCGGTAACGCCGGGTGAGTTCCCGCGCAAAAAACCTGCTCGAGACGTTCGCCGTCCTGAAGCCCGGCCTCGGGGTCGACACCGTCGACGTCACGCCGAGCCTGTACGCGGACCTGGACGCGGACTACGCCGCGTTCCGGGGGCACCTGCTGATCTCGTCGCACGAATTCAACGGTGACTGGCCCACCTGGGAGCGGCATCCGGCAGGGGATGAGATCGTCATGCTCCTGTCCGGGGCGGTGACACTGGTTCTGAAGACGGAGTCCGGCGAGGAGTCCGTGAGCCTCGATGCGCCGGGTGCGTTTGTCGTCGTGCCTCGCAATACCTGGCACACCGCCCGGGTGTCGGCGCCTGCCCGGATGCTGTTCATCACGCCGGGCGAGGGCACGGAGAACAGCGAGGCGCCGCCCTGACGGTTGGCGGTCGCGATCACGAGTCTCGGAAGCTACGATAGCGTGTCAGTTGCAGAGGCGGTCCCGGGCATGAGGCGGAGCTTTGCGTTACACGCTGGATTGTTGATTCTCCTGGTCGCCGGCGCGACTGTAGCAGGCCCGCGGGAATACCTGTTCCAGGACAAACGCGTGTGCGACGCCAGCGGCGAGTTCTGCATCCGCGGGACCTTGTCCTATCACTCCAATCCCAGGGTGCTGCACTTGCGGGCGCGCGTGCTGAAGGCGCCGGGTCCGGGGCTGCTCCGGATCACGGTGTCGGGCAGCAATGAGCTCGGCCATGGCCGCTTGGCGCCCTTTGAAGTGCGGGTGCGCGGTCAGTACAGCGAGATCGTCAACCACAAGGTCATTCCCGATCACCCGGATGTGGAGGAATGGGCGGTGGAGCGGGTGGTCTTCGTTGCCGACTAAATCGTGGCGTATGAGCGCCCTCGGCACCGCTCCGTTCACTATCGGGTGATAGACTTTGTGACAGGCCCTGGTCCGCGGCGACCAATCGGCAATAAGAACAACAATATGGGGAGACGCGTTGCTCGGCGCATTCATTACGTTCCTGGTGCTCTTCGGCCTGATCAAGGTCTTTGAACGGAGTCGGGACGATCTCGACGGATTTCAGGTCGGAGTGGTTGCGATCGTTCCGTTTCTCGTTGTCGTGATCATCCGCATCGCGCTCGGCTTCCTCTATCCGCAACCGATTCTCCTGCTGGTCGTTCCGCCGTTGGTGCTCATTGGAGTTACGTTCTATCTCCTCCATAAGAACCTCGAAATATCCGTCGGTCGATCTATCGCCTACACGGTGGCTGTCGTCGTCGTCAACGAGGTCTTGGGGCTGGTTTTTGCAAGCGCATGATGATGTGTCGAGCAAACGGATCTCTATTGGTACCAGGGCTACTTCTTGCACGACCTCCTGGGCGGTGAGCGGGCACCTTTGTGTAAGGCTTTCTGAAGGACTCTGCGAAGGCAAGTGGAGTGCCTCTCCAGGATCTGGGGCTGGAAGACTACGAGGTTCCCAAGCTTAGAGACGCAGACTTCCTGTGATGCCAACGGCGACGTCTGCGTCTGGCCGGAAAGCAGAAGCCCGACGTTTCCGCGGTAACGTCGTCGGAAGTATTGGGGGTGCCTGCGTGCGCGCTCTTGCTCTGCGTGCTTCGCGGGGCGGGTGGGCTCAGCCCTGGTCCAGCAATTCCCGCAGGTTGATGACGGCCGCGTTGGCGCGGGCCAGGTAGTTCGCCATCACGAGCGAATGGTTTGCCGTGAGACCGTAGCCGCCGCCGTTCAGGATGATCGGCGAGCGTAGCGGGGCGAGGCTGGCTTCGAGTTCGCGGATGATCTGGCGGACGCTGGCTTCCGCGTTCTTGTCTTCGAGCACCGTCGCGAAGTCGAACTGTGCGGCGCGCAGGAAGTGCACCAGTGCCCAGGCCGTTCCGCGGGCCTCGAAGAAGACGTCGTCGATCTCAAACCAGGACGTACGCACCGAAACGTTGTCCGGCTCATTGCGTGCCGACGTGGCCGAAGGGTCACCGGCCAGGTTCTCGTTGATCCGGGTCTGGGCCACGCTGTCGCCGAGGCGGCGGGTCAGGCTGCCGAGGCGCTTCTCCACCTCGGCCAGCCACTCGCGCAGGTTGTCCGCGCGGGCGTAGAAATGCGCATCGGGCGCTTCGCCCGAGATGCCGCTCAGCCGGTCGCGGTAACGCGCCATGGCTTCGATGCCTTCGCGGTACCGGCGCTCCGTCGGCGGGAACAGCCACGAGTTGCTCTCCGAGAAGAACTTCTCCGCCGCGATGACCACGTCCGGGTCTTCCTTCGACTGCGATTGGCTGCGGCTGTAGTCGTTGCGGATGATGCGCGACAGATCCTGTACCTGGGTGAGCACCCCCTGTTCCCAGTTCGGCATGTTGTCGAGCACCAGGCCGGGCGGGAACACGTCGTTCGTCAGGTAGCCACCCGGTTTGTCGAGCAGCGTCTCCGCGACGCGCACGAGCGTGTCGGTGGTCGAGTACCCGACGACCTGCTGGCTGCCCTCGATGTACTCATTGACCCAGAAGACCTTCGGCGTGCGCGACCAGTAAATGCCGATCGCGCTCAGCACGAGAAACACGACGAGCAGCGCGATCAGCACCACCTTCACCCAGCGCGGGCGCCGCAGCATGCTGCTGGCTGTCGTCGCGTTCATCGGCTGCCGCCCGTGTCAGGCCGCGAGCTGGCGCAGGACGTAATGCAGGATACCGCCGTGCTCGTAGTAGTCACGCTCCTTCGGCGTATCGATGCGCACGCGTGCCTCGAACGTGATCGGCTTGCCGCTGGCCGGCGTAGCCGTCACGGTGACGGTCTTCGCTGACGCATCGGTCTGCCCGACGATGTCGAACGTCTCGGTGCCGTCGAGTCCCAGCGATTCCGCGTCCTGGCCGTCCTGGAACTGCAGGGGCAGCACGCCCATGCCGATCAGGTTGGAGCGGTGAATACGCTCGAAGCTCTTGGCGATCACGGCGCGGACGCCGAGCAGCAACGTACCCTTGGCCGCCCAGTCACGCGACGAACCGGTGCCGTACTCGCTGCCCGCGATGACGACCAGCGGGGTGCCTTCCTGCTCGTAGCGCTGTGCCGCATCGAAGATGCTCATCTGTTCGCCGGAGGGCTGGTGGCGCGTCCAGCCGCCCTCGGTGCCCGGTGCGAGAAGGTTGCGGAGGCGTATGTTCGCGAACGTGCCACGCATCATCACTTCGTGGTTGCCTCGGCGCGAGCCGTAGGAGTTGAAGTCGACCGGTTGCACGCCCTGTTCGATCAGGTAACGCGCCGCCGGGCTGTCCTTGGCGATGCTGCCGGCCGGTGAGATGTGGTCGGTCGTGACCGAGTCGCCTAGCAGCGCGAGCACGCGGGCGCCCCTGACGTCCTGCACGGCCGCCGGATCGCGCGTCATGCCGTCGAAGTAGGGCGGGTTCTTCACGTACGTCGACGCGTCGTCCCACGTGTAGATCTCGCCTTCCGGCGAGTCGATGTTCTTCCAGTTCGAATCGCCTTCGAAGACGCTGCCGTAGCTTGACTTGAACATCGTCGAATCGATGTTCGCGCCCACCACATCGTGGATCTCGCGCTGCGACGGCCAGATGTCTTTCAGGTAGACGGGCTTGCCGTCCTTGTCCTTGCCCAGTGGATCGTTGAGCAGGTTGACGTCCAGGTTGCCGGCGAGCGCGTAGGCGACTACCAGCGGCGGCGAGGCCAGGAAGTTCATGCGCACCAGCGGGTGGATCCGGCCTTCGAAGTTGCGGTTGCCGGACAGCACGCTGGTGCCGACGACATCGCCTTCCGTCACGGCATCGGCGATCGACGGCAGCAGTGGCCCCGAGTTGCCGATGCAGGTCGTGCAGCCGTAGCCGACGGTGTAGAAGCCGATCGCGTCCAGGTCGTCCAGCAGGTCCGCCTTCTCGAGGTAGTCGGTGACGACCCGCGAGCCGGGGGCGAGGCTGGTCTTCACCCATGGCTGCGCCTTCAGGCCTTTCTCGCGAGCATTGCGGGCGAGCAGGCCGGCAGCGACCATGACGGCCGGGTTTGACGTGTTCGTGCAGCTCGTGATCGCGGCGATCAGGACGGCGCCGTCGCGGATCTCGACGTTCTCGCCGTTCACCTCTGCGCTGGCCTTGCCCGACGCCTTGCGATTGGCGACGGCCGTCTTCAGGTGCTTCTCGTAAACGCTGTCGGCATCCTTCAGCAGTATGCGATCCTGCGGCCGCTTCGGGCCGGAAATGCACGGCTCGACGGAGCCCAGGTCGAGTTCGAGTGTATCCGTGTACAGCGCGTCCGGCTGGCCGTCGACGCGCCACAGGCCCTGCTCCTTCGCATAGGCCTCGACCACCGCGATTTGGGACGAGTCACGCCCCGACAGCTCGAGGTAGCGGATCGTCTCGCCGTCGATCGGGAAAATGGCGCAGGTGGAGCCGAACTCCGGCGACATGTTGCCGAGCGTCGCGCGGTCCGCCAGCGGAAGCTGCGACAGCCCGTCGCCGAAGAACTCGACGAACTTGCCGACGACGCCCTTGTCGCGGAGCATCTCCGTGACGGTCAGTACGAGGTCCGTCGCGGTGGCGCCTTCCTGGAGCTTGCCGGTCAGCTTGAAGCCGATGACCTGCGGGATCAGCATCGTGATCGGCTGTCCCAGCATCGCGGCTTCCGCCTCGATGCCGCCGACACCCCAGCCGAGCACGCCGAGGCCGTTGATCATCGTCGTGTGCGAGTCCGTGCCGACGACCGTGTCGGGGTAGGCGCTGCGCACGCCGCTGATCTCGGCGTCAAACACGACGCGGCTCAGGTATTCGAGGTTGACCTGGTGCACGATGCCGGTGTTCGGGGGTACGACTCGGAAATTCTGGAACGCGGACTGTCCCCAGCGCAGGAACGAGTAGCGTTCGCGATTGCGCTGGAACTCGATCTTGTTGTTCAGGTCGAGCGCGTTGGCGGCGCCGTAGTTGTCGACCTGGACGGAATGGTCGATGACCAGTTCGGCCGGCGACAGCGGGTTGATGCGGTCGGCGGACCCGCCGAGCTTGACCACGGCGTCGCGCATTGCGGCGAGGTCGACCACGGCCGGTACGCCGGTGAAGTCCTGCAGGATGACGCGCGCCGGGGTGAACGAGATTTCGGTACTCGGCTCGGCCTTCGGGTCCCAGTTCGCCAGCGCGAGGATGTCGTCGCGCGTCACGTCGCGGCCGTCTTCGTGCCGCAGCAGGTTCTCGAGCAGGATCTTCAGGGAATAGGGCAGGCGGTCTGCGTGACCGTCCTTGACGGCGTCGAGGCGAAAGACCTGGTAGTCCGTGCCATCGACGGCCAGCGTCGAGCGAGAGCCGAAGCTGTCCTTCATCTGTCGTTCTCCGGGATTCAGCGATTGATTCTTGTCGGGCCGGCAGCGAAGACCGGGCCCGTTCGGGCGGCGAATTATAGCGAATGGCGCCGCCTTTCGCCCGGTCAATCGGTTCGCCGGGCCTCAGGCGGTCAACGCGTGATGCCCGCCGGCGGCCTCGCGGGCGGCATTTCGTGTTTCGGTAATCGTGGCACCGCCGAGGCAGCGGTCCCCGTCGTAGAAGACGACGTACTGGCCCGGCGCCACCGCCCGCTGCGGGGCGTCGAAGCGCACGCGGATCCGGCCATCGTCACTCCCCACAATGGTGCACGGTTGGTCCGCCTGGCGATAACGCACCTTGGCACTCAGGCGCAGGCCGTCGGCGAGCCCGTCAGGCGGGCGTCCGATCCATGTCGCGTCCTCGGCGTGCAGGCCGTCGCTGTACAGCAGCGGCGTGTCGCCCTGGTCGACGAGCAGCGTATTGCTCGCCACGTCCTTGCCGACCACGTACCAGGGCGCGTCCCGGGCGTCGCGCCGGCCGCCGATGGCCAGCCCCTGGCGCTGGCCCGGCGTGTAGTACATGAGGCCCTCGTGCGTGCCGACCTCGCGGCCGTCGGGGGCCCTGATGGGGCCGGGCTGCGCGGGCAGGAAGCGCGAGAGGAACTCGCGGAACGGCCGCTCGCCGATGAAGCAGATGCCGGTGCTGTCCTTCTTGTCGTGCACGGGCAGGCCGTGCTCGTGCGCCAGGCGGCGCACGTCCGGCTTCTGCAGCTCGCCGAGCGGGAATATGGTCGTCGCAAGCGCTTCGCCCGCTACCGCGTGCAGGAAGTAGCTCTGATCCTTGCCGGCGTCGGCCGCCTTCAGCAGCGCCGGGTTGCCGTCAATCGTCGCGGTTCTTGCATAGTGGCCGGTCGCGAGCAGCTCGCCGCCGAGCCGCTCCGCGTGGCGGCGGAACTCGCCGAACTTGATCTCGCGGTTGCACAGGACGTCCGGGTTCGGCGTACGGCCACGGCGATACTCGTCGAGGAAATGCGCGAACACGCGCTCGCGGTATTCGCGCGCGAAGTTGACGTGGTGCAGTGGGATGCCGAGGCGCTCGCAGACGGCACGCGCGTCCTGCAGGTCGTCGGCGGCCGTGCAATAGCCGTCGTCGTCCTCCCAGTTCGTCATGTGCAGCGCCTGCACCGTCGCGCCGGCTTCCTTCAGCAGGATCGCCGCCACGGCGGAATCCACGCCGCCGGACAGGCCGAGAACGACCGTGCGGCCGGCCAGGTTATCGAGAGAATGCGCCATACGGCGCGGATTTTAGCAAGACTCAGACGAGGTCGGCGCGCGCCATGACCCGGTCGACGTGCTTCGTCAGCGGCAGCAGGCCCGCAAATAGGGCGTCGGATTCGCGGCGGCCGGACTCGAAGTCCTGCACGCAGCGCAGGACGGCGGGGGAACGCAGCTTCAGGCGCCGTTGCTCGATCTCCGCGCGGGTGAGCCAGTGGCGCTTGACGATGGGCGTGTCGAGCGCAAGGGATTCGTCGCAGTCGAGGAACTCCGCGACGTACATGATGCGCAGGAATTGCTGGCGGGACTGGGGATGAATCCAGAGGTACACGCCGATCAGGTCGTCGCAGCGGACTTCGCAGCCGGTTTCTTCGCGCACTTCGCGGATAACGGCCTGTTCCGGCGACTCGCCGGCCTCGATATGGCCGCCCGGCTGGTTGAAGACAACGCGTCCCATCGCCTTTTCTTCCACGATGAGGTACTTGCCGTCGTGGAACACCACGGCGGCGACGGTCAGGTCGGTAGCGAGCACTTCAAACCCCCAGTTGGCGAAATTCCATTTCCACTTCGCTGGCGAGCCAGATTTCGTCGAACATCTTGCCGTAGAGCTGGGCGACGGCCGGCTCGTGGATATCCACGATGCCTTCCCAGCGGCTGGCTTGCAGTCGATAGACGAGCGCCTTGTCGTCGGCAATGCAGAACGACTCGGCATGCGTGCGCAGATCCTCGCGCACGTGGCGAAACTCGATGTACGTGTTCAGTCGGCGGCCGAGATGAACAAAGTTATTTCCGTTCTTGATCGCCCGCGTCGGGTCCGCAATGAGCACACGAATACGCGCGTACGTCTGCGACAGCACGAGACGCTTGATGATCTCGAGAAAATCGGGGTCATCGTAGATGCCCGGTTCCAGATCATGCGTGAATATCGATACGCGCCGCTTGGCCTCGCGCGCGACGGTGATCGCGGCATCCCGCATCTCGTCGCGGGTCGAGATAACCCAGCGTTTGCTCTCTTTCTGCGCCTCTGCCATGCGATCCCGTTTCCGGTCCTTTTTTCGGCTTGGATGGTCGTCGTGCCGGTTCGGAGTTATGAGGGGTCATCTTAGCGGGAGCACCATTCGCGCCGGTGCCAACTGCGTCACGTTTTGGGGGCGCAGGAGCTGCCTGAGAATGGTTCGCATCCCGCGCCATTCTTCGATTTCGGGCGGGATCCGCGTGTCCGGCCTGCGAGCCGGATTTTCACATATGGTAGCAGCGGAATACGGGTGGCGGGATGTCGCCAATCGGGGACATCAGGCAGTCGTGGCAAGGGTTTCGGCGAGTCCGACGTACGCCTCCGGCCGCAGCGTCAGCAGGCGTTCCCGTTCCGCGTCCGGGATGTCCAGGCCGCGGATGAACTCCGCGAGCAACGCCTGGTCGACCGGCCGGCCACGGGTCAGCGCCTTGAGTTGTTCGTACGGCTCCGGGATGCCGTAGCGCCGCATCACTGTCTGGACCGCTTCGGCCAGTACTTCCCACGCCGCAGCCACGTCGCGATGAAGGGTGGCCTCGTCGATCTGCAGTTTGCCGAGTCCCTTGATGAGCGACTCCAGCGCAATCAGCACGTAGCCCGTGGCGACGCCGAAGTTTCGCTGCACCGTCGAGTCGGTGAGGTCGCGCTGCCAGCGCGAGATCGGCAGCTTCTCGGCGAAGTGGCCGAGCAGTGCATTCGCCATTCCGAGATTGCCCTCGGCATTCTCGAAGTCGATCGGGTTCACCTTGTGCGGCATCGTGGACGAGCCCACTTCACCGGCGGCGACCTTCTGCCGGAAATAGCCGAGCGAAATGTAGCCCCAGGTGTCGCGGCACAGGTCGATCAGCACCGTGTCGTAGCGTTGCAGCGCGTGACAGTACTCGGCGGTCCAGTCGTGCGGTTCGATCTGCGTCGTGTGCGTGTTCGCGACCAGTCCGAGCGAACTCACGAAGCGCTCGCTGATCGCCGGCCAGTCCGCGTCGGGATAGGCGACGAGGTGCGCATTGTAGTTGCCGACGGCGCCGTTGAACTTGCCGAGGATCGGCACCTCGGCGAACTGCGTGGCGATGCGCTTGAGCCGGTGCACGACGTTCGCGAGTTCCTTGCCGACGGTCGTCGGGCTCGCCGTCTGCCCGTGGGTTCGCGACAGCATCGGCACCGCAGCGTATTTCTTCGCCATGCCGGACAGTATCGTGTGCAGCGCTCGCATCTTCGGCAACAGTACTTCGGAGCGCGCCGCGCGCAGGATCAGCGCGTAGGACAGGTTGTTGATGTCCTCGGACGTGCACGCGAAATGCAGGAAATCCTTCAGCGGGCCGGTCTCGGGGCCGTCACCGAGCTTCTCGCGGATGAAATACTCCACGGCCTTGACGTCGTGGTTAGTCGTCTTCTCGATGGCCTTGACGCGTTCCGCATCGTCGATCGTGAAGCCGTCGACGATCTCGTTGAGCACCTGTTTCATGACGGAGCTCGGCGCGGACAGTTCGCCGATCGCGGCTTCGTCAGCCAGCGCCTGCAGCCAGCGCACCTCGACGAGTACGCGGTGGCGAATCAGGCCGTATTCACTGAACAGGTCCCTGAGCGGTGACACCTTGTCGGCATAGCGACCGTCGGCGGGCGAGAGCGCCCTGAGGCTGGAGAGTTTCATCTGGAGTGCCGGAAAGCGGTGTAGACTTGCGCGCGCAAAGCGCGAATCATACACGATTGCCGCACCATCAAGACGAGGATATCGACGTAATGACCGACAGCAAGTACCGCATCGAGAAGGACAGCATGGGCGAACTCGAAGTGCCCGTGGATGCCTGCTGGGGCGCCCAGACGCAGCGAGCGGTCCTGAATTTCCCGATCAGCGGCCTGACGATGCCGCGCCAGTTCATTTCGGCGCTGGGCCTGGTCAAGTGGGCCGCGGCGGGCGCGAACGCGGAGCTCGGATTGCTGCCGACGAAAATCGCGGTAGCGGTGCAGAAAGCGGCGCTCGCGGTTGCCGAAGGCCGGCATGACGCGCAGTTCCCGGTCGACGTGTTCCAGACCGGCTCCGGCACGAGCTCCAACATGAACGCGAACGAAGTGATCGCGCATCTGGCGACCGAGGCGCTCGGGTCGGCCGTGCACCCGAACGATCACGTGAACATGAGCCAGAGCAGCAACGACGTGATCCCCACCTGCGTGCACGTCAGTGCGGCGATCGCGATTCGCGAACAGCTGCTGCCCGCGCTGACGCACCTCTCGACGGTGCTCGAGCAGAAGGCGGAGGAAGTGGGCAGTGTCGTGAAGACCGGCCGGACTCACCTGATGGACGCCATGCCGGTCACGCTGGGCCAGGAACTCGGTGGCTGGCGCGCGCAGGTCGATCACGCCGCAGAGCGGCTCGGCGACACGCTCGTGCGCCTGCAGGCGCTCGCACAGGGCGGTACCGCGGTCGGCACCGGCATCAACGCACACCCGAAGTTCGGGTCGAAAGTGGCCGTTCTTCTCGGCGAACAGACCGGCATTCCGTTCACGGCGGCGGAGTCCCGCTTCGAGGGGCTGAGCTCGCAGGACACCGCGGTCGAGACCTCCGGCCAGCTGCGCGTGCTGGCCGTCAGCCTGACGAAGATCGCGAACGACCTGCGCTGGATGAACTCGGGGCCGCTGGCCGGTCTCGGCGAGATCGAACTGCCGGCGCTGCAGCCGGGCTCCAGCATCATGCCGGGCAAGGTGAACCCGGTGATCCCGGAAGCCGTCGCCATGGTCGCGGCACAGGTCATCGGCAACGACGCATGCATCGCGATCGCGGGCCAGTCCGGAAACTTCCAGCTCAACGTGATGCTGCCGGTCGTCGCCTACAACCTGCTGCAGAGCATCGAACTGCTGGCGAACGCGGCCACGTGCCTCGCGGACAAGGCCATTGCCGGGTTCCGCGTGAACAGCGACAACATCAACCGGGCCCTGGACCGCAACCCGATCCTGGTCACGGCGCTCAATCCGGTCATCGGCTACGAACTGGGCGCGGCGGTTGCAAAGCGCGCCTACAAGGAGGGGCGCCCGGTCAAGGATGTCGCGCGCGACATGACCGACCTGACCGATGAAGAGCTCGACCGCCTGCTGGACCCGGCCGCGCTAACCGAGGGCGGGATCAAGCACTGAGGCAATGACAGGCGAGACGAATCCCACGCTGGCGCTGCTCGAGTCGCGTCTCGCGCCGCTGTGCGTCCCGGACGATCCCGTCGCCGTCGAGCTGCCGCCCGGCAGCGAGCATTGGCCGGCGGAGTTTCGTGACAGCCTGACCGGCTCCTTGCGGCCGGCAGGCGTGCTGATTCCCGTCATCGAGCGGCGCGAGGGCCTTACGGTGCTGCTGACGCGGCGCTCCTCGGCGCTCAAGCACCACGCGAGCCAGATCGCGTTCCCGGGCGGCGGCATGGAGGATTCCGACGCCTCGATCATCGATACGGCGCTGCGCGAAACGCACGAGGAAGTCGGCATCGCGCCGTCACGGGTGACCGTATTCGGCTGCCTCGACGCGATGCCCACGGTCACGGGTTACGCGGTGACCCCGGTCGTCGGGAGCGTCCGGCCCGACACGGAGTTCGTCCTCGACCGGAACGAAGTGGAGCTGGTGTTCGAGGTGCCGCTCGCGTTCCTGCTGGACCCGGGCAACGCCCAGCGCGCCGAGCGCGACTTCCGCGGTCACAAGCTGCCGATCTTCGAGTACCGGTACGGACCGCACCGCATCTGGGGCGCCACCGCGCACATGCTGTTGAAGCTTCGCGAAAAGCTTTATTAAACAAGGCGATATGGCGAATATCGATAATCTGCTTGAGATCATGGCCCGCCTCCGGGATCCGCAGGCGGGCTGCCCCTGGGACGTGCAGCAGGATTTCACGACGATCGCGCCGTACACGATCGAGGAGGCGTACGAGGTAGCCGACGCGATTCACCGCGGCGACATGCCGGGCCTCCGGGACGAGCTCGGTGACCTCTTGTTGCAGGTCGTGTTTCACGCGCAGTTGGCGGCCGAGGCCGGGCATTTCGACTTCGACGACGTGGCCGGCGCGATCAACGCGAAGATGCTGCGGCGTCACCCGCACGTCTTCGGCGACGACGCCCAGATCGCCGCCGGTAAACAGGACGGGAGCTGGGAGCGGATCAAGGCCGAGGAACGCGCCGACGACGAGGACACGAGCACGCTGGCCGGCATCGCACAGTCCCTGCCGGCGCTGATGCGGGCCCGGAAGCTCGGCAAGCGCGCGGGTACCGTGGGCTTCGACTGGGCGGACCGGGCCGGCGTGCGGGACAAGATCCACGAGGAGCTCGACGAACTGGACGACGCCGTCGGGACGCGGGATCGTGCCCACATCGAGGATGAGTTCGGCGACCTGTTGTTTGCCATCGTGAATCTCGCCCGGCACCTGGAGGTCGACCCGGAATCGGCGCTGCGCGGCGCGAACCGGAAGTTCGAAGCCCGGTTCCGGGACATGGAGCGGGCGATCGGCGAGAAGGGCCAGGCCCTGAAGGATCTGTCGCTCGCGGACCTCGAACACGAGTGGCGGCAGGCCAAGAAACGGCTCGACGAGGGCCGCTGAGCGTTCAGCCACGATTCAGTGGCGCCTGTTTATCCTTTGTTCCAGGCTGGCGAAGGGCCGGTCGACACAAGGGAAGGCAGGACCATGAGCAAATCACTACTGAAGCAGATGACGGTCGCCGGCACGCTGGCGCTGTCCCTGGCGATTGCGCTGCCCGCGCAGGCAGATGCCCGGCGCGCGCAGTACGACTATGCGCGGGTACTGAGCTCGGAGCCCATCCTGCGCTACGTGACCGTCAAGACGCCCGTCCGCGAATGCTGGCAGGAGCAGCAGCGCTACTCGGTGTCACGTCCCTCGGCCGGCACGGCCGGCGGCACGATCCTGGGCGCGGTCATCGGCGGTGTCGTCGGTCACCAGTTCGGCAGCGGCAGCGGCAATGACGCGGCCACCGTGGCCGGCACGCTGATCGGCGCCGCGGTCGGCAACTCCGCCGCACAGCGCCGGCACGGCATCGTGACGGAGGAGTACTCGCGGCCGGTCGAGCGCTGTCGCACCACGATGCGCGAGACCCGCGAGGAGCGGATCGACGGCTATCACGTCGTGTACAAGTACCGCGGGCAGACGTACGCCACCCAGATGCCCTACGACCCGGGCCGCGAACTGCGGGTTCGGGTCGACGTCCGGCCGGCCGGATAGGCCGGCCACGGGGTGCGACCGTGACCGGGTACATTGCATTCGCCCGGTCGACGTACGACACTCCCCGGCAATCGGGACAACCGCTTCCAGCATGTTCATGAGCGCACCTCGCATCATCCGGTCGCCGACGCGGCGCTGCATCGCCGGTCTCCTGCTGGCCGCCATTGGCGCCGCGCCGGCCTATGCGTTGCAGCCGATACACCACACCGACCCGGCACCGGCACACCAGCCGGCGCCGGGAACGGACTTCGCGGCCCAGCGCGGTGCCATGTCCCTGTCCGAGGCGGTGGAATCGATCCGGCAGCGCGGCGACGTCGAGCGCATCATCTCGGCGGAGACGCGGGTCGCCAATGGCCGGGAAACGCACCACATCCGGGCAATGACGAAGGACGGCAAGGTCAAGACGTTCAAGGTGCCCGGGCGCCGGCGGGACTAGGGCCTGTTATCTCAATGAGACTGCTGCTGATCGAGGACGACGATGCGCTGCGCGAGACACTCTCCGCGCGGCTGCGCGACGAGGGCTTTTCCGTGGAGGAGGCGGCGGACGGTCGCGAAGGGCTCTATTTCGCCCAGGAATACCCGGTCGATCTCGCCATCGTGGACCTCGGCCTGCCGGAAGTCTCGGGACTCGACATCATTCGCGAGGCGCGATCCTCCGGCCGCACGTTCCCGATCCTGATCCTGACGGCGCGCGACCGCTGGCAGGACAAGGTCGACGGTCTCGAAGCCGGGGCCGACGACTATGTCGTAAAGCCGTTCCAGTACGAAGAGGTGAGCGCGCGCGTGAACGCGTTGCTGCGGCGCGCCGGCGGCTGGGCGTCGTCCGTGCTCGAGGCCGGGCCGATCGCTCTCGACATGTCGCGCCAGGAGGTCAGGGTCGATGGCGCTGCTGTGGACCTCACGAGTTTCGAGTACAAGATCATCGAGTACCTGATGGTCCGGGCCGGCGAGGTAATATCGAAGTCCGAGCTGACGGATCGCCTGTACGACCAGGACTTCGAGCGCGACAGCAACGTGATCGAGGTGTTCATCGGGCGCCTGCGGAAGAAGCTGGACCCCGGTAACGGCGTCAAGCCCATCGAGACGCTGCGCGGCCGGGGATACCGGTTCGCGCTAGAGCGCAAGCAGACCGACTGACGCGCCCGTGTCGTCGCTCAGCGCACGACTGCTCGTCTCGGTCAGCGTACTGTTGCTGGTCTTTTTCGGCGCGACCATCGTCGTGCTGGACACGGCATTCGTGTCCGCGGGCGAAAGCGCCCGCGAGGAGATCCTCGACGGCTACCTGATGCAGCTGCTCGCGGCGGCGGAGCCCACGGCCGAAAATTCCCTGACCCTGCCGATCGACCTGGTCGAGAGCCGTTTCAACGCAATCGGCTCGGGCCTGTATGCAGAGCTCGAGGGCGCCGATGGCGAGCCCACCTGGCAATCCCGTTCCGCGCTCGGGCTCGAGTTGCCGGCAGGGCCCGAGCCGGTGCCCGGCGAACAACTGTTCACGCACGATGAGCTCGGCGACGGCACGCCGTTGCTCGGCCTGAGCCTCGCGGTGCAGTGGGAGTTCGGCGATGGCGCGCTGGTGCCGTATGTCTTCCGCGTCTACGAGAGTCTCGACGCGTTCAATGCGCAGGTTGCGAACTATCGCCGCCAGCTGTTCGGCTGGTTCGCCGCGGTGGCGGCGATCATGTTGCTCGCGATCGCGCTGCTGATGGGCCGCCTGCTGTCACCGCTTCGGCGCATCGAGTCGGAGATCGTCGAGATCGAGGAGGGCGGCCGCGCGCAGCTCTCGGAATCCTTTCCCGACGAGCTCGCCGGCGTGGCGCGCAACATGAACCTGCTGATCGACAGCGAGCGCGCGCGCTCGGACCGCTATCGCTACACGCTGGACAATCTCGCGCACAGCCTGAAGACGCCGCTCGCCGCCGTGCGCTCGCTACTGGACGAGTCGACGGACCCGGTCCTTCGCGGACGCCTCGACGAGCAGGTCGGGCGCATGGACGACATCGTGCGCTACCAGTTGCGCAAGCCCGCGGCCGGCAGCCAGGTTGGCCTCGCACCGGTCGCCGTCGCGCAGGAAGTGGACAAGCTGGTCAACGGCCTGCGCAAGGTCTACCGGGACAAGGCGCCGGAGATCACGGTCGAAGTTGCGCCCGGCATGAAGTTCCGCGGCGATGCCGGCGACTTTCTCGAAATCGCCGGCAACCTGCTCGACAACGCGTGCAAGTGGTGTCGGCGGCGCGTCAGCCTGACCGTGAAGCCGGCAAACAGCGGCGGGCGCATCGCGAGCGGCATGCGGCTGGTCGTCGAGGACGATGGGCCCGGCATCCCGGAAGAAGCGGTCGGTGCACTGATGAACCGCGGCGTGCGCCTCGACGAGTCGACGCCGGGCCACGGTATCGGCCTGGCGATCGTGCGGGACATCGCCGCCTCGTACGGCGGCGAACTGGAGATAGCGCGCTCCGGACTCGGCGGCGCGGCGATCCGCGTGTTGATTCCGCCGCTGTCCGGTTGAGGCCTACGCGCCGCCCGAGGATTTCTTCGACAGCTTGAGGATGGGCTCGACCAGCTCGAGCGGCAACGGGAAGACGATCGTGTTCGTCTTCTCGCCGGCGATCTCCTTCAGCGTCTGCAGGTAGCGGAGCTGCAATGCCTGCTCCTCCCGGGCCAGCATGTTCGCGGCCTCGGCAAGCATCGTGGCCGCCTGCTTTTCGCCTTCCGCGTTGATGACCTTGGCGCGCCGTGAGCGTTCCGCTTCGGCCTGCTGGGCGATTGCGCGGATCATGCTTTCATCGAGGTCGACGTGCTTGATCTCGACATTCGCGACCTTGATGCCCCAGTTGTCGGTGCGCTGGTCGAGGATGTTCTGGATGTCCTCGTTCAGCTTGTCGCGTTCGGCGAGCATGTCGTCGAGTTCGTGCTGACCGAGTACGGAGCGCAGCGTCGTCTGCGAGAGCTGGCTCGTGGCCTCGAATACGTTCTCGACGCGGATGACGGCCTTCTCCGGGTCGACGATGCGGAAGTAGATGACTGCGTTCACCTTGACCGACACGTTGTCGCGCGAAATGACGTCCTGCGTGGGTACGTCCATGACCACGACGCGCAGGTCGACCTTCACCATCTTCTGCAGGAACGGGATCAGGATGATGAGTCCGGGCCCCTTGACGGTCTGGAAGCGGCCGAGGAAGAAGATGACGCCGCGCTCGTACTCCTTCAGGATCTTGAAGATCTGGGTGAAGAAGACGATCAGTATGACCAGGCCGAAGCCGAAAAACGGTAAGAAGTCCATGGCGGATTCCTTGGTTGAGTGTCGGTTGCGTTAGTGCGCCTGCAGGGGCGGGGGCGTGGCAGTGTCCGTCAGCGGCTCGACATGCAGCGTCAGGCCTTCCATGCGCAGCACCCGGACGGCCTGGCCGTCGCGTATGGATTCCGTGCTGTGCGCCGCCCAGGCTTCGCCTTCGAGCCAGACCTTGCCGTCGCCGGTGAAGTCGGACATCGCGGTGCCGACGCCGCCCTCGATCGAGCCCTTGCCCGATACTGCGCCGCGCCGGCGCAGCTTGAGGATGTAGCTCAACGACCAGACGATGGCCGCAGCCCCGGAGACGGCCACCGCGGCCACGAAGGCCAGCGAGATGCCGTAGCCGGGCACGCCCGCGTCGAACATGATGATGGCACCGATGACGAACGCGATAATGCCGCCGAGACCGAGCGCGCCGAAACTCGGCGCGAACGCTTCCGCCACCATCAGGGCGACGCCGACGATGAGCAGCGCCAGCCCCGCGTAGTTCACCGGGAGCACCTGGAGCCCGTAGGCCGCGAGCAGCAGGCAGATGACGCCCACCACGCCGGGAACGATCGCGCCCGGGTTCCAGCCTTCGTACATCAAGCCGTACAGGCCGATCATGCCGAGGATCAGCACGACTTCCGGGTTCGCGAGCACGCTCAGCAACTTGAGGCGCCAGCTCGGTTCAAAGGTCTCGATGTCCGCGCCGGCAACAGCCAGCGTGACGTCGAGGCCGCCGGCGTTGACCTCACGGCCGTCGATCTGCCCCAGCAGGTCTTCTATGTCGTCGGCGATGATTTCGATGACGTTCTGCTCCAGCGCTTCATTCGCGGTCAACGTCGCTGCGTCGCGTACGGCGCTCTCGGCCCAGTCGGCGTTGCGGCCATGCCGCTCCGCGAGCGAACGGATGTACGCGATGGCGTCGTTCAGAACCTTGTTGTCCATCGCGCTGCCGCTGCGGTTCGGGGATGCGTCTCGGCTCTCCGCGGGCTCTGCCTCGTCGGCGTCCTCAGCGGCGGACTCCGGATCGCTCTCGTCCGCCGGTTCTTCAACCGGCGGGGCGTCGTCCATGGGGGCGGGCAAGTCGCCTTCACCGGTGATCGACACCGGGGTTGCCGCGCCGATGTGCGTCGTCGGCGCCATCGCCGCCACGTGACTGGCGAGGAGGATGTACGTGCCGGCGCTGTCGGCCCGTGCGCCCGACGGTGAAACGTAGGTGGCGACGGGCACCGGCGACGACAGGATCGACTGGATGATGTCGCGGGTCGAGGACAGCAGGCCGCCGGGCGTGTCCAGGCGCAATACGACGAGGTCCGCACCGGTGTCGCGCGCGTGCTCGAATCCGCTCTCGAGGTATTCGGCGGTGGGTACACCGATGGCGCCCTTGACGTCCAGGACGACGACCTTGCCGGCCGCCTGGGCGTGCAGCGCACCGAAGAACGCCAGCAGCACCGTGGCGGCCAGGCGCAGTACGGGGCGGAGCGATCGACGCTGTGCGTTCATGCTGTCATCATAGCAGGCCATGTTCATACGATTCATCACCACCGGCGGCACGATCGACAAGATCTACTTCGACGCGCTGAGCCGATTCGCCGTCGGGGACTCCCAGGTCGCCCACATCCTCACCGAAGGCCTCGTGGATTTTGACTACGAGATCGTCCCGTTGTTGCAGAAAGACAGCCTCGAGATGACGGACGCGGACCGGGCCCTGCTGCGGGACGCAATAGCGAACGACAACGGCCAGCGCTACGTCATCACCCACGGCACGGACACGATGGCCGAAACCGCGGATGCGCTGGCCGGCCTCGACGGCAAGACCATCGTCCTGACCGGCGCGCTGTCGCCCGCGCGCTTCAAGACCACCGACGCCGTCTTCAACGTGGGGATGGCCGTCGGTGCGGTTCAGACCGCGGCGCCCGGTGTCTACCTCGCGATGAGCGGCCGCATTTTCCCGGCGGGCAAGGTGCGCAAGAACCGCGACGCGAACCGCTTCGAGGCGCTGTAGCCGCCCTAGAACTCGAACTTGATGCCCTGTGCCAGCGGCAGGTCCGTGCCCCAGTTGATCGTGTTTGTCTGGCGGCGCATGTAAGCCTTCCAGGAATCGGAGCCGGCCTCGCGGCCGCCGCCGGTTTCCTTCTCGCCGCCGAACGCACCGCCGATCTCCGCGCCGGACGTGCCGATGTTGACGTTCGCGATGCCGCAGTCGGAGCCGCGCGCCGACAGGAACGTCTCGGCGTGCTGCAGGTTGTCGGTGAAGATCGCCGAGGAGAGTCCCTGCACGACGCCGTTCTGCATCGCGATCGCGTCGTCGAGCGTGTCGAACGGCACCAGGTAGAGGATCGGGCCGAACGTCTCGGTCTGGACGATGTCCCAGTCGTTCTCCGCCACCGCGATCGCCGGGGTGATGAAATTGCCGGCCCCCTTGACGCGCTCGCCGCCGCAGAGCACCTCGCCGCCGGCCTTGCGGACGTCCGCGAGTGCAGCCTCGACGCGCTCGATCGACGATGCCTCGATCAGTGGGCCCATGAGCGTCTTCTCGTCGAGCGGGTCGCCGATGCGGACCTGCTTGTACGCTTTCACGAGCGCGTTCTTCAGGTCATCGAAACGCGAGCGGTGCACGAGGACGCGTCGCGTCGACGTGCAGCGCTGGCCGGCGGTGCCGACCGAGCCGAACACGATGGCCGGGACCGCGAGCTCGAGGTTCGCGTACTCGTCGACGATGATCGCGTTGTTGCCGCCGAGTTCGAGCAGGCACTTGCCCATCCGGGCCGCGACGCGGGCGCCGACTTTCTTGCCAACGGCGCAGGAACCGGTGAAGGACACAAGGTCGATGCGCGTGTCGTCGACGAATTCCTGCGCCAGTTCGTTGCTCCCGTCGTTGATCAGGAAGAACGCCGGCGGCAGGTCCTCGTCGGCCAAAGCCTCGTTGATGATCTTCTGCACGGCCACGCCGCAAAGCGGTGTCTTGGGCGACGGCTTCCAGATGTTGACGTTGCCGCAGATGGCCGCGATGAACGCGTTCCACGAATACACCGCCACCGGGAAATTGAAGGCCGAGATCGTGCCGACGATGCCGAGAGGGTGCCACTGCTCGTACATGCGGTGCAGCGGTCGCTCCGAGTGCATCGTGTTGCCGTACAGCATGCGCGACTGGCCGACGGCGAAGTCGGCGATGTCGATCATCTCCTGGACCTCGCCGATGCCTTCCGCCTTGATCTTGCCCATTTCCAGCGTCACGAGGCTGCCGAGCGCGTCGCGATGCCGGCGCAGCGCATCGCCGATCAGGCGCACCGCATTGCCGCGCACGGGCGCCGGAATCATTCGCCACTCGGCGAACGCTTCGCGCGCCGCAGCGACGACCTGCTCGTATTCCCCGCGCGTCGTTGCGCGTACGCCGGCGATGCGCTCGCCGGTCGCGGGATTGAAGGAATCGATGACCGGTGCCGAGGCGTCTTCGAGGCTGCGATTGCCGATCCACGTTCCGGCGTTGACGTCAGTGAGTCCGAGGCTGTCGAGTAGCGCCTTCATGCCCGCACCTCCTTCACGATCGTGCGTTGCCCGCGGCGCTGGTGCCCGGTCTGCCCGCGTGCCACGAGGCTCGCGGACTGGATGCTGGAGCCACCGTGCGCGTAGAACTGGCCGAAGCGGTTGTTCAGGATGTCGTCGAGGCGGAACTCTTCCTGGGCGACGAAGCCCTTGAAGCGGCCCGGCGCCCCGAGCACGAGGTCGATCACGCTGCAGATGCCGGCCGCCGTCGTGATCTGGATCGCGGACCACAGCCGGCCGGCCACGACCTGCGGGTAGACCTTGTTCACGTAGTTTTCTTCGCGGAACTCGCCGTCCTGCTCGCCGGTAACGGCTGCGTAAATGATGACGACGTCCTGCAGCGTCTGCGGCACCGCGTTCTCGAGGATGCGTTTCAGCGTGTCGCGGTCGTGATTCAGGCGCAGCCCGTTCATCAGCAGGCGCATCTGCTCGCAGTGGCCGGGGTAGCGCATCGTCTTGTAATTCATCGTGCCGACGCGGTCGCCGTAGGTCTCGGACAGCGAGCCGAGGCCACCGGACGTGTTGAACGCCTCGTAGAGCGTACCGTCGATTTCGATTTCCTCGAGGCCTTCGAGCGGCAGCACGTCGACTTCGTCGCCGTCGACGATGGCACGGCACAGATTGCCGTATTCGTTGATCACGCCGTCGGTGGACCAGGTCAGTGAGTACTTCAGCACGTTGTTCGGGTTCTGCGGCAGGGCGCCGACGCGCAGTTTCACGGATCGCAGGCTGTCGAAATGCGTGATCAGTTCGTTTGCGGCGATGCTGATGAACCCGGGGGCGAGTCCGCACTGCGGTGCAAACACCTGTTCGGCACCCTGCGCGATGTCGCGCACGGCCTTCGTGACTTCCACGTCCTCGGTGAGATCGAAGTAGTGCAGGCCCGCGGCGCGTGCCACCTCGGCGACGCCGACGTTGCAGAAGTAGGGCAGGCCAGACACCACGGCGACGGGCCGGTGCTTCTCGATGTGCGCGGCCAGGGCGTCCTTGTCGGCGGCGTCGATGTCGTAGGCGCTGATGTTCTTCAGGGCGTGTGCGTCGGCCACCTCGGCGGCGGCACCGGGACGCGCGTCGGCGAGCTGAACGTTGTAATCGGCGCTCTCGGCGAGCAAGCCGGATATCAGTGCGCCGATCTTGCCGGCGCCCAGAACCAGGATGTCCTGCATAAATGCTCCAGTGTGTGTGCCGCACGGGCCGCGAGACCGTGGGCAAGCCCCTGCTCGAGGGCAGGCGAAAGGCGGCAATTGTGCCAAAAATCCGCTAAAAAAGAACGGCCTGCGGCCGACGCGGCCCGGCCGGGTGGGCGCGCCGGACGCGGCATCTGCAAGCCCCTGATTACACGAGAAACTTTTGCCCCGCCGACGCGCGCCGTGGCATAGTTCGCCGCAACCGGGGCTCGCAAGGCCCCTTTTTTGTCGAATCGTTTTGTCGAAAACACTGGTGACTCCCGTGACCCGCAAGATTCCCGCCACCGAGTGGCACCCGGCGACCTGGCAGGGCAAGGCCGCCCAGCAGCAGCCGACGTACCCGGACCAGGCCGAACTCGAGCGCACGGTGGCGTCGTTGTCGAAGCTGCCGCCCATCGTCACGTCCTGGGAAGTGGACGCGCTGAAGAGCCATATCGCGAAGGCTCAGCGCGGGGAGGCCTTTGTGCTGCAGGGTGGCGATTGCGCCGAAACGTTCGACGAATGCACGTCCGAGAACATCGTCGCGAAGCTGAAGATCCTGCTGCAAATGAGCCTGGTGCTGCTGTACGGGCTGAAGAAGCCGATCGTGCGCGTCGGGCGCATGGCCGGGCAGTATGCGAAGCCGCGCTCGGCCGACACCGAGACGCGGGATGGCACCACGCTGCCGAGCTTTCGCGGCGACCTCGTCAATCGCAGTGCGTTCACCGAAGCCGACCGGGTGCCGGAACCGCAGCTCATCCTGCGCGGCTACGAGCGCGCCGCACTGACGCTGAATTTCGTCCGTTCGCTGGTCGACGGCGGCTTCGCCGACCTGCATCACCCGGAGTACTGGGACCTCGACTGGGTGGGGCATTCGTCGATGGCGGACGAGTACCGCGGCATCGTCGAATCGATCTCCGGCTCGCTGGATTTCATGGAAACGATCCTCGGCCGCGAGCTGCACCATGCCCAACGTGCGGATATCTACGCCGCGCACGAAGGCCTGCACCTGCTGTACGAGCAGGCGCAGACGCGTTACCTCGATCGCCGCGGCCGCTGGTACAACCTGACGACACACTTCCCGTGGATCGGCATGCGCACCGCGCAGCTCGACGGGGCGCACGTCGAGTACTTCCGCGGCATTGCGAACCCGATGGGCATCAAGATCGGCCCGGGCATGACCCGCGAATGGCTCCAGGAACTGATCCGGGTACTGAACCCGAACAACGAACCCGGCCGCCTTACGCTGATCCACCGCTTCGGTGCCAAGTCCGTCCAGCAGCACCTCCCGGACATGATTGCCGCGGTGCGCGAGACCGGCTCGCCGGTGCTGTGGGTTTGCGACCCGATGCACGGCAATACCGAGAGCACCGCGGACGGTGTCAAGACGCGCCGCTTCGACAACGTGGTGGCAGAACTGGAATCTGCCTTCGCCGTGCACGCGGAGCAGGGCAGCTACCTGGGCGGCGTTCACCTGGAGCTCACCGGTGAGAACGTCACCGAATGCACCGGCGGCGCCCGCGGCCTCACCGACAACGACCTGGCCCGCGCTTACAAGTCCACCGTGGATCCGCGCCTGAACTACGAGCAGGCGATGGAAGTCGCGATGCGCATTGCCGGGCTGCGCCGCGGCTGATCGTTCCCGCCACATGCTGGACATCCGGGTTGACGATTTGCACGGTCCGGAAATCGCAACGCTGTTGCAGGAACACCTGGACAACATGCACCGCTGGTCGCCACCGGAGAGCGTGCACGCCCTCGACCTCGACGCGCTGAGGGTGCCGTCGATCACGTTCTGGAGCGGCTGGGCCGACGGCCGGCTCGTTTGTTGCGGTGCACTGAAGGAGCTCGACGGCGAGACCGGCGAGATCAAATCGATGCGGACGGCAGACGCCGCGCGCCGCCGCGGTTACGCGGCACGCATGCTGGAGCACCTGCTCGGCACCGCCCGGTCGCGGCGCTATCGGCAGCTCTTCCTCGAGACCGGGTCTCAGGCGACGTTCGAGCCGGCGCGCCGATTGTACGCGCGTTACGGATTCCGGGAGTGCGCGCCGTTCGCCGGCTACGGGCCGGACCCGAACAGCACGTTCATGACATTGGGGCTTTAGCCTTTTCGAGCGCGCGCCAGGCCTCGTCGCCGGGCACGCTGCGGAACTCGCCGGGCGCGAGCCCGTCGAGCGACCAGGGGCCGATGGCGCCGCGGATCAGGCGGAGCGTCGGCAGCCCCACGGCGGCGGTCATGCGCCGCACCTGCCGGTTTCGGCCCTCGAGCAGCCGGACCTCGATCCAGGAATCGGGCACGCTCGCCCGGTAGCGTATCGGCGGATCGCGGTTCCACAGGCCGGTCGGGGCGTCGATCGCGCGCGCCGTCAGGGCCCGGGCGCGCCCGTCCTTGAGCCTGACGCCCAGTTCCAGCTGTGCCAGCCGGTCGGCATCGGCCACGCCCTCGACCTGGGCCCAGTAGGTTTTGACCACCTTGGACCGGGGCTGGCTGATGCGCGCCTGCAGGCGGCCGTCGTCCGTCAGCAGCAGGAGCCCCTCGCTATCGAAATCCAGGCGGCCCGCCGGGTAGACGGCCGGGACGTCGACGTAGTCCGCGAGGGTCGCGCGCGATCCGTCGCCCGAGAACTGCGACATCACGCGAAACGGCTTGTTGAACAGAATCAGGCGCATGGCTCATTGTAAGCCGGCATTTTGTCGGCCGTCGCAGGATCGGTACAATGCACGCCCCCGACCGCTGCCCCGGCGGCAGCGACTCCGACGGTCCCCGAGACGACGCATGCAATACGACCATATCGACGTGCCGGCCGACGGCACGGCCATTACCGCCAATACCGACCACTCACTGAACGTGCCCGACCGGCCGATCATCCCGTACATCGAGGGTGACGGCATCGGCATCGACGTGACGCCGGTGATGCTGGACGTCGTGAACGCCGCGGTCCAGAAGGCCTACGGCGATTCGCGACGCATCTGCTGGATGCAGGTGTACGCCGGCGCGAAAGCGAACGAGGTATACGGCAATGACACGTTCCTGCCGGACGAGACGCTGGACGCGTTTCGCCGCTACATCGTGTCCATCAAGGGGCCGCTGGCCACGCCGACCGGCGGCGGCATCCGCTCGCTGAACGTCGCGATCCGCCAGACGCTGGACCTGTACGCCTGCGTGCGCCCGATCCGCTACTTCCCCGGCGTGCAGACACCGATGCGCGATTCCGAGCTCGTGAACATGACCGTGTTCCGCGAGAACACGGAGGATATCTACGCCGGCATCGAGTACCCGACCGGCTCGCCGGAGGTGAAAAAGCTGATCCACTTCCTGCAGACCGAACTCGGCGTGAAGAAGATCCGCTTTCCCGAGAGCTCCGGCATCGGCATCAAGCCGGTGTCGCGCGAAGGCTCCGAGCGCCTGATTCGCAAGGCGTTGCAGCACTGCGTCGATCACGACCTGCAGTCGGTGACGCTCGTGCACAAGGGGAACATCATGAAGTTCACCGAGGGTGCATTCTGCAACTGGGGCTACGCACTCGCGAAGACCGAGTTCGGCGCGGTCGAGAAGGACGGCGGGCCCTGGCTCAGCTTCCGGAACCCGAAGACCGGCAACGAGATCATCGTCAAGGATGTCATCGCCGACAACTTCCTGCAGCAGATCCTGATGCGGCCCGAGGAATACGACGTGATCGCCACGCTGAACCTGAACGGCGACTACATCTCCGACGCGCTCGCGGCACAGGTCGGCGGCATCGGTATCGCGCCGGGTGCGAACATCGGCGATGCCGTCGCCGTGTTCGAGGCGACGCACGGCACGGCACCGGGGTTCGCGGGCAAGGACCGCGTGAACCCGGGCTCGCTGATCCTGTCGTCGGCGATGATGCTCGAATACCTCGGCTGGAACGAGGCCATGGCGCTGGTCATGAAAGGCGTCGCGAACACGATTGCCGGTGGCGAGCTGACGTTCGACCTCGCGCGCCTGCGCGAGGCGATCCACCAGCCGAAGCGCAAGGAGCGGCCCCACGGCAAGAAGGACGTCGAACGCGAGCTGGAACACCTCGTGCCCGGCGCGAAGCTCGTCGGCACGCGCGGCTTCGGGGACGCGGTCATTCGCCACATGGATGACTGAGGCGTTGCCGGACGCCCGCATCTTCGACGCCGGCTGCCGTGACTGCCCCCGGCTCGCGGCGTTCCTCGACGACGTGCAGGACCGCTACCCGGACTACTACTGCCGGCCGGTGCCGCCGTTCGGCGATGCCGCCGCGCGCTTCCTGGTCGTCGGCCTCGCACCCGGTATGCACGGCGCGAACCGCACGGGACGCCCGTTCACCGGCGACCATGCCGGAATCCTGCTGTACCGCATGCTGCACGCGTACGGCTTCAGCAGCGCGCCGGCGTCCGAGGCGCCGGACGACGGCCTCGAACTGACGGGCGGCCGCATCACGAACGCGGTGAAGTGCCTGCCGCCCGACAACAAGCCGGTCGGGGCCGAGATCAACACCTGCAACCGCTTCCTCGCAAACGAACTGGCCACGTTGCCGGCGGGTGCCGTCGTACTCGCGCTCGGCGGTATTGCGCACCGCGCGATCATCAAGGCGGTCGGCGGCCGCCAGGCGGATTTCAAGTTCGCACACGGGGCCGTGCACACACTGGACCGCTTCCGGCTGCTCGACTCCTACCATTGCAGCCGCTACAACACGAATACCGGGCGCCTGACCGAAGCGATGTTCGCCGAGGTATTCCAGAAGGCCCGCCTGTTGCTGGAGCCGTGAGCGACTCACCAACCTTCGATGCGAAAGACTTCCTGCGCCGGCTGACACACCGCCCGGGCGTCTACCGCATGCTGAACGCCGCGCACGACATCATTTATGTCGGAAAGGCGCGCGACCTGCGCAAACGGGTGTCGAGCTACTTCACGCGGTCGCAGCAGGCGCCGAAGACGGCGGCGATGCTGGCGCACGTCGCCAACGTCGAGGTCACGGTGACGAACACCGAGGCCGAGGCGCTCCTGCTCGAGAACTCGCTGATCAAGCAGCACCGGCCGCGTTTCAACATCCTGTTGCGCGACGACAAGAGCTATCCGTACATCTACGCGTCCACCGAGCACGCGTTTCCGCGGCTGCGGTTTCATCGCGGCCCGCGCAAGGGTCCCGGGCGGTATTTCGGCCCGTACCCCGGCACGACGGCGGTACGGCAGACACTGAACGAGTTGCAGAAACTGTTCCTGATCCGCCCGTGCAAGGACAGCTTTTTCCGCAACCGATCGCGGCCGTGCCTGCAGTACCAGATCAAGCGCTGCACCGCGCCGTGCGTCAACCTGATCAGCGAAGCGGACTACGCGCAGGATTTCGAGGCGGCACTGCAGTTTCTCGAAGGCCGCAGCGCGGACGTGATCGATACGTTCGTCAAGCGCATGGAGGCGGCCTCGGCGGACCAGTCGTACGAGCAGGCGGCGCGCTACCGGGACCAGATTGCGAAGCTGAAGGAAGTGGCGGCGCGCCAGCTCGTGTCGCGGGATCGTGGCCAGGACCTGGACGTACTCGGGTTCGCGGGAAACGGGGCTGTCACCTGTATCACGGTCCTGTTCGTGCGCAACGGCACCGTAATGGGCAGCCGCGATTATTTCCCGCGCACGGCCGGCGAACGCGAGCCGGCCGACATCCTCAACAGCTTCGTGGCGCAGTACTACCTCGGGCGCGATGCGCCGAACGAGATCATCGTGGGCTTCGAGATCGAGGACGCCGGGCTGCTGTCGGCGACGTTGTCGGAGAAGAACGGCCGCAAGGTCGAGGTGCGCCACCGCGTACGCGGCGACCGGCAGCGCTGGCGCGCGCTCGCCGACACGAACGCCAAAAACGGGCTGAACGTGCGCCTGGCGAGCAACGTGACGCTGAAGCGGCAGTTCCGCGCGCTGGCCGACGCGCTTGAGCTCGAAGACCCGCCGGAACGACTGGAGTGCTTCGACGTCAGCCACACCGGCGGCGAGGCCACCGTGGCGTCCTGCGTCGTGTTCAACCCGGCCGGGCCACTGAAGAGCGATTACCGCCGCTTCAATCTGAAACCGGAATCGGCGGGCGACGACTACGCGGCGCTGGCGGAGGCCCTGCGCCGCCGCTATGCGCGGGTACGAAAAGGGGAGGTGCCGATGCCGGACATCCTGTTCGTCGACGGCGGGCGCGGGCAGCTCGCCGAGGCCATGACCGTGCTCGCCGATCTCGAACTTGCGTGGCTCCGGGTGGTGGCCGTGGCCAAGGGCCGGTCTCGCAAGCCGGGCATGGAGCAGCTGTTCCTGCCCGGGCGCAAGTCGGCCCTCCGGCTTCCGCCTGATTCTCCGGCGCTGCTCCTGATCCAGCAGATCCGTGACGAGGCGCACCGCTTCGCGATCACCGGCCATCGCCAACGGCGCGGCAAGGCGCGGCGTACGTCTCCGCTGGAGAGCATCCCGGGGCTCGGGCCGGCCCGGCGCCGTGAACTGCTTCGGCAGTTCGGCGGCCTGCAGGGTGTAATGGGCGCGGGGGTCGACGACCTCGTCAAGGTGCGCGGCATCGGGCGAACCCTTGCCGAAACCATATACAATGAACTGCACATCGAATAAGAACCCGCAAGTGGCGAAACCTTGAAACTCAACCTGGCGACGATCCTCACCCTGTTCCGAATCGCGGCGATCCCGATCGTCGTGATCTGCTTCTACAGCGCGATTCCCCACGCGCGGCCCATTGCCGCGATCCTGTTCGGTGTCGCGGCCATTACCGACATGATCGATGGTTGGGTCGCGCGCCGTTACGGGCAGCAGTCCCGTTTCGGCGAGTTCCTCGACCCGGTGGCCGACAAGCTGATGGTCGTGATCGTGCTGGTGATGCTGGTCCAGGCGCAGTCGAGCCTGTGGGAAGACATCATCGCGATGATCATCATCGGCCGTGAGATCACGATCTCGGCCCTGCGGGAATGGATGGCCACCGTCGGCGAGCGCGCCAACGTCCGCGTGGCGCTGTCGGGCAAGATCAAGACGACGCTACAGATGTTCGGTATCGCGTTCATGGTGTGGAAGGAGCCGCTGTTCGGCATCGATATCTACAAGGTGGGGTACGTGCTGCTCCTCGTTGCCGCGGTACTGACGATCTACTCGATGTTCGTCTACCTGCGCGCGGCGTGGCCTTCGATGAAGCGCGACGTCGACGCCGGGCCGGTCTAGGGGCGCCGGGGCTGCCCGGCCAGGCCGGGGCGAGGATCGCCGCGCCCTCCGGGTTGCCGGGGCAGCATCTGACTTGACAGAGGCCGATTAGCGACTAGAATTGCCGATCCTTTCCGCGGGAATAGCTCAGTTGGTAGAGCGCAACCTTGCCAAGGTTGAGGTCGCGAGTTCGAGCCTCGTTTCCCGCTCCAAGGTTTTCAAAGACTTAGGCCATCCATTCGGGTGGCCTTTTTCGTTTGTACGGTACGTGTACGGTATTGCTACTTGTCGTGGCTAGCAGCTTCTGATTACCTCGCAACATGTATCGCGCTTGAGGTAGGTGACGTGTCCAATACGGAAGCCGATGACGGCGAACTTGCGGTGTTCATACGCGACACCCTCACGCAAATTGCGGTAGGCCTATATCGATCGCATGATGTATTCGAGGCGATGGGCGGCCGAGTGAATCCGGCAGCCTACAACCTGCCGGCCCGCCCGGACGCAATGGTGATTCCGGTAGACAATGACAATCAGGGCTATCTTCAGTTTGTGGAATTCGACATTGCCGTTACGCGCGAAGCTGGGTCTGATGGATCGATTCGAGGCGGAATCCGAGTTCTGAGCCTCGGAGCCGGTGGCGAGCGTTCTAATTCTTCGGCCGAATCGAATGTATCGAGAGTCAGGTTCTCGATACCGGTAGCCTTGCCCAATCAACTAAGTCCAACAGTCGAAGGTGAGCAACGTAGGCTTCGGGAGGAGCAGGAACGCCGGCTTGCTGACGCCATGCAGAGAATGACGCCACTTGGCGACATTCGATGACTGGTGCCGAGAACGCGTTACCGGCTTTGTACCTCGACCCCATCCGGATTAAATAACACGAGGGGAGGGGCTGCAACGTCCTGCCTTCTAGTCGCCGGACGCCGCAAACATGCGCGGCCGCATGTAGTTTCCGCCTAAATGCCAATTGGTCGACTGGCGGGGCTAGGCGAATCAACCTTAGTTTCAGCCTAAGTGGTTGACATTGCTACGTTGCATCGCAACTCTGCTCGCAACATCAGACGTCGCCGAATGGTGAGAGGGGAGCGGGATGCTAGGCGTTGACGACTATGCGGCTGACTTTTGTGTGCTCTCGGCCGCAGACCAAGAGCTTATGTTGCAAGTTGCAACGATCGTTCGGGAGTTTCCAGGTGCTGCGAGACTGCTGAATTCATCTGCGGTCCGAAGCATGCCGGTTGAGCAGGTGCCGGCATTTCTGCTTGCCGCCAATCACGAAAAGGGGGTGCGTCATGACTGAAGGGGAAAAGCCGTCTAAGCAAGTTGGTTCGGGGTGCTTTTGGCTGATCTTGCTCGGGATCTTCGGTGTCGGGATGTTGATGGTTGGTGGGAAAGTGGCTAAAGAGCACGGTACCGAATCGCGCGCAGCAGCCGTTTCCGCCGGTCAGTGGCGCGACAACGTTGACGTAGGAATATCCAAGGCGCTGGCAAAAGGTGGCGCCAAAGGATGCGGCGAGTACCGGTACTTGTCGGTCGATGGCAATAGTGAATACCTTGTCGAATGTTTCGACGGGCACCGAAAGCGCTACTACCAAGTCTGGCCGAAGATCGAATCGATAGTTGGTCCCTATGATCAGCCGCCAACAAACTAGCCGCACATCACGCGGGTGTCGATAGCAACGAGGGGCGGCTATAGCTCAAATCGTGACGTAGCCCCTGCCCCTGTGCCGGAGTAGCTCAATGGAAGAATTCACAGTGGCGACCAACTTCCTTACATGGATTGGACTAGGCGTCGCATACTACTTTTACAGAAAAAGTGGCGATCAGCTCTTAAGAGTTGGGTCGAAACTGCAGCAGTCGCTGAACGTTATTGCGACCGTGCTAGAAAGCCAAGGCTGGGCAGACGTAGCGCGGGACAAGCACAACGATGTTATAGGTCTGAATGTGACGTTGGAGGTTCATTCGGCGCACCATGCGCTGACCACGCATCCGGCAGATATTGAATTGAAAGTATCGGATCCTCCGCCCAAGAATCGCGACGGCATTTAGCGTCCGGCTAGGTCGAGCGCCTGACGCGAATCAGGCGCGAAGAGCACGACGTCGCGCTCTTTGATCAGCGTCGCCATGCGTTCGAGCATGGTTTCTGCCGTGTCGCCGTTCACGTCGCCGGCGATATGGAAATGCACCGACGTCGTGGCCCGTTCGGCCGACTGTCCGTGATTGAATTGCGATCCGATTGTCGGTCCGAGTGTCGGCGCTGCAGGCGTCGTGCCGCCGCTTCCGGTGCTGCCCGCGCCGCCGCCCGTTGCCGATGCGATCGAGCCGCTCCCGCCGATCGACTGTTTCTTGATCGAGGCGATCTGAGCGGCCCCCTTGGCCGCCATGATTGCCGCCGGGACGATGCCCCACGGGTAGCCGCCGGCGTTCTTGTAGGACTCCACAACGGCCGCAGGGACGGATACGGCGGCCTGCGCCAGCGCGGCGGCCTTTTGGACCGCGAACAGGCGCTTACTGCCTGAGTTCACGAACCCGGCGATCGTGTCGAGGTTCCCTTGCACGAGGGAGGCTTGCGTGTTCGCCCCCGCCTCGGTCAGTTTCACCTTGCCTTCCTCGAAGGCCTTCGTCGCCCGTAGGCGCTTCGCCTGCGCCGACTGCTCGGTGATCAGCTTCTGATCCTCGGCTTGCTGGATGATCTGCAGTTCGTTCGCAAACTTGACCTGCAGGCGCTGCAGTTCCGTCAGGTGCGATGCGTCGATCATTTGCAGACGCTGCGCCAGTCGTGCGCGTTCCTTTTCGAGCGGATCTTCGCCAGGCGCGTCCGCGGCCGCCGGCGAGGCTATTGCCGGGATCTCTGCCCGGAGTTCGGCAGCCCGCGCTTTCGCCCGCACGGTGGCTTCGGCGAAGATGCGATCGACGTTCTGAGCGATCACCTCGCTCGGCATTTCCGACATGAGCAGCGTGTCGAGCTCTGATTTCGCCTGATCGAAGGCGGCGAAGTTCTGGTCGACGATCACCTGAAAGCCGGTCCCGGCCGACGTCTTGATATCGGTCACGAGCGCTTCGACGTCGGCCGCTACCTCGCGGGCCAGCGGACTCAGCTTGCCGAGCAAATCGAGGGCCGATTGCAGCGGCCAGAAAAAGCCGTCGATGATTGCGTTTCGTAGCCCCTCATTCATGAAGCTTGCGAGCCTGCCGAGGCCGGCAATACCGACAGCCGTGAGGCCTCGCAGGACGACTTCTGCGCCTTTCACCACGACCTGAACGCCTCGGACACCATCTGCGAAGACTCCGACCGCCTTGGCACCCACCGAGAAGCCCTGTTTGATCACCTCGCCGAGTCGGTCGCCCTCGGTCGCAGCCCCGACCAAGTGCTCGACCATGACTTCTAGGACCGGGGCGACCTCGACGGCCACCTTGTTTCCGAAGCCCGTCGCGACCGCCTGCATTCGCTCCATTGAGCGGCCGGCCGCTTCGAGTTTCGCTGCGTCGACGTCGGTAATCGAAACGCCGAGTGCCTCGGCTTCGGCCTGCAGCGCCCGGAGGCCTTCGGCGCCGTCTTCGAGTAGCGGTAGCAGTCGACTCGCGTCGCCGGCCAGCGCTTCGAGAAAAAAGATCTTCTCGGACCGGGATTGCACACCGTCGAGTGCCTCGCCGATCTTGATCAACTGTTGATCCGGGGCGAGGCCGACGAACTCGCGGACATTCAGGTTCAGGCGCTTGAACATGTCGGCGGCACCGCCGCCCCCGGTCGCCGCGAAATCGCCGATCTTGTCCTGCACGTCCTTGAAGATATCGGCCATCTTGTCGCCTTCGAGATTGACCGTCTTCGCGGCGTGCGACCATTCCGACATGGATTCGGTGCTGACACCAACCGATTGCGCCAGCCGCGACATTTCCGTCGAGGCGTCGACCGACCGGGCAACCATGACCGACAGGCCGGCCGCCATGCCGGCGCCGAAGGTGCCGACCAGGTTGACCGATTTCCGGATCGAGGCGTTGATCGACGCGAACATCGCCTTCGTCTGGTCGCTGCCGACGATGTGAAACGTGTACTTGTTCTCGGGCATCAGCGTGCCCCCGTCGGCCGCCGCCGGCGCTCGGCCATCTCGTAGGTCCGGAAGTCGCCGGCGTAGCGTGCGCGGAGGGCAGGGTTCTCGTTCCATGCAGCCCGGAGGGCGGCCGTCGGGTCAGGTCGTGGCGCTGCGGCCGTCTCGCGCCCGCTGGCGGCGTGATCGACGATCTCCCGCAGGGTCATGAAACCTCGGGCGAGTCCGGCTTCGATGGCCTGCTGACCGACGAAGATTCGGCCGTCGGCCATGTCGCTCAGAACCGAGTCTGACGAGATCCCGAAGTGCTGGGCTACGGCATTCACGAAGATTGAGTAGAGGTAGTCGACCTGCCCCTGCAGGTAGGACCGGCCGTCGCCGCTCAGTGGCCGGTGCTCGCTAGCGATCCGCTTGTACTTGCCGGCGTAGATCTCGGTGACGTTGATACCGGCCCGCTTATCCCGCCCGGAGTAGTCGACGTGCCGCGTGACGACGCCGATCGAGCCGACCTGAGTCGTCGGCGAAGCGAGGTAGATCGCGTCGGCGGCGCTCGCAATCCAGACGCCTGCCGATGCGAGCAGGCCGTCGGCGAGCGCGATGATCGGCTTGCGCCCCCTTGCCCGGTAGATGGATTCGGCGAGTTCCGCCGTTCCGTCAACAGTGCCGCCCGGCGTATCCGCGTGCAGGACGATCGACTTCACCGCCGGATCCTCGAGCGCTTGCCGAATGTCACGTTCGACCAGTTGCGTCGAGCACCCGCCGGAGATCTGCGAAAACATGTTCATTTTCTTCGCGATCACGCCATGCAGCGGAATCACAGCGACCCCGCGCGTGACCGTGTAGCCTTGTTCGCGCCGCTGGACGGGCCTGCCGAGTTTGGCGGCTAGAGCATCGAGGTCGGTCGCTTCGTCCCGCAGGTGGCTGGAGTAGACCGCGAGGATCTCGTCGAACTTCTCGGGCTGGATCGCCCACGGTGATGAAAGTGCGCTGATTACGTTCACGATCCCTCCCAGAATTCGTGCCGCGACAGGAGATCTGCAGGGGCGCAGGGACTGCGGCACGTCGGGCAGAACAGTGACCAGGCCACATCGCGCTCGACTGGCCCGGAGTCGGGCATCCCGCATTCCTCGCAGCGATTGTGCTGGCGCCGAATGCTGCGGATCCGGTTCGCAATGACAGACCGGACGGTGAAGAAAGTTTCGCGGCCTATCTTGGCGACCGGCTCGACGGCCCGCTTTGCAAAGGCGCTTTGACTCAGTCCGAGGCTTTTTGCCATGTCGGTCTTGTTCAGCCAGTGCGGCTGCCGGGCGGACGTCGTCACCACCACCCCTGATTCGGCTCGGGCCGTACATACCGAGATAGTGGGATTCGAATTACCCCCACGAAAGAAAGCCTCAGAAGGACCCGGATCATCCGCGCTCGTCTCGATGTTCCTGCGCGGAACGGACGTGCAGTGCAGCGGAGTCGAGGCCGACGCTTCGGGCATCCGCTCGCAGCCTCTCAACTGCTGCTGAGGTGGTCGCGATCTGCTTTTCGAGTTTCGCCAGTTCCTTCCGCCGTTCGGCTAGCGGCGGCCCGGCTTCCGGGTAGCCGTCGAAGGTCGAGATCGCGTCTTTGATTGCGGCGCCAAGCGGTTCGCGAAGCAGATAGGCGAGTCGATGCGCACATGCACCGCCCTGTGCGCCGAGGCCACCGTACGGATTCCGAAGGATCGGCGGAGAGCTGATGCCGCCGCCCGGTCTGTTCGGGTTCATGGGATCGTGGTTTGCCGTCGCGAGAACGTGGCCGAGTGTGCGCTCGAACTCTTGCTTGCCCTTGGCAACGATATCGGCGACGACAATGTCGGCAAGTTCGGCGGCGGGCAGCGGTGCTGTCTGCAGGTACTCGCGACGCTGCTTTGCCGTCTCGAGTTCCTGTTCGAGCTTGCCGAGTTCGCTCGACCAGGCTTTCAGTGCCGAACGAATTTGGTCAAGCATTGTTGCTGTCTCCCGAGGCGGTCACCCCGCCGATGACGCGCACTCGCCCGGCGATCGTCGCGACGGTGTACGCAAGATATCGATCGAAGCTATTGTCGAACTCCGCCCGCAAGTCGGCGTCGGCATCCCACTCGCGGCGCGCGTCTGGTTTGATTTCGGACTTCAGGTTTTCGAGGTCTTGCATTTCTTCTCCGGAAAAGTCCCGCCGGCACAATGCCGGCGGGTGAGTCGACTTGCCTGTTTCGAGGATCGGCCGCAGTTTATGTCCGTGTGACATGAGGGCCGCAGTTGATGTCACACCGCGCCGCCGCCAGCATCGGCCAAGATGCGTTGGAGCTGCCTGCAACCCGGAATCGGCCGAAGTCTTTCTGCCTGCCAGACCAGCCGGCGGAATTGCGACCATTCGTGCGGCGGCCGCGATGTATCGCCGGTTTGGTCCCGGTTCTTGCGGAGATACTCGACTTCGCCCTCGATGCGCTGCGCGCGCCCGCGAATTGACTCGGTTTCCAGTCTCGCGGCCGCCTGCACAAGCCAATCTCGCCATGTCAGGTATGCGACGGCCACGCGGTCCTTTGCGCGAACTCCGAAGGCCTGATCGAGTGTCTTGCGCCCTTCGCAGTAGCGGTCAACACAGTCGGCGACTTCCTCAAGGGTGCTCCAGAGCGGCATGACGCCGCGACGGATATCGTTCCGTAGTTCGATCAGAGGTCCGAGATCTGAAGAATCGTGGTCGCGTGGCAGCGCCTGCTGATCGGCCGTCAGGCGACGGACAGTATCAAGAGACAACAGTGGGGCTGGCCTAGGCACTGCCGGATCCGGCGCCCGCCGTTCGCGCATAGGCGTGCAATACTTCGCCGATCTGAAGGTCGTCGAGGCCACCTTCGCGCATCGTGTCCACTGCCGCCGTCAGGTGCAGCGCCACGACGTCACGTCGAGAAACGTCGCCTGCCAGGTGAAGCATCTTGTCGATCGACGCCTGCAGAATCGGAGCGAACTCCGCGACGGCTTCGGGGTTGTCCGGTGTCAGCCAGTCAATGGCCCGCACGGTCGAAACCTCGTTCGCGGTAGTAGTCGGCCAGTTCCTGAAACAAATTGCACGCCGCCTGATCTCCGAGGCTTGCGGCGTCAATGATCGCCAGCGCCTGAAACTGCAGCGCAGCGAACATGTCGCGCGGCGGCGCGCCCGCCCGAATCATTTCCTGCGTGAATCGTGAAATGTGACCGAATGCGGCCATGTAGGTCGACAGGTCTTCAACCGTAAGCCACTCGGCCCGGAACGACATCGGGCGATCATCGTCTTTCATGGCCGCCACTGCCCCTGCGCACGCATGGAGATATCTAGAAGGGGTTCATTTTTTGGGACTATGGAACCCGCATTCCTTCGTCCTTGTTCCCATTTTTTGGGACTATGGGACGCCCCCCGAGTGCCTTGGTCCCATTTTTTGACCGCCTTAGTCCCGAAAAATGGGGGTCGACGGAAAATTTTCGTCGCATGGCTCAACCCTTGAACCTGCGGTAGTCGTGCGACGGAACACTTGTCTTGCGCGACCATTCTGTATCGTCGATCGGGCACCAGGCGAGCGCGTACATCGTCGGACGGGGCGGGACTCGGCTGGCAGGAAAGGTCTGCTCGATTAGTTTGTGCCGTAAGAGAACCGACAGCGCGCCGTAGAGTGTGTTCTTTGACGAGATACCGTTTTCCCTCGCTTGAGCGAACGTCAACCCGAGGGCGCCGTTGTTGTATCCGTCGTACTGCGCCGCTAGCAGCGCCAGCACCCGGAACTCCGCATGCCTGAGGGTCGTGACCGCCGGCGTGTTGAGCACGCTCACGGGCAAGCGCGCGAATCGGCCTTTCGATTGCCCCTTCTTGGGTTGCCGGCGACCCATTAAGCATTTCGAGCCGCATCGGTTTGTCCGCCGACAATGCTGCGAATCATCTCGACGGAAAGCCGCGTCGCGCGCGCTATTTCGTAGATGGTGAATTGCGAGGTCATTTCGACGACGACTTCTCGACGTCGGGCCTCAGGAAGGGCATTCCAGGCGGCCATTGCTTGAGGTTGCTCGGTACTCATTCCGAGTCGCTCGATCCGCTTGCCCGAGGGCGCGATTGTGCAATCAGTGTCTCGCCGTGAACGTATAGTCGCTTGCCGACTTTGAAGCCGGGCAGGGCGCCGCATGCTACGTCGGCATAGGTCTTGCTGATTGATTGCCGCAGGTATGCAGCGGCTTCATCGATCGCGTACCGCTGATTGGAATCAATCGGGGGGAGGGTGAGGGGGTCGCGCTTTTGCATGGCCGTCTCCGTTTCGTGACGGCCGATATATTTATACCTAGTACCTACTACGTTCCACTACTTTTAACTGTGAGAAGTAGTCTACTTCTTTCCGGAATCTATTCATCGGGCCTTTCAGGATCGAACTTAGTTTCGCGGAAAAACCTATCCACGAGGTCTTGCCACACTCGTTTGTCCCTCCTAGCAGCGTCCTCTGTTTTCCCAACATCTGCGCCGGGAAACGTCCCGCGCGACTCTCGTTCAATTGAACGCCTGATTTCCTTCGTTACTTGATGGTTGGTACGGCGTCGGTGTGACGGTCCGTCAACGCCAAGCCAGCGACGAAGTTCCGATAGGTCATCTCCTCTGGTACGAGAAAGAGGATCTAGAGGATCTATCAAGACATTGTCTAGGTCCTCATTCTCAGAAGTGTCCCCACTTTCGTAGTTCCCGTACCAGAGCATTTCAATATATTCGAACTGCCGTAGAAGCCATTCGCGCTCATCGGGATCTTCAAGTTTTGCGCGCGCCCCCTGTAAGAGTTCGACGATATATGGGGGCGGCGTCGGTTGACGCTTGCGAATATCCCTCGCCTTTTCGGCCAATGTTTTCTTGCGCGGTTTCCTGCTCATGAGTCGCGTACCACAGCCAGCTTGTCGCGCATCGCGGATGGGATGAACTTGAAATAGTTCTGCTCAATCATGCGAAGGCTTGTGCCAGTCTGGTAAGCGACGGTGAGCGGATCAATTCCGAAGTCTTGGAGAAGTTCACTTATTCGGGCATGCCTGAAGCTGTAGGCACTCACGCCGTCGGGCAAGCGGGCGTCCGGCTTGGCGTGAAAATTGACACTCGCGATCGCCGCCTGAACCTCGTCGGCCCACTTGTGGCGGCCCCACGGTTTGCCTTCCGGATCTTGGAGCAATGGCGCCGCCGGCAACTTGCCTCGGCACTGGCGCCTGAAGAAGTCCGCGCCATCTTCGCTCAGTACTACCGCTCGCGGCCGAAGCTTCGCCGGGCGGCCTTTCTTGTGCCGAAGCGTCAATACAGCGCCAGCCCGATCAAAGTCACCTACGGTCGCGGCTGCCAACTCGCCGGGGCGCCCGCCCGTGTGCTGAATAGCCCGCAGAAAGTCCGCGCACTCGGCTGATGCCGCTTCGATGATCCGTGATCGCTGGTCGGGCGTCAGAAAAACCGTCGTTTCTCCATCGGCCTCAGCATCGTCGGCCAGCGGTTCAACTTTCCAGGCTTCCGGGTTGCCAATGTGGCCTTCGCGCACGGCTACGTTCAGGCCGGCTACAAGCCCGCGCACGTGACGATTTACCGAACGGTTCTGCCTGCCTTTCCGGAGTCGTTCGCGCCACTGGCGGACGTCCTGTCGCGTCAGATCCTCGAGTTTCAGTTCGGCAATGGCGTCGCCGTCGACAATCAGGCGAAACCGATCTTCGGCGTTGTCGGCGGTCGAATGCCGGCCTTGCTCGCGAAGTATTTCGACGTAGGTCGCCAGTGCGTCACGAACTGATCCGTGCATGATCACTCGGGCGGCCGCGGATCCCTGTTTGGCAAACCATGCCGAGGCGATCTTGCTGGCCTGATCGTATTCCTCGGCCTCGATCGCCTTGTACCGATACTTGAACTTTCCGCTCTCGCGATAGGTGTACCGCGCTATCCACGTATTTGGACCGCGCCTGTAGCCGAGGAAGCACCCTTTGTGAAGCCGCGTCCAATACGGCTCCCGTCGTTCTTTAAGGCTGCTCCGTGCCACCTTGGAAGTGAGATCGGCCATCTCGAACCCTGTCTTGTACGGTACTGGTACGGTATTCCATAGAATATCAGGAAGTGGCACCGTTTAGTAAGTCTCTTAAAAACAGGGCATTATGTGATCTGTTAGCACGCGATGGAACGGTAAAACAACCTTGCCAAGGTTGAGGTCGCGAGTTCGAGCCTCGTTTCCCGCTCCAGATACGAAAACGCCCCTCTCGAGGGGCGTTTTTTTTGGCCGATGGCAGCTGTCAGGGCTTTCGGAACAGCAGCGTGAAGCGGTCCGTGTTGCCGGTCACCGTATGGCGACCGACCTCGTAGACGAGCTCGTCGTCCGGGCGGTAGTGCACATCGGAGTAGCCGACGAACTCGAAGCCCGCGTCGAGCATCTCCTTGATGACCAGCACCGGGTCGATGCGGCGTCGGTTTTCACTGTAATCCGACTGCATGTGGCGGCGCGTGTGATCAACCACGCCGTACAGGCCGCCTTTCTTCAGCGACTCGAACACCGCGTCGTTCATCTTCTTGCGGGACTCCGGGTTGAAGTTGTGCAGGTTGCGGAAGGTCAGCACCATGTCGAGGTTCGATACGCCGAAGTCGACGCTGTCGACAACATAGGCGCCGACACTGTCGTCCCGTCGCATGTTGTCTCCGGCCTCGATGACTTCGACCTTGGCGAAGCCCGGTTCCTTCAGCACGCCGTCGGCGACGCGCCCTGTGCCCATCGATACGTACAGCTTGCCGTTGTCGGCCAGTACGGGCGCAAGGATCCGGGTGTACCAGCCGCCGCCGGGGATCAGCTCCAGCACGCGCATGTCGTCCTCGAGGCCAAAGAACGTCAGGGTCTCGAGCGGCAAGCGGTTGGCGTCGCGGTCACGGTCCGCCTGCGGCCGGGCCTCTGCCGCCATGGCGGCCTGCACTTTTTCGTCGATCGGGCCGGCGGTGGCCACTTGCGCGGCGACGATGAGCAGGCTGGCGGCGGCGACGCGCGCCGTCTTCGATGGGAACATACGGAATCTCCGGTGTGTGAATGTCAGTTCGTCAGGATGCGCAGGGAATCGGCAAGTTCGGCCAGCAAGGGGCCGCAGTCCTCGAGGCTGCCGGGTTTTGCCATCCCCTCGGCGGTGGCAATCTGGCGTTTCTCGACCTGGTCTTCCCAGCTTCGCAGGATGTTGCGCTTCTGCTCTGTGTTGAAATCGCTGTCGAGGACGTCGCGCGGGCGGTCGAAGACGTCGCCGGGATCGCGCATCGCGGTCTCGTAGTCATCGCTCATATCTATCGTCCGTTTTCGGCTCGTGATGCGTTCAATACTGACGGTCTGTGCAGTCGTCCGCAAGGCGAGGTACGGACGGAAGCTACGGCGTGCGTGACGCCAGCGGCAGTCGTGCGACGTGTACGCGCGACGTCTCGTCGACCGCGTCGGTCCATGCCACGAGCAGGGCGTTGTCGCGGTATTCGGCCTGTGGAACCACGCGGGCGAGAGACGTCGTGCCGACGGTCACCGGCTCGCCCATCGCGCCTTTCGCGGTCATGCCGCGCGCGCGTACTGCGTACCGGTCGCCGTCCGGTTCGAGCCAGGTCACCGCGAACTGCGCGGCATCGAGCCACGCGATGTCGACGTAGCCGCCCACCGGGCCCGCGGCCACCAGGACGGGATCCGAAAAGCTCTGTCCCCCGTCACGCGACACCGCCACCCGGATGCGCGGCGCGTCGTCCGCCGCCGTAAACCAGGCGACGGCCACCAGGGAACCCGAAGCGGCGAGGGCGGGGCCGTTCACCGGGCATCCGGCGATCTGCCAGCCGTCGTCGGCGACCGCCTTGCCTGGGCTCCATTTGCCGTTCGTGAAGCGGCTGACGTAGATATCGCGAACCTCGCCCGCGGTCCGGTCGCGATACGCCACCAGCGTGCCGCTGCTGGTGACGACTGCCGCCGTACCGCAGCAATCGCAAACAATATCGTCGATCACGTGTTCGCCGGACAGGGCGCCGTCCGGCGCAATCGTCGCCGCGCGCAGGGTCATGGCCGTTGCCGCCGGGTCAGGGCCGGCTTCGCTCGCCGTATTGCGGCCGTCGAGCCAGATCAGCCCGACGCCGCCGGCCGCTCGAAATTTGGACACGAAGCCGTGTTCGGTTGGCGTTCCGTCCGTGTGCGGGGTCACGGGTCCGGACCAGGTCCTGCCGCGGTCGTCCGACCAGCTGACTCGCACGTCGTAGGCGTACGGCTTGTCCGAACTGCGGCTCAGCCAGTGCGCGATCCAGCGGGTATGGCCCTGGGCGTTCCGCTCGAGCGCCAGGACCGACGGCAGGTCGGCCCAGTTGATGAACATGCGCGCGTCATTCGTTACGTCGATCGGCGCGGACCACGCGTCGCCATCCCAGTCGGACAGTCGCAACGTGCCGCCGGACTCGCCCGGCTCCATCCAGCTCATCAGGAGCTGGCGGCCGCCACCCGTCGCCAGTCGCGGACCGACGCTGCCATCAGCACCCGGGAACGCAACGCTCTCGGCCGGGCCGAACGCGGGCGGGACAGGGCCCGAGCAGGCGCTGAGCAGGGCGAGCAGGAGCAGTGTGGTCGTTCGCACGTGGGGGCTCTCCGTCAACGCCGGGCAAATGGCGCTGGCGCCCACATTTGACACCCGGGACCGGGCCGTTGGCAAATTGACCCCCGGCAGCAGGTCGGTATACTGCGTCGCCTGCAAAGTGGCACCGTGGCTAGGTGGCAGAGTGGTTATGCAGCGGCCTGCAAAGCCGTGGACGCCGGTTCGATTCCGACCCTAGCCTCCATTTCCTATTCAGCCCGGGTGGCGGAATTGGTAGACGCTGCGGACTTAAAATCCGCTGGGAGTAATCCCTTGTGGGTTCGAGTCCCACCCCGGGCACCAAGCATGGCAAGCCTTTCAGACCTTTCTAAGAATCTTTCTCATTTAAGGTTCCAGTCTCATGGCACAAAATGGGCACATTCGGGGCCCATTTTTTGACCTCTAGTGTGCCCCGGCTCGCAATTGCCACTGATTGCACTGGCTCCGAATTCGCCTTCCAGCATGTGACAAACGCAACACAACGGGCAGGATTTCGGCTCGATTCGTGCCCGTAGTGTGCCCTAGTACTGGGGCACAGTTATAAAGCACTGGTTTTATTGTCTATTCGCGCTTAAATGACGGATTCTTGATCCGTTGATAGAGCTGCGAGACAATGCCCGTATCCAAGACGGAGCAGGGCAATGGCCACGATCAGGAAGCGAACCACGAAGAGCGGGGCATCCCGTTATCAGGCGATCATTCGGCTAGAGGAAGGCAAAGCTTCTAAGGCCTTCAGTACGAAGACAGCTGCCAAGGCATGGGCCAGTCGGGTAGAGAACGAAATTCGATTAGGGACGTACTCAGGCCAGCAGGAAAGCAGCAAGCACACGGTCAGCGAAATGATCGACCGTTACATGCAGGATCATGCCTTCCAGCAGAAGCGCGACAGGCGGAATCAGGAACGCCAGCTTGAATTCTGGCGGGGCAGGATCGGGGGTAAAAAACTGATCGACGTATCTCGGGCCCTCATCATCGAAGTCCGGGACGAATTAGCCTCTGAGGATATCGGCGGCAAGACTAGGGCCCCGGCCACGGTCAACAGGTTCTTAGCAAGCATCAGTCATTGCTTCTCCAAGGCCCTCGAATGGGAGTGGGTCGAGGCGAATCCAGTGAAAGGAGTTTCCCGGTTAACGGAGCCGAAGGGCAGGGACCGCTACTTGTCAGACGAAGAGCGCCAGCGGCTTCTGACTGCCTCTGAGAAAGAGCCCGTGCTTTACCTGATCGTCGTGCTTGCCCTCTCCACCGGGGCCCGCAGGGGCGAAATCATGGGCCTCAAATGGAAGGACGTAGACCTTAAGGCGGGCAGGGCCATCTTGCATGAGACCAAAAACGGCTCGAAGCGGGCGCTTCCAATCGTTGGTCACGTAGCCGAGCTGATGGCCGAGCATCGGAAGGTCCGGAGGCTCGATTCTGATCTTGTCTTTCCTGATCCGGTGGTCCCCAGCAAGCCTTGGAATTTCGAGGCCGCATGGCGGGTAGCACGGAGGGAGGCAGAGTTAGAAGATTTCAGGTTCCATGACCTCAGGCACAGTGCGGCGTCATACCTCGCCATGGGCGGGGCATCCCTCGCAGAAATCGCGGAGATTCTCGGTCACAAGACGCTGGCCATGGTGAAGAGGTACAGCCACCTGTCTGACTCGCATGTCTCCAGCGTCGTCAGCAAGATGAATGCACAGATATTCGGGTAGTGACTCAAGAAACTTTCGTGGCACCAGTGGCAGGCGAGGTTTTCTCCGAGGGCTGTACTTGTCGCGGTACGGGCGGGCTGAAAAATATTTCCTCACAGCTATTGACTTCTGCTGGCAAGAGAGTACGATCCGCGCCACTGAATCAACCGGCTCGAACCGGCTAGTTCAGTAAAATTCGCTTCAACACGGAGGGCCGGCGAGCCCTAGAGATGTGTTGAGGCGTTTTTCGTTTAAGGGGTTCGTTGGCCGACAAATGGAGGCTCACGATGAACCCCACGAAGAACGGGCAGGGCAAGCCCGAAGATTTGCCCAACCTCGATGCGTTCGCGTCCGCGAACCCGTCCTTTTCCGTCCGCCGACTACGGCATATCGAGCAGTCCGCCAGATTCGGAGTTCCCGAGTATGTGAAGTTTGCCCCGGCGTTCGTCCGAGTGGGCCGCCGCATTCATGTCGATCCCGCTGAGTTCTTTAAAGCAGCGAAAGGGGGTGCGGCATGAGCGCGTCTAGCCGGTTAGACAAGTACCAGGCGGAAGTGAAGGACAAGGCCCCGGATGAGGTACTCAAGACTGCAACGCAGCTCATCAAGGAGCGTGTCGGCAGCGATGAGCGATTGGCTGCCTACCTATCTCGCGTGAAGCAGGAAGTACTTCATCCGGGCACCTTCGATGAGTGGCTTGAGGATCAGGGGCTAGCTCGCAGTACAGGGTTAGCGCTGATACAGACTTTCGATGCTCTTGTATTGGCTCAAGTGCCCACCGAAACCATGGATGCGGTGGGCTGGAGCAAGGCCAGAGTAATCGCCTCACGGCTTCAGGAACCGACGAGCAAGAAGGCGAAGGCCGCGAATAAGAAGCTGCTTGAAGCGGCGAAGGAGCTAAAGCGAGAGCCTCTCAAGGCTTGGTTGAAGGCTCAGGAAGAGCCGAAGCCCTCGAAGGAGCAGGCGTATACGAAGGCCAAGCGCAAGCAGTTAGTCGAGCTGTTGAAGTTGGCAGGCGAAGCGGAATCCGCCGAGGCCTTCATGGAAGCGTTTCCTGATTGCGAAATCCTTGTGGAGGTTGTCTCCATGAAGGAGGCCGCATGAAACACTCACATATCGAATGGTGCCATCACACCTTTAACGGTTGGTGGGGTTGTTTCAAGGTTTCTCCCGCATGTGACAACTGCTACGCAAACTCGACCGCGAAGCAGTACGGGCATGAAATATGGGGCAAGGATGCTCCCCGCCGGATACTCAGTGAGAGCCATTGGAACCAGCCGTTCAAGTGGGATCGAGAGGCGCGATTAGCTGGAGTCCGAAGGCGAGTATTCTGCGCATCCATGTCCGATGTTTTCGAGGGGCGTGCTGATTTAGATGCGTACCGGAAAAAGCTCTGGAGCCTCATCAAGTACACGCCTAACCTCGACTGGCAGATGCTTACCAAGCGACCGGGCAACATTGCCAAGATGGCCCCTGCCGGTGGGTTCCCTGAAAATGTTTGGCTTGGCTGCTCGGTTGAATCCGAAGAGTTCACAGGGCGAATCAAGCAGCTATTGAAGACACCCGCTACCGTACGGTTCCTGAGCTGTGAACCCTTGTTGTCGGACCTCGACTTGTCGGGGTTTCTTGGCCCGGACCGTATCAATTGGGTCATTGCCGGTGGAGAGTCGGGACCAAATGCAAGACCGACTGACCCGGCATGGTTTCGGTCGCTCAGGGATCAGTGTCTTGAGGCAGGCGTTCCGTTCTTCTTCAAACAGTGGGGAAGGTATCAGCCGATTGATAACGGTACTGATCCTGTTGTCATGGAGTCGGGCGAGAAGCTCTACAAGCATTCGAGCAAGAAAAATCCGATCCTTCATGACTTGGAATGGAAGCAGTTCCCCGATGAATTGCCGTTCGCTAAGTCGTCTTAGACAAACGCAAGTCTGTTTTGCAATTAGCCGACACAATTGACACTGGCGACGTTGCGCAGAATCGGCACCTTCCAACTGCATGCAGAAGTTTTCTTCTGTTTGTCTAGATTTGTCCGCAGACAAATGAAACGTCTGAGAGCGAGTAACTACGTACTTCGTCATTTGTCTCCAGACAAATCTAAGGGAACAGCATGAATTAGAGGTTTGCCCATTCGATACGTAAGGGTGTAATTTGAATTCAACGGCTCAAGGAGGGTGCGGACGGAAAGTCCTGCCTTGCTTGGGCCGTTTTTTATTGTCTCTGAGAAGTGACGTGTACGTGTATTCAAAGATTCTAGAGAACGAGGAAATCGAGCCGAAGCACAAGCTTTGGTTGTGCGCTTTGGCCGTGGCCATCAACGTGCATGGCCCCGAGGTTAAGCAGAATGTACTGCGCAACGTTTACGGCATTACCAGCGTGCGCGGAGTCATTGCCCGTCACGATCAGCTAGAAGCCGCTGGGCACCTTCACGTTAAGCGTTTGCGGCATCCGGACGGGTACTCCGTCAACCGATACACGATCACGGTACCGGGGGCCCTGCAATGAATATCGAATCCGCTGACCGCCGCATCCTGATGGCCATCGGGGGCGACAAGGTAACCCTGAAAGAGATTTGTAATCGCCTTGGGGCTCCGTGCGCTGCCGTGACATGGCGTGTCGTCGATCTTCGTGAACGTGAATTCATCGAATTCGACAAGGGGAAATTTTCTCTGCCGCTGAGCGTTCAGAGGCAGCTTATCCACTGACCAAAGAAAAACCCCGCCTTATGGGCTGCAACCCAGCGGGGTTTAGGAGAACGAACATGAGTAGTGTACCAAAACGCAAGAATCGAAATGGCTTTGATTTGTTGGCCATCAAATGGGTCCGGGATGAAGTTCGCGGAGTGACACGCGATCAGCGATTGGTGTTGCAGTATCTCGCGACACGTTGCGGGCCCGATCACAGGTGCTACCCGGAGCAGCGCACGATTGCGGCTGACCTCGAATGCAGTCGGGGCTTGGTGAACAAGCTTCTCAAGCAGTTGGCGGACAAGGGCCTGATTGCTTGTAAGCGTCGGCGCAGCTCTTCGTCCGAGTACACGTTGTTGGTTCCACCGGGCTTCAAGCTCAAGCCCGGAGGCCGGAAACCGGACGAAACGGACACTCCAAGTGATTCCGGAAAGTTCGCCTGCACGAACTTTCGAAAGTTCACAGGGACGAACTTTCCAAAGTCACAGGGGATGGACCATAAGAAACCAGCTATTGAAGTACCCAGCTTAGAAGTAACCTCTCCGGGAGCTGCGCTCCAAGAGATGGAACCCAATTCTCAAGATTCTGGGAGTAACACCGGGAAGAAGAAGACATTAGGACCGAAGGTAGACACCAAGACCAAAGCTAGGGTCTATTCGGCATACGAGAAGGCAGCGGCTAGCTTTCAGGTTGGGCCGGTCCAGTTGTCGAAGAAGGACAAGGGAGAGCTGAACCGCTTTGCTCTCTATCAGATAGCAGCGGGTTTTGATCCCGCCGAAGTAATTGCGTTTGTTGTTCCTAGCTGGGACTTGTTCAAGGGCCAAGTCCGTGCCTTCAGGGGCTGGTCTTCCGATTGGGGCGTAGGTGTTTCTGAGCACCCTTCCGTCGGCTTCCTCTACAAGCATCGGGAGCCTGCTGCCCGCATGTTCAACACCGACATTGACCGGCAACGGGCTGGCGAACAGATGCGGGAAGAAGAGCGAGTCCGCAAGGCTCAATGGGCGAAGGACAAGCGGGAGGCCCTCGCCCGCAAGAAGATTGCGGCTGAGGAAGAGGAGCGGCGGAGAGCCGAAGAAGCATCCCGCAAGGAAGCGGAAGGCAGGGAGCTGCTTGAGTACCTCGACGCCTTGGAATGCTGATTGCAATTAGACCCCATGACTATGCAGTTTCCTTCACGGAGAAAACGAATGAGCGACAAACACGATCTAGCGGCGGCCATCATGGCTCTCGCTGTACATGAGGACGCGAGAGAGCATTTCTCGAAGCGACCCGAGCAGGTGTATACCGAAGGCCTCGAAGCCCGCAGACGCGAAATAAACACGGCTGAGCTGATGGACTTTCTCGGCATGAGCAGACGCAGCTTGAACACGTTGTCCTTGCGGGGCTACCCCGCGTTTCGGAAAAGGAATGCAGGAACGCGGCAAGTAACCGTCTTTCATTGGGATGAAGTCATCGCAGACCTCGAACTTCCCGCCGACCTCGAACGGGACGAACAATTGTTCTCGCCAAAGGAACTGGGCGATTGGCTTTCCGTCCGGGGAATGATCTTCTCGGACCAAGCTCTGACGCATCGGCGGGTTAAGGGGCTGGCCCCGAATTTCCTGAAACTCCCGAACGGCGCGATCCGGTACCGGGTCACGGATGTTCTCGATTGGCTGGAGAACATCGATGACTGACCGAACCGAATACAACAAACGCTATCAGCGAGAGAATCGGGAAGAGCTACTTGCGAAGCGAAGGCAGCGGTACCGAGAAGACGCGGGATATCGGGAAGACTGCAAACGGCGGGCCCGAGAGTACCGGGAACGATATCCGGAGCGCACCAAGCGAACTGTTGGGGCCAAGAAGACCGTTCGGCCACGGGTTCGTTTGGTACCTCACATTACCGTCAATGGCGAAGACATTCCCCTAATGCTGTCGATTGAAGTGGCCAAGCGTATTGGCGTGGACAACTCCACGATTGGGCACTGGCACAAAACGGGGAAAGTTCCACTGCCAGTGATGGACGGAAAAATCCGGTGGTACTCCCCGCATCAAGTCGAGTTGCTCAGAAGATTGGGGGCGATTGGAAACGACGGCGGGGCAAGTCAAGAACGCAAAGAAATCTTGGAAGAAATCAACGCGAGTTGGTGGGGCTGATGCAAATATTTGCACGGAGATTCCTGATGAATATTTTTTTTGCACAACCGACTTTGAATGTCTCAGACTGACTGACATGGAATCACTAGATACAACGCGACGGCTACTTAGTCCGCGTGAATTTGCGGAGGCAATCGGCGTATCCGTTAGTACGCTGGCCAAATGGCGGATGCGGGGCGATGGGCCGAGCTTTATCAAGTTGGGTCGAGCGCATAACTCGCCAATTAGATACCCAGCGAATCAGGTATTGGCGGAACTTCCGAGGGATGACCGATGAAAGTAAAGATGATTGCCACGGAGCTGGTTGATGCGGAAGTTGATTACATCTCCTTGGTTCGGCATGGCGCAAATCGGACGCCGTTCAAAATCGTGAAGGCGGACGAACCGGAGCGGGCCAAGACGCTGGCCGAGGTAATCGAAGATTTCCGGGCACTGGTAGAACCGACTTTGAACAAGCAGCAGGCACCGAAAGCGGAGCCGGTGGCGAGGGAAGAAAAGGAAGAATTGAAAATGATCGAAGTTACTAAGCGCGATGCCGAAATCGCCGCACTGCGGAGCCAACTAGAGCGGCTCAACATGCAATGGGAGCGAGCCATTGAGAGGGCCAATGATCCGGTTTCCCGGAAGCTATTGGGCCACCTCGAAGACCGTCTAGTTAAGACCGAGAGCGAGTTATACACGCTGGTCGATGAACGGGAGCAACTAGCAGCAGGCTCAGCCTTCTTTTATCGCGGCGGAAGCTCCGTGCATTCGGCAGCTACGCTAAGCGACTCTGCCTACGAAAGGCCCGTTTCAAAGGAAGAGCAGACGATTTCGCTTGAGACTCCGCTAACGCAGACCAGCAAGGCGGATGAAGACGATATCGACTTGGGCAGGTTTGAACTGTGAACCCGATTGTAGTCCCTGACCCCTTCGCTCTGGCGAATGAAGACGTTTCAACTGAGCAAGGCCGGATTCGGAATGCCGTCGAATTGCAATCAGTTGCAGCGGTCATGCTCTTCGAGAGAGAGAAGCACGCTGTTAACAGGGACCACGTACACATGCAGGCCCGAATCTGGGGCCGCAGAGAAGGCGAAAACTACCCGGTTGAACTACCGACTACCGGAGCATGAGGAAGAATTATGAACAAGCACATTGATGACGTATGGCCGAACGTACCGACCGGTCCTGATGAATTCGCCACGCGCGATGATGCCGAGCAGCAGGACGCTGCTACTTTACTGCGCGAGCTTCAGGAACAGCAGCGTATTGCCACGGAGACTGGCGGTGCCTTCGATCATAACCGCGTCGAGTATCCGGGCACCGGAGATGGAGCTGGCGGTCGCGTGAAGATCAACTTCGCTCATTGGGGCGAATAAACGTGCAGAGTCGGCAGGTCGGGGTCTCCTTCTTCTTTGGCTGCGCTTGTCATGTCACGTCAGAGGTGACGAATCACGAACTCTGTCGTCTGCTTCCGGCCCTCGCCTTTACCTGATAAATCGTGATGCAAAGCCAATACTCAACCTACTGGATCATTGGCAACGAGCGTGTCAGCGACGTCAAGGTCGTCGAGCGTCGTGTCGTGGATGGCGAGGTCGCGATCGAGGTTTCGTCCGAGATGCAACAGAAGGCCGCCGAACGTCGTCAGCGCCTTCTTGATTACGAGGCAGGGGCGGCGGAGCTGCGAGCCGCAGAGGCGCACAGACGAAGCCCTGAGGGGACCAGAGAGGCCGCACTGCACGACGCAGCGCAGCATCCGGGCGGGCGCGTGTCAATTGTTTCGGATGGGTGTGCGGAGCTTGACGCTTACCGGCCCGTCAGGACCTCACTGCTATGACCCATCCCAAGTGGGCGATCAACGTTCTCACACATGCGGCTTCGAACCCTGACGAGCCACTTGCAGCGTATTGTCGATGGGAGGGTATTCATCCAGATACCCTCCGCAAGTACCGTCGGAAGAACCCGGAATTCGAGCAAGCCCTTCAAGACTCGCGGTCGGGGCGAACCGTCGCGGGTGATATCGTGGACATCGAGACTTTCGTCCGTGATCCCGAATTTCTTGGTTTGGGCGTCCGGGGACAGGATGAAGGCGGCAAGCTCTATCCCCGAGTGCTGGATCACCTGAAGGAACTCTGCTCCGGGGGCTTCTCGCTCGCAATCATGGCGGGCGGGATTGGCAGTGCCAAGACATATACGAGCGTGATCTCACTTGTCTACCAGCTCTACGTGCTATTGAGTCAAGTAGACCCACACGGATACCTGAAGCTTGACCCCGCAAGTCCAATTTTGTTCGTTCTGCAAAACCGAAATGAGAAGCTAGCAAAAGCGAACGCCTATAACTTGTTCCGCAACTTCGTTGAGGGGTCTCCGTGGTTCCAGAGGTATCAGCCGCATGACGACCGACTGAAGAGCAAGCTCGCATTCGTGAAGCAGAATGTCGAGGTCTGGCCAGTCGGCGGCGACGCTGGCTCTGTGCTCGGTATGAACGTCTTCTGTTCCCTTCAGGACGAGAGCAATTTCTTCGAAATCGTCGCCAAGTCAAAGCGATCTGTTACGGATGACAAGGTATTCGATCAAGCACGAGAGGGGTTCGAAGGTCTGATCAGGCGAAAGCTGTCGCGATTGGATGAGGACAAGGGAATTATATTCGTCAGCAGCTCCAGACGGTACAAGGGCGAGTTTACGTCGCAGCTTACTGACGAGTTCGGAGCCGACCCACGAACTTACTTGTTTGACGAGACGGCATGGTCGATCAACCCGGACGCATTCAAGGGCGAGAAGTGGTTCTCCGTCTTCATCGGAGATAAGCAGCGACCGGCGCGGATTCTTGCGGCGGACGAAGAGACTGACGCTGCTGACCGGGACCTTGTAATTCATGTTCCGGAGAAGTTCCGCCGCCAGTTCAAGACGAACGTCACGCGAAGTCTTCAGGACCTCGCGGGCGTCGCTGTCGAACGTGTCGGCTCGTTCTTCACGGATCGGGGGGCGCTGGCACAGGCAGCTTGTCGGGAGAACGTCTTGATCAAGAAGTCGGATGCAGTAGCGAGTGCCCTCGACCTGCTCTTCGAGGCGCACACGATCACTCTAGAGAACCCGCAGTCGCCCCGCGCAGTACATGCCGACTTAAGCCTGTCGGGGGATTGCACCGGCATCTGTTGCGCCCATATTGCCGGATTTGATGGAGAGGGCCGCCCGAAGATCGTCGTCGATGCCCTCGGTCGGGTTCACCCTCCGAGATTCGGGCAGATCGACCTCGACAGTGTGTTCCGGCTTGTGCGCGCATGGAAGCAGGCAAAGGTCCCTGTCGAATGGTTCACTGCTGACGGCTACCAGAGCGCCGACCTTATCCAGCGTACGGGGCGACTGGGTATCAAGACCGGCAAGCTATCCGTCGATATGACCGCTCCGACCGATCCCTGTGCGGCCTATGAAGCGTTGCGGGCATGCGTCGTCGACGGCCGAATCGAATTCCCCACAGACGAGAAGGTCGTCGAGGAATTGCTGCAATTGGAACTCGATCAGAAGAAGATGCGGATAGATCATCCGCCATCGGGTAGCAAGGACTCGGCAGATGCATTGACCGGGGCGGTCTATCGCCTGACACAAGTACCAGCATGGCAGCTTGTTGATAAGGTTCGAGGCGCGGCTCTTGCTTCGGCGATCAACAATCCGAAACTCGGCGGGACAGTGACCGGCATCCCGACAAGCCTGTCGGCAATGGATGAAGTTCGACTACTGAGAGGAATACCACTCCGCGACTAGGGGGAGGATTAAGCGGTATTAACTGCCAAACCTGCAGGAGATCGAGAGCTGACCGCGCTCAGTCACAGGACAGCGACTCAAATTCGATGCGGAGCTGGGTTGCACCCGATCCATCGGCCACTGGATGCCAACTGAAATTAGTTACGCGGTAAGCGTTGCCGCCTTCATTCGCAACAATTCCATCAACTCCTTCAGCGCCGGCATTTACGTCACCGTAGACCGTCAGGCCAATCGGGGCATTGTAGGTATGGTCGGCAATCGCCCTACAACTCCCATCCTCAATAGAGGCCATTGCCTCCGCTCCAGTCAGAAATCTCGTGCTAGTCGCTTTGGGAAATTCTGTGTAGAACTGCTGCGCAGACATAGCCGTCACGCAACCTGAAAGAAGCGACAACCACAATGGAAAGAACCTATTCAGGAAATCAATCTCCACTAGAGCCGAGTGCCGTCTAATCGAGTGCGAGCTGTCTATATTCGATGACGAGCGACGTAATTTACATGGTAGAGCCGGATAGTTCGGCGTTCAAGTTGGTTCCGCTTGTCTCGGCGGGGGAAGCAGAATCATGGGGCATAGGGCGGCGGCATCGTCCAGTTGAGGCGTGCCGAGAATTGGATGTCCATCATCGTCATCATGAAGCGATAACCTAGCCGACATAGCTCGATCACGGTCGTCGGATCGACCTCCTTCATGTTCGGGGTCAAATGCCCATGAATGAATGCGTGCCGCACAGCGGCGAAAGCACGAATTAAATTCACGTCCTTACCAGACAACAGATCGTCAATGCTCTTCTGATGTCGTCCGTCAAGATGCGGATGAATCGCCCGGAAGAGCTTGTCGATATCGGCGTCTTTGGCGAGTGTCTCTAGGTCGTCTTGAAAATTTGTCATCTCGGTAGGATGGTCGGAATTGAGCTGCTTCAGGAAGTCTGGCACGTTCAAATTCAACGCCTGCTTGTGAAAGTACTCGAATGCTGAAAACGCGAGCATCATCGCTACCAGAGCCGAGTATCCCTTCGCTGTATCTCTGCTTGTATAGCCATCGAACTTGGACCCCTTGTAGGATTTTGCGGCTCTGTATCTGGCCCCGAAGCGGTATGTTTCAGTTGGGCGTGGCAGCTCCGGGGGCAACAGGTACTTGGTATGGTTACCCTGATACTTGCGCCAGTCGGTCGGATAGTCCTTGTAAGGATTCAACGTAATCAGGGGCACCGCGAATCTCCCAAGATTGACAAGATTCAAGCCTAGCTGACCAGCCTCCTTGAGGCCATCCTGCCGTTTGTGTTGGATCAACTTCAAAGAGACTTCGAAGTCGAAGAGTTCTTCGCCGATCTCCTCGAATCGGCCTTCTTGGCCGGGACTATCGACGGCTGGAACCGCGACCTTGCATATCTGTGGTTGCGCGGGAATCATAGTGGCGTCCAACACTAGACGGAGCCTGCATGACGCCAGCCGAGTTTATTGCTAAGTGGTCGGAGGTCACGACGCTCGAACGGGCGACCGTTCAATCGCACTTTAATGACCTGTGCAAGCTGCTGGATGAGAAGACGCCCCACGACGCTGATCCAGCTGGCGAGTGGTATGCATTCGAGAAGGGTGTCGAGAAGACTGGCGCCGGCCGAGGCTGGGCAGACGTATGGAAGCGTGGTTGCTTCGGCTGGGAGTACAAGAGCAAGAGCGGGGGCCGTGAATCCACGCTAGCCAGAGCGCTCAAGCAACTTCAGCAGTACGCCCTCGCATTGGAGTCCCCGCCGCTCCTTGTCGTTTCCGATATTGACATCATCGAGATTCACACGGCCTTCCAGAATGCGGTTCAGGAAGTCCACACGATCCGACTTGGCGACATCGGTGAAGCGGAGAATCTCCGCAAGCTCAAATGGCTGCTCAACGAGCCGGAGCGCCTTCGACCGAGGAGAACCAGAAACCAGATCACGGCAGATGCGGCAGGTCAGTTTGCCGAGCTGGCTTTCGCGCTGCGGGCAGATAGCCACGATCCGCAGTTGGTTGCTCATTATTTGAACAGGCTGCTTTTCTGCATGTTCGCGGAAGATGCAGGTCTTCTGAAATCCGACCTCTTTACCGAGCTTGCAGAGAAGGGAACGGAACACCCGGAGCACTTTGATACATTCATCAAACGACTGTTTCAGGCCATGCAAACCGGCGGACCATTCGGCACAGAAATCATCGACTGGTTCAATGGCGGGCTGTTTGACAACGACGACACTATCCCGTTGTCGTTGTCTCAGATTCGACAAGTTCGCGACCTTGCTCGCATGGACTGGAGCCAGATCGAACCGGCGATCTTCGGAACACTCTTCGAGCGCGGCCTTGACCCGGACAAGCGCAGCCAGCTCGGGGCGCATTACACAGACCCCGACTCAATCATGCGACTGGTTAATCCCACTATCGTTGAGCCGTTACTCGACGAGTGGCGTGCTGTGCGTGACGAGATTTCAAAGCAGATGCAGCGCATGGAGAAGGTCAAGACGAAGGCGGCTGCTCAGAAGCGCCTTCAGGCCGCGAGCGGTGCATTTCAAGGGTATCTTGAGCGACTGCGGAACTTCAGGGTTCTCGACCCAGCCTGCGGCTCTGGAAACTTCTTGTATCTGGCTCTTCAGGCCCTAAAGGACATCGAGCATCGAGCGAACATTGAAGCTGAAGCGCTTGGCCTTCAGCGACAAGTCGTTCCTCTGGTTGGTCCTGAAGCTGTACTCGGAATCGAGCTAAATTCTTACGCTGCCGAGCTTGCTCGCGTCACAGTTTGGATCGGCGAGATACAGTGGATGCTCGACAAAGGCTACTCACTACATCGTGAGCCTATACTCAAGCCGCTGGATACCATCGAGCAAGGAGACGCGCTAATTCAAGAAGATCGAACCGAGACGAGTTGGCCCGCTGCGGACGTAGTAATCGGCAACCCTCCGTTTCTGGGCAACAAGAAAATGATCGCCGAGCTTGGTGAAGAGTACGTTGGCAAATTGCGTGAGACTTTCAATGGTCGATTGGCTGGCGGCGTTGATTTGGTCATGTACTGGTACGAAAAGGCTCGTGCCCAAGTCGAGGCGGGCAGCGCGAGTCGGGTTGGATTCGTTGCTACGAATAGTATTCGCGCAGGAAGTAACCGAAAGGTGCTTGAGAAAATTCAAGCAAAGAACGTCATATTCAACGCTTGGTCGGACGAGCCGTGGATAAACGAGGGTGCCGCAGTAAGGGTCTCGTTGGTTTGCTTCACCCCTAGACCGTTCACGGGGGAAATCATCTTAAACGGACAAGCGACGGCGGCAATCCGAGCCGACCTTACCGGCGCCGAAGGTCAAGATTCTGCTGATGTGACTACGGCCCGGCGACTTGCGGAGAACACTCGTGTTGCGTTTCAAGGTCCCGTGAAAGTCGGCAATTTCGATATTCCGGGCGACCTAGCGCGAGAGTGGCTTGTCAGCCCCAACCCGCATGGACGACCGAATAGCGAGGTTCTGAAGCCGTGGGTTAATGGCTCCGACATTACGAAGCGGTTGACCGGAAAATGGATCATCGACTTCGGCGCAGCCATGTCTGAGGCGGATGCGGCTTGCTATGAGAAGCCTTTCGCACACGTGAAAGAGAACGTCCGTCCTCAGCGACTTGCTCAACGCGATAAGGGGCGGAAGGAAAGGTGGTGGATTCACGGTAGGACTGGCGAGGACATGCGTACTGCACTAGACGGTCTGAGTAGATACATCGCAACTCCGAGGGTGGCGAAGCACCGTCTGTTCGTGTGGCAAGACATGCCGGTTTGGCCCGACAGCAGGGTGTATGCGATTGCATCGGAGTCCGACGCTATATTCGGGATTCTTCACTCGCGAGTTCACGAGGTGTGGACGCTCGCCGTCTGCTCGTGGCACGGGGTGGGTAACGATCCTACATACAATGCTTCAACTTTCGAGATGTTTCCATTCCCTAGCGGCCTGACGCCGAATCTCGAAGCAAGTTCGTTCACGAATACCGATGAAGCAAATATCGCGGAAGCGGCCAAAGCGCTAGTTTCTTTGAGGGGTAATTGGCTCAACCCGCCTGAGTGGGCGGATCGCGCACCAGAAGTAGTTGAGGGTTACCCGGAGAGACTGATTCCAAAGAAGGGCCATGAGAATCAATTGAAGAAAAGAACGCTCACCAATCTCTACAACGAGAAACCCTCATGGCTTGAGAATGCTCACCGCTTGCTCGATGAAGCCGTAACTTCCGCCTACGGCTGGTCAGCAGACCTGAGTGATGAGGAAATACTCAAGAATCTGTTGAAGTTGAACCAGAGCAGGACACCGACATGAAGCACTTCGCGAGGAGATTCGTGCTTGCGCTTGCGTTAGTACTCGTCGCAGTATCGGCTGTTGCAGACGAGTTAAACGGCAAGGTCGTAAGTATAGCGGACGGCGACACCTTCACGCTGCTGACTGAGGGCAAGTCGCAGATTAGAATCAGACTTGCGGAGATTGATGCCCCCGAGGGCGGACAGCCTTACGGCAATCGGTCGAAGCAGGCCCTCTCAAGGCTTGTATTCGGCAAGAACGTACGGGTCGAGGTTCAGACCCAAGATCGTTACGGCAGGGCCGTGGGGCGGCCTTACATCGGCGACCTCGATGTCTGCGAGGAGATGGTCCGACTCGGCGCTGCTTGGGTCGATCGGGAGTACGTCGTTGACCGGAGCCTGTTCGGGGTTGAGAGCGAGGCACGAGAAGCCAAGCGCGGCATCTGGGGCCTGACCGAATCGCAGCAGGTTGAGCCGTGGAACTGGCGGCGGGGACTAGAAGCTGGGGGAGAGCGCCCTGACGGCTGCGTAATCAAGGGCAACATCAACAGCAAGGGCGACAAGATTTATCACGCACCGGGAATAGGTTCCTATACGGCGACCCGAATCGACGAATCGAAAGGCGAACGTTGGTTCTGCTCCGAAGCAGAGGCCCGCGCTGCAGGCTGGCGAGCGCCAAGGGGGTGAAGTTCAGTGGCGATTGAAGTTCCTGAGGTAGACGTGTCTACGGTTATTTCGATTCTAGCGCTGATCATTTCGGCGACGAGCCTCGGAATCTCTTGGTACTTCGGATTTCGGGATCGCTACAAACTGAAGACAGAGTGCGTCTATTTTCCTGAATCCGAATACGGACCAGCGACATTGCGGGTGCGCGTCGTCAACGTAGGACGACGGATGGCGATTCTGAGACTTTTTGGCGGCAACCACGTTGGCGGCGGAACGTCGGGCGAGTACCTAGATCACAAATCAGGCGGCCTGACTCTTAAGGAAAATGAGGTCTTTGAGAGGACATTGGACAAAGAAGGCATCCATGATATGGGGCCGGATGGAGAGATCGTTCAGTATAAAGTCCTTTGGATTGAGGACACGCGAGGGCACCGACACAAGATAAGCAAGTCGCGGAAGTACATCCGAAGACTCATAAGGGACGCAAAATGAGTGACGAAGGCATCGACCTACTCACGAGCCTAATAATGCTCGCAATTGCCTTGATCGGGCTATACAAAGCGGCGAAGTACAAGGCAGGTGGTGGAACATCCGAAGGGGCATCTGGGGCGGGTACACAAGCGGCCAAGGAAAAAGATAGCAGCGGTGTCTTTTCCATGCTTATGGACTTCATTGGGATTTACGCACTCGTACTGGTTCCTCTGGGATTCATGTTCCTATTTACCTTTGGAATCAAGAAGATTACGGAATTGAATGCTCCGGAGTTGCGGGAGGCAGAGGTCGAAAGGGTCGTTGTTGATGACCAGTCGTCAGAGCTGGAGGTCATGTTTGCGGCAGCCCTTCAAATCAACAGCCCCACGAGGATGAACGAGCAGCTCACTGAAGTTGTGGACCTAGCGATAGAGAAGCGGGACTTTGGGGTAGCGATTCAGGCGGCGTCTGCAATATCCAGCCCGTCTAGAAGCGACGAACAGCTCAAGAGGATCATGAGTGCAGCGGCAGCATCGACGCCCGATCAGGCCCCAGAAGCAGCCCAGAACCGTGGTGACAACAACGGGGAGAAGTCCGACTAAAATCAATACGGTAGCGAAGCACGACAACCCGACTGTCAGCGAGCGACACCTCAAAGCCTCAGGGCACACTTAGGGCACAGTAGAGGGCGTCATTCGACGTCACTCGACGTCGCTCAATACTTGACGAACGCAAGTAAATTACTGTTTTGATTGATATTGAGTGACGTGGCCTTACACTGCGCTACGCCGTGTCAGGCTCTTAAAATCCGCTGGGAGTAATCCCTTGTGGGTTCGAGTCCCACCCCGGGCACCAGCCCTCCGAATCAGTCTTCGTCAGGCCGCGCCGGCACCGTGTCCGGGTCCGGCCGGCCGCCTGGGCCGAGCCGTTTCATAACACGTTCGTAATGTTGCATCAGGCGTGCACCGCGATCTTCATCGCTCTCGCCTTCCTGTGGCTTCACGGCCGGTATCCATACGTTTGATTTCACGGCGCGGGAGTTTATCATCCTCGCATGACCGAACAAGAATACGAACGAAGGTCTGCTGTCCTCCGAGCCCAGGTCGATGCCGCCCACGCAGGCTGGTTGCGTCATCCGGCGAGTTCCGAGCGACTTGCACGCTACGAGCATGCGCTGCTCCAGTACGATCGCGACCGCCAGCGCCTGCTGCACGAGTATTTCCGCATCACGCCCAACTAGGGCGACGCCGGTTCCGAAACCGGAACCGCATCACAGGCAAAACCACGACTGGTTAACACTTTTGATACGCCGATGCGGCTTGTCATGCGCGGATCACCGCGCGCGCCCCAGAATCGTCTCACACCCTCGTGGGAGACCGACATGGCCACGGCCGTCCAGGACAACGTCGACTACCGCCTGCTGAACAATCTCAGCAATCTCGTCATTTGCAGCCATTGCCTGCGCAATGGTCGGGTAACGCCGGTGCCGCAGATCATCTCGGCAGAGCGGAAAGTGCGCAACGTTTGCAGTGACTGCCGGCACGGCGCGCTGCCGGCCGGCCGGCGCCGCTTGATGGGCAAGTTGCTGCCGTTCCGCAGGAAGCCTGCCGGGCAGTGATTCCGCGTCGCCTTGGTGCCAGAATAGCGCCATGGCGAAACTCTATTTCTACTACTCGTCGATGAACGCGGGTAAATCGACGGCACTCCTCCAATCGAGCTACAACTACCGGGAACGGGGCATGCGCACTGTCGTGCTCACGCCCGAACTGGATAACCGCTACGGCATCGGCAAGGTCACGTCCCGCATCGGCATCGAGTCAGACGCGGTGGTGTTCCGGCCCGACGACGACCTGCACGCGATCGTCGCGAGGGAGTTGCAGGCCGGCCCGCTGCATTGCGTCCTCATCGACGAGGCGCAGTTCCTGAGCCGGGACCAGGTTTTCCAGCTCAGCGACGTCACGGACGAACTCGGTGTCCCGGTACTCGCCTACGGACTGCGCACCGACTTCCGCGGCGAACCGTTTGAAGGCAGCAAGTACCTGCTGGCCTGGGCGGATGTCCTGAACGAGTTGAAAGCGATCTGCGAATGCGGCAGGAAAGCGACGATGGTTCTCAGGCTGGACGCCGACGGCAATGCGATCCGGGAGGGCTCGCAGATCGAGATTGGCGGCAACGACCGGTACCTGTCGATGTGCCGCCGGCACTTCAAGGAACACTTCTACGGACGTTGACGCGCGCGGCGTCTAGCTGCTGAGCGTGGGCTCGTTCTCACTCGACACGGGCAGGACCTCCGTGTTCTCCCGCGCGAGCAGGGCGCGCATGTCCTCGAGCGTCTTCATGATCGTGGTGTCGGCGAATTCGCTGCCGTCGAGCGAGCCGCGGCGCGTCGCGTGCGGGTCCGAGAACTTGACGCGATGATGCCCCACGGCGATGACGTCGTCGTGGACCAGCACGTGGTTCGACACGCGCCTCGAATTCACGAACGTGCCGTTGGTGCTGTTGAGGTCCATGAGGAACGTCGACCCGCCGTTGCGCACCAGCAGCAGGTGGTGGCGGCTGACGAAGCGGCTGTCGACGGCGATATCGTTGTGCTCCGAGCGGCCGACGAGCAAACGCTGCGACGTGAACTCGATCGTCTGCAGGAGCGTGCCGTCGTGGGACATGTACAGGGTCGGCGGCGCCGGGGACTCGCCGGCGGGGTCATTGATCACCGCCTCCACGGCGGACTCCCACGTGCCCCGGGGCACGACGGGGCGTTCGATGCAGGCAAGCGCGACCGGCAGGGTCTGCGCCCGGGCGAGGGCCAGCAGCGCCACCCGGTCGAGCACGCCCGGCCAGCCGCCGCTGGCGCGCCACAACTCGTTGCACACCGACTGCGGGAAGACATACTCGGGCACCTTGCTGCCGGCCGCTCGCAGCTTGGCGTGCAGGTAGCCGGCGGTTTCCTCCATCGTCAGCGGGCGCACGTGAATGTCGCCGGACACACGCAGGCAGGTGCCCTCGAATGCCATTTCCCCGGGCAGGCTGCCGAGCGAGCGATCGCTCGCGAGCACGATGCGTACGGCGCCGAACTGCCGCACCTGCAGCGCCGCGAGCTGGCTGACGGCACGCAGGCCGCTCCGGTTCAGGGCATGGGCATTCTCGATGACGATGACCGGCGGCGCATGCGTGGCCGCCTGGTGCAGCACGAACATGCGGAGCATCGCGAACAGCTCGTTGGGCGAATCGAACTCGACGACGTAGCCGAACTGCCGGAGCAAGGCCTCCAGCAGGCCGTGCATGTTCAGACCGGTACCGTCCACGACGGCAACGGATACGTCCGCCGGGAGTTCGGCAAGAAACTCGCGGATCAGCAGCGACTTACCGGACAGCGGCGGGCCCTGCAGCAGCGTGATGCCAAGCGACGTGCGCCGGGCCTGGTCGAGGGCGCTCAGGGCGCTGCGGAAGCCTTCGTAGGGCACGAGGGTCGCCGGCTTCCCGTGGGTACGGAAAGGCTGGTCATGCAAGCCGGCGGACGCCAGATCCATTACTTTGAAGTCGCTCCGGGAAGCCAGTCGCAGGAATCGTTATTGTTCGCGGCCCGGCCTTTTGTTATGTACAAATTTGGCCGGGTCGGTCAGTCTACGTCTGCCATTCGCCCGGTTCAATTGTTTGCCGATCGGTAGGAACGCGCGTAGCAGGGGCCGGGGCCGGATTGCTGATTTCACCTCAAAAAGCACATGCAACCATCTGAAATAAAAAAGAATAAGAGAGGCCATCGCGCACGAAATCCGGGAGCCACGCAGGTGCTGTTCACTTGAGCCCACATTTGGTCGCGGACAACCTGATGCTGGTCCGTGGTGAGCGCTGCCTGTTCGCCAATCTCGAGTTTTCCGTGTCGGCCGGTGAACTGCTGCTGCTCGAGGGCCGCAATGGCAGCGGCAAGACCAGCCTCCTCAAGACGATCGTCGGCATCCTGGAGCCGGACGACGGCGAACTCGTCTGGAACGGCGAGCCGGTGCGCCGTCAGCGCCAGGCGTTTCTCGCTTCCGTGGCCTGGCTGTCGCACCGGACCGGGCTCAAGCCGGACCTCACCGCGATCGAGAACCTGCGGTTCGAATCCGCGCTGCGCCCGACGCGCGTTCGCGACCTCGAGGAGGCGCTCGAGCGGCTCGGCGTACTGAGGCTGCGCAAGTTGCCGGTGCGCTCGCTGTCGGCCGGCCAGCAGCGCCGGGTGTCGCTGGCGCGCATGCTGCTGGCGGCCGCGCCGCTGTGGCTGATGGACGAGCCGTTCACGAATCTCGATCGCGAGGGCCGTGCATTGGTCGAGGAACTCGTCGGCGAACACGTATCCAACGGCGGCCTGTGCGTCATGGCGGCGCACCAGGACGTGGCGATCAACGTACCGACCACCCGGCTGAGCCTGCAATGAACAATGGCGCCCCCCGGGTCCCGGGACTGCTTGCCGGCCTTGTCGCGACGCTGCGGCGGGACCTCCTGCTCGCCTGGAAACGGCCCGGGGATGTGCTCAATCCGCTGTTCTTCTTCGCGATGGTGTGCACGCTGTTCCCGCTGGCCACCGGCCCGAGCATCGAGCAGCTTCGCTTCGCGGCCCCGGGTGTGCTCTGGGTGGCCGCGCTGCTCGCCATGCTGCTGTCGCTCAACAGCCTGTTTCTCACCGACCATGAGGACGGCAGTCTCGAGCAGCTGCTCGTCAGCCCGCAGCCCCTCGTCGTGCTCGCACTCGGCAAGACGCTGGCGCACTGGGTGACGAGCGGTCTGCCCCTGGTGGTGCTGAGCCCGCTGGTGGCCGTGACGTTCCGGTTGCCGGGCGACACGATCCAGGTGCTGATGCTGACCCTCCTGCTCGGAACAATGAGCCTGAGCCTGCTCGGCTCGATCGGCGCCGCGTTGACGGTCGGCCTGCACCGGGGCACCGCGCTCCTGAGCCTGCTGATCCTTCCGTTGGCGATGCCCGTCCTGATCTTCGGCGCGCGCACGGTGGCGCTCGCCGCGGCCGGCGACGCCTATGCGGCCGGCATCCTTGCGCTGGGCGCCTACGCGCTCGGCGCCCTCAGCCTCGCGCCGTACGCGACCGCCGCCGCCCTCCGGGTCAGTAACGAGTAGAATACCCAGCATGTGGAAATGGTTTCATCAGCTGGCGTCACCGCCGCATTTCTATCGTCTCGCCTCCCTGTTCATACCCTGGCTCGCCTGGCCGGGCTATGCGCTCGTCGCCTACGGCACGTTCGCGGGTCTGTTCGTGGCGCCGCCGGACTACCAGCAGAGCGACGCGTTTCGCATCATCTACGTGCACGTGCCGTCGGCATACCTGTCGATGATGGCGTACATGATCATGGCGATCGCCGGCGGCATCGGCCTCATCTGGCGCATGAAACTCGCCCACGCGGTCGCCGCGAGCGCCGCGCCGCTTGGCGCATCGTTCACGTTCCTCGCCCTGGCGTCGGGGTCGGTCTGGGGGCGCCCGATGTGGGGCACCTGGTGGGAGTGGGGCGACCCGCGACTGATGTCGGAGCTCCTGATGCTGTTCCTGTACATCGGCTACATGGCCCTGCGCAGTGCGATCGACGACACCGGCAAAGCGGACAAGGCGAGCGCCGTCCTCGCGCTCGTCGGCGCGGTCAATGTACCGGTCATTCATTACTCGGTGGAGTGGTGGAGTTCGCTGCACCAGGGGCCCACGCTGATCCGGGAAGGTGGACCGGCGATGGACCCGGCGATGCTGTATCCGCTGCTGGCGAACATCGTGGGCTTTTCGCTCGTGTTCGGTGCCATGCTGCTGCGGCGCGTGCGATCCGAAGTGCTGCGACGCGAAGCCCGCACCCGCTGGGTCCGGGAACTCGTGCTCGCACCGGGAGAAAACGGATGACGCAAACCCTTGCCATGAGCGGCTACGGCATTTACGTATGGAGTACGTTCGCACTCACGGCGGCGGTCCTTGTCTATAACGAATGGGCGGCGCGCCGGCGGTTCCGGAGCGTCTACCGCGACATCGAAGTCCGCATCAAGGCACTGGAGAATCACAAGTGAAACCCCGACAGCAACGGATGCTGGCCGTCGGCCTCGCCGCGGCGGGTCTCGCCCTTGCGGCGGCACTGACCTTGCAGGCGTTCCGCGAGAACATGATGTTCTTCGTTAGCGTGTCCGACGTGGTGGCCGGCAAGTACCCGGCCGAGCGCAACTTCCGCGTGGGTGGCCTCGTGCTCGACGGCAGTATCGAGCGTGACCAGGGCTCACTCGACGTGCGCTTCGTCGTGACCGACCTGCGCTGTGAGCTGCCCGTGACCTACACCGGCGTCCTGCCGGACCTGTTCCGTGAAGGGCAGGGCGTCGTCGCGCACGGACGCATGCAGTCGGACGTGTTCGTTGCCGACGAGGTACTGGCGAAACACGACGAAGAGTACATGGCGCCCGAGGTCGCGGAATCGATGGCCAGGCACGTCAACGAAAAGACGGCGACGTTGCGCGAAGACGGCGTCGAATGCGAGGTGGCAGGATGACGCCGGAACTCGGGCACTTCGCGCTGATCCTCGCGCTGTCGCTGGCCCTGTGCCAGGCAATCCTGCCGATGCTGGGCGTCGCCCGATCGAACGAAGGGATGATGAACACGGGGCGCACGGCGGCGACCGGGCAGTTCGTGTTCGTGGCCGTGTCGTTTGCGTGCCTCGTCGCGTCCTTTCTGAACGACGACTTCTCGGTGCTGTACGTCGCGAACAACTCGCAGCTTGCACTGCCGACGCTGTACAAGGTGTCGGCGACCTGGGCGGCTCACGAAGGTTCGATGCTGCTCTGGCAGCTCGTGCTGGCGGGCTGGACCCTCGCCGTCGCGATGTTCAGCCGCCGGCTCGACGACGCGTTTCGCGCGTTGGTGCTGGGTGTGCTGGGTTGGCTGTCGATCGGGTTTCTCACGTTCATCCTGTTCACGTCCAACCCGTTCGAGCGGCTGGATCCGGCCGCCGTCGATGGCGGCGACCTCAATCCGCTGTTGCAGGACCCGGGCCTCGCAATTCATCCGCCCATCCTGTACGTCGGTTACGTCGGGTTCTCGGTGGCCTTCGCGTTCGCGGTCGCCGCGATGATCAGCGGCGATCTCGACCGGCGCTGGGCGCGCTGGACCCGGCCGTGGACGACCGTTGCCTGGCTGTTCCTGACCGTCGGCATCGCACTCGGAAGCTGGTGGGCCTATTACGAACTCGGCTGGGGCGGCTGGTGGTTCTGGGACCCGGTCGAGAACGCGTCGTTCATGCCGTGGCTGGTGGGTACGGCGCTGATACATTCGCTTGCCGTGACGGAAAAGCGTGGACTGTTCAAGAGCTGGACGCTGCTGCTCGCCATCGCGGCATTCGCGCTGAGCCTGCTCGGCACGTTCCTCGTGCGCTCCGGCATCATCGTGTCAGTGCACGCATTTGCCAGCGACCCCACGCGCGGCTACTTCATCCTCGCGTTCCTCGGCGTCGTGGTCCTGGCGGCCCTGCTGCTGTACGCGTTCCGGGCGCCGAAGCTGGATTCCGAGGCAGGCTTTCATCCGCTGTCGCGGGAAACGTTCCTGCTGCTGAACAACGTGCTGCTCGTGATTGCCGCGGCCCTCGTGTTTCTCGGCACGCTGGCGCCGCTGATCGCCGACGTCCTCGGCGCCGGCAAGATCTCGGTCGGCGCGCCGTGGTTCGACATCGCGTTTTCGATCCCGATGATTCCGCTGCTGCTCCTGGTCGGCGTCGGGATGCACACGGTCTGGCGGTCACAACCGTGGAACGCGCTCAGCCAGGTGCTGCGCATCCCGGCCATCATCGCGCTCGCCGTCGGCGTCGCGCTGCCGTGGGTCGCCTACGGCGCGTCGGGCCTGCTGCTGACCGTGGGCCTGGTCGCTGCGTTCTGGATCATGGCGAGTTCGCTGGTCCTGCCGTGGCGGTCGTGGCGCAGGGCGCCGGGCAGTGCCGGAATCACCCGCGCAGCGCTCGGCATGTGCGTGGCGCACTTCGGGGTCGGCGTCTTCGTGCTCGGCGTCGCCGTCGTCTCGACGTTCAGCATCGAGACGGACCGCGCACTCTCGCCCGGCCAGTCCATCGAAGCCGGCCGCTACACGTTCCATATGCGCGAAGTCATCGACGTTCAGGGCCCGAATTACAACGCCCGCGAGGCCGCCGTCGACGTACGTCGCGGCGGGGATTTCATCGCGCAACTTCGTCCGCAGAAGCGGCAGTACCTGGTGCAGCAGAGTCCGCTGACGGAGGCCGGCATCCTGCCCGGCTGGAATCGCGACCTGCTCATCTCGCTCGGCGACCCGCTGGGCGGCGACGCCTGGAGCGTGCGGGTGCAGTACAAGCCGCTCGTGCGCTTCATCTGGCTCGGCGCACTGATCATGGCGTTCGGCGGACTGCTTGCGGTCAGCGACCGTCGTTACCGTGTGCCGGTTGCCGCGCGCAAGCCATCGGCGGCGGCGGTCGCGGAGCACGCCTGATGTTGCGGTACCTCGTTCTGATCGCCGCTTTCGTCGGCCTGATCGTCGTGTTTTCCATCGGGTTGCAGCGCGATCCGGGGGAATTGCCGTCGACGTACATCGACCGGCAGGCGCCGCGCGTCGACCTCGCGGGCCTCAAGAATCCGGAGGACCGGCTGGACAACGCGCGCCTGCTCGGGCGCCAGTCGCTCGTGAATGTCTGGGCGACGTGGTGCGTGGGTTGTCGCGAGGAGCACCCGTTCCTCATGGCACTCGCCGAGCGCGACGTCATTCCGATGTACGGCATCAACTGGCGGGACCAGCGCAGCGACGCCCTGCGGTGGCTCGCGCAGTACGGCGATCCGTACGTCGTATCGGGGTTCGACGCCGACGGGCGCACCGGCATCGACTGGGGCGTGTACGGCGCCCCGGAGACCTTCCTGATCGATGCGGACGGGACGGTGCTGCACAAGCATTTGGGTCCCTTGAACGAGGCAATCTGGCAGCGCGACTTCGTGCCGCTGCTGGCTGAAGGAGCAGCCGCACCATGATGAAATGGCTCGCCGTTACCGGCCTGTTGCTGCTGTCCGCATCCGCGGCGGCAATCGATACGGACCAGGCGTTCGATGATCCGGAATTGCAGGCGCGCTATGAACGGATCATCGAGGAAGTGCGTTGCCTGAAGTGCCAGAACCAGTCGATACGCGATTCGAATGCGTTCCTCGCGGCGGATCTGCGTCGCGAGATTCGCCGCATGCTCGAAGAGGGCATGACCGACGCGGAAATCTACGATTTCCTGGTGGAGCGTTACGGTGAGTTCGCGCTGTACCGGCCGCGCGCGTCGGGCAAGACGCTCATCCTCTGGCTCGCACCCGGCATTCTGCTAATCGGCGGTGTCGTGACGCTCGCGGTGGTACTCCGGCGGCGCATGGCGCTGCCAATCGACGACGACGGGAGCTGATTCACGTGTTCTGGTTGATAGCAGGCCTGATGAGCCTGGCCGCTGCGGCTGCGGCCGCGTGGCCGATGCTGCGCGGACAGCAGCGTTCCACCGCCGTCGCGGTACTGACCATCGGGCTCGTGGTCGGGACGGCGGCCGGCATCTATGCCGCGAACGGCCGGCCCGACCTGCCGTCCGGCCGCAGCGAATCGATGGACATCGACGCGATGGTCGCGTCGCTGGCCGCGCGTCTCGAGCAGACCCCGGACGACCTTGACGGCTGGAAGATGCTCGGCCGCTCCTACCTGAACCTCGGCCGTTTCGACGAGGCGGCCGTCGCTTTCGAGCGGGCGATCGCGCTCGAGGATGGGGCGGACGCCGACACGCTCGTGGAATACGGCATGTCGCTCGCGCGCGCCGGCGGCCAGTCGATACCGCCGAAAGCGATGGCGGCATTCGAGAACGCCGTCACCCTCGCGCCGATGAACCCGAACGCATTGTTCTGGGCCGGTATCGGCGCCGCCAACCGCGGTGACACCGCGCTTGCGGCGGAACGCTGGGAGCAGGTGCTCGCCACGGACCCGCCGGCGGAGGTCCGCGATATGCTGGAGCAACGCATTGCGGCGTGGCGCGGCGAACCGGCGCCGACGATGCCGGCGTCGCACCCACCGATAGACGACGCCGCGCCGGCCGGCGAGATCTTCATCGACGTGAGTGTTGCGGACGACGCGCGCTCGGCACTGGCGGCGAACACGACGGTGTTCGTGCTGGCACGGACCCCGGGCGGCGGCGGACCGCCGATCGCCGTCACACGGCGCACGCTTGCTGAGTTACCCGGCACGATCACGCTGTCGGACAAGGATTCGATGCTGCCCGGCCGGAACCTGTCCGCGTTCGACGAAGTCGAGGTAGTGGTACGCGCATCGGCGACGGGCAATCCGACACCGTCGTCGGGCGACTGGTTTGGCGCCGCTGTCGTGCGGCCGGCGGAAACGGCGCGCGTGGGAATCGCGATCGCCGAGGTGGTTCCCTAGAGCAGGCTAGTCGAGCTTCTTCGGTGACGTGATACGCACCGTCTCGCCCAGTTCGCTTGCGCCCGAGCGTTCGGCGATCTCTTCGTCGACGAGTCCGCAGGTATGGACGAGGCTGGCGTAGAGCCGACGGAGTTGCACGTACGACAGCGCCTTGACGTCCACCATCTTCAACGCATGGATCACGCCGAGCGCGAGGTCATGCACACCGGTTTCGTGGTCGCTTCTGTCCATGCCATCAAGTCTAGCAACCGCGTGCCAGGGGCAATGTGAAGCGCATCACGGCGCTGTGATAGCATGCGGGCGCAATTCCGGCCGGTACCGGCGCCGGTAAGGAGCGCCATGGCCATTCCCGACACGCTAGAGCCTTTCCTGCGCCTGCCGCTGATCGGCGCCCCGATGTTCATCGTCTCCGGCCCGGAACTCGTGATTGCACAGTGCCAGGCCGGCATCATCGGTGCGTTTCCCGCGCTGAACGCCAGGCCGGCGGATCGACTCGAAGCGTGGATCGTGCAGATACGCGAGGCCCTCGACGAGTACCGCGAAACGCACCCCGGCGAACCGGTCGCCCCGTTTGCCGTGAACCAGATCGTGCACGCCAGTAACACCCGGCTCGCCCACGACCTCGACGTCTGCGTTCGTCACGAAGTGCCGATCATCATCACGAGCCTGCGGCCGCCGGCCGACGTCGTCGAAGCCGTGCACGGCTACGGCGGACTCGTCTTTCACGACGTCATCAGTATCCGGCATGCACGCAAGGCGATCGAGCAGGGCGTCGACGGCATCATTGCCGTCACTGCCGGGGCGGGTGGCCATGCGGGTCCGTTGAGCCCGTTCGCACTCGTGAAGGAGATCCGCCGCGAGTTCGACGGCACACTGATCCTGTCCGGCGCGATGTCGCACGGCGGGGATATCGTGGCCGCGCGCGCGATGGGCGCGGACCTCGCGTACATGGGCACGCGCTTCATCGCGTCCGCGGAGGCGAACGCAGTGGACGAGTACAAGCAGATGATCGTGGACTCGACCGCGGCGGATATCGTCTACACGCCGTACTTCACCGGCGTGCACGGGAGCTACCTGCGCGGCAGTATCGAGCGGGCCGGGCTCGACCCGGACGATCTCGATGCGCAGGAGACGAACGCGATGGACTTCGGCAAGCGCGACGCTTCGGGCGCGAAAGCCTGGAAGGACATCTGGGGTGCCGGTCAGGGCGTCGGCACGATCGACGCGGTGCGTCCGGCCCGTGACCTGGTGCTGGAACTCGAACGCGAGTACCGCGACACGGCGGGCCGTATCGGTGCCCTGTCGTGATGCCGTCGGTGCTTGCGAGCTGCGTGCTGGTCGGTGTCGGCGGGGCACTCGGCGCGCTGGCGCGGTTCGGGCTGCACGCATGGCTGCAGACCACCGACGCGTTTCCGCTGGGTACGTTGAGCGCGAACCTGCTCGGCTGCTTCGTCATCGGGGTGATCGCGTTCTTCCTGTCGAGCGCCGAATCCCTGCACGAAAGTTTCCTGCTGCCGGAGCACTACCGGCTGCTGTTCGCGGTGGGTTTCTGCGGCGGCTTCACGACGCTGTCCACGTTCGTGCTCGAAGTCACGGCGATGCTGCACCGGAACGAAATCGTGATGCCGTTCGTGTACTTCGCCGGGACGATGGTCGGCGGCTTCGCGTGCTTCTACGCCGGTCTCGTCATCACGCGATCGCTGGTCGGACTGCTGACGAGAGGATAGCGACGATCTCGTCTATCCAGTCGGCCTGTTCCGGTTTCATCAGTACCGAGCGCAGGCAACTCACGGTCCCGGCGTCGGCGGACATGCCGGGTTCGACGTTCTGCACGAGCCGCGTGGGTACTTCGATCAGCGCGAGGTGCAGGTTCTTCTCCGCGGCATCGCGGAAGACCGCGCGCGCAGCCGCTGAAGACGTGCTCGCAGCGTCGTTGCGCACGGCGTACACCACGATGTCGAGTTCGGGTAACTGCAGCGGCCGGTACAGGCCCGTGCCCTCCAGGGCCGCGTGCATCGAACGGGCGGCGGCGAGACTGCGGTCGAGTCGTGCGGCAAACGCGCCGCCCGCGACCGGCGGGTACATCTGCATCGTGGCCCACAACGCGACGGCGGCCGCGCCGGCCCGGGAGCACTCCAGGCTGATCTCCCCGAGATGCAGCTCCGCGGAGCTGAAGTAGGTGTACGGCGAGTCGTGCTGGTACAGGCGACCGACGGCCGGATCCCGAAACAGCACGCAGCCGCAACCGTAAGGCTGCAGGCCGTGCTTGTGCGGATCGATGACGATCGAGTCGACGTCGCCAAGCCGGTCGAACGCCGCACGCGCGTCGGCGTCGAGCGTCGACGCCAACCGGAAGTAACCGCCGTAAGCCGCGTCGGCATGTACGCGCACCCCGGCGCCGCGGGCGAGTTCGAGGATCGACGGGAGCGGGTCCACCGCGCCGAAGCCGGTGGTGCCCATCGTGGCGACAACGGCGCCGACGTCGCCCTCGCCGAGCAGTTCCGACAGGGGTTCCGTGTCCATCCGGCCGCGCTCGTCGCTGCGCACTGCCGTGAATGGCAGGCCGAGCACGTGACTGAGCCGGCTGTGCGTGTAGTGCGCCTGATCGGATGCGAGTATCCGTTTGCCCGGGTGCAGTGACCCGGCGACCCAGAGCGCTTCGAGGTTTGCCACGGTGCCGCCGCCCGCGAGGTGACCGAGCGGAGCGTCCCAGCCGAACAGGCGTCCGAGCTCGGCGATGCATTCCTTCTCCATCGCGGAGCTGGCGCGGCCGCCATCGAGCGCGTGATTGTTCGGGTTCACCCACAACGACAGCGCGTAGGCGATGCGTGCGACCGGGTCGGGCGGCTTCAGCATCTGGCCCGCGTACAAGGGATGGTGGTAGGGGTAGTTGTCCTGCATGCGCCGGGCCACTTCGTCGAGCACCTCGGCCGCGCGATCGGCGTCGAAGTCCGTCGCGTACGCCGGCAACGCCGCGTGTCCCTGCGCAAGCCGATCGAGCGCGTCGCGCAACAGGCGCAACTCGTCGCCGTGGATCATGGCGTCATCCTGAATTCGTCACGGCGCCAGCTTATCGCAGTGCTAACATGCCGGCCATGGACCTGATTGCCCTGGCCGTGCCGTTCTTCCTGCTGGCGCTGCTCGCGGAACTCGTCATCGACCGGGTTCGCGGCACCGGCTACTACCGGGCGAACGACGCGATCAACAGCCTGAGCGCCGGCATCCTGAGCACGACGTTCGGCTACTTCACGCGCCTGCTGCCGCTCGTCGTCTGGGGCTACGTGTTGCAGCACCTGGCCCTGGTCGACATGCCGCTCGCCTGGTTCGACGCCTCGCCGCGCGGACTCCTGCTGTGGGTGACGGCCGCGGTGGCCTGGGACTTCTGCTATTACTGGTTTCACCGGATGAGCCACGAGGTTTCGGTCCTGTGGGCGGCGCATGCCGTGCACCACCAGAGCGAGGACTACAACCTGTCGACCGCGCTCCGGCAGACGAGCACCGGCTTCGTGTTCGGCTGGGTCTTTTATTTGCCGCTGTTCGTGATCGGCTTCCCGCTCGAGGTGCTGCTGACGGTCAACGCCGTCAACCTGATCTACCAGTTCTGGGTGCACACCCAGGTCGTGCGCCGGATGGGCGTTCTCGATCGCTGGCTGGTCACGCCGTCGAACCACCGCGTGCACCATGCGCAGAACGCGCAGTACATCGACAGGAATTACGGCGGCATGTTCATCGTCTGGGACCGGCTGTTCGGCACCTACGCCGACGAGCAGGATGCGCATCCGGTCGTGTTCGGCGTGCGCAAGCCACTGGCGAGCTGGAACCCGTTCTGGGCGAACTGGCAGGTGTACGACTACCTGCTCTTCGACGCGCGCCACGCACGGCGCTGGCGCGACAAGCTGGGCATCTGGTTTCGGCATACCGGCTGGCGTCCCGCGGACGTGGCGGCGCGCTTTCCCGCGCCCAAGCGCGAACTCGACGCCTTTCGAAAATTCGATCCGGGCGTCCCGCCGGCGCAACGTGCGTACGTGCTCATCCAGTTTGTCGGCGTGACCGTGCTCACCCTGTTCGTTGCCCGCTGGTTCGCAGCCGGTGGCCCGGCGGCGGTCGTCGCGCCGTGCCTGTTCCTCTGGGCCTGGGTGTACGCGCTGGGCGCGCTGAACGAAGGGCGTCCGGAGAGCCGGCGCATCGAAGGCGCGCGATTGCTCGTCGTCAATCCACTGCTCCTTGCCTGGCTGGCCCTGAGCGGGTCGGTGCCGGGCGGGGCGGCGGTGGCCGCCGGCGGCGCGGTGACCGCCGCGTCGTTGGTGCATCTGGCCATTCTAAATATCCAGTTAAAACAACCTTTAATACAACAAACCTGAGAAACTTCCTCATGCAGAGACGGCATTTCCTGGCCGGCGTGCTCGGCAGCGCGCTGGCGCCCTCGGCAAGTCGCGGCAACGCTGCCGGCGCACCCGGGTTCGACCACGGCGTGGCCAGCGGCGACCCGCTCTCGGACCGCGTGGTCCTGTGGACGCGACTGTCCGGCGTGAGCGCGGAGGCGGTCGACGTGCGCTGGAGCGTCGCGCTGGACGCCGCGTTTGCCCGCACCGTAGCCGCCGGCACGGCGCGCACCGGCCTGCACCGGGACTACACGGTCAAGGTCGACGCAACCGGGCTGCCGGTGGGACAGGCATTGTTTTACCGTTTCGAGGCCGACACCGCGGACGGTCGGCCTGCGCAATCGCCGATCGGGCGCACCCGGACGCTGCCGGTTGGCCACGTGGACACCGCGCGCTTCGCGGTGGCGTCCTGTGCGAATCACCCGTACGGCTATTTCCACGCGTACCGGGACATCGCGGAGCAGGAGGACCTGCTGGCGGTCGTGCACCTCGGTGATTACCTGTACGAGTACGGCATGGGCGGTTACGCGACCGAACGCGCCGAAGCACTCGGCCGTGTCCCGGAACCCCGCGGCGAAGCGGTTACGCTTGCCGATCTGCGGGCCCGGCACGCGCAGTACAAACGCGACCCGGACCTGCAGGCGCTGCACGCGGCACACCCGATGATCGCCGTCTGGGACGACCACGAGATCGCCAACGACGCGTGGCGCGGCGGTGCGCAGAATCACCAAGCGGAAGAGGGCGACTGGGCGGCGCGCCGGGACGCGGCGCTGCAGGCCTGGCTCGAATGGATGCCGGTCAGGGCGGGCCACCGCCAGGCCGACACGACGATCTACCGCCAGTTTCGCGTTGGCGACCTGCTGACGCTGATCATGCTCGACACGCGCCTCGTGGGCCGCGACCAGCAACCGGACGCCGTGCCGGGCGCAACGCGCGAGTCAATCGGCGCGGCGATGAAGGACCCGGCACGTCGCCTGCTCGGCGACGCACAGGAAGCGTGGCTGCGCCACGCGCTGCGGGAGGCCAACGGCACCTGGCAGGTGCTCGGCCAGCAGGTGATGCTGACGCCGACGCTGTCGCCGGAACTCGAGCCGCTGCTCGACCGGTCCCGCGACTCCATGCTCTCGCCGAAACAGCTGCAGTACTACATCGACATGAGCCGCGGCAATCCGCCGATGCTGCTCGACACGTGGAACGGCTACCCTGTCGCGCGGCAGCAGTTTCTCACCGACCTCGCGACGCTCGCAAAGAACCCGGTGGTGCTGAGCGGCGACCTGCACACGTCGATGGCCGGCAACCTGTTTCTCCCGGAGCAGGATGCGGCCGTGGCCGTGGAGCTGATGACCGGGTCGATCGCCTCGCCGGGCTTCGCCGAGTACCTGCCGGAGGCGCACCCGGGCGCCGTCCGCGACGCGACGCTCGCGCTGAATCCGTCGCTCGTCTACATGGAGACGGATCGCCGCGGCTGGCTGGACGTGCGTTTCGACCATGGCCGCTGCGACGCGCGCTGGCGCCTGCTCGACTCGGTGCACGGCAAGGCATTCCGGGTCAGCGTGGACCGGCACCTCCGGGTGCAGGCAGGCCGGGTCGGCGACGGCCTGCAGCCCGGCTGACGCCGTGCGAAGTCGCGTACGCCTGTCGGCCGCCGAAGCGCGCCGGATCGCGCTTGCCGCCCAGGGCTTCGACCGGCCGCGCCCGGATGCCGCGCCCAGCGGGCGGCACTTCGGACGCTTGATCGAGCGCCTCGGGCTGCTGCAGCTCGATTTCGTCAATGTGCTCGTGCCCGCGCAGTTCCTGGTCGCGTTCTCGCGGCTCGGCCCGTACGACCGGGAGCGCTTCGAACGCTACGTGTACCGGTCGGGCCGCCACACCGAGCAGTGGGCACACGAAGCGTCGATCGTGCCGGTCGACGTATGGCCGCTGCTGGCGCACCGCAGAGCCGCGTGGCGTCACTGGAAGCAATCGCCGCTGCGGCACCTGGGCGACGCGGAGCCTTACCTGCAACGCGTGCTGGAGCAGGTCGAATGCGATGGCGCACTGACGGCGGATGATTTGCCGGCGATCGACGGGCCCGGGCGGAAGGCGGGCGAATGGCACCGGCCGATGCGCCGCTGGGCGCTCGAACACCATTTCGGGAGCGGCCGCCTCGCCGTCCGGGAGCGCAAGCCGAACTTCCAGCGGGTCTACGACCTGCCCGAGCGCATCATTCCCGGCGAGCACCTCGACGCCGAGCTCTCCGTCGACGCCGCGCGGACGGCGCTGCTGGAACGGGCGGCGCAGGCCTGCGGCATCGCGACGCTGCAGGACCTCGCCGACTACTGGCGGATGTCGCCGCGCGATGCGGCACCGCTCGTCGAGCGGCTGAAAGCGGCGGGACGCCTGACGGAAGTCGCGGTGGACGGCTGGTCGCAGCCCGCACTGCTGTCGGAATCCGCCCGATGCCCGCGCCGGATCGACGGCGCGTCGCTCTTGTCGCCATTCGACCCGGTCGTCTGGTACCGGCCGCGCGGCGAGCGGCTGTTCGGCTTTCACTACCGCATCGAGATCTACGTGCCCGCTGCGCAGCGGCGTTGGGGCTACTACGTGCTGCCGTTCCGTCTCGGCGACGAACTGCCGGCGCGCGTCGACCTGAAGGCCGACCGCAAGGCGGGCGAACTGCTGGTGCGCGCCGCGCACGTTGAACCCGGGGCCGAGCCCGACGCCGTTGCGCCTCCGCTGGTCGCCGAACTCCGGCTGCTGGCCGGCTGGCTGGGACTTGCGGGCGTGCGCGTTACCTGCCGGCGATCCTTCGGGCGCAGGCTGGCGCGCGAACTGTCCCGCGGCTGACGACGCGCCTATTCGTTTTTCGGGCGGCGTTGCTCGCGCAGTTTCTCGCGTGCCGCGCGGCGCTCTTCGGGCGTCATCGCATCGCGCGCTTCCCGGGCCCGCTGGCGCAGGGCGTCACGCTGTTCCGGTGTCATCGCCTCGTATCGCGCCTGCATTTCCTCGCGCAGCGCTTCCTTCTGGGCCGGCGTCATCGCCTCGCGGCGAGCACGAAGCTCTTCGCGGTATGCCTCGCGTTCCGCGTCGCTCATGTTGTCCCAGCGGTCACGCACTTCCTCGCGCCGCTGCAGCATCATCTCGTCCAGGGCCGCCTTTTCCTCCGGCGTCATGGCATCCCGCCGGGCCCGCCATTCGTCGATCTGTGCGGTGCGCTCGTCCTCCGACAGGCCGTCCCACCAGGCCCGCCGTTCAGCCGGGTCGAGGCCGGTCAGTGCGTCGGCGTCCTGCGCCATCGAAGGCCCGGCCAGCAACGTGGCCGCGAGGATCAGTACGGTGAATGGGTGGCGCGTCATGTGCACGGTCTCCTGTTGCCGAATCGGGTCGGGGCGCGGCCGTGGCCCGCCCGTCGTCCTCCAACGCACGTCCGGCCGCGCGGTTGACGCTGTCACCGGTGAACGAATTTGTGTATTTTCTGGTCAATATTCCCGAGGTGGCAACATGAAAATACCGATTGCAGTGGTCGTCGCGGTGTTCCTCGCCGCGAGTGGCGCCGGCATGGCCGCGGGCAACGTCAAGGGCAAGACCGCCGGTACCGGCGCGGCGCCCGGCATTGACTGGTTCGATGGCACCGTCGACGAGGCGTTCGCCACGGCCGCGCGCGAGAAGAAGCCGGTGTTCCTGTACTGGGGCGCCGTCTGGTGCCCGCCGTGCCACGCGATCAACAACACGGTCTTCAAGAGCCCGGCCTTCATCGAGCGTTCGCGTGCGTTCGTGCCGGTCTACCTGGACGGGGACACGCCCAACGCGCAGTCGGCCGGCGAACGCTTCGGCGTCAGCGGCTATCCGACGATGATCGTATTCGACGCGCGCGGCTCGGAACTGACGCGCATCCCCGGCGGCATCGACATGCAGGCCTACGCCAACGTCCTCGACCTGACGCTGGCAAATGCCGCGTCGGTGGAATCGATCGTGGCCCGCATTTCCGACGGCGACACGAACATCTCCCCGAACGAATGCACGCAGCTCGCCTATTACTCGTGGGCACAGAACACGACGATCCTGGCGGATCGTGACGACGTCAGGACGTTCCGCCGGATGTTCGAGGCCTGCCCGGAGGCGCTGGCCGGTCCGCGTTCGATCCTGTATTTCAACTGGCTCGACGCGAAGCTGGATGCGCTGGACGCCGCCGCTGACGAGGGCGCGCCGGCAATGCTCGGCGACGCGGAGAAAGACGAAGCGCGACAGGTCATCAATCGCGTGATCGGGGATCCGCGTCTCACGCGCGACAACATCTTTGCCGTGCTGTTCGACGGTGCGCGCATGACGGCCGCCGTGACGGCCGCCGGTTCGCCGGAACGTGCCCAGCTCACGCGACGCTTCCTCGCCGCGTATGACGACCTGTACGCGGACGACAGCGTGTACAAGCGGGAACGCCTGTACACGCTGGAAGGCCGTATCGAGTTTGCCCGTATCGACGACCCCGAGGCCGAGCTGCCCGACGCACTGACGGACCGCATCGAGGCCGGCGTGCAGTGGGCCGACGAGAGCACACCGGACCCGTACGAACGCCAGCCGATCATCAACGCGGCCGCCAACGTGCTCGGCTCCGCGGGCATGGATGACGTGGCGAAGGAACTGCTGCTGAAAGAGCTCGAGATCTCCGGTCAGCCGTACTACTTCATGCCGGATCTCGCGGACATCGAGCAGCGCGCCGGCAACTACGAAGCCGCCATCGGGTGGTACCGGAAGGGTTACGAGACGTCCGAGGGGTCGGCGACCCGCTTCCAGTGGGGGTATTACTATCTCGTCGGCCTCCTGGAAATGGCGCCGGAGGATGTGGAGACGATCGAGGCGGTGACCGTGTCCCTCATCAGCGAAGTCCAGGCGGGCGGCGGTCTGTACCAGCGACCGAAGGCCCAGCTCGAGCGGCTGGAAGCCAGGCTGCGCGCGTGGAGCAAGGACTACGGCGGCGCCCCCGCGCTGGCCAGTATCCGCAGCGCCGTTGCGGCGGTGTGCGTCAAGGACCCGGAGACCGCCTCCCGGTCGGCCTGCGAAGCCTTCCTGGACGCCGCCTGACCGTGCGCAGCAAGGTCGCGACCGCGGCGATCGCCGTCGGCTGCCTGCTGCTTGCCGCGTGCGCCGCGCGCGAAGTCCTCGTGCCGAAAAGCGCGGTCGTGCCCGAGGGCACCGACCTGACGGGATTGTGGCGACTGCAGACGGAAGGCAGCAACGAGCAACTCTCGGATGCCGAACGGCGCGCGGCCGACGACGGCGGCATCTCGATTCCGTCGCAGTCCCGCGAACAGCGTTCGCGCCCTCGCGCGAACCGCAATTCGCTGGTGCACGTGTTTCTCGAGACGGGTGCCATGCTGAAGATCACGCAGACGGCACACGGACTGTTCATCAGTTTCGACCGGGCCGTGGTCGAGGAATACCGGTTCGGCGAGAACCGGGTCGTGAACGTCGGGCCGGTCGAGGCGGACCGGGTCTCCGGCTGGGTGGACCGCGACTACGTCATCGAGACGCTCGACCAGGAAAACAACAAGCTGGTGGTGCGCTACACGCTGCGGGCGGGCGGCGACGCGCTGGAGCGGCACGTGTCGATACTTCGCAAGGGCGAACTCGATCTGTCGGTGGTGCAGGTCTACGAGCGAACCTGAGCAACAAAGCTCCGGACGGCAGTGAACCGGCAGACCCGGCGGGAAGAAAAGGCCGCCGGATCACCGCCGCCCGGAGTAACCTCAGCCGCGTTCCATCTGGAACGTGAACCGGTTGCGCAGGCCGTAGCTCGGCTGCGGTACGCCATCCACGACGCGGGCCTTGAAGCGGAAGCGCTTCGCGGCATCGAGCGCCGATGATTCGAATATCGCGTGGCTCGATGCAATGACGCGGGGATTCACCACCGCGCCGCCCGCCGTCACGTCGAACTCCACGTCGACGTAGCCTTCGAGGCCCTGGGCAATGGCACGGGACGGATAATTGGGCTGCGGCTTGATCACCGCGACCAGTGGGCCGTCATAGGTCAGTCCGGGTTGCGGTCGCTCGCGGGGTTCCGGCGCGCGCGGCAACGGCATTCCGGTCGGCACCGGGCCCGGATCGTCCCACTCCCGGTCCTGCCGCGTTTCCGGCGGCGATGGGGGGAGCCGGTCCGGCGGCGGCTGCAATTCCTGCGTCTCGAGGGGCGAATCGTCCACGTCGACCATCGTCAGGATCGTCGGCGTCGAGGGCGGGTCGGCCGGCGCCGCCGCACTGATGCGGATCAGTGCCTGCATGACGAAGAAGAGTGCGGCGGTGATGGAACAGGCGAGCAGGGCGGCTGCTGGGTATCGGGTCATGGGAGGGTCCTCCGATCGGTTCCCGCCGCGGCGATATGCCTTGGAGTCAAGGTATAGTCTACATGCCTTGAACTAAAAGGTAAGTCTTGGCATACCTTTTTGTTCGAGGTATACTCCGCCGATTCACGGAGGACAGCGTGACCCAGACGAATCCCCCCTTCATGAGCGGCGTGCCGGAACTCCTGCTGCTGCGCCTGCTCGACCAGCGCGAGATGTACGGCTACGAGCTCGTCCGCTCGGTCAAGGCGGTAACTGACGAGGCGATCACGCTGGGCGAGGGGGTCATCTACCCGGCCCTGCACGCGCTCGAGCGCAACGGGTCCCTGAATTCGCGGCGCAAGGACGTGGGTGGCCGAACGCGCGTTTACTACTCGCTCACGGCGCGTGGCCGGACCCGCCTGGCGAAACTCGCCGATGAATGGCGCCGCGTACGAGCGGGGGTCGACGTTGCGCTCGAGGTGCCGGTGGGTGCCGGTGCCTGATTTCGCAAACGTCGAACGACGCCTGCTGTCGGCGGGCACCGCACCGTCTGTCGCGCAGCGCATGCGCGAGGAACTCGAAGACCATTACGCCGATCTCGTCGAGGCTGCGCGGGCGGAAGGGCATTCCGTCGACTCGGCCCGGGTGTGTGCGAACGCCCTGCTGGGCGACCTGGAAGTCCTGGTGCATGACGCCGCCGGGCGGCCCGAATTGAAGAGCTGGGCGTGGCGCTGGCCGCGCCTTGCCAGCACCGTCTACCCGGTGGCCTACGTGCTCGCGTTACCCGCCGTGCCGATCGCCGCCGGCGTGGCGCACGCGCCTGCCATCTTTCGCTGGGCCGGCTGCATGCTGGCCGGTGCGCTGGTCACTGCGGCGATTTTCCTCGGACTGCAGTTCGCAATCCTGTTCAGTTAGCCTGTGCGGCGGCGGGTGGCGGTTCCGGCGCGTAGCTTTCCAGCGTCGCACGCATCCGGAGCTTGCCCTTGCGGTGCTGTTCGATGATGACCGGCAGGTAGTCGAGTTCCGGCACGCACCACAGCGTCGTCACGCGCGATGAGCCTTCGGCCTGGTGGCGCACGCCGATCGCCGTGTACCGCCCCGCCGGCACGCTCACTTCCTTCGTGCCGATCTGCGTGATCTGCAGCGTCTTGAACTTGTCGATGTCGAACAGCAGGTAGCTTTCGTCCGCCGTGCCGACGATCATGTCGCGCATCATCGCGTACTGGATCGAGATACGATCGTGCGCGCGGCCGTCGAAATCGATCGTCACGGCTTCGCCGTCGACGACGCCGACGATCGAGCGTGCAGGCCAGTCGAAACGGAAATCCGCATCCGTCTTGTCCTTGGTCATTCGATCGTGCGACTTGTAATGCAGCGGCCGTACGCCGGTGTCGTCGACGGCGAAGCCCGCGATTTCCTCGATGTCGCCGTCCACCAGCATGCGGGCCATGCCCGTCGGTGTCACGCGGTGCACCGCGACGTAGCCTTCGTCGGTCGCGAACAGGCGCGTCGTGAGCTGGCCGCTCAGCACGCTGATCTTGATCTTGTATTCCGCGGTATGCGGCGTGAGCTCCGCGCTGTACGCAGGCGCGTGGCCGCCGGCCAGCAGCGCAAGCGCGCAAAGGGCGGGGAAAAGCCTATTTCGTCGAGTTGCCGACAGCATGTTCGCAGTCTCGCATGACCGACATGACTGCTTCCTGAACGCGGAGCCGGTATTGCTCGATGTCGTCGAGCGCCACGGTCCGGGGGATTTCCTGCGGCTCGCCGACCCCCACACTGACGCGGGCGAACGGCTTCGGGATCATAAAGGCATCCCACCGGTCCAGGTACCACGCGCGATCCGCCGCGCAGCCCATCGGCAGTATGGGCACGCCGGCAATGCGCGCCATGAGGATCGTGCCCGGCTTGAACTCGTAACGCGGCCCGCGGGGCCCATCCGCCGTCGTGACGATGGAGTGACCCGCCTTCATCATGGTCTGCATGTCGCGAAGGGCGAGGGCGCCGCTCTGATTCGCCGACCCGCGAATCACTTCGGCACCCCAGGCACGGGCAATGCGCGCCGGCACTTCGCCGTCGACAGACCCCGACACGAGGAAGCACGGCTTGAACCCGCGGCCGATCCAGCGTCGCACCTGCGTCGAGCACAGCACGTGCTGCTGGTGCCAGTAGGCCGGTGCGCAGACTCGCTTGCCATCGACGAAAGGTTCGATGTGCTCGGCGCCGATGAGCGGCTGGAAGCGGTAGGTGGCGGTCAGCAGGCGGATGATGCCGCGCAGGACCGGCAGGCCGATTGCGTAATAGAGTTTGCGCCCGCCGCTCATGCGTCGTCGCGACGCGGTGCTGCGCCGGGATTCGACCGAACTGAAGTCCGTCGAATCGCGTGAATCCTGTGCGGGTCGTTGTGGCAATGCGGTTTCGGGGGTCGACGCGGTCTTCGCAGTTTGCGGTATCGGTGCCGAGCCGGTCAATGTAGAATCCGGCGGCACTGTTCGCGATCCAGCCGACGTTTCCCGTAACCCATGCCCGACACCGATTCCGTTACCCGGCGCCCACCGGGGCCTGACGAGCCCGTCGCATTGGGCATCGACCCGGAAACGCTGGCGACGCTGTCCGGATTGCAGGGCCGTTACGGCGACATGGTGTCGATGACGAAGCCCGGCGGGCGCGAGGCGTGGTTCGTCAACGACCCGGCCGAGGTCCGGCGAATACTCGTCCGTCGGCACACGAAGTACCACAAGGGGCCCGGCTTCGAGCGGGTGAAGATGCTGCTCGGCAACGGCCTCATCGTCAGCGACGGCGATGTCTGGCGACGATCGCGCACGATGATACAGCCGGCGTTCAAGGTGCAGAACGTGCACCGCCTGATCGACGTCATGGTGGACTGCACCGCGCACCGCGAGCGCGAATGGCGACAGGCTGCGGAGGCCGGTGAGCCGATCAACATCACGTCGCAGACGAGCGACTTTGCGCTGGAACTGATCCTGCGCTGCATCTTCGGTGCCGACTACGAGTCGAAACTTGCCGTCGACGGCGACAACCCGTTCGACTTCCTCAGCAAGGATTCCACCCGCGATCTCGGTGTCGTCCTGAAGGTGCGCGACCTGCGCAAGCGGCTGTTGGCATTGATCGCCGAGCGCCGGACACGCGACGACGATGCGTTCGATTTCCTGTCGATGTACCTGCAGGCCACCGACAAGGAAGGGCAGCCGTTCAGCGACGACGAACTGCTCGACGAGTTGATGACGCTCATCGTTGCCGGATTCGAGACGTCGGCGAACACGTTGAACTGGGTGTGGTACCTGTTGGCCGCGCACCCGGAGGTCGAGCGCCGGATCATCGACGAGGCCGAAACCTGTTTCGACGCGGACGCGTGTCCGACCGCGGAACAGACGACGGCCATGACCTACACGCAGCAGGTACTCGAGGAAACCCTGCGGCTGTATCCGCCGGTCTGGCTGTACACGCGGCGCGCCATTGCGGGCGATGAACTCGAGGACTATGACGTCGAGCCGGGCACCGATATCTACCTGTCGCCGTACTTGCTGCACCGCACCGAGCGGTACTGGCCCGACCCGGACCGCTTCGACCCGGAGCGCTTTGCCGCCGACGGCACGGCCCGCAAGGAGCGGCCGTATTTCCCGTTTTCGCTCGGACCGCGGCGCTGCCTCGGCGAGTACTTCTCGTTTCTCGAGATGAAGATTCACCTGGGTCTCTTGTTGCCGCGTTTTCACCTGCGGCGCGTCAGCGCGGAAGACCCGGGCCTGGAGCTGGGTATCAATCTGCGCTCGGCCCGGGACATACTGTTGCAGCCCGAACTTCGCCAGGCATGACATGAAGCTATACGACACGATGATCGAGCTGCTGGCCGATGCCCGCGGCCGCGACCGGGAAATCCGCTTTATCGACGGCGAAAAGGACGAGTCCACGCTGACGTTTTCCGGCCTGTGGGACCGGTCGCTGGCGCTGCTGGGGTCGCTGCAGGCCATCGGCATGCGCCAGGGCGACGAGCTCGTCATCTTCACGACGAAGAACGAAAGCTTCGTCGTGGCATTCTGGGCGGCGATCCTGGGCGGCATCACCCCCGTGCCGGTTGCCGTCGGCATCAGCGACGAGCACCGCCACAAGCTGTTTCGCATCCTGGGCCAGCTCGAGCGCGGGCGTCTGTACACGGAGTCCGCTCTCGTGGAGCGGCTCGCGGCCTTCGCCGGCGAGCAGGGACTCACCGACATCACGCGGCTGTTGCGCGATCGCACGATCCTGAGTGACGACACCCCGTCATCGTCGGCCGGCGAGATTGCCACCGTGTCGTCGTCGGATCTCGCGTTCATCCAGTATTCCTCCGGGTCGACGAGTGACCCGAAAGGCGTGTGCCTCACGCACGCGAACCTGTGCCACAACATTCGCGCGATCGTCGAAGGCGCCGACTGGCACGAGGCGGATCGCAGCCTGTCATGGATGCCACTGACGCACGACATGGGCCTGATCGGCTACCACCTGAGCGTGCTGGCCGCGGGCATGCACCATGCCGTCATGGACACGAACGTGTTCGTGCGGCGGCCGCTGCTGTGGCTGCAGAAGGCCCACGAGCTGCGCGCGACGCAGTTGTGTTCGCCGAATTTCGGCTACAAGCATTTCCTCAAGCTGTACGAACGCAAGGGGCTGCCGGAAGGCACGGACCTTTCCTGCGTACGCCTGATCCTGAACGGCGCGGAGCCGATCTCCTGGGAGCTCTGCGAAACGTTTCTCGACGCGCTCGCGCCGCTCGGGCTGCGGCGCTCGGCGATGTTTCCGGTGTACGGGCTCGCGGAGGCCACCGTCGGCGTCACATTCGGCCGGCCCGGGGATGAGCCCTCGCGCATCGTCGTCGACCGGCACGCGCTCCGCATCGGCGACGCCGTCACGCACGTCGACGACGCGCACCCCGATGCGCTCAGCTTCGTGCGCTGCGGCGCGCCGATACGCGACGTGGCGCTGCGCATCACCGACGACAACGACACGCTGCTGCCCGACGGTCGCGTCGGCAACATCCAGCTGTACGGGGCGAGCGTCGCGGAACGGATTTACGGCGATGCGTCGGCCACGCGCGACCTGTTCACGTCAGACGGCTGGCTGCGCACCGGCGACTGCGGCGTGATCGATCGGGGCCAGCTCGCCATCACCGGACGGCAGAAAGACCTCATCATCGTGAACGGCCAGAACTACTACCCGCACGACATCGAGGAGATCGTCGCGCACGTCGACGGGCTGGACCTCGGCAAGGTCGTCGTCGCCGGCGCCGCACCGGCCGGCAGCGGCAGCGAAGAACTGCTGGTGTTCGTGCTGTACCGGCAGGACATCGCCGAGTTTGCACCGCTCGCCGCGCGCGTCCGCGACTGCATCGGCGAAAACGTCGGCCTCGAGGTCGACCACGTCATCCCGGTGGGACGCATACCGAAGACCACGAGCGGCAAGGTGCAGCGCACCCACCTCGTTCGCGACTACCGCGCTGGCGAGTTCGACGAATTGCTGAAAGCGCTGGCGCCGGCTGACGCTCCGGACGCCGAGACCGGCGGCGATGCGCTGCTCGCGGAACTGGTGGCGGTCTGTCGTGAGTTCTCGAAGGACCGGGCCATCGGCCCGGACGACAACCTGTTCGAAGTCGGCGTCAGCTCCATGACGCTGACCGAGATCGTGCTGGCGATCGACGAGCGCTATCCCGGCAAACTCGACATCAGTGACCTGTTCGACGTCCCGACGTTGCGCGAAATCGCCGACTTCCTGCGCCCGCACATCTGACCCGCACCCGGAGCTATTGCATGATCCGCACCCGAATCGCCGGCACCGGCAGCTACCTGCCGGAAAAGGTCGTGACCAACGAAGATCTCGAGAAGCGCATCGACACGTCCGACGAGTGGATTCGCGAACGGACCGGCATCAAGCGGCGGCATGTCGCGGCGGACGGCGAGAGCACGTCGGACATGGCGTTGATCGCCGCGCAGCGGGCCATGGACGCAGCCGGCGTCACGGCCGATGACCTCGACCTGATCCTGGTCGCGACGACGACCCCGGACAAGGTGTTTCCCGCCACCGCGTGCATCCTGCAGCGCAAGCTCGGCATGGCCGGCGGCGCCGCGTTCGACATCCAGGCCGTTTGCTCGGGCTTCGTGTACGCGCTGGACGTCGCGGACCGTTATGTCCGTACCGGGGCCGGCCGCAACGTCCTCGTGGTCGGCGCGGAGACGATGTCGCGCATCCTCGACTGGGACGACCGTTCGACCGCGGTGCTGTTCGGCGACGGCGCCGGCGCCGTCGTGCTGCAGGCCGGCGACGAGGAGGGCATCATCTCGACGCACATCCATTCCGACGGCAGCCTGGAGGAAACGCTGCACGTCCCGTACGGGGTATCGACCGGCTACGACGTGCTGTGCGGCGGCAAGGCGTTCATCGTCATGCAGGGCAACGCCGTGTTCCGCAAGGCGGTGAGCATGCTGGGCGAGATCGCCCGCGAAACCCTGGACGGCAACGGCATCGACAAGAAGGAACTCGACTGGCTGGTGCCGCACCAGGCAAACATGCGCATCATCACCGCGGCGGCGAAGAAATTCGGCCTGCCGATGGACCGGGTGGTGGTCACCGTGGACGACCACGCGAACACCTCCGCGGCGTCCATTCCGCTGGCCCTCGACATCGCGGTGCGCGACGGGCGGATCCAGCGCGGCGAACTCCTGTTGCTGGAGGCGTTCGGCGCCGGGCTGACCTGGGCATCGGCGCTGATCCGCTATTGAACCGGCGGCCGGGGCCGAACCGGACATAATCCGGCGCATTCGGCGATTTTCGGGGCTTTTGCTGTGACCTGGTTCACACTTTCGCGGATTTTCGGTCCCTATACTGGCGCCATGAGCTGTCGCTAAACGGAGACAGTCCCCGCGAGAGACCGGACATGGACGACGATTTCAACAACCCCTCGCTGGCCGCATCGAGCGTGACCCTGCAGCTCGAACAGATCCAGCGCCGCTGCAGCCAGCTGCTCGACGAGCCTGATGCGCTGGAGCTGTCCCTCGAGGAACCGGCCCCGGCCGTCGACGACGGCAATCCCTACAACCGCGGCTGACGCCATACCGGGGTAAACCGGCCCCATCCCGCAAGTGCTAGACTCGGCGGCGCGCGCGCGTGCGTGGGTCTGGCTTACAGGAGATGGGGAATGGCGGTTACTCTGACGATCAATGGCACCGAGCGAACACTCGATGCGGAACCGGGCATGCCGCTCCTGTGGGCGTTGCGGGATCTCGCCGGGTTGACCGGCACCAAGTTCGGCTGCGGAAAGGCCCTGTGCGGCGCCTGCACCGTGCACGTCGACGGCGAACCCGTCCGTTCCTGTTCCTTCCCGCTGTCCGCCGCTGACGGCCGCGAAATCACCACGATCGAAGGCCTGTCGCCGGACGGCAGCCACCCGGTCCAGGTGGCCTGGCGGGAGCTCAATGTCCCGCAGTGCGGCTATTGCCAGTCCGGGCAGATCATGAGTGCCGTGGCACTGCTCGAGCGCAACCCGAAACCGAGCGACGCGGACATCGACACGGCCATGAGCGGCAACATCTGCCGCTGCGGCACCTACACGCGGATCCGCGCCGCCATCCACCGCGCGGCGGGAGAATCCTCATGAACGGCCTGCAACGCATCAGCCGGCGCGAGTTCCTGAACCGCACGGGCCAGGCCGGCGGCGGCCTCGTGTTTGCACTGAGCGTCGGTGCCGCCTGCACGCCGGGCGGTGACACGGCGGCGACCCCGCCGGTGAACGGCGCCGCGGAGGGGCCGGACGCGTTCATGCCGAACGTCTACGTGAACATTCGCCGCGACGGCATCGTCGAGATCATCTGCCACCGGTCCGAGATGGGCCAGGGCATCCGCACCTGCCTGCCGCAGGTCATCGCCGACGAACTCGACGCCGACTGGGACCGCATCGAGCTCAAGCAGGCGCTTGGCGACGAGAAGTACGGGGACCAGAACACGGACGGTTCCACGAGCATCCGGCGGCACTTCGACCTGCTGCGCGGCGCCGGCGCGACGGCGCGGGAAATGCTCGTCGCCGCAGCGGCCGCCGACTGGGGCGTACCCGCGGCGGAATGCGTGACGCGCGACCACGCGGTACACCACGAGGCCAGCGGCCGCAGCGCCGGTTACGGCGAACTGGTCGCGCTCACCGACGGCGTCGAGGCGCCCGGGACGCCGACGTTCAAGGACCCGGCCAACTACCGCTACATCGGCAAATCGCTGGACAACATCGACGGTTACGCGATGTCCGTCGGTGCCGCGAACTACGGCATCGATCTCACGTTCCCCGGCATGCTGCACGCGTCCATCGAGCGCTGCCCGACACACGGCGGGGCGGTAGCGGCGTTCGATGCCACCGCGGCCAAAGCCGTCGCGGGCGTCGTCGACGTCATCCAGCTGCCCGACCCGGACCCGGCCGCGGCGCCGGGCTTCCTGCCGCTCGGTGGCGTGGCCGTACTGGCGACGAACACCTGGAGTGCGATGCAGGGCCGCGCGGCCCTCGACATCGAGTGGGCGCCGGGCAAGAACGGCGCCTACGAATCCGAGAAATACCGTGAGGAATTACACGCAAGTGCCCAAAAAGAAGGAAAAATCGTACTCGAGCGCGGGGACGCTGTCGCGGCCCTGACGACGGCGGACCGCACCCACGTCGCCGACTACTACGCGCCGCACCTCGCGCAGGCGCCGATGGAGCCACCGGCCGCGCTCGCGAACGTCACCGATGACGGCTGCGACGTCTGGTCCTGCACGCAGAACCCGCAGGCCACCCAGAACACGGTGGCGGGACTGCTCGGCATCGACAAGGCGAAAGTCCGCGCGCACGTCACGCTGCTGGGCGGCGGCTTCGGGCGCAAGTCCAAGCCGGATTTCGCCGCCGAGGCGGCCTGGCTGTCGCGCGCGACCGGCAAGCCGGTGAAAGTGACGTGGACCCGGGAAGACGACCTCCGGCACGGGTTCTTCCACAGCGTGAGCGCGCAACACCTCGAGGCGGGCCTCGACGACGCCGGCAACGTGACCGCCTGGCACCAGCGCACCGCGTTTCCGTCGATTGGTTCGACGTTTGACGTCAACGCCGCAGGTCCGTCCGCGGGCGAGCTGGGACTCGGCTTCACGGACATTCCCTACGCGATTCCGAACCTGCGCATGGAGGCCTGCGACGCGAAACCGCACGTCCGGATCGGGTGGCTGCGCTCCGTGTGCAATGTCTATCACGCCTTCGCCATCTCGAGCTTCGCCGACGAGCTCGCGCACCTCACCGAGACGGACCCGCCGGCGTTTCTCAAGCAACTCCTGGGCGCGCCGCGGAAAGTGAATCCGGCGGACGATGGCGCGGAGTACCCGAACTACGGGCAGGGGCTGGACACGCACCCGATCGACACCGGACGCATCGCCGGCGTGCTCGACACGGTCGCCGGAATGGCGGGCTGGGGCCGCAAGTTGCCGGCCGGCCACGGGCTCGGCATTGCGGTGCATCGCTCCTTCCTGTCGACCGTCGGCGTCGTAGCGGAAGTGGCGGCGGACAAGGACGGCCGCATGCAGGTCGTCGAGTTGTGGATGGCGATCGACGCGGGCCTCGTCGTCAACCCGGACCGCGTCAAGGCGCAGCTCGAAGGCGCCGGAATCTTCGGCATGAGCCTTGCACTTTACGGCGAGCTGTCCGCGAAAAACGGCGCGATCGTCCAGGGCAATTTCGACACCTACCCGATGGTGCGCATGAACCAGGCGCCGCGCGCCATCCACACGCACATCCTGCCGGTCGACGCGCCGCCCGGTGGCGTCGGCGAGCCGGGCGTGCCGCCGGTCGCACCGGCCCTCGCCAACGCGTGGTTCGCGGCGACGGGCAAGCGCCTTCGGGAGATGCCGTTCAGGAAAGCCGGTATCGCCTGACGCCGGCCGCGGAACTCAGGCGGCGCGCGCGGTGGCTTCCCGGCCGAGCCAGCGTATCGCGTCTTCGATCTGCTCGTTCCACGGGTGGCCGTTGCTCAGCCGCACGAAATTCGCGTAGCGATTGCACGGCGAAAAGATACGCCCCGGCGCGATGCTGATCCCGGCATCGATCGCGTCGTCGAACAGGCGCACGGCATCCACGCTCTCCGGCATCTCGATCCACAGGATCGAGCCGCCCATGGGTTTCGAGGTCCGGGTCGCCGCCGGGAAATGCTCCGCGACGAGCGCGCCCATGCGTTCGGCGTTGCACTGCAGCACCGGTCGGAGGGCCTTCAAGTGCCGCGCGTAGTCGCCGGTGGCCAGGAACTCGGCCAGCGTGAGTTGCTGCAGCAGGCCCGAGGAGCAGGAGAACGCGCGCTTCAGGCGGCCGATGCGGTCGATGTACGGTCCGGCGGTCACCCAGCCGATGCGATAGCCCGGCGCCACGGTCTTGGAAAACGACCCGCAGGTGAGCACCCTGGCCCGGCCGCCGGCGAACTGGGCCGGGGTCGGTCGCACGCCATCGAAGCGCAGGTCGCCGTACACGTCGTCCTCGATCAGGACGACGTCGTGCCGCTGCAGCACGTCCAGCAGGCGCCGGCGGTCCACGTCGGGCATCGTGACGCCGAGCGGATTGCCGAGGGTTGTCGAAAACACGCAGGCGGCCACGTCGTGTTCCGTCAGCGTGCGGTCGACCTCGTCGATGACGACGCCTTCCTCGGGGCAGGTCTCGACCTCAACCGCCAGCATGCCGAGGCTGTCAATCAACTCGAGGACTCCGTGATAAGTCGGTGTTTCCACGGCGATTACATCCCCCGGCTCCGCGACCGCGCGGAGCGCGAGGAGCAGGGCTTCCTGGCCGCCGTTCGTGATGCAGACGGTGTCCGGGTCGACCCGTGCGCCGACCGTGTCGAAGTAGTGAAACGCGATCTGGCGGCGTAGCGCCGGCTCCCCGAGCGTGGTGGCATAGCCGAGGCTGCGGTCCTCGGCGCGCGACATGACCCGTTTCATCGCCCGGTGCAGCGACTTCGCCGCCGGGCGGGCCATCGTCGGGTTCGCGATGCCGAGCGGCACGAGCTCCGGGTGGTTGATGCCGTCGTAGACCCGCTGCATCAGCGAGCGGTCGTCCAGCGTCACCGGCCGGTTCTTCCGGAACGTGGTGGGCCTCACGATCTCGTTGCCTGCGCGGTGCCGGAGGTAGAAGCCCGACTGGGGCCGGGATTCGATGCGGCGCTGCCGTTCCAGCTCGACGTAGGCCTGGCGCACCGTCGGCACGCTCACGCCGGTGCGCTCGCTCATCTTGCGCAGCGAGGGCAGGCGGTCGCCCGGTCGCAGCGCACCGGATTCCACGCTTTCGTTAATGAGGTCAATGACCTGCCGGTACAGGTAGGTGCCGGATTCGCGGGCCAGTTCGAGCATACTGTTAAGGTCGCATTTGTGGAAAACTGTATCTGTTATAGGCACAGATGCGGCGTATAGTCAACCGCCATCAGCCACACTTCCGAGGACACCGCCATGTCGAACTGCTGCACCGACCCGATGACCGTGAAGGCCACCGGCACCTGGCGCGGCGGCGACGCCGCGCGCCTTCCCGACCTGCACAACCTGCCGAAGATATCCTGGCGGACCGCGCTCACCGGTTTGCTTGGGCCGGCAATGCGGATGCACCATTACCGCAACCTGCGCGGCGCGCTGATTGCCAGCGCGCTACGTCGCGACGATTGCGGAACGGACGAATGAGCAACGCACTGCTGTACGTGATCACCGTGCTGATCTGGGGCTCGACGTGGTTCGCGATCGAGTTCCAGCTCGGCACCGTGGAGCCCGAAGTCTCCATCGTGTACCGCTACGGCACCGCGTCGGCTCTGTTGTTCGCCTGGTGCCTCGTGCGCGGGCGGTCCTTACGGTTCAATCTGCGCGCGCACGCGTGGTTTGCGGTGCTCGGGCTGTTCCTGTTCGGCCTGAACTACATCCTCGCGTACCGCGCGCAGATTTTTATCACGTCCGCGATGTGCGCGATCGCGTTCTCGACGATCGTCTGGATGAACATCCTGCTGTCCCGCGTCTTCTTCGGCGTACGGGCCGGTTGGCGCGTCCTGCTGGGCGCCGGCTTCGGCATCGTCGGCATCGTCGTGCTCTTCGCGCCGCGCATTGCGAACGTGTCGCTGTCCGATGCCGTGTTCTACGGTTCACTGCTCGCCGTGCTCGGCGCGTTGGCCGCGTCGTTCGGCAACATGGCGTCGCAGCGTGCGCAGGCGCTGAAACTGCCGATCGTCCAGTCGAATGCGTGGGGCATGTTCTACGGTGCCTGCCTGACGGGAATCGTGAGCCTGGTCGAGGGCCATCCGTTCACGTTCGAGGCCACGCCCGGCTACGTGATCTCGCTCGCCTACCTGAGCGTGTTCGGCTCGATCGTCGCGTTCGGCGCGTACCTGACGCTGCTGGGCCGCATCGGCGCGCACCGCGCCGGCTATGCGATGGTCATGTTCCCGGTGGTCGCGCTGATGCTGTCGATGGCGTTCGAGGGACTCCGGCTCGACGGCTGGATCGTCGCCGGCACGATACTCGTGCTGGCCGGCAACGTTTTCGTGCTCGAGGGCCGGTCGAAGCGGCCGGCGTCGCCGGCACCGGCGGCAATCGCTTTCAAAGGGACGGAATGACGCGACGGCGGCGGCAGGCCCGGCCGGTCGCGCGACCGCACGCGCGCCAAGAACCGGGAAGGCCGACGGAGGAACACAACCGTGCCCGGTGACCTGCGACCAGCCCGTGACCGGGACGCCGACGCGATCAGCCGGATCTACAACCACTACGTCCGCGACACCATCGTCACGTTCGAGACGGATGAAGTGACGCCGGACGAGATCGCCGAACGCATGGCGGAGACCGCGCGCCTCGGATTGCCGTGGCTGGCCGTGGACGTGGATGGCGCCCTGGCAGGCTACGCCTACGCCTCCCGCTGGAAAGGGCGCTGCGCGTACCGGTATTCCGTCGAATCCACGATCTACCTGGACCCGCACTTCACCGGCCGCGGACTCGGAAGGCCGCTGTATGCCGCGCTGCTCGATGCCATCCGCGACACCGGCATGCACGCCGTCATCGGCGGCATTTCGATGCCGAACGAGGCCAGCGTGCGCTTGCACGAATCGCTCGGCTTTCGCGGCATTGGCCGCTTCGAAGAGGTCGGGTACAAGTTCGGCCGCTGGATCGACGTCGGCTACTGGCAGAAGGTGTTCACCGACCGCAGCACCTGATGCGGCTTGCACCCCCCGTGTGCCTGCGGCACAGTCGGTGCGCCGCGGGCCGTTCGTTTGCCGCAATATTCCAACGAAGAATCGCCCGGGGGATTCATGGGAAGAGTTGTATGGTGGTCCATCGCGGTCGCGATGGCCGGTTTCCTGTTCGGCTTCGACACGGCGGTCATTTCCGGCGCGGACCAACCGCTGCAACGGCTGTGGCAGACCTCCGACCTGGTCCACGGCGGGCTGGTCATGTCGTCCGCGCTGTGGGGCACCGTGCTCGGCGCACTCGGCGGGCACCTGCCGTGTGATGCTTTCGGCCGGCGTCGCACGCTGATCCTGATCGGCGCGTTGTACCTGCTGTCGGCGATCGGCTCCGCGGTGGCTACCGACCCGGCGTTTTTCGCCATCATGCGTTTCGTCGGCGGGGTCGGTGTCGGCATTTCGTCCATTGCCGTTCCGGCCTATATTTCCGAGATTGCGCCGCCGGCAGTCCGCGGCCGGCTCGTCGCGTTGTACCAGTTCCAGCTCGTGTTCGGCATCCTGGTCGCGTACCTGTCGAACTTCCTGCTCGCCGGCGCCGGCCTCGACTGGCGCTGGATGCTCGGCATCGAGGCCATTCCGGCCGCGATCTTCCTGTTTCTCGTGCTGCGCGTGCCCGAAAGCCCGCGCTGCCTGTTGTTGCACCGGAATGACGAGTCAGGTGCGGCGGCGGTTCTCGAGTCGATCGACCCGGCGTCTGTCACGCGGGTGCTCGGCGAGATCCGGCAGACCGCGACGCACGCCGCGAAGGACCGGCTGTTCTCGCGGCAGTTCGCGTTCCCGGCCTTGCTCGTGTTCCTGCTCGCCCTGTTCAACCAGCTTTCCGGGATCAACTTCATCATCTATTTCGCACCGCGCGTGTTCGAGGTGGCCGGGCTCGATGCCAGCGCCGCGCTGTTGTCGACGGCGGGGATCGGCGTGGTCAACCTGCTCGGCACGATGCTCGGCCTGTACCTCATCGACAACAGCGGGCGACGGTTCCTGATGCTGGCCGGCTCCATCGGATACCTCGTGTCGCTAGGCGCCGTGTCCTGGGCGTTCGCGTCGGGCGCCGGCGGGATGGTCGTCGTCGGCTTCGTGTTCCTGTTCATCGTGTCGCACGCGATCGGGCAGGGTGCCGTCATCTGGGTCTTCATCGCCGAAGTCTTCCCGAACAGCATCCGCACGAAGGGGCAGTCGCTCGGCTGCGGTACCCACTGGGTGGCTGCGGCGATGATCGCGCTGCTGATGCCGTATTTCCTGAACCGCTTCCCGGCCGCCGGCATCTTCGCGTTCTTCGCCGCGATGATGTTCCTGCAGCTGCTCTACGTCCTCTTCCTCATGCCGGAGACGAAGGGCCGCAGTATCGAATCACTCGGCGAGGACATCGCCGCTCGCGGGAGCGCCGCGGGGTAGCGCGACAGGCAGGGGACTGCGAACTGCGCTAGGCTGGTGCGTACGCTGGAAAGGAGGGTATTGCGCCGTGATTCTCGACGACGAACGTCGCGCGACGCTCGAGGCGGAGATCGCGCGGCTCGAACGGCAGCTCGGGGCAGCGACCGGCGACGAACGCGCGAAGATCAAAACCGCGCTCGAGGCGCAGCGCGAGCGCCTCGACCGGCTGGAACTCGCCACGGAAATCGAGCGCCAGAGCGACGCCTGATCAGTAGTAGGTCAGGTCCTGCGTCTTGCCGCTGAACACGCGGTAGGCATACACCGTGTACGCGATGTTCACCGGCAGCACGATCAGCGTACCCACCAGGATGAACATCAGCGACTCGGGTGCCGCGGCCGCTTCCCAGATCGTCATGCGATTCAGCACGATGTACGGAAACAGGCTGTACGCGAGACCGTGAAACGCCATGCCGAAGATGCCGATGGTCGTGCCGAACGGGACCCAGTCACCGTAATTGTTGTTAGCGTCGAGTCGGACCGGCAGCCGCCGCAGCGAGCGGTACGCGATGAAGAAGAACACGGCGGTAAGCATGGGTATCGGCCACAACACAATCAGGTTCTGCAGGCCGAACCACTTATCGAAGATCTCCTCGCTGACCAGCGGCGTTGCCGCCGAGACGGCCGCAATGCCGAGCGCGAGCAACAGCACCGACCGGCGCGCCCAGGCAATGGCGCTGCGCTGCAGCCCGCCGTCGGTCTTCAGGATCAGCCACGTGGCTCCGAGCATCGCGTAGCCGGAGGCCAGGCAGACCGCAATCAGCGCCGCGAACGCGCGGCTCCAGCCATCGTCGTCGAAGCCCGTGACGACGCGGCCCAGCATGTAGCCCTGGGACAGCGCGGCGAGCAATGATCCGGCAAAGAACGCCCGGTTCCAGAGCGTCTTGTGGTGCGCCTGGGCCTTGACGCGAAAGTCGAACGCCACGCCGCGCAGTGTCAGGCCGAACAACATGACGGCCACGGGCAGGTATAGCGCCCCGAGCACGACGCCGTGCGCGTACGGAAACGCGACCAGCAGGATGCCGACGCCCAGCACCAGCCACGTCTCATTGGCGTCCCAGAACGGGCCGATCGACGCGATCATCGTGTCCTTCTCGGCATCCGTCGCCAGCGCGATCAGGAGGCCGACGCCGAGGTCGTAGCCGTCGAGGATGACGTACGCGAGAATCGCGAGGCCCATGACGATCATGAACACCAGCGGCAGCCAGCCTGCCGCCGCGCCGAGGTCCGGTATGAGATCAGACATGGGCGCCGGCTCCGCTGTGCGACGACGGCACCACCGCGGGCCCGTGTGCCGTCGGTTCGCTGCGCTTGGCATCGGCGGTGCTGGCCTGGCGTGCCAGGTAGAACGCCACTGACACGTAGGCGGCAATGAGCACCGCGTACAAAACCAGGTAGCCCGTCAGGGTTACGGCGACGTTGCCGGCCGGCACAGCCGTCACTGCGTCGGCCGTGCGCAAAACGCCGTGCACCAGGAACGGCTGCCGGCCGATCTCCGTCGTGTACCAGCCGCTCAGCACGCCGACCCAGCCGGAGAACGTCATGGCCACCAGCAGACGCCGCGTCAGGGCACCAACGAACCGCCGCCGGCGCAATTGCCATGCCGCCGCCCAGGCGACGCCCAGCATCAGGAGGCCGGTGCCCACCATGATGCGAAATGCCCAGAACACGGGGGCGACGGGCGGCGCCGCCCCGGGAAACCGGTCGATCCCGGACAATTCGCCGTTCGGGTCGTGGGTGAGGATCCAGGCGGCGCCGTGTGGCACCTCCACGGCAAACCGGTTCTCCCGGCGCTCCGCGTCGGGCCACGCAAACAGCACGAGCGGTGCGCCGGCGCGGCTTTCCCAAAGGCCCTCCATCGCAGCGACCTTGGCCGGCTGGTGCTCGAGCGTGTTCAGACCGTGCAGGTCACCGGCCGCGATCTGCAGCGGCGTGATGACCGCTGCCATGATGACGCCGACCCGCAGTGCGGAACGCGCGGCAGGGGTCTCGTCGCCGCGCGAGATCCGGTAGGCGGACAGTCCGGCCAGCAGGAACGCGACGGTGAGGAACGACGCGAGCATCGTGTGCGCGAGCCGGTAGGGAAACGACGGGTTGAAGATGATGGCGAGCCAGTCGACCGCGTGGGCGACGCCGTCGCGCATTTCGAAGCCGGCTGGCGTGTGCATCCAGGAGTTGAGCGCCAGGATCCAGAACGCGGACAGGCTGGTGCCGATCGCGACCAGCAGCGTCGCCACCGTGTGCATGCGATTGCCCACGCGATTGAAGCCGAACAGCATGATGCCGAGAAACGTCGCCTCGAGAAAAAACGCGGTGAGCACCTCGTAGGCCAGCAGCGGCCCGGCGATATTGCCGACGGTCTCCATGAAACCCGGCCAGTTCGTGCCGAACTGGAAACTCATCGTGATCCCGCTGACCACGCCAAGCGCGAACGTCAGCGCAAACACTTTCACCCAGAGCCGGTACGCGCCCATCCAGCGCATGTCGCCGGTCCGGTTGTAGCGCCACTTGAAGAACAGCAGCACCCAGGCCAGCGCGATGGAAATCATCGGGAACAGGATGTGAAAGCTGATGTTTGCCGCGAACTGGATTCGCGACAGCAGCAGGACGTCACTCATCGAATCGATCCGGCCTCAGGTGTCATTCAGGCTGCACACTCCGCCGCAGGGCGCAATCCGAAGACCCTGCGCATCACGATAGCCGCCGGGCAGAAGCCGGTGAAGGCCTGCTGGAACAGGTTCGCACCGACGAACACTGTCAGCCAGGCGAACCCGGGATGCACAAACCAGGTCAGTGCGACCGACAGCAGGACCATGATGCCGGCAAAGGCTTCCACGGCGCGTTCGAGACTCATTGGTTTTTTCATGACGATTCCTCAGTAATTGTAACGTACACGCAGGTAGACGTTGCTGCCGTCCTGCATCTGGCTGAAAAAGGTGTGCGGAGCATCTCCGCCGAACAGGTTGCCGCCGGCGACGAGCTCCCAGTGGTCGTCGCGACGGAAACGGAATGACGGCCGCAGGTAGAAATCCTCGTCGCTGGGCGACCAGAACGTGAACAGGGACAGCGTGTAGCGGTCGCGGCTCAGCCGCCACGTCAGCCGGTTCGTGAGCAGGTGCCGAATCTCGTCCGGCTCGAGCGACGGGGTCGGCGAATTGGCCACGAGCCGGTCGTGGTCGGCGATGCGTTCCGCGTAGTACTGCAGGCCGACGGTCAGGTTCGGTATCGCTTCCCATTCGTAGCCCGCGAGGACGCGAAGCTGGCTGTTCGGCAGCAGCGGATTCGTCCCGTCTCCGTCGTCGCGCGAGTTGTACCAGGCGAACTCGGCGTACAGCAGGCCCGGCCCCACGGGGCGACGCAGGCTCGCGCCGTACGCCGACAGCGGCGCAAACGTCGGCTCCAACCTCGACGTCAGCGCGGTCGGCTGCTTGAAATAGCCACGGTAGAGGTACGCGGCGTACTCCGTGCCGCCCACCGAGCGAAACAGGCGCACCGCAAACTCGCCGTTGCCGAAGTCCTTGTCGGGCTCGATGGCATCCAGCGGCGGGTCCGGCGCGACGTTCGTGCCCGCGAGCGGCGAGAAGAACGAAAAGCGTTCGCCCGTCAGGTACACGTCCGGCTCGAAGACCGGCGTCCAGACGAAATCCACGTTGATGATGTCCGCGTAGTGCGTCACGCGTATCGCGTCGCTCGGCGCCTTCAGATATTCGTCGTCGCGACCGGAGAAGAAGGACGGGTAATCCTTTGGAAACAGGTCGTTCAGGAAGAGCAGGTCGCCGACGCCCCAGGTCTGCACCTGGCGCCCGGCCTTGACGTCCGTTGCGTCGCCGGCGCGGAACGCCACCGCGAACTCCCGCGCGTCCGCGATGAGTGCGCTCGTGACACCGTCGTAGCCGAGGTCGCCGCGCAGCGAGAGCGTGAACCGGCCCGGCTGCCACTCCCGCTCGATGCGCCACCGGAGTTCCTCCAGCGTCACGTTTCCGTCGAGCGCCGGGTCGTCGTGCAAGCGCCCGCCGACACCGGCCTCGATGAAGCCGGTCCACGGCGCGGCCACGCTGCCTTCGTCCTCCCAGTCATCCCAGGCGTCTTCACCCCACGGGTCGTCGTCGGGCGCGTCGACCTGCGCCAGCGACAGCGGCGCGAGCGCAAGGAGCAGCAGCAGGGTAGTGAGCTTCGGCATGCGATCAGTCCGCCGGGCGCTCCAGCCACTCGCGCGGAGGATTCCGCAGCGAGCGTTCCGTAAACACGTCCGCAGGGATGCCGATGTCGTACGCGATATGGCGGAACTGCATGTCGGTCTTCCCGCCGCCGGTGAGGTCCGACACGCGGCTCTTCGTGACGGTCGGGTGCCCGTCGATCGTCTCGACCTCGAAGACCTCGACGCGACGATAAACGTCACCGGACGCATTGCGGTACTCGATCTTCATCGGCAGGAAGGTCGCGCGGTCGATCCACGTCGTGTAGTCCGCGAACTCCACGCTCGCCGCATCGTGCGGCGTGTGCTCGAGCACGTAGTACTCGTCGGTGGTCTCTTGCAGCCGATGTTCGTCGTCACTCGGACGGCGACCGGAAACGTCCTCGTAGAAGTAGTGTGCACCGACGAAGCTGGTGCGCTTGTCGCCGGCGGAGATCCGCTTCACGAGATCCAGGCCCGGCAGGTACAGCCAGCGATCGTCGTCGCGGTCGACGTGCTTGTCGACGAGAAACACCGTCCCGCGCACGTCGGCCGGCTGGCTGAACGCCACGAGGAACTGCTGGTCGCCGGCGTCTTGCACGTCACGACGCAGCACGGTGAACTGGCGCCGCTGCTGGCGGCCCTGTCCGTCGGTAATGATCATGCGGACCTCGGAACGGCCGTCCGCGCCGGCGTAGTAGGACGCGAGGTTCGCGCGTTCGACGATCGCGTCGGCGTCGGTCATGACCGCCTCGGCGGCCGGTGTGGTTGCGGAAGCCAGCAACATCAACAGCAAGAGCTTCGTGGATTTCATCACAATTCTCCCGGGTTCATCCGGCGGCCTGCGGCGCGGCAAACGCGCCCGCGCGGCGTGCGGATGGAAACAAGTACGGGCCCGCCCAAGCCAGCAGCGCCGGCAGCAGGACCAGCGTGGTGACGGCGGACAGGGCCATGATCGCGGCCATGAAGGCGCCGACCGTGATGTACGGCACCAGCGGCGCGAAGAACAGGGGCGTGAAGCCGATGGCGATGACGATCGCGTTGCGTGCAATGGCACGCGCCGGCTCCTCGAACAATCGCCTGATCGCCGCCGGGAAGTCGCCGGTGTCGCCCAGCAACGCGCGGCAGCGCTCAATGAAGTGGATCGCGAAGTCGACGGACAGCCCCAGGGTCAGCGACGACAGCACGGCAATCGGCATGTCGTAGTCCTTGCCGATCCAGCCAATGACGCCGTACACCCCCACGATCGTGACGCTGAGCGGCACCATGGCCAGCAGTCCCAGCCGCACGCTTCGGAAGAGCAGGGCCATCATCACGAACACGACGACGAACGCACCGGCCAGGCTGTACAACATGCCCTTGACCATCGCGTCCTGCCAGACGACGTTGATGTAGGTCTTGCCGGCCCAGCGCACCTCGATGCCGTCCGGCATCGGGTTGTCGGCAAGGTAGCCGTCCAGCGCCGCGATCACCCGGGACATGTCCTGGTTGTCGCCGCTCTTGAGCTGCAGCCAGATCGCCGTCGACGAGAAGTCCGGCGTCACCATGTGCCACAGGTCCTGCGGCCGGTGCGACGACTGGTACTGCAGCAGCGTCTGCGCGACGCCGTTCGCGGTGTCCGGAACGACATAGTCCGTGGCATCGCCGCCGTGCAGCTCGCGATTCACGACCTTGACCACGTCGGGCAGGGCGTTGGTCTTGCCGACATCCCCGGAGGCCATCAGCGCCGCCTGCAGCGCCTCGATCTCGGCGAGCACCGCCGGGTCCTGGAACCGGCGCGTCGCGGACTGCGCGGACTCGGCGTCGGCCAGGAGCGCCTCGAGCCGCGCGATACTGGCATCGTCATCCGCGTCGAACAACGCATCGTCGATGATGGCGATCAGGTTCCCGAACCACGCGTTCGGGTCGTCGGCCGACGCCGACAATGCCTGTGTTACGGCTTCGCCATACGGCGCGCCGAGTGAGCCTGCCGCTGACGTTGCGTTTGCGCGGAACGCGTCGATCGCCGCCGTCGTGTCCGCCGTGAGCACGACGAACGCGTCGTACGTGCCGGCGAAATGCTCGTTCAGAGCCGTGTCCGCCACGCGCACCGAGTGGTTCGCCTTGAACCAGCGCACCGGGTTGTCGTTGATCTCGATCCGCAGGATGCCGGCGACGCTCAGCGCCACGAAGAGGGCCGCGACCACGGTGATTGGCTTGCCGCGCCGCAGCGCGAAGCCGCCGGTGCGCCGCAGCAGCCGGGCGAGCGGCGTGTCGGTGCGCTGCTTGCCGCTCGCCGCGACGATCTTCGCGAGCGACGCCGGCCGCATCCGCACGATGTAGGCCGGGATCAGCACAATCGTCACCAGGAACGCGAGCAGGATGCCGAACGCGACGAACGCGCCGAAGATCTGCACCGGCGGAATCGGGGTCAGCAGCAGCGACGCGAAGCCGATGGCCGAGGTCAGCGACGTGAACAGCATCGGCGTGAACAGGTGCCGGAGCACGCCGCGAATGACCTCCTTCGGATCGGCGCCGGGCCGGTAGCTGTCCGCGAACTCGGACATGATGTGCACCGAGTCGACGACGGCGATCGGCATCAGGAAGATCGGGATCATGGAGTTCATGATGTGGACGGTGAAGCCCAGGCCGACCAGCAGCCCCATCGTAATGACGACCGTCGCCATGGCGACGAGCATCGGCGCGACCACGAGCGCGGCACTCCGGAAGAAGTACAGCATCAGCAGGAAGATCATCAGCCCGGCAAGCGGCGCCGAGATACCCATCTGCACGAACATGTCATGGCCGAACGTATCCTCGGCGACGGGCAGGCCGGTGATGTGCCACGTGTCGTCGCCGGGCAGGGCGTCGGCGGCGTCCGCGATTTCCCCGGAGATCCGGTAACTCAGGTCCTTGCTCGCGATCGGCACGTAGATCGCCGCAGCGCGGCCGTCACCGGAGACCAGTGTGTCCATCAGCAGCGGCAGGCGCGCCACCTTCTCGCGAATCGCCAGCGCCTGCGCGTCCGTGACCGGCGCCTCCTTCATCATCCACTCGAAGCGGATCGTGCCGGGGCCTTCCTGCGAGATGTTGTCCGCTTCGGGCAACGCCATCAGGTCCGGCGGGATGACCCCGTCCATGGCCAGGATCGTCTTGCTCAGGGCATGCAGGTTCGCCAGCGTCCCGGCGTTGAACACGCCGTTCGAGTGCGTCTCGTTAACGACACCGACCACGATCGCGTCGTGCAGCACGAAACGATCCTCGACCCGGTTGTGAAACACGCGGTCCGACTGTTCGGCCGACAGCATGTTTTCCGGGTCCGTGTCGATGTGGATGCGCGGCAGCATGGCCGCTGCCGCCAGCGTGGCCACGAGGACGAGGACGTACACCGTTTTCGGGCGCCGTATCGCCAGTCGCGAGAGCGCGTCTCTCATGGCGATGACTCCTTGAGACGCGTCGCGCCCAGCATTCCGAGCACCGCTTTCTCGTAGTAGGGCTCGGTCTTTGCCGTGCGCACCTTGTGCAGGAAGTATTTCTCGTACGCGATCTTGGCCAGGTGCACCCACTTCCCGCTGGACGCCCAGTTCGTGTTGCGCGGCGGGATCTGGGGCAGCGCCACGAAGGCCACGCCGCCGTCGCCGAAGTCCGCGAGGCACACGGCGTTCCAGGTGGCACGGGCCGCGGGCGGCTTCCCGTCGAGGGCATCGCGGATGTTGTGCGTCGTCGCGGTGACCATCGACTCGATCATGTAGCCGGTCTTCGGAGCGCCCGTCGGCACCGGCGTCGAACCGACCGGCGGGATCGCCACGCAGACACCGACCGAGTAAATATTGGGGTAGGCGGGATTGCGCTGGTAGTCGTCGATCAGGATGAAACCGCGCGGATTGGTCAGGCCCTCGATGCCGAAGACCGCATCGACGCCCTTGAAAGCCGGGAGGACCATCGAATGCCGGAACGGCAGCACGTGCTCCTTCGTGGCCTCACCGTCATCGTTGACGGTGGTGACGTGCATCGTGCCGTCCTCGACCGACGTGATCTTCGCATTGGTCAGCCACTTGATGTGCCGGTCGCGCAGCTCGGATTCCATCAGGCTCTTCGTGTCGCCCACGCCGTCGAGGCCGAGGTGGCCGACGTACGGCTCCGGCGTGACGAACGTCATCGGCACGCGGTCACGAATCTTGCGCTTGCGGAGCTCGGTGTCGAGGATGAACGCGTATTCGTAGGCCGGGCCGAAGCAGGATGCACCGGGCGCCGCGCCGACGATGACCGGGCCCGGATCGGCGCAGAGCTTCTCGAAGTCGTCGTGCGACACCGCGGCGTGCCCGGTCTTGCAGACGGACTGTGTGTGGCCGCCGTGGGGACCAAGTCCGGGCACCTCGTCGAACGCGAGCTTCGGGCCGGTGGCGATGACCAGGTAGTCGTAATCCACGGTGCTGCCGTCGTTCAGCTCGATGGCGTTTCGCGCCGGGTGGACGCGCATCGCGCCCCGGGCGTCAAAGCGGATCCCGTGCCGCTGCAACAGGTCGGGGAGCTCGACGACGATCTGGTCCGGCTTCCGCCAGCCGACGGCCAACCAGGGGTTGGAGGGTGTAAATTCGAAGTTAGGAGAGTCACTTATGACGATAATGTCATGTCGTTTGCCAAGTTCCTTCCGGAGTTCGTAAGCCTGGGTGAGGCCGCCGATTCCGCCGCCGAGTACCGCTATTGTTGCCATCGTCGTTCTCCGCCCGCAGGGTTCATGGCCTACTATATATGTCTATTTTCTAAATTAGTCAATACTTATTGAAGTATCCCTAATATATCCGCTATAGTGGTCCGCACGGGACTCCAGGAGTGACCCAGCATGACGAAACAGGCGACGGCAGGCTGCCCGCCGGGTAACGAACACGCGCTGCAGACGATGCGCGAACACGCGTTGGATGCGGCGACCCTGATGAAGGCGCTCGGCAACGAGAATCGCCTCATGATCCTGTGCGCGCTGGCCGAGAAGGATGAAATGTCGGTCGGCGAACTGAACGCCGGCATCCCGCTCAGCCAGTCCGCGCTGTCGCAGCAGCTCGGCCGCCTCCGCCGGGAGGGACTGGTCCGGACGCGGCGCGAATCGCAGACGATCCACTACTCGCTGGCGCCGGGTCCGGCCGACAAGATCATCCACCTGCTGCACGACATCTATTGCGGGGGCGACGCGGAGCATGGCCGGTGAGCAGCGCGTTCGGCTTCGGCCGCGACCTCGAGCTGAGCTTCGCTGCCGCGGTCGACAGGGTCACCGACGAACTCGCCGCCGAGGGCTTCGGCATACTCACCGACATCGATGTCGCGGCAACGATGAAAAAGAAGCTCAATAAGGACATGCGGCCGTACCGCATTCTCGGCGCGTGCAATCCCGGGCTCGCGTACCAGGCGATCGACATGCTGCCTGACATCGGCCTGCTGCTCCCCTGCAACGTGGTCGCCCGGGAATCGGAAACCGGTCGCGTGCACGTCAGATTCCTGGACCCCGTTCACATACTCGGCCTTGCCGACGCCGAGGCGCTGGAGCCGTTCGCCGCCGAGGTCAGGCGGCGTCTGGAGCGCGTAGCGGCGCGGCTCTAGCAAGCGGCAGTCCGCCCATAGATGCAATTCGTCTGTGCGCACCGGCGCACGGCGGGAACGCCTGTCGTCCACGGCGGTCAATTAAGGACGTCACTCACTCCGCACCGGATCGGAAGGGGGGTCCGAGGCAAGCCCTGGAGGTGCGCCATGACCATCACCGTACAGCCGATACGCAAGCCGTTGACCCTCGCTGCCGCCGCATTATTGAGCGCCGGTTGCGCGACATCCGATCCCCTGGCCTCGCGGGGCCTCGCCAACGCGCCGTCCTGTCCGGGACGCATGGTGCTGGTCTGCAGCCAGCCGTCGAGCCTGCTCAGCACCTGCGGCTGTGCCACGCGCGACGACTTCTACCTGCTGATGGGTCAGCGCTAATCCAATCCCGCTGATCTGGCCGGCGATCACGGTTCCCGCCCCTTGCCCGGGGTCCGCCGGGGCGTTATACCGGGATTCTTCGGCCGCGAATGGGCCGGCAACGGGAGATGCGGGTGCTCGAGCTTCGGCCGAATTGTGAATGCTGTGACCGGGACCTGCCGCCGGCATCGTCGGCCGCGCGAATCTGTACGTTCGAGTGCACGTTCTGTGCTGACTGCGCGTCGGGGAAACTGGGCGGCATTTGCCCGAACTGCGGCGGAAACCTGGTGCCTCGCCCGATCCGGCCGCGGGACGCGTTGCAGCGGCACCCGGCGTCGACGACGCGCGTGTTCAAGCCGGCGGGCTGTGCAGGGCGCTGACCGCCTGACGCACGGTTGTCTTCGGGCGGGAGGTTCGGCTCGAAGCGTCCCCCTTTGACAGGCATACTTAGTATCTTATTATGCCAGTTAATCGCCTGGGCCGGTCCGGCTCCTGCCGCGAATAGGGGGAATATTGAACGCATCCGCACGTTATCTCGCCGCTGTCGGCGCACTGATCCTGTTCGGCGCGGTGGCCGCCGACGATCGACCCGCTGTCATTCCGTTCCCGGACACGCGTCCGCGCTTCGTCGAGCCGGAACGCATGCAGGCGATCTACGACGAGGTCCGGACCCCTTACAAGTACGGCGTCATCCTCCAGGGCAGGGAAGGCGAACTGCTCGACAGCCCGGCCGTGTTCCGGCACGAAGATCGCTGGTACATGCTGTACGTCTCGTTCAGGGACGACATCGGCTACGAGGCCGAGATCGCGGTGAGCGACGATCTGCTCGACTGGGAACGGCTCGGCACCATCCTGCCGTTCAGCAAGGAGGGCTGGGACGCCTGGCAAACGAACCCGAGCCTCGCGCTGTACGACACGCGCTGGGAGCCGTCGTCGCACACGCTGGACACGCACGACGGCAAGTACTGGCTCTCGTACATCGGCGGCGCCGGCCAGGGCTATGAGCCGGACCCGCTGGCCATCGGGCTCGCGACGACGGACGACCCGGCGGCGGTGCGGCCCTGGGAGCGCCTGCCCGAAAACCCGGTCCTGCACCGCGAGCAGTCCGACAACCGCGACTTCGAGTACCGGACGCTGTACAAGAGCTTCATCTTCCGTGACGAGGACGAGACGCTCGGCGCGCCGTTCGTCATGTACTACAACGGCAAGGCGGCGATGTACGGGCAGGAGGCGATCGGCATGGCCGTCTCGCACGACATGCGCCACTGGACGCGCTACGGCAACGGCCCGGTCATTTCGAACGTCGGGCAGGCGCCGTGGGCCATCAGCGGCGACCCGCAGATCGTGAAGATGGGCGACGTCTGGGTCATGTTCTACTTTGGCGCGTTCTGGAGCCCGAATGCCTTCGACACGTTTGCCGCGTCCTACGACCTCGTGCACTGGACGAAATGGGACGGTCCGCACCTGATCGAGCCCAGTGAACCCTTCGACGAGACCTTTGCGCACAAGCCCTGGGTGATCAAGCACGACGGCGTCGTGTACCACTATTACTGCGCGGTCGGCGACCGGGGGCGCGTCATTGCGCTGGCCACGTCGAAAGACCTCGGCACGGCGGATGTCGAATGACGAGGGCCACGCGGGCTCTGTGGCTGGCGGCACTGTTCGCCGCGCATGCCGCGGTCGCGAGCCCCGACCCGGACGCCTTCCGCGAACCGCCGTCAGATGCGCGGCCGATGACGCTGTGGTTCTGGATGAACGGCCACATCAGTCGCGAAGGCATCACGCTCGATCTCGAGGCGATGAGCCGCGCCGGTATCGGCGGCGCCATGATCTTCGATGGCAGCAACTACTTCCCGGACGGGCCGGCACCGTACATGTCGCCGCAGTGGCTGGACCTGATCACGCACGCCGTGCGGGAAGGCAAGCGCGTCGGCGTCGACATCGGCATGCACAACGCACCGGGCTGGTCGAGCAGCGGTGGCCCGTGGATCACGCCTGACGATTCGATGAAGCACCTGACGTGGACCGAGACACGCGTCACGGGCGGCCGGCGTATCGACCTGGAACTGGCCGAGCCGCAGGCACTCCTCGACTACTACCGTGATGCGCGCGTCATCGCGTTCCCGACGCCCCGCGCCGGTGCCGCGGCCGGGACGCTTGAGCACGTCGCGCACAGTGCGGCGGGTGCGCTGGACGCCGGCCTGCTCAGCGACCAGCGCCTGGATACGAGTGTCGCGATGCAGGTCGACGATACCGTCACGCTGGCGTTCGAACAGCCGATCGAAGCACGATCACTCACCGTCAATTCCGGTCTCAGCGGAAACATCCCGCGCCTGCGAGTCGAAGTGTCACCCGACGGCATGTCGTTCGACACGCTTGGTGAGGTGGCGAGCCACGGCCGGCACGGCATCATCGCGCCGATCAGCCACAACTTTCCGCCCGTCGAGGCCCGCGTGTTTCGCGTCGTCGCTCTCGGCAACGGAACGCTGGGCGAGGTGTCGGTCGACGCGACACCGCGCATCGACGAGTGGGAGTTCAAGTCGAACCTTGCCTACCAGGTCGGCAAGCAGTTGACGGTGCCCGGGGCGCTGCACGCGGACGACGCGATCGACCCGGCAACGGTCGTCGACATTACAGCGCACATGGACGCGTCGGGCCGGCTCGCCTGGGACGCGCCGGCGGGCGAATGGACGGTACTGCGCATCGGCTACACGACCACGGCGCACCTGAACGTCGCAGCCTCGGCTGCCGGCACCGGGCTCGAATCCGACAAGCTGGACCCGCGGGCCACCGAGCTGAGTTTCGAGAACACGGTCGGGCGGGTCATCGACGCGGTCGGCCCGCTGGCGGGCGACAGCTTCAGCATGGTGGAGATCGACAGCTACGAAGCCGGCATGCAGAACTGGACGCCGGCGATGCCGGAGGAATTCGCTGCGCGCGCGGGCTACGACCTCACGCCGTACCTGCCCGCACTGACCGGCCGGATCGTGGGCGATGCCGGCGTCTCGGAGCGCTTCCTGTTCGACTTCCGTACCGTGCAGGCCGCGATGATGGCCGAGTACTACTACGAGCACATGGCCGGACTCGCGAAGGAATACGGTCTCGACCTGTACGTCGAAGGCTACGGCCAGGGCATGTTCGACGAACTCGAGGTCTCGGGCAACGCGCCCGTGCCGATGACCGAGTTCTGGGTACGCACGCCGTGGACGCCGAATCGCACGGTCAAGGTCGTCGCCTCCGCCGCGCACGTCTACGGCAACCCGATCGTTTCGGCCGAAGCGTTCACCGGCGAGGAAAAGACCTCGCGCTGGCTCGCGTACCCGTACGCGCTCAAGGCCGAAGGCGACTACATGTTCAGCCTCGGCATGAACCGCATCCTGTTCCACCGTTTCGTGCACCAGCCGCACCCGACCGCGGTACCGGGCATGGCAATGGGGCCCTGGGGTTTTCATTTCGACCGCACGAACACGTGGTTCGAGCAGGCGCGCCCGTGGCTGGATTACATCGGGCGCAGCCAGTACCTGCTGCAGCAGGGACACCCGGTCGCCGACGTGTTGTTCTTCACCGGCGAGCGGCCACCCGGCGTGGCGCAGTGGATTCGGCCGGCGATGCCGGCCGGCTACGATTACGATCACATCGACGCGCGGGCGCTTATCGAACGCGTGACCGTCGAGAACGGCGACTTCGTGCTGCCGGAAGGCAATCACTACCGCCTGCTGGTCCTGCCGGACAACCTGACCGGCATGACGCCGGCGCTGCTCGACAAGCTGGCAACGTTCGCGGAGCAGGGCGCAAGCATCATGGGCCCGCCGCCGACCGCGTCGCTGACGCTGCGCGGCTACCCGGACAGCGAAGCCGGCATGCTCGCGCGCACCGATGCCCTTTGGCCGGCTCGCGTATTGCCGACACAACCGCTCGACGCGGTCCTCGACACGCTTGGCGTGGCTCCGGACTTCAGCTACACCGCGAAACGTGCCGACGCCGCGTTCTCGTGGAACCACCGCAAGACCGACGCCGGCGACCTGTACTTCGTCGCGAACCGCCAGCGTCGTGCGGAGGAACTCGTCGCGTCGTTCCGCGTCACCGGCGGTACGCCGCAGGTGTGGAACGCGGAGAACGGGGAGCGCCACCCGGCGGCGCTGCACACGGTGAGCGACGGTCGCACGCTGCTGCCGCTGCGGCTGGAACCCGCGGCGTCGGTCTTCGTCCTGATCCCGCCCGGCGAAGCGGCAACCGGGGAGACGCAATTGCTGCGCGGCGACGACATCGTGATGTCCAGCGCATCGATCGGCGAGCCCGCGCTACCGGACGTAACGAACACGTTCACGATGGCGGCGTGGGTGAAACCCGACATCGAGTTGCGTCTGATGCCGGACGAGTCGACGACCGGCCGCATCGACGAGACCGGCAAGTTCTACGCGATCTCGGCGCCGGAGGGCGACCGCTTGTTCGGTAAGGGGCACGCGGCGGCAGGACTCGCGGTCGGGCGCAACGGCGCGTACGTCATCGAACGCTCGCGCGATGCCTCACCCGCGGTGCTGGTCTCGGAACAGCCGGTCTCCGGGTGGACGCACGTGGCGGTCGTGTACCGCGACGGCCGCCCGAGCCTGTACGTCAATGGTGAATGGGTGAAGGACGGACAGGTCAGCGGATCAACCGTCCATCCCGCCGTGGACCTGCCGGCATCGCCGCCGGACGCCGTGCTGCATTTCCAGGGCCTCGACGGCATCGCGCGCGCGTCCGGCATTCCGCTGCCACCAACGCAGGGCCGCGTCTTCACGTTCGAGGGCAACCTGTCCGACCCGGCGGTCTTCGATCGCGCGCTGAGCGCATCGGAGATTCGCGCACTCGCCGACGGCGGCCTGCCGGCGCCGATCGAGCCGCCGGCCGTCGAGCTGCGGGGCAGCGAATCGGGTGGCGTGCTTGCAACGGTGTGGGCGTCGGGACGCTACCGGCTGAACACCGGGCCCGAAACGGCGATCGACGTGCCGACACCCGTCGTGCTCGACGGCGCCTGGCGGCTCGCGTTCGAACCGGGCCGGGGTGCGCCGTCGACGGCGACATTGCCCGCGCTCGAATCGCTGCACCGGCACCCGTACGACGGCATCCGTTACTTTTCCGGCAACGTGACCTACGCGACGTCCGCAAACGTCCCGTCGGAGTGGCTGGCGTCGGGTCGACGCGTCGTGCTCGATCTCGGCCGGGTCGAAGTGATCGCGACGGTACGGGTCAACGGCGAGGCCTTTCCCGCACTCTGGAAGGAACCGTACCGCGTCGACATCACGGACGCGGTCCGCGCCGGGAGCAACCAGGTCGAGATCACGGTGGCCAACCTGTGGACGAACCGGCTCATCGGCGACGCCGCGCTGCCGGCCGAGGTGGAATTCGGCTACGACAGCGGGCGGGACGGGTCCCCATTCTTCGGCAAGGGCATCAAGGCATTCCCCGACTGGTACCTCCGCGGCGAGCCCGAGCCGGACGGCGGGCGCGTGACGTTCACGACCTGGCACTTCTACGAGGCCGACGAGCCGCTCGTGGCCTCCGGCCTTCTCGGGCCGGTACGCCTGATGAACCCGGTCATCACGGAACTGCCGCCGTGAGCGCGCGCGTGCGGCCACTGATGGCGGCACTCCTGTTGCTGGCGGGCACGGGCTTCGCCGAGGAACGCGTGCCGCTGAACGGCGACTGGGCGTTCGTGCGAGCCGACGCGGCGGCGTCGGCCGCACCCGAGTCCGGCTGGCGCACGGTGCAGGTGCCGCACGACTGGAGCATCGAGCACGCGACGTCGCCGGCCGCCGCGTCGCGAGGCGGCGGCGGCTATTTCGAAACCGGCACCGCGTGGTACCGGAAGCGCTTCGACGCGCCGGTCGAATGGGCGGATCGCGACGTGTCGATCCATTTCGACGGCGTCTATCGCAATGCCACCGTGTGGCTGAACGGGGCGAAGATCGGCGAACACGCTTACGGCTACACGCCGTTTCGATTGCCGGCGTCGGGCCCGCTCAGGCCCGGCGCGTCCAACGAACTGCTGGTGCGTGTCGCGAACGAACCGCAGCCCGACAGCCGCTGGTATTCCGGGTCGGGCATCGTCCGCCCGGTGCGACTCGAAGTGCGGCCGGACACGCACGTCGAACCCGACAGCCTGTTCGTTTCGACGCGCGCGCTGGGGCCCGACGGCGCGACGGTGAACGTCAGCGTCACGATTGCCAACGCCGATCGGCTCGGCGACGGTGCACGGGTCCGATTCGTCATGACCGATCCGGACGGCCGCGAAGTTGCTCAAGCGTCCGTGGAGTTCACGCCGGCCGGCGAGGGCAAGCCGACAACCGTCCGCACGCCGCTGACGGTACCGGCACCCAGAGCCTGGTCGCCGGACTCACCCACGCTCTATACGCTGACGGCGGCATTGCTGGCAGACGACCGGACAGTGGAGACGGTGCGCGTGCCGGCGGGCCTGCGCACCTTGCACTGGTCCGCGGCGCGCGGCTTCGAACTGAACGGCGAGCCGGTCGAACTATTCGGCGGCAGCGTGCATCACGACCACGGTCCGCTCGGCGCGGCAGCGTATGCCGACGCGGAACGCCGCAAGGTGCGGCTGCTCAAGCAGGCCGGTTTCAACGCCGTCCGTACCGCGCACAACCCGCCGTCCGACGCGTTCCTCGATGCCGCCGACGAGCTCGGGCTGCTCGTCATCGACGAGGCCTTCGACGGCTGGCGTATTGCGAAGGTCCCGTACGATTACTCGACGCTGTTCGACGCGCACTGGGAAGCCGACCTGCGCGCCATGATCCTGCGGGACCGCCGCCACCCGTCGGTCGTGATGTGGAGCATCGGCAACGAGGTGTACGAACGCGGACAGGCATCCGGCATCGACATCGCACACGCGATGGCGAGCGTGGTGCGCCAACTCGACACCACGCGCCCGGTGACCATCGGTCTGAACGGTCTCGGCGCCACCGGTGACTGGTCACGGCTCGACACGATCTTCGACGCGCTGGACATCGCCGGTTACAACTACGAACTGGCGCGTGCGCCGGACGATCACGACCGGCGCCCGAACCGCGTCGTGTACGCGTCCGAGTCCTACCAGGCCGAAGCGTTCGCGAACTGGCAACTCGTGCACGACCACGCGTACGTCATCGGCGACTTCGTGTGGAGTGCAATCGACTACCTCGGGGAGGCCGGTATCGGCCGCGTGTTCCCCGGCGACGAAGAGGCCCGGCCGCACTGGGTCGGCGAGCACTACCCGTACCACGGTGCGCTGAGCGGCGACATCGACATCACCGGCTTCCGTAAACCGATCTCGCACTACCGCAACATCGTATGGAACAAGGGCGAGACGCTGTACGCCGCCGTACAGGTGCCGGCGCCCGGCAGCAAGCCGTGGAACCTGACGGCGTGGTCGGTGCCGCCAGCCCTGTCGACCTGGACCTGGCCGGGCGAGGAGGGCAGCGACCTCGTGCTGGACGTCTACAGCCGGCACCCGCTGGTCCGCGTGACGCTCGACGGTGAGCCGATCGGCGTCGCGCCGACGGCGGAGTCCGAGGCCTTCCGCACGACGTTTACCGTGCCATACCGCCCGGGCCGTCTCGAGGTGCGCGCGGGCGACGAAACCTTCGTGCTGGAAACGGCCGGCGAAGCGGCACGGCTGAGCGTCGCAAACAGGGACGAGTTGCGTACGTGTGCCGAACAGCGTCTCTGCTTCGCGATCGTCGAGATCACCGATGCCGACGGAACCTGGCACCCGGCGGCCGACCGGCCGATCCGCTTCTCGGTCGAGGGCGGCCGCGTCCTCGGGGTCGGCAGTGGCGACATGGCGTCGACCGAGTCGTACCGCGCGAACCCGCGCCGGAGCTACCAGGGCCGGTCGATGCTCGTGTTCGAGCCGGACCCGTCAGCGCAGCGAATTGTCATTCGCGCCGAGGCGGACGGTCTCGCGCCCGCCGAGCACGTCGTGCGCTGATCGCGCGTCAGGCGGAGATCGACGGCGCGTCGTTCGCGCGGAAACAGGCTTCCACGAGACGCATGGTGTTCAGCGCGTCGTCGACACGGGTCAGCAGCGCGTCGTCCTCGCCGGCCCGGAAGCGCTGCACGTTGCGCATGACGTTGGCAAACGCGTCCGGGAACCAGCGGCCCTGCAGTGGCACTTCGCGCCAGCCGTTGCCGGCATCGGCGAGCCACAGCTCGTCCGGTTCGCCTTCCGGGTAGTTCATCAGCAGGCCGAGCTTCGCCACGGCACAGCCGCGCGTCCCCTCGAAGCGTATCGTGGCCGCCTGGAAGTCCGGCCCGAAGTCGTGGTTGTGGTTGATGGACAGCAACGCGCGCAGACGCGCGCCGTAATCGAGGATGATCGACGTGCGCGTCTGCGCGAGATCCGGCACCCGGGGGTCCGGCAGTGTCCGTGCGAACGCGCCGTCCGGCTCGCCGGCCAGCGAGCGGACCAGGTCGAGGTAGTGAATCGAGTGCACGGCGATCTCGACGCGCTCCATGCGCTTCAGGAACGGGAAGATGTGCCACGGCGTCGCGATGTTGACGCGCACCTCGACGTCCAGCAGCTCGCCGATCGCGCCGGACGTCACGGCCTCGCGGATGGCCAGCATCATGGGGCTGAACCGGAGCTGGAAATTCACGGCGGCGGTCAGCTTCTTCGCACGGCAGATCGCCACGATCTCCTCGGCCTGCGCAAGGTTCTCGCCCATCGGTTTCTGGATGAGCACCGTTGCGCCGTCGGGTAGCTCCCGCAGAATGCCCGTGATCGCGGACGGCGGCGTCGCGATGTCGTACACGCATTCCACGCCGTGCGCCGATGCCGCGGCCGCGTTCTCGTACACCGCGGGAATGCTCCATTCGGCCGCCATCTTCCCGGCCCGTCCGGCGTCGATGTCACAGACGCCCGCGACCTCGAAGCCGGCGTCCCGGTAAGCGGGCAGGTGGGCGTCGCTGACGATGTCGCCCGCGCCGATGATGACGATGGGTACCGGCGCCGACGGGGCGGGCCAGGACTGGGAGTCCGCAACGTGCATGCTGTCAGTTCGCCGGTTGCCGCAAGACGGTCATGCGGGCTTCGCGGCTTTCTTCTCGACCAGCAGGATGTGCTCGCAGTACATCACGGTCTTGCCGTCCTGGTTGTGCACTTCGCATGCTTCCACCACCTGGCCGAAGGCCGGCCGCTTCGGGTCGTCGTTCTTGCTCTTGATCGTCACCGTCGTGCGGATCGTATCGCCGATGTAAACGGGCGTCGGGAAACGCAGGCGCTCGTAGCCGTAGGTGAAAGCCACCGGGTTGATCTCCTGCGCCGTGAGGCCGATGCCGATCGCAAACGTCATGGTGCCATGCGCGATGCGGTGTTTGAACGGCTGCGTCTTGCAGAATTCCTCGTCCACGTGGTGCGGGAAGTAGTCCCCGGTATGGCCGGCGTGGAAGATGATGTCCGTCTCCGTGATCGTCCGGCCCAGCGTCTTGCGCACGGCGCCGGGTTCGTAGTCTTCGAAATACTGGGTGTTTTCCATGGTTGTCCTGTTCGCGGTGGCGGGGCGGCGCACCCGGTGCGCTGACCCGGCGACCGGCCGTGTCTCGGGGTTCCGGGCAGTATTTTATATCTGAAGACCTTTTTCAATGGTGGCTTGCCAAGCCTGTGCCGGCGCGAACACATTGTGCACCAGGCAGCCGTAATGGTATTGAAGGGCGTGCGCAGCGTGCGCGAACGGCAGGAAACCCGACGAGATGCAGACTAAGCCGAAGCGGATCTACAAGGCACCGGCGCTGGAGAAGGGGCTCGAGATCATCGAGCTGCTGGCGACGAAGCAAATCCCGATGTCGATGACCGAGATCGCCACCCAGCTCGGCCGCTCGGGCAACGAGATTTTTCGCATGCTCGCGGTACTCGAGCAGAAGAACTATATCCGCAAGGGCGACAACGGCGACCGCTACAGCATCACGAACCACCTGTTCGACCTCGGGATGCGGGTACCGCCGAACTCCACGCTCATCGAGCACCTCGTGCCGCTGATGCGCGAGCTCGCGGCCGGGATCCAGCAGTCGTGCCACCTGTCCGTGCGGAGCGGCAATCACATCGTCGTCATCGCCCGTGTCGAGAACCCGGCGTCGGTCGGCTTCTCGGTACGCGTCGGCACGTCGCGTGGCCTGCTCGAATCCGCCGCCGGCCGCGTGTTCCTGGCGTGGATGAATGACGACGTGCGCGCCGAATCCCTGCGCGAGCTCATCAAGGGCGCCGGATCGACGGAGAAACGCAAAAAACTCGACGACGAGCTCGCGCTCATTCGCAGCCTCGGCCACGCCAAGATCCCCAGCACGTTCATCACCGGCATCACGGACATTTGCGTACCGGTGACAGCCGGCCACCGAAGCAGGATCGTGGCGACGCTCACCGTGCCGTATGCGGCCGGGTCGGACGCCCCGCTCACGCTGGAGAAAACGGTACCGGTCGTGCTCGAAAGCGTCTCCGGCATGTCGAAGGAGGCCGCGACGTTCCGCGGCTTCTAGCGCGTCCCCGATCGGGGCGCGTCAGCCCGGGTTGCCGACCCAGGATCCCCAGGTGATGACGGCGAACGACGCGAGCAACGTCGCCAGGCCGGTGTACAGCATGCCGGTCGTGCGGCCGGAGAGGCCGCGCCATTCCCGCAGCGCATAGCCGATGCCGAAACTGAAGAACACCAGCATCGTCATGTGGATACCCCAGCTCATGAACGCGAAGCTGCCCATGCGCAGGTGACCGAGGCCGTAGAAGAAGAACTGGCCGTACCACAGCACGCCGGACAGGATGCCGAGCAGGTAGTGGCGGGACAACGTGCCGTCGCCGTCGCTCGACGGCTTCAGCGCCGCGTACTCGCCGAACGTGCCTTCGCGCACGTGCACGACACTCCACCAGGCGAGGTTCGTGAGGAACGCGCCGCCCATCGCGAAGATGTACTTCGCGTGCGCCTGGAAGTTCGTGGCGCCGTGGCGGCTCGCGATCTCGTCCATGGGCGTGCCCGCGGCGAGCGAGAGGCCGAACACGGCGGACAGTACGCCCGCGAGCACCACCAGGACGAGGCCCTTGCGGATGTTGAAGTCCGTGCTGCCCGTCGCGCTGTTCGCATTCAGTTCGCCTTCCTTGCGCACGCCGGCCCAGCCGCACAGGGCCACGCCGACGATCGACACCGCGAAGCCGGCGAGGACGACGAGGCCGCCGGGCTTCTGGAAGCTTTCGATGAGCGTGCCGGCGAGCATCGCGGGAATGACGGTGCCGAGCACGGCGGAAATGCCGATGGCGATCGCGTAGGTCAGCGAGAACCCGATGTGCCGGATGCTGAGCGCGAACGCCATGCCGCCGAAACCGTAGACGGCGCCGAGCACCGTCGTCTTCAGCATCACGTCGGTCGGCGTTTCGGACAGGACGGCTGACAGGTTCGGGATCGTGAGCCAGGCGACGAGCACCGGGATGACGAACCAGCCCGCGGTGCAGAACAGCAGCCACGTCGTCTGGTAGGACCATCGGCGGGTGCCGATGAACGGCACGTAGCAGGCGGCGGCCGCGAGGCCGCCGATGGCATGCAGGCCGATGCCGGAGAATACGTTCGTGATCATGGAGTCAGGCGTCCTGTTGGCGCGGCGGCGAGCGCCGGTCGAGGGAGGTCATGCGGGAACGGCGTAGATGCGCTCCGCGTTCCCGGAGAAAACGGCGCGGCGCACGTCCGGGGATTCTTCCGCGAGGATCGCCCGGAACGCGGCCACCCAGTCGGCGAGGCCGCAGGTGAGATTGCACACTGGCCAGTCGCTGCCCCAGACGCAGCGGTCCGCGCCGAAAACCTCGACGCAGAATTCGATGTACGGGCGGATGCTCTCCGCGATGTCGCTGCCGTCGGGGCAGTACGCGACGACGCCCGACAGCTTGCAATGCACGTGGGGCAGGGCGGCGAGTTTGCGGATCTGCGTGCGCCACCCGGCGAAGTCACCGGATGCGATGTCCGGCACGCCGCAGTGATCGAGCACGAGCGACACGTCGTCGCAACGCTCGGCGAGCTTTCGCGCGATCGGCAGCTGACGCTCCAGGAAGCACAGGTCGAACGTCTTGCCACGCCGCCCGATGTCGCGGACGTTGCGCACGAAGTCGTTGCTGTCGGACAGCGCGTCGGGCTCGGTGTGCAGGATGCGGCGGTAGCCGACGACGCGGTCGTCGTCCGTCTCGTCGAGCCAGGCCCCGAATGCGGCGCGGCCGGACTCCGGACGGCAACTCGCGATCACGCCGGCGATGCGATTGTTCGCATTCGCGGCGAGCGAAAGCACGTGGCGCGCCTCGCCTTGCCAGTCGGTCTCGTCCGTCGCCGTTTCCATGAACAGCGTGCGGCCGATGCCGCAGCCCTCCGCGCGCTGCCGGTAGTCGTCCAGCGTGAACGCGCGATCGCGCAGCGCCGGCAGCCCGTCGGTCCACGCATAGCCGAAGTGCTCGGACAGAACGAGGTGCTGGTGCGTGTCGAGCAGCGGCTCCAGCGCGTTGTCGTCAGTCATTGTGAAAGACTTCTTCCATCATGGCCCACCACTCGTCGTCGCCGACGGAGTCGAGCGGCTGCTGCTGCGGCTTGCAGATCGCCCACCAGCGCTGCGTGTCCGGGTCCGCCGCCATCTTCGCCATGTCGGCGTCGAAGTCCGTGCCGCGGTACTCCCAGTAGCCGAACAGCAGGTTCTCCGGCTCGCGGAAGAAGATCGTGTAGTTCGTGATGTTGCAGGCTTCGATCATCCGCAACACTTCCGGCCACACCTCGCGGTGCAGGCGCTTGTACTCGGCGACGTGCTCCGGTCGCAGCCGGATCATCATGCCCATACGCTTCATGTGGTCACCCCCGTGAATTTGCGAACGATAGGCTACGGCGCGTCCCGAAGGAACTCCGCTTCGATCGCGTCGTTGTGCTGGCCGACCGTCGGCGCCGGCACGCTGCTCTTGATGACTTTGCCGTCGAGTCGGATGGGGCAGCGGGTCGCCTGTATCGGCGACGTGCCGCCGGTGTCGAGCGACTGGATGAAGTCGAGCTGGCGAAACGCCTCGGTCTCCACCAGCGACGGCCAGTCGAGTACTTCGCTCGCCCAGGTGTCCGCCGCGTTGAAGATCGCCATCCAGTGCGCCGTCGTCTCGGCCTGCAGCCGTTCCGCAAGAATCGCCTTGATCGTGTCGCGCTCGGTAAAGCAGCGCTTGCGCTCCGTGTACTCCGCGAGCGCCGGGCAGTCGAGCAGATCGGCCAGGCGCTCCACCGGCGTCATCGCGACCGCGATGTAGCTGTCCTTTGTCCTGTACACGCCGTACGGCGCGGCGAGGTAGGCGTGGCCGCTGCTCACCTTGCTGCGTGCCGGCGGCTTCCGCCCGTCGTTCAGCCAGGTCGTCAGCACCTCGAACTGCATGTCGAGGATCGACTCGATCAGGCTCACTTCCACGAGCGCGCCCTTGCCGCTGCGCAAGCTGCGCACGAGCCCGGCCAGGATGCCCTCGAGCGCGGCATGCCCGGTCATCATGTCGGCCACCGCGAGTCCCATCGGGGTCGGCGGCTGGTCCGCGTCGCCGGTGAGCCACATCAGGCCGGACCGTGCCTGCGCAAGGAGGTCCTGGCCCGGCAGGCGCTCCCAGGCCTTCGCGCTGCCGTAACCCGAAACGGACGCGTACACGATGCGCGGATTGAGTGCCTTCACGGACGCGTAGTCGAGGCCGAGGCGCTCGATCACGCCGGGCCGGAAACTCTGGATGACCACGTCGGCCTGCGCGATCAGCGTCTTCACCTTCTCAACGTCGCCCGGCGACTTCAGGTCCGCCGTGTAGCTTTCCTTGTTGCGGTTGATCGCCTGGAACAGCGTGTTCGTGCCGCCCACGTCGGTGTCGGACAGGTACAGCTGCCGGGCGAGGTCGCCCTGGCCGGGCCGCTCGACCTTGATGACCCGGGCGCCCATGTCGGCGAGCTTCAGGCTGGCCATCGGGCCGGCGAGGAACTGGCTGAGGTCGACGACGAGGATGCCGTCGAGCGGAAGGTCCGGGTTCGTGCCGTGTTCGGGGGACTGCGTCACTGTGCGAGGCTCCTGTCGTACGCGTCATTGACGGCTCGCACCGTCGCTTCGGGCGTCTGCTGGCCCGTCAGGCAGGCATGAACGATGTCGCCCGCGATGTCCTGGAACGGCATGTAGCCGTCGTGCCGCGGCCGCAGCCACGATCCTTCGAGCGTGGCCAGCGTGTCGCGGAAGAACCCGTCCGTGACACGGTTGCATTCGTCGTCCGTCCACGCAAGCCGGTTCGCCGGCTGCCCCCCGGACGCGAAGAACGCACCGCGCTGGCATTCCGCCGAAGCGATCCATACCGCGTACTCGACGGCGGCTTCCGGGTGTTTCGTCGCGGCGGAGACGGCGATGCCCGTGCCGCCGATCGCGGAGCCGACGGGTCCGTCGCCGCCCAGCGCCGGCATGTCCGCCACGCGCAGGCGGTGCGGGCGGAATCCGGCCCGCGAGTAGTTCGTGTACCCGTACAGGAACGGGACGTAGGCGTGGCTGCCGCGGCAGGCAAGCCACTCGCTGGCGCCGATCGGGTCCATCGACAGGCACGCTTCGGGCACGTGGCGCGCGACCGCGAGCATTTCCTCGAGGATGCGAACGCCGGTACCGGGATCCGCGCCCCGTTCGTTGCGGCCGAATGCTTCACCGACGTTCGCGAGGAGCGTGAAATAGCACATCAGCGCATTGATCGGCAGCAGCGGCCACACCACGCGGGATTGCTCCGCCAGGGCGATGACCTCCGGCCACGTCGTCGGCACCCGGTCGAGAAGGTCGGGTCGGTACGCCGCCACCGGGGCCGCCGCGTCGATCGCCAGCGCCCACTGGCGGCCACCGAACGCGTAGGACGGGTGCGACGGGCCGCAGGACTCGCGGGACAGCGTTGCCAGCGCATCGTCGTGGCCCGTGCCGTCCAGGGCCAGCAGCAGGCCGCTGCGCGCCGCGGAACCGACGTGCGGGTGGTCGATGACCATCAGGTCGTAGTCGTTCGCCATGGCTTCGAGCGGCCGGTCGGCGAAGGCCTGCAGGGAGCGCTTCTCCCAGGTGATCGTGGTGCCGGGGTGGCGTTCCGCAAAGATCTCAGCGGTGGCGACCATCGGGTCGAAACCGCGGGCGTGGTCCCAGGTCATGCCTTTGAGCGTGCGGCCTTCGCCGGTGTCTGTCATGCGCGCGTGGCCTCCGGCCATTCTGGACGGGGCGAGTCTAGCAAAGGGCGTTTTTGCGGTGAAGCGACTTTCATAGGTAAATCTACAGGGCCGCCCGGGGCGGCGTGTGGGCAAAATTTTACAGACAAATGATGTTTTATAGAGCTATAATGACTGAAAGTGACTGAAACATAGCGTTTGGCCGGTTATGCCGCTCCCCCCTGGCAACCCGGCTCGCTACGGCACTGACTTCGCATTGGATCCCCCCTGCGAAGCGCATTCGGACGGTGGTCGTGCCTGGCCGCCGTCCGAGTGCACCTTAACCCGCCTGCCACGGCGCCGAGCGCGCCACCGCGATGCCGCGCGTCTCGTTCGGCCATTTGCCCGAGACGGCGCAGTAGAAGTGGTACAGAACGCCATCGTGGTGGATCAGCGACGGCTTGTGCGCGTAGGTCTCGTCGACCGACCCGGGCGGGCCCACGTCGATGACTGGCTCGCCGGCCTTTTCGAAACGCAGGGGACTGTCGCCGAGCGCGAGCAACTCGCGCGCCGCACGGTCCGTGGACAGCCCGAAGTAGTACATCGCCCATCGGTCGCCGTGCCGCAACACCACCGGATTCGCGGCGAAGCGGTCGTCCGGCGCACCGGCCGGGCCGTTGCGGACGATCGGGTTGCCGGCGTGGCGCGTCCAGTGCACCAGGTCCCGCGAGGTCGCGACGCCGATCTGCTCGTTCCACGGCACGGCCGCGTTCTTCGCGTTGTAATAGAGGTAGTAGGTGCCGTCGTGCTCCATGATCGTCGGCTTGTACAGGCCGCCGCGCTCCCAGTCGGCACCGTCCTCCGGCGACAGGATCGGTGCGGTTCGCTCCCAGGTGACGAGGTCGTCGCTCCACGCGAGCCCGATGACGGCGGGTCCTTCCTCGTAGCCGGGCAGGGGATAGGCGTTCCAGACACCCAGGTAACGGCCGTCGACCTTCTTGAGCCGCGCGGGACCGTGGAGGGCGTTTTCGCGCAGGATCGAGTCCATCGCGATGTTGTGCCGGGTGACCGGGTCGGCCGGGTCGCGCCCGAGGATCAGCCCGCGGCGGCGCCATTGCAGCAGGTCGCCGGACTCCGCCAGCCCGGTCTGGTAGCCCTCGCCGTCAAAACCGACATAGGTCATCAGGAACCGCCCGTCGTGCCGAAAGACGAACGGCTTGTCGACGGCCGCCTCGTCGAAGGCCCCGGGCGTGCCGGTCGCGGCCAGCACGAGGCGGGGGTGCTTGTACGGCGTGCGGTACGGCGCCAGCGGGTCCTCGACCGAGTCCTCCGGCGCCCGGGCGCAGGCGCCCAGCGCCAGGCCGGTGAGTCCGGACAGCAGGCTGCGTCGCGTGAACGTGGTCATGGCATTCCCCCTCGAATATTCCGCTCACTTTAGCGCATAACGAATCAGAATACGTCATACTGGCGGTTTCCGGCCCGTCGCGGCCGGGCACGCACACAACACCGGGGGTGGCATGCGGCACTTTTTCCTGACGACGTTCGTGAGCCTTTTCGCGAGCGCGACGCTGGCCGCGGCCAGCACGGCGCATGCGGCGACACCGCCGCTGTCCGTCTCGGCCGACGGCCGTTCGCTGGAGGCCGACGGCCAGCCGTTCTTCTGGCTGGGCGATACCGGCTGGCTGATGCTGAGCCGGCTCGACCGCGCGGAGACCGAGCATTACCTCCGGACGCGACAGCAGCAGGGCTACAACGTCATCCAGGTCATGGTGCTGCACACGGTGGGCATGACGACGAAGGGCGGGGTGCCGGCGCTGATCGACGGCGACCTGGCGCGGCCGAACATCACGCCGGGCGACGACCCGGCCGTGGCCGGCGAGTACGACTACTGGGACCACCTCGACTGGACGCTCGGCGTGGCCGAGGCGCTCGGCATCTACCTGGCGCTGGTGCCGGCGTGGGGCGACATCGCGATGGCAGGCGACCTGGACACGGAGAATGTCGTGCCGTACGTGACGTTCCTCGCTGAGCGCTACCGGGACCGGCCGAACATCGTGTGGCTGAACGGCGGCGACACGTTCGCGGTGGAACGTACCGCGGTATGGTCGGTGCTTGGGCGGACGCTGAAGCCGATCGACCCGGAACACCTGATGACGTTCCACCCGCGCGGGCGCACCGATTCGTCGTGGACGTTCCACAACGCCGCATGGCTCGACTTCAACATGTACCAGTCCGGGCACCGCTCCTACGGGCAGGACCTCGACGGCTTCGGCGAGGACAACTGGCGCTACGCGGAGGACGACTGGGCGCGCCTGCCTGCGAAACCCTTCATCGACGGCGAGCCCTCTTACGAGAACATCCCCTACGACCTGCACTACGCGGACGTACCCCGCTGGACCGCGGCGGACGTGCGGCGCTACGCGTGGTGGTCCGTGCTGTCGGGCGCGTTCGGCCACACCTACGGCGAGAACAGCGTGATGCAGATGTACGTACCGGGTGCGCACAACCCGGCATTCCACGCCGAGATACCGTGGCGCGATGCGTTGCATGCGGACGGGGCGGGGCAGATGCGGCACGTGAAGTCCCTGATGGACGCCGTGGCGTTCGACACGCGCGAACCCGCCGCACACCTCGTCGTCGACAACGGCACGGGCTACGAGCGCATCCCGGTGCTGCGCGGCGACGGCTTCCTGGTCGCGTACGCGTACACCGGCCGGGGTTTCTCGCTGGACGTGAGCAGCATTTCCGGTGGGGGCACGGTGGCCCACTGGTACTCGCCGCGCTACGGCTCGTTCACGGCAGTCGACATCGACGCGGATGACGGCATTGCTGCATTCGACCCGCCGGGGGACGCGGTGCCGGGCAATGACTGGGTACTGGTGCTGCGGTCACGGTAAGCTGTTGGCGCCGATGCGCGCCATGCGGCATCGACCATCAGGCAAGCAGGCTTGTCGATACAGTAAAGGGGGGGACATGAGATTCAGACAGTTTCTGGCCGGAGTGCTGCTGGCGTTTCTTGCGACTGCGTCGCACGGCGCGTCGGAGGGCAAGACCCGGGTCATCGTCACCAGTGACGGCGAAGTCGACGACGAATGCTCGATGGTGCGCTTCCTGCTGTACGCGAACGAGTGGGACATCGAAGGCATCGTGACTTCGAGTTCACAGTACCACTGGCAGGGGCATCGCTGGGCGGGTGACGACTGGATAGTGCCGTATCTCGAAGCCTACGCGGACGTGTACGCCAACCTGCTGCTGCACGACCCGGGTTACCCGTCGCCGGCCCACCTTGCCGAGCGCACCGTACTGGGTAACGTCAAGGCCGAGGGCGATATGCAGGAGGAAACCCCCGGTTCCCGGCTCATTACCGAAGTCCTGCTCGACGCCAGCGACCCGCGTCCCATTTGGCTGCAGGCATGGGGCGGGCCGAACACGATCGCGAGGGCACTGAAGACCGTCGAGGAACAACACCCCGAGCGCATGGCGGAGGTCGCGGCCAAGTTGCGCTTCTTCTTCATCTGGGAGCAGGACCGTACTTACCAGGAATACATCCTGCCGGTGTGGGGCGAGTACGGCATTCCGACAATCATTTCCGACCAGTTCTGGGCGCTCGCCTACCAGTGGAAGAAGATTCAACCCAGGCCGATGCAACAGTACCTGGTGGCGGATTGGATGAAGGAAAACGTACTGGAGGATCACGGTCCGCTGTGCGCCCTGTACAAGGCGCACGAAGACGACAGCTACGGCCTGGCAGGTGATTACGAATTCGAGGCCGGCGACTTTCGGTCGGAGGGCGACTCACCGGCATTCCTGCACACCATTCCCACCGGGCTGCGCAACCTCGAATCGCCGGACTGGGGCGGCTGGGGCGGCCGCTACGTCAAAGTGCGCGACAACACCTGGCTCGACCCGGTCCCGTCGCCCGACTACAACTACCCGGGCGGCCGCTGGTTCACCGGGTCCGCCTGGGGGCGAATCAGCCTGCGCCAGGGCGAGACCACGTTCAATAACCCGCGGGTAGAAGCCTATTTCAAGCCGCTGTGGCGCTGGACGGACGTGCTGCAGAACGACTTCGCGGCGCGCGCGGACTGGACCGTCAAGCCGTATGACGAAGCCAACCATCCGCCCGCCGTGGAACTGAGACACGCCGACGACCTGCAGGCGCGCCGCGGCACGACCATCAGCCTCGATGCGCGTGACAGCACGGACCCGGACGGCGACAGACTCACCTATAGCTGGTGGCAATACGCGGAAGCCGACACCTATGCGGGCGAGATCGCGATCAAGGGGGCCGGCAAGTCACGTGCGACGTTCGTCGTACCGGACGACGCGGAGACGGGCGACACCATTCACGTGGTCGTCGAAGTGACCGACAACGGCACGCCACCACTCACGCGCTACCGTCGTGTAGTCACGACCATCGAGTAGTCCGATTCAGGAGCTCTTGTGAAAAGATCAATTTTTTGCGCAGTACTTGTCCTTCTCGTGTTCGGCGCGCCAGCCAGGGCGGGCGTCTACGGCGACGACCTGGCACGTTGCCTCGTCGAGTCGACGTCGCAGCAGGACCGGATCGCGCTGGTGCGGTGGATGTTCGTCGCGGCGTCGCAGCATCCCGCGGTGCAGCCGATCAGCAACGTGACGGGTGAGCAACTCGACGACGCGAACAAGACGATCGCGGAATTGTTCATGGGCCTGCTGCTCGAGTCCTGCCGCACCCAGACCGAGAAGGCGCTGAAGTACGAAGGCGCCTCGACGATCGAAACGGCGTTCTCCGTCCTCGGCCAGGTGGCCGGCCAGGAGCTGTTCGCAAGCCCCGAGGTCGCGGCGGGCATGGCCGGGCTCGAGAAACACCTGGACTCGGAGAAGCTGCAGGCGCTGGTGGACGCTCCACAATCCACGGAGTAGGAGCTACCCGAGGCTGTTGAGGTACACCTCGAGCATCGTGTAACCGTCCGGTCGGACAACGTTGCGGTCTTCGGGGTCGCCGGGATCGAGGCCGTGTGCCGTTTCCCATTCGTCCGGCATGCCGTCGCCGTCTGTATCGGCCGGGGCGGGCGCCGACTGCAACGCCGGCCAGCCGCCGACGTCATCCTGCGAGTCGATGATGCCCGTGTTCCTGTCCGGGTCCGCGACCGGGTGATGCGTCTCGTAGGTCGGCCCTTCGTAGGTGGCGAAGCCTTTGCGCACTTCGTCGACGATGCGCCGGTCCACGGCATCGCGGTTCGGGCGCGACGCACCCGCGTGCTCGAGCACCAGCTCGTAAGCTTGTTCCGCCGTGTGCTGCCGGATGGGCATCGCCGGCCACGGTTCGTCGAGCCGCAGGCCGTCGAGGTACGCGGCACCGTCCTGCGGCTGCACGCCCCCAAGCCAATTGTTCGCCGAGACCCACGCGTTGCCCTCGATGACGTTGTCGGCCAGGTACCACTTCCCGTAATCCTCTTCCTTGGCACGGGACCACGGTGCCGTGATCCGGTGCGCGGTATCGCCGGGCAGCGTCGCCGGGCCGGCTTTCTGGTAGTTGGCCACCATGTTGATGTGGCAGTGCGTAAAACGGTCGCTGTTCGGCTGCACGGTTTCGCCGCCGTAGGTCGCGTGGAAGCCCCAGTTGTAGAGCACGTTGTTGCGATAATCCGTATTGCCGCAGCCGGACGCGAAACGGGGATTGCGGCTGGAGTGGTGCGCGAGCAGGTTGTGGTGATAGCTGCTGTTGTCCGACCCCCAGATGCCACCGTAGCCGTGATTCGCGACGGCCTTGGTGTGGTTCGACTCGTAGAGACTTTCCGAGATGATGCTCCACTGCACGGTCACGTTTCGGCCGTGGTAGATCGACATCGTCTCGTCGACGGACCAGCTCGCCGACACGTGATCCAGGATCAGGTTGCTGGTGTAGCGACTTGAAATGGCGTCTTCCGCACCGCCGGATTCATCGCCGAGGCGCACCCGGATGTAGCGGATGATGACCTCGTCGGCGTTGATGATCAGCGGGTAGCGCTTCAGCGTGATGCCATCGCCCGGCGCTGTCTGACCGGCAATAGTGATGTACGGATTGTCGATCTCGAGGTTGCTTTGCAGGTCGATCGTGCCCGAGACGCGGAACACGATCGTCCGAGGGCCATTCGCCTCGACCGCGGCACGCAGGCTGCCGGGGCCGGCGTCGTTGAGATTCGTGACCGCGTACACGTCGCCGCCGCGACCGCCCGTCGTGAACTTGCCGTAACCTTCGGCCGTCGGGAAGGCGAGCTGGCCTTCGGCGACACCGGCAGCGGGCAACAAGAACAGAACAAAAGACAGTATGATCGCGGGGGTATTTGCATGCATGCGTGTTTCTCGACTCCGGCACTTTGACGGGAAGGGCGGGTGCATTGGCGCATGACACTGTACAGGAATCGGCGCGCCGCTTTGAGGCGACGGCACTCGGCGCCGGGCTACGGAGGCGAATTTGATTAATGAGACGGGTTCAATGATGTCGTTCGACGATGCCGAGGTCGTCAAGGGGTACGCGGAACGCACCGCGCGCCTCGTCCCGGGCCTGCGCGACCTGCACCGGATGAGCTGCCTGCTGCTCGCCGAGCGTGCGCCGGCCGATGCGCGGGTACTGGTGCTGGGAGCCGGCGGCGGGCTGGAGCTGAAGGCATTCGCTGAGATGCGCCCGGGCTGGCGTTTCGACGGCGTGGACCCGTCCGCCGAGATGATCGAGCTGGCGCGAAAGTCGCTCAGCCTGGTGACCGCCGACATTGCGTTGCACGAGGGCTATATCCAGGACGCGCCCGACGGACCGTTCGACGCGGCCGCGTGCCTGCTGACGCTGCATTTTCTGGCGCCCGACGAACGACTCGAGACCGTGCGCGAGGTCTATCGCCGCCTGAAACCCGGTGCCGCGTTCGTCGTCGCGCACCACAGCTTCCCGAACGGCGGCGCGGACCGGGACCGCTGGCTCGCGCGCAATGGCGCCTTCAGCGTGGACAGCGGTATGCCGGCCGACCGGGTGGCCCGGGGCCTCGAGGCGATGAAAGAGAAGTTGCCGGTGCTGCCGCCGGAGGAAGACGAAGACATACTGCGCCGGGCCGGCTTCGTCGACGTGGAGCTGTTCTACGCGGCGCTCACGTTCAAGGGCTGGGTGGCGTACAAGCCGACGCGGGAAGAGGGCGCCTGAGTCGCGAACCCGGCCTGCCAGGACGACCAACGGGAGAAGATCGATGGAACAACATTACAGCGGAGGCTGCCAGTGCGGCGCCGTGGCTTTCGAAGTCGACGTCGACCTGGACGGCTGCATGACCTGCAACTGTTCGCGCTGCCAGCCGATGGGCGTGGTGCTCGCATTCGCGCCGCGCGACAAGTTCAAGCTGCTGAAGGGCGAAGACAACCTCACCGAGTACCGCTTCAACCGCAAGATCATCGCGCACCAGTTCTGCAAGACCTGCGGCGTGCAGGGGTTCTCGTACGGCGCCATGCCGGACGGCTCGAAGATTGCGGCGATCAACGTCAACACGCTCGAGGGCGTCGACCCGAGGGCGTTGTCGCCCAACCTGTTCGACGGGCGCTCGAACTGACCGGGCAGGGCGGACCGATGTGAACGGAGAGACTGATGCTTGAAACCGCGAGTGTCGCGCTGGCGACGTTCCTGGCTACGATCGGGCCGCTCGACGCGGCCGCGGTGTTTGCCGTGCTGACGGGAACGTACGGGGCGAAGCAGCGGCGCTACTGCGCGATCCGCGGCGTGCTGATCGCGACCATCATCCTGTTGCTGTTCGCGCTGGCCGGTGACTTGATGCTGCGCAGCCTCGGCATTTCGCTGCCCGCGCTGCGAGCCGCGGGCGGCATCCTCCTGCTGCTGATCTCCATCGAGATGGTGTTTGCGCGCTCGTCGGGCGCGACGTCGACCACGGATGAAGAGGAGACGGAGGCGACGACCCGCGAGGACATCGCCGTGTTTCCGCTGGCCACACCGCTGATCGCAGGCCCCGGCGCGATGGGCGCTGTCATCCTGTTGATGGCCGATGCACAGGGCAGTGTCTTGCATCAGGCCATCGTCGTCGTGTCGCTGCTTGCGATACTGCTGGTGACGCTGATCTGCCTGCTGCTCGCCAGCCAGTTGACGCGAGTACTCGGGCTGACCGGGCTGCACGTGATCAGTCGCGTGTTCGGCGTGTTACTGGCCGCACTCGCGGTGCAGTTCATCTTCGACGGCATCGGCGGCAGCGGTCTGATTCTGCGCGACTGAGGGGCAGGGGAGAACAGCGAGAGGAGCAGAGCGATGAAGTCACTGGATGTCGGGCTGGACTGGGAAGTGTTCGACCGCGAGGGCGGTCCCGCCTTCGGTGCCGTGCGGCAGATCGCCCAGGACTACCTGGTCGTGTACGTGGAAAATTCGGGCGACGTGCGCATCGACGCGGATTTCATCGCGGACGTGCACGACAAAAAGGTGTTGGTCGATTGCCAGCAATTGCCGGAAGAGATTCGTCGCAAGATCCGCCACGCCCACGATCGCGAGCAGTCGTGACGGGCTAGCCTTTCAGCTCGACGACCGTGCCTTCCGGATCACGAATGTAGATGGACGGGCCCATTCCGCCGGCCCCGTAGCGCTGCCCCGAATCGATGACGTCGACGCCGTGCCGGGCGAGATGCTCGCGAATAGCCGATTCGTCGAACGGCTGTATGCCGATCGCGAAGTGCTCCAGGTTGCGGCCTTCCTTGCCAGGCGGCGCACCGCCGATCGCCCCCAGCTTGCCGTCGACCGGCACCAGGTCGATCAGCGAGGCACCGCAACGTAGTTGGTAGAGGCCGAGTTCCGGAAGCTCACGCTCCAATGTGCAGCCAATGACTGCCTGGTAGAACGACACCACGGTCGCTACATCGCGCACGCGAAGAACAATGTGGTCGAGGGCAGAGATCTGGAAGGGCGGGGGCATCAGCGACAGATACTTCTAATCACACTTACTAGCATCTGTGTTAGAAGAAACTCTGGCAGCTTGAAAGTCCACGGCAATAATGAACAGGAGCATTGGGCGTAATACCCAAGCGCCATAAGAGTGGGTAAGCGCTACTGGACCCAACTGGCTAATAGCATAGCTTGATTTTGTAACTAGAATATCCGCACCGTTACTGATCAATACCTTACGCAACTACGCATCGTAGGTTTCGCGATCGTCGCCAGTATTGACTAACGCTATAAAATCATAGCCTGGATCTGGATTGTCAACGTTCTTGCCAATCACTAGGCTTTGCTCAACATGCGGAGGCGCTAGAGCTTCGCGGGATGCGGCATCATAAAACTCATACCTCCTATCCGAGTTTTCATCGCAGTACATTACATATGCGAGAGCCGTATTGGACGACTTGGATGGCTGTAATACAAGCATATTTTCGTGCCCATCCTTGCGCCAATTTCGCCGCACGCCAATGCGAAGTTGCTCAATTAGATTTTCGAGCTCTCTTTGATCATCGGGAGAAATTCGATTCAGGATTACACCAATCTCTGTCCAGCGATCAGTGCCCCTATGTTCGAGCTGTGTGAAAATCTCGTTGAACGCTCGACTAATCTTCGGTTTCGGCTTTTCCAAATGAATACCTGCATCCAGCGAATTGTAGTAAGCGTCAATCTCCTGCGACATGCCAGAGATAGATAGCTGATCCGGTTCGTCAAGATCACCAAGTTCAAACAAGGTTCCTATGTAGAGGCCCATGAGATCCAACTCATCACCGAGTATATCAACCCGCCCTTCAAGCTCCTGCCGCCTACGCAAGTAGTGGATAATTTGGACGGGATGCTCCAGAAAGTCGAATAGTGTTTCAAAGTCTGCCAAAGTCATTGAAGGACAGGGCTCGAAATCATGCGGTAGCCATCCGGTAGGTTCAAGAGAGCTAATGCTGGATTGAATCGAACTGAAATCCTCTAGTGATACCGAGACTCTAATCACCTCATGAATTCGCGAAATCGGAACAGGAAGAGAATCCCGAAACTCCTTGTCGCCGTCGGGATCTTTGATAAGCGCCTCTATTTTCTGCAATAGCCTTTGTGATTGCTGGTTTGGAGCAATCAGTATTTGCTCAATGTGGCGACGGACCCGACTAGGCGCACCTCGAAGTGCAGACTCGGTGATCTTTCCCGATTTCGCTTCCACGATAACTACATGTGAATCGATGAAAGTAATTAGGTCGGTTTCATACCAAACGCCGTCGTCCTTCCACTTGAATCCTCTTGTGGTATTCGCCTCTGGGAATCGGGAGCCAATTACCTGTTCGACTCTTGCCTCTAGAAACTCTGCTCGTGAACTCTCCAAGACAGGGCGATGCTCGTCGGGAACCAAACGGTCAATAGCAGGAAAAGCAAAGCTAAAGAAGAGTTGCGGCAAGGAGCAAAAATACGTCTCTTCGTTTTCAACAATTGCAGGTCGCGTCCACACCGGATTGGACAAGTAGAGATGCTCAGGATCCGCGCTGGACAACGCGCCGTACTCGAGCGAACAAGCATCCAGGATCATCTTGCAGCGATCAACGTGAATCCCCGTGCCTTGCGACACTTGATCTAACTTCCATAAGAACTGCCAGCGGAGGTGGGTATCCATGTGCGAAAGAATAAAGGCGAATAGCTGCTTTCGGGTTACGTTCTTCAGAGGAAACTTTACGAAGAATTCATCTAAATCCTCTTCCGGGGCATCAATGTACGCGTAGTATTGTCGAAGCATTTCTGTCTTCTTCTTTTGCTTGTTAACCTGCTGTAGAACTCGAAATCTTTCGTCAATTCGCAGCTCAGACTCAGCAAGAAGAAAGGAAAAGACTTTGACTACCTGTGTAAGAGAAAAGCTCGTACCATAATCTGTACGTTCATCAAACAAAGCGCAAATCTCTGACGTAATGCGTTTTACCTGACGAAAATATCCCCAATTACGAACAATCTCTGTATTTGAGCGGATTCGAGCTTGGACCTGCTCAATCGCACTTTCAGTAGGTGGTATAGACTTATCGGATTCCTTGATTTTCCGAAAGGAGTTGCTTGTCAGGTGCTCATCTATTGCATCCCAAATTTCCTGGATGTCTTTGCTCGTCGGAACTTCAGAGCCTAGTTCGTCTTGCGGAATTTGTAGGGCCAGGCCTTGGCAGATCTCTACGTGCACCTGCTGCAAACCAGTTTTTCGGATATCAATCCCGGAGTCCTTAACCGGGACCGTAAGGCCGTAGACGCTGAGAATTGCAAGGATCGACGCAGGATCGTATTGCTGAAACTTGCTGACGAGTACTTCTCGTGACTTTTCGAAAAGGGTACTAGAGTTCTCACGGATCTCGTTTATAGCTTCCGATCTTTGTTCCTCAGTCAGATCGGCAAATGGATTTGGCATCTTAAACAGCGAAGGACGGATGAGAGCAGCTTGTCGCCCCTGTTTTTTTGCTCTTCGCTCCTTAGCCTTTCGTGCGTTGCGACGCTTTCTCGCGGACCTGTTTCTCTTTTTGCGTCGTCGTCCCATTGAAGAAATGGCGGTCGATAAATGTAGTCTACGCAGGCTTAGAGATTGGAAGACGTGGATTCCAGAATGGCATAGTATCCCTCGCGGTCGCTGGTGGCGAGAGCCTGCCAATGCAAGTTGTAGTGCGCGAGAATTTCTAGTTAAGAGGAACGACCATCGGGCTGGAGAAGGTTTTTGTCTTTCATCAAATAGCGTTTCCTTTGCGCCGTGCGGGATCAGAGCGCTAAGTGTGAAACTGCTTACCACACACTAGCGTGCCGTACTTGGGTGGCAGCTCGACCTAGAGTGCGAGTAGGACGCTCTGTGGGTTGAGCATTTTGGTGGATTGGCAGGATTCTGGGGTATGAGCATGATCTCGACCGCCTAGGCCGAGACTCTGTGAAATGCGCATAATGTATATTATGTTAAATAATGGAAATGCCGGGGATGGACACCACGCCAGCCGGGCCGCCCCGGCACGCCCGGCCCTCTGAGCCACCAGGCCACTCCCCACGCCTAAAGCCCGCCCGAAATGGCCTCCATGCACGTCTCGCGTGTGTTCTTTCCGAATCCGCTCTATGATCAGCGCCGCACCTGGGGCCGTACTCGGAACCGTCCCAACCCAGCGCCGAGCACGTTACGCCTGTAGCCAGTGGCAGCGTTGATGACGGCTTGCGGTCATTGGTGATCACACAGGCCCAGCGCCTGACTTCCAAACTATGAGCTCCGAAGCCCCCGTTGCCAGGTGGGGTTCACGCATTGGCGTCATTCTCGCCGTTTCCGGTTCCGCCGTCGGCCTCGGGAATTTCCTGCGCTTTCCGGGCAATGCCGCGGAAAACGGCGGCGGCGCTTTCCTGATTCCGTATTTCATCGCCTTCGTCCTGCTGGGCATCCCGATCGGCTGGGCGGAATGGACCATGGGCCGTTACGGCGGCCGCAAGGGCCTGCATTCGGCACCGGCGATCATTGGCCTCTGGGGCCGTGGCGCCGTGCCGCGTTATCTCGGATCGATCGGCGTGCTCGTGCCACTGATCGTCTATTTCTACTACGTCATCATCGAATCCTGGTGTCTTTCCTACGCCTGGGATTACGCAACCGGTGGCATAGGCATCAGCGCCGACGGCGACGTCACGCGCCAGGTCGCCGAGTCGGGCGTCTACTTCACCGAAGCCACCGGCAGCAACGTCGACGGATTCGTCGACGACGGCGGCCTGCATCGCGCCGCCTGGTTCTGGATAATCGCCTTCCTGCTCAATGCCTGGTTCCTGTACCGCGGGCTCTCGCGAGGCATCGAGACCTTCTGCCGCTGGGCGCTGCCGGCCATGGCGGTCTGCGCGCTCATTGTCCTGGCACGGGTGCTGACGCTCGGGACGCCGGACCCGGCGTTGCCGGACCAGAACGTGCAAGCCGGCCTCAACTTCATGTGGAATCCCGACTTCAGCGCCCTACTGGATTTCAAGACCTGGCTTGCGGCCACCGGTCAGATCTTTTTCAGCCTGTCCGTCGGTTTCGGCGTGATCGTGAACTACGCCTCGTACCTTCGAAAGAACGACGACGTCGTCCTGTCGTCACTTACGTCATCGGCGACGAACGAGTTTTTCGAAGTGGTGTTCGGCGGCATGATCACACTGACGGCCGCCGTGGTGTTTCTCGGCCTGACCGCCACCCAGGCCAGCGTCGGCGGCACGTTCAGCACCGGCTTCGAAGCATTACCCGTCGTCTTCGCACGCATGCCGTTTGGCAACTTCTTCGGCACGGTGTGGTTCTTCATGCTGTTCCTCGCAGCGATCACGAGTTCGCTGTCCATGCTGCAGCCGGTCAAGGCGTTCTTCCAGGAGGCGCTCGGGCTCTCGCACAAGGGCACAACCGCCCTGCTCCTCGCGCTGTGCGTTGGCGGCAACCTGTTCGTGCTGTGGTTCAGCAAGGGCCTTGTCGCACTGGACACGCTCGACTTCTGGGTCGGAACCTTCATGATCTTCATTGTCGCCGGCACGCAGATCGTCTGTTTCGCCTGGATATTCGGCATCGACAGAGGACTGGCCGAGGCCCGGCGCGGTGCGAGCATCCGGATACCGAATGCGTTCCGCTTCATCATGAAGTACGTATCGCCCGTGTACCTGCTCGTGATTTTTCTGGGCTTCTGCTGGTACAACCTGCCGCCCTACGTACAGTCCGTATTCGGTGAAGCAACGGACGACAGTGCCCGGCGGGCCGTCGTCTACGCCTGGCTACTGATCCTCGGAACGATCGCGATGCTGCTGGTGGTAACCGCCATCGGTACTCGCCGCTGGCGCGCCGCCGGCCTCGACATCGACGGCAGGCACGACGACGCACCCGGAGAAGCCCGATGACCACGCTTGCGATCCTGTTCATGCTCATCGCGGTGACCTCGGTGACGACGCTGGCGGCCTGGTGCTACTACCGGGTGCTTCGCCGCCCGCCTGATGCGCCAAAGCCCGACGCCTGAAAAACCGACACTTGATTCCGGTCGGCGTGTTGTTTGGGCCGTAACGTCGTTATTCTTTGCACCCGGACCGGGCGGCCATTACAGTGCTGCCAATACGCGAAACAACGGATATCACCCATGCAGGGATACGCAACGCCGGCGGCCGCCGCCATCTTCATTGCCACGATCGCCATCAGCTTGCTCGCCCTGCACCGCATGCCGGAGCTCCTGCAGCGCTTCGTGATGCGCCCCTACGACATCGCGCACGGCAAAAACTCCTATACCGTGATCTCCAGCGGGTTTGTTCATGGCGACATGGGCCACCTGCTGTTCAACATGATCACGTTCTTCTTTTTCGCGTTCCCGATGGAGCGTTTCCTGGGCACGGCGCGCTTTTTCGTCCTCTACACCGTGGGCCTGATCATGAGTTCGCTGTGCTCGGTGGTGAAGCACCGCAACAACCCGGCTTACGGCACGCTCGGCGCCTCCGGTGCAATCTCCGCTGTGCTGTTCGCGTACGTCGTCTACTTCCCGGACCACACGCTGCTCATATTTTTCGTGCCGATGCCTGCGCTGCTGTTCGCCATTCTCTACGTCGCCTATTCCTGGTACTCGGCGCGACAGCAGGTCGGAAACATCAACCACGACGCGCACCTGTGCGGCGCCCTCGCCGGCCTGCTGTTCGTGTTCGTCATCGACCCGCAGGCCTACGTGCGGCTTGCCAACAGCCTGTGACCGCCGCAAGCGACCACGAGCCGTTCATCGCGGCGGCCATCGAGGAGGCGCGCAAGGGCGAGGCCGCGGGCGGCATTCCCATCGGGTCCGTACTGGTCATGGATGGCCGGATCGTCGGACGCGGGCACAACCAGCGCGTGCAGAAAGGCAGCGCGGTACTGCACGCGGAAATGGACTGCCTCGAGAACGCAGGGCGCCTCACCGCGCGCGAGTACGCGCGTGCCACGATCTACTCGACGCTGTCGCCGTGTGACATGTGCTCCGGCGCGATCCTGCTGTACGGCATCCCGCGGGTCGTCATCGGCGAGAGCCGCACGTTTTCCGGCCCGGAGGCCTACCTGCGCGTGCGCGGCGTCGAACTCGTGCAGCTCGACGACGCCCGCTGCAAAGGCCTGATGGATGCCTTCGTCGCGCGCGCGCCCGAGTTGTGGAACGAGGATATCGGCGTCTGAGAGATCGCCGGCCCGTCAGGCCAGCCAGCCGAACGTTCCGCCCGTCAGCAACCCGTACAGCAGCGCGTCGAGCAGGTTCTTCGCCGTCAGCGACCACGGGCGGCCAAACCAGATGCTCTCCTGCAAGTACGCTATGCCGTACGCGATGAACGCGGTCGTTCCCGCCACGCGGAACACGTGCAGGTAATCGGCGCCCACCGCCGTGCGGCTCACCATGTACGCGCACAATGCGCCGACGACCAGGTTGTAGAGGAACGACATCACCAGCTTCGGCCCCATCGACGGCAGGCCGCTCGGGATTACCGTGATGTAGGCCAGTGGCCCTTCGCGAAACTTGTTCGCGACGTCCTCGTTCTTGAGCTCCGCCGGGTCCATGCTGAACGGCAGCATGTAATAGCCGGGCTCGCTGCCCTTGAGCGCCCCGCGCACAGCTTCCTCGTCGCGCGTTTTCCGGAAGTCCGTCTTGTGCCACGGCAATACCATCCAGATCAGCGCACTGCCGATGAACACGATGACGGCCGATACAATGATCGGCAACCAGAGACTCATGATGGTCATGTCCCCTACCCCTCGTTCTTGTTCTCGTGCCCCGATTGTAAGCCCGGGACAGCGCCACGCCCAGCGTCAGAACGGGTCCGACCAGCGCTCGTCGGTGAGCACGCGCTCATCCGTCAATGCGTGCAGGAACGCCAGCAGGTCGGCGCGTTCCGCGTCGGTCAGCTCGAAGCCGCGAACGAACTCCGACTTGAACGGACTGCGCCGCCCGTCGCCGGCCAGTGGACCGGACTCGACCACGCGTCCGCCCGCCGCATAGTGATCGAGCACGTCGTCGAGCGTCGCGAGGCTGCCGTCGTGCATGTACGGCGCGGTCACGGCGACGTTGCGTAGCGACGGCGCCTTGAACCGGCCCATGTCACGCCGCTGGCCGGTCAGATCGATGAGCCCGGTGCTGTCGGGCGGATACGCGCCTTCGCCGTCCAGGTTGTACAGGCCATTGTTGTGAAAGCCCACGGATTCGATCGTCGCGTTTTCGTGCGTGGAGCTGTCGGTGAAGTTGAAGCCGCCGTGGCAGTGGAAGCACTCGAAGCGTTCGGAGAAAAACAGGTCCAGTCCACGCTGTGCCGCGGGCGACAGCGCCGACGGATCGCCGCGAAGGAACGCGTCGTACGGGCTGTCGAAGCTGACGATACTGCGCACGAACGCGGCAATGGCATGCACGGCGTTGATGATCGAGTATGGGTCCTCGTCTCGCGGAAACACGTTCGCGACGCTGCGTTGGTACACCGGGTCTTCGCGCAGCAAGTCGGCGATCGCATCCTCGCGCCCGTTCATGCCCATCTCCACGGGGTGCTCGGAGAACAGCGGAATCAGCGCCTGGTCCTCGATGCGCGACAACAGGTTGTTGGCCCATGTGAGGCGGCTCGCGTAGGCGACGTTGACCAGCGACATCGCGCCGCGCGGGTGCGCCTCGCCGGTCGCCCCGACTGACACCGGCCGTCCGTCCGTGAACGCCAGCGCCTGCAGGTGACAGGTGGCGCAGGCCATCGTGCCGTTGACGGACAGCCGCCGGTCATAGAAAAGCCGCCGGCCCAACTCCACCTTCGCCACGGACATCGGGTTATCGACGGGCACCGGCGGCGCCGGTATTCGCGCATCGATACCCCAGTCGTACGCGGGCGCACGGCCGTTCCACCACAGCCAGGTACCGGCGGCCAGCACGACCACCGCCAGCGCAAGCGCCCATCCGCGCCGCATCAGCGCGCCGTGTGGAACAGGCGCTGCTCGGTCAGCGCCTCGCCGGTCCGGCCGTCGAAGCCGAGCACCGGTAGCAGCGTCGCGCAAGCCGGGTCCGCGGGGCCGGATTCGCAATGGGTGACCGGACCCGAATCCGGCGGCAGTGCATCGAGGAGTGGTCCCAGGTCCACGGCAACTGCCACGCCCGGGCGCCATCCGGGCAAGTGCACATCGACGCGGTTCGGACGATCGCATCCCTCGATCGCCGTGACGGCCCCGCGACAGCCTGCGCTGCCCAGGTGCACCGACGCACGACGATCACCGTCCTTCACGGCCGCACGCAGGAACTTGTAGCCCGAGCGCCAGTGCCAGTGCATGCTCATGTCGTCGAGCGGCGGCGCCGCCAGTAGCGGGTCCGCGTGGTTCCGTTCGAAGGGCACGCCGATCCGGAATGCGATGCCGGCAACCTCCCCGTCGGCGACGCGCCCTACGATCCGGTCGTTGCCGTCCGGCGTGCCGTTCGCACAGGTGCCGGCACCACCCTCGAGGTCAACGAGACCGATGCCCTGCCCCTGCCACCGCCCGTTGTCCCCGAGACTCACGGTGTCGTGGCGGCCGTCCGGGCGCACCACGGCAAGCTCACTGACGTAGAAACGAAGGTCCGCGAGATCGCCGGCGCAATCCGCCGGCACGCCGCCATTGGCAGCGACAAAACGCATCTCGAACGGGGCGTCCGCGGGGCCGCACGCGGCCACGAGCCACAACGGCACGAGGAGCCTGAGATGGGCGGTAATCGACATTGAGGGGCCTGCCCGACGCCGGAACATGCCGCATTGTACCGCGGCGCTGAGGCGCGCCGGGCGGCGCGGTCAGGGGGCCGTCTTGGGGAGCGGGTGATTGCCGGTCAGCGTCTCTTCCTCGTCGTCGTCCTCGTTCAAGGAATAGTCGAGCACGCCGGTGGCAATCATGTCCGTCGACGCCTGGGCGATCGACAGTTCGGTCTCGAGTTCGCGCTGGCGGACTTCCGCGCGGGTGTTCTCCGTGGCGCGATCGCGCAGCTCTTCGCGCAGCTCGCGGGTCTTCTTCACCGAGTCTTTCAGGTCGGCGCGGAGCTTTTCCGCAGCCTCCTGCTGGTGCGAGATGACTTTGTCGCGCTTTTCGATCTCTTCCTTCGCGTCCTCGAGCTCCTTGTCACGCGTCTCGAGTTTTTCGCGAAGTTCCTCGCAGGACGACTGCGAAATGCGGTGTTCGGCTTCGAGGTTGCGGATCCGGTCGTCGCGCGGGTCGCGCTTGCGGGCCGACGCGCCGCCGCTCATGCGGGCGCTGATCGATGCCAGTATCCAGCCGAGGAGGAAGGCCCCGACGGCGAGCAGCACGACGTTCTGTGGGATCTCGGCAAACATCCGTTAATGATTATGCGCTTTCAACCCGTGAAAAAGGACGGAGTTCTCACTCCTGCGATCACTTTGTACGCCCGTGCAAGTTGCGTCGAGCGACGCACCGTCGCCATCCGGCGCCATTTTTTCTTTATTTAACAATCTCTTGCGCTGACTCTGGCCGGCGGTGCCCGCTCAGGCACGCTCGAGAGCCAGCAACGTCAGGTCCGGGAAATCCGTGAACAGGCCGTCGACACCGAGCGTGTCCGCGCAGAACGCGACCAGTTCGTCGTGCGTCGAGAAACCCGGTGGCAGGCTGTCCGCACGAACCGTATACGGGTGTACGTCGAGACCCACGGCATGCGCGTCGGCGACGAGTGGCCCGGCAACCGGCTTGCCGTCCTCGCGCGTGTAGCAGTGCTCGAGCCACGGACCGATCGCATCGGCCACCCGGGCCACGTCCGCGAGCGCTTCGGGCTTTCGAAGCGCATCGTAATCCGTCGGCGACTCGCCCCAGGCGTTGTCACCGATGAGCTGCACCAGTGGCAGCCGGCACCCGAGCTCCTCTCTCAGGCGACGCACCTCGGCCGCATCGAAGCACTGCACGCGCACCGGGTCGCCGGGTTGCGTGTAACCGAACGCGTCCAGTACCGACAACACGCCGGCCGACAGGTCGATGCCTTCCGCGCGGTGCCATGCCGGCCGCTTGATCTCCGGGTACACGCCGGCCGTGCGCCCCAGCGACCGGTTCAGCTCCGCGACGAACGCCAGCTCTTCCGCGAGCGTGTGGATACGGAACTCGCCGCTGCGAACCGGGAATCGACCCGGGTACACGGCCTGCCCGTCCTCCCCGACCCGCTCGGTGACGCGGAGACCGCGGAGTTCCGCGAGGGAAAAATCCCGGACGTACCAGCGGCCGTCCGGACGCGCGCGCTCCGGATAGACCGTGGCGACGTCCGTGACGCGGTCGAGGTGGATGTCGTGCAGGACCACGAGTTCGTCGTCGCCGGTGGCGACCACGTCCTGCTCGAGGAAGTCGGCGCCGCAGGCATGCGCCAGGGCCTTCGCGGCCAGCGTGTGCTCCGGCAGGTAGCCCGAAGCCCCGCGGTGCGCGATCACCAACGGCCGTGAGTCAGACATCGTCTTAGGATTGCTTTGTAAGTTATTGTTTTATTGTACTTCGCCGTCGGCGTCGTAACCCGGAAAATCCACCACTTCCCAGCGGTTCGTGTCTTCCGAGCGGGCCTGCCGCTTCAACGCGTCGACCATGTCGCGCGCGTTCCACTCCACGTGCTCCTTCGTCCTCGCGATCAGCTCTTTCGGCGTTTCCGAGACCTGGCCGTAAGGCCGGATCACGATCATCGGCTTCCCGTTCGCGTCGGCGGCGTCCATGATGAAGTTCACGAGGTCGGGCTGTCTCTCGTACAGGGCCGGCAACACGAACACTGCTTCCGACTCCTTGATCTGCTGGATCAGCGTGTCCTTGACCTCGTTCATGCCGCCCGTCGGGCGCTCTTCCGGCTTGCTGACGTTCAGGTAGTAAAATCGATCGACACACTCGAGGAACTCGAACAGCCGCAGGTAGTCGTCTGTCTCGCTGAATGCATGCGTGACGAATACGCGAATCGGATTGTCTTCGGACACGATCGGCTCCCCTCAGGTCCGGACCTTCAACAACGTGTAATGGCGATTCTACCAATTTGAGCGGACAATACCCGCGATGAAACTCCTCCTGTACAACATCCGCTACGCCGTCGGCGGCGGCGCAAGCATGCACATGCCGCTGCCAGGCGCAGGCTACGTGCTCGGCAACCAGAACGTCCTGCCGGAACTCACGCGCTTCATTCGTTCGGTCGATCCCGACATCGTCGGCCTGATCGAAGTCGATACCGGGTCGATCCGCAGCCGCATGGTGAACCAGGCGGAGTCGATCGCGGCGAGCCTCGGCATGAACACGTCGTACGAAACGAAGTACGGCGAGCGGTCGATCAATCACATGCTGCCGATCGTGCGCAAGCAGGGAAACGCGTTTCTCGCGGCCGAGCGCGTGCACGGCGAGAAGTTTCACTACTTCGATACGGGCATCAAGCGGCTGATCATCGAGCTAGAGATGCAGGACTTCGCCGTATTCCTGGTGCACCTGTCGCTCAAGTACCGGCACCGGCACCTGCAACTCCGGCGGCTGTACGACCTGATCGAGGCCACGAGCAAGCCCGTCATCGTCGCCGGCGACTTCAACACGTTCTGGGGCGAGAACGAGATCTACCTGTTCATGAAGGCCGCCGGCCTGCGCTCGGCCAACAGCAACGGGCTGCCGACCTACCCAAGCCGGGCCCCGCGCAAGGAGCTGGACTTCATCCTGTACCAGGACGGCATCCACGTGAACGATTTCCGCATTCCGGACGTGCGCCACTCGGACCACCTGCCCTTATTGTGCGATTTCACGGTAGGTTGATCGAGAGGCCCACCGGCAGGCAGTATCGAAGCACGCACCGCAACGGCGCCCCGGGGGGCTCATGAGCAGCAATCACTGGACACTCGAGACGGACGGCGACGGCATCGCCTGGCTGAAAATCGACAAGGCGGACGGCAGCGCGAACGTGCTCTCCGCGTCGGTCATCCGGGAATTGAACGACGTCATCGCCGGGTTGGAGCAGGCACTGCCGGCAGGTGTCGTCGTCTATTCCGGAAAGCGCGGCCATTTCATCATGGGCGCGGACATCAACGAGTTCACGCAGATCAGCACGCCCGATCAGGGCTACGAGTTGACGCGCCAGGGGCAGAAGGTCTTCGATCGCCTCGAAGCACTGCCCTGCCCGACCGTGGCCGCCATCAATGGCCACGCGCTCGGCGGCGGACTCGAGCTGGCGATGGCCTGCGACTACCGGGTCGCGGTGGATCGCGGCAAGCGGATTCTCGGTTTGCCGGAGGTGCAACTCGGCATACACCCGGGATTCGGCGGCACCGTTCGCGCCGTGAAGCTGTGCGGCGTGCGCCCGGCGATGCAGCTCATGCTGACCGGCGGCCCGGTCGATGTCGCAAAAGGCCGCCGCATCGGCCTCGTCGACCGCATTGCGACGGATGCGTCCTGGCGGGCTGACGCGAGCGCGCTCATACGCACGCAGCCCTCGCTCCGCAGCGCCCCGTTCGTCGAAAAGCTGCTCGGACTCGCGCCGGTGCGGCCGTTCATTCGCAAGGTGCTCGAGAAGCAGGTCGCTTCCAAGGCGCGCCGCGAGCACTACCCCGCGCCCTACGCCATCGTCGACCTCTGGACGCGCCACGGCGCGCGCGGCGACGCAGCCTACGATGCCGAGGCACGATCGATCGCCGAGCTCATGTGCACCGACACGTCGCGCAACCTGGTGCGCGTGTTCTTCCTGCAGAACCGGCTGAAGAGCCAGGGCAGCGACGATGCACCCGAGGTCACGCACGTGCACGTCGTCGGTGCCGGCGTGATGGGCGGCGACATTGCAAGCTGGTGCGCACTGCGCGGACTGAACGTCACGCTGCAGGACCGCGAAATGCAGTACGTGACGCCGGCGCTGGAACGCGCACAAAAGCTATTCGCGAAACGCATACGCGACGACGACGAACGCGCGGCCGCCACCGCCCGGCTCACCGCCGACGTCGACGGCAACGGGGTGCCCGAAGCCGACCTCATCATCGAGGCCATCTTCGAGAACCTCGAAGCGAAGCAGAAGCTCTACCAGTCGTTGCAGTCACGCATGAAGCCCGGAGCCGTGCTGGCGACGAACACGTCGAGCATACGGCTGGAAGAGCTGCGCACGGTGCTCGACGCACCGCAGCGCTTCGTCGGGCTGCATTTCTTCAACCCGGTCGCAATGCTGCCGCTGGTCGAACTGATCCGCTGCGACGACACGGATCGGGCGGCGCTCGACACGGGCCTCGGCTTCGTCCGCAAGATCGGGAAGCTGCCGCTCGAATGCGCGAGCGCGCCGGGGTTCGTCGTGAACCGCATCCTTGCACCGTACACGAACGAGGCGCTGATCCTGGCCGCCGACGGCGTCAGCCTGAAGGCCATCGACAAGGCGGCGGTGCGCTTCGGCATGCCGATGGGGCCGATCGAGCTGGTCGACAGCGTCGGCATCGACGTCGCGCTGCACGTCGCGCGGGTACTCGGCGGCGCCTACGGCCGGCCGATCCCGGCACTGCTGGAACAGATGGTCGAGAGCGGCAACCTGGGCCGCAAGAAAGGGGCCGGCTTCTACACCTGGACGGACGGAAAGCCCGTGAAAGACGATGCCGGCAACCCGGCGCCGAACGACATCGAGGACCGCCTGATCCTGCCGATGGTCAACGAAGCCGTCGCCTGCCTGTCAGAAGGCGTCATCACCGACGGTGACCTGCTCGACGCGGGCGTCATCTTCGGCACCGGCTTCGCGCCGTTCAGGGGCGGTCCCCTGGCCTACGCCCGGTCGCGCGGCGTCGCGGCGGTCGTTTCGCGGCTCGAAGCGCTGGCTCGCGATCACGGTGAACGCTTTGCGCCGCACGCCGGCTGGGCAGAAATCGGTGAGTGACGGGCGCTCGGGCGCCGGAACGGTGAACCGGTGCGCATGCAGCCGCCGGCAAAGTGTGCGCAAAATCACGATGCGGCTCATTCGGAGTTCCGGAAGTCGTTGAATTAAAGGTAGAATGCCTCGCGTGCCCGCCATTGCCGGTGCACGGAGACAAGCAAACGACAATTCCGCGACCGCCTGGCGGTCGCAAACGAGCGAACAGGTAGACTATGACGGACGAGCAGACAACGTCGGAACTGCTCAGGCGTTTTTCGCCGCTGGACGGACTCAAACGGGACAATCTCGCGGCCCTTGCGCGCAAGGTCCAGATCCGGGAACTCTCCCCGGGCCAGGTCCTGTTCAAGGAAGGCGACACCGAAAAACGCACGTTTTACGTTGTCACGGGCACCCTGGAACTTCAGGACCAGGGCAAGACCGTCGGTACGGTCGAGGGTGGATCCGACTTCGCCCGCAACCCGGTGGCTCCCGTCTACCCGCGGCGCGTCACGGCGAAAGCCCGCGACCGGGTCCAGTTCATGTCGATCGACAGCGACCTGCTCGACGTCATGCTTACGTGGGACCAGACCGGTACCTACGAAGTCTCCGAGTTGCAGGGGTCGAAAGACGACGCCGGCAACGAAGACTGGATGACGATGCTGTTGCAGACCAAGGCGTTTCACAAGATCCCGCCGGCCAACATCCAGGCGATCTTCATGCGCATGCAGCAGATCAACTACAAGTCCGGCGACGTGATCCTGAAACAGGGCGCCGAAGGCGACTACTTTTACGTGCTCACGCGCGGCACCGCGCTGGTAACGCGCGAAACGCCGCTCAGCAAGGACGGCATCAAGCTCGCGGAGCTGTCCGTCGGCGACACGTTCGGTGAGGAAGCGCTGATCTCCGACGCGAAACGCAACGCCACGGTCACGATGACCCGCGACGGTTCCGTCATGCGCCTCGGCAAGGAAGACTTCAAGAAGCTCCTGAACGAGCCGATGCTGGACTGGGTCGATATCGACGAGGCAAGGCAGCTCGTGCGCGAGGGCGGCCAGTGGCTGGACGTCCGGCTGCCGAGCGAGTTCGAGAACAAGCACCTCGACGGCGCGGTGAACATTCCGCTGTATTTCATCCGCCTGAAGATCAACACGCTGGACAAGTCGCGCAACTACATCGTCTGCTGCGACACGGGCCGCCGCAGTTCGGCCGGCGCGTACATCCTGAGCGAGCGTGGATTCCACGCCTACGTGCTGCGCGGCGGCATCAACAAGGAACCGTCCTGACGGTCCGGTGACGTCCTGGCGCCGGCAACCGCCGGCGGTCGCTACATCGTGTGGGTGGGCTTATCGCCGCCGAGGGCGCCGGCGAGGTAATTCTCGATCTTCTTCTGCGTGTTGCCCTGGTCCTGGTCGCTGAACTGGACGCCGATGCCCGCCGTCCGCTTGCCCTGGGCGCCTTTCGGCGTCATCCAGATGACGGTGCCGGCCACCGGGATCTTTTCTTCCTCGCCCATCAGGTTCAGCAGCATGAACACCTCGTCGCCGAGGCGGTAGGAGCTGTTGGTGGGGATGAACAGGCCGCCGTTGACGATGTACGGCATGTACGCGAGGTACAGCGCGCTCTTGTCCTTGATGGTCAGTGTCAGCAGTCCCGGCTTGCTCATCCGTATGTCCTTGGTCGTCCCGTAGCGTGATGGCTACCCGCCGCGCCGCGCAGGCCCGTCGCCCAGTCTATCAGCAGGCCTTCGAACGCCAGTTGGACGTTGAAGGAGCCGCCGGGCTGCCCGCGAAGTCGGTTGATCCGGTCTAGATAGCAAAACAGGTTCCGGCTGTCCATGCGCTGCAGCACAGAATCCGGCAACGCGCCCGGACCGGCCGCTTGCGGCCCCGCCACGGCGACCCGGGCGGCCGATTCCACCTGCCGGGCGAGCCACTCGAGGACGAACCCGGGGTCCTGCCTGGACCAGCTCTCGGCCACGTCGATCGGTGACGCCTCGCCGCCGGCCACACCGGCAAGGTCGCGGACCATGGCATGGCGGGCGTCGAGCTGCTCCGCCGCGGTCATGGCCGCGATCGGCGCGAGCCCGGCCATGCGCAACGGCTCCACCCAGGACGTGCCGGGCCGTACGCGATCGAGCCAGGCGAGGCCCTCGGCCTCCGACGGCACCCGCAGCGCGAGGCGCTGGCAGCGGCTCAGGATCGTGGCCGGCAGGCGGCCCAGCCGGTCGGCGACCAGGACCAGCAGCGTGTTGCCCGGCGGTTCTTCCAGCGTCTTCAGCAGCGCGTTCGCGGAATTGGCGTTCATCGCGTTGGCGGGCTCGATGACCGCCGCCTTGCCGCGTCCCTCGTAGCTCGTGAGGGCCAGGTCGGCGACGAGCTCGCGAACCTGGTCGATCAGGATCGCGTTCCGGTCCTCCGGGCGCTCCAGCCAGTGCAGGTCCGCGTGCTGCGGCCGATCGAAGGGCCAGACCGGCAGCGCGTCCGCCGTCAGGCCGAGCTTGCGGCGCACCATCCAGGCAGCCGCGGCACGCTTGCCGACGCCAGGCGGCCCGGACAGCAGAACCGCGTGCGGTTCGCGGCCGGCGCCGGTCGCATCGGACCACTGTTTCGCGAAGTCGCTGAGCCAGGGGATTTCCATTAATTCAATAACTTGTAGTCGTTTTCGAAGGTCACTTCTATTTCGCTGCCGCCAGCAATTCCGTCGCGATGGCGTCGACGGCGGCCCCGACCTCGTCGATGCCGCCCTGCGCATCCACGACCCGGAAACGCGCGGGCTCGGCCTCGGCGAGCGCGAGGTACGCCGCCCGCACCCGTTGGTGGAACGCCTCCGTTTCGCTGTCGAGCCGGTCCTGGGCACCGCGCCGCCGCGTCCGCTCGAGCCCGACGTCGACCGGCGCGTCCAGCAGGACGGTGCAATCCGGCGCCAGATCTCCGAGCACCCAATCGGCCAGCGTCTCCACCCGTTGCGGCGGCATCTCGCGCCCGCCGCCCTGGTACGCCCGGCTCGCATCGACGAACCGATCCGCCACCACCCAGCGCCCTTCGTCCAGGGCCGGGCGAATCACATTGTCGACCAGCACGGCGCGCGCCGCGAACATCAACAGCAGTTCGGCGACCGGCGGCAACGGCTCGTCGCCGTGCTGCAGCACGACCTCGCGGATGCGCTCGGCAGTCGGCGTGCCGCCCGGCTCGCGTGTACGCAGGACGGTGACCCCGCCCTGCTCCAGCCGGGCCACGAAGCGGTCGATCTGCGTGGACTTGCCGACGCCCTCGATGCCCTCGAATGTGATGAATCGCCCGCGCGCCATCCGTGCTCTCCTGGGGGTGCGCCCCGAGCCTACCCTACTTGCCCGCGCCGCGGAGGCGCTTCAGGTATTCGCCGACCGCCTTCTCGTGTTCCTCGACGGTCACCGAGAAGGTGTGACTCCCATCGCCGAGCCCGGTCGCGACGAAGTACAGCTCGTCGCCGTCGGCCGGGTGCAGCGCGGCCCGGATCGCCGCCCGGCCGGGCATGGCGATCGGCGTCGGCGGCAGGCCGTGGCGGGTGTAGGTGTTGTACGGCGTGTCGGTCCGCAGGTGCTTGCGGGTCAGGTTGCCATCGAACGCTTCGCCAACGCCATAGATCACGGTCGGGTCGGTCTGCAGGCGCATGTTCTTCTGCAGGCGACGCACGAACACACCGGAGATTCGCTCGCGTTCGTCGGCACGCCCCGTTTCCTTTTCGATGATCGACGCGAGGATCAGCGCCTCGTAGGCGTCATCGAGCGGCAGTGCCTCGGCCCGTGCCGCCCATTCCTCGTCGAGCACGGCTTGCATCAGACCGTGGGCCTGCGCGAGCAGGGAGCGATCTTCGGTGCCGCGGGGGAAGTGGTAAGTCTCCGGGAGGAACAGTCCTTCCGGCGACGCGTATGTCGAGCCGAGCGACTCGAGCAATGCCGGCCAGTCATCGCTGCTCATGGTGCTGACGACTTCCGGGTGCCGCTGGAGCTGTGCGAGCAGTTCGCGATGGTTCCAGCCCTCGATGATCGTGAACGTGTGCAGCACCACCGCCCCACTCGTGAACTGATCCAGCAGTCCCGCGGGCGTGGTGCCGGCAGCGATCAGGTACTCACCGGCCTGTATCCGTTCTGCGTCGCCCGTCCAGCGCGCGTACCAGCGCAGCAGCGTACAGTGTTCGATTACACCGTCGGCCGCCAGGCTGTCGCAGACGGCGACGAACGGCGTACCGGTGGGAATGACGTGACGCAAGCCGTTCGGCGGAAGGTTCAGCGGCGTCTCGAGGTATTGCCGGGTCACGCTCAGGGCCACGGCGGCGCCGATCACAGCGACCGCCAGCACGGCGGCCAGCAGGATGAGGAAACGCTTCAACGCAGCGGCCCGTACGACCGCACGGTCACTCGAACGCCCGGAAAACGAGGCTGCCGTTCGTGCCCCCGAACCCGAACGAGTTCGACATCGCGATGCGGACACGGGCATCGCGCGCCGTGTTCGGCACATAGTCGAGGTCGCACGCCGGGTCCTGGTTTTCGAGATTCACCGTCGGTGGCACGACCTGGTTGACCAGCGCCTGGATGCAGAAAATGGCTTCCACCACGCCGGCCGCGCCGAGCATGTGGCCCGTCGACGACTTCGTCGAACTGACCATCAGACGGTCGGCCGCATCGCCGAACGTACGGCGGATACCGACCGTCTCGCCGATGTCGCCGGCCGGCGTCGACGTGCCATGGGCGTTCAGGTAGTCGACGTCGCCGGGATCGATGCCGGCATCACGGATCGCGGCCGACATGCATTTGCGCGCGCCCTCGCCGTCTTCCGGCGGGGTCGTGATGTGGTACGCATCGCCGCTCATGCCAAAGCCGACCAGCTCCGCGTAGATGCGCGCGCCGCGTGCTTTCGCGTGCTCGAGTTCCTCGAGGACGACGCAGCCGCCGCCGTTGCTGAGAACGAAGCCGTCCCGATCGACGTCGAACGGGCGGCTCGCGCGTTGCGGCTCGTCGTTGCGTGTCGTCATGGCCCGCGCGGCGCAGAAACCGGCCATGGCCGAGGGCGTCGTCGCGTACTCGGAGCCACCGGCCAGCATCACGTCGGCGTCGCCGTACGCGATCGTGCGGCCGGCAATGCCGATGCAGTGCGTCGACGTGGCGCAGGCGGTGACGATGGACAGGTTCGGGCCGGTCAGGTGCTGCAGTATGCTGACCTGGCCGGACGTCATGTTGATGATGCTGCCCGGGATGTAGAACGGCGACACCTTGCGGGCGCCGCCCTTCTGCAGTTTCTCGACGTTGTCCTCGATGAAGCGGATGCCGCCGATGCCGGCACCCATCGCTACACCGATCCGGTGTCCGTTCTCTTCGGTGACGGTGAGCCCGGAATCACGCAGCGCTTCAGAGCTGACCGCGATGCCGTAGTGGATGAACGGATCGTTCTTCCGCTGGTCTTTCGGCGCCAGGTAATCGTCAACGTTGAAGTCGCGCACCGTGCCCGCGATACGGGTCGGGTACGTACTCGCGTCGAAGTCGGTGATCTCACCGATCTGCGAGTTGCCGCTGCACACGTTCTCCCAGGCCACATCGAGCTTGCCACCGACAGGTGAGACGATGCCCATACCCGTGATGACGACGCGTCGCTTGCTCAAAGGAAACCCGTGAAGAGTGGCGGAATCGCCGGGAGTGGAGAAATGGCGCGACCCGGGCCGCGCCGGGAATAGATCAGTCGCTCTTCGAACGCGAAGTAACGAAGTCGATGGCCTGCTGTACGGTCGTGATCTTTTCGGCTTCCTCGTCCGGAATCTCGGTTTCGAATTCCTCTTCGAGTGCCATCACGAGCTCGACGGTGTCGAGCGAATCCGCGCCCAGATCATCGACGAAAGAAGCATCGTTCGTGACTTCTTCTTCCTTCACACCGAGTTGCTCGGCAACGATGCTCTTGACCTGTTCTTCAATACTGCTCATTGGGTAGCTTCTCCTGAGAAGACTATGATTACCGGTAAGTACTTGATTTTCCTAGGGGCGTCTTACCGAGGATGCGTATTGTAAGTGAAACAGTGACGGCATTCTATACGCTTTGGTCGAGTTTTTCGCGGGCTTTCAGTCCATCAGCATGCCGCCATTGACATGCAGTGTTTCGCCCGTCACGTAAGCGCCCGCAGGCGATGCCAGGAACACCACGGCATTGGCGATATCGCTTGCGTCACCGAGCCTGCCGAGCGGCACCTGCGTCAACATCGCGGTGCGCTGTTCTTCCGGCAGCACGCGCGTCATGTCGGTATCGATGAAGCCCGGTGCAACGACGTTCACGGTGATGTTTCGCGATCCGATTTCTCGCGCCAGCGACTTCGAGAAGCCGATCATGCCGGCCTTCGCCGCCGCGTAATTTGCCTGGCCCGCATTACCCATGATGCCGATGACGGAGGCAATGCTGACAATGCGTCCCTTCTTCGCTTTCATCATGCCGCGCAGACAGGCTTTCGACACGCGGTACGTGCCGCTCAGGTTCGTACCGAGCACGTCGTCCCACTCTTCCTGTTTCATCCGCATCAACAGATTGTCGCGTGTGATGCCGGCATTGTTCACGAGTATCGTCGGCGCACCCTCGTTGCCCTGCACGTCAGCGACAGCCGCCTGCACGGATGCGTCGTCCGCAATGTTCAACGCAATCCCCCGGCCCCGATCACCGAGCGTCTCACTGATGGCGGCTGCACCGCCGTCGCTCGTCGCCGTGCCGACGACCGTCGCACCGGCATCCGCCAGCGCACTCGCGATGGCGGCACCGATTCCACGCGATGCGCCGGTGACGAGAGCGACTTCGCCCTTCAACAGGTCGGATTGATAGATCGTGCTCATTCGACTCCCCGAATTTTGAGAATGTTGCCGGCCCGCGCCCGGTGTCAGGCGGCCAGCGCTTTTTCCAGTCCGCCGATGCTGTCGACGGTGGCCACGGTCAGTGTCTTGTCGATGCGGCGGACCAGACCCGCGAGCACCTTGCCCGGGCCGCACTCGACGAACGTGTCGGCTCCCGCCGCCGCCAGGGCCGCAATGGTCGCGGTCCACCGGACGGGCCGGTAGACCTGCGAGGACAGTGTCGCGCGAATGTCGTCCGCGTCGGTATACGGGCGCGTGGTTGCCGCGCCGATCACGGTCACCGCCGGTTCACGAAACGCGGCCGCCTGCAACGCGTCGGACAGCGCTTCGCCGGCCTCGCGCATCAACGACGAGTGCGACGGCACGCTCACCGGCAACACCACGGCACGCCGTGCACCGCGCGACTGCGCGAGTTCCACGGCGACGGAGACGGCCGACGCGGAGCCGGCCACGACGACCTGACCCGGCGAGTTGTAGTTGACCGGCTCGACGATGCCGCTGGCGCCGGCCTCTTTACAAACGGCCTCGATGACGTCGTCGTCCAGTCCGAGTATCGCCGCCATGCAGCCCACCTCCGGTGGAACCGCCGCCTGCATCAGCTCGGAACGGCGCTTGACGACCCGCATCGCGTCGGCGAAGTCGACGGCATTCGCGCAAACGAGCGCCGAGTACTCGCCGAGACTGTGTCCCGACATGAGCTGGCCGGCGTCACCGCCCGCCTCGACCCAGCAACGCCACGCCGAGACGCCCGCGGCCAGCATCGCCGGCTGCGTCACCGTGGTTTCCGAAAGTTTTTCGGCCGGCCCCGACTGCACGAGCGACCACAGGTCGTAACCGAGGACTTCGCTGGCCTCCGCGTAGACGTCGTTGACCAGGGGAAAGCGTTCGGCGAGGTCGGCCTGCATGCCCGGTGACTGGGATCCCTGACCGGGGAAGAGTATCGCTGTTGTCATTATCGCTCCGCCCGGTATCTCCTGCCGGGGTCGGGTGAGTATATCGGTGTGCGCCGCGCGACTCTAATGAACGGCGCGTCCCCGCCACCACAGGACCCCCGCGCCGCCGGCGAGGCCACCGATCGCCCCGTAGAGATGGGCGGCAACGACGACCGGCCCGCCGCTCAGCGCCGCCGATCCGGGCAATGGCCCGGCGGCGGTTTCCCACGCGAGCTTGCCCGCGACCAGCGTCCCGAGCACCAGCGCTTCGACGCGACGTTCCGGCCGGGTCATGCCCCCGACGAGCAGGCCCGCCGCAAGCAGCCCGTGCAGCAGGCCCGACAGGCCGACGTACCAGGCGAGTTGCGGCGCCAGGAACCAGAAGCCGGCGTCCATGACGATCAGGCTCGTCACGGCAACGGCGACCCATTCCACCAGCCGCAGCGCATTCCCGGTCAACACCCAGACCAGGGCGAGACCGGCGAGGTTCAGGGCAACGTGCGTCCAGCCGAGGTGCGCCACGTGGCCGCTCAGCAGCCGCCAGAGCTCGCCGCCGGCGAGACCGGCCCGGTCGTAACGCCACGCGTCGGCGAGGCCGGCCGCCTGGGCCAGGACGGCGAGAGCGGCGAGAATCGCCGGGACCAACCAGGTCCGGAACGCGGTACTGACGTCAGAGCGTAACCCCATGTTTGATATACTCGCGTTTACGTCTTTAGTCAGTCAATTTCGGCACTGGGCCGCCGGCCGTGCGGCATGGATGGAGCATAACGTGAACAGGAATTCCCGGACCCGCGCGCGTCGCCTCGAACGCGGTTTCACGCTGATCGAAATCATGGTGGTGGTCATCATCATCGGCCTGCTGGCGGCCATTGTCGCCCCGAACGTCATCGGCCGGATCGACGACGCGCAGATCGAAAAGGTGCGCGCCGACATTCGCAACATCGAATCGGCGCTGCAACTGTACCGACTCGACAACTTCGCCTACCCGTCCTCTGAGCAGGGCATCGAGGCACTCATTACAAAGCCGAATGACCCGAACGTCCGTAACTGGAACCCCGGCGGCTACCTCAAGGGCACCGTACCGAAGGACCCGTGGGGCAACGAGTACCTGTACCTGAACCCCGGCAACAACGGCGAGATCGACATCTATACGCTCGGCGCCGATGGCCGACCCGGTGGAGAAGGCATCAATGCCGACCGCGGCAACTGGAACATCACCGAGTAATCCCCTGCCGATGACCGAGCCGGTAACGGGGTCCCGATGAACACGCCGGGCCGCGGCCGCGGCTTCACGCTGATCGAAATTCTCGTTGCCCTCGTCATCGTGGGCATCGTGCTGTCGGTGGCGCTCCTGTCGACCAACCTCGTCGGCAACGACCGTGAACTGGACGAGGAGTCGCGGCGCCTCGCCGCGCTGATCGAAGTTGCGCGCGACGATGCGATGTTCCAGGGCCGGGAACTCGGCATCGAAATGCTGTCAACCGGCTACCGCTTCGTCGAGTTCGACCCCTACACGAACCAGTGGGCCGTCATTCCCGACGACGAGACGCTGCGCCACTGGAACCTGCCGGAAACCGTCGAGCTCGAGCTGGTGCTCGAGGACAAGCGGGTCCAGCTCGACGAAGAGCCGAAGGAGATTCGCTACGACCCGCGAACGGGCGCATCGATCGGTAATTATGCGCCGCACCTGCTCATCTACTCGAGCGGCGACATGACGCCGTTCGAAATCACGCTGACCCGGCCGTTTGACACGACCACGGCCATCCTTCGGGGCGACCTGCTCGGCAACCTCGAGTTCGGCGATGAAAATGCGACCGGAACCTGAGCGCTGCCGGCAATCCGGCTTCACGCTCGTCGAGGTGCTCGTCGCCCTGATGATCGTCGCGATCGCGCTCACGACCGTGACCGTGACGATGGGCCGGATGCTCTCTAACGCAAACCTGATGCGTGACCGGACCTACGCAAGCTGGATCGCACAGAACCGGATTACGCAGATACGCGCCGAGGGAACGATCCCGGATCTCGGTCGTACCAACGGCGACGTCGAGTTCGCCGGCGGTGAGTGGGACTGGGAGGCCGTCGTCTCGGAGACCGGCATCGAGAACCTGTTGCGCATCGACGTCACGGTATCGTACGCGGGCGCAGACGAGGCCATTCGAACGGTAACGGGATTCATCGGCGAGCCTGCCGTGCCGGGTATTTCAAACAGCCTCTGGACCCGGGGCATTCCCGACCGGGATGCCGGAGCGCCGGGAGACACGAATTGAGGCGCGCAACGGGCTTCACGTTGATCGAGGTGCTGATCTCGCTGGCGATTTTTGCCGTACTCACGCTCGTTGCACAGCAGACGATCTCGGCGACGATCACGAATGCGGAGATACTGAGCGACCGCATGGAGCGCCTGCAACAGATTCAAGGCGCGATGCGGCTGCTCGGTCGCGACCTCGTCCAGGCGGCACCGCGACCGATCCGGGACCCGCTGGACGATTCGATCCGGCCGGCGTTCCTCGTCGTCGGGGGCAGCGAGTTCGCACTCGAGGTCACCCACACCGGCTGGCCGAACCCGGCGGGGCTTCCGCGCAGCACGCTGCAACGCGCCGCGTACCGCATCGAGGACGGCGAACTCGTGCGCGTGCACTGGACCGTGCTCGACCCGACGCTCGGCACGGAGCCGCTCGCCACGGTATTGCTGGACGAGGTCGAGAGCCTCGCGTTCCGCTTCTACCTCGGCAGCGGTCAATGGAGCGAGGAATGGCCGCCGCGCGGCGCCGGGGGCCGCGCCGCCGCGTACGCCCGGCCGCGACTCGTCGAGGTCGTTCTGACGCTCGAAGACGAAGGCGAGATCACCCGCTGGTTCGAGGTGGCCCCGTGATCCGGCGCGAAGCAGGCGTCGCGCTGATCACCGCGCTCCTGATCGTGGCGCTGGTCGGTATCCTGACCGGCACCCTCGCCTGGGACAACGCGCTCGACCTGCGCCGCACGATGACGCAGATCTATCACGACGAAGGCACACAGGCCGCGTACGGCGCCGAGAACTGGGTCGGCTCCCTGCTGCGCGACGACCTGCGCGATTCGGACACGGATCACCTGGGCGAGATCTGGGCCGCTGAGTTCCCGGTACTGCCGATCGAGAGCCAGTCGGTCCAGGGCGCGCTGACCGGCGAACTCGTCGATCTGCAGGGCCGATTCAACGTCAACAACCTGATTGCCGGCAACGGCGAGGTCGACCCGCTTGCACTGGAACAGTTTCGCCGCCTGCTGAATATCCTCGAGCTCGACCCGCGCTTTGCGGGCATTGCGGCCGACTGGCTCGATGCCGATCGCGATTCCGGCTTCCCGGACGGCGCGGAGGACGCGATCTACAGCGGCCAGGTTCCCCCGTACCTCGCCGCGAACCAGCCGATCACCTCCGTCTCGGAACTGATGGCGCTGGAAGGCATGGACAAGGCCACGTTCGATGCGCTGGCCCCGTTCATCACCGCCCTGCCCGGCCGCACCGACATCAACGTGAATACCGCACCGGCGGAGGTGCTCCAGTCGCTCGACGAAACGCTGAGCGCCGCGGATGTCGAGAGCCTCATCTCGGAACGCGAGGACGGCGGCTTCGTCGACGTCGAGAATCGCTTTCGGACGCTGGTCGCCCCGGACATGCTCGATCGGATCGGCGAGACCACCAGTTTTTTCCAGCTTCGCGTCGTGGTGCAGATCGCCACCGTCCGCGTGAACTACTTCAGCCTGTTGTACCGCGATACCGGCGGCGCCGGTGAAGTGGTGCCAATCCAGCGCAGTTTTGGGACAATCTGACGATGAGCGAGATTCTGGTGCTTCGCCTGGAACCCGGGCACGACAACGCGGCGAGCTGGCTGGCCATCGATGCGAACGGCACGCGGCGCGGCAATCCCGGCCGTGGGTCGCTGACCGATGCCGCGGCCGAGGCCGGCGAACGGCCGGTCGTCGTACTGGTGCCCGGTACCGACGTGCTGACCACCGTGGTCGACATCCCGGCACGGGGAGCGCGCCTGGCTGCGGCTCTCCCGTTCGCGCTGGAAGACCAGCTCGCGGACGACGTCGACCGGCTGCATTTCGCGGCCGGTAAGCGACGCGACGACGGCCGGCTGCCCGTGTCCGTCGTGTCCAGGGACCGGCTGGACGGCTGGCTGTCGCGTCTGCGCGCGGCCGGCATCGCGCCGGCTCGCGTCGTTCCCGAGAATCACGGTCTCGCGATCGTCCCGAACACCTTGTCGATGCTCGTCACCGGCGACGGCGTCATGTTCAACGACGGCGGCGACACCGCGTTCGTGCTGCCCGACATCGCGCCGGCCGACGCGCTGGCGGCAACCGGCATACTCGAGTCGGCTTCGGAAGACGGCGGCAGCCCGCGGCACCTGCTTGCCTACTGCGACGCCGCGCTCGGCGATCGCTACGAACGCGACTGGGCGCTGCTGCGTCACGAACTCGACGGCGTCGACGTGCGACTGCTTCCCGACGGCGCGCTGCCGCGCCTCGCCGTGACGATCGCAAGCGGCGCCGGCATCAACCTGCTGCAGGGCCCGTACGGCGAGAAGCGGCAGCTCGGCGGCTGGCTGCATCCCTGGCGCTATGCCGCAGCGCTGCTGCTCGGGCTCGCGGTCGTTGGTCTCGCCTCGAAAGTGACGGACTATGTCCAGCTCCGCGCCGAACAGGCATCGCTCGAGGCACAGTTCACGGCCGAGTACCGGCGCCTGCGCCCGGCGGACCAGCGCAACATTGCCGACCCGGTCGGTACGGTCAATTCGCTGCGCCGGAGCCGTGGCGCGACCACGGAAGGCCCGCAGGTCTTTCTGCCGTCGCTCGCGTCGCTCGCAGATGCCGTCGCTCGTACGGACGCGGTGTCCGTCGAAGCGATCTCCTACCGCGCCGGCGTCGTCGACGTCCGGCTGAGCGCGCCGGACATCCCGAGCCTGGATCGCGTTGTCCAGGCGATCGATGCGTCGGGCCGCTTCACCGCCTCACTGCAGTCCGCCGACAACGTCGGCGACCGGGTCAGCAGCCGCATCCAGATCAAGGAGGCCGGCTGATGAAGGACTGGTTCGACAACCTCGAAACGCGCGAACGCCTGTTCGTCATCGTCGGCGGCGTCGCTACCGCCATCATCCTGTTGTGGGGCGGACTGTGGCTCCCGCTCGACCGGGCGCACGCGTCGATGCGCAGCAACGTCGACAGCTGGCAGCAGTCGCTCACGGATCTGCGCGTGCTCGGCGCGACGATGAACGACGAGGCCACCCCGTCGCAGCGCCCGGCGGTTGCCAGCGACGAGTCACCCGTCGTCGTCGTCGACCGCACGTTGCGCGAGCGCAGCCTGAATGCGGCCGTCAAACGCCGGCAGCCGACGCCGAACGGCATCCGGGTAGAATTCGAGAACGTCGCGTTCGACCAGCTCATCGTCTGGCTCGGAGACCTCGACCGGACCTACGGCATGAACGTGCAGGCCGGCAGTCTTTCGCTGGCGAGCCGGGCCGGGCCCGGCCGCATCAACGCATCGCTGACGCTGGAACGCAGTCCCTGATGGCGTCGCGTCGCCGCCTGCTCGTCGCCGGCTCGGCGGCCTTCGTAATCGGACTCGTCATACTGCTTCCGGCACGGGTGGTGTACCACTGGGCGTCGCCACCCGGCCTGTCGCTCGCCGCTATCGACGGCACGATCTGGCGCGGGCGCGCGGCCAACGCGGACATCGGCGGCATTTACCTCCGCGACCTGGAATGGCGCTTCGTCCCGTCGCGCCTGTTGAAGGCGACGGTCGCGTGGAAGATCAACGCGGTACCGTCGAGCGGTTTCGTCGATGTCGAAGCCGGCGTCAGCGTCGGCGGCGATGTTCTGCTGACCGACCTGCGCGCGTCGATCCCGCTCGGCGTGCTCCAGTCGGCCGTCGGCGTGCCCGGTCTGCAGGGAACGGCGAACGCGAGTTTCCCCACCGCCCGCCTGTCGAACGGCATTCCGTCGGACGTTACCGGCACGCTGGAGGTCGGCGGCCTGGTCCTGCCGCCGGTGTCGCCCGGCACGCTCGGGCGCTATCGCGCGGAATTCCAGACGCAGGACGGCACCGTCGTCGCGAGCGTGCGCGACGACGACGCGGTGTTCACCGTAGCCGGAAGATTGCAGATTGCGCCGGACCGCAGCTACGAGTTCCTGGGCCAGGTGGCACCGACCGCAAAAACCCCGCCGCCGGTTCGGGACCAGATGCGTTTTCTCGGAACGCCGGATGCGCAGGGGCGCTACGAACTGCGCCTGTCCGGCCGCTACTGATCCGGCGAAACTTCGACGAAACGCCCGAGCAGCGGAAAGTACAGCGCGCAGCGGGGTGACCGTCCGGCGTACGCCGCGTAAATCGTCGAGTACTTCTCGAGTTGCGGCCGATAGCGCCGAACTTCCGACGCGAGGAACCCGTCGAGGTCGCCGCCTTCGTGCGTGCTGGTCTTATAGTCGATGACCCAGTGCGTACCGTCGTCGTCGACCAATACGCGATCGATGACGATCGATACGCGGGCTCCGTCCAGGACGCCCGTCAACGCCAGTTCCGCTTCGCCCTGCCCCGAAAGGAGACGCCGCCCGGTGTCGTCGGCCAGCGCGTTCGCCACGGCGCCTCGCACACGCTCGCTGACCGGGTCGTGAACTTGTGTCGGGGCACCGAGTTCGTGCAGCCAGCGGCCGTTGCGCAGGGCGAAATCCTCGGGAATGCCCGCGGAGACGCTCTCGCGACCGTCGGCGAAACGCTGCAGCCAGCGATGCACCAGCGTGCCGGCAAGCCGGGCGTCGTGGCCGACCCAGTCGAATTCGACCGGCGGGGCCGCCGGCACGTTGGGGTCGGCGGGCAACTCGCCAGGCAGTTCGGCCTGCGGCGGAACCCACGGGCGGGCCAGCCGGCGCAGCGGCGGTTCGGCGAACACCGCACCGTCATCGACGACGCCCGTCGCGCCACCGGCATCGAACGCGTCCGCGTAGTCGCGCTCCACGGCGCCCCAGAGCCGATACAGCAGGGTGCTTTTCGGCGGTGGCCTCAACGCCTCGCCATCCGCCACCACGTGTCCGACGAGATGCAGTGACCGCCTGGCGCGCGTGCAGGCCACGTACAGCAAGCGGCCGGTTTCGTGGTCGCCCTTGTTCTTCGACAGCCGCCCGATGAAGCGGTGCAGCGGATCGCGGTCGATGTCGTCGCGGCGGCCGATCGGACTGATGATGCGCGCGTCGTCCGCGCCGTCCTGCGGCAGGTCGACCCACCCGAGCAGCGGCGCGGAGTCACTGCGCGGCTGACGTCCCAATCCGAACAGGACGACGTGATCGAACTGCAGTCCTTTCGACTTGTGCATCGTCATGACCTGGACCCGCGCGGGCGTGCTCGTCGACGCGCGTACGCCGTCCAGCATGTCCTCGAGCTCCGCCACATCGACCAGGGTCCCGGCGCGTTCGAGTGAACCGATCGCGTCGAAGTAGCGGTACACGTTGTCGACTTCGGCCGCGTCGCGCAGCAGCGCCGGCCCGCCCAGCGCGAACCAGGTGCGTTCGACGCGCTGTCGCAGCGTTTCGGTCCGGTCCGGCTGCAGCGCCGCCAGCAGTATCGGCAACGCACGACCGACGGCGTGCCGGCCGACCGGCGACAGCGCGTTCATGCGTGCCTCGTCGCGCAGCAATTCCGGCACGGTGCTCTGCTTGTCGCCGGCGACCAGGTGCAGCACGTCCGTCCAGTCCAGGCCGACCCACGCGCCGCGCAGCACGGCCAGCCACGCAATGCGATCCGCTTCGTGCGCGAGCGCCCGCGTCAGCGCGAGCACATCGATGATTTCGGGCAGGTCCGTCAGACGATCGATCTCGACGGCCTGGTAGGCCGTGCCGGCATCGCGCAAAGCACGGAGCAACGCCGGGAGTTGCGTGCGACTGCGCACGAGAATCGCGACGGAGTCGCCGGGGTTGTCGCGCAACGTCCTCTCGACGAGCCGGCAGCCCGTCGCGGCTTCCCGTTCCGCGTCAGCGCCGAACACCGGGTGCACCCGGCATTCCCCGTGGCCGATCAGCGCCGGTGCCGGTACGCACGGTGCGTAGCTGATCGCGCCGGAGAACGGGTCGTCATGCGACGGCAGGATGGACGGAAACACCGCGTTGAACCAGTCGACCAGGCCGGAGCCGGAACGGAAGTTTTGCCGCAGGACGAGCGACTCGAGCGGCACGCTGCCGATGCCGTGATGCCGTGCGCTCAGGAACTGCGCAACTTCGGCGTTTCGGAACCGGTAGATCGACTGCATCGGATCACCCACGCAGAACAGCGTGCGGCCGTCGCCGGGCGTCCAGCCGCCGGTCAATGCCTCGAGCATCCGGTACTGCGCTCTCGAGGTATCCTGCATCTCGTCGACCAGGATGTGCCGGATTTCGTAGTCGAGCAGCAACGCGACGTCGCCCGGCGCATCGGCCGTACCGAGCGCTCCTGACGCCGCGAGCGCAATCTCGACGTGATCCGTTACACCCTGGACCGCGCACAGCCGCCGCCATTCGACGATGGCCACCGGCAGCAGTCGAAACAGGTGCCGCAATACGTCCCACTGCGCGTCGTCGTAGCGTTGCGGCGGCAGATCTCGCAACGCTGCCAGCGCTGCGACAAAAGCATCGTGCCCACCCAGGGCTTCCAGCAGGTCGGACATCCGCGCCTTCGTGTCCTTGTCCGTTGCGGGAAAACCGATGCTGACGTTGACCTGCTTGCGCACCGTGCCCGTGCCCGTCAGCAGCAGGTCGGCCAGCGCGAGCCAGCGTTCGAGATCGTCGGCTCGCGAGGCCGGCATTTCCGGCACTTCGCCGAATCGGCAGATCGCGTGCTCCGGTTTGTCCGCTGCCGCGAGGTTGCGCGCGGCGTGCGCCGCGAGCGCGGCGAGTTCGCCCGCGTATTCTCCCGGAAGCGCGTCGGCGACCGCGGCGATCGCGGTCTCGACGATGGTGACCAGGCGCGCCTCGACGGCTGCCCGGAGGCGCGCCGCATCCTCGTCGGTCATTCTGCCGCTGCCCACGAACGGCAACCACTGGTCGCGGGTTCCGAGCATGGCCGCCAGTTGCGCGACGTACACGTTCGTGTTCGCGTCCATATGCAGGAACACCGACCGCACCGTCTCACCGGTGTCGCCACCGCTGGCAAGCCACTCGAGCGTTGCCGCAGCGGCCTGGCGATACAGGCGCGCCATCGGGGCACCCTCGATAATACTGGCCGCGCCGCCACCGCCCGCGGAGATCGGCAGCATGCGCGCGACCGATGCATTCAGCGCGTCGAGCGTCTGGATCCTCAGCCGGGACGGGCTGTCGAGCACGCCCCACTCCCGGTCCCTGTCACGCGCGAGCACACGCATCGCGGCTGCTGCCGTCACCTGCCGGTGCGGCTCCGTCGGCCCCCGGCCCGCCTCGGCCTCGCGCAACGCGTTGATGACGCGCAGGCGCATTTCAGCCGCCGCCTTGCGCGTGAACGTGATCGCCAGCACCTCTTCCGGCTCGGCAACCGTGCCGAGAAGTCCCAGGTAGCGCTGGATGAGGAGCTCGGTCTTCCCGGAGCCGGCCGGTGCCTGCACGATGAACGAACGGTTCACGTCCAGCGCATCGCGGCGGGCCGCGATGTCGGCTGCCAGCAACGCGTCGTCAGTCGCCGTCACGCAGCACCTCGGACGCCCGGCTGAGAATGGCCAGCGGGCGCGAATCCCGAAGCCCCTGTCGAACGTTGATCCTGACGTCGCCCGCCGCAATACCGGCGGCCAGTACCCACACGGCCTGCTCCCAGCGCGCCAGGTTGTCCGCGAAGGCGTCGTCAGCGGCGAACGCCGGCCCTGCACCGTCGATCCCGCTGTAGCGGCTGTCGACGTTGAACAGCGCGAGACCGGCGACCGGCTGGCGCAGCGCGCAGGCATACACGACGAGCTGTACGTCGTTCGGCTCGCCGCTGGTCAGGAATCGCTTCGGCTGGCCGGTCTTGTAGTCGATGATCGCGACGCTGCCGTCCGGCAGCTCATCCCGCCGGTCGGCACGCAATTGCAGCGACAGCCCACCGATCTCGGCATCGATGCGGCCTTCGACGGACGCGACGCGAAACGGCGCACGCCCGGCATCCGTCTCGATGACCACGCCGAGCAGGCGTTGCGTCCGCTCCTTCTCCACCGCCAGCACGGCCGCCAGTGTTGCGTCCGCATGTCGCTCGTGTCTTGCGAAAGCCTGGCGCACGGACGCCTCGATGCGACGCGCGCGGTCCGCCCCGGACCACTCGCGGATCGCATCGCGATCGGGGTGATCGCGGTACAGCGCCTGCAGAGCACCGTGCACGAGATTCCCGCGCGTGTTCGCCGCCACGCCACGCACGAAGGGCGGCATCGGTGCCGCACGAAGACGACCGGCAACGAACGCGCGCAACGGTTCGACCGACTGCTTCTGCAACGTTGCCGCACCGCCGCCGATTTCCTCACCCGGCGTGACGGCCGGGACCCGATCCGGTACGTCAGCCGTGTTGCCGGGCCCGCACCCGCGCACGGCGGCCCAGCCGGGATCGTCGGTTGCGTCGATCACCTCGCACGCGCCGAGCAGCGCGGTCGGCATCTGCTCCGCGTCCTCATCGAGCGCCGCGCAGCTGAACGTGCAATCAGCGGCGGAACCGGCGATCCGGCGGAGCACGCGCCGGGCGTGTACAGCCGCGAGTTCCGGCGTCGCGTCCGGCATGGCGTACCGCCGCTGCAGTTCGCGCGATACCAGCGACAGCGGGCGCTGTCCGGCGGGCCAGTCGGCGGCCGTCGCACCGGTCAGCCAGACGGCGTCCAGCGCCAGGCCCGCGGCCTCCAGCGGACCCAGCACGTGAATGACGCCGCGCTCGTTCTCCGGCTGAAACACGATCTCGGCGGCCATGGAGGCGATCCGCCCGACCGCCTCGGAACCCGGCATTCGCGGCGCGACGAGTTCCAGGCGGGCAAACTCGTTCAACAACTTGCGCCAGCGGTTGGCCAGCTGGAAATCGGCGCTGGTCTCGGGGGCCTCGCCGGGCCAGCCGAGTTCGCCGAGCGCCGCGTCGAAACAGGCAGCCCACTCGCCCGGCCGGCGGGTGGCCGCGACCGGCTCGAGCACGGCGTCGAGCCGGCCGAAGCGCGCGATCCAGTCCGCACCATCGGCGTCGGCCGCGGCACCCATTGCATCGACCAGCCGGCCTCGGGACCAATCGCGATCCGGGAGGTCACGCAGCGCCATGTCCAGCCGGTGACGTCCGGCCAGGCTACCGGCACCGAGATGCGGTGACCGAAGCAGGTGGCTGACGTCAGGACTGCTGATGTCGTGAAACAGCCAGCGCAACGCAAGCAACGCGGTCGCGATGGCAGGATACTCGCCGAGTGCGCGCCCGTACGACAGTTCGACGGCGTCGGCGAGTCGCGCTGGCGCAACCTGCCAGCCGGGCACGAGCCCTTCGCGGATCAGCGCGGCGGCACGTTGCGCGTCGCGCTCGAGCCCGGTCACGACGATGGCGACCCGGCGCGCCGGTGTCCCGGCGAGCATCTGCCGGGCCCAGCCACCGGCGGCACGCAACTCGGCATCCGCGCTGGCAAACCGCAGGTAACGACCGGGTCGGCCCGCAGGCATCGGCCAATCGGTGACCCGCGTCCCGCGTCCGGCCAGCGCCTCGAGCAGCGCCTGGACGCGCGGTGGTACCCGGTCGAAGCCGCAGGTTCGCACTTCCCGCAATGCGCCGCCGTCGCCGTTGCGCACGCGTTCCACGAGCGTTGCCGGCAGCGTCGCGGTATCGAGCCAGCCACCGTCGGCGAGCCTGGCCGCGTAGGCGCCCGCGGCGCGCGCAAACACGCGCTGGTCCTGCCCTCTCGCAGCGGCCTGCACATCCCCGAGCGGCACGCACCAGTCGTGCAGACGCTGCCACGCATCGCGACAGGCTCGCGCCAGCGCCGGAAACCGGATGAACGGGTCGTCGATATCGGCACGCAGGCATTGTTCCCACAGCACCCTCGACTGCAGGTCGTTGATGCGGGCCGGCAGCGCCTCGTCGGCGATGACGCGCTCCGCGAGGACCGGATACCAGTCGGAAAGTGCATGGATTGCGGGCGTACGCCAGGCACTGCGCCCGGCGTCGACCTGCCGGTCCGCCCAGGCCTGCTGCAGGGCCCGCGCGAGACGACGGTTTGCCGCAACGATATGAGCGGAGCCGTCCTCGGGAAAGTCGTCGAGTATCGGGTAGTCGGTCACGCTCGCAGGGGTCAGCGGTGCTGGTCGAGCAGGCTCTCGATCCGGTCGAACACGGTGTGCAGGGTTTCGGTGTCGGGCAGGTTCGTGATGCGGAAGTGATCGGTGTAAGGCGTGTTGAAGCTGGAACCGGGTGCGACCAGGACGTGCATGGTCTCCAGCAGTTCGAGCGCAAACGTGCGGTCGTCGAGCGAGCCGTCGAATCGCTCGTCGAGGCGCACGAAGGCGTACATCGCGCCCCGCGGCGCGACCAGGCTCAGGTACGGGCTGGCCGCTACGCGGTCCACGATGACCTGGCGCTGCTGGTGCAGCCGGCCGGCCGGCGAGACCAGTTCGCCGATGCTCTGGAAACCGCCGAGCGCGGTCTGCACCGCCCATTGTCCGGGAACGTTGCTGCACAACCGCAGGGCGGCCAGCAGTTCCATGCCGTGCACGTAGGCGCGAGCACGTTCGAGATCGCCGCTGAAGACGCACCACCCGACGCGGTAGCCACACGCCCGGTAGACTTTCGACAGACCGGAGTACGTGAGACACACGCCGTTTTGCACCAGCGTGCCCAGCGGCACGAACTCCGCGTCGTCGTAGACCATCTGGTCGTAGATTTCGTCGGCCATGATCAGGAGACCGTGACGTTCGGCGACGTCCACGATGGACTCCAGTACCTCGCGCGGATACACCGCGCCGGTCGGGTTGTTCGGATTGATGATGACAATCGCGCGTGTCTTCGGCCCGACCAGCGCCTCGATCGCGTCCGCGTCGGGCACGAAGCCGTTCCCGGGCAGGCAGTCATAGTAGCGCGGCGTGCCGCCGTTCAATGTCACCGCCGCGGACCACAGCGGGTAGTCGGGGCTCGGCACGAGCACTTCGTCGCCGCGATTCAGCAACGCCCGCAGCGTCAGGTCGATCAGTTCGCTGACGCCGTTACCGATGAACACCTCTTCCGCGCTGACGCCGCTGATGCCGCGGTTCTGCTGTTGCATCACGACGGCTTCGCGGGCGGGAAAAATGCCCTTCTGGTGGCTGTAGGGTTCCGCGAGAGCGAGGTTCTCGATCATCGCAAGCCGCATGGTTTCCGGCGTGCGGAAACCGTAGAGGCCGGGATTACCGATATTCAGCGAGATGATTTCGTAGCCGCGCTTTTCGAGTTCGATGGCGCGATGCGCCAGTTGTCCGCGGATTTCGTACTTGACGTCCCTCAGCGCGTCGCTGCTGCCGATGGCAGAATTCATTTACTGGTCTCTTCCTGTTGCGGGCACGACACCCGCCTCCGCGAGCCGTCGCATGTCGTCGGCAGAATACCCCAACCAGTCACGCAAAACCGCGCCGCCATCGGCGCCGAGCTCCGGCGGTGCATGATCGTAGCTCACCGGCGTGCGGCTGAACCGGACGGGATTCGCGACCACCGGTACCGTCCCGCCGGACGAATGCGGCAGCGTGCGCAGCAGGTGTGCCTGCGCATAGTCGGAGGCGAAGACCGTGTCGATGCTGTCGACCGGGCTGCACGGCACGCTCGCGGCGTTCAGTTGATCCTGCCAGTGCGCGGTCGTCTCCTGCCGGAACCTTTCGGCGAGCGGGCCCGTGACGCGTTCGCGTTGCTCCACGCGCGACGCGTTGGTCTCAAACGCCGGCCCGCCGAGTTCCGCGTCGAGGCCGAGTACGCGCACGCAGTCGGCGAACTGTCGATCCGAACCGACCGCGAGCATCAGGTAGCCGTCGGCGGTCGCGAAGGCCTGGTAAGGGACGATGTTCGGGTGCGCGGTACCCATTCGTCCGGGTACGTTTCCCCCGACCAGGTAGTTCATGTTCTGGTTGGCCAGCATCGCGACCTGCGAATCGAACAGCGGAACCTCGACGCGTTGGCCGCCTCGGCCGGCCGAGCGCGCGTGCAGGGCCGCGAGGATCGCGGTCGCGGCGTACATGCCGGTCATGAGGTCCGCGATGGCGACCCCGGCCTTTTGCGGAGACCCTCCCTCGGCGTCGGGAGCGCCTGTAATGCTCATGAACCCTCCGGCCGCCTGCATCATCGCGTCGTATCCCGGCTCATCCGCGCGCTCCGAATCGCTCGCAAACGCCGAGATGACGCAATACACCAGCGCGTCGTTTTTCGCGCGGAGCGCTTCGTAATCCACGCCGAGCCGTGCAGCAGCACCTGGCCGGAAATTGTGCACGACGACATCCGCCCGTTGCGCGAGCGCGATGATCAGGTCGCGTCCCGCCGGCGCGGACAGGTCGACCGCCAACGAGCGCTTGTTCCGATTCGCCGACAGGTAATACGCCGACACGCCGTTCGGGTCGTCGCCAAGCCAGGGCGGACCCCAGGCGCGCGTGTCATCGCCGGCACCGGGCCGCTCGATCTTGACCACGTCTGCCCCGTAGTCGCCGAGCAACTGCGTCGCCCACGGCCCCGCGAGAACGCGGGACAGGTCGAGCACGCGAAGTCCGTCGAGCGCTGACGTCAAACCCGGACCTGTTCAAAGGAGGCAATAAAAACCCGGCCAACCGTGGAGGGTTGGCCGGGCGGGTCCGCACGGAGATTGCGGATTGCGTGACCGGATCGTCGCATGGGAATGCTCGACGACCTAGTCCAGCTCTTCGACATCCGCCCCCTGAACATCATAGTCAGGCGGTGTCTCGACCGGTGCTGGCGCTTTCTTGCCGAAGCCGACCAGCAGGTCTTGGTATTCCTGGCTGTCGATGGCGCGGATGCTGGATATTCCGATCACATCCGGCTCGAAGCCGCCACTGACGACAAGCTCGCTGCTCAGCGGGCAAATGCGCGACCCCGTTGTCGTGAAGCCGATGCCCCAGCCCGAACCCAGGCCAGCGGCACGGCGATTGAGCCGCATATGGTACTTTTGCTTCCTCGAGTCGGTGACCACGAGGTTGCTGCCGTCCAGTACCTGATAGTCTCGGACAGTCCCATCCAAGATGCAATCCGACCCCCGGATGTCGCTGGCAGAAGGGACGCCATCGTCGGTCCCGGAGGTCGTGGAACATCCTAGCAAAACACCTGAAAATAGCAATATAAACAGCTGTTTCATAAAGTCTTTTTTGAGAACAGGTATTGACCGTGACGGCGGCCGGGAGCGCCTGTCACCGGATCGCGATTGTTGCACGAATCCGGGCAAAAATCAGATTAAGTTGACGAGCCTTCCGCAGGCCGCCGGGCACTCACCCGGCGTCGCCCGCCGCGACCGGCCGCCGGCGATCCCGAATCCACTCGCTCCAGGAGCCGACGTACAGCGAGGGCGCCTGAAAGCCCGCCAGGCCGGCGGAAACGGCCAGGTGGCATGCCGTCACACCCGAACCGCACATGACGGCCCACGGCCCTCCAGGCGGCGTGCCGAGCAACGGTTCCCATAGCGCACGCAGCGCGCTGGCATCCCGCCAGCGCCCGTCGTCCTGCAGGCTCAGTGACAGCGGGAAATTGCGCGCGCCGGGCACGTGCCCGGCGACCGGATCAATCGGCTCGGCCTCGCCGCGAAACCGGGCAGCGTCCCGGGCGTCCACCAGGAGGAACGGCTTCGCCGCGTTGACGGCGGCCTCGACCTCTTCCGTCGTGACCACCGGCACACTGCCCGGCCGCGCGTCGAACTCGACAGGCGTTCTTGCCGCCCGCCCGTTGGCGACCGGGTACCCGCCGCGCCGCCAGTGCTCGAAACCGCCGTCCAGCAGCGCGACCCGCGGATGTCCCATCCAGCGCAACAGCCACCACGCCCTCGCCGCTGTCGCGCCATTCAGCGCGTCGTAAACGACCAGCTCCGACTCACGGTCGATTCCCCACCGTCCCAGCGTCTTCGCGAACACGGCAGCGTCCGGCAACGGGTGACGGCCCGAGTCCGGGCGCACCGGTCCGGCAAGATCCCGGTCGAGGTCGGCATAGTCGGCGCCGGGTATATGCCCGGCATCAAAGTCACGCCGTCCGCGTCCCGGGTCGCCAAGGTCGAACCGGCAATCGAGGATGCGCAGGCGTGGATCATCGAGACGTGCAGCGAGATCTTCGGGCGAGACGATGAGCGGGTATTCCGGCATGCGATAACCTGCCTGCGACACGGGGTCGGTGGACGGTGTGAACGGCGGTACCGCCCTTGTACACCGCGATACGGTCATGGACAATACCGCCCCCTGTAGCGCCCGGCGCCAGTGCGCCAGGAGAAAAAGCGAAGTGGAAAAAATTCTGGTCGGCCTGAAACGCGCCGTCGACTACAATGTCCGCGTTCGGGTACGCAACGACGGTTCGGGCGTCGAGACCGACGGCGTCAAGATGAGCATCAATCCGTTCGACGAGATTGCGCTCGAAGAAGCCCTGCGCATTCGCGAGCGCGGCGAGGCCACCGAAGTCATCGTTCTCTCCATCGGGCCCGCCGACGCCCAGCAGCAGCTCCGCACCGGGCTTGCCATGGGCGCGGACCGCGCCATTCTCGTCCAGTCCGACGCGGAACTCGATGCGCTGGACCGCGCACGCATCTTTCACGCGATCGTCGAGCGCGAGACGCCCGGCCTCGTGCTCCTCGGCAAGCAGGCAATCGACGACGACAACAACCAGACCGGCCAGATGCTGGCGGCAATCTGGGGACGGCCGCAGGCCACGTTCGCGTCGAAGCTTGCCTTGCAGGACGGGAAGGCCCGCGTCACCCGCGAAGTCGACGCCGGCCTCGAAACCATCGAGGTCGAATTGCCCGCCGTCGTGACGGCGGACCTGCGCCTGAACGAGCCCCGCTACGTCAAGCTGCCGGACATCATGAAGGCAAAGAAGAAACCGCTCGACACGATCCCGGTCGACGATCTCGGCGTCGAGCCGTCCCCCGCCCTGCAGGTTACGCATTACGCGCCGCCGGAGCCTCGCCAGAAAGGCATCATGGTCGGCACCGTCGGGGAACTCGTTGACGCACTGAAACAGAAGGGGCTGATCTGATGCCCGGCATTCTCGTCATCGCCGAACACGACGGCGAACAGCTGAACCCGAGTACCGCCAAGGCCGTGGCCTGTGCGGCCGCCATCGACGGCGCCAACATCGACGTTGCGGTTTTCTCCACGGCCGGTGGCGCCGTGGTCGACCAGGCGGCCAGGCTTTCGTCGGTCAGCCGCGTCCTCAGCGTAGAGGCTGCCGCCAATGAGCACGCGCTGGCGGCGGTGCTTGCGCCGCAGATCGCGGAACTGGCTGCCGACGCGGACTACGTGTTCGGTCCGTCCACCACGTTCGGCAAGGACCTCATGCCGCGGGTAGCCGCTCTTCTTGGCGTGAACCAGGTCAGCGACATCATGACGGTCGAGGGCGATCGCACGTTCACGCGCCCGATCTATGCGGGCAACGCCATCGTTACGGTACGGGCGCCCGAGGGACACCCGGTCGTCGGGACCGTGCGTACGGCATCCTGGCCGGAAGCCGGCAACGACGGGTCCGCAGCGGTCGAGCGGGTCTCGCCGTCGGCGGAACTGCCGTCGCACACGCGCTTCGTCGAACTCCAGTCCGGCGACTCCGATCGTCCCGACCTGCAGACGGCTTCGCGCGTCGTGTCCGGAGGACGGGCACTCGGCAGCGCGGAAAACTTCTCCATCATTTACGCGCTGGCCGACAAGATCGGCGCCGGCGTGGGCGCTTCGCGCGCGGCGGTGGACGCCGGCTACGTACCGAACGACATGCAGGTCGGTCAGACGGGCAAGATCATCGCGCCGGAACTCTACGTCGCCATCGGCATCTCGGGTGCGATTCAGCACCTCACCGGCATCAAGGATGCCGGCACGATCGTGGCCATCAACAAGGACGAGGAAGCGCCGATCTTCGAGGTTGCGGACATCGGCCTGGTGGCCGACCTGTTCACGGCCGTTCCCGAGCTGACCGAAAAACTGTGAACGTACCGCGCCCGAGCGGGCGCGGTACGACGGCCTGTATCAGAGCTGCGCGAGAATCGCGTCGGCCTTGCTGACTTCGAACTTGCCGGGCGCTTCGACGGCAACGTGCGTCGCGACGCCGTCGTCGACGACGATGGCGAAACGCTGACCCCGGGTGCCCATGCCGAACCCGGATGCGTCCATCGTCAGCCCCAGCGCAGTCGCGTATTCCCCGTTTCCGTCCGCGAGCATGACGACGTCATTCTTGACGCCGCGGTCCTTGCCCCAGGCGTCCATGACGAAGACGTCGTTCACGGCCATACACGCGATCGTGTCGACGCCTTTCGCGCGGATGTCGCCCGCGTGCTCGACGAATCCCGGCAGGTGATTCATCGAGCAGGTGGGCGTGAACGCGCCGGGAACCGACACGAGCACCACCTTCTTGCCCGCGAACAGCTCGTCCGTGCTCATTGCGCCCGGGCCCGACTCCGTCATGACGGAAAACGTTCCGGACGGCATCTTTTCACCTGCCTTGATGGCCATGCGTTGACTCCTCGAATCTGTGGTTGGAAGTTTCCGGATTCTATGCGGAATCGCCGGCGCCGTCATGCGCCCCGGCCTCTCCCATGATTGCGGTATGCTGCCGGATGTCGGCGGTTCGTATAATTGCCGCTCGACGACGGAGGACTCATGGATTTCTCACTGACCGAAGAACAGCGCATGATCCAGACCGCGGCGCGGGAGTTTGCGCAAAACGAGATCGCGCCGGTTGCGGCGCGCTTCGACGAGTCCGGGGAATTTCCGATGGACACCGTGCGAGCTGCCGGCGAACTCGGTTTCATGGGCGTCGAGGTTCCGGAGGCCTACGGCGGTTCCGGCCTGGACCCCGTAAGCTACGCGCTGATCATCGCGGAGATATCGGCGGCCGACGCCGCCCACGGCACGATCGTGTCCGTCAACAACTCGCTGTACGGTGTGCCATTGCTCAAGTTCGGTACCGAGGAACAGAAACGGCAGTGGCTGGCACCCGTCGCGTCCGGCGAGGTCACCGGCGCGTATGCTCTCACGGAACCGCAATCCGGCTCCGACGCCCGCGCCATGCGTTCGCGCGCGGTGTTGTCCGACGATGGCGAGTACTACACGATCAACGCGCGGAAGTCCTGGATCACGTCCGGCCCGGTCGCCCGCTACGTCATCCTGTTCGCGCAAACCGTGTCGACGGGCGGCGAGCCCGCCGGCATCAGCGCCTTCCTGGTCGATGCCGACGAACCGGGCTTCCATCGCGGTAAGCACGAACCCAAGCTCGGCATCCGGGCATCGGCCACCTGCGAGATCGAACTGGTCGACTACCGCTGCCCCGTCGGGAATCGCATCGGCGATGAAGGCGCGGGATTTCGCATCGCCATGACCGTGCTGGATTCCGGCCGCGTCGGCATCGCGGCGCAGTCGCTCGGAATCGCGCAAGCCGCGTACGAGGCCGCGCTGGCGTATTCACGCGAACGCAAAGCCTTCGGCGAGGCCATCGGCGGTTTCCAGACGATTCAGAACAAGATTGCCGACATGCGCACGCGCATCGAGGCCAGTCGCCTTCTCGTACTGCAGGCCGCGTGGGCGAAGGGGGAAGCCGAACGCACCGGTGCACGCAACACGCTGAATGCCTCGATGGCGAAGCTGTTCGCGTCCGAGACCTGCATGTGGGTCACGCACCAGGCCGTGCAGATTCACGGCGGCATGGGCTACAGCAAGGAGTTGCCGGTCGAGCGCTACTTCCGTGACGCAAAGATCACGGAGATCTACGAAGGCACGTCCGAGATTCAGCGCATGGTGATCGGCCGCCTCGAGACCGGATTGCGCTGACACCCGCGTTCCGCGCACCGCGAGTATCGGTGCCGCCTAGCGCAACTTCGGCAGCAGTCCCCCGGCCGTTGCCGCCACTACCACGAGCAGTACGGCGGCCATGTCCACCCAGTCGGCCGGCCGATCGCCGAATCCGAACAGTGCGAGCAGCGCGATACCCAGGCAAAACGCCATCGCGGCCGCGATCTGCCGGAACGCGCCGGGCACCGGCGCGTCCGCCTGGCGACCGCGCCGTTCCAGCGGTGAAAGGGCCAGCGCCAGCGGTACGAGGATGATCGCAAGGCCCGCGACCCAGGGAATGCGCGACCACCACCATGCGGTCGTCCCCGGCTCCAGCCCGAAGCCGATGCCGCCCGCCAGGTACAGCGCCGCACCCGTGAGTATCATGACCGTGATGTGCCAGAGGTAAACCGTCATGATCATCGAGTTGACCAGCACCGTGGCCGCCCACAGCGACAAATTGTCGAGCAGGCGGCGCATCAGATTCTCGATGGCCATCAGGAATCCGAACTGAGCGAGTGCGAGTGCGTTCAGCGTCAGCTTGGGCGGCAGCGTGTTCGACAGGCCCTCGTCCGGCGAACCGACCATCGCGAACGGGTAAGGGCCCAGGAAGATAAGCGCGGCCAGCGCCGCCAGGCCGATCATGCCGACCGCGAACATCACCGCCGGCCCGGGCAGGCGGCCGTCGCGCCAGGCGAAGGCGAGCTGGTGCACGGCAAGCCAGACCCAGAAGTAGTTGCTCCAGCCGAGAAACGTCCATTCGGCGGCGAAGTACGCCAGGTCCACCAGCGCGGCGAGCGCCATGAACACGGCGATAGAGACGAACCCCGCGCGCTGCCAGAATCGGTACGCCGCCGGCGCGAGCACCGCGATCATGATGTAGATCGCCAGGAACCACGTCGGGATCAGGGACGCCTGCGACATGTACTGAATCACGTCCGGGCTCACGCCCGCGAGCCGCATGACCAGGGCAATTGCGACCCAGACGAGCAACAGCAGGAGCAACGGCGTGACCAGGCGGGACAAGCGGCCGATCAGCCATTGGCTGTAATCCTGCTGCTTGCGGCGCGCGCTTTCGATCGACACGGCGTGTGAGTAGCCGCCGACGAAAAAGAACACCGGCATCACCTGGAACAGCCACGTGAGCCATTGTGTTTCCGGCTTCAGTTTCAGCAGATGCCCGGTGATCAGTTCGCCATCGACGTACCAGGCGGTCGCGATGAGCCAGTGGCCGACGATGACGGCGAGGATGGAGACGGCACGGAGAAGGTCGACGTACCGATTGCGCTCGGGCGGCGTCTGCTCCGCCATTGTTCGGGCCAGGGACCAGATCTTCAACACGCACGCTCCGTCACCCGGGACGGGCAAAGTCTAGCGCAAAGCGTGCAGCGTCGGGTGGATCGGACGGGGTGGCCGGGCCGGTTTCCTCCCGGGCGACCGAAGGCTGGCGGTGCCTTGCCTAGTACTCATTGTCAGCGACGTGGATGACGAGGCCGTCGAGCGCGTCGGTCATCTCGATCTGACACGTCAACCGACTGTTGTCCTTGCGCTCGAACGCGGCGTCGAGCATCGAGTCTTCCATGTCGTCCATTGGCGGTATCTTGTCGAGCCACGCCTCGTCAACGTAACTGTGGCAAGTCGCGCAGGCGCAGGCGCCGCCGCATTCCGCGACGATTCCCTCGATGTTGTTGTTGATCGCGCCTTCCATGACGGAATAGCCGACGTCGACGTCGGTGTCATGACGCGTCCCGTCCGGGGTGATGTAAGTGACTTTCGGCATGCCTCGGGTCGTCCGTTTACTGCAGGTGTATTACGTAGAAAAGGCGTTGGCCGTTTCCGGCCAACGCCCTCGAAACGCGGTTATTGTACGCAGTCTGCCGGTCAGAGGCGATCCGATTTCGCGCGGCGTGCCGCCACTTCAGCCAGCTTCTTGCGAGCGGCCTCCTCGGCCAGGCGAATCTGCCGGTTCCGTTCGACTTCGGCGTCGATCACCTGGATCCACTGGTTCGCCGTGCGCCGCGAGCGCTCGGTGCGGGCCGCTGACTGGAAGGACGTCTTTGCGTCCTGGTAGCGCTGCAGGTTGTACAGGCACATGCCGAGCGAGATCTGTGCGTTGTCCGGATTCTTCAGGCTGCCCTTACGCAGGCCCGCCTCCGCCGACTTCACGCACTCATCGTACTCGCCGAGGTTCAGGTAGGAGTTCGCGAGGCGAACGTCGAGCTCGCCGTCGGTGGCCCGCTGGGCCGCCTCGGTGAGCGCCGGAATGGCCTTGTCGTCCTCCATGGACAACATCCAGGCCTGCGACAGCAAGCGGTAGTTCTTCTCGTTCTTCGTGACCGTGCCGTCAGCCATCTTCTCCTCGAGCAGCTTCGCGGCCTTGTACGGCACTTCGCGTTGCATGTAGAGCTGCGCCATCGTCACGAACTCCGACTCCTTCTCGAGCATGCCCTGCGTGAACGCAGCGTCGTAGGCCGCGATCAGGTTCTGCTCTTCGCCAAGCTCGGTGTAGGCGCCTGCCAGCGAGAACCAGTAGCGCTTCTTCGGCCAGTTCGACAGGAGGATCTTCTGGATGTCGCGGACCTTCGCGTAGTTCTCCTGCTGGAAGTACGCGAAGTTCAGCAGCACGTACCAGTCTTCCTTGATCTCCTTGCCGCGCTCCTGCGCGATGCGCATGCCGGTTTCGATCGCGGGGATCATGTCCGGGTAACGCTGCAGCTGGTAGAACGTCTGCGCCTGCAGGATGTAGGCATCGGGCGGCGGATTCGGTTCCTGCCGGAAATAGGAGTTCAGCAATTCCAGCGCGCGCGGGTAGCGTTCCTCCATCATGTTCAGCTGGGCCAGCGTGTACGTGACCTGCTTCTTCATCTGCGGCTCGAGGCTCGGGATCGCGATGAGCTTGTCGTAGGTCTTTATCGCGTTGATCGGGTCGTCCATGTTGAAATAGACGAAGCCCACGTAGTTCAGAACGTTCGCCTGCTCGTACTCCGTGAGCTTGTCCGGATCGTAAAGGCGGTTCAGCAGCCGAAGCGCGCCCGGAAAATCCTTGGCATCAACCAGTTCCTGGGCCTTCGTGATCTGGTCGTAGACCTCTTTGCTGACGGCCTGCGCCTGCTTCGTTTCCTGCTGCGACGACTGGTCTTCCTGCGCCAGCACCGGCCCGGCCAGCAGGCACACGGCCAGCAGCGAAAACAGGCCTTTGCGTTTCGTTTGAGTGTGCATGTCGGTCAAAGTCCTCTTTGGTCGGCTCGATCCCGCCTGGGTCGTGCTTGCTTGCACCTAGTCCTCAATCTTGAACGATATACGCGTCTTGACGTTCGGTACGGCAACCGGCACGCCGTCCACGACGCGCGGCTTGTACTTGAACTTCAGGACCGCGCGGGTCGCCGCACGCTCGAAAAGACTGCTCGTCGAGAAAATGACGACCGGGTCTTCCACCGTTCCTGCCGGGGTCACCGTGAATGACAGGTCGACGTACCCTTCCAGTCCACGCGAAAGCGCTCTCGCCGGATACACCGGCGCGACACGGACAATCGGCAGGTAATCACCCTCGGCAACATTCATGCCGCCGGGTCCGCCGATATCGGTGCTCGCATTGACAGTAGGCGCCGGGATGTCGATCGACGGCGCATCCGGGTCGATGTTGTCCATTTCCTGCGGCGGCGTCTCCGGCGGCACCTCGGGCGGTGGCGGCGGCTTCTCCGGCTGGAAATCCTCGGTATTCAGGTTCTCATTGCGCTTGACGCGCACGAAGTCGAGTTGCGCCCTCGCCCGCGGCTCCGTCAGCGCCGCCTTGCCCGTTGCGATAAGCAACTGCATGACGAACAGCAGACTCAGCGTCACGGCGACGCCAACCACGATTGAAAACAGGTATCGGCCAATCATTCTCCGCTCTCCTTGGTGGTTCGCGCCACCCGGGTCCCGCCGGATACAGCCTTCCTCCGGCTTATGACCAGAGGTGCCGCCCGCAAGTTCCCTGACGTTTTCCCGCTATTCATCCGCCGAAATGGCCACGTTCGGGATCCCCGCCTGCTTGGCGGCTTCCATGACGATGACAAGCGTCTCGTGCGTCGAGCTCTCGTCCGCCTGGATGACCATCGAGCCTTTCGGGTTTTCCTGGTGCAGCTTTTCGAGCACCGTGCGCACGTCGCTCGGCTTCGTGACCTTCTTGTCGATCCAGATCTCGTCGCCCGGACTGATGGCGACCAGAATGGCGGCGTCGTCCATGCGGTCGCGCGTAAGCGCCTCGGGCCTGTCGACATCGATACCGGCTTCCTTGATGAAGGTCGCCGTCACGATGAAGAAGATCAACATGATGAACACGACGTCGAGCATCGGCGTCAGGTTGATCTCATTCTCTTCCTGCTCGCCGGATCCGGCCTGGTGGTTTCTGCGCATCATTATGAAGGGTCCGCAATCGAAATGTTGTACACACCCGCCAGCCGCGCGGCATCCATGACCAGTACCAGCATCTTGTTCGATGACTTGGCGTTCGCCTGGACAACGACCGACCCCTGCGGGTTCTCCGCGTGCATCCGTTCGATGTTTGCGCGCAGCGCCCGCGGATCGATCAGGCGACGATCCAGCCAGATTTCGTTGTTCTCTCGAATCTGGATCAGGATGTTCTCGCTCTCGGTCTGTTCCTGCTGCTGCTGGTTATCGGGTCGATTGACGTCCAGCCCCGCTTCCTTGACGAAAGACGCCGTCACGATGAAAAAGATCAGCATGATGAATACGACGTCAAGCATGGGCGTGAGGTTGATTTCGTTCTCTTCCTCTTCCGTGCCCATTGACAGATTTGTCTTGCGCATCGTGATTCCCTTTAGTGGTCCATCGTCAGCGAATCCTCGAGGAATTCGACTTCACGTACGGCGCGACGCGCCAGCAAGGTCACGAACAACACCCCGGAGAGTGCACCGACCATGCCGGCCATCGTCGGAACGGTGGCCTGCGAAACGCCGGCCGCCATGGCGCGCACGTTGCCTGAACCGGACGCTGCGAGCACCTCGAACACCTTGATCATGCCGGTGACGGTGCCAAGCAGGCCGAGCAACGGACAGAGTGCGACGAAGGTCTGGATCATCGGGATACCGCGGTTCACGGATTCAGCAAACCGCGAAATCATCATTTCCCGAATCTGGTGGGCATGCCAGGAGCGGCGTTCGCTCCTGGCTTCCCATTTTTCCTGCACTTCGCGCGACCGTGCCCGCATCGTCGAGCGGAAATACAGAATCCGCTCGATGATCAGGACCCACATCAGGAAGATCGCAATCGCGATGATCTTCAGCACGGGGCCGCCCAGGTTCATGAAATCCTGGATGGCCTCGATGGCATCAGTAAGCCAATACATGGCTGCTCCCTCGCGATGTTATCGGTGAGCTTCCGAGTGCTCCGCAACCAGGCCGGCACTCTGCGACTGCAGGATATTGATGATCTTCTTGCTCTGACCGCTGACGATCGTGTGCAGGAGAACCATCGGAATCGCGACCAGCAGGCCGAGTACCGTCGTTACCAGTGCCTGCGAAATACCGCCGGCCATCAGCTTCGGATCGCCTGCGCCGTACAGCGTGATGACCTGGAACGTGTTGATCATACCCGTGACCGTACCGAGCAGACCCATGAGCGGGGCCACGACCGATACGACCTTGATGAACAACAGGCCCGAGGTCAGACCAGGCATTTCCTTGAGCGCCGCCTCGCTGAGCTTGAGCTCGAGCGTTTCCGTGTCGGCATTGCGATTCGACTCGTAGGCCGCGAGAACCCGACCGAGCGGGTTGTCGGTCCGCGCCGTTTCGCTCTTCAGCTGCGCGGTAACCTTGCGGCTGGCGGTCGACAGCGCCATCAGGCGCCAAATGGCGATCAGCACGCCGATCACGCCGAGAATCGCGATGGCGTAACCCACGTAGCCGCCCTGGTGGAACTTGTCCGTCAGCGTCGGCGTCTCGACCAGCAGGCCGAGGATGCCGCCGCGCGTAACGTCGACACCGAACGCGACCGGCTCGTCGCCCGGTGCGGCGTCAAGCAGTTCTTCCGTCGTGCTGACGAGGCTGCTGTCCGGCTGGCGCGCCAGCTCGGCCAGTGTGCCGTCATCTTTCACAACCAGGTAGCCACCCGGGCCAACGACGTTGAACAGGCCGACGCGAACGACTTCTTCATCCGCCTGTTCGCCGTTTGCCTTGGTGACGTTGTGGGAGAAGCGGACGACCTTGCCAGACTCGGTGATTTCCTGCTGCAGCATGAACCACAGCTGCTCGATGTCCTCGATCGACGCGAGTTCGGTGGCGCTGGCCATCTTCGTGCCGAGTTCCGTCAGGAACGCACCGCGCTCCGGGTACTGCAGGTTCGTCAGCGAGTTGTTGAACCGACCCTGCGTGTCACCGGACACGGTCTGCAACACACCGAACAGTTCCTTCAACGCACCGAGACGCTGGTCCAGCGCAGCCCGTGCCGTGATGATGTTCTGCTGGTTGCTCTCGAACAGCTGTTCGAGCCGCTCGCTCTCACGCTCCTGGCGGGTGCGTTCCGCGCGCGCCTGGTTCAGCAGGTTCGTCTGTTCGTTGCGCGCCGCGTTGAAGCGCTGCTCGCGCTGGCGGGCTTCCGCCGAATCACGCGCCTGGCCCTGTTCAATCAGCCGCAGAAGCTCCTGCATGCTCGCCGCGTTTTCCTGCGCGCCAGCGACCTGGGCTCCGAATGCCAGCAGCGACGCTGCCAGTACAGTAATGATGCGTTTCATTTACGAAGCCTCCGACGGTGCGCTGACCGGAACGATAATAATTTCGGGCGCGATCAGCTGCCGGGCCATCCGCAGACCGGTACGCACTTCGGCGCGGGCGGAGTCGTCCGGCACCCAGTTACGAGCCTCGTTGTCCCAGCGACCGGTAATGGTCGCGTCCTCGGACTGGAAGTACAGGCCGATGCGACCGATGCGCAGGATGTTGTACACGCGCGTCTCGCCTTCGAAGGTCAGAGCCTGCTCGTAGGTATCGACCGAATTACCGTAATCGTTCTCGATCTGGTAGGCCTCCATCACCTTGCGGAATTTCTCCGCAACGGATACGTCGGAGCGCTCCATGATGGACTTGAGGTTGTCGATGCGCTCGGTACGCTCTTCCATCAGGAACGGCACGTCCAGTGCAACCGACTGTTCCAGGCCGTCGATCATCCGCGTCATCAACGGCACGATCTGCCGATTGATCACGTCGACCTGGTCCATCGACAGGGCGATGTCGTCGAGCGTGGCCTGCTGACCGGAGGTTTGCGCCTCCATCAGACGGTTGTAAACGCGCAGGCCGTCAATTTCCTTATTGATAGCGCGGTACTGATCTTCCAGTGACCGGGTTCCTTCGACGATGTCGTTGATCCGCTCCTGCGATTGCTGAGCCAGCGACAGACGACGCTGCTCTGCTTGCAGAACCTGATCGACCGACTGGGCGAAAACGCTGCCGGTGATCGACAGCGACGCAACAGCGAGACCTGCTGCGACCAGTCTCCGACTGCTCGTTATGCACCGTTTCATGAACGCTCCTTAAGACTTCTCGGGTCGAGTTGATTAATAGTTTTGGAGAGGGATGCACGCATCTTGCCAACAGCGTTCAGCCAGACACCCGCAAACATGAAAACACAGGAAGCGATGACTTTGCCCCTGAGTGCGCACGCGACCCTCTCCACAATCGCCGCGGCGATGAAATTTTCGGACCTATCGTTGCTCTCGTTTGTCGGCTTCCCGCAGTCCGAAGACTCCGGCTTCCCCGCCTTTTATCCTTAATTCTGCTTGGTCCACAAATCCGGGACCAAGAATAACATAGTCACATCGGATCGCCAGCCCAAGCGAGACATAAGTTTCAGCCCGATTTCAGTGCGTCGAATGCCCTCGCTTCGGGCATCGATCAAGGGGCGCTTTAGTAACACAAGTAACTGAAAAACCATGAGTTGACATCATCGGGACCATGCAACATCATGCGCCGCATGACCAACGCGCCAAACATTCGCCTGACCGTCGCCCGCCGCGACGCGAAGCGCGTGTTGCCGCTCGATCTCCTTCTTCTCGGGGGCCTGAGCGGGTAGCGCGTACCGAAAGGACACGAATCGCCGACCCCGCATCCCACCACAGGATTGCGGGGTTTTTTTTATCTCAGCCGACGCAGCAATGCCAAGCAGGAACAGAGGAACCGAACGACAATGAAACTGTATTCAGAATCCGACGTCGATACATCCGTACTCGACGGCCGGCAAATCACGATTCTCGGCTACGGCAGCCAGGGCCGCGCGCACGCGCTGAACCTGAAGGATTCGGGGTTTGACGTTGTCGTCGGACTGCGCAAGAGCGGCAAGAGCTGGGCCCGCGCCGAGGCCGACGGACTCACCGTGAAAGAACCGGTCGATGCCGTCAAGGGCGCCGCCATCGTTGCCTTCCTGACGCCGGATATGGTTCAGAAGAAGCTGTACGAAACAGTCGAGCCCGCCATCGACAACGGTGCAACGCTTCTGTTCGCACACGGCTTTGCCGTGCATTTCGGCCAGGTCGCACCGCGCGCCGATCTCGACGTCGTGCTGATCGCACCGAAAGGCCCGGGCGGCCTCGTACGGCGCCAGTACGAGGAGGGCCACGGTGTGCCCTGCCTCGTGGCAATCCACCAGGATGCGACCGGCAATGCGCTCGCGCTCGCACTCGCCTACTCCGCCGGCATCGGCGGCGCGCGCGCCGGCGTCATCGAGACCACGTTCGCCGAAGAGACGGAAACCGACCTGTTCGGCGAGCAGGCCGTGCTGTGCGGCGGCGCCACCGAACTCATCGTTGCCGGCTTCGAGACGCTAGTGGAAGCCGGCTACCAGCCCGAAGTCGCGTATTACGAGGTCATGCACGAACTGAAGCTCATCGTCGACCTGCTCCACGAGGGCGGCCTGCGCAAGATGCACGAGTTCATCAGTGACACCGCGGCCTGGGGCGACCTCGTCAGCGGCCCGCGCGTCGTTGACGACAATTCGCGCGCGGCGATGAAGGCGATTCTCACCGACATCCAGGACGGGACCTTCGCCCGCAACTGGATTGCCGAGAACGAGAACGGCATGCCCGAATTCAAGAAGCGCATGAACGCCGACCTGGAGCACCCGATCGAATCGGTCGGCAAGAACCTGCGAAGCCGGATGGACTGGCTGGAAGGCTAGCAGAACCACAACAACCGGAGACACGATGATGTCCGACGCACCGCAAGACCGGCAGGTCCGCATTTTCGACACCACGCTGCGCGATGGCGAGCAGGCCCCCGGCTGCAGCATGACGCTTCGCGAGAAGCTTCGGGTCGCAAAGGCGCTTGCGGAGCTTCGCGTCGACATCATCGAAGCCGGCTTCCCGGCAGCGTCCCCGGGGGACTTCGAGTCGGTCAAGGCCATTGCCGACGCGGACTTCGGGCCGGTCATCTGCGGGCTGGCGCGCTGCAATCCGGAGGACATCGAGAAGGTGTACGCCGCGGTTCGCGGCGCGGAGCGCCACCGTATTCACGTGTTCGTGGCCACGAGCGCGATCCACCGCGAGCACAAGCTGCGGATGGCAAAGGAAGAGATCATTCGCAGCGCCGTCGGCGCGGTGAAGATGGCCCGTGAACTGGTCGACGACGTCGAGTTTTCGCCGGAAGACGCATCGCGGACCGAACTCGCGTACCTGGCCGAGGTTGTCACGGCGGCGATCGAGGCCGGCGCGACGACCGTGAACATTCCCGACACGGTCGGCTACACGGTGCCGGGCGAGTTCGATGCACTTTTCCGCTACCTGAAGCGCAATGTGCCCGGCATCGACGACGTCACGCTATCCGTGCACTGCCACAACGACCTCGGCATGGCCGTCGCGAACAGCCTCGCCGCCGTGCACGCCGGCGCCCGGCAGATCGAATGCACGATCAACGGCATCGGCGAGCGGGCGGGCAATTGCAGCCTCGAGGAAGTCGTGATGGCGCTGCGGACGCGGTCGGAATACTTCGACCTGCACACCGGCATCGAGACGACCCGCCTGTACCCGACGTCAAGGCTCGTTTCCAGCATCACCGGCATGCACGTGCCGCGCAACAAGGCAATCGTCGGCGAGAACGCGTTCGCGCATGAGGCCGGCATCCACCAGCACGGCATGCTGCAGCATGCATCGACCTACGAGATCATGCGGCCGGCGGACGTCGGGCTCAGCCGCTCGAACCTGGTACTTGGCAAGCACAGTGGCCGTCACGCGTTTCGCGACCGGGTGCGCGAACTCGGCTTCGAACTCGACGAGTTCGAGACGAACCGCGCGTTCCAGGACTTCAAGCGCCTCGCCGATAAGAAGAAGGACGTCTACGACAGCGACATCGAGTCGATCCTCATGAACGTCGACAGCGCCTCCGCGGGCCCCTGGCATTTGCGGTCGCTGTCGGTAACCACGGCGTCCGACGAAGCTGCCCGCGCGACGGTCGTGCTGGTCGGCGAAGACGGCGAGGAACAGACGAGCACCGCGTCCGGTGACGGCCCTGTCGCCGCCGCGTTCCAGGCGCTGGAGCGCGTGACCGGCGTCGAGCTCGTGCTCCGAAATTTTGAGCTGCACAGCGTGTCGATCGGTGAAGATGCCCAGGGCGAAGTGACGGTGACCGTGGAACACGGCGGCGCGAGCTACCGCGGCCAGGGCACCAGCGTGGACATCGTCGAAGCCGGCAGCCGCGCGTGCCTCGAAGTCATGAACCGCCTGATCCGGCGCGAACGCCGCGACACCGGCGGCCGTCCCGGGGACGCTGCCGGGCGCGCGACGATCTGATGAGAACGCTGTTCGAGAAAGTCTGGGACGACCACGTGGTCGTCCCGGAGACGAGTGATACGCCCGCGGTCCTGTACATCGATCTGCACATCGTGCACGAGGTGACGAGCCCGCAGGCGTTCTCGCTGCTCCGCGCGCAGGGCCTGCCGGTACGGCGGCCGGACCTGACACTGGCCACGATGGATCATTCCACGCCGACGGTCCCCGGCAGCACGTTCCGGGATCTCGCGGTCGTGGGCGAAAGTGCGGCGCGACAGATCCGGCAGATGGAAGACAACTGCGCCGAGTTCGGCGTCGACCTCCTCGGCTACGGTCATGCGAACCGCGGCATCGTCCACGTGATCGGGCCGGAACTCGGCGCGACGCAGCCGGGCAAGACGATCGTGTGCGGCGACAGCCACACCAGTACGCACGGCGCGTTCGGAGCGCTGGCATTCGGCATCGGCACAACCGAGGTGGGCCACGTGCTTGCCACGCAGTGCCTGCTGCAGCGGCGACCGAAGACGCTCTCCGTCACCGTTGACGGCGCCCTGCCCGACGGCGTCACGGCGAAAGACGTGATTCTCGCCGTCATTGGCCGCATCGGTGTCGACGGCGGCACCGGTCACGTCATCGAATACCGCGGCAGCGCCATCCGCTCGCTCGACATGGAGCAGCGAATGACGGTATGCAACATGTCGATCGAAGCCGGTGCGCGCGCCGGCATGATCGCCCCGGACGACACGACGATCGATTACCTGCACGGCCGGCCCATGGCGCCGGCGGCCGCGGACTGGGACGCTGCCGTTGCGCGTTGGCGCGGGCTCGCGAGCGACGACGGCGCGGCCTTCGACCGGGAGGTGACGCTGGACGCTTCAGCGCTGCAGCCGATGGTCACGTTCGGTACGAACCCCGGCATGGTGCTCGGCATCAACGACCCGGTGCCCTCGACCGGCGACGCCAGCTTCCGCAAGGCGCTGGACTACATGCGCGTCGAACCGGGCAAGCCCATGACCGGCCAGTCGGTCGACGTCGTCTTCATCGGCAGCTGCACGAACGGCCGCCTGTCGGACCTCGAGCAGGCCGCGTCGGTGCTGCGCGGCCGGCACGTCGCCGACGGCGTCCGGATGCTGGTCGTACCGGGCTCGCAACGCGTCAAGGACGAGGCCGAGGCCCGCGGCCTCGACCGGGTCTTTACCGAGGCCGGCGCCGAGTGGCGTGAAGCCGGCTGCTCCATGTGCATCGGCATGAACGGGGACATCGCGAAGCCGGGCCAGCTCAGCGTGAGCACGAGCAACCGCAACTTCGAGGGCCGGCAGGGCGTGGGCGCGAGAACCGTGCTCGCCAGCCCGTTGACAGCGGCGGCCGCGGCCGTCGCCGGACGTGTCACCGATCCGCGCACGCTGATCGCTCGGGACTGAGGGAACTGACTATGAAACCGTTGACGACGTTCCGGTCGCGCACCGTCGTTCTGCCGACGCGCGACATCGATACGGACCAGATCATTGCCGCACGCTTCCTCACGACGACGACGCGCGACGGCCTCGGCGCCTCGCTGTTTCACGACCTGCGCTTCGACGCGGACGGCGCTCCGCGACCCGGCTTTCCTCTGAACCGCCCGGAGGCCGAAGGCTGCCGCATCCTCGTGGCCGGCAACAACTTCGGCTGCGGATCGTCGCGCGAGCACGCCCCCTGGGCCCTGCTGGACTACGGATTCCAGGCCGTGATATCCACCGAGATCGCCGACATTTTCTTCAACAACGCGTTGAAGAACGGGCTGGTGCCTGTCGTCGTCGATGACGACATACACGGCTACCTGCTCGAGAACCCGGGGATCGACGTCGTGGTCGACGTGCGCGACGCTCACATCGAATTGCCCGACGGGCGCCGCATCGCATTCCCGATCGACGGCTTCGTACGGCACTGCCTGGTCGAAGGCATCGACCAGCTCGGTTTCCTGCGGCAACACGCCGGAGCCATCGACCGCTTCGAGGAGGAGCGCACTTGCAAGCCCTGATCACCCTGCTCCCCGGCGACGGCATCGGCCCGGAAGTCGTCGCATCCGGACGCGCGGTCCTCGATGCGATTGCCAAGCGACACGGCCACGAGTTCCGCTACCGCGAGGCGCTCGCCGGCGGCGCGGCCATCGACGCGACCGGCCACCCGCTGCCGGACGACACGATCGCCGCCTGCCTGGAATCGGACGCCGTCCTGCTCGGTGCCGTGGGCGGCCCGAAGTGGTCCGACCCGAACGCACCCGTGCGCCCCGAACAGGGTCTGCTGAAGTTGCGCGAGGTTCTCGGCGTGTACGCGAACCTGCGCCCGGTCCGCGTGCTGCCGGAGCTGGCCGGCGCTTCGCCGCTCAAGGCGGAGCGTCTGCGCGGCGTCGACCTCATTGTCGTGCGCGAGCTGACGGGTGGCATCTATTTCGGCGAGAAGACGCGCACGGCGACATCGGCGTCCGACCTCTGCACCTACACCGTTGCCGAGATCGAGCGCATCGTCCGCGTCGCCGCCCGGCTCGCCGCTTCCCGGCGCGGCCGGTTGTGCTCCGTCGACAAGGCCAACGTCCTGGAAACGTCGCGCCTCTGGCGTGACACGACGAACCGCGTCATGGCGAGTGAGTTTCCCGAGATCAAGCTGGAGACCCTGCTCGTCGACGCCGCGGCGATGCACCTGCTGAGCCGACCGGCGGACTTCGACGTCATCGTGACCGAAAACATGTTCGGCGACATCCTCACCGACGAAGCCTCGATGCTCGCCGGGTCGCTGGGCCTGTTGCCTTCGGCGTCGCTCGGCGACTCGAAACGCGGCTTGTACGAACCGATACACGGATCGGCGCCGGACATCGCGGGCAAGGGGCTGGCCAACCCGGTTGCGACCATCGCCAGCACGGCGATGCTGCTGCGACACAGTCTCGAACTCGAGGTCGAAGCCAGCGCCGTGGAAGTCGCGCTGGCCAGCGTGCTGCGCGCCGGTGCGCGCACCGCGGACCTGACGGCCGCGGGCGAGACGGCGCTGAGCACGTCCGCGTTTACGGCCGCGGTGCTCGACGCCCTCAGCTGACGGCGTTCAGTCGCGAGTCGGGCGCGAATACCCGCTCGCGAAAATCCCGGATCAACTCACCGAGCGCACTGGTTTCGATCAGGAAGCCGTCGTGGCCGTGTGCGGACTCGAGCACGGCGTACTCGGCGGCCGGCAGGTGCGCGGCCAGAAACTGCTGTTCCGCCGGCGGGTACAGCGCGTCACTGCTCACCGAAACGACGAGCGCCGGCTGACGGATGTTGCCCAGGACGTCCGGGTAGTCACCGCGGCCGCGCGCCAGGTCGTGGCTGTGCATCGCGTGCGTCAGCGTGACGTAGGTGTTCGCGTCGAAGCGCGAGTTGATCTTGCGACCCTGGTGCTGCAGGTAGGACTGCACCTGGAACTGCCCGTCGTCGTTGCGCAAGTCTCGGCCGAAGCGCTCGTCGAACGAATCCCAGCTGCGGTACGTGCAGACCGCCATCATGCGCGCCGCCGCCAGGCCGCGTTCCGGCGGCCGGTCGTCGCTGTAATACCCCCCCTGCCAGTCCGGGTCCGCCGCAATTGCCGCGCGCTGAGCCTCGCTGACGCCGATGCACCAGGCTGAATGGCGCCCCCCGACGCCGATGGGCACGACGCTGCCGACGCGTTCCGGGTAACTCAGCGCCCACTCGAGCGCCTGCATCCCGCCGAGCGACGGGCCGGTGACGACCTGCACGAAGTTGATGCCGAGCCCGTCGAGCAAGACTCGCTCCAGGTTCACCATGTCACGCACCGTCACGCGCGGGAAGTCGGCGCGGTAGCGCTCCGACGTGCCGGGCTTGATGCTGACCGGCCCCGTGGTGCCGTAGCAGCTGCCGAGGATGTTCGCGCAGACGATGAAATCCCGCGCCGGGTCGAACGCAAGGCCGGGGCCGATGATGCCGGGCCACCAGGCGTCGACGTCGGCGGAGCCCGTGAGCGCGTGGCACACGAGTACCGTGCGCTCACCGGCGTTGGCGATGTCACCCCACGTCCGGTAAGCGATCCGGACATCCCGCAGAACGTCGCCGTTCTCGAGCGGGAAGCCACCGTCGACGTCGAAGTACTTCGTCTCCGCGGAAATCTGGCGTTGCAGGTGTTCCAGCAGGCTCAAGAGCGTCGCTCAGGCCGCCGCGACCGGCTTCAGGTCCACCGCCTTGCGGGCCGCGGCCAGCGCCGCCAGCACGTCGGCGGCGAGATCGTCGGGGCTCTCGAGGCCGACGGACAGGCGGACGAGGCTCTTGCTGATGCCCGCCTCGGCCAGCGCTTCATCCGTGAGCGGCGCGTGCGTCATCGTCGGCGGATGACACACGAGGCTTTCCACGCCACCCAGTGACTCGGCCAGCGAGAAGTACTGCAGGTGCTCGACGAACGCACGCACCGCGGCCTCACCGCCGTCGATCTCGAAGCTCACCATGCCGCCGAATCCCTGCTGCTGCCGGGCCGCGATGGCATGGCCGGCGTGTGATTCCAGCCCCGGGTAATACACCGTGCGCACGTTCGGCTGCTCGGCGAGCAGATGCGCCAGGAGACTCGCGCTTTGCTCGTGCTGGCGGATGCGTACCTGCAGCGTCCGGATGCCCCGCAACGTCAGGAAGCTGTCGAACGGTGCCCCGGTCACGCCGATGCAGTTCGCCCACCAGGTGAGTTGCTCCACCAGTTCCTCGGTCCTCGCGATCACGGCGCCGCCGACGACGTCGCTGTGCCCGTTGATGTACTTCGTCGTCGAGTGGATCACCAGGTCCGCGCCCAGCGAAATCGGCTGTTGCAGCGCCGGCGACAGGAACGTGTTGTCGACCGCGTACAGCGCGCCGCATTCGCGCGCCAGGGCGGCCACCTTGCGGATGTCCGTGATGCGCAGCAGCGGGTTCGATGGCGTCTCGGTGAGCACGAGCTTCGGCTTGCGGGCGAACGCCGCCTCGAGTGCTGCGTCGTCCGTCTGGTCGACGAAAGCAACCTCGAAATGGCCCTTCTCCGCCAGCGCCTTGTAGAGGCGGAACGTGCCGCCGTAGCAGTCGTGCGGCACGACCATCAGGTCGCCCGGGTTGAGGAGCTGCACGATGACGTTCAGGGCGGCCATGCCGGACGACGTCACCACGGCGCCAGCGCCGCCCTCGAGCTCCGCCAGCGCCGATGCCAGCGCGTCGCGGGTCGGGTTGCCCGACCGCGTGTAATCGTACTGGCGCTTCTCGCCGAAACCGGCGAACGCGTAGTTGGAGGACAGGTGCAGCGGCGGTACCACGGCGCCGTGCTGGGTGTCCGATTCGATGGCGGCGCGCACCGCGCGGGTTGCCGCTTTCGCCGATTCCGTCATGCGTTTGTCTCCGGGGTCCTGCTGTTCTCGTCGACGCACCACGCGCCTGACGTCTCGCTTCATCGGAACCCTGCGGAGTCGCAGAGGATGGGTGCCGTGCCCTTCACCGTGATTGTGCGCCGGTGTTGCAACGACCCTCATCATTCGGCAGCCGGCAGCCACCGCAGGAGTTGGCACCTTTTCGGACGGGTTAGGTCCGCTGGTTGCCCCGGCGTCAAAGGGCCTTTCCCTCAGCCGGTCTCGATGAGTTTCAGCGCAGTGTAGGCCCGTTCGGTGAGGTCGTCAACCAAACATGCAAGTTTTTTTATATTTTTATAAATGGTTGCCCCTGTTACCGATTCCGCCCGTCCCTGCCACCCCGATCACACCCCGCGCTTGCAATCGTCGAAGGACCGCATTAATGTACTAACGCATTAGTACATTAATGCGCGATCCGGCAGTTCACCCCGCTTGAAACCCAACCGCCACGACACCGACGAGCAACAGGAACAGGCCCAGGACGCCCTGTTCCGTGCCATCGTGAGCCTCGAGACCGTCGACGAGTCCCGGAATTTCTTCCGCGACTTGTGCACGCCCGCGGAACTCCAGGCACTTGTCGACCGCTGGCGGGTTGTCCGCTACCTGGAACAGGGCCTGCCCTACCGGCAGATCCACGACCTGACCGGCGTGAGCGTCACCACCATCGGCCGCGTCGCCCGGTTCCTGACCGACGGCTTCGGCGGCTACGACGCGGTCTTCCAGCGGCTCGCCGCCGATCGCGACTCGCCGTCCACCCGCTGACCCCTCAAGGAAAACCTTCACCATGGACAGGAAAGAACAGCGCATCAAGATCGCGGTGCAGAAGTCGGGACGCCTGACGGACCACTCCATCGACCTGCTGCAGCGCTGCGGACTGAAATTCACCCGCAGCAAGGACCAGCTGTTCTGCTACGGCGAGAACATGCCGGTCGACCTGCTGCTGATGCGCGACGACGACATCCCGCAGCTGGTGGCCGACGACATCTGCGATCTCGGCATCTGCGGACTGAACGTGGTCGAGGAAAAGCGCATCAAGCTCTCCGCGAACGGCGCGGCACCCGGCCTGAAGCAGGTGTTCGAGCTCGACTTCGGCCATTGCCGGCTCTCGCTGGCGGCGCCGGACGGCACCCGCTTCGACGGCCCGCAGTCGCTGGAAAACAAAAGAATTGCAACGAGTTATGTGAATATCCTCGGAGATTACCTGAAGCGCAACGGCATCAATGCGGAGGTCGTGTACTTCTCCGGCGCCGTCGAGATCACGCCGAAGCTGGGCAAGGCCGACTACATCTGCGACCTCGTCTCGACGGGCAGCACGCTGGCCGCGAACGGCCTGACCGAGGTGGCGACGCTGCTCGACAGCGAGGCCATCGTCATACAGACGCAGGCGCCGCTCGGCGCGCAGAAACAGGCCCTCGTCGACCGCATCCTGCAGCGGCTGGACGGCGTCCTGCAGGTGCGCGAAAGCAAGTACATCATGCTGCACGCACCGCGCTCGGCGCTCGCCGATATCCAGGCGCTGCTGCCCGGCACGGAAGCACCGACCGTCCTTCCGCTCGAGGGCTCCGCGGACCGCGTGGCCGTGCACGCCGTCTGCCGGGAAAACGTCTTCTGGGAGACGCTGGAAAACCTGAAAGCGGCCGGCGCGAGTTCCCTGCTCGTGCTGCCGGTCGAGAAGATGCTGGTCTGAGCCGATGCTGAACGTTGCCTGCTGGCAGAATCTGGACGACGCGGGCCGGCGCGAGGTGCTGGCTCGACCCGCGCAATCCACCGACGCCGATACCGCCTCACGCGTACGCGCCATCCTCGACGCCGTTCGCGACCGGGGTGACGACGCACTGCGGGAGTACACGCGCGCGTACGACAAAGTCGAGCTCGACGACTTCGCGGTGACCGACGCCGACTTCCGCGCCGCGGAGAAGTGCCTCGACGCCGCAGCGTTGCAGGCCATCGACGTCGCCATCGCCAATGTCCGGCGGTTCCACAAAGCGCAGCTTCCCGAGACGCTCACCGTCGAAACGACGGCCGGCGTCGTTTGCCAGCGCGTATCCCGGCCGATCGACGCTGTTGGCCTGTACGTGCCGGCCGGCACGGCGCCGCTACCGTCCGCCGCGATCATGCTCGCCGTGCCCGCGGCGATCGCCGGCTGCCCGACGCGCGTGATGTGCACGCCGCCGCGGCCGGACGGTTCCGCCGACCCGGCGGTGCTCGTGGCGGCCCACCGCGCCGGCGTCAGCCGCGTGTTTCGGATCGGCGGCGCGCAGGCGATAGCGGCGATGGCGTATGGCACCGGGACCGTGCCGCGCGTCGGCCGAATCTTCGGCCCTGGCAACGCCTGGGTGACGATGGCAAAGACCCTGGTGGCGGGCGACCCGGACGGCGCCGCCATCGACATGCCCGCCGGGCCGTCGGAAGTGCTCGTCATCGCCGACGACGAGGCGCGCCCGGAGTTCGTGGCCGCGGACCTGCTCTCGCAGGCGGAACATGGGCCGGATTCGCAGGTCATCCTGCTCACGACGAGCCGGCGAATGGCCGACGCGGTCGCGGAAGCCGTCGCGGTGCAGCTCGATCAGCTGCCGCGGAAGGCGATCGCCCGCGACGCGCTCGCGCATTCCCGGCTGGTTGTCGTCGACTCGCTCGACGAGGCGCTCGAAATCAGCAATGCGTACGCGCCGGAACACCTCATCCTGCAATGCGCCGACGCACGCGACCGGGTCGACCACGTTCGCAATGCCGGCTCCGTCTTCGTTGGCGAATGGTCGCCCGAGTCCGTCGGTGATTACTGCAGCGGCACGAACCACGTGCTGCCGACCTACGGCTACGCGCGCAACTACAGCGGGCTCGGCGTCGACCAGTTCCTGCGCAAAATGACGGTGCAGGAACTGACGAGGCCCGGCCTCGAGGCCCTGGCCCCGACGGTCCTGGCCCTGGCCGGACTGGAAGGTCTCGACGCGCATGCCGAGGCCGTCCGCCTGCGACTGGAGACCGACGCATGAGCATCGCCGCCCTGGCCCGCGACGAGATTCGCGCACTGTCGCCGTACAAGGCGGCGGAACAGGTGGATGACACGGTCCGCCTGAACGCGAACGAGGCACCGTTCAGGAATCCCGCAGAACAGTTCCAGCGACCGCTGAACCGCTACCCGCAGATTCGCCCCGTCGGCCTGCGCCAGCGGCTCGCCGAGCGTTACGGTGTGCGGGAATCGCAGTTGCTCGTCTCGCGCGGCAGCAGCGAAGCGATCGACATGCTGATGCGCGTGTTCTGTCGCGCCGGCCGGGACAACGTCGTGACCACATCGCCGTCTTTCTCGATGTACCGGCACTACGCGACGATCCAGGGCGCCGAGTGCCGCGCCGTACCGACGGACCCCGATGCCGGGTATGCCGTCGACGCCGCTGCGCTGCTGGCGGCGTGCGACGACGCGACGCGCCTCGTCTTTCTGTGCTCGCCAAACAACCCGACCGGTACGCTCGTTGCGCGTGACACGCTCGAGGACGTACTGACGGCGCGCCGCGACCGGTCGGTCGTCGTGATCGACGAGGCCTACGTGGAGTTCTCCGAATCGCCGTCAGCGATTGACCTGCTGCACGAGCACGACAATCTCATCGTCCTTCGCACGCTGTCGAAGGCGCTCGCGCTCGCGGGCGCCCGCTGCGGTTCGGTCATCGGGCACCCGGACGCCATCGCAATGCTCGACGCCGTGCAGGCGCCCTACGCGCTCGCCACGCCGGTCGTCGAGATGGTCGACCTGGCGCTGACGGACGCGCACTGGGCGGAAGCGGCGCGCCAGGTGGCACTCGTCCGGACCGAACGCGATCGTGTGCAGGCGGCATTGTCCCGCCTGCCTTTCGTCACGCGGACGTGGCCCAGCGCCGCAAACTTCGTGCTCGTCGAAGTGGACGACGTCGGCCTGGTGCTGACGCAGACGCGGGCCGACGGCATCCTCGTCCGGCATTTCGCCGACGACCTCGCCGACTGCCTGCGCATTTCCATCGGGGCGCCGGACGAGAACGATCGCCTCCTCCGCTGCCTCGGCCGGATCGGAAACGCATGATGGGACTCCGCGTATTGTTCATCGATCGTGACGGCACGCTGATCCGCGAACCGGCGGACGAACAGGTCGACGCGCTGGAGAAAGTCGAATTGCTGACCGACGTCATTCCATCGCTGAGGGTCCTGCGCGACCATGGATTCCGCTTCGTGATGGTCAGCAACCAGGACGGCCTCGGCACGGACTCGTTTCCCGACGCAGACTTCCGGCTGTGCCAGGACTTCATGCTGAAGCTGTTCGATTCGCAGGGTGTGCGTTTCGACGAAGTTTTCATCTGCCCGCACCGTCCGGAGGACCGCTGCGACTGCCGAAAGCCGTCCACCGGACTGCTCACGCGCTATCTCGCGGCGAATGACCTGGACCTCGCCCATTGCGCCGTCATCGGCGACCGCGAGACCGACCTGGAACTCGCGCGACGGATCGGCATCGACGGCTTTCTCGTCGACGAATCCGGGCCGTACGCGCAGACCTGGCCCGGCATCGTCGACGCACTGTGCCATGCCGAACGCACCGCGCGCGTCGAGCGAAAAACGAACGAGACGTCGATTACCGTCGCGGTGAATCTCGACACCGATGGTCCGCGCCACGTCAGTACCGGCATCGGCTTCTTCGATCACATGCTCGACCAGGTCGCGAAGCACGCGGGCTTCGCGCTCGACCTGCGCTGCGACGGCGACCTGCACATCGACGAGCATCACACCGTCGAGGACGTCGCCATCAGCCTCGGAACCGCACTGCGGCAGGCCCTCGGCGACAAGCGCGGCATCGGCCGCTACGGCTTTCTGCTGCCGATGGACGAGAGCGAAGCGCAGGTCTCGCTGGACCTGTCCGGGCGTGGTCACTTCCGGCTCGACGGCGACTTTCCGCGGGACGCTGTCGGCGGACTGTCGATCGAGATGGTCCGCCATTTCTTCGCCTCGCTGGCCGACGCCCTCGGCGCGGCGCTGCACCTGCGCGTGCGCGGCGAGAACAGCCACCACATGGTCGAGGCCTGCTTCAAGGTGACGGGACGGGCGCTTGGACAGGCGATTCGTCTCGACGGGAACGCGCTGCCGTCGACCAAAGGCATGCTCGCCTGACATGCGTACGCAGGTCACGATCATCGACAGCGGCGGCGCGAACATCGCATCGCTCGTCTATGCGCTCGAACGACTCGGCGCCGACGCGCAACTGACGACGGATCCGGCCGAGATCCGTGGCGCGGAACGCGTCATTCTTCCCGGCGTCGGTGCAGCCCAGGACGCGATGCAGCGGCTTACGGCCACCGGGCTTTGCGACGTCGTGCGCACGCTCACGCAGCCCGTCCTCGGCGTTTGCCTCGGCATGCAACTGCTCGCGGAGGCGTCCGAAGAGGACGACGCGACCTGCCTTGGCGTTGTGCCCGGCATCGCCCGGCGCTTGCCGGCCTCGCCCGACCTGCCGGTCCCGAACATGGGCTGGTGTCCCGTCCGGGCGACCCGCGAGTCGGCCCTGCTCGACGGCATCGACGACGGCGCATGGTTCTATTTCGTGCACAGCTACGCACTGCCCGTGAGTGAACACACGGTCGGCGTCGCCGATCACGCCGAAGCATTCGCGGCGGTCATTGAATCGCGGAATTTCGCCGCGACGCAGTTCCACCCGGAACGCTCGTCGGCGGCCGGCGCAAGAATTCTGGACAACTTCCTGAGGTGGTCGCCGTGCGACTGATACCCGCCATCGACCTGCGCGGCGGCCGTTGCGTGCGCCTGCTGCACGGTGATTTCGACCGTGAAACCCTGTACAGCGACGACCCTGTCGCGGTCGCGGAACAATTTACGCGCCTGGACGTCGACGACCTGCACGTCGTCGACCTGGACGGCGCCCTGACGGGCCGGCAGGAAAACCTGGCCGTCATCCGGCGCATCGCCGATGCCACGACGCTCGACGTCCAGGTGGGCGGCGGCATCCGCGAGGCGGCCGACGTCCGGCGCTGGCTCGACGGCGGTGCGGCGCGTTGCGTCGTCGGCAGTACCGCCGTCAGGGACTCCGACAGCGTTTGCCGGTGGTTCGATGAATTCGGTCCGGAACGCTTCGTGCTCGCTTTCGACGTCCATGTCGGAACCGGGGACCCCGAGGTTGCGATCGAGGGATGGACCGAAAAGTCGGGCCAGAGCCTGTGGGCCTGCATCGACCGTTTCCGGGCCGCCGGCCTGGTGCATCTCCTGTGCACGGACATCGGCCGCGACGGCGCGCTCTCCGGCCCGAACGTCGACCTGTACCGCGACGTGATGAAACGCTACCCGGACCTGCAGCTTCAGGCCTCAGGCGGGGTTCGCGATGCCGCCGACCTGCGCACGCTGGCCGACGCGGGCATACCCGCGGCGATCAGCGGCCGTGCCCTGCTCGACGGCCGCATCAGCCTGGACGAGGTGGCGTCATTCCGTCGAAGCGCATAATTCCCTGTCTCGACGTTCGCGACGGCCGGGTCGTCAAGGGCGTCCGGTTTCGCGACCACCGCGACGTCGGCGACATCCTCGAGCTCGCGGAACGCTACTGTCGCGAGGGCGCCGACGAGCTCGTGTTCTACGACATCACCGCGAGCCCCGACGGCCGGAGCGTCGATCGCAGCTGGGTCAGCCGGGTCGCCGCGTTGCTCGACATCCCGTTCTGCGTCGCCGGCGGCATCCGCGACGTGGCGGCCGCGGAGGAAGTGCTGAACAAGGGCGCGGACAAGATCTCCGTGAACTCCCCGGCGCTCGAGAACCCCGGTCTCATCGACGCGCTCGCCGCGCGATTCGGGTCGCAGTGCGTCGTCGTCGGCATTGACAGTCACGCCGGCGAGTCGGGCTGGCAGGTGTACCGCAATACCGGCGACCCGTCGAAAACGCAGCGAGCGGAACGCGCCACGCTCGACTGGGTCCGCGAGGCGCAGGATCGCGGCGCGGGCGAGTTCGTCCTGAACTGCATGAACCGGGACGGCGTTCGCGAAGGCTACGACTGCGAACAGCTTGCGGCCGTGCGCGACGGGTGCACCGTGCCGCTGATCGCGTCCGGCGGCGCGGGGTCAATGGCGCATTTCGCCGACGTGTTTCGCGAAAGCCGTGTCGACGGCGCGCTGGCGGCCAGCGTGTTTCACAGCGCGGCCATCGACATCGGCGACCTGAAGCGCTTCCTCACCGACGCCGGCATCACCGTGCGCCCGCCCTCGGACCCCGTGGAGCAATAAATGCGAAACAACGACTTCCTGCCACGGCTCGAACAGGTCATCCGCGCCCGGCTGCAGGACGATGACGAAGAAAGCTACACGGCCCGGCTTGCGCGAGAAGGCGTGCGTCGCGTCGCCCAGAAAGTCGGCGAGGAAGGCGTGGAAGTCGCGCTTGCCGGCGTCGCCGCCGGGCGCGACGAGCTGCTCGACGAGTCCGCCGACCTGCTCTACCACCTGCTGGTGTTACTGGCGCTGCACGACGCGAATCTCGACGACGTCGTCGAGGTCCTGGAACGCCGGCACTCGGACTGACACGACGAGTCGACCTAGCGGACGCGCTCCTCGGCCCGCTGGAAGGCCGGCCGTGCCATGCAGCGATCGGCATAGGCTTCGAGCACCTTGCTCGCCGGCAGCACGTTGAACAACCGCATGAACACGGCGCTCGATCCGAGCATGATGTCGGCCGCGGAGAATTCGGCGCCGAGTACCCAGTCGTCCTTGGCGAGAGCGCGCTCCCACGTAGCAATCATCGTGTCGAAGTCGCCCCACCCGCTGCTCCGGCGGTTCGGCGTCACGTTGTTGAACTTCTCCGACATCGCGGGCTCGACGACGGCCGGCGTGTACATCAGCCAGTAGAGGAAACGTCCGCGCCGCGGGTCGTCCGCGGCGGGCGCGAGCACGCCGGCCGAGTAACGGTCGGCGAGATACAGGCAGATCGCCGCAGACTCGGCCATCGCGTTGTCGCCGTCGACGAGCGCAGGCACCTTGCCCATCGGGCTTGCGCGCAGAAACTCGTCGCCTCTTGCGGCACTTTCCGCCCCGATGTCGACCCGCTCCATGGCGTAGTCGACACCCAGCTCTTCCAGCATCCAGACGGCGCGGCTCGATCGGGTTTTCGGCGCCCAGAACAGTTTCATGAAAGCGGTCTCCCGTTACCGGCGCTCAGATGACGAATTCGGGCGCCACGGGCCGTCGGTTGTAGAACGAACTCATCGCATAGCCGTAGGCGCCGGCGTTCCCGATCAGGATGACGTCGCCTTCGCGCGACGGCGGCAGGAGCCGGTCCGTCCCGAGACGATCCCCCGTTTCACAGATGGGTCCGACCACGGTCACCGTTTCACTCGGCGTCTCGTCGAGGCGCGAGAGATTCACGATCTCGTGGTAGGCACCGTACAGTGCCGGCCGGATCAGCGAGTTCATGCCGGTCGCAACGCCGAGGTAGCGCATGTCGCCCTTGCCTTTCAGCTGCGTCACGTGCGTCAGCAGCACCCCCGCGCGCGCGACCAGGAACCGGCCCGGCTCGATCCACAGCGCATACTGCGGATAAGCGGCGCGAATCTCGGCCAGCGTCTCGTTCATGCGTGCGAGGTCGAACGGCTTGTCGCCCGGCTTTTCCGGAACACCGAGACCACCGCCGAGGTCGATCGTCGTGACGTCCGGAAAATGCGCCGCGACCTTGATGAGCTCCGACGCGACATTGCGCCAATTGTCCGGGTCCGAGACGCCGCTGCCGCTGTGTGCGTGTATGCCGACGACCCGAGCGCCGGCCTTGTTGACGCGCTCGACGAGTTCGTCGATCTCGAACCGGGGAACGCCGAATTTCGAGTGCACGCCGGCCGTCTTGACGTGCTCGTGGTGACCGCGCCCCTGCCCCGGATCCATGCGCACGAAGAGGTCCTTGTCCGCGAACAGTTCCGGCCATTCACGCAGAGGATGCAGGTTGTCGAGCGTTACCCGGAGGCCCTTGTCGAGCGCCCATTCGTATTCGCTGCGCGGTGCGAAATTCGGTGTGAACAGGATCCGGTCCAGCGTGAGGTCCGGCACCTCCTGCTCAAGCCACTCGATCTCCCCCGGGGAGACGCACTCGAAGTCGACGCCTTCCGCCGCCAGGGTGCGCATCAACTCCGGATTGAAGTTGGCTTTCATCGCGTACAGGACCCGGTCCACGCTGCCCAGCTCGAGCAGGCTGCGCGCCGCGGAGACCACCGAATCGCGGTCGTAGACGTAGGCGTTGACGTGGTCGTCAGCCAGCCGCAACAAGTCCTTGCGACGACGTATCCACCAGGTGTCTTTTCGTGTCCGTGTGCGTGCCTCGCTGCGGAACAACTGCTCCCAGCTCGGCCCGAACGCGAGACTGCCCCCGCTCGGACGGATCACGGTCGCGTGCAGCTTGCTGACCAGGCGCTCGCGCTGGTCCGCCCCGATCACGAAGCTCAGGTTGAGGTCGTTCGCCGCCTGGCTCATCAGGTGGATCTTTTCCTCCTCGAACACCTCGAGGGCCGGCGCCAGGCGCGGCAGGATCGTACGGATCTTCCGGCCGACCAGGCTGATCGCGGCGCACTGGTCGATGACGCGCACCCGGCACATCGTCGACAGGTCGTTGACCAGCGACTCCTGGACGTCGTCCGACAGGGCGCCGTCGGCCGTGTCAACGGACACGGTGACGTTCGTCTCGGACGTCGACACGAAGTCGATGGACAGACCGTGCTCGCTGAACACGGCGAACGCACGCGCGAGGAAGCCCACTTCGTGCCACATGCCGACGCTGTCCATCGACACGAGCGTGATGTTGCGGCGCGAGCAAATGCCCTTGACCTGCGGCTCGATCTCATCGGTGACCGGCGAGATGACGGTCCCGGGAATTTCCGGCGCCATGGTGCTGCGTACGAACAGCGGAATGCCGTGCGGCCTGAGCGGCGAAATGCAGCGCGGGTGCAGGACCGAGCTGCCGGCGGATGCGAGTTCCTGTGCCTCTTCGTAACGCAACGCCACGAGCAGCCGGGCCGACGGCACGAGCCGCGGGTCCGCGCTGAACATGCCGGGCACGTCGGTCCAGATCTCGAGGCGGCACGCCTGCACCTTGGCCGCGAAGTAAGCGGCCGACGTGTCCGAGCCGCCGCGGCCGAGCAGGACCGTTTCGCCGTTTCGGTTGCGCGCGATGAAGCCCTGCGTCAGGACGACCTGGCGATCAAGACTGTCGAGTCGGCTGGCCATCTCCGGGTCCGCGTCGTAACTGCAGACGGCCGACAGGTAGTTTCGGCTGTGCTGTGCGCCGTTTCGGTTCTGGCTGACGAGCAAGTCGCGCGCGTCCGCCCAGCCGACGTCGATGCCGGATGCTTCGAGGTATGCCGCCCCGAGCCGCGTCGACAGGAGTTCGCCGAGCGCCATGATACGTACACGAACGCGATTGCTGACTTCGCGGATCAGTCGGATGCCGGCCAGCAACTGCTCGAGTTCGTGAAAGCCGTCGCTCAAAAGGGCGTCGCCATCCAGGCCCAGTTCCTGTGCAAGCGCGAGATGCTGGTCGCGGATCGCGGCGATACCCTTCGTCGGATCACCGGCAATCGCCTCGTCCATCAGCGCGTGAAGCCGGTTCGACACGCCCTGCAGTGCCGAGTGCACGACGAGCGGCCGCAATCCGTCGGCGACGCGTGCACGAACGAGATCAGCGATCGTCGCCCAGTTCTTTGCCGTCGACACGCTGGTGCCGCCGAACTTCATCACCACCCATTTCGAATTGGCTATCGAGTCGGGCGCGCCCAGATTGCCGCTCGCTTCGAACGGGGCTTCAGTGGTCATCGAACGGGGTCTCTCACTGGCGACGTGTCGTCCTGGATCAGGTATCCGGTCCAAAAAAAAACCCGCGAGGAGTGCCTTGCGGGTTTGTTAGCAATGTCCGGACTTTATGCTAGCCGATACGATTGCCATTGGCACCCACGCACCTCTGGCGCGCCATCTGTTTTAGGAGTTCTTTAGCATCCGTGAAAGGTCTGCCGTGGCACATTACGCGGGTGTCGAAACGGATCATTCCTGAAGTAGAGCTAACCTGCGGCCAAAGGTCAAGTAGCGCCACGGCCGCCCGCGGGCGTTACCAGGCGTCGGGATCCGGCGGAATGGTCACCGCGCCGTCCGACGCGGACGAGACTTCCGCCCGGTACTTGGCCAGTACACCGCGGCGAATGTCGGTCGCCGGCCGCTTCCAGGCCGCCCGCCGGCGCTCCAGCTCGCTGTCGGAGAGCGCGACGTCGATGCGCTTCGTTTCCGCGTCGATCGTGATGACGTCCCCGTCCTCGAGCAGTGCGATCGGGCCGCCAACGGCGGCTTCCGGCGAGATATGGCCGACGACGAAGCCGTGGCTGCCGCCGGAAAAGCGCCCGTCGGTGATCAGCGCGACGTCCGCGCCGAGCCCCTCGCCCATGATGGCGCTCGTCGGACTCAGCATCTCGCGCATGCCGGGCGCGCCTTTCGGCCCTTCGTATCGGACGACCACCACGTCGCCCTTGCCGATCTTGTTGCCGAGTATGGCCTGCAGCGCGTCTTCTTCCGAATGGTAGACACGCGCCGTGCCCTCGAACCGGAGGCCTTCCTTGCCGGTGATCTTCGCGACCGCGCCGTCCGGTGCGAGATTGCCGTACAGAATGGCGAGGTGGCTGTCTTTCTTGATCGGGTCGTCGAAGGACCGGACGATATCCTGCCCCGGCGGGTAGTCGCCGACATCGGCCAGGTTTTCCGCCAGCGTGCGGCCCGTGACGGTCAGGCAATCGCCGTGCAGCAGGCCCTTGTCGAGCATGCGCTTCATGAGCGGCTGGATGCCGCCGATGGCGATCAGCTCCGACATCAGGTAGCGGCCGCTCGGCTTCACGTCGGCCAGCACCGGCACCCGCGCGCCGATCTCGGTGAAATCGTCGAGGCCGAGTTCGACCCCCGCCTCGCGCGCGATCGCGATGAGGTGCAGCACGGCATTCGTCGAGCCGCCCAGCGCGATCACGACGGAGACGGCGTTTTCGAACGCCTTTCGCGTCAGGATGTCGAGCGGCTTGATGTCCTCGCGGATGAGGTGCATCACGGCTTCGCCGGCCCGCTCGCAGTCCCGGCGCTTCTGCTCGGACACCGCTTCCTGCGCGGAACTGTTGGCGAGACTCATGCCGAGCGCCTCGATCGCCGACGCCATCGTGTTTGCCGTGTACATGCCGCCGCAGGCACCGGGACCCGGGATCGCCGTCTGCTCGACCTCCAGCAATTCGTCTGCGCTGATCTTGCCGGCGGCGCGCGCACCGACCGCCTCGAAAATCGAAACGAGGTCGCGACGATTCGTACCGGGGCGAATCGTGCCGCCGTAAACGAACACGGCGGGCCGGTTCAGCCGCGCGATGGCCATCATGCAGCCGGGCATGTTCTTGTCGCAGCCGCCGATCGCCACGAGACCGTCGAAACCCTCGGCACCGGTGACCGCCTCGATGGAATCCGCGATAATTTCGCGCGAAACCAGTGAGTACCGCATGCCCGGCGTGCCCATGGAAATGCCGTCGGACACACTGATCGTGTTGAACACGACACCCTTGCCGCCGGCCTGGTCGGCCGACGCAGCGGCAAGATCGGCCAGCTCGCGGATATGCATGTTGCACGGCGTCACCATGCTCCACGTGGACGCGATGCCGATCTGCGGCTTCTTGAAATCGTCTTCCGTGAAACCAACCGCGCGCAGCATGCCACGGCTCGGAGCCTGTTCGTCGCCATCAACGACAACGCGCGAGTAGCGTCGCAGTTCTTTCTCTTCCATGTTCCCGGGATTACTCAGCCGATTGGACGCCGCACACTTTGCGGCCGGCGGAGTCTAGAACCTATCTCGCGATCGATCAAATCCGCCGCGCATTCGGCGATGGCGCCCCGCGGCCGAGATCGACGATCGGCGATGCGACGCCGGTGAACTCAGCGTGGCGCGGTCTCGTCGTCGCGAATCATCACGACGATCCGCTTGAAGACATCGGCCAGCGGATCCGTGTCGCCCGTCGCCAGTTCCACCGTGAACGCTTCGTCACCCTCGGCGATCGTATCCTGTACGAGGGGAATCAGGAGTCGAGCCGAGCGCTGGCCGGGACCGAAACTCACCGAGTAGCCACCGGGCGAGAAGTAATCCTCCCCTTCGCGTGCCGTGATGTCGCGCACTTCGTAACCGACGACGATCTGCGTCTCGTCGGGATTGAAACGCAGAACGTCGATCTGCACCACGGGGTCGCGCTCGCGAACCGCAACCTGGCTGACGGCAAAGCCGATCGTGTTGGTCGGTAATCCGGCCTCGAACGCGCGTTGGTCGTCGTCCTCGAGAACGATGTTCAGCGCCGCGTAGCTCGTCGTCGTCGCGTCCAGTGAACGCACCCGTATCGTCGATACCTGGTCGGCCTCGCGCAGCGGGTCGCTGGCCATTTCCAGCGTCAGTCGCGCGCGGGACTCGCCCGCCGCGATTTCGATATCCCGTTCGCCGGAGATCGTGTACTGCCCGGAGGCCCACGGCGATCGATTGCCGCTGTAACGAACCTCTTCGAGCCGCAGATGCAGCGGCCGGGTCAGTTCGCCGGTACGCACGAGGTCGACGACAACGGGCGCCTGGTCTTCCCGCAATACGATGGGTGTGGCGGCCGGCTCATCGAAGGTCTCGACGAGCGGCACTTCGACATCCGGCGGTGGCAACGACACCGGTTCGACGAGCACGTCGACCGTTGCGTCGACAGCGGTTTCGCCGGGCGCCGTCTCGAGGGGCGCCTCGGTAACGTCACCGGGCGTCTCGAGCGGCGTGGCGTCGACGCCGATCGGGACGATGTCGTCGAAATCCGCAGTCGCGGCGTTGTCGGTCGTATCCGGAGACGCTTCGTCGCCCACCGGCGTGGTCATTGTGGCAGGCGGCGCCACGACGGCTGCCGGTGCGTCCTCCTCCGGTTCGCTGAATTCCGCGATTCGGGCCTCGACCCACTCGCGCACCTTGCCGCCCCACGCAAAACGGTCCGAAAAGCCGAACTCGTAAACGGCAAAGCCCAGGAGCAGGACGATGGCGACCAGCGCAACCAGCCAACTCCGTGACGGGGGACGTTCCTCGACGCGAGGCGCCTCGTCGAACTCGAGGCTGACCGTTTCGGCCGACCGGTCCTCGAGCGCGTCGACGAACTCGATCATCGACTGGAAACGGGTCACGCGTGAAAACGAAATGGCTTTTTTCAGCGCCCGCCACTGAGCGTCCGTGAGGCCCGGCGGCCGCTGCGGCTTCATGCCCTCTTCGGCGGCTTCGGCGGCGTTGCGTGGCCCGAATACCCGGTACCCGGCAACGAGCCGGTACAGCAGGCACCCCAGCGAAAACACGTCGTCGGCCGGCACCGGCTCCTCGCCGGTCAGCACCTGCATGCTCGAGTACGCCGGTGTCAGCGCACCGAGAACGCCGGGATCGAAATCGTCGGTCTTCGACCGGGACTGCGTCTGCCGCACCCGCGCGACGCCGAAGTCGTACAGTTTCGCGTCACCGTTCGGCAGGATCATGACATTGGCGGGCTTCACGTCGGCATGGACGATTCCGCACCGGTGGGCGTAATTCAGCGCCGACGACAGCTGCGTCACGATGCGTACGGCCTGTTCGACCTCCATCGCCTTGCCTTCCGCCGAGTCGAGGAGGTCTGCCAATGTACGGCCTTCCATCCACTCCATGACGATGAAGTAGAGGTCGTCGTCCCGATCGAGATCGAGGAAACGGACGATGTGATTGTGTGCGAGGCAGCGCCCTTTGGCCGCTTCCTGCTGCAGCGCCCTGAGCGCCATGCCGTTTCGGGCGAGTTGCGGTGACAGGACCTTGATCGCTACCCACGGTTCCGCCCCGCCGGCCTCGGCCAGGCGCCGGTCGAGCGCCTTGTACACGACCCCCATGCTGCCGCCCGAAACCCGCTCCTGCAGCAGGAACCGGTCCCTGAGCACGGATCCGACCTGTACCTGGTCTTCCGCCGTGGCCGGCCGCAACACCTCGTCGGGAATCACGGCCGTCGAGGCATGGTCGAAGGCGTCATCGGCGGCCGACGGCTCGATCTGCGCCGTCCGTGCGTCCATTTCCCGCAGCGTCTCGATGGTCGCGGAGTCCGTCGAGGCGGCGCTCGGCGCCGTCCGGATGTTCTCGGTGACGTGGCCGTCGAGCAGCGACTTCACGAGCTGGTAAGTCTCGCTGCGCAACTCGCCGTCGTTGTACCGCTCCTGCAGCACCGCGCGAATTTCCCGCTCCACGTCCTTGTCGTCCCGGAGCAGCCCGCCGATCCGGTCCCGAAGCGCGGTCAACAGGCGTACGTCGTCGTCGGTCGTCCCGATGCGATCATCGAGGTCTGACAACGGGTCGTCGAGCATGTCCCGAATGCGTTGTGAATTCGCGTTCATTGCTCAGCGGGGGGCCTGGTCCCGAAAACTCCCTATTCTAGCCATTCTGTCAAATGCACAAGTGGGAACTGGTCGTCAGATTACCTTTCCCGGATTGAGAATCCCGGTCGGGTCCAGCGCGTCCTTGAGGCTGCGCATCAGCCGCAGCGTCGCGGGTGCCGCCCGGGCGGCGAGATCGGCCTTCTTGAACACCCCGATGCCGTGTTCGGCGCTGATGCTGCCGCCCAGTTCGGTCACGAGATCATAGATGACGCGCGTTACGGTTTCGCCCGGCTGCCCGACGCCAGTGCGCAGCATGACATTGTAGTGCAGGTTGCCGTCACCAAGGTGCCCGAACACCACGGGCTCGGCATCGGGTACGGCCGCGGCCAGCTCGGCCTCAGCCCGGTCGAGAAACTGCTGTAACCGCGAGACGGGCACGGAGACGTCGTGCTTGATGCCCGACCCTTCGCGTCGCTCGGACTCCGAAATGCTGTGCCGTAGCCGCCAGAGCGCCGCCGACTCCGTCAGGCTCTTGGCGACCACGGCGTCCAGGACAAGGCCTCGCTCGAGGAGCTCGGCAATGCTGTCCTCGACCGTCGCCGGCGGCGCCGCAAAATCCGCGAGCACGTACCACGAATGCGCCCGGTCGAACGGGCTCCGGACTCCGTCGATGTGCTGCAGTACGAAACTCATGGGCGTCGCACCGATCAACTCGAAGGCCTGGATCCGGTCGGGGTGTTGCTGCCGAAGCCACGCGTAAGCGCTGACGGCGCTCGTCGCGTCGGGAAACGCGAGCATGACCGTCTGCAACGGACCCGGGTCGGGAAACAGCTTGAGAGCGACCCGGGTAATGACCCCGAGCGTCCCTTCGCTGCCGATAAAGCATTGCTTGAGGTCGTAGCCCGCATTGTCCTTGCGCAGGACACGAAGCCCGTCCCACACGGTGCCGTCCGCCAGCACGACTTCGAGGCCAAAGACCAGGTCACGCATCATGCCGTAGCGCAGGACATTGATCCCGCCGGCATTGGTGGCGACGTTGCCGCCGATCTGGCAGCTGTCCTCCCCGCCCAGGCTCAACGGGAAGTATCGGCCTGACTCGCGGGCAGCCGCCTGCACGCGACTGAGGATGCAGCCGGCCTCGGCCACCAGCGAATAGTTATCGGCGTCCACGGATTCGATGGCGTCCATCCGACCCAGGTTCAGCAAAACCTGGCTCCCGTCAGCATCGGGAACTGCACCGCCGCACATGCCGGTATTGCCGCCCTGGGGCACCACACCGACGCCGGCGGCGTGGCAGGTCCGCAACACTTCGCTGACTTCCGCCGTGTTCCGCGGGCGAACCAGGAGTGGCGTGCGGCCGTGCAGTCGGCCGCGCCACTCGGTGACGTGCGGCTCGAGATCCTCCGGTCGGCTGGTCCAGCCGCCGTCGCCCACGATACGCCGCAGCGCGTCGAGCACCTGCGCCGGCACCGGCGCCCCATTCTCACGATGACCCGTCACAGTCCCGCCTGTGCGCAAAAAGACGCGGCATCGATGTTGCTGCCGCAAAACACGAGCACGACGCGGCGTCCGGCCAGGCGCTCCCGGTACGGGCCGAGCAAGGCAGCCGTCGCCGCGGCGCACGCCGGCTCGACGGCGACGCGCAGACGCTCGAATAACGTCCGCATCGCGTCTCGCAGTGCATCGTCGCCAAGGAGAACGACGTCCCGGACGAAGCGACGGCAAAGATCGAACGAAAACGGCAGCACGAACGGCGCGCCGAGGCTGTCGGCGATAGTCGAGACGCGCTCGATGGCGACGGGTTCGCCGGCGGCGAGGCTGCGCGACATGGAGTCCGCCCCGGCCGGTTCGACGCCCAGGACGTCGACCTCCGGTGCGCACTGGTGCAACGCGTTCGCAATGCCGCCGATCAGGCCGCCACCGCCGATCGAGACGATGACCGCATCGATATCGTCGACCTGTTCAGCTATCTCAACGCCGAGCGTGCCCGTCCCCGCAGCGACCGCGGGACCCTCGAACGGATGAATCAGCGCCCGTCCTTCCTGCGCGCGGATTTCCTCGACCCGTCGAAAAGCCGCGTGCACGTCGTCGGCAATGACGACGTCGGCGCCGAATGCGCGGCACGCGTCGCGGCGCACCGGGCTGGCAGATGCCGTCATCACGACCCGCGCATGGGTGCCGGTGACGAAAGCGGCATAGGCGGTTGCGATGGCGTGGTTGCCCGCGCTGACGGCGGTGATGCCGGCAGCCCGCTCGTCCGTGGTCAGTGCCAGTACGCTGGCCAGCGCGCTCCGCGCCTTGAACGTCCCCGTGCGCTGCAGGAACTCCAGCTTGCCGAAGACCGTCGTTCCGTTGCCCAGCAGGTCTTCCAGGCCGGCGCAGCGCACGACCGGGGTACGGACCACGGCCTCACCCAGGCGCGCACGCAGCGCCGCGATTTCATCCAAACAAGGTGCACTTTGCGTCATAAGTGCGGATAATACTTGCGATAAAGCTTGCATGCGTCTACTTTCGCGAGTCGCAATGGAACTCGACGACCTTTCGCAATCCGGCATTCGGCGCATCGCCGATTTTTCGCCGTACCTGGACCAGTTGGCCGGCCTGGCCCAGGAGATGGGGCTGCGACAACGCAGCAACCTGGTACATCTCGAACGCATTCTTCACCAGCACTGGTCGCTCGGGCAGAACAATATACTCAGTTGGGCACCGCTCGACGAAGGCGTCCTCATCCTGGTGGTGCCGCATTACGCCATCGCCGAGTACACCGCGCCTCGACCCGGCAATCAGCCGCCGCGCGTTTCCCCGAGGTTTATCACCGAACTGATCTCCGGTGACCGCAAACTCAGCTTCACGCAGATGCAGAAGGTCGCGCGCCTGCTCGACGTACAGCCGGTCTACGTACCGCTGCGCGAACCGCTCGGCGGCCATCCCGTCGAGACACAGATCATCGAGAAGATGATCCGGCGCTACGGAATCAACTACGTCGCAAGTCGCGCCGTGACCCTGTTCGACATCGTGGGCTTCAGCCTGCTCACACCGTTTGAGCAGATGACGCAGCTCAACAGCCTGTCGTACTCCCTGAACTCCGCACACGCAAAGCTGATGGAACAGGAAGTCGGCATCAACTTTGCGCGTTCGTCCAGCGGTGACGGCTTTTACGTCTGGAACCGCGATGACGGCCTCGAGGCCAACGTCAATCTCTATCATTTCATGCACATCGTGCTCGCGGACAACGCGATTGCGTTGCGAAAGTCGACGTCGAAGGCCGTTCCGAGGCTGCGCGCCTGTTTCCACGTCGGAAGCTGCTACGAGTTTCACCAGGCGGAAGGCCTGAATCCCACGATGCACGACTTCATCGTCGGCGACGTCACGATCGAACTCGCGAGAATGATCGAAGCCGCGCTGCCGGGTCAGATACTCGTCGGCGACTTTCTTGCGGATACCATGGGCTCCGGTCCGCTGGATCCCGCCCAGACACAGGCGCATCTCGACGCCGTCATGTTCCTGGAACGCGCGCAAGGCAATCTCGCCAAGCTGAGCGGCATGGAGTTCTCCGGCGAACGGGTTACCGCCATCAAATGCTACCTGACCGGCGAGAACCTGGGCGGCGGCCAGTTCAATATCCGCCGCCTGCACATACGGGACAAGCACGGCCTGTCGCGTGTCGCGTACAACGCCAAGGTCAACATCTACCGCGAGACCGCCCAGCCGATCCTGCTGGGCATCGAGGATCGCAAGCTGCCGCACCAGAACCCGTCGGTGTAGAGCGGGCTGTGTTGCGGGGAGATGAACGCGCGGCGGAGCCGCGCGTTTGTCGGCCGGCTTTGCCGGCCTCGGGTCGAACATTGATTCGTTCGCATCGCGGGGAGATTGGCGGTCCGCTTCGCGGCCCCGCCTGTCGGCGGGCTGGCGCCCGCCTCGGATCGAACTGGGTACGGTTCGCACCTGCCCAAGCATTTCGCATAAAAAAAGCCGCTCCCGTTTTTGTGAGAGCGGCTTTTTTTATGCGAAATGGTCGGGGCGAGAGGATTCGAACCTCCGACCCCCACAACCCCATTGTGGTGCGCTACCAGGCTGCGCTACGCCCCGACCGGATACTGGCGTGTGACGAGAGGCGGCAATGATACGTGCCGCCCCGGCAGGATCAAAGCGGAAAATCAGCGACGCAGGATCTTCAGAACCTGCTCAAGTTCCGTTCGCAACTGCTTGATTATCTGCTGGCTTTGGGTGACGTCGGACTTTGCCGAATCGCCCATCAGCCGTTGGCGTGCCCCGCCGATCGTGAAGCCCTCGTCGTACAGCAGGCTGCGGATCTGGCGAATGATGAGCACGTCCTGGCGCTGGTAATAGCGCCGGTTGCCGCGACGTTTCACGGGCTTCAGTTGTGGAAACTCCTGCTCCCAATACCGCAGGACGTGCGGCTTCACGGCGCAAAGGTCGCTGACTTCACCGATGGTGAAGTAGCGTTTGCCCGGGATTGGGGGGAGTTGGTCGTTATTCCCCGGTTCCAGCATAGGCCTCTACTCGGGCTTTTAGTTTTTGTCCCGGCCGGAACGTCACGACGCGACGTGCGGAGATCGGAATCTCTTCCCCGGTTTTCGGGTTTCTGCCCGGTCGTTCTTTCTTGTCACGGAGATCGAAGTTCCCGAAGCCGGACAACTTGATCTGCTCCCCGACAGCGAGCGATGCGCGAAGCTCCTCGAAAAACATGTCGACGAGTTCCCGTGCTTCGCGCTTGTTGAGGCCGAGTTCATTGAACAGCGACTCGGCCATATCAGCTTTGGTCAGCGACATAACGATCAGTCTCTCAGTACAGCCGCAAATTCTTCGTGGAGTTTTTGTACTGCTGCGGCTTGAGCGGCGTCCGCATCTTCGTCGGTAAGGGTGCGCGAAGTTTCCTGCAAAATCAAGCCAATTGCGACGCTTTTTAGCCCAGCTTCTATTCCCTTGCCCTGGTAAACGTCGAAGATTCTGACACCCCGAATCAACGCGGGCGCAGCGGCTTCCAGCGCGGCGACAAGGTCCCCGGCCGTTACGTCCTCGCGTACCAGCACGGCGATGTCGCGGCGGATCGCCGGGAAGCGCGACACGGTCTCGGCGACCGGCGTCCGCGTCGCGAGCGCGGCCTCGAGGTCCAGCTCGAACAGGAAGACCGAAGGCTTGATGTCGAAGCGGCGGGCCACTTGCGGGTGCAGCTTGCCGAGCACGCCGACGTCCTGGCCGTCGCGTCGGACGACCGCGCACTGGCCCGGCTGCAACGCCGGATGTTCAGCGGCGACGAAAGCCGGCCGAACGTGAGCGCCCGCTGACTCGAGCAACGCAACGACGTCGGACTTTATGTCAAAGAAGTCTACCGCCCGCGACCCCGCGCCCCACTGCTCCGGCCAGGCCGGTCCCGCGACGAGCCCCGCGACACGCACGACTTCGTCCGGCGCGTCGAGGGTGCCGTGAAACGACTTGCCTATCTCGAACATCCGGACACGGTCCTGCTGCCGGGACAGGTTCCCGGATGCTGCCTGCAACATGCCGACCCAGAGACTCGACCGCATCACGGCCATTTCCGTGGAGATCGGGTTGCTCAATTCCAGCGCGGACGTAGCGCCGCTGACGGCAGCGTCGTCGCCCGGATCGACGAAGCTGTACGTAATGACTTCCTGGTAATCCCGCGCAATGAGCAGGTCCGCAACGGCGGCGTCGCCGACGCGCGCAGCGGATGGCGCAACCAGCGGCAGCGCCGCCCCGCCGGTCGCTTCCGGCACGCTGTCGTAGCCGTGGATGCGGGCCACTTCCTCGATCAGGTCCACTTCGATCGCGATGTCGAATCGGTAGGCCGGGGGTACGACGGACCAACCGTCGGCGGTACGGGTCGCGTCCAGGCCCAGGCCTGCCAGAATGCTGTCGACGCGATCGGCGTCGACCTCGACACCGAGCAGCCGGGTGAGGCGCGCCGCTCGCAGCTTTACCCCGCTGCGCGTCGGCACATGCGCCTCATCGCGCACGACGTTCAGCGGGCCTGCCGTGCCGCCCGCAATTTCGAGCAGGAGTTCCGTTGCGCGTGCGACCGCTCGGCCCTGTCCGGTCGGGTCGACGCCGCGTTCGAAGCGCAGCGACGCATCGGTGTGCATCCCGTATGAGCGGGCTTTGCCGGCCATCACTTCCGGCGGCCACCAGGCCGCCTCGAAGAACACGTCGGTGGTGTCGTCCGAGACGGCGGTCGACTGGCCACCCATGATGCCGGCCAGGCCGACAGGGCCGCTCTCGTCCGTGACCAGCATTGTGCCGGCCGCAGCCGTGACAGTCTTTCCGTCGAGCAGTTCCAGCTTCTCGCCGCCGGCGGCCCGCACCGGCCGAATCGTCCCGCGCAGTAGCGAGCGGTCGTAGGCGTGCAGCGGCTGGCCGAGTTCCAGCATGACGTAGTTCGTGATATCGACGACCGGGTGGATCGCCCGAAGGCCGCAGCGTCGCAGGCGTTCGACCATCCACAACGGAGACCGGGCCGAAGGATCGATGCCACTGACGACCTGCCCGGCGAACACCGGGCAGCCATCCGGCTCAGGCAGCTCCACGGTAACGGCCTCGCCCGAGGTCACCTTCGGCGATGCAAGGTCGGCGGATTTCACGGCGGTACCGGTCAGCGCCGCCACTTCGCGCGCTATCCCGAGCACGCTGAAACAATCGCCGCGATTCGGCGTCAGGTTCACGTCGATGATCGCATCCGGCAACTGCAGGTACGCCGCCAGCGACTCGCCGACCGGCGCATCGGCAGGCAACTCGAGGATGCCGTCGGACTCCTCGCCGAGCCCCAGCTCCACGGCGGAACACAGCATGCCGTTCGACACGACGCCACGGATTTTCGATTTCCGGAGCTTCACGCCGTTCGGCAGCTTGACGCCAGGCACCGCCAGGGCGGCCTTCATGCCGGCGACGACGTTCGGTGCGCCGCACACGACGTCGACAGGCGCGCCGCCGTCACCGGCGTCGACACGGCAAACACTGAGGCGGTCCGCGTCGGGATGGCGCGCAACCTCGAGGACATCGGCAACGACGACGCCGTCGAGACCGTCTCCTTCCACGTCGACGGCATCCACCTCGTGACCGAGCATTGTCAACTGGTGGGCCAGTTCCTCCGTCGTCATCGACGGATTCACCCACTCGCGTAACCAGGATTCAGGAAATTTCATGTCTATCGGAACTGCCGCAGGAAGCGCAGGTCGTTCTCGAAGAACGTACGCAGGTCATTGACCTGGTAACGCAACATCGCGAGGCGCTCGATGCCGATCCCGAACGCGTAGCCGGTGTACTTCTCCGGATCGACGCCGGCGTGCTGCAACACGTTCGGGTGGACCATGCCGCAACCCAGGATTTCGAGCCAGCGCCCTTCCCCCCAGCGAATGTCCACCTCCGCCGACGGTTCGGTGAACGGGAAATAGGACGGACGGAACCGCAACTCCGCCTTGCGCTCGAAGAACGCCTCGACAAACTCGTGCAACACGGCCTTGAGGTGCGCGAAGCTCACGTTCTCGTCGATGACCAGGCCTTCGACCTGGTGAAACATCGGCGTATGCGTCTGGTCCGAGTCGCAGCGATAGACACGGCCCGGTGCAATGATGCGAATCGGCACGCCTTCGTTCACGATGGAGCGAATCTGCACCGGCGACGTGTGCGTGCGCAGGAGTTTCCCGCCGGGAAAGTAGAACGTGTCGTGTTCCGCGCGTGCGGGATGATCGTCCGGGATATTGAGCGCCGTGAAATTGTGAAAATCGTCCTCGATTTCCGGCCCGGAGCGGACGCCGAATCCGGCATCGCGAAAGATGCGCTCGATCCGGCGGGTTGCCCGCGCAACAGGGTGGCGGCCACCGACGCCGGGGCCGCGCCCCGGCAGTGTCACGTCGACGGCATCCCCGGCGAGCCGCGCTTCCAGCGCCGCCCGGTCCAACACCTCGCGACGCTCATTGAGGCGTTGCTGCAGGGCCTGCTTCGCCTGGTTGATCGCCTGACCGGCCGCCGGCCGATCGGCAGCCGGCAGCGCGCTGAGGCCCTTCAGCCGCGCCGTGAGCTCACCTTTCTTGCCGAGGTAGCGGACCCGCACGGCGTCCAGCGACGCGAGGTCGCCGGCCGCGTCGATTTCCGACATGGCACCGGCGAGCAACTGCTCGAGGGATTGCACGGCTTGCCCGGAAACCACGGCGGCGCTCAGGGAACCCGAGAGCCCCGCCGTCAGGCGGCGTCTGCCAATGCTGCCTTCGCGGCTTCCGCGATCGCGCCAAACGCTTCCGCATCGTGCACGGCGATGTCCGCCAGCACCTTGCGATCGACCTCGATCCCGGCCTTGTTCAGGCCGTTGATCAGGCGACTGTACGAAAGACCGTGCAGGCGTGCGGCCGCGTTGATGCGCGTGATCCACAACGCACGAAACTGGCGCTTGCGCTGCCGGCGATCGCGATAGGCGTACTGGCCGGCCTTGATGACGGCCTGCTTCGCCGTCTTGAACAACTTGCTGCGTGCACCGTAGTAACCCTTGGCCTTGCCGAGGATCTTCTTGTGCTTGGCTTTGGCGGTGACGCCACTCTTAACTCTTGCCATGACTCAATCTCCTCTCAGCTGTACGGGAGCATGCGGCGCACGCTCTTCTTGTCGGCATCGGCCACCTGCTCGGTGGTTCCGAGCTGCCGCTTACGCTTCGACTTCTTCTTGGTGAGGATGTGATTGAGGTGGGACTGGGCGCGCTTGAAGCCACCCTTGCCCGTCCGGCGGAAGCGCTTGGCAGCGCCCCGGTTCGTCTTCATCTTCGACATTTCGTCGTCTCCACTTTTTTGGCCTTGCCACGTACCGTCCAGCGGCCGCTGCAGGCGGGGTAAATGGCGTCGGCCCCTGGGGGCTGTCTGCCGTTACTCACTTTTTTTCAGCCGCACCCTGACGAGCAGGGAGCCGGCTTACTTCTTTTTCGGTGCCATCACCATGACCATCTGCCGGCCTTCCAGCTGCGGCATCTGCTCGACGGTACCGTATTCTTCCAGGTCGTCGCGGACCCGGGCCAGCAGTTGTGCGCCCAATTCCTTGTGCGCCATCTCCCGGCCCCTGAATCTCAAGGTAATCTTGGTCTTGTCCCCTTCCTCGAGGAATTCGACCAGCTTGCGCAATTTGATCTTGTAGTCGCCCTCGTCGGTGCCGGGACGAAACTTGATCTCCTTGACCTGAACCTGCTTTTGCTTTCGTTTCGCAGCCTGGGACTTCTTGTTCTGTTCGAACAGGTACTTCCCGAAGTCCATGATTCGGCAGACCGGCGGGTCCGCGTTCGGCGACACCTCCACCAGGTCCAACCCTTCGTCGCGGGCAACGGCGATGGCCTCGGCCAGCGGCATGACCCCGCGTTGCTCTCCATCCGAGTCAATGACGCGGACACGGGCGGCATCGATCTCATCGTTGCGCCTGACACGCTTTGTTACTGCGATTCCGAAATCCTCCAGGTTTCAAACAGTTCCCGCACAAACGCCCGTCCGCGGGACGGAAGGTTGGCGGGAACGCGATTCTATAGTTCGCGCCACACCGACACAACCGGTCAAACCCCGATTTTCTCAAAATAAATCGGGCGCTTGTAGCGCGGAAGCAACAGCAGGAAGGCTTTGGATCTGGTGGGCGATGGTGGTGTGACTCGGATCGCCTCAGGGCGATCCTCGCCCCTGCGGGGCGCACTGCGTGCGTCCAAAACGCTGCGCGTTTTGTCGAACCACCCGATCACCGAGCCTTCGGCAGCCTTCGTCGCAGTTCGGGATCTGGTGGGCGATGGTGGTTTCGAACCACCGACCTCCACGATGTCAACGTGGCGCTCTACCCCTGAGCTAATCGCCCTTCCGTGCCCGCACGCGGGCGGCCGGTACCGCCGCCCCGAAGGGCGGCAAACGATACTGAAAGGCACCGCCGGCTGCAATAGGTAACCCGGCCCTTTTTTCGTGCCCTATCCGGCCTTCGACTCCGGCAGGCCGAGCCCCTCCTGCCGGATCCGCCGAATCTCGTCCCGGAGCCGCGCCGCCTCCTCGAATTCGAGGTCCCGGGCCGCCTTCAGCATGTCCTTCTCCAGCTTCGCCGCCCGCTTCAGCAACTGCTCCGGGGACAGCGAGGCGTAGGCCTCCTTCGCTTCTGCTGCCTTGCGCGGCCCCCGGCCAGGTACCGGGTAGCCAGCCTCCATGATGTCGGCCACCTGCTTGACGATCGATGCCGGCGTGATGCCATGCGCCTCGTTGTACTCGAGCTGGCGCTCGCGCCGGCGCTCGGTCTCCTCGATCGCGAGTCGCATCGAGCCGGTCATCGAGTCCGCGTACAGGATCGCCGTGCCGTTGATGTTGCGTGCCGCGCGGCCAATCGTCTGGATCAGCGAGCGCTCCGACCGCAGGAAGCCTTCCTTGTCGGCGTCGAGAATCGCGACCAGGGAAACCTCTGGCATATCAAGACCTTCCCGCAACAAGTTAATGCCTACCAGCACATCGAATTCGCCGAGACGGAGGTCCCGGATGATCTCGGTCCGTTCGACGGTGCCGATGTCCGAGTGCAGGTATCGCACCCGGATGCCGTGCTCGTCGAGATAGTCCGTCAGGTCTTCGGCCATGCGTTTCGTCAGCGTCGTGATCAGCACGCGCTCGCCGGCGGCCACCCGGCGGTTGATCTCGGAAAGCACGTCGTCGACCTGCGTGCGGGCCGGCCGCACTTCCACTTGCGGGTCCACGAGGCCCGTCGGCCGGACCAGCTGCTCGACCACGTTGTCCGCCCGCTCCCGCTCGTAGTCGCCCGGAGTCGCCGAGACGTAGATCGTCTGTGGGGCCAGCCGCTCGAACTCCTCGAAACGCAGCGGCCGGTTGTCGAGCGCGGACGGCAGCCGGAACCCGTGTTCGACCAGCGTCTCCTTGCGCGAGCGGTCGCCGCGGTACATGCCGCCGAGCTGCGGCACCGTCACGTGGCTCTCGTCGATGACGAGCAGTGCGTTCGGCGGCACGTAGTCGAACAGGCACGGCGGCGGCTCGCCTTCCTGTCGCCCCGACAGGTAGCGCGAGTAATTCTCAATGCCGGAGCAGTAGCCCAGCTCGCGGATCATCTCGAGGTCGAACATCGTGCGCTGCTCGAGCCGCTGTGCTTCCAGCAGCTTGTTGTGTTCGCGCAGCCAGGCCAGCCGTTCGGCCAGCTCCACCTTGATCTTCTCGGACGCCTCGAGCAGCCGCTCCCGGGGCGTCACGTAGTGCGTCTTCGGGAACACCGTCAGCCGGGCGACGCGCCGCGTCACCTCGCCGGTCAGCGGATCGAAATACGCGAGCGACTCGATCTCGTCGTCGAACAGCTCGACCCGGACCGCGTCGCGCTCGGACTCGGCCGGGAAGATGTCGATGACGTCGCCGCGGACACGGTACGTGCCCTGCTGCAGGTCCAGCTCGTTGCGCGTGTACTGCAGCTCGGCGAGGCGCCTGAGGATCGTGCGCTGGTCCGTCCGGTCGCCGCGCACCAAGTGCAGGATCATGCTGAAGTACGCGTCCGGGTCGCCGAGGCCGTAGATGGCGGAGACCGTGGCCACGATGATCGCATCCGGCCGTTCGATGAGTGCCTTCGTGGCCGACAGGCGCATCTGTTCGATGTGCTGGTTGATCGACGCGTCTTTCTCGATGTACGTGTCGGAGCTCGGGACGTAGGCCTCCGGCTGGTAGTAGTCGTAGTACGAGACGAAGTACTCCACGGCGTTGCGCGGGAAGAACTCGCGCATCTCGCCATAGAGCTGTGCCGCGAGCGTCTTGTTCGGCGCGAGCACGATCGCCGGGCGCTGGGTCTTCTCGATGACATTCGCGATCGTGAACGTCTTGCCGGAGCCCGTCACGCCCAGCAGGATCTGCCGCGCGAGGCCGTCCGAAATCCCCTCCACCAGGCCGTCGATGGCCGGCCCCTGGTCACCTGCCGGCGAGTAGCCGGACACGAGCGTCAGGCGATCGCGGTCGTCGCTGATCGTCTTCTTGGGCAGGGTCGTCGTTTCACGTACCATCGCAACCGTTCTCCGGAGGCAATCGAGTGAGTTTATCAGTTTCGTCACGCATGGCCGCGGTGCGCCCGTCGCCGACCGGGGCCGTCCTGGCGCTGGCGGCCCGCCTGCGCGCCGAAGGCCGCGACATTATCAGCCTCGGTGCCGGCGAGCCCGACTTCGACACGCCACAGCACATCAAGGACGCCGCCGTCGCGGCACTCGCGGCCGGCGCGACGAAGTACACGCCGATCGACGGCACGCCTGCCCTGAAGGCCGCGGTGTGCCGGAAGTTCGCGCGCGACAACGGGCTCGAGTTCACGCCATCGCAGGTTCTCGTCTCCAGTGGGGGCAAACAGAGCCTGTTCAACCTGTGCCTCGCCTGGCTCAACCCGGGCGACGAGGCGATCATCCCGTCGCCCTATTGGGTGTCGTACCCGGATATGGTGCGTGTCGCCGGCGGCACGCCCGTCATCGTGGACACGACGATGGACCAGGGTTTCCGCATGACCGCGTCGCAGCTCGAGCGCGCCATCAGCCCGGCCTCGCGGCTGCTGGTCCTGAACAGCCCGAGCAACCCGACCGGCGCCGCGTACTCCCGGGCGGAGCTGGCGGCGCTGGGGGACGTGGTCAGGGCCCACCCGGGCCTGCTGGTCGTCGCGGACGATATGTACGAGCACATCCACTGGGCCGACGAGGGGTTCGCCAGCTTCGCGAGCGTCAATCCGGATCTTGCCGACCGCACCATCACCTGCAACGGCGTCTCCAAGGCGTACGCGATGACCGGCTGGCGGATCGGCTATGCCGCGGGCCCGGAGCCGGTGATCCGGGCCATGGGGACGATCCAGAGCCAGAGCACATCGAACCCGTGCAGCATTTCCCAGGCCGCCGCCGCCGCGGCTCTCGACGGCCCGCAGGACTGCGTCGCCGACATGTGCCGCGCCTACCGGGAGCGTCACGACTTCATCGTGCCGGCGCTGGACGCGCTGCCCGGTATGCAGTGCCGCCGGGGCGACGGCACGTTCTACGCGTTCCCGCGCGTCCAGGACGCCCTGAACGCGCTGGGACTGGCCGATGACGTGGCCTTCTCGGAGCACGTACTGAACGCCGCCGACGTCGCCGTGGTCCCCGGCAGCGCGTTCGGCGCACCTGGCCACGTCCGCATTTCCTACGCCTGCTCGATGGCCGAACTGTCCGAAGCCGTGGATCGGCTGAAACGGGCCCTGGCGGCTTGACTTCGCGGTAGGGCTGCACCAGAATCCCGGCCCTTGCTTCGCCCCGCCGGTGCGCGAAGACGCTGAAATTCCTGCCATTCCCCGGTAGCTCAGTTGGTAGAGCGGTTGACTGTTAATCAATTGGTCGGTGGTTCGAGTCCGCCCCGGGGAGCCAGATTCTCAAGAAAAGCCTCCACTGCGGAGGCTTTTTTTGTTGCGGTGCCGAGCTCAGCCCGGCGGACTGTGTATGCCGAGTCGTACTTTTCCGGATTAGTGGTATCGATCGGTTCTTGAGATCAGCGCTCGTCTTCTCAGAGGCCCGCCGATCGGCCCCGGGGAGCCAGATTCTCAAGAAAAGCCTCCACTGCGGAGGCTTTTTTTGTCGCGGTGCCGAGCTCAGCCCGGCGGACTGTGTATGCCGAGTCGTACTTTTGCGGGTCAGTGGTATCGATCGGTTCTTGGGCCCAACGCACATTTTCTCAGTGGCGCACCGATCGGGCCCCGGGGAGCCAGAATCTAAGAAGCCTCCAGCTTGGAGGCTTTTTTTATGTGCATGCCAGACTCAGCCCGGCGGACTGTGGATGCCGAGTCGTTCCTTTCTGGGGCAGTGGTATCGATCGGTTCTTGGGCCCGACGCACATTTTCTCAGAGGCGCACCGATCGGGCCCCGGGGAGCCAGATTCTAAGAAGCCTCCAGCTTGGAGGCTTTTTTATTGCCATCCCCCATCCTGCGCGCGACACTGGCTCGAAAGAGGGGGTGCCCAATGAACAAGAAATACCTGTTGTCCTGGCTGATCGTGTTCGTGGTCTGGATGGTCGGCAGCTTTGTCGTCCACGGCTTCCTGCTTCAGGCGGACTACGCGCAGCTGCCGAACCTTTTCCGGCCGGAAGCGGAAGCCGGCGAATACATGCACCTGATGCTGCTCGCGCACGTCGTCATGGCCGGCGCGTTCGTCTGGATCTACCAGCGCGGCTGCGAGCGCAAGCCCTGGTTGCCACAGGGCATACGCTACGGTCTCGCGATTGCATTGCTGGGGCCAATTCCGATGTACACGATCTACTACGTCGTACAACCGCTGCCATTGCAGCTGTCGGTCGGCCAGGCCGTCTACGATTCGCTGCTGGTCGTGGTGCTCGGCATGGTCGTCGCGTTCCTGTACCGGAACAGCGCCGTGGAGCCCGCCGCCGAGTAAGCGCCGACGTCGTGCCCGGTCAGCCGGGCACGATGTTCGCGTTCAGGCGAAACAGGTTCGTCGGATCATAGCGGCGCTTGATCGCGAGAAGGCGGTCGTAGTTTCCGCGGTAATTGCGGTCCACGTCCTGTTGCGTGTCGTCCACCGTGACATCGTTGGTGTAGAAGCCGTCGGTGTACGGCTCGTAGGCCGCGAAGTACTCCTTGATGTAGCGCACGTGCTCGGCGGGGTCCGCGTCGACGGGCCAGTCGACGAGGAACAGCGAATCGAATTGCACGTGCCGGTGCGAGAACGCCGTGGCGTCGTCGGCCACGCGCCCGATCGCACCACCGGCATGCTGGAAGCCGACGAATGCACCGCGCTCCGGGTGCGGCTCGAAACCATCGACCAGGATGTCGACCATGGTCGGACTTAGTTCCGGCGCGAACCCGGACTTGATGTAGCTGCCCCTCGCCCGCGGATCGCTGATATCGCCGGACTTCTGCACGGCAACGTAATCCTGCGCGGCGACGTCGTCAGCAATGACGGTTCCGGCCTTGCGAAGCGGCGCCAGCAACCGGTCGGCGTCCTTGAGATCACCGGAATAACAGACCTGGATCACGACGGCCGAGAATCCGCCGGGACGGCTGAGGAGCCCACTGTCCACGTACATTTCGTCCGGTGCGGTAGCCGCGTACTCGGCGTACACGTTCAGTACCTGGCGGGCTTCGGCCAACGGGTACAGCAGGTTGCCGGCCACGACGGTGCGCGACATCGGGTGCAGACCGAACTCGAAGTTCGTGACCACGCCGAAATTGCCGCCACCGCCACGCACCGCCCAGAAGAGATCGGGGTTGTCACTGGCGCTGGCGCGCAGCAGGCGACCGTCGGCCGTCACGATGTCCACGGCGTTGACGTTGTCGACGGCAAGACCGAATCGCCGCGCGAGTCGACCAAAGCCGCCACCCAGCGTGAGCCCGCCAACGCCCGTGTGCGAGACGGTGCCCGCCGTCGTAACGAGGCCCATGGCCATGCTTTCGTGGTCAATGTCGCCGAGCCAGCTGCCGCCGGTGACCTGCGCCACGCGGCGTTGCGGGTCGACCCGAACGCTCCGCAACAGCGAAAGGTCGAGCTGCATGCCTCCGTCGCACGTCGACTTGCCCGACGGGCTGTGACCGCCGCACTTCACGGCCAGCAACAGGTTGGACTCCCGAGCAAAGGTGACGGCACTCTGAACGTCAGCGGCCCCCTTTGGCTGCACGATGATCGCAGGGTACCGGTCGATCATCGGATTCAGCACACGGCGGGCCTCGTCGTAGACCGCGTGCCCCGGCAGGACGACGTTACCGCGCAGGCTGTCCGCGAGTTCCTGAACCGCTGCCTTGCCGAGCGTGACCTCCTCACCGCTACCCGTGCGCGCCGCGATGTCCGAAACGACCTTGTCGGTCGGCGCGAGCAAAGCCGCTGCCGCATTGCGCGAAGCGAGCGACAAGGAAATCCCGGCAGCCAGCGAGGACTTGAGAAACGTGCGTCGGTGCATCGTCGACCCCCAGTTGTTGTTTGTCTTGTTGTTGTTCGTTCACCGTCCGTACGGCCGGGGCAGGCAACCGGGTGCGACTTCGAAAAAGCGCTACTCGTTGCGCAGCCGGTCCGCCAGCGCGAGCACCTGTTCGCGAAACTCCGCCCCGGTATCCGGGTGTTCCAGCCCGTACGCCAGCGTCGCCTGCAGGTAGCCGAGCTTGCTGCCGCAATCGTAGCGGACCCCGTCAAAACTGTAGGCGTAAACCGGCTGGTCGTCCATGAGATCGGCAATGCCGTCGGTGAGCTGAATCTCGCCCCCGGCGCCCTTCCCCGTGCTCTCGAGCTTGTCGAAGATCTCCGGCATGAGCAGGTATCGTCCTACCACAGCTGAATTCGACGGTGCGTCAGCCGGGGCCGGCTTCTCGACGATGCGCGTCACGCGGTTCCGGTCGGACCCGTCGACCGCAACGATTCCGTAGCTCGACGTATTCTCCGGCGGAACCGTTTCGACGGCGACGACGCTGCCGCCATGATCCCGGTACTCGTCGGCCATCTGCTTCAGGCAGCCGGGCGTCCCCTTGATGAGGTCATCGGCCAGGTGCACAAAGAAAGGTTCATTGCCGACGGCCGGCCTGGCGCACAGGACCGCGTGGCCCAGGCCCAGCGGCTCTCCCTGGCGAATGTAAATACAGGTCACGCCCTTGGGAACGATGCCCCGGATCGAGCGAAGAAGGTCGTCCTTGCCCGAATGCTTGAGGGCACGTTCGAGTTCCGCATCCGTATCGAAGTGGTCGGCGATCGCCCGCTTCGTGCTGCCGGTCACGAACACCAGCCGGGTGACACCCGCCTCGATCGCCTCCTCCACCGCGTACTGGATGAGCGGCTTGTCGACGATCGGCAACATCTCCTTGGGACTGGCCTTGGTCGCCGGCAGGAAGCGCGTGCCGCGCCCGGCAACGGGAAATACGGCGGCGGTAATCGGTCGGGTCAAAGCGGAACTCCACGATGCGTGACGGAGCGCGCATCATAGCAACTCCCGGCGACCGGTTTAACGGAGATGGCCGGTCGCCGGGCCGCTCAGGGCCCGGCGACCGGACACCGGTGTCACTACTTGCGTGCCGGTCCGACGCGAATGTCCTCGCGATTGATGTCCACCGTCCGCTCGCCGATGCCTTTGACCAGCGACAACTCGTCCGCGTTCTTGAACGGGCCGTGCTTCTTGCGGTACTCGACGATGGCTTCGGCTTTGGCCATGCCGACACCCTTCAGCGACTTCGACAACGTGGCCGCATCGGCGGTATTGATATCCACGGGGTCTGCAAACGCCAGCAACGGCAGCAGCACCGCCGCAACCGGCAGGATCTTCCTGAACAGATTCATCCTTGGCTCCTCTTGAGTTGCTCTCCGCCGACTGGCGGACTTAAAGAGCCTAGGCCGTGACGCCGCCACCTGGTGCCCGCATTACCGGCGGATACCGGCGAATTTGCGGGAGCGGCGCGGACGCGTCAGGTAATGGAATGCTGCAGCACGGTGTCGAACTGCACGCGCGATGCCGGGCGTTGCGTTTCCCAGTTTCGGCAACTCGGGCAAAGCCACAGCAGTCGCTGGCTGGAGAAGCCGCACTCCCTGCACTGGTAGCGAGGCGTCGCGGCTGCGAGGCGGGACATGGCACGCCGGACGCGGGCCAGGGCCTCCTCGCCGCCATCCGAGAGCGCCTGCACGTCGATGAACTCGGCCAGCGTAGGTTCGTCGAGCAGGTACTGCCGAACGCAGTCATCGATGACCTCGATGCCGCCGATATCGTTGGCGATCGCGGTGTAGGCGACGAGCGAGCCCATGTCCGGATTGCGGCGCAGCATCGATTTCAGCGCTTTCTCGAGTTCGTCGATCTTGCCCTCGGTCGTGTAGATCGAAACGATCTCGGGCAGGGCCTCGGCGATGAGGTACGTGTGTTCGTCGATGATCCGGTGGTACAGCCGCAAGGCCGTTCGGGTGTCGTCCGTTTCCCGGGCAATGTGCGCACGCACCAGGGCGCCACGCATGGTTCGCGGGCGGCCGGTTTGCGCGTTCTTTACGTATTGCCTGGCCGACGCGAAATCGCCGCTCCTGGCGGAGGCTTCGGCGAGTTCGCAGTAGTAGTGCGCGATCTCCAGTGCCAGCGAGCGGCCGCCCAGAACCTCCAGCTGTTGCCCGGCGTCAATGGCTTTTTGCCAGTCCTTCTCCTGCTCGTAGATGCGCGTCAGGTTCTCGAGCGCCTGCACCTGGTAACGCGATCCCTGCGACAGTCGACCGAACAGCTTTTCCGCGCGGTCCAGCAGGCCCGCTTTCTGGAAATCACGGGCGAGCGAGTACAACGCCTGGTCGCGCTGCTCCGGCGCGAGATCGGGCCGCGCAATGATGTTCTGGTGAATGCGAATCGCGCGGTCGACCTCGCCGCGCCGGCGGAACAGGCTGCCAAGGGCAAAATGCGTCTCGATCGTCTTGTCGTCGACGCGCACCATTTCCAGGAAATGTTCGAGAGCCTGGTCGGTCTGCTCGTTCAGCAGGAAATTCAGGCCCTTGAGGTAGTCGATATTGAGCGGCGGCGGCGCCTCGCCCTCATCGCGCTCGCCGAAGCGGCCCATCGCCCACCCTGCCGCCGCGAGCAGCAGGAACAGGCCGGCCAGCAGGAACGTCGATTCAGTCGGCATCGGACATCGGCAGGCTGCGCAGGCTCGAGACCTCGGTCTCCGACGCGCGCAGCGCACGCTTCAGGTTGCGTCGCTCGCGCGCCATGCCGAGCATCCACACCCCGGCACACAGCAGGCCGAACAGCCAGCCGATCGCAAACGCGGCCGTGAACGCCGCCGGCACGTGCGTATTCCATTCGAAGAACAGCAGGTCGATCGAGATTTCGCCGGGGTTCGCCCAGCTGAACGCAAACATCGCCACCACGATCAGCAGCGCAACTATGATGACGAGAATTCGATTCAGCATCGCACCAGAGCGCGTTGGGCGTCAGCCCCGAAGGTGTGAAGTGTATTGCGTATCCGTCGATTTTGGTAATCGACGCACGGTCGAGTGGGCCGTATCAGCTCTTGATCGGGAAATGACGGCTGTCGTCGACCCGTTCGCGCAGGTCCTTTCCAGGCTTGAAGTGCGGAACATACTTGCCGGACAGCGCGACGGCTTCACCGGTCTTGGGATTACGGCCAATACGCGGCGGGCGAAAATGCAGCGAGAAACTTCCGAAACCCCGAATTTCGATGCGCTGCCCCTTGGCCAGGGAATCACTCATCAGGTCGAGCAGGTGCTTCACGGCGAGTTCGACGTCCTTTGCCGGCAGGTGTTTTTGCTTGCGGGCAATGGCTTCAATCAGTTCGGACTTGGTCATTATTCGATTCTTTTTGCGTCAGAGACTCGTAACCCACCGATTCGTAAAGACAAATATAGCCCGGACCGGCCGGTCCGGGCTACTGTTTTTACGTAATTAGTTGCTTCCGCCGGACATTTTCTCCTTCAGCAGTTCGCCCAGCGTGGTCCCGACCGGGGTCGATCCCGCTTCCTGGTTGTAGCTGCTGACGGCTTCGGCCTCTTCGTGCTGCTCCTTCGCCTTGATCGAGAGCTGCACGGCGCGGTTCTTGCGATCCACGTTCGTGAACTTGGCCTCGATCTCTTCGCCGACCTTCAGCACCGTACGGGCATCCTCGACGCGGCCGCGGGCCAGCTCGGAGGCGCGCAGCGTGCCGAACACGCCGTCGCCCAGATCCACCGTTGCGCCGCGCGCGTCGACTTCCGTCACGGTACCGCGCACGATGCTGTTCTTCGGGTGATCAGCGAGCCAGCCGGAGAACGGATCCTTCTCGAGCTGCTTGATGCCCAGGGAAATCCGCTCCCGCTCGGCGTCGATCGCGAGGACCGCGGCTTCCAGTTCCTGGCCCTTCTGGTAGTTCCGGACCGCTTCTTCGCCCGGGATGTCCCAGGAGATGTCCGACAGGTGGACCAGGCCGTCGATGCCGCCGTCGAGCCCGATGAAGATACCGAAGTCGGTGATGGACTTGATCTGGCCCGACACCTTGTCGCCACGGTTGAACGTGACGGCGAATTCGGCCCACGGGTTCGACTTGCACTGCTTGATGCCGAGGGAAATACGGCGGCGCTCTTCGTCGATCTCGAGCACCATGACCTCGACTTCCTCGCCCACGGAAACCACCCGCGACGGATTGACGTTCTTGTTCGTCCAGTCCATCTCGGACACGTGCACGAGGCCTTCGACGCCGTCTTCGATCTCGACGAAGCAGCCGTAGTCCGCGATGTTCGTTACCTTGCCGAACAGGCGGGTCTGCGGCGGGTAGCGGCGTGCGAGATCCTTCCACGGATCGTCGCCGAGCTGCTTCATGCCGAGCGATACGCGCTGGCGCTCCCGGTCGAACTTGAGGATCTTCACGTCGATCTCGTCACCGACGTTGACCACTTCCGACGGGTGCTTGACGCGCTTCCACGCCATGTCGGTGATGTGCAGCAGGCCGTCGATGCCACCGAGGTCCACGAACGCGCCGTAGTCGGTCAGGTTCTTGACGATGCCCTTGATGACGTTGCCTTCCTGCAGCTCCTTCAGCAACTGCTCGCGCTCGGCCGAGTATTCCTGCTCGACGACGGCGCGGCGGGACACGACGACGTTGTTGCGCCGCTGGTCCAGCTTGATGACCTTGAACTCGAGGCTCTTGCCCTCGAGGTACGCCGGATCGCGGACCGGACGCACGTCGACCAGGGAACCCGGCAGGAACGCCCGGACACCCTCGATCTCGACCGTGAACCCGCCCTTGACGCGGCCATTGATCATGCCCTCGACGATCTTGTCGCCTTCGAAGGCCTTCTCCAGCTCGGTCCACGTGCGGGCGCGGATGGCCTTTTCGCGGGACAGGCGCGTCTCGCCGAACCCGTCTTCGACGGAATCCAGTGCGACTTCGACCTTGTCACCGACGGCGATGTCGCCCTCGCGGAGATCGTTCCGGAATTGTTCTATGGGGATGACGGCCTCGGACTTGAGACCTGCGCTGACGAGTACGACGTCGTCATTGATCGCAACTACGGTGCCGGAGATGATCGCGCCCGGCTTGATTTGCTGACTCGCAAAACTTTCTTCAAATAACTCGGCAAAACTTTCTGACATGATGAAAAAACCCGAAGGGTACCGTGCATTAGCGCCACGGAGCCTTCACCCAATCGCTGCGCCACATCCTGCGGCTCGCGGTCATTACAAAAAAAGAACCGGACTCCATGTCCGGTTCCACCAAAACTCGTTAACGGGAAGTCCCTGAGTCGGGGGAACCACCTACTCCCTGGCCCAGCCGAGGACGATGTTCGTGACTTCGTCGATCGACAGGCCCGAGGAATCCAGCATCCGTGCATCGTCTGCCGGCCTCAGCGGCGCCACGGTTCGCTCCGCATCGCGCCGGTCGCGGGCCTCGATCTCCCGCGAAAGGGCGGCAAGGCTAACATCAATACCCTTGCCTTTCAACTGCTTATAGCGCCTCTCGGCGCGCTCCGCGGCACTCGCCGTCAGGAACACCTTGAGGTCGGCGTCCGTAAAGACCTGGGTCCCCATGTCCCGGCCGTCGGCCACCAGCCCCGGGGCCTTGCGGAACGCCCGCTGAAGGTCCAGCAGGGCCTCCCGAACCGGCGGCAGAACGGCGACCCGAGAGGCGCCGGCGCCGGTATCCTCGGTCCGAAGCTCCGCCGTCACGTCGGCCCCGTCGAGCCAGACCTGCTCCTCGCCCTCCGGGTCGCTGCCGAACATCACGTCGAGGGACCGCGCCACGTCGGCGAGCTGTTCCACGTCGTCCAGCCCCAGTCCGCGTCGCCGGGCCGCCAGCGCGGTCAGCCGGTACAGTGCGCCCGAATCGAGCAGGTGGTAGCCCAGCGCGTCGGCGACCCGCCGGGCGATGGTCCCCTTGCCTGACCCGCTCGGCCCATCGATCGCGATGACCGGCGCCGCGCTCATGCGGCGTCCGGTTGCCGGGTGCGAAGGTCGAGACCAATCGAGCGCATGAGCGCGTCGAAGCCGGGGAACGAGGTATCGACGTTGTCGACGTCGATAACGGTCACCGGCGCCTCGGCGATCGACGCTGCGACCGAAAAGGCCATGGCGATCCGGTGATCGTGGTGGCTCTCGATGCGCCCGCCCGAGAACCGGCCGCCCTCGATCGACGCGCCGTCCGGCGTCTCGTCGACCGTGATGCCGAGCGTCCTGAGCCCCGAGGCCATGGCCGCGATCCGGTCGCTTTCCTTGACCCGCAGCTCGGCCAGGCCCGAGAAGCGCGTACGGCCTTCCGCCGCAGCCGCCGCGACGAACAGGACAGGAAATTCGTCGATGGCCAGCGACACCAGCGCCGGGTCCACGTCCAGGCCCCGCAGCTGCGAGGAACGGACCCGAACGTCGGCCACCGGCTCTGCCCCGGCCTCCCTCCGGCGCTCAATTGAAATGTCCGCGCCCATCGACAGCAGGATGTCGATGACGCCGGTGCGGGTGGGATTGATTCCTACGCCTTCAATCAGCACATCGGCGTCGGGCGACAGCAGCGCGGCCAGCATCACGAAAGCCGCCGATGACAGGTCGGCCGGCACCTGGATCGCGGTGCCCGTCAACGACTGCCCGCCGTCCATGCGAACCCACCCGCCATCGACCTCGAGCGTGACCCCCATCGTCCGCAGCATGCGCTCCGTATGATCGCGGGTCACCGCCGGCTCGTGCACCCGGGTCTGGCCACTGGCGTAAAGCCCGGCGAGCAGCACACACGACTTGACCTGTGCGCTCGCCATCGGCAACCGGTACTCGATGGCATCCAGCGAATGTCCGCCGTGGATCGTGAGCGGCGGCTTGCCGTCGCGGCTGTCGACGTGCGCACCCATTTCTTCCAGCGGCGTAATGACGCGGCCCATCGGCCGCCCGGTCAACGAGGCGTCACCGGTAAGGGTACTGTCGAAGCGCTGCCCGGCCAGCAAGCCGCACATCAGGCGCATGGCCGTGCCGGAATTCCCGAGGTCGAGCGCCGCAACCGGCGCCACGAGACCGTCGCGGCCGACGCCGTGCACCGTGATCGACGTCGCATCGTGCCGATCGATGCCGACGCCCATCGCGGTGCAGGCGGCGAGCGTTGCGAGGCAGTCCTCACCCGCCAGGAATCCTGTGATGTGCGTATCCCCGTCCGCGATGCTGCCCAGCATCAACGCGCGGTGCGACACCGACTTGTCGCCGGGGACGGTCACGCGGGCACTGCGGGCCGGCGCGGGGTGAACCAGGTAGTCCATCTCAGGCGACGGCTTTCGGGTAGGCGCCCAGCACCTTGAACAGCGAGCTGCGCGATTCGAGATCGGCCAATGCCTCCGTCAACGGCGGTTCCGCGGCGTGTCCTTCCAGGTCGATGAAGAAGACGTAGTCCCAGTTCTTGCGACGGGACGGGCGGGACTCGATGCGCGTCATGCTGACGCCGTGCTCGGCGAGCGGCTTGAGCAGGTTGAAGAGCACCCCGGAACCCTCGGCCGTGTTGCTCGTCGATACGAGGATCGTGGTCTTGTCGCCGCCGCTCGGCGCCAGCAAGTCGCGGCCCACGACGAGAAAGCGCGTCGCGTTGTCGGGGCGGTCTTCGACGTTGTTCACGAGCACGTCGAGTTCGTAGACGTCCGCCGCGACGGCCGGGCCAATCGCTGCCGTGCCCTGCTCGTCACGCGCGCGGCGCGCGCCGGCCGCATTGCTGGACATGCCGATCAGCTCCACGTGCGGCAGGTTCTCGCGCAGCCAGCCTCGGCACTGCGCGAGCGACTGCTCGTGCGCGCAGATGCGCTCGATGCGGTCGAGGCCCTTTTCGTTGCCGAGCAGGTGCTGCTCGATGCGCAGCTCGATCTCGCCGCCGATCTTGAGCGGCGACGTGAGAAACATGTCGAGCGTGTTGTTCACCGAGCCTTCCGTCGAATTCTCGATCGGCACGACGCCGAAATCGGCCGCGCCGCACTCCACTTCCTGGAAAATCTCGTCGATCGTGTGAAACGGCAGCGCGCGTACCGAGTGACCGAAATGCTTGAACACGGCCGTTTGCGTAAACGTGCCCTCCGGCCCGAGAAAGGCGATCTTCAGCGGCTCCTGCTGTGCAAGACAGGCGGACATGATCTCGCGGAACAGGCGCAGCATTTCGTCGTTGCGCAGCGGACCGCCGTCATTCCGGGCCTGCACGCGCCGCAGCACGTCGGCCTCCCGTTCGGGCCGATAAAAATCGACCGCGGCCGTCGAACCGCTCTTCGACAAACCGACCTGTTGCGCCAACCGGGCACGATCGCTGATCAGCGCCTGGATCTGTTCGTCGATCGAGTCGATCCTGCGCCGAATCTCGCCGAGTTCGGTGTCGTTGTCGTTCTGCTTGCGCGCCATGCCGATGCCGTTACGCCCGTCCTACCGAATATTGCGACCCCGCCGACTGCCGGCAGCACGGCGGACGCGCGCTCAGGTTACAGGCTCGCCAAGGTTTCGCAAAGCAAGGACGCCATTGATGGAACGCAGGCGCGACATGGTTTCCTTCGAAACCTCGCCGTTGACGTCGACGATCGTGTACGCGAGTTCGCCTTGCGACTTGTTCAGCAGATCTTCGATATTCAGCCCGGCCTCGGCGAGGCAGGTCGATATCTGGCCGACCATGTTCGGTACGTTCGCGTTCGCGATCGTGATGCGGTGTGCCTGCGCACGCGGCAGTCGGCAGTCGGGGAAATTCACCGAGAAACGGATATTGCCGTTCTCGAGGTAGTCCTTGACGTTCTCCGCAACCATGATCGCGCAGTTTTCCTCCGCTTCGTTCGTCGATGCGCCGAGGTGCGGCAATGCCACGACCTTCGGATGCGCGATCAGTTCCGGCGTCGGGAAGTCGCAGACGTACGCGTGAAGCCGACCGCTGTCGAGCGCCGCCAGTACGGACTCGTTGTCGCACACGCCGCCCCGCGCGAAGTTCACGAGCACGCCGCCCTTGTTCATCAGCGAGAGCCGCGCACCGTTGACCATACCCTTCGTCGCGTCGACGAGCGGCACGTGGCAGCTCACCGCGTCGGCGTGCTGGAAAAGCTGGTCAAGCGTTTCGGCCATTTGCACGCCGGATGAAAGCTGCCACGCATTCCGTACCGTCATCTTCGGGTCGAAGCCGACGACCTTCATGCCGAGGTTCAGCGCGGCGTTCGCCACCTCGACACCGATCGCGCCGAGACCGATGACGCCGAGCGTGCGGCCCGGCAGTTCGAAGCCGACGAACTGTTTTTTGCCGGCCTCGACCTTCTTGTTCAGCGCGTCGCCGGTTTCGGACAGCGACTTCACGTACTCGCTCGCTCCGCAGATGTTCCGGGCACCGATCAGCAGACCGGCGATCGCCAGCTCCTTGACGGCGTTCGCGTTGGCACCGGGTGCGTTGAACACCGGCACGCCGCGCTTGCTCATCGCTTCGACCGGGATGTTGTTCGTGCCCGCACCGGCGCGCCCGATTGCCGCGACCGTGGCCGGGATATCCATGTCGTGCATGTTGTGCGAACGCAGGATAACGGCGTCCGGGCTGGCCATGTCGGAGGCCACCTCGTAGCGTTCGCGCGGAAGCCGCCGCAACCCGGCGACGGCGATGTTGTTCAGTGTCAGTACCTTATACATTGCGTTCGAACTCTTTCATGAAATCGATCAGCGCGTCGACCGCCTCTTCAGTCACGGCGTTGTAAATGGAAGCCCGCATGCCGCCGACCGAACGGTGACCTTTCAGGTTCGTCAGGCCGGCCGCCTTGGACTCTTCGAGGAAGCGCTTGTCGAGCGACGCATCCGCGAGAATGAACGGCACGTTCATCCACGAACGCGCATCGGGGCTGACGGGATTGGAATAGAAACCGGACGCGTCGATCGCGTCGTACAGCTTTCGCGCCTTGCGCTCGTTGATCACGGCCATCGCCTCGACACCGCCTTGCGCGAGCAGCCACTGGAACACCTGGTCGGCCACGTACCACGCGAACGTCGGCGGCGTGTTCGTCATGGAGTCCGACTCCGCGTACGACCGCCAGGTCATCAGGTGCGGCAGGCTGTCAGGGGCACGCTCGAGCAAATCCTTGCGCACGATGACCAGCGTGATGCCGGCCGGGCCGATGTTCTTCTGCGCGCCGGCGTAGATAACGCCGAAGCGGTTGACGTCGATGGGCCGCGACAGGATCGTACTCGACATGTCGGCAACCAACGGCGCGTCCACCTCCGGGACGAAATGAAACTCCACCCCTGCAATCGTTTCGTTGGGAACGTAATGCAGGTACGCGGCGCCGTCGCTGAGTTGCCACTGCGCCGGGTCCGGTATGTACGTGAAGTTGCGGTCGGATGCGTCCGCAGCCACGTTCGCGTTGCAAAACTTCTTCGCTTCGCCGGCGGCCTTCTTGCCCCAGCTTCCGGTAACAACGTAATCGGCGCTCGCACCCGGCGCGGCGAGATTGAGCGGCGTCATGGCCATCTGCAGCGTCGCCCCACCCTGCGGAAAGAGTACGGCGTAGTCGTCCGAAATACCGAGCAACGTACGCAGGTTCGCCTCTGAACGCGCCGCGAGCTCGACGAATTCCGCGCTGCGGTGGCTGACTTCCATGACGGACATCCCGGTCCCTTCCCAGTCCGGAATATCGTTTCGGATGTTATCAAGTACTTCCAGAGGCAGCGCGGCGGGACCGGCGCTGAAATTGTAGACGCGAGACATGTCGCAGGGGTCCTTGCTTGGAGATGATTTCGCTGTGCGGAGACGCAACTATAGGGCGCGTATTGTTACGGTTTGCAGAACGTATTGCACTACCTGAACGGCATATTCTCAGAAGGAGAGCGTCTAAATGCCTGCGTACCGCGCGAACGCTATTCCTCGTCGCCGATGAGCTCGATCTTGGCGAGCCCCACGAGTCGCTGCCCCGACTCGACACGAATCAGGCGCACACCCTGGGTGTTTCGCCCCATCACCGAAATGTCGTTCACCGGCGTACGGACCAGCGTGCCGTTCGAACTGATCAGCATGATCTCGTCCTCATCCCGCACCTGGAGCGCGCCGACCGTCCGGCCATTGCGTTCCGTCGTCTGGATCGCGATCACGCCCTGCCCGCCGCGGCCCTGCACCGGGAAATCCTCGATGCGAGTGCGCTTTCCGTAGCCGTTTTCCGTGGCCGTCAGCACGAGACCGTCCTGGACGATCGCGAGCGCAATGACGTCGTGATCCGACGGCAGCCGAATGCCGCGCACGCCGGCGGCACCGCGCCCCATCGGCCGAACGTCGGCCTCCTGGAACCGTATGCTCTTGCCCGAACTCGCCACCAGCAGGATATCCTGCTTGCCATCGGTGATCGCCGCGTTGACCAGCTGGTCGCCGTTGCGCAGGTCGATGGCGATGATGCCGCTGGACCTCGGCCGCGAGAACTGCGCGAGCGGCGTCTTCTTGACCGTACCGCCGGAGGTCGCCATGAAGACGAAACTGTCTTCGTCGAACTCACGGACCGGCAGCAATGTATTGATGCGCTCCCCGTCCTCGAGCGGCAGCAGGTTTACGATCGGCTTGCCTCGTGACCCGCGGCTCGCCTGCGGCACCTGGTACACCTTCAGCCAGTAAACCTTGCCGCGGCTGGAGAAACACAGGATCGTGTCGTGGGTATTCGCCACGAACAGCTTGTCAATGAAGTCCTCGTCCTTGACCTTCGTCGCTGACCGGCCGCGCCCGCCGCGACGCTGCGCCTGGTAGGTATCGATCGGCTGCGACTTCGCGTAGCCGCCGTGCGACAGCGTGACCACAACGTCTTCCTGCGGTATCAGGTCCTCGACACTCAGGTCGGCATGGTCCTGGACGATCTCGGTGCGCCGTGCGTCACCGAAGGTCTCGCGGAGGCTCCTGAGTTCGTCGCGGATTACGTCCAGCAGGAGATCCGGGTCCGCCAGGATACTGGAAAGCTCTTTAATCTTTACTAGTATTTCCTTGTATTCATTCAGTATTTTTTCTTGCTCGAGCCCGGTCAAGCGGTGCAGCCGGAGGTCGAGAATCGCCTGCGCCTGCACCGGCGACAGCCGGTAGCGGTCGCCATCGAGGCCGTAAATACCCTCGAGTCCGTCGGGCCGTGTGTCCATCCGGCCGGCGCGCTCGAGCATGCCGGTCACCGCACCCGGCGCCCAGCTCTCGGCCACCAGCGCTTCCTTCGCCTCAGCCGGCGACGGCGAGCGCTTGATCAGGGCGATGACGTCGTCGATGTTTGCGAGCGCGACCGCCTGGCCTTCGAGGACATGCGCGCGATCGCGCGCCTTGCGCAGCTCGAAAATCGTCCGGCGCGTGACGACCTCACGCCGGTGTGACAGGAACGCTTCCAGTACCTGCTTCAGGTTAAGAAGCTTCGGCTGACCTTCGTGCAGCGCCACAATGTTGATGCCAAACACCGTCTGCATCGGCGTCTGCTTGTACAGGTTGTTCAGGATGACGTCGCTGAGCTCGCCACGCTTGAGCTCGATGACGATGCGCATTCCGTCCTTGTCGGACTCGTCGCGCAGTTCGCTGATGCCGTCGATCCGCTTGTCACGGACCAGCTCGGCGATCTTTTCAATCAGGCGGGCCTTGTTGACCTGGAACGGCAGCTCGGTGACGACGATGCGTTCGCGGTCGTTCTTGAATTCCTCGATCGCGGTGCGGGCGCGGACGTGCACGCGACCGCGGCCGGTCCGGTACGCGGACAGAATGCCGGCGGCGCCGTTGATGATGCCGGCCGTCGGAAAGTCTGGCCCCGGGATGTGCTCCATCAACTCCACCACGTCGATGGCGGGGTTGTCGATCAATGCGAGGCTGGCATTGACCACTTCGGTCAGGTTGTGCGGCGGGATGTTCGTGGCCATGCCGACGGCGATGCCGGACGACCCGTTGACGAGCAGGTTGGGCACCCGCGTCGGCAATACCGACGGCTCGCGCTCGTTGCCGTCGTAATTCTCGACGAAATCGACGGTTTCCTTCTCGATGTCGGCCAGCAGCTCGTGCGCCAGCTTCGTCATCCGGACTTCGGTATAGCGCATGGCCGCCGGCGCATCCCCGTCGACCGACCCGAAGTTGCCTTGCCCGTCGACGAGCAGGTAGCGCATCGAGAACGGCTGCGCCATGCGCACCATCGTGTCGTAGATCGCGGAGTCGCCGTGCGGATGGTATTTACCCATCACGTCACCGACGACGCGGGCGGACTTCTTGTACGCCTTGTTGTAGTCGTTCCCGAGCTCCCGCATCGTGTGCAGAATGCGGCGGTGCACCGGTTTCAACCCGTCACGAACGTCGGGCAGCGCGCGCCCGACGATGACGCTCATCGCATAGTCCAGGTAGGACTGCTGCATCTCCTCTTCGAGGCTTACCGACAGCAGTTCCTGAGCAACTTCAGCCATATCTTGCGCTTTCCTCAGCCAACATCGATTGTCAAAGCTCCCGCCCGGCACCCCTCAACGGGGGTGCCCGCAATCGAAGAAACGTCCTGGATTACACCGGGATCCGGATCAGCGTTCAGGGCCGGTTCCCGCTTGCCTGACCGCCTTGAAATTGCTGGCTTTCCGGCAGCTTCGGGAGCCTCGAAACCGGGGTGCAATGATACCACAGGTGCGTATACTGCGCTCTCTCATGGAGCACCGAGACCCGCCGATTTCGTCCGGTTTGGTGCGCGCCGGCAGACCGCCCCCGGCGGCCCCGGCGAACCGGGTCCGGCCCGTTGCGGACGGCCGGATTCCGGGCGAATTGACGCCCCTGAACACGCCGCGCATATTGGCGCGGCAGGGACTTGGCGAGTGCGGCACGGCGAACCGACGACGACAGCATGAACGAACAGGCAACCCCCAACGTCGACGCGGCGGAAGTCGCGAAATTCGACGCACTCGCGTCCCGCTGGTGGGACCCGAGCGGCGACTTTCGCACCCTGCACGAGATCAACCCGCTGCGACTCGACTGGATACGCCGCCAGGCCGGGCTGGACGGCCTTCGCGTCGTCGACGTCGGCTGTGGCGGCGGCATCCTGGCTGAATCGATGGCCCGCGTCGGCGCGAGCGTCACCGGCATCGACATGGCCGAAAGCCCCCTCGCGGTGGCACGCCTGCACCTCGCCGAATCGGGCGTCGACGTGGATTACCGGCGCATGACGGCCGAACAGCTGGCCGCGGACGAGCCCGGCGCGTTCGATGTCGTCACGTGCCTCGAAATGCTGGAACACGTTCCGGATCCCGCCGCCGTCGTTGCCGCCTGCACGACGCTGGTCAAACCTGGCGGTCATGTCTTTTTCTCGACGATCAACCGTACGCCGAAGTCCTTCTTGTTCGCCATCATCGGCGCGGAGTACGTGCTGAGAATGCTGCCTGCCGGCACCCACGAATACCGCAAGTTCATCCGCCCGTCCGAGCTGGAAGAATGGGCCCGGCACGCCGGCCTCGCGCTCGCGGACAGCACCGGCATGCACTACGACCCACTCTCGCGCACGTATTCGCTGGGCCCGGGTCTCGAGGTCAATTACCTGCAGTCCTACCGGCGCGAGGACGACTGAACATGGAAGTCGGCTCACTGGTCGTCGACGCCGTCTGGGTTCGCGTCGCCCTCCCGTCCCTCGTCATCGGATTGGCGGCCGGTGCTCTTTTCGGCTGGGCGCTGGCGTCCCGAAAGGCACGGCGCCTCGCCGAACGCCTGAAGTCCCAGGTAGCGCTGGAGCGTGAACGCGAACAGGCACTCGAAATGGCCAACGCGCGCCTGATTCAGTCGTTTTCCGAACTGAGCACCCGCTCGCTGCGGGACAACAGCCAGAGCTTCCTGCAACTCGCGGAGCAGCACCTGAACGTGCACAGTGAAAAAGCGAAACGGGAACTCAGCGAACGCGAGAAAGCGGTCGAGAATCTCGTCAAGCCGATTCGCGAAGCGCTGGACGCGGCGCGCACCCAGATCGATGCCCTCGAAAAGTCCCGGAGCGAGGCCTACGGCGGCATTCGGGCGCAGCTTGAAGCCATGCAGGTCAATCAGAAGACCCTGCAGCAGGAGACCAAGAACCTCGTCAACGCACTGCGCCGGCCCGAGGTTCGTGGCCGCTGGGGCGAAATTACACTGCGGCGCCTCGTCGAACTCGCCGGCATGGTCGAACACTGTGACTTCCAGGAGCAGGTCCATACCGCCGGCGAGTCGGCCAGCATCCGGCCGGACATGATCGTGCGCATGCCCGACCGCCGGGAACTCGTGGTCGACGTGAAAACGCCGCTCGATGCCTACCTGGCGGCTGCCGAAGCGCCAACGGACGACGAGCGCCAGGCGCAGCTCCAGCGCCATGCCCGGAACGTGCGGGCGCACATTCGCTTGCTGGCGTCCAAGGCCTACTGGGAGCAGTTCGACGAAAGCCCCGAATTCGTGATCCTGTTCATCCCCGGCGACCAGTTCCTCAGCGCCGCACTCAACGAACAGGGCGATCTCATCGAGTACGCCCTGTCGAACCAGATCATCCTCGCGACGCCGACCAGTCTCGTCGCCCTGCTGAAAGCCGTGGCTTACGGGTGGCGCCAGATGGCTCTGGCCGAGAACGCCAAAGAGATCCGCGTGCTGGCCGAGGACCTGCACGGCCGCCTCGGCACGTTCGTCGGCCACATGAACCGGATGGGCCGCCAGCTCGCGTCCAGCGTCGACACCTACAACAAGGCCGTCGGCTCGCTGGAACGCAGCGTGCTGCCCGGCGCCCGGAAGTTCGTCGAACTCGGCGTCCACGAGAAAAAAGAAATCGAGCGCCTGCAATCGCTGGAGCCCGTTCCCCGCACGCTCGTCGAGCCGAACGACGACGAGGACCGCACCGGACACACCGACACCGACAAGACACTGCAGTAGTCCATGACCATCGACCCGAAAACCTATTCCCCGCCGGACGGCCTGCTGGCCGGGCGTGTCATCCTGATCACCGGCGCAAACGACGGCATCGGCCGCGCTCTCGCGCTTGCAGCGGCCGGCCTCGGGGCGCAGATCATTCTGCACGGCCGCAACACGGCGGGCCTCGAAAAGGTCTACGACGAAATCGAAGCGTTGGACGGCGCGGCACGGCCGTCGATCGCTGTCATGGACCTGGCAAGCGCGAACGCAGAAGCCTACCAGTCGCTGGCCAGCAGTCTCGAGAGCGAGTTCGGGCGGCTTGACGGACTCGTCCTGAATGCCTCAACGCTGGGCGAACGTTTCGCCATCGAACAATACGACGCGGTCCTCTGGCAGCGGGTCATGCACGTCAACCTGACGACGGCCTTCGCGCTGACGCAGATCTGCCTGCCGCTGTTGCGGAGCGCCGACGACCCCTCCGTCGTGTACACGAGCAGCAGTGTCGGTCGGCGCGGCAAGGCGTTTTGGGGCGCGTACGCGGTATCGAAGTTCGGTATCGAGGGCCTGTCGCAGGTGCTCGCCGACGAGCACCGGCACGGCGCTCTGCGGTCGAACTGCGTCAACCCGGGCGCTACGCGGACCAAGATGCGCCTGGCCGCCTACCCGGCAGAAGACCGGTCGGCGCTGAAGGGCCCCGACGACGTGCTTGCGCCGTTTCTCTTCCTGCTGGGGCCCGACAGTCGCGGCGTGACCGGGCAGAGCTTCGACGCACAGTAAGATTTTAGTCGAAGTTATCTTCTTTTCTTTCTGATTTTACTAGGTTTTTTCTGCTCGATTTCTGGCGCCTTCAGGCCAGCTGCCGCGTACAGGGCGGCCATCTCGGGCCCTGCCAGCGGAGCCCACTTTCCGCGCCGGAGTGAGCGCGGCAATCCCAGCGGACCGTAAGCCGTTCGAATCAGCCGGCTGACCTCGAAGCCCAGGGCCTCGAACATCCGCCGCACTTCCCGGTTGCGGCCTTCACGAAGACTCACCTCGTACCAGCGATTCGCGCCATCACCGCCGCCCTCTTCGACCGATTCGAAGCGGGCCGGCCCGTCCTCCAGCTCGATTCCGGCTGTCAGGCGTGCCAGGTCATCGGGCCCCGGTTCGCCCCGCACCCGGACCGCGTAGCGCCGCAGTACCTGGTTCGACGGGTGCATCAGCGCGTTCGCCAGTGCACCATCGGTCGTAAAGAGGAGCAGGCCCGTCGTCGCGATATCGAGGCGCCCGACCGCGATCCAGCGCGCGCCCCGCAGCGTTGGCAGATGATCGAACACCGTCGCCCGGCCCTCGGGATCGCGGCGCGTGGTCACCTCACCCTGCGGCTTGTGATACACGATGCACCGCGGCTCCTGGCGCGCGGCTGGCAACGACAAACGTCGACCGTCGAGGAGGACGGTTTCGCCCCCGGACAGGGATTCACCCAACTGCGCGACGCGGCCATCGACGACCAGCCGCCCTTCGCGTATCCAGCCTTCGACCTGGCGGCGCGATCCGTGCCCTGCGGCGGCCAGAACCTTTTGGATGCGGTCGGCCAAGCGGCGTCAGCCGTGGCCGGATTCCGCCGGATCCGGCCATTCCGAGACGACAAGCTCCTCGTCGAAATCGCCGTCCGCACGGCGCCGGTCTTCGTCAGACTCGTCAGCCTCGTCAGCCTCGTCGGCATCGTCTGCGAGCGGGACGAGTTCGGGCAGATCGGCATCGCTGTCTTCCGCGGCAACTGCCGCCTCCCCGTCGGCCAACGCCGCCACCGATGCGGCGTCCTTCGATGGGTCGGCCTCCGGCTCGTCTGCCTCCGGATGCAACACGGGAACCTCGGCCGTCGGTACTTCCTCGTCGGATTCCGCGGCCGGTGCGCTGGCAGGCTCGTTGCCCGTGGCATCTTCGTCGACGTCGGGCAGGTCGAGCTGGACGCGCAAGCTCTCCCAGTCGGACAGGTCCGCCAGCTCGGGCAGATCGTCGAGCTTCTTCAGTCCGAAGTAGTCGAGGAACGATTTCGTCGTGCCGAACATGGCCGGCCGGCCAGGCACGTCACGGTGCCCTACGACGCGCACCCATTCGCGCTCCATCAGCGTGCGAATGATATTGCTGCTGACCGACACGCCGCGAATTTCTTCGATCTCGCCGCGCGTGATCGGCTGCCGATAGGCGACAAGGGCCAGGGTCTCGAACAACGCGCGCGAGTAACGCGGCGGTCGCTCCTCCCACAGTTTCTGCAGCCGGTCGGCCATCGCGGCTTTGACCTGCATGCGAAATCCCGAGGCGACTTCGAGAATCTCGATGCCGCGTGAGGAATAGTCTTCGTTCAGGCTATCAATTGCCTTGCGTATCTCGGCCTTCTCGGGCGTCGAGCGGCCGTCGAACAGGCCTTGCAACTGGTCGATGTTGAGCGGGCGTCCTGCGGCGAGCAGCGCCGCTTCGATGAAATGTTGTATTTCCTGCTGTTCCATGAACTCACACTAAATTAGGTAGGCGCCGCTTAACTGGCGTCGCCGGTATCTGCCATCGGCACTTCGGCGCCGTCTTCCACCAGCCGAACCTTTGACGCGGCCCGAACGTGCAGTGGCGCGAACTCGTCGGACTGAACGACTTCAATCACCGACTCCTTCAACAGCTCCAGCACGGCGATGAAAGTAACGGCTACACCCATTCGCCCCTCTTCCGGATCAAAGAGGCTGACGAAGTCCGTGAAGGTACTGGCGCGAATGCGCGACAGAATTTCCGACATGCGCTGCCGAACCGACAGCGGCTCGCGTTGTACGTGCAGATTCGAGAACATCTCCGCGCGCTTCAGCACATCGTGAAACGCGAGCAGAAGTTCCTTCATCGTGATATCGGGCAGTTTCGTAACGACCTTGCGCTCGGGCGACTCTGCCGAGACCTGGTAGACGTCGCGTTCGAGCCGCGGCAGGTCCGATATGTCCTGCGCCGCTTTCTTGTAGCGCTCGTATTCCTGCAGACGTCGGACGAGTTCTGCCCTGGGGTCGTCCTCGTCTTCCTCTTCCGTCTGCGGACGGGGCAACAACATGCGGGACTTGATCTCGGCGAGCATCGCCGCCATCACAAGGTACTCGCCGGCCAGCTCGAGCTGCATTTCCTGCATGAGCTCGATGTACTGCACGTACTGCTTCGTGATCTCGGCAATGGGAATATCGAGGATGTCGATGTTCTGCCGGCGAATCAGGTACAGCAGCAGGTCGAGGGGCCCCTCGAAGGCTTCGAGGAACACCTGGAGGGCGTACGGCGGGATGTACAGGTCCTGCGGAAGCGTCGTGATCGGCTCGCCGTCGACGACCGCGAACGGCATCTCACGCTGCGCAGGCGACGTGGCGTCGTCCTGCACGGGCTTCGGCGCGTCCTCCTTGCTCAGGACCTTCAATTCGGGCTTCATTCGGGGGAGTGGATCCGGTGGTTAAGGGCGCATTCTAGCGCAATTCCGCGCCGTAGCGGGTCAACGCAGCGCGTCCACGGCGCCTCTGCCCACCCTGAGAATCTCGACACTGCCGTGGGACAGGTCGAGCACGGTCGTCGGCTCGACCCCGACGGGGCCGCTGTCGAGGATGACGTCGATATCATGCCCGACCCGGTCCTCGATCTCCTGCGGATCGGTGAGCGGCATGTCGTCGCCAGGAAGCGACAGTGTGGAACTCATGATCGGTTCACCGAGCCCCTCGAGCATCGCGTGCACCACGGCATGGTCAGGCACGCGCAAGCCGATGGTGCGGCGCTTGGGGTTCTGCAGGCGCTTCGGCACCTCCCGGGTAGCCGGCAGGATGAAGGTGTACGGCCCGGGCGTGAGGCTGCGGATGAGCCGGTAGGCCCAATTGTCGACCCGCGCGTAGGTACTGATTTCCGACAAGTCGCTGCACACCAGGGTGAAATTGTGCGTCTTGTCGGTGCGACGGATGCGGTGGATGCGGTCCATCGCGCGCTTGTCGCCTAGGTGACAACCGAAGGCGTAGCAGGAGTCCGTCGGGTAGGCAATCAGCGCGCCCTCGTGCAACGCACTGACGACCGCTTCCACCAGGCGCGGCTGCGGATTCTTCGGATGGATTTCGATAAGTCGGGCCACGCGGCGCATTTTAGGCCAGGGGCGGCCATCTGCAAGCACCTCCGCGTTGGAGGGTTTTTCGGCCGCGTTCGGGCTATCATCCACGTCCGAACCGGCAGCCGGCGAGGCGGCAATGCATCTGCTCTTCGAATTCCTCCCTCTCATCCTCTTTCTGGTGGCGTTCTACCTGAAGGACATCTATGCGGCCGTGGCCGTATTGATGATTGCCATGCCGATCGGCTTCGCAATCAAGTACTTTCGAACCCGTACGGTCGACAAGATGTACCTCTGGTCCACCGTGTTTCTCCTGCTCGCCGGTGCGGCGACCCTCTATTTTCGAAACCCCAAGTTTCTGTACTGGAAGCCGACGGTCTTCTACTGGGTCGTGGGTGGGGTCTTTCTGGTCAGCACGTGGGCCGGGGATCGTCCGCTCGTGCGCCGCTTCTTCGAGATGACCGGTGAACTGCCGACCTCCAACCTGACAGCGGAACTTTGGCGCAGGCTGAACCTTGTCTGGGTGCTTTTCTTTGCCTGCATGGGCCTCGTGAATATCTATGTTGCCTACAACTACTCGGAAGCGGTCTGGGCCAACTTCAAGGTCTTTGGCCTGCTTGGACTGACGCTGGTATTCATGCTTGCCCAAGGCGCCTGGCTGTTCTCGCGGCTTGACACTGACACGGCGGGTGAAAAGGACGCCTGAGGAGAGACCCTGATGTGGTACGCAATTCTGAGTGAGGACGTCGCCGGCAGCCTCCCACTTCGCATGAAAGCACGGCCAGATCACCTGGCAAGGCTGACGCAACTGCGGGACGAAGGCCGTCTACTGGTCGCCGGCCCCCACCCATCCATCGATAGCGACGATCCGGGCGATGCCGGCTTTTCCGGGAGCCTCGTGATCGCGGAGTTTGACTCGTTGACCGACGCGCAGGCCTGGGCTGACGACGACCCCTACCGGGCGGCCGGCGTGTATGCACGAATCGTCGTCAAACCTTTCAAGGCCGTGCTGCCGTGAGCGCCGACCGCATCGCAGAGATCGAAAAGCGCCTGACGGCGACATTTTCGCCCTCGCGATTACAGGTCAAGGATCAGAGCCACCTGCATGCCGGACATGCGGGCGCACAAGATGGCCGCGGGCACTTCGACGTCCTAGTCGTCGCCGACTCGTTCGTCGGCCGGTCGCGCCTGCAGCGTCATCGCGACGTCTATGATTGCCTCGGCGACTTGCTCCAATCCGACATTCACGCACTGCGAATCAAGGCCTATTCTCCCGAGGAATTCTCAAAGATGCGGTCGGAATAGGCTATGATGTGCGCCCTTCTCTAATCAGGATCCACCGAATGTTTATGAACCGGACCGGACGCCGGGCTTTCCGGCGCACTGCGATCGCTGTTGGCCTGCTGAGCGCCGGCATCGCTGCCGCTGAGACCGAATTGACTGTGAATGGCGTTGATGTCGACAGCACGGTCGTCGATATCTACGCGCAATCGCGGCTGCAAAAGCCCGCAGCGCAAGTCACGCCGGACGAGCGCGCCATGCTAGTCGATGAACTCACCGACATCTACCTGTTGACGACGCAAGCCCGGGCCAAGGAACTTGCCGAAAGTCCAGAGGTGAAGGCGCAAATCGAGCTGCAGAAGCGCGGCACGCTGGCCCAGGCAACGGCCGAGGATTTCCTCGAGCGCAACCAGGCAACCGACGCTGAGATCGCGGCAGAATATGCACGACAGGTAGAGCTGGCGCCACAGATGCAATTCAAAGCTCGCCATATCCTTGTGGAAACGCAAGCGGCCGCCAACGAGCTGATCGTCGAGCTGGATGAAGGCGCCGATTTTGCCGAGCTTGCCAAGTCCAACTCGACCGGCCCTTCCGGCCCGAACGGCGGAGACCTGGGCTGGTTCTCTCCGGACCAGATGGTTGCACCGTTCTCAGCGGCCGTTGAGGAACTTGCTGACGGCTCGTACACAAAGACGCCAGTGCAGACTCAGTTTGGCTGGCACGTGATCTTGCGAGAAGAGAGCCGCGAAGCCACGCCGCCAACGCTCGAAAGCGTACGCGACATGGTTAAGCAAAGTGTCGAACAACGAAAGCTACAAGAGTATTTGACGCAGCTGCGTGAACTTAACAATTAGCCGTACTCTTTTACTTAATATCGAAAAAAAGGGCGCCGCAAGGCGCCCTTTCTCGTTCCCGAATTTGAATTGTGATTCTGATCACATCATCAGGTCGGCCGCATCCCTACTATTTGCTGCGAGTCATCCCTAATCGCTCGGGGATGGCTCCTCCAACCCTCGCATCTCCTTTTAGGTTGATACGAGAACTAAGTCGGCAGGGACGCCGACTTTTTTTTGCCCGAAATTCCCGCCCAAAGAAAAAGGCTGCCAAACGGCAGCCTTTTCCTTAAGAAGAAAGGGTGAACAACCCTGTCCGAATTCCAACGAGCGAATTTGGAACTACCCTTTCAAACCTATCCGATTAGAACCGGCTCGCTTCGCCTGCAACCAGCAAACCACGCGCGTTCGGCTGAATTCCCTTGAATGACCAGATGGCACCCTTGCCACGCACTCCAACCGCGAGGCTCGGAGTGTAGTCAATATCAAGGCCGCCCATCGACATGCGCCCAGACGCACCGTCAACAGCGGACGGAATTCCCGTCACGAACACTTCGGTCGCGCCAGGCACATACTGCTCCGAAGAAATCGTTACGCGATCCGCGTACAGATAACCCGGTCCAGCAATAGAGCCCTCGACGGAGACCAGGTCGCCAACCGAGAGGCTTTCGAGCATCGAGTTGCCAACCATTACTGTCTGGCCCAACGAACGAAAGGAGCCATTGTCTGCGTCGATTGAATCCAGCGGTCCAATCAACACTACTGCGACGGATCCGCGAGCGGTGACACTGCCGGTGCTGATGTCATTCACGCTGCCGGTGGAAATATCCAGAACACTGCCGGTGCTGATGTCAGCCAGGCTGCCGGTGGAAATGTCCAGAACACTGCCGGTGCTGATGTCATTCACGCTGCCGGTGGAAATGTCCAGAACACTGCCGGTGCTGATGTCAGCCAGGCTGCCCGTGGAAATATCCAGAACGCTG